>JAESFV010000024.1_pt1 | contig 405769 bp, 392 predicted proteins | sample 9269471 | NCBI WGS metagenome assembly JAESFV01 (sample SAMN14502647, study PRJNA617108) | algae metagenome | isolation source: Symplocastrum torsivum CPER-KK1 and co-occurring heterotrophs from... | place: USA: Central Plains Experimental Range, Colorado | collected 2001-01-01
GGCCTCATGATCCAGCACCATCCGCACCGCGCAGGCGCGCACCTCAGGCAAAACTTGTTCGTTGTCTTGCTCGTCATCGCTCCACCTTCTCAGGAGTTGCAGCCTCCGACAAACCCGGGGCGATTCAGTCGAACGAAAAGCGCATCTGGCAGGGGACATCGGCGAACAACGAGCCGACATGCGCTAACAGCGAACGTAGCAATAGCCGGCTCGGACGGTGAGGTCGTGGCCCGCAAGAGCAATGTTCCGCGCTGAGCTAGCGCTTCGACGTAGTGACTGATGCGAGACCGACCCCGATCGCTCTCCGACTCACGGCCAAACGGCAAGGGAGCCTCATCGGCAAAGTCTCCATGGGGCGGGTCCGATTTCGCCTAGTTCGGAGCGGCAGAGCTCAACCCTCCACGGCCGACTCGCCAAATGCTCGGCCGCCGGTTATCCGCGGCTGGTCGCGGACAGGATCGCGCGGCAGCGGCGTAGTGAGGTGGGGTCAGATGACGTTGACAGTGACGAGGCCTCCGGCTGCGGACGCCATGGCCCCGATGGCGTTCTTCGATCGGGACGGGGTTCTCAACGAGGAGGTCGACTATGCCTTCCGGATCGACCAGATCGTCTGGGTGGAGGGTGCTTTTGCGGCCGTTCGCCGCCTGAACCTGCTCGGCTACCGGGTCGTGGTGGTCACAAACCAGTCAGGGGTCGGACGCGGCTACTACACAGAGGACGATGTGCGCTCGCTCCACGGGCAGATGAACCGGATCATGATCGAGAACGGCGCCCGCATCGACGGCTTCTACTATTCCGCGCACCATCCGGAGGCGGCGCTCGCCGCCTACCGGGCCGATCATGAGGATCGCAAACCGCGCCCGGGCATGCTGCTCAAGGCGATGCAGGCCTTCCCCACGGAGCGGGAGCGGTCGTTCCTCGTCGGGGATCGCTCGACCGACATTCAGGCCGCGGCTGCCGCGGGGGTTAGGGGCTTCCTGTTCGAAGGAGGCGACCTCGACGCCTTCATTGCCGGCCAGCTAGGGCGCTTGTGACAAATCCCTACCCCAACCGGTGCCGAGGTGGCGGCACCATTCTGCTAAGCCCGTCCGGCTGTTCACCCTGCCTTCGCCAACGTGCCGGTCGATAAGCGTCAATTTACCCACCGTAGAATCGAGGCGCTTCAGGGGGGCAATGCGATACTCGACGCTGATCGGGGCGGTCGGCACCGATCAAGGCTCCGGTCACGCGTCCGCCGCACAGCACCCAAGCGCTCGCCATTTGGATTGTAGCCGCGGCCGGCAGCAATCTCGTTGAGGGCGGCGAGGCGCCTGATGTCCGGCCGCTTGCGTGCTGCGGCCTTGCGCGGCTGGCATTTTCATGCTGACCACGGGCGGCCGTGCCCGCAGCCGGCTTCCCTCCAAACCGGAGCTCGCCATGCCCCTCCCCGGCGTTCGCGGTATCGGCATCACGGCCGGTCAACCCGCCAGCGATCTTTCGGACCTGCCAACGCTGCTCGACAAGGCTGAGCGGCTCGGCGTTGACACCGTCGAACTGCCGACCTGCGCGATGGACCTCATCATCGGCGGGCGGATCCGTCGGCCGCATCTCGAGCGACTGAAGCAGGCCTGCGCCGGCCGTTCGCTCGGCTACAGCGTGCATGGCCCGCTTGCGATCAACCTCTTCGACGATCCGGTCCGGCTGCCGCGCCATTTCGATGTGCTCAAGGCCTCACTGGAGATCGCGGGCGAGCTCGGCGCGCTCCACTACGTCATGCATTCTGGCGTCATGCCACTGCAGCCCGACGAGGTAATCGATGCGGCCTATGGACGCCAGCGCGAATGGCTCGCCCGCGCCGGCGACGTGGCACGCGATTGCGGGCTGCTGCTCTGCGTCGAGACGATGTTCGACTACCAGCCCAGCCGGCTGCATGCGTCGCTGCCCTCGCGACTCGCTCGCGAGATCGCCACCATCGGCCACGCCCATGTCTGGGCGACGCTGGATTTCAGCCACGCCTTCCTGAGGTTGGGCTCCGTCGGCGGTGACTATCTGGCGGAGGTCGCGGCGCTTGCGCCCTTCGCCAAACATCTGCACCTGCACGATTCCTTCGGGCGGCCCGACGCCTTCGAGACGGTGTTTCCGAGCGAGAAATTCGCCTTCGGCCATGGCGACATTCACCTGCCCGTCGGCTGGGGCGCCATTCCCTGGGAGGCGCTGATGGAGCGCTGCGTCTTCCCGGACGGCGTTCTGTTCAACATCGAGCTCAATCCGCGGCTCTGGTACGCTGTCGACGAGTGCCTCGAAAGGACTAGGGCACTCGTTGAACGGGCGCAGACCAGCGCGAGCCGCTGAAGCAATCAGACTCAGGCCGTCGTCTCGCGCGCGAGTTTCAGCCCTTCCTGAAGCAGGGCGCCCGCCGCTGCCTCATCCATCGCCTCGACATAGACGCGCAGTTCGGGCGCATTGCCGGAGGCGCGGAAATGGACAGTGTTGCCGTTGCCCAGCGTGAGGCGCAGGCCGTCGCGCCGGTCGCGGGCCGCGACGCCGCCATGGCTGGCGAAAGCTGCGTTGCGATAGGCCGGGTCGTCCGCGTCGAGCCTGGCGATGAAGGCGGCCGTCTTCTCCTGAGGCACCTCCTGGAGCCGGTTCGACAGAGCGATGGCAAAATTCTGCTCGGCGGCGAGGCGGCTCAGCGGTTTCTGGGCGCGGGCAATGGCCGTCAGGGTGGCGAGGATCGGCAGCATCGCGTCGCGGGTCGGCAGGGCGGCGAGGCTGACGCCTTCATGCGCGACATCCGAGCCCAGCAGCACGCCGCCATTGGCCTCGAAGCCGACCACGAGGAGCGCACCGGCAGCCGCCGCCTCCGCCATACCGGCGATGACATAGGGGGAACCGACGCGGGTGCGGACCACCTGCTGGAACAGGCCCAGCCGCTCCAGCGCCGAATTCGAAGTCACCGGCGTCACGATCACGTCCGCACCGAGAAAAGCCGCCGTTAGCGCGCCGACGAGATCGCCGCGGAGGAACAGGCCCGACTCGTCAGCGACCAGCGGGCGATCGGCATCGCCATCAGTCGAGACGATCGCGTCGAGCTTCTGGCTGCCGGCCCATTGGGCCGCCAGCGCCACGTCCTCGGGACGCAGCGCTTCGGTGTCGACGGGGATGAAGCGGTCGGCGCGCCCGAGCGGGACGGGCGTGGCGCCGAGCGCGGCGATCAGGTCGCAGATCACATCGCGTCCGACCGATGAATGCTGGTAAACGCCGACCGTCAGGCCACGAATGGCATCCGCGCCGAAAAATTCGCGATAGCGGGCCTCGTAGGCGGCCAGCGCATCGTGTCTGCGGGGCGTGACCGGCTCGTCGGGGGCGACAGAGAGGTTCAGTTTCGCATGCCAGGCAAGGATCCGCGCCTCGTCCGCCTTATCGATTTCGCCCTGGCTGCGATAGAATTTGAGGCCGTTTCGATCGTCGGGGATATGGCTGCCCGTGACCATGATGGCCGGCGCGCCGCACTGCGCGGCCGCGAGCGCCAGCGCCGGCGTCGGAATCGCCCCGCAATCGACCGCAACCAGCCCGGCATCGACGATGGCCCGCGCGCATTGCGCCGCAATCAGTGGGCTCGACGAGCGCAGATCCCGCCCGATCAGAACCTCCCCGCCTGGTCCCGCCGCGCCGTCCTCGCCGATCATCGCGCAGAAGGCGCGGACATGGCTGTAGGCCGGCAGGCCGACGAGCTCGGTGACGAGGCCGCGCAGGCCCGAGGTTCCGAATTTGAGACTCGTCATCGGGACCACCTGTCAATGTTGCGGACACGGATCGCCGTCGTCGCAGACGGCTTCGGGGAGCTTGGGTTCCTAATCTGACGACGCCACCGGAGGCAACGGGATGCCGCTAGCCGATGCGGGGCCAAGCTCAGCCCCATCGTCCCAGCTCACCGCTCCGCTGAGGCCGCCCAGATGTTGACCCCGCCCTCGCCGGCATGCTGGTCGATGAGGGCCAGTTCCTCCGCCGTGAAATCGGGCCGCTTCAGGGCCGCCACGCAATCCTCCACCTGTTCGGGGCGGCTGGCGCCGATCAGGGCCGACGTGACGCGGCCGCCGCGCAGCACCCAGGCGATCGCCATCTGGGCGAGGCTCTGGCCGCGGCCGGCGGCGATCTCGTTGAGGGCGGCGATGCGCCTGAGGTTGTCGTCGGAGAGGAAGCCGTCGCGGAAGGAGGGCGCCTTCTTCGCGGCGCGGCTGCCCTCGGGCACGCCCCCGAGATATTTCGAGGTCAGCATGCCCTAGGCCAGGGGCGAGAACACGATCGAGCCGATGCCCTCCTGATCGAGCGTGTCGAGCAGACCGTCCTCCTCGATCCAGCGGTTGATCATCGAATAGCTCGGCTGGTGGATCAGGCAGGGCGTGCCGAGGCTGCGCAGGATCGCGGCGGCCTCGCGCGTGCGCCTGGCGTTGTAGGAGGACAGCCCGACATAGAGCGCCTTGCCCTGACGCACGGCCGTGTCGAGCGCGCCCATCGTCTCTTCCAAGGGCGTGTCGGGATCGAAGCGGTGCGAATAAAAGATGTCGACATAGTCGAGCTTCATCCGCTTCAGGCTCTGGTCGAGGCTGGAGAGCAGATATTTGCGGCTGCCCCATTCGCCATAGGGGCCCGGCCACATTCGGTAGCCGGCCTTGGTCGAGATCACCATTTCGTCGCGATGGCCGGCGAAATCGCGCCGCAGGATCTCCCCGAACGCCGTCTCGGCCGAGCCGGGCGGCGGCCCGTAATTGTTGGCGAGATCGAAATGGGTGATGCCGAGGTCGAAGGCGGTGCGGCAGATCCGGCGGCCGAGATCGGGCGCGGTGGTCTCGCCGAAATTATGCCAGAGACCGAGCGACAGGGCCGGCAACTTGAGACCACTGCGGCCGCAGCGGTTATAGGTCATCTGGTCGTAGCGGGTCTCGCTGGGCATCGGCCTCTTCCCTCCCGATTCGGCATGGTCCAGTGACGTTAGCGCTTTGCCGTCTCGGTGGCAGCCGCCATCGGGCTCCGGCCGCGTGCATGTGGGGCTCTTGTGCGGCCGGCGCATTCACGCTGACCGCAGCCGGCCCGGCCCGCACCCGGCTTCCCTCCCGCAATTGTCCGACCCTGCCGACCCGCGCAACGCAGTTCGGACGCTGGCTCGTCCTCTCAGCCCGCCAGGTCGGGCTAGGCCTTGACGATATGAGGGCGCTGCAGGCCCGCCCTGTGGCAGACGTTCCGGGTGTCGAGGACGAGAGGGACGGCATCGACCAGGGCGGCATAGTCCACGCCGTCATGGTCGGTGGCGATCAGGGCGGCGTCATAGCCGCCGGTGAGCGCCTCATGCCAGGACACGCCACGCCGACCATGCAAGCTGGCATGCTCACGCATCGGCGGCAGCTGCGCCACGAATGGGTCATGGAAATCGACGGTCGCCCCCCTGCCCTCGATCAACTCGATCAGGCTGAGCGCCGGGCTCTCGCGCACATCGTCGACATTCTTCTTGTAGGCGACGCCCAGCACGAGGATGCGCGAGCCGTTGAATCCGCGCCGATGGATCTGATCGAGCGCTTCGCCCAACCGCGCCAGGACATAGCGCGGCATCGCGGTGTTGACCTCCCCGGCAAGCTCGACGAAGCGGGTGGAGAGCCCGAATTCGCGCGCCTTCCAGGTCAGGTAGAACGGATCGATCGGGATGCAATGGCCACCGAGCCCGGGGCCGGGATAGAAGGGCATATAGCCGAAAGGCTTGGTCTTGGCGGCCTCGATCACCTCCCAGACATCGATACCCATGGCGTCGAAGACGACCTTGAGCTCGTTGACCAGCGCGATGTTGACCGCCCGGAAAATGTTCTCGGTCAGTTTCACGGCCTCGGCCGTCTCGATGGTCGAAACCGGCACGGTGTGCTGCACCACCTCGCCATAAAGCGCCAGCGCCATCCTCAGCGCCTCAGGACCGTCGCCACCGACCACTTTCGGGATCGCGGCAGTCGCGAAATCGGCATTTCCGGGGTCCTCGCGCTCCGGCGAATAGGCCAGGAAGAAATCGCGGCCCGAGATCAGCCCGCCCTTCTCCAGGATCGGCTTCATCACCTCGGCCACGGTGCCGGGATAGGTCGTGCTTTCGAGCACGATCAGCTGGCCCGGCCGCAGGGTCCTGGCGATCTGGCGGGTGGTGTCGGCGACGTAGCTGAGATCGGGCTCGCGCTGGCGGGTCAGCGGCGTCGGAACGCAGACCAGGATCGCGTCCATCTCGCCGAGCCGGGAGAAATCCGTGGTCGCATCGAACCGGCCCTGCGTGCGGAAGGCGGCGAGCCCGGCGCCGTCGATATGCCGGATATAGGAGCGCCCGGCCGCCAAGGCCTCGATCTTGGACGGGTCGATGTCGAAGCCGAGCACGCAGTGCCCGCAGGCGGCGATGGCTTGCGCCAGCGGCAACCCGACATAACCCAGCCCGATGATGCCGACGCGAGACCGGCCCTTTCGGAATCGCTCTTCGAGAACGGCAGCGTCGACGAGCGCCCCATTCCCGAGAGCCGAGGTATCGATCATGAATGGCATTTCCGATTTCGCTACGACACCTGAGAGAGGCGCGGCCGCATCCGGTAACGCGCCATGCCTATTGCGCGCAAGCAAGGCAGCAGATTGCACACGGCCCCTGATCGCGCTGACTCGCTGGCAGGAAGACCGCTTGCACGTCGTGGCCCTCTCGCCCGGAGAGAAGGCGGGGCCTTTCGAGCGATCCTCTGACCCCCGTTGTCAGAAGGCGACGCCGTGGCGGGACAGTTCCGCCCGCAGGTCGATCGGCTCGACGAAATGGACGCCCTTCATGCCGAGCTGGCGGGCGGTTTCGATATTGCGGGCGCTGTCGTCGACGAAGATGCAGTCTGCGGCGGCGAGATCATAGCGCTCCAGCAGGATGCGGAAGATTGCCGGATCGGGCTTGATCACGCGTTCATGCGCGGAAACGACGACGCCGTCGAAGCTCTGCAGGAAGGGAAAGCGGATCAGACACTCGGCCCATTTCTCGCGCGAGAAATTGGTGATGGCGTAGACCTTGTCGCCGCGCCCCTTCATTTCCTCCAGCACGGAGACGCTGTCCTCGATCAGGCCCGGCACGGCCTCATGCCAACGCTCGTCATAGGCGCGGATCTGGCTTTCCCATTCCGGGTGGCTGGCGACGAGCAGGGCGACGCCCTCCTCCCAGCTGCGGCCGCGATCCTGCTCGAGATTCCAGGCGGCGGTGCAGACGTTCTGCAGGAACCAGGCACGCTTCTCGTCGTCGGGGATCATCTCGCGATAGACCCGGAAAGGGTCCCAGCGGATCAGGACATTGCCGACATCGAAAACGACGGTGGGCATGATGGGCTTCCATGAGAGTGTGGCGCTCACGGGCTTGTGTGCGCCTGCGTGAGACAAATGCCCGAACTCTCGCGTATCGCAAGCAGCCGCTGCAAGATTGGAGGGCACAATGACGCAATGGTTGCCATGGCTGGACCGGCAGGGGCGCCTGTCGGGCCTGCGGCTGAGCGTCTTCGTGCTGGTGCTGGTGCCGGCCGCGATCCTCGCTTTTGAGGCCTGGACGGGGCAGCTCGGCTCCAAGCCCTGGACGCGGGCGGTTCACGACACCGGCACCTGGTCGGTGCGTCTGCTGCTGGTGACCCTCGCGATCTCGCCGCTGCGGCGCATCCTCGACTGGAGCAAGCTGATCGGCGTGCGCCGGATGCTGGGGCTCTCGGTGTTGGCCTATGCCACCGCGCATCTGGCGCTCTACTGCATCGACCTCGCCTTCGACTGGGGCCTGATCATCTCCGAGATCGTCAAGCGCTTCTATCTGCTCGTCGGCATCACCGCGCTGGCGGGGCTCGTCGCGCTGGGCGCGACCTCGACCGATGGCATGATCCGGCGGCTGGGAACGCGGCGCTGGCAGACGCTCCACAATCTCGTCCATCCGATCATGCTGCTCGCCCTGCTGCATTTCACCCTGCAGTCCAAGATCGACGTGACGCAGCCGGCGCTGATGATCGGGCTCTTCGCCCTGCTGATCGTCTATCGCGGGCTGGAGCGGCTCAAAGTGGCCCCGACGACCCCGGTGCTGGTCGCAGCCGCTTTGGCGACGGGTCTGGTGACGGCGTTGTGCGAGACCGCCTGGTATGCCTTCGCAACGGGGGCTTCGGCCTGGCTCGTCTTCCAGGCCAATGCCGATGTCGTGGTCTATCAGGATCTCACCGCCCTGCGGCCGGGCCATTGGGTCGCGCTCGCCGGGCTGACGGTTGCGCTTTGCGGGGCCTTCCGCCGCCGCGGCGACCGGCCGGAGCGCCGCAGCCGGGCGGGCACGCCGGCGGGCGCGGTGTCCTGATGCAAGCCGGCCCCGCGCGCAATCACGGTTGGCAGGCCGGGGGCGAGGCTCTAACCCTATGGCATGCCTGACGATCCCCAAGCTCAGCCGACAGCCGACGTAGCGCGGGCCGAGCTCGCGGCCGAGGGGGTCGCCCCGGATCCGGGGCGCAATTCGCCCTTCGTGCCGCTGCGCCAGCCGATCTTCCGGGCTGTTTGGTTCGCCAGCCTCGCCTCGAATTTCGGCGGGCTCGTCCAGATGGTCGGCGCCTCCTGGATGATGACGGCGATCGCCGATTCGCCGGACATGGTCGCCCTCGTGCAGGCCTCGACGACCCTGCCGGTGATGCTGTTCTCACTCGCCGCCGGCGCGATCTCCGACAATTACGACCGCCGGCGCATCATGCTGACGGCGCAGGGCTTCATGCTGGCGGTCTCGATCCTGCTCGCGGCCTTCGCCTGGTTCGAGCTGATGACGCCCTGGCTGCTGCTCGGCTTCACCTTCCTGATCGGCTGCGGCACGGCGCTGAACAACCCGGCCTGGCAATCATCGGTCGGGGACATGGTGCCACGCCGCGACGTGCCGGCCGCGGTGACGCTGAACAGCGTCGCCTTCAACATCGCGCGCAGCGTCGGCCCGGCGATCGGCGGTGCCATCGTCGCGGCGGCGGGCGCGGTCGCGGCTTTCGTGCTCAACGCCTTCAGCTATGTCGCGCTGATCACGGTGCTGGCGCGCTGGCGGCCCCCCAAGGTTGAGCGCCTGCTGCCGCGCGAGACGCTGCTGATCGCGATGGGGGCCGGTGTGCGCTATGTCGCGATGTCGCCCAATATCCGCAGCGTCATCCTGCGCTCCTTCGCCTTCGGCTTCGGCGGCATCGTGGCGCTGGCGCTGCTGCCGCTGATCGCGCGCGATCTGGTCAAGGGCGGCCCGATCGTGTTCGGCGTCCTGCTCGGCGCCTTTGGTGCCGGCGCCGTGGTCGGCGCCTTCCTCAGTGCGAGGCTGCGCAGGGTCCTGACCACGGAGGCGCTGGTTCGGGCGACCTTCGCCGCCTATGCGACATCCGCCGCGCTGCTGGGCATCAGCACGACGATGTGGCTGACGATGCCCGCGCTCGCCGTTGCCGGTGCCTGCTGGGTGATGACGCTGTCCACCTTCAACGCGACGGTCCAGCTCTCGGCACCGCGCTGGGTGGTGGGCCGCGCTCTGGCGATCTACCAGATGGCGGCCTTCGGCGGGATGGCATCGGGCAGTTGGGTCTGGGGCCAGGCCGTGCTGCATTTCGGCGCGGAGCAGGCGCTCATCATCTCGGCCTTCGCGCTGCTGGCGGGTGCCGCACTCGGCCTGCGCTACCAGCTGCCACCGCTGGAGGCCCTCAATCTGGACCCGCTCAGCCGCTGGCGCGAGCCGAAGGTCGCCGTCGGCATCGAGCCGCGCAGCGGGCCGGTGATCGTGACGATCGAATGGCTGATCCGCGAGGAGGACGTGGTCGAGTTCCTCAAGGCGATGGCGGAGCGCCGCCGCATCCGTCGGCGCGACGGAGCGCGGCACTGGACGCTCTTGCGCGACCTGACCGACCCGGAACTCTGGGTCGAGCGCTACGACACGCCGACCTGGGTCGAATATGTACGCCAGGCCCAGCGCATCACCCAGGCCGATGCCGAGATCGCCGACAGGGTGCGGGCCCTGCACAAGGGCCCCAATCCCCCCGTCGTCCACCGCATGATCGAGCGCGAGACGGCGACGCTGCCGCGCGGCCTGCCCCCGCAACAGAACCGGGACGCGCAGAGCGGGACGGGCTGAGGCGGCTCAGCCGTGGATCCAGAGCCCGGCGAGCCCGAACAGCCCGACGATGATCCGCCACCAGGCGAAGGGGGCGAAGCCGCGCTTCGAGACGAAGTCGAGGAAGCTGCGCACCACGATCAGGGCAGCGATGAAGGCCGCCACGAAACCGACCGCGATCAGCGTGACGTCGTCCACCGTCAGCGTCTTGTAGCTCTTGAGCAGATCGTAGGCGAAGGCGCCCGCCATGGTCGGCATGGCCAGGAAGAAGGAAAACTCCGCCGCGGCGCGCTTGCTGGCACCCAGCAGCATGGCGCCAACGATGGTCGAGCCCGAGCGGGAGACACCGGGCACCATCGCCAGACACTGGATCAGCCCGATCTTCAGATACATCGCCAGCGGGAAGGTGGTGGCGTCCTGGTGCTTCTCCTCCAGCTCCAGATCATCGACCACGAGCAGGATCAGGCCGCCGGCGATCAGCGTGCAGCAGACGATCACGGGATTGAACAGCACGCTCTTGATGAAGCCGTGCAGCAGCGCGCCGATCAGCGCCGCCGGCAGGAAGGCGACGAGCACGCCCAGCACGAAACGCCGTGCCGCCGGATCGCTCGGGAAGCGCAGCGCGATGTCGAGCAGGCGGCGGAAATAGACCAGCGTGATCGCCAGAATGGCGCCGAGCTGGACCAGCACCTCGAAGGACTTTCCGTTCGATTCGAAACCGAGGAAATGGCCGAGCAGGAGCAGATGGCCGGTGGAGGAGACCGGGAGGAACTCGGTCAGCCCCTCGACGATCCCGAGGATGAGCGCCTCGAACAGATTTTCCATGGCGGCTCGTCCTCGTCGGTCCGGGCTGTGCCCGGCAGTCGTCCAGCTCCGCATCGATAGGCGCAGCTCTTTGCGAATTGGTTACCAAAACCCGAACCTGAACCCTGCAATTCGCCATCATGGCCGTCAGGCGGGTTGTGAGCCACACCGGGCCGCCTTATAGCGGCGCGCTGCGCCTTTCCCCACGTGTTTTTGTCCTGCGGCCCTGCTTCGGCCCCACCTGCCTGTTTCATGAGTGCCATGGCGACGCTTCATCACTATCCGCTATGTCCGCATTCGCGCTTCATCCGCCTGGTGCTCGGCGAGTTCGGCCTCGAGGCGACCCTGGTCGAGGAACGCGTCTGGGAGCGGCGGCGCGATTTCCTGGAAATGAACCCGGCCGGCACGACGCCGGTGTTCCGCGAGGAGACCGGGCTCGCCGTGCCCGGAGCAGGCCCCATCGCCGAATATCTCGACGAGACGCGGGGGCTGGCGCTGGCCGAGCGCCGGCTTTTGCCGGAAGGCCCGGGCCCACGCGTCGAGGTACGCCGGCTGCTCGACTGGTTCTCGATCAAGTTCAACGATGAGATCACCGCGCCGCTCGTGCTGGAAAAGGTGATGAAGCGCTTCATGGGCCGCGAGGAGGGCGGCGGCCCGCCGGAGATGAGCGCGATCCGCGCGGCGCGCGCCAATGTGCGCTATCATCTGCGCTACATCGCCTGGCTCACGGCCAAGCGGAACTGGCTGGCCGGCTCCGAGCTGAGCTATGCCGACCTCGCCGCGGCGGCGCATCTCTCCTGCGTCGACTATCTCGGCGACGTGCCCTGGGACGAGGATGAAGCGGCGCGCGCATGGTATGCGAGGATCAAGTCGAGGCCGAGCTTCCGGCCGCTGCTGAGCGACCGGGTGCCGGGGATGGCGCCGAGCGCCCATTACGACGACCTCGACTTCTGAAGCCGGAGCGCCTCAAGCAGGCGGTCGTCGCCCGCGCTCTCGCTGAGGGCTTCTCCGTGGCGCGGGTGGCCTCGGCCGACTCGATCCCCGAGGCGCCCGGCCGGCTCGCGGCCTGGCTGGAGCAGGGCCACCAGGGCGAGATGGCCTGGATGGAGGAGCGCACCGACCAGCGTGCCGCGCCCCGCCGGCTCTGGAGCGAGGCTCGCTCGGTCCTGATGCTCGGCATGAGCTATGCGCCCGAGGGCGATCCGCTGGCGGTGCTCGGCCATCCCGATAGGGCCGCGATCTCGCTCTATGCGCGCCGGCGCGACTATCACGAGGTGATCAAGGGCAAGCTCAAGAGCGTCGCCGGGCTGCTCGCGGCGCAGGGCGGGGCCGACGTCAAGGTCTTCGTCGACACCGCGCCGGTGATGGAGAAGCCGCTGGCGCAGGCGGCCGGGCTCGGCTGGCAGGGCAAACATACGGTGCTGGTCTCGCGCGAGCACGGCTCCTGGCTGTTTCTCGGGGCGATCTACACCACAGCCGACCTCCCCGTCGACGCGCCCGAGACCGACCATTGCGGCTCCTGCCGGCGCTGTCTCGACATCTGCCCGACGGATGCGTTCCCAGCCCCATATCAGCTCGATTCGAGGCGCTGCATCGCCTATCTGACGATCGAGCATCCCGGCCATATCGATCCCGCCCTGCGGCCGGGCATCGGCAACCGCGTCTTCGGATGCGACGACTGCCTCGCCGTCTGCCCCTGGAACAAGTTCGCGCAGGCGGCCCGCGAAACACGCCTGTCGCTGCGCGACGAGCTCGATGCGCTGCCGCTGGCCGACCTCGCCGGCCTCGACGACGCGGCGTTTCGTGCGCTCTTCGCCGGCACTCCGGTCAAGCGCACGGGGCGCGACCGCTTCACCCGTAATGTCCTGATCGCGATCGGCAACAGCGGCCGACCGGACCTCGCTGCGAGCGCCGTGGCGCTGCTGGCCGACCCCTCGCCGCTGGTGCGGGCAATGGCCGCCTGGGCGCTGATCCGGCTCGATCCGCCGCAGGCCCGCGGCCTTGCCGGCCAGGCGCTCGCCATGGAAAAGGACGAAGAGGTGCGCCGCGAATGGTTGGCGCTCCCGCCTGCCATGGATGCCACCTCATGAAGCTCCTGATTCTCGGCGTCGGCTATTCCGCCGGCTTCTTCGCCCGCGAGGCGCTGGCCCGTGGCTGGGAGGTGACCGGCACGGTGCGTACGGCGGAAAAGGCGGAGCGGCTGAGCCGCGAGGGCCTGCGCATGCTCGTCTTCGACGGCTCGGAGGTCTCCACGCCACTGGCGGCGGCGGTCGCCGAGGCGGAATCCGTGCTGGTCTCGGTGCAGCCGGGCGAGGCCGGTGATCCGGCGTTCCAAACTCTCGGCCCGGCGCTGGAAGCGGCGCACGCCTTGCGCTGGATCGGCTATCTCTCGACCATCGGCGTTTATGGCGACCATGACGGCGCCTGGATCGACGAGGCGACCGCGCCGCGCCCGAGCTTCCGTTCGCGGCTGCGCCTGCAGATCGAGCGCGACTGGCTGGCGCTGGGCGAGCGGAGCGGCAAGGCCGTGCAGATCTTCCGGCTCTCGGGCATCTACGGGCCCGGCCGCAATCCGATCGTGAAGCTGCGGACGGGAACCGCGACGCGGCTGGTCAAGCCGGGACAGGTGTTCAACCGCATCCATGTCGACGACATCGCGGGCATCCTCATGGCCTCGATCGCGGCGCCGCGTCCCGGCGCGATCTACAACGTCACCGACGACGAACCGGCGCCGCCGCAGGATGTCGTGGTCCATGCCGCGGCGCTGGCGGGGCTGACGCCGCCGCCGGAGACGCCGTTCGATCCGGCCAAGCTCTCCCCCATGGCGGCGAGCTTCTATGGGGAGAACAAGCGCGTCTCGAACGCGCTGGTGAAACGCGAATTCGGCTACGCCTTCCGCTACCCGACCTATCGCGAGGCACTGCCGGTTCTGCTGGCCGGTGGGGACTGAGCCCCGCCCGCGCTCTCACGCGGCGTAGCGCTGACCTTCATCGCCGTAATAGGCGACATAGCGCTGGTCGATCGCCTCCACGGGGAGGATGACCAGGACGTCGGTGGTCCCGAACTGGCGGTCGATCACGGCGCCGGTGCCGAAGCGGGCGCCCAGCCGCAGATAGCCCTTGATCAGCGGTGGCATCTGCTTCAGGGCGAGCTTCGCATCGACCATTGACGCCGGCAAAAGACCCATGTCGACCCGCTGGTTGCCATGGGCCGTCGCGCTCCACTCGCCGGCGGAGCGGGCATGGTGGTGCAGGAAGCTCAAGGGCAGGGCCAGGGCCTGCGGATCCGTGCCGTCGAAGCTGGCGCAGCCAAACATGGCGTCGATCCGGTGATGGCGGATATAGGCCCAGATGCCGTGCCAGAGCAGCTCGACCGTCTTCTTGCTTCGATAGGGCTCCAGCACGCAGGACCGGCCGAGTTCGAGGAAACGCTTGCCCGGATGACGCGCGAGCAGCGGGGCGAGATCGAACTCGCCCTGGGTGTAGAAGCCGCCCAGCCGCTCGGCGGCGCCCTGCCGCATCAGCCGGTAGGTGCCGACGATCTTCGGCTTCACACCGCCGAAGCGGCCGCGCGCGGCATGGTCGATGACCAGCAGATGGTCGCAAGCCGCGTCGAACCGGTCTGCGTCGCGGCGGAACATGCGGGACACGGCATCGGGCCGCGCCGACATTTCCTGGTAGAACACACGGTAGCGCAGGCGCTGGGCCCGCCAGATCTCGGCCGGGCCGCGGGCCAGCCTGACCTCGAGGGTGCCGCTGCGGCCGAGGCTGCCCGAGAGCGGAGCTGGATTTGCGGTCTGGCGCCCGAAGCGAAGGATCGTCTCGCTGCCGATCAGGCGAAGCGGAGACAGGCGAGAGAACAGCAGGCCTCCGACAGGCCCATGACGAGCCGGCTCAACCTGATGTGCGTGGAGCTCGGGTGCCATCGCTCGCCTTGTCTGCCAGGTCGCAGTTTTCCGCAACATTGCAGAACTGCACCATGGTTCTGACAATCTCGCGACAGAACTGCGGCACGCCGATGACGAACGGTCAGGCCGAGCGATCGATCGGCTGCGGCGCGGCGACGCGATCGAGCCAACGCTGCAGGGCGGCACGATCGAGCGGCTTAGCCAGGCAATCATCCATGCCGGCGGCCAGCGCGGCCGCCCTGTCCCCCTCCGCAACATTGGCGCTGACGGCGATCATGGGCAGGGGCGGCAGATGCGGACGCGCCTGTTCGAGCTCGCGGACGGCGCGGGCCACGGCGAGCCCGTCGAGTTCCGGCATGCGGATATCGAGGAGGACGAGATCGAAGGACGGGCCCGTCCCGGCGAAGCCCTCCGCGACCGCGGCCAGCGCGCGGCGCCCGTCACGGGCCCAGATCGCCGCACAGCCGAAACGCTCCAGCGTTCGGGTCGCCAGCAGGGCGTTGATCTCGTTGTCCTCCGCGACCAGCACGGTCAGGCGCGGGCGCAGGATCGAGGAGGTCCCGCTCCCCTGCATATCGACGGGTGCGGCACTCGTCGGACGCGGCGACAGGCGCTGATAGAGCGAGCGGGCCCGGACGGGCTTGACCAGGAAGCCGGTGAATCCGGCTTCACGCGGAGACCCGAACTGACGCCGCTCCAGCGGCGAGAGCATGATCAGGCTTTCCCGCACTCCGGCCAGACGCGCGGCTTGAGCGAGAGCGACGGCTCCGTCCCGGCCGATGTCCTGGTCGATCAGGACGGCGCCATAACCGGCATCGGAGCGGAGCAACGCCTGCGCCTGCGCCGCATCAACGGCCTGGGTGGCGCTGCCACCGGCCGCCGCGATCGATTCCCGCAGGAAGGCTGCGCCGAAGGGAGCGGCCGAGACGATGAGGACGTGTTTCCCGTGCCATTCCGGCAGGGCGGGCGGTGCCGCGTCCGCCGCCACCGTCAAGGACAGCCTGACGCGGAAGACCGAACCGCCACCGGCCCGGTCCTGGACCCAGACCGAACCGCCCATCAGCCCGACGAGGCGACGCACGATGGCGAGGCCCAGACCGGTGCCCTCATGGCTCCGGGCCGAGGAATTGTCCGCCTGCTCGAATTCCTCGAAGATCGCTTCGCGTCGTTCGGCGGGAACGCCGGGACCGGTATCGGCGACCTCGATGTCGACGAGATCTCCCTCGCGACCGATCCGGATGCCGACGCCGCCGTGATCGGTGAACTTGATCGCATTGCCGACGAGATTGAGCAGAATCTGGCGCAGGCGATCGCGGTCGCCGACGAAATGGGTCGGCATGTCCGGAGACAGATGGGCCGCCAGTTCGATGCCCTTGGCCTGGGCGCGCGGCGCCATCAGTTCCGAGACGGTCTCCAGCAGCAGGCCTACGTCGAACCGCTCCTGCGCGAGTTCGAGCTTCCCGGCCTCGACCTTGGCGAAGTCGAGAATATCGTCGACGAGGCCGAGCAGCGCCTCGCCCGATGTCCGCAGCGCGCGGACATAGGTCGCCTGCTCGGGTTCGAGCCCGGTGTCGCCGAGCAGATCGGCCATGCCGAGGATGCCGTTGAGCGGCGTCCGGAACTCGTGACTGACGGTCGCGAGGAAACGGGATTTGGCCTCGTTGGCGCTCTCGGCGCGGGCCCGGGCCTCGACCAGTTCCTGTTCGGCGGCGATGCGGGCGGTGATGTCGCGCCCGACCCGCTGCAGCACGCTCTGACCCAGCGCCACGGGAACGATCGTCTCGACCCAGGAGATCCAGCGTTCGCCCTCCGGCGTCGCCACACATTCGTCGAAGACGCGCGCCCCGCCCTCCAGCGCCAGGGCCGGCCGGCTGGCGATACATCGAGGCTGCGCGACCGAGCCGACGATTTGCGTCTCGTCGAGCCCGAGCAGGGCGGCAAAGGCCGCATTGGCATAGACGATGCGCGCGCCGTCGCGCCGCACGATCAGGTCGCCCTGCGCCTCGATCAGGCTGCGGTAATGCTCCTCGCTGTCGGCGAGGACCCAGAGCCGGTCGTTCAGCGCCTCGACGTCTCCCGCCAGTTCGGCCGCCTGACGGACGATCCGGTCGCGCTGACGCAGCAGCATCAGCGTGGCGCCACCCGCAAACAGCGCGAGCGCGATCACTGCGAGAGCAGCCCAGGTCGTGGCGAGAGATCCCATGGCGCCCACCCTAGCGAAGGCGCGTTGAGGAACCGTTGGGAACAACGACAAATCAGACGGATCGCGGCAGGGAATTCGTTAACCTTCGCAGGAGCCTGCGCGGTCCCGCGCTGCTTCAGGCCGCCTGCGCGACCTGGTCGCCCCGCGCGCGATAGGACAGGGCTTCGGCGAGGTGGATCCGGCCGACCTTCGCCTCCCCGTCGAGGTCCGCCAATGTGCGCGCGACCTTGAGGACGCGATGATAGGCCCGTGCGGTGAGCCGCATCGCATCCGCCGCCTCGCGCAGCAGGGCCAGCCCCGCATTGTCGGGCCTTGCAATCTCGTCGAGCACCGGCACCGGACAGCCCGCATTGGTGCCGATCCCGCTCAGCCCGAGCGCCTCGAAGCGCGCCGTCTGGAGGCGCCGCGCCGCGGCGACGCGAGCCGCGACCTCCGCGGAGCCCTCGCTCGCCGCAGGCAGGATGAGGTCGGCTGCGGTCACGGCGGGCACGTCGATGGCGATGTCGATGCGATCCAACATCGGGCCGGAGATGCGGCTCTGGTACTGGGCCATGCAGCGCTCGTTCTGCTGGCGCCGGCAGGCGAAACCGGGCTCCGTCGCCTTGCCGCAGCGGCAGGGGTTCATCGCCGCGACGAGCTGGAAACGGGCCGGATAAACCACGCGGTGATTGGCCCGCGAGATCAGCACGTCGCCGGTCTCCATCGGCTGGCGCAGCGCATCGAGCGCCTGGGCCTGGAACTCCGGCAGTTCGTCGAGGAAGAGCACGCCGTGATGGGCGAGCGAGACCTCGCCGGGCTTGGCCTGCAAGCCTCCACCGACGAGCGCCGCCATCGAGGCGGAATGATGCGGCGCCCGGAAAGGCCGCCGGTCGGTCAGCGCCCCGTCGGCGAGATGGCCGGCGACCGACAGGACCATCGAGACCTCGAGCAGTTCGCGCGGGCTGAGCGGCGGCAGGATCGAGGGCAGCCGGCTCGCCAGCATCGATTTGCCGGCTCCCGGAGGACCGTTCATCAGAAGGTTGTGACCGCCGGCGGCGGCGATCTCGAGCACGCGCTTGGCGCTTTCCTGGCCCTTGATGTCGGCGAGATCCGGCAAGGGGCCGGACGGGCGCGCGACCGCGGGCTCCGGCCGCGCCATCACCTGCGTGCCCTTGAAATGGTTGGCGAGCTGGATCAGCGAGCGCGGCGCGAGGATGTCGATGTCGGCGGCCGCCCAGGCGGCCTCGGGCCCGCAGGCATGCGGGCAGATCAGCCCCTGACCGCGGCCATAGGCGGCGATCGCGGCGGGCAGGACGCCGGCGACCGCGGTGATCGAGCCATCGAGCGCGAGTTCACCCAGCACGGTGTAGCCAGCCAGCGCGTCCGCAGGAATCGCGCCGATCGCCGCCATCACGGCGAGCGCAATCGGGAGATCGTAATGGCTGCCTTCCTTGGGGAGATCGGCGGGGGCGAGATTGACGGTGATGCGCTTGGCCGGCAGCGCCAGGCCCGAAGCGATCAGCGCAGAGCGCACCCGCTCCTTGCTCTCGCCGACCGCCTTGTCGGGCAAGCCGACGAGAATGAAATTGACGCCGCCGGGCGTGACCTGAACCTGGACATCGACGGCGCGCGCCTCGATGCCCTCGAACGCCACCGTCGCGACCCGCGTCACCATCAGCGCCACCCCATGACCCGCGAGGAGGCTAGCGGAGCTTCTCGCCCCGCGCAAGAACAGATCGGGAACTTATGCCGCGAGCGCTGCCTTGCGCGCCACGACCTGCCGCAGCAGCACGGGGGCCGCGATGACGAGCCCGATCAGCACGCTCGTCGGCGTCGCCAGGATCATCGGCAGGGCGGCGAGCGCGATCAGCCAGCGCTCCCATTGCGCCAACGGGGCCAGGAACCAGCCGGCGAAAGCGGCCGAGAGCAGGGTGATGCTGGCGATGCAGGAGGCGGTCGAGCCGACGAGCTCGGTCCAGGTGAAGCCCGGCGCCATGATCAGCATCGAGGGCGAGAACACGAAGACGAAGGGCACGAGCACCTTGCCGAGCGCGAGCCGGAAGGCGGTGTTGCCGGTCTTGAACGGGTCGGCGCCCGCCATGCTCGCGCCCGCATAGGCGGCGATCGCGACCGGCGGCGTGATATCCGCCAGCACGCCGTAATAGAACACGAAGAAATGCGCCACGAGCGGGTTGACCCCGAGCATGCCGAGCGCCGGCGCCGCGACCGTGACCATGATGATGTAATTGGCCGTGGTCGGCACGCCGCAGCCGAGCAGGATGCAGACCAGGCCCGTCAGCAGCAGCGTGAAGAACAGCGTCGCGCTCTTCAGTTCGAACGGGAAGAAGGGGATCAACTCGGACAGACCGCGTGCCCACTGGTCGGCGAGCGATGTCACGATCCAGGAGATCTTGAAGCCGACGCCGGTCAGCGTCACCACGCCGACGATGATGCCGACGGTCGCCGCGGCCGCTCCCACGCCGATGGCATATTTGGCGCCGAGGATGAAGGCGTCGATCATGTCGTCGACGCGCTTGCGACCCTCCGTCGACTTCATCAGCACGCCATGGGCCATGACGAGGAAGGCCGCCGCCGTGAAGGCGAAGTTGACGCCGGGCACGCGCAGGAACTCGGTCGGCGCGGCCAGCCCGATCGCCAGCGCGAAGACCAGAGCCGAGGCGGCGCGGTGATGCGCGAGTCCGACGAGCATGCAGCCCGTGATGCCCCAGAAGGCGGCGAGATAGGGCGTGTAGCCGGTGAACAGCACCGTGATCAGCGCAAAGAGCGGCGCGATCGTCGGCCAGTCGCGGGCGAAGACCTCCGAGAGCTTCGGCGCGTCAGCATCGGTCATGCCCGCCATGCCGGTCTTGCGCGCCTCGAAATGCACCTGCATCAGCACGCCGTAGAAATGCATGAAGGCGGGAATGATCGCGGCGATGACGATGGAGGCGTAGGGCAGGTTGAGGAACTCGACCATCAGAAAGGCGGCCGCGCCCATGATCGGCGGGGTGATCTGCCCTCCCGTCGCGGCGGTCGATTCCACGGCCGCCGCGAAGTGGCGCTTGTAGCCGAGCCGGATCATCATCGGGATCGTCAGCGAACCGACGGTCACGGTGTTGGCGACGGACGAGCCCGAGATCATGCCGAACAGCGCCGAGCCGAAGATCGAGACCTTGGCCGGCCCGCCGGCATAACGCCCGGCGACGGCCGCTGCGACGCCGAGGAACAACCTTCCCAGCCCGATGCGGGTGGCGAGCACGCCAAACAGCACGAAGTGGAAGACGTAGGTCGCCACCACGCCGAGGGCTACGCCATAGACGCCCTGGCTGGTCAGGTAGAGGTGATTGACGAGGTTCGACCAGGTCGCACCCGGATGCAGGAAGATGCCGGGAAACCAGTTGCCGAAGATCGCATAGGTCATCGCGAAGAGCGCGATCAGCGGCAGGCCCCAGCCGATGGCGCGTCGCGTCGCCTCGATCATCAGGACGATCGTGATCGAGCCCATGATCACGTCGAGCGTCGAGGGGTTGCCGATGCGGAAAACCATGTCCTCGAAGATCCAGGGGACATAGAGACTGGAGACCGCCACCGCCACGGCGAAGACCCAGTCATAGAGCGGCACGCCGCCGGGGCTCCACAGCGACGAGGCGTGGACCGTGCGGCCCTGGCTCTTGCGGGCCGAGAAGACCAGGAAGATCAGCCCGAGCACGAAGGCGAGGTGGATGCCGCGATGCGTCGTCTCGCGCATCAGGCCGAAGCCTGCGGTGTAGTAATGGAAGGCCGAGAGCGCGAGCAGCAGCCCGCCGACGAGCAGCGCCGTGCCGTGCGGCACCTTGCGGAACTGCATCTCGGGATCGAGTTCTTCCTCGAGCTTGGCGAGTTCGGCGGCGGTGGGCTGGCTGGTCATCAGGAGCGGTTCGCTTGTTGGGGCGAAAATACGAGCGCGCGTCATCCCGGGCGCAGCGAAGCGGAGACCCGGGATCCATGCCGGAACGGTTCAGGCATGAATCCCGGATCGGCGCCGCTTCGCGGCTTGTCCGGGACGACGTGCGCTTGGCGTGAGCGCTTGCGCGTCCTTACTTCAGCAGGCCGGCCTCCTTGTAGAAGCGCTCCGCACCGGGATGCAGCGGCACACCGAGAAGACCGTTGAGTGCGGTCGCCTTCTGGATCGCCTTGCCCTTGGCGTGGCCGGCATCGAGCGCCGCGCGGGTCTTGTCGCTCCAGAGCGCCTTGGTCACGGCATAGACGGTGTCGGCCGAGATCTTGGACGAGGTCACCCAATGGGCGCCGACGGCGACCGTCTTGACCGCGCCGACATCCTTGTAGGTGCCGGCGGGAATCTCGTCGACGGCGAAGAAGGGGAAGTCCTTGGCGAGCTTCTCGGCGGCCGCGCCGGTGATCGGCAGGATGTCGATGCCCGAGCCGGTCGAGGCCAGTTCCGAGATCGCCGCCGCCGGGAAACCGCCGGTGAAGAAGAAGGCATCGACCGAGCCGTCCTTCATCTTCTCGGCCGCCTGGTTGGGCTTGAGATATTCCGGCGTGATGTCCTTCTCGCCGACGCCGAAAGCGGCGAGGATCGCCTTGGCGTTGAGCAGCGTGCCGGAGCCGGGCTCGTCGAGCGAAACCTTCTTGCCCTTGAGGTCGGCGACGCTCTTCACGTTCGAGGCCTTGCGCACGACGAGGTGGACGCTCTCGGGATAGAGGTTGGCGATCGAGCGCAGTTCCTCGACCTTGGGCTTGCCGGCGAAGACACCGGTGCCGGAATAGGCCCAGAAGGCGACGTCAGCCTGGGCGAAGCCCGACTCCGCCGCGCCGCCGACGATGGCGTTGACGTTGGCGACCGAGCCATTGGACGCGACGGCGGTCGAAACGAGCTGCGGCGGCGCCGAGATCGCGTTCGCGATCAGGCCGCCGATCGGATAATAGGTGCCGGCCGTGCCGCCGGTGCCGATGCGGAAGAAGGCCGGAGCCTGGGCCAGCGCCAGGCCGGCCGCGAGGGCGGCGCCGCCCAAAGCCAGGCCGGCGACGACGAATTTGGAACGAAGATGCAGTGACATGTCGGTCTCCCCGGTGAGGGGAGGCACTGTCTTGGGCTTTGCCGGGCCGATCAACCGAAAAGTTAAGGCATGGTTATGCCGTCAACACGCGTGCATCAGGGCGCGGTCTGCGCCCCCTCCCTGTCCAGCCACAAATCGCCTACGCGGGGATCCGGCTCGTTCCGGCCGGAGCCGCCGACTGCGGCCCACGACAAGGGCGGTGCCTGTGCTCTGGCCGCGGCCGGTCAGGCGGCCGCGACACCGACCCCGATCGGGCAGGACACGCCGGTGCCGCCCAGCCCGCAATAGCCGGCCGGGTTCTTGGCGAGATATTGCTGATGGCCGGCCTCGGCGAAATAGAACGGCGGCGCGTCGAGGATCTCGGTCGTGATCGGACCATATCCGCGCGCCGCCAGAGCCTGCTGATAATCGGCGCGCGAGCGCTCGGCGACAGCGCGCTGGCTCGCATCCGTGACATAGATGCCGGAGCGATACTGCGTGCCGACATCGTTGCCCTGGCGCATGCCCTGGGTCGGGTCGTGGCTTTCCCAAAAAGCCTTGAGCAGCCCCTCATAAGGCAGCACGGCGGGGTCGAAGACCACCAGCACCACCTCGTTATGGCCAGTGCGGCCCGAGCAGACCTCCTCATAGGTCGGGTTGGGCGTGAAGCCCGCGGCATAGCCCACGGCGGTCACCCAGATACCCTCGCCCATCTGCCAGAACTTGCGCTCGGCGCCCCAGAAGCAGCCCAGCCCGAAGATCGCCGTCTGCATCCCTTCCGGATACGGACCGGCGAGCGGACGCTGGTTGATGAAGTGGCGTTCGGCTGTCGTGATCGGTGCGTCGCGGCCGGGCAGGGCCTCATTGGCCTCGGGCAGGGAGGTCTTCTTGCGCAGGAAGAACATGGCGGGCTCCATCGCGGTTTCGGATCAGGATATGGGGGGCCGGGCCCCATCTTGACAGGCGCAATGGGCGCCCGCGGTCTTCACCGTCGCGTGACGATGCCGATGACGGGCTCGCGCGGCGTTCCGAGCTTCAGCAGCAGGAAGCCGAACAGCAGGGCGAGGAGCGCAGCCGGGACCTGCAGGAGGTGAACCAGGACCGGATCCCACAGCCAGGGATGCAGACGCGCGACCAGCGGCTTCAGCGCTTCTCCCCGCAGGCCCGTCAGCGTCGAGAGCGCGAGATCGAGCGGCGTGTAGACGAGCCCGGAATTGGCGATCGAACGGGCGCCGTCGATCACCAGGGACACGAAGCCGGCCGCCACGAGCAGATAACCGGCAAGCCGCAGCAGGAACCGCACGCGTCACTCTCCTCCATCCGATCGCAGGCGCGGCCGGGTGGCCGGCCGTGGCGGCCGGGCCCACAGCGCCTGTGTCGGTATCGGGATGTGCCCCTTCGTCCGCGGCATTGCAACACCGTCGTCGGGGCGCTGCCGCGGCATCTTCTGCCGAGAGCCGCGAGAACACGCTTGAAAGTCACCCGCCCCGCGGTCATAAGCAGCGCGCCGGACAGGTGGCCGAGTGGTTGAAGGCGCACGCCTGGAAAGTGTGTATACGGGAAACCGTATCGCGGGTTCGAATCCCGCCCTGTCCGCCATCATATCATTTCGTCATTTGAGCAAAGAACCAGCGCGCCGCTGAGTGGCAGGCTGCGCCGTTCGGGGATCACCGGCATCCACCCGTGCCTTCTCGAACTCCCGGCCGGCAATCTCGCCACGACCCAGGCGGTGATCAGCATGACCCGGCAGAATGCCGGCGATCTGCGCGAACGCGGCAGCGGCGGCTGAGCCGGCTGGTCGACAGTCTGCTCGAACCCCGCTTCTGACGCTCGGGCTGGGAAGCGGCGGATGACCGGTTTCGAAGTCGCGTCTGCGTCCGATACGCCCCATGGACCCATGTCCGGTCTGCAACGCTGTTCAGGCTGATCGCGCGCGGCCACGGGACGACGCGCCGCGCCCCGGTGGCGAGCCCGGACGATCTCGCCGCGCATGACTGCATCGTTCTATTCTTGCCTCACGTCGAGAGGAGGAGGCAGGCTCCGACCCCGCGGCGCACCTCATCGCAGCCGAAAGCCCAGGAAATCTGCGATCGCCGCCGTCTGCGCCGCGACCATGGCGCCGCCGCCGGCTACGCGGCAGCCGGCCTCGGTCGCCGCCCGCAGCAGCGGCGTCGAGGGCTTGGTCACGATGTCGACGACGGCGGTGCGGGCGGACAGGCCGGCGATGTCGATGGCGATGCCGTCCTCCGGCATCATCCCGACCGGCGTCGCATGGACGAGCAGATCGAGATCGCCCACCTCGAAGCGGCCCGCCTTGGGCGCAATCCCGCCTTTGGCCGCGATGCGGGCGCAGAGCTGGCTAGCCCTGGCCTCGTTCTGATCGACGATCGAGAGCGCCGAGACGCCCGCCTCCGCCAGCGCGAAGGCGATCGCCGCTCCGGCTCCGCCGGCCCCGACGAGGCCCGCGCGCATTCCCGCGGGCGAGAGCCCGAGGCTCTCGACCGCGCCGACCAGCCCGATGCCGTCGAAGATATCGCCGACCCAGCGGCCGTCCGGCAGGCGCCGTGCCGCGTTCACGGCCCCCACGTCGCGCGCCCGCTCGCTGATGCTGTCGAGCCAGGGGATCAGGCGCTCCTTAAAGGGCATGGTGACGACGAGGCCATCGAGATTGGCGAGCGCGAGCAGGCCGGGGATCGCGGCCTCGAAGCAATCGACCGGAAGGTGCAGCGGCACGAGCACCGCGTCATGCCCCGATGCGGCGAGCCGCGGATTGAAGTTCTGCGGCGAACGCGCATGGATGACCGGGTCGCCCAGGAACCCGAGGAGCCGTGTGGTGCCGCTGATCGCGGTCTGGGGAGCGTCTGCGGGCATCAGGCAACCTTTTCGGACGAGCGGACCAGAGGGCTCAGATCTGCGGCGGGGGCCCGGAGGAGGCGCGGATCACCAGTTCGGCCTCAGCCTCGAAGGAGGCCGAGCAGTCCAGCCCCTCCAGCCGCGCGATCAGCACCTGCGCCGCCACCTGGCCGATCTCGGCGCCGGGCACGCGCACCGTGGTGACCGGCACGGGCAGATGGCTCATGATCTCGATGTCGTCGTAACCCACGATCGAGAGATCGTCGGGCAGCCGGATGCCGAGGGCGAGCGCCTCGAGAACGGCACCGACCGCGAGATGGGCGTTGCCGCAGATGATCGCGGTCGGGATCGGCCGCGTCTCCAGCAATTGCCGCAGCAGCTTGCGACCATCGGCGATGGACCATTCGCCCATGGCGAAATGCTGCGGCCGCACCGCCAGGCCGCGCTGGGCCAGCGCATCGCGAATGCCGTCGAGACGGGCGCTGGCGCGGTCGTTGTTGCGGATCGACTGGGCGATCACGCCGAAACGGACATGGCCGAGATCGGCCAGATGGTCCGTCATCATCATCAGCGCCTTGCGGTTGTCGGGGCCGACGCAGGTGCCGTGGGTCTGCGGATCGTAGACGAAGGTGTTGACGAAGGGCATGCCGCGACGGGTGAGGAAGGGCAGCAGATCGGGATGGTGCGCCTGCCCCACGAGGATGAGGCCATCGACGCCCCGCTCGACGAATTTGCGGACCTGGCGGATCTCGAGTTCGGGATCGTAATCGGAGCAGGCGAGCAGGAGCGTGTAGCCGGCCCGCGACAGCTCCGACTGGATGGCCTGCGTCGCATGGGCGAAATCGCCGACCGACAGCGCCGGGAAGACCGCCCCGATGGTCTGCGACCGGCGCGTGCTCAGCGCCCGCGCGGCGCCGTCCGGCACCCAGCCGAGTTGCTCGACGGCCACCGCGATGCGCTCCCTCAAATCGGCCGAGACGACGTCGGGATTGTTGATCGCGCGCGAGACCGTCGCCGTCGAGACGCCGGCCGCGCGCGCCACCTCGCGCAGCCCGACGCTGCGGGGCGCCTCTGCCGCCGCCTCGGGGGTGGCGACGGCCTCGGCCGTCGCGGCTGTCTTGGCCCTCGCCATGGGGTTCATCGCTCCAGACGGAAATGAGCTGGCTGTCAGGCGATCTGCCCTTTCGCCAGCCCGTATTGCAGCCGGTAGATGCCACAATCGCGCGCCGCATCGTAGCCCGATGCGAAGGCCGACAGCGTCTCCGGCGCCGCATGGTCGGAAAGTGCCGCCTCCAGCGGCGCGGCCTCAACCGCCTCCACCAGCAGGATCCAGTCCGCGGTCTGGTCGGGCTCGCCGCGCAGCGCCTTCTCGGCCGTCGCGCCGCCGCCACCGCCCTGCCCTTCGAGCAGATGCACCGCGACGATCGACGGCGACGCCTGCAGCTTGTCCATTACTGCGCTAAGCCCGGCGAAGAATGCGTCACGCTCGCCGCTCGCCGCCAGCCGGAGCGTCGCGACGAAGGCCCCGTCGCCGAGCCCGCTGCTCTGCGCGACACGGCAGATCGTCCGCGAGGTCTCGCGGAAATGCCGGACGACCCGCTGCGTCCAGGGCGAGGGCGCGTTCAGCCGGGCCAGATAGTCCGGCGAGACCAGCACCTCGGGACTCTCCGTCTCGTAGAAGTTGAAGTATTTCGGCGTGCCCCGCTGCGCCACATAGCGGCGCCCGCGCAGGAAACCCGGCACGGCGACGCGCTCGGGGATATGCTCGCCGATATGCCAGGCGACGAAATCGGCCTCCGCCTCGTCGGCGATGCCGTTCCAGATCGCCAGCACGCCCTTGCCCGCCAATGCCACGTCGCTCTCTCCTTCAGACCCTGTGCAACTGCAGCCCGCCGCCGACATCGATATGGATGCCGGTCGCGTAGGGGATCGCCCCCGTGACGAGGGCGGCGACGGTGCGACCGACATCGGACGGCTCCCCCCAACGCTGCATCGGAATGCCGCCGGCCGCGAGCAGCGCATCGTATTTCTCCGTGGCGGGCGCGGTCATCGCGGTGCGGATCACGCCCGGCCGCACCTCGAACACGGCGATGCCGTCGGCGGCGAGACGCGCCGCGAACAGCTTCGCCATCATGCCGACACCGGCCTTGCTGATGCAGTAATCGGCGCGGTTCTCGCCGACGATCTCGGCATTGGCCGAGCCGATGAAGACGATCGAGCCCGGCTGGCCCGGCGCTCGCGCCAGGCGCCGGCGGGCGAAGGCCTGCGTCAGGAAGAAGCCGGCGCGGAGATTGACCGAAAGCGTGTCGTCGAAGCTCTCCGGCGACAGGTCGAGCAGGTCGCCGCGCTGGCGCGAGGTGATGCCGGCATTGTTGACCAGGCAGTCCGGCTCGCCGAGATCGGCGGCGATCCGCTCGATCAGCGCGGCATGGCCCGCCAGATCGGCGACGTCGCAGCCGTAATAGGCGCCGGGTCCCGCCGGGATGCTCTCCGCTTCGGCGGCCGGCTCGCGGCTGACGCGCGCCACGACGAAGCCGGCGGCCGAAAGCGCCTGCGCGATCGCCGCGCCGATGCCGCGGCCCGCGCCGGTGACGATCGCGACGCGTTTCACGGCATCGTCCCCGCGGCCGTGCCGGCAGGGCCTCTCAGGGTCGGGGCAAGGCGGCTCGGACTTGACACTGGTCGACTCCCAATTCTATGCAAGCGGTTACAAAACCGGCTGCGAAAGTCAATCGCTCCGATGCCGGACGCAGCGAGGAAGCGACCGATGAAGGTGATCAGCGCGAGCGAGGCCGCCTCGCTCATCCAGCCCGGCGACAGCATCCTGGTCAGCGGCTCGGGTGGCGGGCATTGCGTGCCCGAGGCCGTGCTGGAGGCGATCGAGGCCCGCTTTCTCGAGACCGGCGCCCCGCGCGAGCTCTGCCTCATCCACGCGGTGGGCATCGGCGACCGCAAGCTGAAGGGCGCCGCGCGCTTCCGCCATCCCGGCATGCTCAGGCGCAGCATCACCGGCGCACTGGTCGATTCCCCGCCGCTGATCGAGCTGGCGCAGAAGGACCTGATCGAATCCTACACCCTGCCGCAGGGCGTGATCGCGCAGATGACCCGCGAGATCGCGGCCGGCCGCCCCGGCGTCATCACCAAGACCGGGCTGCACACCTTCGTCGATCCGCGCCAGCGCGGCGCGCGGCAGAGCGCCTCGGCGCGGGAGGACCTGGTGGAACTGCTGGAGATCGGCGGCGAGGAGTGGCTGCGCTTCAAGCCCTTCCCGCTCGATGTCGTGCTGCTGCGTGGCACCACCGCCGACGAGGACGGCAACATCACCATGGAGCAGGAGGCGGTGCCGGGCGAGATGCTGTCCTCGGCCCAGGCAGGCCGGCGCCTCGGCGCGGTCGTCGTCGTGCAGGTCAAGCGGCTGGCGCGGCGCGGAACGCTGCCGCAGCGCGCGGTGAAAATCCCCGGCATTCTCGTCGATTACGTCGTCGTCGACGAGAACCAGCGCCAGACCTACTTCAGCGACTACAATCCCAGCTATTCCGGAGAGATGCGCATTCCGCTGGAGGGCCTGCGCCGGCTGCCCTTCACCGAGCGCAAGATCGTCGCCCGCCGCGCGGCCATGGAGATCCGCCCCGGTGCGGTATGCAATCTCGGCGCCGGCATTTCGACGGGCGTCTCGGCGGTCGCGGCGGAGGAAGGCTTTCTCGACGAGGTCGTGCTGACCAACGAGCAGGGCTTCGTCGGCGGCGCGCCGCTGACCGGGCCGGATTCGGGTGCCGCGCAGAATTACGACGCGATGGTCGACCAGCCCTACCAGTTCGACTTCTACGATGGCGGCGGGCTCGACATCGCCTTCCTCTCCTTCGCCGAGGTCGATGGCGAGGGCCATGTCAATGTCAGCCGCTTCGGCGACACCATCGTCGGCATCGGCGGCTTCGTGAACATCAGCCAGAACGCCCGCAAGGTCGTGTTCAGCGGCACCTTCACCGCCGGCGGGCTGCAGATCGCCACCACGGACGGGCAGTTGCGCATCCTGCAGGAAGGCCGCAGCCGCAAGTTCGTCCGCTCCGTCGAGCAGATCTGCTACAATGGCAGCTTCGCCCGCGAGCAGGGCCGCGAGGCGGTCTTCGTCACCGAGCGCGCGGTCTTCCGCGTCGGCGCCAGCGGGCTCGAACTCTGCGAGGTCGCGCCCGGCGTCGACATCGAGCGCGACATCGTCGCGCATATGGATTTCCGCCCCGCCATCGCGCCCGATCTCAGGACGATGGATGCGCGCCTCTTCGCCGCCGAGCCGATGGGCCTGAAGCGCGACATCGCGGCGCTCGGCTCGCAGGCCCGCCAGCCGCGACGCCGGCTGGGCCTGAAGGACAGCCCACGGCGCGTCGCGGGCGTGGCCGAGCCGGCCTGAGGCTCAGACCTCGTCCCGCGCCCGTTCCAGCCCGAGCATCAGGGCCGCGAAGGCCTCGAGCGTCGGCGTCGGAACGCCCTTGGCGTGGCCACGCGCGATCACGCTGGCGTAGATCGCCTCGACCTCGCTCGGACGCCCGGCCTCGATGTCGCGGCGCATGCTGGTCTTGTTGCGCGCCGCGCCGCTCGCCACGATGCCGTCGAAGACCCGGTAGCGCGTCTCGGGAGGCAGATCGACCCCGCAGGCCTGCGCGACGGCGGCGGCCTCGTCCATGGCGCGCCGCGCGACCACCGCCAGAGCCGGCAGTCCGGCGACGCCGCCGATCGTCAATCCCGTCAGCCCGCTGGTGGCCGACATCGCTACATTGAGCATCAGTTTCCGCCATTTCTCGGTGACGATGGCGCCGCTGGCCCGCGTCGGGATGCCATGGGCGCTCATCAGCGCCGCCAGGGCCTCGGCCCGCTGTGACTCGCCCCCGGCCATCTCTCCGACCAGTGTCGGCAGCACCGCATAGCTGCGCACGACACCGGGCGCTTCCAGCGTCGCGCCCAGCGAGGTCAGGCCGCCGAGCACGGCGCCCGCCCCCAAGGATTCCGCCATGATCTCCTCATTGCCGAGACCGTTCTGGAAGCTGACCGCGACGCTGCCGGGCCGCATCAGCGGCGCCACGGCGCCACTGACCGCCCGCGTCGCATGCGCCTTGCACTGGATGAAGACGATGTCCGCGGCAGGCACATCGGCCACAGAATGGGCCGCGCCGATCGGCACGGTCCGCTCGCCGCCCTCGCCCAGGATGCGCAGCCCGCGCTCGCGAAGACCGGCGGCATCCGCCTTGCGCCGCACCATCAGGGTCACGCGCAGCCCGTTCTCGGCGAGGAGCCCCCCGAACAGGCTGCCCATCGCCCCGGCGCCTGCGACCACGACATGCGGATCCGTCATCGGCTCTCTCCCTTGCGGAGGGCGGGCGCCTCCGAACTACAATGTAAGCGGATACATTTTGCTTGTCATGCCGCCTGAGCTGCACTAGCGTCCGGGCATCGACAGGAGGAAGGCGCGCGCTGGCGTCGCCACGCCTCGTGAAGAGCGCGGCCTCACGGGGACCGGCGCCGTTCGTCAGGGAAGGAGAGCCGAAGATGGCTTCGCAGATGGCGTCGCGAGCGGCGTCCGATTTCGGTGGCCCCGCCGCGACGGAGCTGGCGCCGCAGCGCCGCTCGCCCATGATGCGGCGGCTGCGGACGATCGGCTGGAATCTGATCCCGCCGCTGACCTTCGTCGCGATCGTCGGCTTCTGGTCGCTCTCGATCCAGATCTTCAAGATCCCGGCCTATCTGCTGCCGGCGCCGGGCGCCGTGTTCCAGCGCGTGATCACCGATGCTGCGATGCTCTGGCTCAACGCCAAGGTCACGCTGACCGAGATCGTGCTCGGTTTCGGGCTCACCGTCGTGCTGGCGATTCCGCTCGGCCTGCTGATCGCGCTCTCGCCGCTCGCCAAGCAGACGCTCTATCCGCCGATCATGCTGCTCCAGCTCGTGCCGAAGATCGCGGTTGCGCCGCTCTTCCTGGTCTGGCTCGGCTTCGGCATCGAATCGAAGGTCCTGCTGACACTGCTGATGACCTTCTTCCCGCTGCTGCTGGCCAGCATCAGCGGCTTCCAGATCCTCGATCAGCGGCTGCTCTATCTGACGCAGTCGATGGGCGCTGGCACCTGGCAGACCTTCTGGTACCTGCGCTTCCCGGCCGCGCTGCCGGTGATCTTCGCGGGCATCAAGACCTCGGCCACGATCGCGGCGACGGCGGCCATCGTGGCGGAGTTCGTCGGCGCCAATCAGGGCCTTGGCTATGTGCTCCTGCGCGGCACCAGCACGCTCGACATCGAGCTGACCTTCGCCGTGCTCGTGGTGCTCACCATCATCGGCATCGTCATCAACTACGCGGTCGAATTGAGCGAATGGCTGATGACGCCGTGGCAACGCGGCGGCCGCCGCTGACGCGCGAGCCGCGAACGGCTTTCACGACAAGAAACCAAAGGGAGGACGTCACATGAAGCACTGGATCAACCGTTCGATCACGGCCGCGGCCTTTGCCGCCGGTCTCGGCCTGTCGGCCGCTCTGGCGCAGACGCCGGTCACCTTCCAGCTCAACTGGACCGCGGGCGGACCCAATGCCGGCTTCGCCGCCGCCGTGGGCGAAGGGTTCTACAAGGCCGCCGGCCTCGATGTGACGGTCGTGCAGGGCAACGGCTCGGGCAACACCGCCCAGCTCGTCGCCAGCGGGCGCTCGCAGCTCGCCTATGCCGATGCCGTGGCGATCAGCCAGCTGATCTCCAAGGGCGCGCCGATGAAGATCGTCTCGACGGTCTACCAGTCGAACCCGAACTCGGTGAACGCGCTCAAGAAGACCGGCATCAAGTCCATCGCCGATCTCAAGGGCAAGAAGGTCGGCGTTCCCGCCGGTTCCTCCCAGGGCCCCATGCTGCCGCTCCTGCTGAAGGCCAATGGCCTGAAGGAGTCGGACATGACGCTGATCAACATGCCGGTGGCCGCGATGGTGCCGTCGCTGCTGCAGGGCCAGGTCGACGCCATCCTCGGCTCGCTCGACGCCTACCAGATCCAGCTCGAGATGCAGGGCGCCGAACTGACCAACTTCCCCTTCGCCGACCATGGCGTGCCCACGGTCGCGACCTCGATCTTCGCTTCGAACGATTTCATCAAGCAGAATCCCGAGGTGCTGAAGAAGTTCATCGCCGCGAGCCTGAAGGGCTGGTCCTTCGCCCTCGACAACCCGACCAAGGCGATCGAGCACGTCAAGACTCTGTTCCCGGACACGAACGTCAAGCTCGCCACCGCCGAACTCGCCGCCATCACCCCGCTCTTCTGCAGCGGCGGCGCGAAGTTCATCGGCAAGGCCGAGGACGCGCACTGGACCCGCACCCAGGCCCTGCTCTCCGAGGTCAAGCTCCTGCCCGAGGGTCAGGACCCGAAGAACTACTACACCAACGACTATCTGCCGCCGGCGAGCGAGATGCGCGCCTGCAAGTAAACGCAGGCCACCCGCTTCCCTCACACCAGGACGACGGCGCACGCCATGCAGGACAAACCGAGACTGGGCTACCGCTATGACGATCTCTCCGTCGGGATGCGCTTCCGCAGCCCCGGCCGGACGATCACCGACGCCGATCTCGTCGGCTTCTCGGGGCTGACCGGCGACTATTCGGAGCTGCACACCAGCGACGTCTATGCGCAGAGCAGCCAGTTCGGCCGGAGGGTCGCGCATGGCATGCTCGGTCTCGCCTATGCCCATGGCCTGATGTGGGCGCGCACCGGCGAACTGCGCGAGACGGCGATCGCCTTCCTCGGCATCGACGGATGGCGCTTCGTCGGGCCGGTCTTCGTCGGCGACACCATCTTCGTCGACTACGAACTCGCCGAACTGCGCGACAGCCGCTCGCGGCCGACGCAGGCGATCGCGACCTTCGAGGTCAAGGTCGTCAAGCAGGACGGCACGCTCGTGCAGCAGGGCCGCAAGGCCCTGCTGGTCTCCAAGGTCCCGCTCGATGCCGTCGCGGCCTCGACCACCGCCCCTGCGGCCAACTGAGGGACAGGCCATGACCGATCACGACCAGAAGTCCGGTGTGACGATCCAGATCCGCAACGTCTCCAAGATCTTCGGGGCCGAGGACGAGAAGCCCTTCCGCGCCCTGAAGCCGCTCGACATCACGATTCCCGCCGGCCAGTTCATCTCGGTCGTCGGAGCTTCGGGCTGCGGCAAGAGCACGCTGATGCTGATGGTCGCCGGGCTGCTCGCCCGCTCGACGGGCGAGATCATCGTCGATGGGCGCCCCGTGACCCGGCCGCTCACCGATCTCGGCATCGCGTTCCAGGATCATCTCCTGCTCGATTTCCGCACCGCCTTCGAAAACGTCATGCTGCATGCCGATATTCGCGGGCTCGACCGGGAGATGCTGGCCCGGCGCGCGAAGGACCTCTTCGCGCAGCTGCGGCTCGAGCATGCGATGGACAAGTATCCCAACCAGCTCTCGGGCGGCATGCGCCAGCGCGTTTCGCTGATCCGCACCCTCGTCCACGAACCGCCACTGATCCTGATGGACGAGCCCTTCGGCGCGCTCGACGCCCTCACCCGGCTGCAGGTCCGCACCGACCTCGAAAGCCTCTGGCTGCGCCGGCGCCCGACCGTGCTCTTCATCACCCACAGCGTCGAGGAGGCGGTCGGCCTGTCCGACCGCATTCTGGTGATGAGCCCGAGCCCCGGCGAGGTGATCGACGACATTCAGGTCGACCTGCCGCGCCCTCGCCCGATCGTGCTCGGTGACGCTGCGGCCTTCGCGGCCTATGTCGACCGCATCCACCATCAGTTCGAGCGCATGGGCGTGCTCCACGGCATCACGCTGCCGCAACAGAGCGCGGCCTGAGCATGGCCGAAAACAGCGCCGATACTCCGGCGACAGCCGGCGCCGTCCTGACCGAGCACGGGCTGGTGGCGGAGATCGCGCTGGCCAACGGGGCGCTCAATCTGGTGACGCGGCCATTGCTGCGGCAGCTCAACCGCATTCTGCGCCAGCTCGCCTCGCGCTCCGACCTGCGCTGCGTCATCCTGCATGGCGGGGAGGCGCGCGCCTTCTGCGCCGGCAGCGACATCAAGGAGTTCGGCCCGCTCGGCGCCGATGCCAGCGAGCGCAAGATCCTGTTCGAGGACATGGTGCTGCGCAATCTGGCCAGGCTGCCGATGCCGACCATCGCCGCGATCGACGGGCCTGCGCTGGGCGGAGGGCTGGAGCTCGCGCTCTGCTGCGATCTGCGGGTCCTGAGGGCCGGGGTCGCCATCGGCCTGCCGGAATGTCATCTCGGCGGGCTCGCCGGCAGCGGCGCGGTCCGGCTGACGAGGCTCGTCGGCCCGGCCCGCGCCAAGCAGATGCTGTTCACCGGAACCTCGATCTCCAGCGAGACCGCTCTCGCCTGGGGTGTGGTCAACGAGGTCGCGTCCGAGGGTTCGGCGCTCGACGCCGCGCGCCGGATGGCTGGCGAAATCGCCCAGCGCGGCCCGATCTCGAACCGTCTGGCCAAGGAGATCGTGGACCGCTCCGGCGATCTGCCGCTCGACGCCGGGCTGATGCAGGCCAATGTCGCTCAGCAGCGCATCTTCGATTCGGATGATCTCCACGAAGGCGCGGCCGCCTTTTTCGGCAAGCGGGCGCCCATCTTCGCCGGGCGGTGACGGTTGACCCCGTGGCCCAGACCGCCGGTCACGAGCGGGCGTGACGGCGATCCGGACGGCCGGCGAGGCGTCAGGCCGCCAGGGGCCCCGCCTCCTGCTCGATCTCAACATCGGTCCATCCCTTGGCGTGGTAGCGCCCGGCCAGGCGGCCCGCATCGTCCATCGTAAACAGCGCCAGCCAGCCCTGGTCGAACAGCGCCCGAAGGTTCGGATGATGCGCGAGGACGCCGAGGATCGCCTCGCGCGGGGCGGCGACGACCACGGAGAGGCGCAGCGGCTCGTGCATCAGCCGCTCGCCGTCATGGACCGACTGCCAGGGCAGACCGCCGCGTAGCAGGCCGCCATTGCCCTCGAACACGCCGATCCCGCCGACGACGTTGTGCAGCAGCTTGTTGCCGGCACCGAAGGCGGCCGGTGCGACGGCCGAGCCATAATATTGCAGGCTGATCCAGCTCGCGACGACGACGGGCGCGGTCAGGATCAGTTCGAGCACCTTGAACCCGGGGTCGGCCCGCCAGTCATAGCTGTGCAGGAAGGCGCGCCCGGCGAGCGAAGCCCCTGCCGTGTGCCGGCGCGGCGCGGCGATGAAGGCCTTGCAGCCGGCCAGCCCCCATTCCGGCCGGACCTGGGCCCAGTTCCGGCCGCGGCGCGCGACATCACCCTCGCCGGTCGCGCCGGGCAGGCACAGCGCCCGCTCGGTCCGGGCGAGCCGTCCAGCCGACGCCAAGAGCGACTCCAGCCTGGCGAGATCGGCGGCGTGCGAGGGCGGCAGCGCCTCGCGGTCGAACAGCGTGACCTCGTCGCTGACCGTGTCGTGCAGTCCCGCAACGAAGCGGGTGTCGGCCGGGATCTCGATGCCCTGCGCCGCGAGGCCGCTGCGGACCGCGTCGTCGTTCAGCAGCCCGGCCAGCAGGCGGGCATTGACGTCTCCGGGAAAGCCGCCGCAGGCACCGCATTGCAGGGCGCTGGCATGGGCGTTGTTGACCAGCCGCGCGCCATGGCCGGCCAGCAACACCAGCCGCGCGAAGCGCGAGGTCAGCGACATCGCCCGCAGGATCGTCGCCGCCATCTCGGCGCGTTGCGCCACCGTGAGCGAGGCGTCGAGCCGCGGCGCGGCCCCATCGCCGTTGGGGCGGTGATCGGCCATGACGGAGTCGTGGAAGAGCTTCCAGAGGTAGAGCGGCCCGCTCGCCTCGACGAAGGCGAAGGACGAGACCGCCGCGCGCTTGAAGCGGCCCCAGGCGCGTCGGGCGCGGGCACCGATGCGCTGCTTCTCCTCCGCCGCCTCACCGGGAACGTCGCAGGTGAAGGAGCCGAGCCCCGGCTTCAGCAGGACCGGCAACCGCGCCTCACCATTCAGGGAGCCGAGCCGACGGTGCGAGACGCCGATGCCGAAGAAGCCGGCGAAGCCGAGCGTCTCCACGCCGGGATCCAGCGATTCCAGCGCACGACGGATGATCTCGGAGCGAACGTCGATGCAGAAGGCGGCCTGGACCGAGGGGTGCGCGGGCGGCTCCGTCCGGGAGGCGGCCGGCCGCCAGGCCACGAAGAACCGGCGCTGCGCGGCGCGGTCATAGGCTTCCTGCAGCAGAGCGTCGATGATCTGGTCGGGGCTGGGCTCGGCGGGAGCGGCATGGGCGTCGATCGCCTGCCGCCAGGGCTCGGCGATCTGCCGCCCGAACTGCGCGTGCAGGGCCGCCTCGAAGGCAAGCGCGATCGCGAGCAGGTCGGTGATCGTCGCGTCGGTGCCGCCATCGCGCTCGGCCTGCCACTGCAGGTGGCGCGCATATTGGGCCCAGCCTCCGAGCCCGGTCAGAAGCGTGGTGAAATAGCTCTCGGCCGCGGCCTGCGGCAGGCCGAGCGCGAGGCAGGCGCGCCGGATCGCCGCCGGGGCGGCCTGCGGCTCCCGCGAGATGCGCAGGCAGAAACCCTTCAGCCCCGCGATCTCGGGCGAGAGATCCTGCGTCGCAAAGGCGCGCCAGGATTCATAGGCTCCGGCGGCCTGGGTCTTCGGCCACATCGCCTGGCCGAGATCGAAATGGCCCGAGGCCCAGGCGCCGATCCGGTCCGCGACGAAGCCCGGCCAATCGATGCCGGTGGCGTCGGCGCAGAGCGCCGCGACGGTCGGGATCGGGGATGCGGGCGCCGGGTCCCCGGCGAGGGCGGCCTCGACGGCGACGCGATCGGGCGCGCCCGGATGATTGGCGATGGCGGCGGCGAGATCACCCGGCGTGATCTCACCCGTCTGCCAGCGCTCGCGGTAGAAGGTCCGCGGCATGGTCACGGGGATGCCCCCTGCCCGCCCGAGGCGCGCCGCGGCCATGGGCAGCGTTTCTCCGGCGAGGCCGAGGAAGGGGTTCACCGCGACGGACGCCGACAGGGGCCAGAGCGGCGGGATGATGCGGGCGGCACGATCGGCCTGCGCCATCAGGGCCGCCTGCAGGGCGTCCTGTCCGGGCTGCGCGTTCATGACGGGCTCCTTTCGCTCGTCGGCAGAGAAGATATCGGCCGCGCCCATCCGCGGGTGAGGCGGTCGAAGATGGCGTTGCCGTAGAAGCCGTTGGCGAGGTGGACACGCAACCCGGTCAGGGCCGGGTGGCCGGCCCAGTGCGGGAACAGGGCCTGGGCGAAGGCGACGCCGCCGAAGGAGAGCAGCGTCAGCACGATCAGCGCCCATTCCAAAGCGGTCGGCGGCGGGATCGGCGGCAACGTCGCGGAGGTCAGCCACTGCGCGAAGCGCTGGAGCAGGAAGTAGGAGAGCGAGGCGGCGATGGCGGCCGCCGATGTGCGCAGGGTGAGCGCGCGTGGCGCGGCGTCGGCCAGGCCCTGCGCGATCAGATAGGCGACGCCGAAGACCAGGATGGCGCCGAGCGCGATCGCCTGCGGCGACTTGTCGGCGAAGCCGAAGCTCAGCCCCATGAGCGCATAGAGCGCCAGAGCGAAGGCGAAGGCCTGCGCGACCACGCGAAGGCCGGCGACGGCCACCGGCCCCGGGCGGCGGGTCGCCGCGACCTGCTCCACGGCCCAGCCCGAGGACAGAAAGGCATGGGCCTTGTAGAGCGAGTGGGCGACGATGTGCAGCAGCGCGAGCGGGAACAGCGCCAGCCCGCATTGCAGGACCATGAAGCCCATCTGCGCCACCGTCGACCAGGCCAGCGAGGTCTTGATCGCCGACTGGGTCAGCATCACCAGACCACCCAGCAGCGCGGTGAAGCCACCGACCAGCACCAGCGCCGCCAGTGCGCCCGGCGCCGTCAGCAGCAGATCGGCGAAGCGGATCAGCAGGAAGCCGCCGGCATTGATGATGCCCGCATGAAGCAGGGCCGAGACCGGCGTCGGCGCCTCCATGACCTCGACCAGCCAGCCATGGGCGGGGAACTGCGCCGATTTCAGCAGCGCCGCCGTCACCAGCAGCGCCACCGCCCAGCCCGAACCGGCCGGGACCGGGCCGCTGCGTGCCTGGGCCAGGATCGTGCCGATATCGCCGGTACCGTAGCCCGCGACCAGGACGAGGCAGGCCAGCAGCAAGGCCGCATCCGCCAGCCGGGCGACGACGAATTTCTTGCGCGCCGCCCGCTGCGCCGCCGGCCGGGCGGGATAGAACAGAAGCAGCCGATGCAGGCAGAGGCTGGTCGCGATCCAGGCGACGAGAAGCTGCAGCAGGTTCCCGGCGCAGACGAGCAGGAGGGCCGCGGCGAGTGTGGCGCAGATCCAGCCGGTGAAGCGCCGCTCGCCCGGCTCGCCGGCGAGATAGCCGCGGCTGAAGCGCAGGACGACCCAGCCGACGAAGGTGATCAGCAGCAGCATCGTCACGCCGACGATGTCGAGACGCACCGAGAGGCCGAACCCGCGGGTGGCGAGCAGCGTCAGTGTCGCGGGGCCGGACAGGGCGAGTTGCACGGCCGCCCCGAGGGCGACGACCAGCGCCAGCGCCGCGGCGATCTCGGCCAGCGGCCCCTGCCCCTTCGCCGCGGACGCCTCGCGCCGCAGCAGGAACAGTGCCGCCGTGGCGAGAATGGCCGGGGCAAGGAGCGGGAGAGCGAATTGGGGCACGGCGAGGCTCGCGGACTGGATGATCTCGCACGGCAATAGCACCGTGCTTCATGCGCTAAAAATTCATTGTTTGCGCGATTCCGTTCGCTATGGTCGAACAATGTCAGGGCTGAACTACAATCACCTGCGCTATTTCTGGATGGTCGCGCGGGAGGGCCATCTCGGCCGGGCGGCGCAGCGCCTGAACCTGACGCAGTCGGCCCTGTCCGTGCAGATCAAGCGGCTCGAGGAGCAACTCGGCCACCGGCTGTTCGAGCGCGCCGGGCGCGGCCTGCTGCTGACCGAGGCCGGGCGCATCGCCCGCGACCATGCCGACATCATCTTCGCTACGGGCGACGATCTGCTCGGCACGCTGCGCGAGAGCGGCCTGTCGCGGCATGTGCTGCGCGTCGGGGCGCAGGCGACGCTGTCACGCAATTTCCAGCTCGCCTTCCTGCGCCCGATTCTCGGGCGGCTGGATGTCGAGGTCGTGCTGAAAGCCGGCGCAACGCTGGAACTGTTGCGCGCGCTGGGCGCCCATCAGCTCGATGCGGTGCTGACCAACCAGCCTCCGGCCGCCGACCCCGAGCGCGCCTTCCTCACCCACAAGCTGGCGGAGCAGCCGGTCAGCCTCGTCGGCCGCCATGACCTCGTGGCGGACGCCGCAGGTTTCGAGAGCCTTCTCGCGCGCCATCCGGTCATCCTGCCGCCGCTCCACAGCGGCCTGCGGGACGACATCGACGCGCTGGTCGACCGGACCGGCGTCACGCTGCGGATCGCCGCCGAGGTCGACGACATGGCGATGATGCGCCTTCTGGTGCGTGAGGGCGTCGGCCTCGGCGTACTCCCGCCCATCGTCATCCAGGACGAACTCTCCCAGGGCCTTCTCGCCATCGGGGCGGCGCTGCCCGGCATCGTCGAGCGCTTCTATGCTGTCACGATAGCCCGCCAATTCCCAAACAATCTGCTGCAAGATCTTCTGCTCAGGCAGATGCAGTAGTGCATGAGGTGACGCGGACGACGGTGCTTCCGGCGGGCGCACCAGCGTCGATCGCCCCCCAGCCCCATCGACCAACCCACTGGCGAGCCACCTTCCGCCGATGACGGTCAGGAACCCGACGGCGCGTGAATCACGAGCGGATCGCCGGACGGCTCCAGTGCGTTCACGGTGAACAGTCACGACGACTGCGCCGACCGACAGCGCCGGCGCCCAGCTGGTTCCGCTTATATATCAGACGCTTCCATATGTTTTTCAATTGGCCTTTCAACATGATGGCCAAACCGGATCTTGTCTGACAAACTGTCGACAGCTCCCATCAGAGGGGCGTGCAGGGAGAGGATCATTTCATGGAACGCAGAGTCTTGCTCAAGGGCATCGGTGCGGTGGCCGCCACCATCGCCGCCCCCGCGGTCGTCAGGGCGCAGGCCGTGCCGACCCTTGTCGGCGCCGTCCAGTTCAACGACGCACATCCGTTCACGCAGGGATTGCTCAAGTTCGAGGAGCGGGTGAAGGCGCTCTACAACAAGCCGGTCAACTTCACCCTGCACAAGGATTCCTCGCTCGGGCTCGAAAAGCAGTATTTCGAGTACATGGCGCAGGGGAAGAACGTCGACTATGCGATCGTCTCGCCCGCCCATATGTCGACCTTCGCCAAGGCCGCGCCCTTCATCGACGCGCCCTTCGTGTTCCGCGACTTCGCCCATATGGAAGCGGTGGTGAACAAGGGTCTGCTCAACCCGATCGCCGACGAGATCGAGAAGAAGGCCGGCGTCCGGCTGATCGGCTATGGCGGCGGCGGCGTGCGCAATCTCTTCGCCAACAAGCCCCTGAAGAACGTCGCCGAGATCAAGGGCCTGAAGGTCCGCGTCCAGGGCGCGCCGATCTGGTCGCGCAGCTTCGCGGCCATCGGCATGTCGCCGACCGTGATCGCCTATAACGAGGTCTACAACGCCATCCAGAACAACGTCATCTCGGCGGCGGAGAACGAGGCGGCCGGCATCGAGCAGATGAAGTTCTTCGAGGTCGCGCCCAACATCCTGATGACGCAGCACGCCGTCTCGGTCAGGCCGATCTGCTTCTCGATGAAGACCATGGCGACCCTGCCCAAGGACCTGCAGGACGCCGTGATCCAGGCCGGCAAGGAAGCCGCCGACTACGAGCGCAAGATCGAATCGAGCGGCGATTCCGAGATCCTCGTCAGGCTCGAGGCGGCTGGCCGCCTGAAGCGCATCCCGTTCGAGGACCGGCCGACCATGCAGAAGCTCGCCGAGCCGATCATGCAGGCCTATGCGAAGGAAATCGACGCCAGCGGCATCCAGACCGCCATCGCCGGCGCCTGAGCCCCTCAGCCCGATCCCGCCAGCCCTGGGCGCGCCAGCGTCCAGGGCCTTGCCTTCGCATGCGGAACCTTTTCATGGATGCCTCTCTGTCTGGCAGGCCCGGCCTGTGGCGGCGCTTGACGGCTGCCTATGCACAACTGCTGTCGGCCATCGTCGTCGTTTCCGTCGGCATCTTGGTGGTGCCGGTGATGCTGCAGATCGTCTCGCGCTACACCAACCTGATTCCGTCCTACATCTGGACCGAGGAACTGGCGCGCTTCCTGTTCATCTGGACGGTGATGATCGGCGCAATGCTGGGCGTGCGTCATTCGGCCCATTTCGACGTCGACCTGCTGCCCCCGCTCGGCGCCAGAGGCGATGCCTTCATGCGCATCGTCGCCAAGCTCGGCGTGCTCGCGATCGCCATCGTCTTCGTCACCGGCGGCATCGAGTTCACCCAGTTCGCCTGGAACAGGACCTCCGAACTGGCCGAACTGCCGCTCTGGCTGATCCATGTCGCCTGGCCGATCGCCGGGGTCAGCTGGATCGCCTTCCTCGGCGAGCAGTTCGCAGACGATCTTCGCGTTCTCTTCGGAAAGACCCAGAGCCCATGACCGGCAGCGTTCTCTCGTCGGGCGAGGCTGCCTTTATCCTGTTCGGCTGCTTCTTCCTCGGCCTTTTCCTGCGCATCCCCGTCGCCTTCGCGCTCGGCCTGGCCTGCCTGCCGATCCTGCTCATCGAGCCCCGGCTCGATACGATGACGCTGATGAGCGAGACGTTCAACGCGTTCAACTCCTTCATCCTGCTCGCCGTCCCGTTCTTCCTGCTCACCGCCAATCTGATGAATGTCGGCGGGGTGACGGACCGGCTGATGAGCCTGGCGCGGGCGCTCGTCGGGCATTTTCCCGGCGGGCTGGCGCAGATCAACGTGGTGCTGTCCTTCTTCTTCGCCGGCATCTCCGGCTCGTCGACCGCGGATGCCGCGAGCCAGTCCAAGATCTTCATCGCCGCTCAGCGCAAGGAAGGCTACGACGACAGCTTCTCGGTCGCGATCACCGCCGTCTCGGCCGTGCTGGCCGTCATCATCCCGCCTTCGATCCTGATGATCGTCTGGGGCGGAATCCTGACGACGTCGATCGGCGCGCTGTTCCTCGCCGGCGTCATTCCCGGCCTGCTGATCGGCGTGGCGCAGATGGCGACGGTCCATGCCTATGCGGTCCGGCGCGGCTACCCGACCTATCCGCGCTCCTCCGTCAGGCAGGTGTTCTCGGCCTTCGAACGGGCCGCGCTGGCGCTGCTGACGCCCGGCATCATCATCGGCGGCAAGGTCTTCGGCTGGTTCACCGCAACGGAATCGGCGGCGATCGCGGTCGTCTATGCCGGCTTCCTGTCGCTCTTCGTCTATCGCGAGATGAACCTGAAGGGGCTCTATGCGGCCCTGCTCGATACCGGGAGGCTCGCCGGCGTGACGCTGTTCTGCGTCGGCACCGCGTCGGCCTTCGGCTGGCTGATGGCCTATTACAAGATGCCGCAGGCGATCCTGACCGGCGTTTCGGCCTGGGGCATGAGCTTCTACGAGACCGGCTTCTTCATTTCCGCCGTCTTCCTGCTGGTCGGTTGTTTCCTCGACGCGATTCCCGCCATCATCATCGTCGGGCCGATCCTGGCGCCGCTCGCCAAGACGGTGATGATGGACCCGGTCCATTTCGCCATGATCGGCATCGTCAGCCTCGCCTTCGGACTGGTGACGCCGCCTTACGGTCTTTGCCTGATGATCTCGTGCTCGGTGGCCGGCATCAGCATGCGCTCGGCGATCCGCGACACGCTGATCATGCTGATCCCGATGTTCTTGGTGCTCGCGCTGATCATCATGTGGCCGAGCGTCTCGCTGTTCCTGCCGAGCCTGATCTCGCCGGAGTTCCTGAACTGACCGTTTCTGCCGGCGTGTGGGCGAGCGCGCCGGCAGAGTCCATCAACCCGCGTCCCGTGGCGGCGTCGGCTGCAAGGGCTTCTCGTCGGTCCCGGGCGGCGGCGTCGCGAAGACCACCCAGCCCTGGCGCAGCCGCGTCAGCGTGGTGACGAGGCAGGCGGCGGCGAAGACATAGGCGATGATGGGAAACGACCCCGGGAAGACGCACATCAGGGCCAGGGCCGCGATCGTCTCGGCACCCTCGGTCAGGCCCGTGAGATAGTAGATCCCCTTCTGCGGATAGACCTCGCTGGTGAGGCCGCGCTTGGCGGCGATGACGGCAAAGGCGAGGAAGCTCGATCCCGTGCCCATGAAGGCTGCGAGCAGCACCGCCGCCGGCAGCGCATTCCGGGCCGGATCGGCCAGCGCGAAGCCCAGCGGGATGCAGCCATAGAAGGCGAAGTCGAGAGTGATGTCGAGAAAGGCGCCGCGCTCGGTCGGGCCGTTCAACCGCGCCACCGCCCCATCCAGCGCATCGAACAGGCGGCTGACCAGGATCGCGATCAGTGCGACCCCGTAGAACTGCAGGGCCAATGCCGGCACGGCACCCAGGCCGATGGCGAAGCCCGCCACCGTCAGGCCGTCCGCACCGACGCCGCGCCGCGCCAGCGCCGCGGCGACCGGCTTCAGAACGCTTTTGACGACGGGCAGGAGAAAACGGTCCAGCATGGCTAGCCCCGCCGCCAGCGATGGACGCACGCGACCAGCGGCCGAAACCGGTGTGGGACAAGGGCCCGCTGCAAAGCGCCAGCGGCGCGTTTCGTTGCCTCCGGGCCGGTGGGACCGGCAGGGACGGCCGTGAGGGTCGGATCGGATCGCTGCGTCATCGGGGCCCGATCATCGAAAGGACGGGTTGGCATGTGGCGACGTCGACAATCCGGCGCCGCCTGTGGAGACGTTTCGGAGCTGGGCTGCGCTTCGTTACGGTCGCATCGCCGGGCGGCTCCCGTGGCTGCGCCCGCGCCGTTTCCCGCAGCGGCGACCGCTGACGGTTCGACGGGGAGCGCCGACATGATGACTCGGACCGGGGGTGATGTCGTCGTCACAGGAGTCGACCATATTCACATTCAGGGCATGACCCCGTTTCGAACGGAGTGAAAAGGTTCAGATCGATGTCGTCGCCTTGGTCGCAGCGGCCGGTGCGACGCTGGTCCTGACCCGAGCCATCGGCCTCAGGCCAGAGCGCAGCCAGGTTGGCTGCGAGGCGCCGGGCAGATTTGCGCCGGCTGCGACGCCATGCCGGGCGCGGATGTGATCATGCTCATGCTGCTCGGCCTCGTGCTGACGCTGCCCGTGCTGCATGCGCGGTTGGCTGCGGCCGGCGGCCCGCTCATCGACTGGACCGCGCAGCGCTTCGGCGGCTATTCCGCGCAGGGCGAGAATCTCGGGGCGGTGACGCTGACGATGCTCGCCTTCGGCGTCGGCGCCGGCCTGCCGCTGATTGCGCTCGGGATGCTGTCGCGGGCCCGGCTGATGAGCCTGCGCAACCGCATGATGTCGGCCGGTCAGGGCATCAAGATGGCGCTGGGCGGTTTCCTGGTCGCCGTCGGCATCCTGATCCTGACGGGATGGGACAAGAGCCTCGAAGCCGCCCTCGTCGCCGCCTCGCCGGAATGGCTGACACGGCTGACGACCTCTTTCTGAAGCCCCTTCCGCTGCAGTGGCCGCAGCCGCCGCCTTTGCTTTTCGGATAGGCGGCGGCGATCGTCTCACCTAGATACGGGGCGCGCCTGCGGGCGTGGTGCGCCCCGGATATCCCTTCGGGCGCCGAGAGCCTGGACGTCCACCCGATGCCGCCCACTCCTTCCCCGACCTCCCCGACCGCCGACGCGTTCGATCTCCTCGTGATCGGCGCCTCCTATGCGGGGCTCGCCATCGCCGCGGCCGCACGCGAGGCCGGCTTTGCCGGCACCATCGCCTTGGCGGGCGACGAGGCCGAACTGCCCTATCAGCGCCCGCCCTTGTCGAAGGGCTTCCTGCTCGGCAAGGCCGGAGCCCATCTGCCGCTGAAGGCGGCCTCCTTCTTCGCCGAGGCCGGCATCGCCTTCCTGCCGCGCCGCCATGCGGTGGCGCTCGACCGCGAGGCTCGACAGGTACACTTCGCGAACAGCTCGGTGCTGGGATACGGGCAGCTCGCACTCGCGACCGGCGCGCGGGCAGCGGTGCTGCGCTGTGAGGGCGCCGCTCTGGATGGCGTTCTCGCCCTGCGTTCGCTCGACGACGCGCATTCGCTCAACGCGCGGCTCGCGGCGGCGCAGGCGATCGTGATCATCGGCGGCGGCTTCATCGGGCTCGAAGTCGCATCGGCGGCTGTCACGTTGGGCAAGTCCGTCACGGTGGTCGAAGCCGGGCCGCGGCTGATCGGCCACGCGGTCGCGCCGGAGATCTCCGCCTATCTGCAGGGCGTGCATGAGCGCCATGGCGTCACTCTTCGCCTCGACACCCGCGTCGAGCGGATCGAGGGCGAGGGCGGCAAGGTCACGGCGGTGATCTGTGCCGACGGGTCCCGCCTGCCCTGCGACCTCGTGCTCGCGGCGGTCGGGGCCGTGCCCAATGTCGAGATGGCCGCGACTGCTGGGCTCGCGCTCGACGACGGGATCGCGGTCGACGCCTTCGGGCGCACCTCAGACCCGCTGATCTTCGCGGCGGGCGACTGCACCAGCCACCCGAACGTCCATGCGCGGCGGCGCCTGCGGCTGAGTTCGGTCCAGAACGCCAACGATCAGGGGCGCGTCACCGGCGCCACCATCGCCGGCCGCGCCGAGCCCCATGCCGCCGTGCCCTGGTTCTGGTCGGACCAGTACGACGTCAAGCTGCAGATGGTCGGTCTCGGCGTTCCCGGTGGACCAACCGTGCTGCGCGGCTCGCCGGCCGATGGGCGCTTCTCGTTGTTTCGCTATGACGGGCCCCGCCTCGCCGCGATCGAGAGCATCAACCGCCCGGCCGACCATATGATGGGCCGGCGCCTGATCGCAGCGGGCCTCTCGCCGACACCGGAGCAGGCGGGCGACCCCGCCTTCGACCTCCGCTCGCTGGCCTGATCCTCCGGCCGCGGCCGGCTGGCTCCCGGCTGGTCGTCAAAAATCCCGCTTGCCAGCCAGCCGGAATGGGAGTGCCATGCCGCAGGGGCAGACGCGCCCCTGCGATGGAGACGACCATGTTGAGGAATGCCATCCTTGCCGGCGCTGCCCTGCTGGCGCTGGCCGCCCTGCCGGTGACCCCGGCGGCGGCCCTGACGATGAAGGAATGCAGCGCCAAGTATCAGGCGGCGAAGACGGCCAACACACTGAAGGGCCAGAAGTGGAACGATTTCCGCAAGGCCCAATGCGCCGATGACGACGCCGACGAGGCCGAGGCCGCCGCGGCCGTGAGCGAGCCCGCCAAGCCGGCCGTGACCCCCGCCAGCGCCCCGGCGACCACGACGGCCAAGCCCGCCAGCACGGCCAAGGCCAAGCCCGCGGTGTTCCCGAAGGCCGTGGCGACCAAGTACAACGACCTCACCGCCGGCAAGGCGCGCCTCAAGACCTGCGCCGACCAGTACAACGCCAACAAGGCCGCCAACGCCAATGGCGAGCTGAAATGGATCGCCAAGGGCGGCGGCTACTGGAGCCAGTGCAACGCCAAGCTGAAGGGCTGATCGGGGCTACAGAGGACTCGGAACCACGACAAGCATCCCGGGCTTGCCCCGGGATCCATCGGAGGGCTTCGGCGCTCTAGGATGGATCCCGGAGCTCCGCTTCGCTGCGTCCGGGATGACGGCGCGGATGGCCCCACGATCTGAGCGTGCAGTCATCCCGCGAGCGAGGCCCGCGCCTGGCGGTATTCCGCCAGCAGCCGCGCGCCGAGTTCCGCCGTGGTTGGCACGTCCTCGATCGCACCGACGCCCTGGCCGGCCGACCAGATCGTCTTCCAGACCTTGGCCTCGTTGCCGAGATCGAGCTTGCCGTGGCCGGTGAGGTTGTCGGGATCGAGCCCCGCGGCCTGGATGCTCTCGCGCATGAAATTGGCGTTCACGCCGCTGATCGCCGGGGTGTAGAGGATGTCGGAGGCCTGGCTGCGCAGCAGCATCGCTTTGTATTCGGGGTCCGCCATGCTCTCGGTCGTCGCGATGAAGCGGGTGCCGAGATAGGCGAGATCGGCGCCCATCATCTGTGCGGCGGCGATCTGGGCGCCGTTCGAGATCGCGCCCGCCAGCACGATCGTGCCCGCGAAGAAGCGGCGAATCTCGGAGACCAGCGCAAACGGGCTCATCGTGCCGGCATGGCCGCCGGCGCCGGCCGCGACCGCGATGATGCCGTCGACGCCGGCCTCGGCCGCCTTCTGGGCATGGCGCAGGCTGATGACGTCGTGAAAGACCAGCCCGCCATAGCCATGCACGGCCTTGACCAGATCGGGCACTGCGCCGAGCGAGGTGATGACCAGCGGCACCTTGTGCTTCGCGGTGATCGCCAGATCCGCTTCCAGCCGCGGATTGGAGCGGTGGACGATGAGGTTGACGCCGAAGGGCGCGGCCTCGGGCACATCCGCGAGGCGCCCCTCGATCTCCGACAGCCAGGCGGCGTAGCCCTCGCTGGTGCGCTGGTTCAGCGCCGGGAAGGTGCCGAGGATGCCGGCCTTGCAGGTCTCGACCACGAGATCGGGGCCCGAGACGAGGAACATCGGCGAGGCGATGGCGGGCAGGCGCAGGCGCCCGGCGAGCGTGGTCGGTAGCGGCACGGTGGCGATCTCCCCAGCTTCGGATTCCTCGACGCCGGAATCTCTTCACGATCTCCGGTCCTATCAGCGCGCCGGCCCGTGTGGAACCCATTGCAGGGCGCCAACGCGCCGGTGGCGCTTGCCAAATCCGGCCGGCTAAGCGAGTGCGGTCTGGAGAGCCTGACAAAGCCCGCCGCCCCTGGGAGACGACGACGTGAGCAACCCGAACCAGCGTGATTACGAACTCCCCGGCCGTTCGGTGGTGATGGGCCGGCGCGGCATGGCCGCGACCTCGCACCCGACCGCAACGCTCACCGCGATCAACATCCTGCAGGCCGGCGGCAATGCAATCGACGCGGCGGTGGCGGCCTGCGCCGTGCAATGCGTGGTCGAGCCGGGCTCGACCGGCATCGGCGGCGACTGCTTCGTGCTGATGGCCAAGAGCGGTAGCGACAAAGTCCTCGCCTATGACGGCTCGGGCCGGGCGCCGGCGGCGGCGACGCTCGACTGGTATCTGGAGCAGGGCTTCAGCGAGATTCCGCGTCAGTCCCCCCATGCGGTGACGATTCCGGGCTCGGTCGAGGCCTGGGCGACGCTGGTCAAGGACCATGGCAGCCTGCCGCTGGCGCAGCTCCTGCAGCCAGCGATCGATCTGGCGCGGGACGGCTATGTGGTCGCGCCGCGTGCCGCCGCCGACTGGGCCGGACAGGCCGCGCTGATGGCGAAGGACGAGCCGACCGCGCGCGTCTTCCTGCCCGAGGGCCGCGCGCCGCGCGCCGGCGCGGTGCACCACCAGCGCGAACTCGCCGCGACGCTGCAGGCCATCGCCGAGACAGGGCCTAGCGCCTTCTATGAGGGCGCGATTGCGCAGGACATGGTCGACCGGCTGCGCGAACTCGGCGGCCTGCATACCCTGGAGGATTTCCGCGACGCCAAGGGCGGCTATGTCACGCCGATCAAGACCCGTTTCCGCGGCCACGACGTGTTCGAGTGCCCGCCCGCCGGCCAGGGCGTGATCGCGCTGATGATCCTCAACATCCTCTCGGGCTTCGAGCCGGGCGAGGACCCGCTCTCGGCCGACCGGCTGCATGTCGAGATCGAGGCCTCCCGGCTCGCCTATTCGGTGCGCGACGCCGTGCTGGCCGACCCGAGCCAGAGCGCCGTGCCGCTGGACTGGCTGCTCTCGGAGGAGCTGGCGGCACAGCTGCGCAGCCAGATCGACCTGAAGCAGGCGATCAAGGAGCTGCCGAGCTTCGCGCCCACCGAGGTGGAGCATGCCGACACGGTCTATATCAGCGTTGTCGACGGCGACGGCATGGCGGTGAGCTTCATCAATTCGGTGTTCCACCCCTTCGGCGCGGCGCTGGTCGCGCCCAAGAGCGGCGTGCTGCTGCAGAACCGCGGCCAGGGCTTCGTGCTGAAGCCCGGCCACCCCAACGCAATCGCGCCGCGCAAGCGCCCGCTGCACACGATCATCCCCGGCATGATGCTGCGCGACGGCAAGGTCTGCCTGTCCTTCGGCGTGATGGGCGGGCATTACCAGGCGATGGGCCACGCCCATCTGGTCAGCAAGCTGCTGGATTACGGGCTCGACCTGCAGAGCGCGATCTCGCTGCCGCGCATCTTCCCGCGCCCGGGCCAGACTGCGATCGAGGCGGAAAAGACCGTGCCGGCGGCGGTGCGTGCCGAGCTGGAGCGCCGTGGCTTCGTCTTCACGGCACCGGGCGCCGCCATCGGCGGCGGCCAGGCGATCGCGATCGATCCCGTCACGGGCGTGCTGTCGGCGGGTTCCGACCACCGCAAGGATGGCTGCGCGCTGGGGTGGTGAGGGTCGCTGCGGCGAACTCCGCCGCTGTCATCCCGGGCGACCGCAGGGAGACCCGGGATCCATGCCGGAACCGTTCCGGAATGGATCCCGGATCGGCGCGGCTTTCGCCGCTTGTCCGGGATGACCCGCGTTTGGAGCGGAACCGGGTGAGCGTTGCCGCTCAGCTGTCCATCTTCAGCGCGGCGATGAAGGCTTCCTGCGGGATTTCGACCTTGCCGAACTGCCGCATCTTCTTCTTGCCTTCCTTCTGCTTCTCCAGAAGCTTGCGCTTGCGGGTGGCGTCGCCGCCATAGCATTTGGCGGTCACGTCCTTGCGCAGCGCGCGGATGGTCTCGCGGGCGATGATCTTGCCGCCGATCGCCGCCTGGACGGGGATCTGGAACATGTGCGGCGGGATCAGGTCCTTGAGCTTCTCGCACATGGCGCGGCCGCGGGCGTCGGCGCGCGAGCGGTGGACCAGCATGGAGAGCGCATCGACCGGCTCGGCATTGACCAGGATCGACATGCGCACGAGGTCGCCCTCGCGATAGTCGGTGATGGCGTAGTCAAAGGAGGCATAGCCCTTCGAGATCGACTTCAGCCGGTCGTAGAAGTCGAACACCACCTCGTTCAGCGGCAGGTCGTAGACGACCTTGGCGCGGGAGCCGACATAGGACAGGTCTGTCTGGACGCCGCGGCGGTCCTGGCAGAGCTTCAGTACCGAGCCGAGATACTCGTCGGGGGTGAAGATCGTGGCCTTGATCCAGGGCTCCTCGATCGTCTCGATCTTCATCACATCGGGCATGTCGGCCGGGTTGTGCAGTTCCAGCACCGTGCCGTCGCGCAGCTTGAGATGGTAGACGACCGAGGGCGCGGTCGAGATCAGGTTGAGGTTGAACTCGCGCTCCAGCCGCTCCTGGATGATCTCCAGATGCAGCAGCCCGAGGAAGCCGCAGCGGAAGCCGAAGCCGAGCGCGGCCGAGGTCTCCATCTCATAGGAGAAGCTGGCGTCGTTCAGGCGCAGGCGGCTCATCGCGGCGCGCAGCGTCTCGAAATCGGCCGCGTCGACCGGGAAGATGCCGCAGAACACCACCGGCTGGACCGGCTTGAAGCCCGGCAGCGCCTGGGGCGTCTGGCGCTTCTCGTCGGTGATGGTGTCACCAACCGCCGTGTCGGCGACCTCCTTGATCGAGGCCGTGAAGAAGCCGACCTCGCCGGGGCCCAGTTCCTTGACCTCGGTCATCTTCGGCTTGAACACGCCGACACGGTCGACGCCGTAGGCGGCGTTGGCGCGCATCATGCGGATGGTCATGTTCTTCTTCAGCACGCCGTCGATGACGCGCACGAGCACGACGACCCCGAGATAGGCATCATACCAGGAATCGACCAGCAGGCATTTCAGCGGGGCCTCGCTGTCGCCCTTGGGGGCCGGCAGCTTCTGGACGATCGCCTCCAGCACACCCTCGATGTTGATGCCGGTCTTGGCCGAGATCGCGACGGCTTCCGAGGCGTCGAGGCCGATCACGTCCTCGATCTGCTGCTTGATGCGCTCGGGCTCGGCGGCGGGCAGGTCGATCTTGTTCAGGACGGTGACGATCTCGTGGTTGGCGTCGAGCGCCTGGTAGACATTGGCCAGCGTCTGCGCCTCGACGCCCTGCGAGGCGTCGACGACCAGCAGCGAACCCTCGCAGGCCGCCAGCGAGCGCGAGACCTCATAGGCGAAGTCGACATGGCCGGGCGTGTCCATCAGGTTCAGGATGTAATCCTTGCCGTCCTGGGCGCGATAATCGAGCCGGACGGTCTGCGCCTTGATGGTGATGCCGCGCTCTTTCTCGATATCCATCGAGTCGAGCATCTGCTCGCTCATGTCGCGGGCCGCCACCGTGCCGGTCTGCTGGATCAGACGGTCGGCGAGCGTCGACTTGCCGTGGTCGATATGGGCCACGATCGAGAAGTTGCGGATGTTGTCGAAGGTGCGGGTGCTCATGCGCGGGCCATAGCAGCCAAGCCCCAGCACGCCAAGGGTTTGCCGCGAGCCCGGCTATTCCGCCGCAGCCATCCGGTGGCCGGCCGGGGCGGCCTCGCGGGCCCAGGTCAGGGCGCGGTAGTCGAAGCCCGCCTCCAGCGTCGGCTTCACCACGGCGAAATAGGGCGAGATGTCGAAGTCGCGCGGCATGTAGAGCGAGTGATGGCGGATGTGCAGGATCTCCTCGAAATCCGCCTCCTCCATGGCGCGGGCGTATTCGATCGTCGGCAGGACGGGATAGCGCGCCGCCTCGAAGGCTTGGGCGATCAGGGTCGAGCAGATCGCCCGCGTCGGATCGCCCGAGCCCAGCGCGATCATGCGCCGACGCCAGGATTTCGGCGCCCAGGGCAGCGGAATCAGCCAGCGCATCAGGTCGATGATGTTCTTGAGGTCGTACTGGGTGCCGAGCCGGCCGAGGACATGCTCGACCACGACGGCGCGGCCCTCGTCGTCGAGCGCCTGCGGGCGGCAGATGCGGGTGCCGAAGGCGCCGTATTTCGACAGCGGCGAGAGCACGCAGCCGACATCCATCTCGACCTCGGCCAGCACGAGCGGCTCGCCTTCGTCAGAGAACTCGCCGGTCTCGCCGACATAGAGCGCAGCATGGGACCAGGTTGACTGCGTCAGGTATTTGATCGCCGAGGAAACCTTCATGCCGCCCTCGACCAGCAGCACGTCGCCGGGACGCAGCGCCGCGCGCAGCCTCGCCAGGGCCTTCTCGTCGCAGGCCCGCGGCTCAGCCCTGCCGCGGGTGATGAAGCCGACGACGGCCTTCCCAAGCCACTCCAGACCTCGATTCATGGCCGTTCCCTCGACCAGCGCCCTTCCGGGCGTCGTTCCCGGCATTGAGCCGGATCTTTCCTGACGTTTCCCCGAAGATCGGCCCGGTTGCTGGCGGGAAGCTGGAATCGTGGTGAAATCAGCGTTGACGGACTGTGCCAGCGCGCAGGGGTGGTTGGGCTGAAAATCGCTTGATTTCCGAAATCATAGAAATATTCTCTCATCATGGATTCCGTCATCGACATCGATCTCGACCGCCGACTGGGAGCCCGCCTCAAGGGGCTGCGCCAGACCCGTGGCCTGACGCTCGACCAGCTCGCGGCGCGCTCGGGCGTCAGCCGCGCCATGATCTCGCGGGTCGAGCGCGGCGAATCGAGCCCGACGGCAGCCCTGCTGGACCGGCTCTGCGCCGGGCTCGGCGTCCTGCTCTCCGCCCTCTTCCGAGACGAGGCGCAAGGTGGCCCGCTGGCAAGGCGGGGCGAGCAGCCGGTCTGGACCGATCCCGCCAGCGGCTATGTCCGGCGCAACGTCTCGCCGGCCGGCACGGGCTCCCGCCTCGAGATCGTGGAGGTCGAGATGCCGGCGGGCGCGCGGGTCCTGCTCGACGCGCCGCGCGGCGGCTTCCGGCTCGACCAGCAACTCTGGTTGCTGGAGGGCGAGCTCACCCTCTCCTTCGGCGGGCGCGAGCATCGGCTGGCGGCGGGGGACTGCCTCTCCATGCTGCTCGACGGGCCGATCGCCTTCCACAATCCGGGCCATGTCCCGGCGCGCTATGCGGTGGTGCTGACCGCCGCCGATCTCTGAGACGGATGCAGGCCATGACCAAGGACGATGAGATCACGGTCGAGCAACTCGACGCGGAGGCCGCGCACGCCGCGATCCCGGCTCTGGCAGAGATCCTCGCCGATGCCGTCGAGAGCGGGGCCTCGGTCGGCTTCATGCACGGGAACGGGCCGTCCGACTACATCGCCTTCTGGACGGGCGTCGCGGCCGATGTGGCGGCGGGACGCACGGTTCTTTTCGCCGCGCGCCAAGGCGCGGAGATGCTCGGCACGGCGCAATTGCAGCTCATCGGCAAGCCGAACCAGCCGCATCGCGCCGAAATCGCCAAGGTGCTGGTGCATTCGCGCGCGCGGCGGCGCGGCCTCGGCGCAGGCCTGATGCAGGCGGCGGAAGCGGCGGCGCGAGAGGCGAAGCGCGACCTGCTGGTGCTCGACACCGACGAGAACGGCGCGGCGCGCCGGCTTTACGGCAAGCTCGGCTGGACCGAGGTCGGCACCATCCCGCGCTACGCGCTGATGCCGGACGGAAGCGACTGCGGCTCGACCTTCTTCTACAAGGAGCTGCGCTGATGCGGCTCAGCCCTCGGTGGGCTGGCGGAAATACGGCTCGACCTCGCCCTTGAGCTTCACCGTCATCGGGTTGCCGAAGCGGTCCTTGGCGTTGCCGGCGGTCAGGCGCACCCAGCCCTCGCTGACGCAGTATTCCTCGACATTGGTCTTCTCGACGCCCTTGAAGCGGACCCCGATGTCCCGCGACAGCAGTTCCTCGTTGTAAAACGGGCTGTTGGGGTTGGAGGAGAGGCGGTCGGGAAGCGTGTCGGTCATGGCGGAAGCCTTAGGGATCGCGTGTCGGATGGCGGCCAGGCCGCGTTGGCGCACAGGTAGCGCGATCCGGCGGCGATGCCAAATCGCGGTTTCAGCGCTGCCAGTCCTCGACACGCAGGCCCTCGACGCGAGAGAACTCAGCGACATTGTTGGTGACGAGGACCAGCCCTCGCTCCAGCGCCTGCCCGGCGATCAGGACGTCATAAGGGCCGATCGGCGTGCCGCGGGCGCGAAGGGCGGCACGAATTTCGCCGGCCTTGCGGGCGTCGCCGCGGTCGAAATCGATCACCGGGAACGACAGCAGGTCGACATCAGCGAGATTATCGTCACGACGCTCGCTCTTGTACGCACCGAAGAATAGTTCGTACAGGACAAGGCTCGAGATGGCGCACTCCGACACACGACGCGCCTGCAAGGCAGCCAGAAGGTCAGGCCGCAGCTTCATGACGCCGATGACGACATTGCTGTCGAGCAGATATCTCATTTGAAGAGGTCATCCAGTTCAGGCCTTTCCTGCTGCGGAACGTCCTCATTAACAGCCGCCTCGAAGTCTGCATCGACCTTGCCGCTCAACTGCTTGAGCCAGCCCCAATCATCGTCGATCGGCTCCAGCACGATGCGACGGCCCTCACGCCTGATGCGGACCGTCTCGCCATCGAAGCGGAATTCCTTCGGAAGACGGACAGCCTGTGATCGCCCCGTCCAGAACAGTTTTGCGGTTCCAGCGCCCATGCTCGTCTTCCTGTGCGTGATAGGTATCAAAGCTACATATCACGTCTCGGCGTTGTATGCGAGCTTACCGCGCCCCGTCCAGCAGGCGGCCGACCACCTTGGCCGTGTAATCGACCATCGGCACGATGCGGGCATAGTTCAGCCGGGTCGGGCCGATGATGCCGACGACGCCGACGATGCGCTGCTCGGCATCGCGGAAGGGGGCCGCCACCATCGAGGAGCCGGACATCGAGAACAGCTTGTTCTCCGAGCCGATGAAGATGCGCACGCCGTCGCCGGCCTCGGCGCGCGCCAGGAGGTCGATGACGTCGGTCTGGGTTTCGAGATCGCCGAAGAGCAGGCGGATGCGCTCGAGGTCCTCCTGCGCCTTGAGGTCCTCCAGCAGATTGGCCTGGCCGCGCACGATGAGATGGCGGTCGGAACTCGGGCCCGAGGAGGTGGCGATGCCGCTCTCGACCAGCCTCGCGGTGAGAGAGTCGAGATCGCGCTCCATCTGCTCGCGATGCTGGGCGATCTCGGCGCGCAATTCGCCCAGCGTCTTGCCGAGGATGCGGGCGTTGAGGAAGTTGGCCGCTTCGATCAGGGCGGAGGCCGGCAGGCCGGTCGGCAGGCTCAGCAGCCGGTTCTCGACCGTTCCGTCATCGGCGACCAGCACGACGAGCGCGCGCGTCGGGTCGAGCCTGACGAACTCGATATGCTTCAGCCGGGCATTGGCCTTGGTCGTGACGACGACGCCCGCGCCACGCGACAGACCCGAGAGCAGGGCCGAGGCCTCCGTCAGCGTGCCGTCGAGCGTGCGGCCGGTGGCGGCGGCCTTCATCTGCGCCTCGATGCGGGCGCGCTCCTCGGCGGTCAGATTGCCGACCTCCATCATCGCATCGACGAAGAAGCGCAGGCCTCTTTCCGTCGGGAGACGCCCCGCGGAGGTGTGGGGGGCGTAGATCAGCCCCGCCAGTTCGAGATCGGTCATGACGTTGCGCACCGTCGCCGGCGAGAGCGACATCGGCAGCAGGCGGGCGATGTTGCGCGAGCCGACCGGCTCGCCAGTGGCGAGATAGCCGTCGACGATCTGGCGGAAGATTTCGCGCGAGCGCTGATCGGTCTCGATCAACCCGCTGGCTGTGTCGGGACGCGGCGTGTGGGCGCTCATCTGCGGCGAAACGGCTTTCTCGACATGGGTTTATTGTTGATCCGGAGCGGCGCCCGATCAAGCGAAAACGCGTGCGACCCCTGTCCGCCTTGCCGCACCCGCGGCGACCGCCTACAAGCCGCCAACCCCGAACAATCAGGATATCGCCATGCGACCCTCGAAACGCGCCGCAGACGAAATGCGCAAGGTCACGCTCGAACGCGGCGTCGTGCGCTATGCGGAAGGCTCCTGCATGGTCTCGTTCGGCGAGACGAAGGTGCTGTGCGCCGCGACCGTCGAGGAGAAGGGTCCGCCCTGGCTGCGTGGCACCGGCAAGGGCTGGGTCACCGCCGAATATGCGATGCTGCCGCGCGCCACGCATGAGCGCAACCGCCGTGAGGTCACCTCCGGCAAGCCGTCCGGCCGCACGCAGGAGATCCAGCGGCTGGTCGGGCGCTCACTTCGCGCCGTGGTCGACCTGACCGCGATCGGCGAGCGCCAGATCGTCGTCGACTGCGACGTGCTCCAGGCCGATGGCGGCACCCGCACGGCCTCGATCACCGGCGCCTGGGTGGCGCTGCACGACGCGCTGAAATGGATGGAGGCACGCTCGATGCTGAAGGGGTCGAACCCGCTGAAGGACCATGTCGCGGCGATCTCCTGCGGCATCGTCGCCGGCAATCCGGTGCTCGACCTCGATTATGTCGAGGATTCCGGTGCCCAGACTGACGCGAACTTCGTCATCACCGGCACCGGCGGCCTCGTCGAGGTGCAGGGCACGGCCGAGGGCGCGCCCTTCTCCGAGGAGGAGCTGATGGCGCTGATGCGGCTCGCCAAGGGCGGGGTCAGCAAGCTGGTGGCGCTGCAGAAGGCGGCGGTGGCCTGAACAGCCCTGTCGTTTGCCTCGTGAACCTGTCGTCATCCCGGACGCAGCGAAGCGAAGCTCCGGGATCCATCGTAGAGTGCGGTGCCCTCCGATGGATCCCGGGGCAAGCCCGGGATGACGGCGCGTTTCCGAACCAGGAAGGGCTTGGACCAGTGACTGAACACCGCCTCCTCACCGGCAAGGTCGTGATCGCGACCCACAACAAGGGCAAGCTCGTCGAGATGCGCGAGCTGATGGCGCCGTTCGGGATCGAGCTGGTCTCGGCCGGCGAACTCGGCCTGCCCGAGCCCGAGGAGACCGGCTACATGTTCTCCGAGAACGCCGCGATCAAGGCGCATGCGGCGGCAAAGGCGTCCGGCCTGCCGGCGCTGGCCGACGATTCCGGGATCTGCATTGATGCGCTGGACGGCGCGCCGGGGCTGTTCTCGGCGAACTGGGCCGGGCCGGGCAAGGATTTCAAGCCGGCGATGGCGCGCGTGCTGGCCGAGATGGCCAAGCGCGGTGCGACGGCGCCAGACCAGCGCAAGGCGCATTTCGTCTCGGCGCTGGTGCTCGCATGGCCGGACGGGCATGAGGAGCTGTTCGAGGGTCGCGTCCATGGCCGCATCGTCGACGCCCCGCGCGGGACAGGCGGCTTCGGCTACAATCCGATCTTCCAGCCCGACGGCTACGACGTGACCTTCGCGGAGATGACGAGCACCGTGAAGAGCGGCGCCGACGACGCGCTGTCCCACAGGGCGCGCGCCTTCAAGCAATTGGAGGCCGCGTGCCTGAGGGCTCCGGCGTGAGCGGCGCGGCCGCCGCCGCTGATACGCCACGGCTGCTGCATCCGACGGCGGATGCGGGCTTCGCCGTCTATGTGCATTGGCCGTTCTGTCTGGCCAAATGCCCCTATTGCGACTTCAACAGCCATGTCCGGCTGCAGCCGCCCGATCAGGCCCACTATGTCTCAGCCTTCCGGCGCGAGATCGCCCATCGGGCTGCGCTGGCTCCCGGGCGGACCGTCAACTCGATCTTCTTCGGGGGCGGAACGCCGTCGCTGATGGAGGGCCGAACCGTCGGCGCGATCCTCGACGCGATCGGCGAGGCCTGGGCGATCGACCCGCATTGCGAGGTCTCGCTGGAGGCCAACCCGACCAGCGTCGAGGCCGGCCGTTTCGCCGATTTCCAGGCCGCCGGCGTCAACCGGGTGTCGCTCGGCGTGCAGGCGCTGAACGATGCCGATCTCAAGGCGCTCGGGCGGATGCATTCGACGCAAGAGGCGCTCGATGCGGTCGCGATCGCGCGGAAGTACTTCGAGCGCTACTCCTTCGACCTGATCTATGCCCGCTCGCCACACCAGACGCCGGCCTTGTGGCGGGCGGAGCTGGAACTGGCGATCAGCCATGCCGCCGAGCATCTCTCGCTCTACCAGCTCACGATCGAGCCCGACACGATGTTCGAGCGGCTGTTCAAGGCCGGCAAGCTCGCTGTGCCGGACCATGAGGCGGGGGCTGCGCTCTACGAGATCACGCAGGAGATCACGGCCAGGCATGGCCTGCCGGTCTACGAGATCTCCAACCATGCCCGCCCCGGCGCCGAGTGCCGCCACAACCTCGTCTACTGGCGCTATGGCGAGTATGCCGGCGTGGGCCCCGGCGCCCATGGCCGGCTGGTGACGGATGAGGGCCGGATGGCGCATTCGACCGAGAAGCGGCCCGAGGCCTGGCTCGAGCGCGTCGAGGCGGAGGGCCAGGCGCTGGTCGAGAACGAGCAGCTCAATGCCGAGGCGCAGGGCGACGAATATCTGCTGATGGGGCTGCGTCTGGTCGAAGGCATCGACCCCGCCGTGTTCAAGGCGCTGTCGGGCCGCGCGCTGAACGAGCGGCGTGTGACCAGCCTCGTGCTCGACCGGCTGCTCGTCCGCAAGCCCGGCGGCAAGCTCGCCTGCACGCCCGAAGGCGCGCTGGTGCTGGACGCGGTGGTGGCGGATCTGGCGGCGTAAAGCGGCTATCGTCATTCTCGGGCGAAGCAAAGCGCCGACCCGAGAATCTGGAGACAGGAGAAGCTCCTGCAGGAGATGCTCGGGTCGAGCCCGAGCATGACGTGCGAGGGTTACTGCGTGCGCGGCCCAAGATCGCGCGGGGCGGCGTTGACGGTGACGATCTGGCCGTTGCGCAATTCGAGCACGGCGAGCCCGCGATCGTTCTGACCGTCCGGGCGGAAGCGGAAGACGCCGTCGGCGCCCGCAAAGCCCGAGGCGTTGGTCAGCACCGACTCCGAGAAGCGCTGCGACCCTTGCGTGCGCGCCAGCGCCGCCGCCAGGGAGACCGCATCATAAGCGAGCGTCGCGGTCCGGGTCGGGGCGCTGTTGAAACGCGTCTGGTAGCGACCGGCGAAGGCATTGAAACCGGCCGTATCGGGCGAGGCGAACCAGCCGCCCTGGATCGCCGGCACGCGCGCGACATTGGCGTCGTTCCAGACGCCGGTGCCGAGCGGCTTCACCTTGGCGGGATCGTAGCCCGCCTGCTGCAGGGCGAGACCCAGCGCCGGCATGGTGTCGGCGGCGGCGGGCACGAAGAGCGCATCGGCCTGCTGCAGTGCCGGAACCAGGCGCCTGGCCGCGGCGGCCATGGAATTGGAGTCCGGCGAGAAGCGCTCGATCACGACGACGCGGCCACCGCGGCCGGCCACCGCCTGCTGGAAGGCGGCCTCGACGACCTTGCCATAGGCGGTGTCCGGCACGAGGGCGGCGAAGGATTTGCGGCCCTGCTGCGAGGCATAGGCGATCACGCGGTTGACGTCGTTCTCGGGCGGAAAGGAGAGCAGGTAGACCCCGCGGCCAGCCACGTTGGTGTCGCTGGAGAAGGCGATGACCGGACGGTTCGCGCCCCGCGCGACCTGGCCGGCCGCCTGGACGGAGGGCGCGAAGAGCGGCCCGATGATGAGCTCGGCGCCTTCGGCGATCGCCTCCTGCGCCGCGGCCTGGGCGCCCTCGGGCGTACCGCGGTCGTCCTTCACCAGCAGCGTCAGATCGGCGTTGGGGAACTCCGAGAGCGCCATCTCGGCGGCATTCCTCAGGGAATTGCCGACGACGGCGCCCTGGCCTTCCGCGGTCAGGGGCAGGATCAGCCCGACCTTGACCTTGCCCGTGCCGATCGTCTGGCCCGTGGGCTGGGCCGGCTGCGCCTGCGGGGTGCCGGTGTCGAAGCCCGGCAGCCCGCTCGGCCCGCCGCTGCAGGCGGCGAGCGAAAGACAGGCCAGCGCCACCAGCGATGACAGTCTGCGGCGGCTGACCGATTCCCTGAGCGGATGACGCGACACGGGCGATCTCCAGATCTCGTACCGGACGGTGCAGGCCCGTCCGGCGTTACAGTCCCCCGACCGTGGGGAAACTCCTGCCAGTGCGGCAGGGTATTTTCAAGTTGTTAACTCTGAGTTGCGGCCGCGGGCGAGGAGCCCGTCGCCTGCGCAGATGGCGCGCAGGCGACGGCTGTGGCAGGTTCGTGGCCATGTCGACCCCCGCTCCCGCCGCGCCCCGCGCACCCAGTTACACCGCCTTCGGGATCAGGGCGGAGGCGGAGGCGCTGGCGCCCGGCCTGCACATCGTCGCGACGCCGATCGGCAATCTGCGCGACATCTCGTTTCGCGCGCTGGCGACGCTGGCGGCAGCGGATGCCGTCCTCGCGGAGGACACGCGAACCTCGAAGACGCTGCTGGCCCATTACGGCATCTCGACGCCGCTCTACCCCTATCACGAACATAATGCCGAGCAGATGCGGCCCAAGATCCTCGCCAAGCTGCGCGAGGGCGGCAAGCTCGCTTTGATCTCCGATGCGGGGACGCCTCTGGTTTCCGACCCCGGCTACAAGCTGGTGGCGGAGGTCGTCGCGGAGGGGTTGCCGGTCACCGGCATTCCCGGCCCCTCAGCCGTGCTGGCGGCGCTGGTGCTGGCCGGGCTGCCGACCGACCGCTTCTTCTTCGAGGGTTTCCTGCCGTCCAAGGCGGCGGCGCGGCGCGGACGGCTGACCGAACTCGCCGCCATTCCGGGCACGCTCGTCTTCTTCGAATCGCCGCGCAGGCTGGCCGAGATGCTGTCGGACGCGGCGGCCGTCCTCGGCGAGCGCCCGGGGGCCGTCGCGCGTGAGCTGACCAAGTTCTACGAGAGCGTACGGCGCGGGCCGCTGTCCACGCTGGCGACCCATTACCAGGGCGAGGAAGAGGCGCGCGGCGAGATCGTCGTCGTCATCGGCCCGCCCGGTGCCGAGACGGAAGGCGCCGCGGGCGACGCGGTCGGCGAGCGCCTGCGGATCGCGCTCGCCGAGCTCTCGCTGAAGGAGGCGGTCGCCCAGGTCGCGGCCGAGACCGGCCAGCCGCGGCGCAAGGTCTATGCCCGCGCGCTGGAGCTGACGCGCGAGGAGCCGTGACCAGAGAGGCCCGCAGCCGCCGCGCGCGGCGCTCCGGCACCACCGGACGGCGCGCGGAGTGGCTCGCGATCCTCTGGCTCGGCCTGAAGGGCTATCGCCCGCTGGCACGGCGCTTCGGCGGCAAGGGCGGCGAGATCGACCTGATCGTAAAGCGCGGCCACACCATCGCCTTCGTCGAGGTCAAGGCGCGCGGGGCGATGGAGGAGGCCCTGATCGCGATCACCCCCGAGAAGAACCGGCTGGTCGAGGCGCGGATCCGGCAATGGCTGGCGCTCAATCCCTGGGCGATGGATCATCACCTGCGCGCCGACGCGGTCTTCCTGGCCCCCCGGCGCTGGCCGCGCCATGTGCGGGCGGTGGCCGAACTGGGGCTGTGAGCCTCACGTCGCTGCGATCAGAGGTCGTCGGCCGCGCCGATCAACGAGGTCAGCATCAGCGTGAGTCTGGCCAGTTGTTCGGGCTCGAGCGAACCCACCGCTGTTCCGACCTTGTTGCGTGTGACCGCCATGACCTTGTCCGCCATGATGTCCGACGGGTGGCGCAGGCCATTGCGCGGCGAGGGATCGACAGGCAGGCGATAAAGCGGGAGATCGCGTCGGTTCGTCGTCGACAGGCAAACCAGGACGCTGTCCGTGGCGGGAAGCCGATCCGACTGGATGACGATCGCCGGCCTCGGTTTGCCGTAGTCGCCCGGAAGCGCCACGGTGACGACGTCCCCCCGTTTCAACGCAGCCGGCCCGCTCAGGATTGCGGCAGCTTGGCGGAGCCGGGAGGTGGCCCCTCCGGCCCCCAGTCATAGGGCTCCAGGTTCCAACCTGCCGTCGCGGCCTCGATGAAGGCGAGCACTTCGGTCTCTTCCGGAGCGCCCCGCAGCAAGGCCGCCTGTCTTGCCGCTTCCTCGGCGAAGCCGGGGGCGTTGACGTCGGGCACCCAAATCCGAAGAAGCTTGAGCCCCTGTTTTCTCTTGGCCGCGCGGTAGCGGGCGAATTTGCTCTGGGCGGCCTTCGCTGCGGGGCTGGGCATGGCGGCATCCGATCGTGCGACGACGACTGCGATCAAGGTAGCGCGCTACCCGAACGCGGTCAATTCTGGCAGCCGTGCGCGCGTCACCTCGCCGTTGTCGCGCCCGCCATGCGGGAACGCCCCCTTGCCGATGCGGTGCGGGCCGGTCGATAAGGGCGCGCAGGCGTCGGTCTGCCCGCTTTGCCGGATCCGAATCTTCCTGACGACCGCCCCGGAGCGCACATCATGACCCTCAGCGTCGCCATCCAGATGGACCCGATCGAGCGCCTGCGGGTCGCCGGCGACACCGGCTTCGCGCTGATGCTGGAGGCGCAGGCGCGCGGGCACACGCTGTTCACCTACACGCCCGACAAGCTCTCGATGCGCGACGGCAAGGTCACGGCGCCGATCCGCCCCGTCACGGTGCGCGACGTCGAGGGCGACCACTTCACGGCCGGTGCCGAGGTCCGCACCGATCTCTCGACGATGGATGTCGTGCTGCTGCGGCAGGATCCGCCCTTCGACATGGCCTATGTCTCGACCACGCATATGCTGGAGCGCATCCACCCGAAGACGCTGGTGGTCAACGACCCCTTCCATGTCCGCAATGCGCCCGAGAAGATCTTCGTCACCAATTTCCCGGAGCTGATGCCGCCGACGCTGATCACCCGCGACAAGGCCGAGATCGAGGCCTTCCGCGACGAGTTCGGCGAGATCGTGATGAAGCCGCTCTACGGCCACGGCGGCGCGACCGTGTTCAAGACCAGCAAGGACGACCCGAATTTCGGCTCGCTCTACGATCTCTTCGCCAATCTCTTCCGCGAGCCCTGGGTGGTGCAGGCCTACATCAAGGAGATCTCGGAGGGCGACAAGCGCATCATCCTGATCAATGGCGAGGCGGCGGGTGCGGTCAACCGCGTGCCGGCGGTCGGCGATCTGCGCGCCAACATGGTGCGCGGCGGCGCGGCGCGGCCGACCGACCTGTCCGCCAAGGAGCTCGAAATCTGTGAGGCGATCGGGCCTTCGCTGCGCGAGCGCGGGCTGCTGCTCGTCGGCATCGACGTGATCCATGGCAAGCTGACCGAGATCAACGTCACCGCGCCGACCGGCGTGCGGGCGATCAAGAAGCTCGGTGGGCCGGATCTGGCGGCGCAGCTCTTCGACGTGATCGAGAGCAAGGTCGCGCGCAGCTGAGGCGGCCGGCGCGCCACGACGGGAGCCGCTATCCGGCCGTTACGCCGTTCAGGCTGTTGGTCTCGTCCCAGCCATAGCGCATCGTCTCGAAGCGCATGGTGAGCGCGTCGACCAGCAGGAGCTTTCCGACCAGCGGCTCGCCGAAGCCGGTGACGGCGCGGATGACCTCCAGCGCCATCAGCGAGCCCATCACGCCCGGCAGCGCGCCGAGGATGCCGGCCTCGGCGCAGGTCGGCACCGTACCCGGCGGCGGCACGTCCGGAAACAGACAGCGCCAGGTCGGATTCGGACGGCCGTCAGCCCCCGTTTCATGCGCCCGGATCGTCGTGAGCGAGCCGTCGAAGCGGCCGAGCGCCGCCATGACGACCGGCTTGCGCTCGTGGAAGCAGGCATCGGATACGGCATAGCGGGTGGCGAAATTGTCCGAGCCCTCGGCGACGACGTCGTAGAAGGCGATCAGGGCGCGGGCATTGTGCGGGTCCAGCCGCGTGACATGCTCCTCGACCACGACATGCGGATTCAGCCGCTTGACGAAGGCCGCGGCCGCCACGGCCTTGTGCGCGCCGATGTCGTCCGTGCCGTAGATCGTCTGGCGCTGCAGGTTGGACAGCGAGACGGTGTCGTCGTCGACGATGCCGATATGGCCGACGCCCGCCGCGGCGAGATACTGGATCAGCGGCGCCCCGAGGCCTCCAGCACCGACGACCAGCACCCGGGCGCGCTTGAGCTTCTGCTGGCCGGGACCGCCGATCTCCGGCAGCACCAGATGGCGCGCATAGCGCTCGACCTCGTCCTCGTTCAGGCTCATGGGCGGAAGGGTTAGGCCGATCCCGCCCGCAGGGCAATCGCACCGGCCGCACTGACGACCCTTTGAAGACGCAGGTCCGGAATCGACCCCCGGGACCCGCTTGGCCGCGCCTGAAAGCCATGCCATCGTGAAAGCCAGACGGGGCGACCAACGCCCCCATCCATCGACAGGGGATCTCGCATGCAGCTCAAATCGCTCGCGCTGGCGCTGGCCGGCGTCGCCCTCTCGGCCGTCGTCGCGATGGCGCAGACGCCGATCAAACCCGCGATCGTGTATGACAAGGGCGGCAAGTTCGACAAATCCTTCAACGAGGGCGTCCTCGCGGGCGCGGAGAAGTTCAAGGCCGAGACCGGGGTGGAGTTCCGCGACTTCGAGCCGACCAACGACGCCCAGATCGAGCAGGCGCTGCGCCGCTTCGCCCGCGACGGCCATTCGCCGATCATCGCGGTGGGCTTCTCGCAGGCGACCGCGCTGCAGAAGGTCGCTGCCGAGTTCCCGGCGCTGAAGTTCACCATCATCGACATGGTCGTCGACCTGCCGAACGTGCAGTCGGTCGTCTTCAAGGAGCATGAGGGCTCCTATCTCGTCGGCCTGCTCGCCGGCATGGCGTCCAAGACCGGCAAGGTCGGCTTCGTCGGCGGCATGGACATCCCGCTGATCCGGAAATTCGCCTGCGGCTATGTCCAGGGCGTCAAGGCGGCCAAGAAGGACGCCGAGATCTTCCAGAACATGACCGGCTCGACGCCGGCCGCCTGGAACGACCCGGTCAAGGGCGGCGAGCTCGCCAAGTCGCAGATCGACCGCGGCGCCGACGTGATCTACCACGCTGCCGGCGGCACCGGCATCGGCGTGCTGCGCGCGGCGGCCGACGCCGGCAAGCTCGGCATCGGCGTCGATTCCAACCAGAACAGCCTGCAGCCCGGCAAGGTGCTGACCTCGATGCTCAAGCGCGTCGATGTCGCCGCCTATTCCTCGTTCAAGGCGGCCCGCGACGGCAACTGGAAGGCGGGCATTTCGGTGCTCGGCCTGAAGGAGGACGGCGTTGGCTGGGCGCTGGACGACGCCAACAAGGCGCTGATCACGCCCGAGATGAAGGCCGCCGCCGACAAGGCGCGCGCCGACATCATCAGCGGCGCCGTGAAGGTCCACGACTACATGTCGGACTCGAAGTGCGCGGCGTGAGGCGGCGGGCATCGTTCGACAACAGCACGTCATTCTCGGGCGCAGCGAAGCGCAGACCCGAGAATCTCTTGCAGGAGATGCTCGGGTCGAGCCCGAGCATGACGCGCTGGCCTCACGCTTCCGCGTCATGACGGCCCCTGCACCCGCCATTGCGCTGACCGGCATCTGCAAGCGGTTCGGCCCCGTCCAGGCCAATCGCGACGTGTCGCTCTCGGTGGCGCCCGGCTCGATCCACGGCATCGTCGGCGAGAACGGCGCCGGCAAGTCGACGCTGATGTCGATCCTCTATGGCTTCTACGAGGCCGATGCAGGCGAGATCGCGGTCGGCGGCCAGGCCTGCCGCATCCGCACCCCGGCGGACGCGATCGCGCTCGGCATCGGCATGGTCCACCAGCATTTCATGCTGGTGGAGACGCTGAGCGTCGTCGAGAACGTCGTGCTCGGGGCCGAGGGCGGCGCCTGGCTCAGCGGCGGCGTCAAGCGCGCGCGGGCCGAACTGGCGCGGCTGTCGGACCAGTACGGGCTGGCGATCGACCCGGACGCGATCGTCGGCGACCTTTCGGTCGGGCTGCAGCAGCGCGTCGAGATTCTCAAGGCGCTGTATCGCGGCGCGCAGATCCTGATCCTCGACGAGCCCACCGCCGTGCTGACGCCGCCCGAGGCCGACCAGCTCTTTGCCTTGCTGCGGGCGCTGCGGGAGCAGGGCAAGACCGTGATCCTGATCACCCACAAGCTGCGCGAGATCATGGCGGTCACGGACCGCGTCTCCGTGATGCGGCGCGGCGAGATGGTCGCGCATCTGGCGACCGCGGAGACCTCGCCGCCGGAGATCGCCGAGGCGATGGTCGGCCGGCGCGTGCTGCTGCGCGTGGAGAAGGAGGCGCGGCCGCGCGGGGCGAAGGTGCTCGAGGCGGTCGGGCTCGAGATGGTTGATGCGCGCGGCGTCGCGCTGCTCTCGGGGATCGACCTGACGCTGCATGAAGGCGAGATCGTCGGCATCGCCGGCGTCGCCGGCAACGGCCAGAGCGAGTTGCTCGAGGTGCTCGCCGGCCTCACCCAGCCCTCGCGCGGCGTCATCCGGCTGAACGGGCAGGTGCTGACCTCGGCCGACCGCAACCCGGCGCGGCTGCGCAAGCTCGGCCTGATGCATGTGCCCGAAGACCGGCTGCGCACCGGTCTCGTCACCGCCTTTCCCGCCGCGGAGAACGCGATCCTCGGCTATCAGGACGATCCGGTGCTGGGGCCGGGCCCCTTCCTGTCGCCGGCGACAATCGCCGCTCGGGCGCGCGAGACCTTCGCGGCCTATGACGTGCGCCCGCCGGACCCGGCGCTGAAGACGGCGAAATTCTCGGGCGGCAACCAGCAGAAGATCGTGCTCGCCCGCGAGATCGAGCGGGCGCCGAAGGTGCTGCTCGTCGGCCAGCCGACGCGTGGTGTCGATATCGGCGCGATCGAATCCATCCACCGCCGGCTTATCGCCCTGCGGGACGCGGGCGTCGCGATCCTGCTCGTCTCGGTCGAGCTCGAGGAGGTGATGGCGCTGTCGGACCGCATCCTCGCCATGTGCGGCGGGCGCATCACCGGCGAACGGATCGCAGGCGAGGCCGACGAGCGCGATCTCGGGCTGCTGATGGCGGGCGTGACGGAGCAGGCGGCGTGAGGGTGCGGTCTGCGCAACGAACGTCATGCTCGGGCTCGACCCGAGCATCTCTTGCCGGAGATTCTCGGGTCTGCGCTTCGCTTCGCCCGAGAATGACGGTCGGTATGCCATGAGCGCCGCCCCCATCGAACTGCCGCGCTGGGCCGACACGGCGCTGGTTCCGCTGGTTTCGGTCGCGGCCGCGCTCGTCGTGTCCGGTCTCGTCGTGATCGGGATCGGCGAGAGCCCGCTGGAGGCGACCGCGCTCCTGCTGCGCGGCGCGCTCGGCTCGGCCGAGGGCATCGGCTTCACGCTCTACTACACGACGAATTTCATCTTCACGGGGCTCGCTGTCGCGGTTGCCTTCCATGCCGGGCTGTTCAACATCGGCGGCGAGGGCCAGGCGACGATCGCCGGCATCTTCGCCGCGCTGGCCTGCCTGTGGCTGGCACCGCTGCCCGGCCTGCTGCTGGTCCCGCTCGCGATCCTGGCGGCCGCGGCGGGCGGGGCGCTCTACGGCTTCATCCCCGGCTGGCTCCAGGCGACGCGCGGCAGCCATGTCGTGATCACCACGATCATGTTCAACTTCCTGGCGGCGACGCTGACCGTCTATCTGCTGGTGGAAGTGATCGGCAAACCCGGCTCGATGCAGCCGGAGACGCCGGAATTCGCCGCCCATGCGGTCCTGACCCCGATGCACAAGCTCCTGGCGCCGCTGGGCATCACCCTGCCCTCGACGCCGCTGAACAGCGCCTTCCTGCTGGCGCTCGCCGCGCTCGTCGCCGTCTGGGCGCTGATCTTCCGCTCGCGGCTGGGCTATGCGATCCGCACCGTCGGCGCCAATCCGAGGGCCGCGACTTACGCCGGCATCTCGCCCGCGCGCATCACCATGGTCGCCATGGCGATTTCGGGCGCGCTCGCCGGCGGGCTCGCCGTCAACGAGGTGATGGGCGTGCAGCACCGGCTGCTGCTCGACTTCACCGCCGGCTACGGTTTCGTGGGCATCGCGGTGGCGCTGATGGGGCGCGGACACCCGGTCGGCGTGGCGCTGGCGGCGCTGCTCTTCGGCGTGCTCTATCAGGGCGGGGCGGAACTCTCCTTCGACAAGCCGAGCATCACCCGCGACATGGTGGTGGTGATCGGCGGGGTCATCATTCTGTTTGCGGGTGCGCTCGACGGGCTGTTCCGGCGGGCGGTGGCGCTGCTTCTGCGGCCAGGACGGGTCGCATGAGCGCGCGACCCATTTTGTCATTCCAGAGCGGTCCGCAGGACCGAACCCGGAACCCACGACCGGGTGAGCCCGGCTCCGGTGGCTTCAAGCTGTTGTACCCCGTCGTGGGTTCCGGGTTCGCACCTTCGGTGCGCCCCGGAAAGACAGGGAATGGCGGCTGACCATGGACGCGATCGCCACCTTCGCCGTCGTCCTCGACTCCGCGATCCGTCTCTCGGTGCCACTGCTCTGCGCGGCCATGGCGGGGCTGTGGTCGGAGCGGGCCGGGGTCGTCGATATCGGGCTCGAGGGCAAGATGCTGATCGCCGCCTTCGCCGCCGCCGTCATCGCCGCGCAGAGCGGCTCGGCCTGGGCGGGGCTCGGCGCCGGCATTCTGGCCTCGGTGATGCTGTCGCTGGTCCACGGCTTCGCCGCGATCACCTGGCGCGGCAACCAGATCGTCTCCGGCGTCGCCATCAACATGCTGGCGGCGGGGCTGACCGTGATCCTCGGCAATGCCTGGTTCGGGCAGGGCGGGCGCACGCCCACGCTGGAGGGCGCCGCGCGCTTCGGCGAGATCACCCTGCCGTTCGCGCAGACGCTGCGGGAGCAGGTGCCGGGCTTTGGCCTGATCTATGACGAGGTGATCTCGGGCCAGTCCGCGCCGGCCTATCTGGCTCTGCTGGCGGTGGTGCTGACCGCCGTCGTGCTGAAGCGCACCCGCTTCGGCCTGCGGCTGCGCGCGGTCGGCGAGAATCCGGCCGCTGTCGACACCGCCGGCATCTCGGTGGCCGGGCTGCGCTACAGCGCCGTGATCATCTGCGGCGTGCTGTGTGGGCTGGGCGGGACCTATCTCGCCGTCTCGCAATCGGCCGGCTTCCTGCCGCATATGACCGCCGGCAAGGGCTTCATCGCGCTCGCAGCCGTGATCTTCGCCAATTGGCGGCCCTGGCCGGCGCTCTGGGCCTGCCTGCTCTTCGGCGGGCTCGACGCGGTCGCGATCCGTTTGCAGGGCGTGGCGCTGCCCGGTATCGGGCAGGTGCCGGTGCAGGCGATCCAGGCTTTGCCCTATCTGATGACGGTGATCCTGCTCGCCGGCTTCATCGGCAAATCGACGCCGCCCAAGGCCGCCGGCCTGCCCTATGTGAAGGAGCGCTGAGCCATGGCCCGAAGCAACGAGGCGATCGATTTCGAGGCGCTGTTTGCTGCTGCCGCGCGGGTGCAGACCTTCGCCTACGCGCCCTATTCGCGCTTTCGCGTCGGCGCCGCGATCCTCGGCGACGACGGCGTCGTCTATCCCGGCTGCAATGTCGAGAACGCCGCCTATCCGTCGGGAAGCTGCGCCGAGCAGGGCGCGATTTCGGCGATGATCGCCGGTGGCGGCCGGCATATCCGCGCGATCCTCGTCGTCGGCGACGGCGACGAACTGGTGACGCCCTGTGGCGCCTGCCGCCAGCGCATCCGCGAATTCGCCGCGCCGGAGACGCCGGTCGCCATCGCCGGTCCCGGCGGCATCCGGCAGATGTTCTCGCTGGCAGCGCTGTTGCCCACCTCCTTCGGACCGGACAATCTGCGCCGGTGACGGGCGGCCGCGTCTCGAAGGATGCTTCGGAGCGCACTGGACCATCCTTCGAGACGCCGCTACGCGGCTCCTCAGGATGAGGGCTGAACTGGATTGTAACGGAATGAGCACCGACACCGCCTTCACTGAGGCCGCCCAGGCCGTACGCGCCCATGGCGTCACAGCCCCGATCGACTGCGCCATCGTGCTCGGCACCGGTCTCGGCGGGCTCGCCGACCAACTCGAGGATCCGGTCCGCATTCCCTATGCCGCGATCCCCGGCTTTCCGGCGGGCGGCGTCTCGGGCCATGCGCGGCAGCTCTGCATCGGCCGGCTCGAAGGCAGGACGGTGCTGATCTATCAGGGCCGGGCGCATTACTACGAGGGCGGCGACCCGGCGGTCATGCGGGTGCCGCTCGGCATGCTCTGCGCGCTCGGGGCGCCGCCGCTGATCCTGACCAACGCCGCCGGCTCGCTGAAGCCGCAGATGCCGCCGGGCAGCCTCGCGCTGATCACCGACCATATCAATCTGAACGGGCCGAACCCGCTCGTCGGCGACGCCGGCGACGGGCGCTTCGTGCCGATGGTCGACGCCTACGACCCGGCGCTTCGGGCGGGCCTGGCGCGCGCCGCGACGGCCGAAGGGCTGTCGCTGGGCGAGGGCGTCTATATGTGGTTTTCCGGCCCGAGCTTCGAGACGCCGGCCGAGATCCGGATGGCACAGGTGATGGGCGCCGATCTGGTGGGCATGTCGACGGTGCCCGAGGTGATCCTGGCGCGGCGGCAAGGCTTGCGCGTCGCGGGGCTGTCGATCGTCACCAATATGGGCGCGGGCCTGCATGGCGGGGCGCCCCATCACGACGAGACCAAGGACGTGGCCGGCTGGGCGGCGGCCGACCTCGCCCGCCTGCTGCGCGCTTTCCTGAGGAGCCTGTGATGCCGGCATCCACCCTCGCGACCGCGCGGCACGCGCTCGCCCTGCTCGATCTCACCGATCTCTCCGACAATGCCGACGAGGCGGGACTGGCTGCGCTCTGCACGCGCGCCATCGGCGCGCCGGGTCCGGTCGCGGCGATCTGCATCTGGCCGCGCTTCGTGGCGCAGGCGCGCACGATGCTGGGGAGAGCGCCCGTCAGGATCGCGACGGTCGTGAATTTCCCGCAAGGGGAGGCGACGGGCGCCGAGGTGCTGGCGGAGACGCAGGGCGCGGTCGCGGCGGGAGCCGACGAGATCGACCTCGTCCTGCCCTGGCGCGCCTTCCTGGCCGGCGACGCAGCGGGCGCCGAGGCCATGGTTCGCGCCGTCAGGGAGGCCTGCGAGGGCCGGACGCTGAAGGTGATCCTCGAAACCGGGGAGTACCCCGATCTCGACCGGGTCCGTGCAGCCTCCGAACTCGCCATCGCAGCGGGGGCCGATTTCATCAAGACCTCGACCGGCAAGACCGCGCATTCGGCCAGCCTCCCGGCGGCCCGGACGATGCTGGAGGTGATCGCGGCGAGCGGCCGGCCGGTCGGGCTGAAGCCCTCGGGCGGCATCCGCACGCTCGCGGATGCCGCGGGCTATCTGGAACTCGCCGACGCGATCATGGGGCCGGAGTGGGCTAGGCCGGAGACCTTCCGCTTCGGCGCGAGCGGGCTGCATCAGGTGTTGGTCGACGCGATCGCGGGCGAGGCGTCGAGCGGAGCGAGCGGGTCCTACTGAGATGAAGCTGACGCAGGAAATCATCGCGGCCAAGCGCGACGGCGCCGAATTGCCCGAGGCCGACATCCGCCAGATCATCGCCGGCATCAGCGACGGCGGTGTGAGCGAAGGTCAGGCCGCCGCCTTCGCCATGGCGGTGTTCTTCCGCGACATGAGCGCCAGGGAACGCGTCGCGCTGACGCTGGCGATGCGCGATTCCGGCACGGTGCTGAACTGGGACGACCTGCCGGGCCCCGCGCTCGACAAGCACTCGACCGGCGGTGTCGGCGACACGGTGAGCCTGCCGCTGGCGGCGGCGGTGGCGGCCTGCGGCGGCTATGTGCCGATGATCTCGGGACGGGGCCTCGGCCATACCGGCGGCACGCTCGACAAGCTCGACGCGGTGCCGGGCTATGTCACGCAGCCGGACAACGATCTCTTCCGCAAGGTGGTGCGCGAGCAAGGCTGCGCCATCATCGGCCAGACGGCCGATCTGGCGCCGGCCGACAAGCGGCTCTACGCCATCCGCGACGTCACGGCGACGGTCGAGGCGATCCCGCTCATCACGGCCTCGATCCTGTCGAAGAAGCTCGCCGCCGGGCTGCATGGGCTGGCGATGGACGTGAAGTTCGGCTCGGGCGCCTTCCTGCCCGATCCCGTGAAGGCGCGCGCGCTCGCCGATGCGCTGGTTGGCGTCGCCAATGGCGCGGGCCTGCCGACGACGGCGCTCCTAACCGACATGGACGAGCCGCTGGCGAGCGCGGCCGGCAATGCGCTCGAAGTCGCCTATGCGCTCGACCACCTGACCGGGAAAAGGCGCGAACCGCGCTTCCACGCGGTCACGGTCGCGCTCGGCGCCGAGATGCTGCTGCTCGGGCGGCTCGCCGCCGACATCGACGAGGCGAAAGCGAAGATCGAGGCGGCTTTCGCCAGCGGTGCGGCGGCCGAGCGCTTTGCCCGCATGGTCGCGGCGCTGGGCGGGCCGGCGGACCTTCTGAACAAGCCGGAGCGCCATCTCGCCCGGGCGCCGATCGTGCGACCCGTCTTTCCGGCGGCTGCCGGCACCGTCCAGGCGATCGACACGCGCGGCGTCGGGCTGGCGGTGGTGGCGCTCGGCGGCGGGCGGACGCGGCCGCAGGATGCCATCGACCATGCCGTCGGCCTCGTCGATCTCGCGGGCCTCGGCGAGGCGGTCCGTCCCGACCGGCCGCTCGGCATCGTCCATGCACGCGACGAGGCCGGCCATGCCATGGCCGAGAGGCGCTTGCGCGAGGCCTATCGCCTGGGAGAGGGTGCGCCGCGGCGCGGTGCGCTGATCGCCGAACGGATCACGGAGAGTACGAACGCATGAGCCTGCTGCTGGCGATGACGGGATGGCATGTCGAGGATTGGCGCGCGCGCTTCGCGGCGCAGCTGCCGGACATGCCGGTGGTGATCCTGGGCGAACCCTTCGACCGGCGCTCGGTGCATTACGTCGCGAGCTGGAAACATCCCGAGGGCAGCCTGTCGGGCCTGCCGAACCTCGCGGCGGTGTTCTCGCTCGGCGCCGGTGTCGACCATCTCTTCGCCGATACGCGTCTGCCGGAGGTGCCGATCGCGCGCGTGGTCGACCCCGACCTGACGACGCGGATGAGCGAATATGTCGTGCTGCACTGCCTGCGCTATCTGCGCCAGCAGCCGCGCTATGACCGGCAGCAGCGCGAGACGATCTGGGACGACGATCGCAACCAGCCGGCCGCGCGCTCGGTGCGCGTCGGCATCATGGGGCTCGGCGAGCTCGGGCAGGACGCCGCCCGCAAGCTCCAGGTGATGGGCTTCGACGTGGCCGGCTGGAGCCGTTCCCCTAAGACGATCGACGGTCTCGCGACCTTCTCCGGCAGCGACGGCATGGTGGACTTCCTGGCGCGCACCGACATCCTCGTCAGCCTGCTGCCGCTGACGCCGGACACGCGCGGCCTGATCGACGCCAAGCTGCTCGCCGGGCTGGCCCAGGGCGGCCGCCTCGGCGGACCGTTCCTGATCAATGCCGGCCGCGGCGGACTTCAGGTCGAGGCCGACATTCTGGCCGCGCTGGAGGCTGGCACGCTGAAGGGTGCGACCCTCGACGTCTTCGAGACCGAGCCGCTGCCGAGCGACTCGCCGCTCTGGTCGCATCCGGCCATCACCGTCACGCCGCACAATGCGGCGATGTCGGAGCCCGAGGCGATCGCGACACTGATCGCCGCGCAGATCCGCCGGCTCGAGGCCGGCGAGCCGCTGGAACACGTCGTCGATCCCGCCCGGGGGTACTGAGACACGTTAGCGGTCGCGCGCCAGGAAGGTCTTGAACGCCTCGGCATGGTCCGGGTGCCAGCGCGACAGCGGCGGCCGGTTCTCGATGATGTCGCCCATCGCCCAGGCCATGCGCTTCTCGTCGAGCGCGCGCGGCGTCTCGTTGTCCGGGCAAAGGATGTAGAAGTCGCCGTCCTCGATGCGTTCGAGCATGAAGGCGACCGTCTGGTCGGGTGTCCAGGCGCCGTCCGGCTGGTCGAGCCGGCCCTTGGCCGTCAGGCGCGTGAAGACGAAGCCGGGAATCAGGAGATGGGCGCTGATCCGGCAGCCGTCCCGGCCGCGCAGATCGTGCTGCAGGGCCTCGGTGAAGGCCTTCGCCGCAGCCTTCGAGACATTGTAGGCCGGGTCTCCCGGCGGGGTGGTGATGCCCTGTTTCGAGCCGGTGTTGACGACGATGCCGGGCTGCCCGCTCTCCAGCATGGCCGGCACGAAGACCTGGGTGCCGTTGATGATGCCCCAGAGATTGACCGCGAGGATGCGCTGCCAATCCTCGACCGGCGAGAACAGGGCGCTGCCGGGTTGAATGCCGGCGTTGTTCATCAGCACATGCACGGCCCCGAAGCGGCCCATCACCTCGTCGCGCAGCGTCTCCAGCGCACCGCGATCCGAGACGTCGACCGGCCGCGCGAGCACGGACGCCTCGGCGCCCGCGAATTCCGCCATCGCCAGAGCGAGCGTGGTCTCGTCGCGATCGGCCAGGACGACATTCATGCCCCGGCGGACGAAGGCGCGGGCCGCGGCCAGGCCGATGCCGGAGGCGGCACCCGTGACGACCGCCACATGGCCGGGGCCGAGAATGTCCATCGCTGTCGTCGTCATGTCGAACCTTTCGGGGTGCGCGAACGGCCAGGCCGCCGTCATGTCTGCGGCCGTCCTGTCACCCGATGCGGGCGCGATGATGGCGCGAGATCGGATCACAGCGCGCCAGGACGCGCCGGGATCGGCAGCCGCCCAAGGCCGCATGAGGCGATCGTTGCAGGTTTTGGACCTTGCCTGCCGCATGGCGAGCGCTAGACACTCTCGGAAACTTATCGCGAGATCTGCCCCGTGACCCGCTTCTCCACCCTGCCTCGTCCCCGCCTCACCGCCGTTCTCGTCGTGGCCGCCCTGCTCGGGGCCTGCCAGGCGACGCCGCAGCTGACGCTCGCCTCGTCTCCGGCCTATTCGCCGGAATGGTGCGCGGCCGCGAAGTCGCTGGCCTCGAATTCCGGCTCCAATCTCTTCGCCACCGGGCGCTGCCATGAACTCGGGATCGCAGGCTTCCCGAAGGAGGAGAACCTGTATTTGTTCTACTATACGCAGGGTGCGCGCTGGGGCAGCCTGCAGGCTGCGGAGGCTCTCGCACGGCTGGGCCAGCCGGTTCCCGATGCCGATCTCCAGGCCGAGGCGCGCGACAGGGCCGACCAGCGCCGGGCGGATGCTGCGATGGCGGCGGCCATCCGCGGCAGCGCCAACCCGCCCGGCCCGCCGCGCCCCTCGCCGCTGCCGATGACGCCGACAGTGCGGATCCCCAGCACGACCTTCCAGCCGACGCGCATCCAGCCGACGCCGATGCGGCCGGCACCGTCGCTGACGATCCCGACGCAGTCGACCCAGCCGCAGGGCCGGACCACGAGCCAGTCCCGGCGCGAATGCGTGAACGGCGTCTGCAAGACGGTGACGACGACCTGCGTCAACGGCGCCTGCACCACGACCAGCCAGTAGACAACCGCTCAGGCGAGGCGCTTGTCAGGCGAATCGCAGAGATCGAACTGGAGGCAGCGCCCGCATTCGGGCCGCAACGCCTTGCAGGTGTAGCGGCCGTGCAGGATGAGCCAGTGATGGGCGTGGCGGCCGAATTCCGCCGGCACCGCCTTCTCCAGCCCCATCTCGACCTGCAGCACGGTCTTGCCCGGCGCGATCCGCAGACGGTTGGCGACGCGGAAGACATGGGTATCGACGGCGTGGGTGATCGCGCCGAAGGCGATGTTGAGCACGACATTGGCCGTCTTGCGACCGACGCCCGGCAGGCTCTCCAGCGCCTCGCGCGTCGTCGGCACCTCGCCGCCGAACTCCGCGATGAGCTTCTCGCAGAGCGCGATCACGTTCTTCGCCTTGGTGCGGAACAGGCCGATCGTGCGGACATGGTCGCGCACCACGTCCTCGCCGAGCGCGAGCATTTTCTCCGGCGTGTCGGCGATCGCGAACAGCTTGCGCGTCGCCTTGTTGACGCCGACATCGGTCGCCTGCGCCGAGAGCACGACCGCGACCAGCAGGGTGAAGGGATTGACGTAGTCGAGCTCGCCCTTCGGCTCGGGATTGGCCGCCTCGAAGCGCGCGAAGATCTCGCGCACGCCGGCGGCGTTGCGGGCGCGCGGCTTCGTGATCCGCGGCGCGGCCGGGGCGCGGCGCTTGGCCCTGTTCTCTGGCGTCATGCGGGCGTTATAGTCGCGCCATGGACCTCGGCAAGCGCCATGCCACCGCAGCGGATGAGGACGCCCCGGCGCAGGCCGAGCAGCCGGTCTTCGACGCCACGATCACGCCGCATCGCTCGCTGGACCGCAACGCCTTTCGCATCGTGATGACGCTGGTGTGCCTCGCCGCCATCGCCTCCTCGATTCCCTTCATGGTGCTCGGTGCCTGGCCGGTGGCGGGCTTCATGGGGCTGGACGTCGTCGCGCTCTTCATCGCCTTCCAGGTGAATTTTCGGCACGCGCGCGCCTTCGAGCGCGTCGTCGTGACGCCGCTCGAGGTGCGGCTGCGAAAGGTGTCGCATCACGGGCAGGAGGCGGTTTGGCGCTCGAACCCGGCCTGGACCAAGCTGGAACGACAGACCGACGAGGATTACGGGCTGCTGGGGCTCGACCTCGTGTCTCGGGGCCGTCGCGTCGCCGTGGCGGCCGCCTTGTCGCCGGGTGAACGCGAAGGCTTTGCCGATGCGCTCGGCCGGGCGCTGGCGACGGCACGGCGCGGGCCGGATCACGGCGCGTCCTGAGCCGCTTTGGCGAGCCAGATCGTATGCCCGCCGCAGTGCGGATCCTCGACGACATGGTCGATCACCGAGAATCCGTTCTCCGCCAGCAAGGTCCGGTATTCCCGGGCATCGAGGCTGCCATGATAGAGCGCCTCGCCCTCGAAACTGCCGATCGCCTCGCCATACGCCGGGCCGGTGGTGAAGAGCAGCGCGGCGGCCGGCGCGACATGGTTCGCGAAGACCTTGAACATGCCGCGCTGGTCGTCTGGGGTCAGGTGAAAGAAGGAATCCCAGGCAATCAGCCCGCCGAAGCGGCGGCCGAGCGCGAGTTTGCGCATGTCGGCAACCTCCCAGTCGCCTTCGGGAAAGCGCGCACGGCACAGCGCTATCATCGCCGGAGCAGAATCGATCCCGCTAACGGTATGGCCCTGCTCCATGAAATAGCGCGCGATCGGCTGGCCGGTGCCGCAGCCGATGTCGAGGATCGATGCGTCTGGCCCGAGTTGGGCGCGGAAGCGCGCGAGCCACGTTCCTTCCATCAGCAGTTTGCCGCGCAGGCCGTCATAGGTCGCGGCATGGCGCTGGTAGAGATCGATGACGGCGTCAGCCGGGGAGATCATGGCCATCGTTAGAAACCTCCTTTGGCCTAAGGGCGCAACCCCGCTCTTTCCAGCTTTCGGGTGGAGGACGTCTCCGGACGCTCCTAGTGTCGCCACATGATCGACAGTGCGAAGGTGACGGCGATGAACGCTCCCCTGCAGAAGCTCGGCGCGATGAAGCCGACCCGGTTTTCCGACGCGGTTCTGGCGCGCGCAGCCGAGGCCATGCCGGCGGCGGCCGAGTTCCCCTCGCTCGCGCCGGGGTCCGACTATGACACGGTGCGCCGCGTGCTGGCCTATATCACCGAGAACTGGCGCGCCCAGCCGTCGATCGAGGCGATCGCGGAGGCCGCCGGTGCGACGCCGACCGACATCCACCACCTGTTCCGGCGCTGGTGCGGGCTGACCCCCAAGGCCTTCCTGCAGGCGATCACGCTCGACCATGCCAAGGGGCTGCTCGGCGCGTCTGCCAGCGTGCTCGACACGGCGCTCGAGGTCGGGCTGTCGGGGCCGGGGCGGCTGCACGACCTCTTCGTGACGCATGAGGCGATGTCGCCCGGCGAATGGAAGGCCGGCGGCGGCGGGCTCGCCCTCGCCTATGGCTTCCATCCCTCCCCCTTCGGCGAGGCGCTCATCGTCGCGACGCCGCGCGGGCTGGCCGGGCTGGGCTGGGTCTCGGACGGGCTCGACGGCGGCAAGGTCGTCGGCGGCCGGGCGGAGGCGCTGGCGGACATGATGCGGCGCTGGCCCCATGCGCAGTACCGCTTCGACCCGCAGGCGACGGCGCCCTATGCCGCACGCATCTTCGATCCGAAGGCGTGGTCCGCGGACACGCCGCTGCGTGTCGTGCTGATCGGGACGGATTTCGAGGTCCGGGTCTGGGAGACGCTGCTGAAGATCCCGGTCGGCCGTGCCACCACCTATGGCGCCGTCGCCAGCCGGATCGGGAAGCCCTCGGCTTCGCGGGCGGTCGGCATGGCGGTCGGCAAGAACCCGATCTCCTTCGTCGTGCCGTGCCATCGCGTCATCGGGAAATCGGGCGCGCTGACCGGCTATCACTGGGGGCTGACGCGCAAGCGCGCGATCCTCGGCTGGGAGGCCGGGCAGATCGCCACCGGGTGAGGTGGCGGCGACAGCCGGACCGACGCATCCCCTGCACCGTCAGCCGCGCGCGATCTCGGCGAAGCGCAGCGGCAGCGTGAAGCCGTGACCCAGGGGATCGTCAGCCTCGATGGTGAAGGTCCCCTCGCCCGCGAAATGGCCGGTGCCGCCGACCGCGACGGTGACCGCCCCGTCCGCGAAACCCGCAACAGGGCCGACCACGCGGCCGGTGAAGATGCCGCCTGTGATGCTGCGGAAGCGGCGGGTCGCGCCGGTCTCGACGAGGCCCTTGGCATGGTCCAGCGCCATCCGCGCCGTGACGCCCGAGCCCGTCGGGGAGCGGTCGATCTGCCGCTCGGCAAAGATGCAGAGGTTGAAGCTCTCCTCGTCGGCTTGAGCCTCGTCGGTGATGATCGTGCCGTAGAGAAAGCCGAGGTCGGGCTCGCTCGGATGCGTCACCGGCAGGCTGGCGCGCAGATGGTCGGTCAGCGAAGCCGCCGCGTCGGTCAGCGCCGAGACCGGCGTCTCGAACAGGTCGAGCCCGAAGCGCGAGGCCGGGAGAATGCAGTAGAAGGCCCCGCCATAGGCGATGTCGGTGACGACCTCGCCATAGCCCGGCAGGGTGACGACGAGATTGCGGGCGAAGACGAAGGCCGGGACGCTCTCGAAGACGACGCTTCCCACCTTGCCGTCGCGCACCGCGCATTCCAGCCGAAGCAGGCCGCAGGGCGCCTCGATGCAGAAGCGGGTCACGGGTTCGACTGCCGGCACCACCCCATGCTCGATCGCGTAGCGGCCGAGCGCGATGGTCGCGTGGCCGCACATGGTCGAGTAGCCCTCGTTATGGGTGAAGAGCACGCCGAAGGCGGCCTCCGGGTGAGCGGCCGCGACGGGGATGACGCCATACATCCCGGCGTGGCCGCGGGGTTCCAGCATCATCGCCCGGCGCAGATGGTCGTGGTTCTCGCGCGCGTCGCGGCGCTTTTCGAGGATCGTCGCACCCTTCAGCGCGGGATAGCCGCCAGTGACGATGCGGACCGGCTCGCCGCAGGTGTGATAATCGAGATAGCGGATCTGCATCGGACCTCCCGTCAGACGGCGATGCGGCGCGGCGGATCGCAGCCGGGGCGGGTGCAACTGTCGGCCGCAACAGTGCAGGCGAAGTCGAGCCCCGCCTGAAGATCGTCGCGTCCGGCACCGGCGAAGCCGCGTCCCAGCAGCCCCCGCGCGCCCAGCACGGCCAGGAAGCCGCCGATGAAGCAGTCGCCGGCCCCGACCGTATCAGCCACGACCACGGGTGGAGCGGCGGCGGCCAGCGGCTCGAACGCGCCGAAGCCAATCGCGCCTTCGCCCCCGCGGGTGACCAGCACGAGGCGCGCGCCAAACTCCTGCCAGCGCAGCGCGACCGCCTCCGCCGGCTCGCCGGGATGGAGCCAGGCGAGATCGTCCAGACTCGCCTTGACGATGTCGGCCTGGGCGATGCGCGCCTCGATCAACGCACGGGCCCGGTCGCGCTCCGGCAGGACGGCGGCACGGATGTTGATGTCGTAGCTGACGGTGGCACCGGCGGCGCGGGCGCTCGCCGCCAGATCGCTCGTGGCCTCACCGGACGGGCCAGTGGTGGCGCCGAAGGAGGCCGCATGGAGGTGCACGAAGCCTGTCGGCATCGAGCGCGGCGTCCCCTGCGCTTCGTCATGGGCCGTGCCGTCGAGATGGAGCGCGAATTCGGGCGTGCCGTCCGGCCCCAGCGGCGAGACGATGGCAACCGCGGTCGGGCGGGCGCTGTCCTGGACGAAGCGCCTATCGATCCCCTCCGCCATCAGCGCAGCGCGAAAACGCCGGCCGAGTGCATCCGTCGACAGCGAGCCGGCATAGGCCGGCCTCGCCCCGAAACGGGCCAGCGCCAGCGCCGCGTTGAATCCCGAGCCGCCAAGCACCGCCTCGTACTGGCGGCCCTCGGCGTCGCGCGGGATGAAGTCGCCGATCGCCTCGCCGACGACGAGGATCGTGTTCGGCGGTTCGACAGGGCTCATCGGAGCAGGAGGTGCTCAGCCCTCCCCCCGCTTGCGGTGGGGAGGGTTGGGTGGGGGGCAGTCCAGCTCGGCGACATTCTGCGACGTCGCGCTCGGGCTTTATGGCCCCCCATCCCTAGCCCTTCCCCACCGCAAGCGGGGCGAAGGGAGCTGACGCGGAGGTGGCTCACAGCAGCCCGCGCTTGGCCAGGCTTCGCATCAGATGCGAGGCGCCGAAGGTCCAGGGCTCGCAATGGTCGGTGCGCTTCATGCGGTTGACCAGCGCCCCGAGTTCGGGCGCGGCGATGGTGACGATGTCCCCGTATTTATGGGTGAAGCCGCCGCCGGGCGTGTCGCGATCCTTGATCGGCGCGAACATGGTGCCGAGATAAAGCGCCGCCCCGTCCGGGTACTGGTGATGGGGACCGATCATCTGGGCGGCGAGATCGGCCGGGTCGCGGCTGATCTTGGCGATCGAGGACGAGCCTTCCAGCGTGAAGCCATCCTCGCCCTCGACCGTCAGCGTGACCGTGGTGTTGCGGACATGGTCGAGCGTGAAGCCGGCGTCGAAGAGGCGGATGAAGGGGCCGACCGCGGCGGCGGCGTTGTTGTCCTTGGCCTTGCCCAGAAGCAGGGCCGAACGGCCCTCGACATCGCGCAGATTGACGTCGTTGCCGAGCGTGGCGCCGACGATGCGGCCGTCAGAGGCGACGACGAGCACGATCTCGGGCTCGGGATTGTTCCAGGTCGAGGACGGGTGCAGCCCGGCGTCGAAACCGGTACCGACCGAGGACATCGGCGGCGCCTTGGTAAAGATTTCAGCATCGGGGCCTATGCCGACCTCGAGATACTGGCTCCAGGCGCCCTGCCCGATCAGCACCTCCTTGAGGTGCATCGCCTCGGGCGAGCCGGGCTTCAGCTTCGAGAGATCGTCACCGATCAGCTTGCCGATCTCGCCGCGGATCGTGGCGGCGGCAGCGGGGTTGCCACGCGCCTTCTCCTCGATGACGCGCTCCAGCATCGAGACGGCGAAGGTGACGCCGGCGGCCTTGACCACCTGCAGGTCGAGCGGCGAGAGCAGCCAGGGCCGCGCGGGGTCGCGTCCGTCGACGGGCGTGTTCGCGAGGATGTCGGTGAGTGTCGCGACCGGCTCGCCCGGAGCGGCCCGCAAAGCGGCGGCGGGATCGGGCATCTCGCAGAGGTCCCGGCTGGTCGGGAAAGCGCGGGTGACGTCGACGACCATTCCGTCGCGCAACGTGACGATCGCGGGGCCTGCGACATCAGGCCGCCAGATGCGCCCGAGCAGGGCCGCGGCCGGTGCATCCTGGGGAAGGGTCCGTTCGGGCGTCAGGGACAGGCGCGGCATGGCGATGATCCATCGAAGGCGGGCAGGGGACGGGAGAACAGCGCCTTCCGGACGATTACGCAAGGGCTTGCACACAGGAGCAGCCCGGACGCGCGCTTGCGCACGTCATCATTTTGTCATTGAAACGTCGCCGGCCCTTCATGCTAGCTTGCGCACCAACAAGAACAGCCGCCCAAGCGAACCGAGGGCGGAAGGGAGAAAGAGATGACAGTGAAATCACGCATCCTGATGTCCGTCGCGGCTTTCGTGCTGGGCGGCGCCGCGCCTGCGCTGGCGCAGACCGAGCTCCAGTGGTGGCACGCCATGACCGGCGCCAACAACGACGTCGTCGTCAAGCTGGCCGAGGAGTTCAACGCCTCCCAGAAGGACTTCAAGGTCGTCCCCGCCTATAAAGGCTCCTATGCCGACACGCTGAACGCCGGCATCGCCGCCTTCCGCGCCGGCAATGCGCCGCACATCATGCAGGTCTTCGAGGTCGGAACCGCGACGATGATGTCCGCCAAGGGCGCCATCAAGCCGGTCCAGGACCTGATGAAGGAAGCCGGCGAAACATTCGATCCGAATAGCTATCTGCCGGCGATCACGGGCTACTACTCGACGACCAAGGGCGAGATGCTGTCCTTCCCGTTCAACTCGTCCTCCACGGTGATGTGGTACAACAAAGACGCCTTCAAGAAGGCCGGCCTCAACGCCGACGCGCCGCCCAAGACCTGGCCCGAGGTGTTCGACGCCGCCAAGAAGCTCAAGGCCGCCGGCTACGACAAGTGCGGCTTCTCGAATGGCTGGGTGACCTGGGTCAACATCGAGCAGCTCGGCGCCTGGCACAACGAGCCGGTCGGCACGAAGTCCAACGGCTTCGATGGCTTCGACACCGAATTCGTCTTCAACAAGGGCGTCTTCCTGAAGCACCTGACCAATCTGGTCGAGATGCAGAAGGACAAGACCTATGACTATTCCGGCCGCACCAACACCGGCGAGGGTCGCTTCACCTCTGGTGAATGCCCGATCTTCCTGACCTCCTCGGCCTTCTTCGGCAATGTCCGCGCCAACGCCAAGTTCGAATGGGCGAATGCGCCGATGCCGTACTACCCCGATGTGGCGGGCGCGCCGCAGAACTCGATCATCGGCGGCGCCTCGCTGTGGGTGATGGGCGGCAAGAAGGCCGACGAATACAAGGGCGTAGCCAAGTTCTTCACCTTCCTGTCCAATGTCGACCGGCAGGTGAAGCTGCACACCGAGTCCGGCTATCTGCCGATCACCAAGGCCGCTTATGAGAAGGTCAAGGCGTCGGGCTTCTACAAGGACAAGCCGTTCCTCGAGACGCCGCTGCTCTCGCTCAACAACAAGGCGCCGACGGACAATTCGCGCGGCGTGCGCTTCGGCAGCCTGGTGCAGATCCGCGACATCTGGGCCGAGGAATTCGAGGCGGCCCTGAACGGCCAGAAGACCCCGAAGGCAGCGCTCGACGCCGCCACCGAGCGTGGCAACCAGACGCTGCGCCAGTTCGAGCGGACGGCCGGTCGCTGATCCGTTTCCCACCACCATCGCCGCCGCCCCCTCCCCGGGGCGGCGGTTCGTTTCGGATACGCCATGCAGAAGAACGCCTATTTCAGCGGGCTTACGGTGCCGGCTCTGCTGCTTCTGCCGCAGCTGGCGATCACGCTCGTCTTCTTCTACTGGCCCGCGAGCCAGGCGGTCTGGCAGAGCTTCCTGCTGCAGGACGCTTTCGGCATCTCCACCGATTTCGTCTGGTTCGAGAATTACGTCACGCTGTTCTCGAACCCCGGCTACTACAAGGCCTTCGTCAACACGGCGATCTTCTCGACCTTCGTCTGCATCCTGTCTTTGTCGATCGCGCTGCTGTTCGCGGTCATGGCCGATCGGCAACTGCGCGGGGCAGAGGCCTTCAAGACCCTTCTGATCTGGCCCTATGCGGTCGCGCCGGCCATTGCGGGCGTGCTCTGGCTGTTCATGTTCGATCCCTCGCTGGGCATGCTGGCGCGAGGCCTGCAGTCGCTCGGGATCGCATGGAACCCGCGCCTCAACGGCAATGACGCCATGCTGCTCGTGATCCTGGCCGCGACCTGGAAGCAGATCAGCTACAATTTCCTGTTCTTCCTGGCGGGGCTGCAGTCGATCCCCAAGAGCGTGATCGAGGCCGCCGTGATCGACGGAGCGCGGCCGATGCGGCGCTTCTGGACGATCGTCTTCCCGCTGCTGTCGCCGACGACCTTCTTCCTGCTCGTGGTCAATATCGTCTACGTGTTCTTCGACACCTTCGGCATCATCGACACGGTGACCGGCGGCGGGCCTTCGGGCGCGACCGAGACCCTCGTCTACAAGGTCTATTCGGACGGCAAGGGCGGCTCGGACCTGGGCGGCTCGGCGGCGCAGTCGGTCATCCTGCTGGTCATGGTGATCGCGATGACCGCCGTGCAGTTCAAGTTCATCGAGCGCAAGGTGAGCTACTGATGGTCGAGGACCGCCGCCTGGGCGATGCGATCGCCTACGTCATCCTGTCGATCGGCGTGCTGATCGTCGCCTTTCCGGTGTGGCTGACCTTCGTCGCCTCGAGCTGGGACAATGCGACGGTCATCAACGGTCAGCTGCCGCTCTATCCGGGGCCCTATCTGTTCGACAACTACTACCGGATCCTGTTCGTCGGCACGTCCGGCTCGACCCGCGAACCCGTCGCCAGCATGATGCTGAACTCCTTCGTGATGGCGATGGCGATCGCGATCGGGAAGATCGTAATTTCGGTGCTGTCGGCCTATGCGGTGGTCTATTACCGCTTCCCCTTCCGGATGGCGGCCTTCTGGATCATCTTCGTCACGCTGATGCTGCCCGTGGAGGTCCGCATCTTCCCGACCTTCAAGGTCGTCTCCGACCTCAACATGCTGGACACCTATCAGGGGCTCGCGGTCCCGCTGATCGCCTCGGCGACCGGCACGCTGCTGTTTCGCCAGTTCTTCATGACGATCCCCGACGAACTACTGGAAGCGTCCCGCATCGACGGTGCCGGGCCGTTCCGCTTCTTCAAGGACACGGTCATCCCGCTTTCGATCACCACGATCGCGGCGCTGTTCGTGATCCAGTTCATCTATGGCTGGAACCAGTATCTCTGGCCGCTGCTGATCACCACGAAGGACTCGATGCAGACCATCGTGATCGGCATCCGCAAGATGATCGTCACCTCCGACGCGCTGACCGAATGGCCGCTGGCGATGGCGACCGCCATGCTGGCGATGCTGCCGCCGGTCTTCGTCGTCATCGTCATGCAGAGGCTCTTCGTTAAGGGCCTGGTCGAAACCGAGAAATAAGTCGCCGATGGCCCAGGTTACTCTCACCAACGTCAAGAAGGTCTACGCCGGCGGCGTCGAGGCGGTGAAGGGCGTGTCCTTCGACATTCCCGATGGCGGCTTCTGCGTGCTCGTCGGTCCCTCCGGCTGCGGGAAGTCCACGCTGTTGCGCATGGTCGCCGGGCTGGAGACGATCTCCGCCGGCGAGGTCTCGATCGGGGAACGCGTCGTCAACGAGATCGGCCCGGCCGATCGCGACATCGCGATGGTGTTCCAGAACTATGCGCTCTATCCGCATATGAGCGTCTACGACAACATGGCCTACGGCCTGCGCAACCGCGGCACGCCGAAGGACGAGATCGACCGGCGCGTCAAGGAGGCCGCCCGGATCCTCGCCATCGAGGGGCTGCTGGAGCGGCGGCCGAAGCAGCTCTCGGGCGGCCAGCGCCAGCGCGTCGCGATGGGCCGTGCGATCGTGCGCAAGCCCCAGGTCTTCCTGTTCGACGAGCCGCTCTCCAATCTCGACGCCAAGCTGCGCGTGCAGATGCGCGTCGAGATCAAGAAGCTGCAGCGCGCGCTCGGCGTCACCGCGATCTACGTCACGCATGACCAGGTCGAGGCGATGACGCTGTCGGACAAGCTCGTCGTGATGAATGGGGGCCAGGTCGAGCAGATCGGCCTGCCGGCCGATGTCTACAAGAAGCCGGCGAGCAAGTTCGTCGCCACCTTCATCGGCTCACCGCCGATGAACATTCTGCCCGGCACGATCGACGGACCCGGCATCGTGGCGCTGGGCGATGCGATCCTCGAGGCGCGCGACCTGCGCCTGGACCTCCCGGCCCAGACGGCGGTCGAGGTGGGCTTAAGGCCGGAGGATGTCGAGATCGCCTCCGAGGGCGAGGCCGGCTCGCTGCCTTTCGACGTCGAGTTCATCGAGGAACTGGGCGCGACGCAGCTGTTCCACGGCCAGCTCGCCGGCCTGCCCTTCGTGATGCAGGCGGCAACCGATGTCGTGGCGGCGCAGGCCGGTCGCATCTGGATCACCGTCGATCCCGACCGTGTCCATGTCTTCGACAGCCAGACGGGCGCGCGGCTGGGGCGGGTCTAGCGAAGCGTCATTCTCGGGCGAAGCGAAGCGCAGACCCGAGAATCTCATCCAAGACAGGACACTGGTTGACGAGATGCTCGGGTCAAGCCCGAGCATGACGCCTGAGGCCGCCCTCAGCTCACCGGCGCGTATTTCACCGCGCAGCCATAGGCCTTGGTGCTCGCCTCGGAGACCGGCTTGCCGGCCTTGAGCTCGGCCACCGCCTGGCGGACATAGCTCTTCGCGCCCTCGATGCTGGCGGCGCTGGCGGAGGGCTTGTCGTCGATGGCGCCCATATAGGCCAGCGTGCCCTTGCCATCGATGATGTACATGTGCGGCGTCGTGGTCGCGCCATAGGCGCGGGCGACCTTGCTGTTGGGATCGAGCAGGACGGCGGCCGGCGCGGCGTCGCGGCTCCTGGTCAACTCGTTGGCCCTGGCGCCGTCGACATGGCCCTGCTCGCCGACCGGTGATGAGATCACCGAGAGCCAGACGACGCCCTCCTTCGCCATGTCCTTCTGCAGCGTCTGCATGGTCGCGCTGGTGTAGTGCTTCCGGACATAGGGGCAGTCATGGTTGGTCCATTCGAGGATCACCGTCTTGCCGGCGAACTCCGACAGCTTGCGGGTCTTGCCGTCGGCATCCACCGCCTCGAAAGCCGGGGCCGGGGCGCCGATCCTGGCGGCGGACTGGGCCAGAGCGGGGGCTGCCGCGAGCGAGAACCCGGCGAGAGCGAGGCCGGCGATAAAGGTCTGGCGGGTCAGGTTGGCCTTCACGTCTGTCTCCTTTGGGTCTGCGTGGGGTGAACGGCGTCAGCGGGTGGCGGTCCTGACTTCTTTGCCCGCCGCGCGGGTCGCGGCTGTCACGACCATGTCGGGTGTCAGGAGCTGCGGCAGGATCTCGGGCTGGGCACCCTTGTGGCCGGGATAGAACAGATAGAGCGGCACGCCCGCCCGACCCTGCTCGGCGAGCGCGAAGGCGATCTGGCTGTCGCGGTTCGTCCAGTCGGCCTTGAGATAGACCACCTTGAGCTCGGCGAAGGCGTCCTTGACCTCCTGCCGCGACAGCGCGACGCGCTCATTGGCGAGGCAGGTGATGCACCAGGCGGCGGTGAAGTTGACGAAGACCGGCCGCCCTTCGGCCTGCAGCGCCGCGACCCGCTCCGGCGACCAGGTCTCGGTGTCGCCTGCGCGCGCCTGCGCCACCTCCGGCACGGCGCTCTGCGTCACGAACCAGCCGGCACCGACGGCGATCAAGAGCGCCACGAGCGAGGAGGCGAGCCGCCCCCTTCCGCTGTTCCGTGCGATCCCGACCAGCCAGACGATGAAGCCCGCGGCCAGCACCGCGACGAGCGCCGCCAGCACGCCGCCCGGCCCGGCCTGGACCGAGGCGACCCAGATCAGCCAGATCGCCGTGGCGAACATCGGGAAGGCGAAGGCCTGTTTCAGGATCAGCATCCAGCGGCCGGGCTTCGGCAAGAGGCGCAGCAGGCCGGGCGCGAAGGACAGGGCCACCACCGGCAGCGCAAAGCCCAGCGCCAGCGACAGGAAAACGGAGAGGCCCAGCGCAGGCGGCTGCGTCACCGCATAGCCGATGGCCGCGCCCATGAAGGGCGCCGTGCAGGGCGTCGCGACGACCACCGCCAGAGCGCCGGTCATGAAGGCCCCGAGCCGCCCGCCCCGGCCGGCGAGGCCGTGGCCGACGCCGGCCGCCGAGGTGCCGATCTCGAAGGCGCCGAGCAGGTTGAGGCCGATCAGCGTCATCACCACGGCGAGCGCGATCACCAGCGGCGGCGACTGCAGCTGGAAGCCCCAGCCGACGCTCGTGCCGAATGCCCCGAGCGCAATCACCAGCCCCGCCAGCGCCATGAAGGTGACGAGCACACCCGTGAGGAAGAGCAGCCCCTGCTCGCGGACCTGCGAACGGCTGGCCCGGGCCAGTTGCGCAAAGCCCAGCGCCTTGATGAAGAGCACCGGCAGCACGCAAGGCATCAGGTTGAGGATCAGCCCGCCGGCGAAGGCGAAGAGCAGCGCCGCCCACAGCGTCAGGTCGGCGCCCGCCGCCGGAAGCGGTATCCGGGGCACAGCCGGCGCAGCGGCTGGGCCCGCGGCCGCCCCGACGAGAGCGGGATCGACGTCGGCCGCGAAGGTCAGCGCCCGCGAGAGCCCGCCCTCGCGATAGGTCAGGACGCCCGCGATCTCGCCGGCGGCGATCTTGAAAGCGCTGGAGCGGGCGAGCCGCACCAGGGTCGCCCCGTCGGCGGTGCGAACCTCCTGCGCGGCGGCATGGTCGATCAGCGTGTCGGACAGCGGGAAGACCCGCAGTTCCGTCGCCGCGGCCGGCAGGCCGGGCAGCGTCAGAGCGAGAGCCTCGCCCTCGGCCGCGAGACGGCCGCGGAAGCCGGCCGGCGCCGGAAGGGCCGCGCGGGCGGCCTCGATCCGCGACTGCGCCGCCTCGGCGACGATGGCGGCCGGCGCGACCGGCAGGTCGAGCGTCAGCGTCCCTTCCTCGGGAATGCAGATCTTCTCGCAGACGAGCCAGGTGGCGGCGGCTTGCAGTGTCAGGCGCTCGCCGATCTTCGCCTCGGCCGGGACCGTGATCTCCACGGGCAGCAGGACCGTGCCCTCGAAGCCGAAATTGACCAGCGGTTCGACGGGGATCGCCTTGGGGGCGGGCCACTGGATCTCGCCTGCGGTCGCGCCCTGCGACAATGTCCAGGCGATGCGGGTCGGCTCGCCGGAATCGCCCGGGTTGGCCCAGTAGGTGTGCCAGCCGGGCGCGATCTTCTGGACGAGCGCGACCTGGAAGCGCTCGCCCGGCGCCACGGCTTCACGGCTGGAGAGAAGTGTCGCCGTCACCCGCGGGCTCGTCACCGCGGCCGATTCCGCAGCCTGCGCCAGGCCCGGCACGAGCAGGGCGAGAGCGAGCGCCGCCTGGCGCCAGAACTGTCGGTTGAGGGCGTAGGCCATGATCCGCGTCATCATCCTTGCAACTGGCCGCGATGAGTGACCGATCGCAGCCCGCAACGCCAATGACAAGGCAGTGAAGGTGCTCCAACGCCGATCCGAGGCTCCAGGCCGCGGATGCGGGCGGGAGACCCTATTGCGGCATCAGCGGCAGCGGGCCGGCTCCGCCTGCCGGTGGCGTGGGGCGTGGCCGGGCAGGCCGTGGCGCGGCCTTGGCCGGCTCGTTGGTGAGGCCGAGGCGGGCGCGGATGGAGGCGGCACGCGCCTCCGTCAGGCGCGCGCCGCAGAAGCCGTACTGGCCCTCGCGCTGATAGGTGCGGCAAACCAGTTCCCGCTCGGCGGAGAAGCCGGCCTGCTCGCGCGCGACGCCGCGCTGCTCGACCGCATCGGCGCGGGCGGTCAGGACGCGATAGCCCTCGCGGACCGCGCGCTCGGCTGCGCCGCGCGCCGCCTCGATCTCCTTGGCGCGTGCGGCCAGGGTGCGGGCGTCCGGCCCCCACAGGCCGCGCGGGTCGATGCGGCAGGCGGCGGCTTCGATCACGCAGGGCTGGGCCGGCTCGACGACGAGGAAGGCACCGTCCAGCACGTCGAAGACCATGGGGCAGATCGAGGCTTCGAGCCGGTAGCGCGGCACGCCGGCAGGCCGGCCGAGCGATGTCACCGGCACCGGGGTTTCGCCGAAGGAGACCGCGCAGGGCTCGACCAGATTGCCAGACTGGAAGCCGTCCGCGGTCAGCTTGAGCCCGTAGCCGGCCCCCGTCTTCTCGAAGACGGCTTCGCCCAGACCGCCATTGTGACGCAGCACGCGTCCCAGGATGGCGTCCTCGCCGGCGACCTTGATCGCGGGCATCGAAGGGGGCCTCGGCGCAGCCGGTCCGCCGCTGGACGGGGGCGCCGCCTGCTGCGTGCCCGGTGCATTGAAGGGCTGCGCTCCCGGCAGTTGCAGCGGCTGCGCCAGCGCGGCCTGCATCGTGCCGGCGAGGACCAGCACAGCGAGGCGGAGGGCGGCATGCGTCGGTCGGATCACGAAAAGCCAGCTCGAAAAGGGATTCAGCCCGTTTTGCATGAAATGTCGCGCCCGACGACGCAAGGGCACATCCGCAACACTCGGCGGCAATGAGTGCCGTCAACCCTGTCGCCGGAAAGCACGCCGACCCTGATTCTTAATCGGCTCGCCTGTCTTGCAAGGGCGGGAACCGGCTCCCTATATACGGCGCCAAGGGACGGTTTCACGACCGTCGAACGTGGAATGCCGGTTTCGTTCGCCGCGACAGGTGGGGGCGGGCCGGTCCATGGGCCGGGCAGAGGCGATCAACGCCGAAGGCCGGCGATCTGCTCAGTTCAAAAGGGATCCCCTCCATGGGTAAAGTCATCGGTATCGACCTCGGCACGACCAATTCCTGCGTCGCGGTCATGGAAGGCACGACGCCTAAGGTCATCGAGAACTCTGAAGGCGCCCGCACCACACCGTCGATCGTCGCGATCACGGATGATGGCGAGCGTCTCGTCGGCCAGCCGGCCAAGCGCCAGGCGGTCACCAATCCGGAACGCACCTTCTTCGCCATCAAGCGCCTCATCGGCCGCACCTTCGAAGACCCGATGACGCAGAAGGACCTGAAGCTCGTTCCCTACAAGATCAAGAAGGCCTCCTCCGGCGACGCCTGGGTCGAGGCCGACGGCACCGATTATTCGCCGTCGCAGATCTCGGCCTTCACGCTGACCAAGATGAAGGAGACGGCGGAAGCCTATCTCGGCTCCCCCGTGACCCAAGCCGTCATCACGGTCCCGGCCTATTTCAACGACGCCCAGCGCCAGGCGACGAAGGATGCCGGCCGCATCGCCGGCCTCGAGGTGCTGCGCATCATCAACGAGCCGACGGCGGCCGCGCTCGCCTACGGCCTCGACAAGAAGCAGGCCGGCACGATCGCGGTCTATGACCTCGGCGGCGGTACCTTCGACGTCTCGATCCTCGAGATCGGCGACGGCGTCTTCGAGGTGAAGTCGACCAATGGCGATACCTTCCTCGGCGGCGAGGACTTCGACATGCGCCTCGTCGAGTATCTCGCGGACGAGTTCAAGCGCGAGCAGGGCATCGACCTGAAGAAGGACAAGCTCGCGCTGCAGCGCCTGAAGGAAGCCGCGGAGAAGGCCAAGATCGAGCTCTCGACCACGGCCCAGACCGAGATCAACCTGCCCTACATCACGGCCGACGCGTCGGGGCCGAAGCATCTCGCCATCAAGCTCTCGCGCGCCAAGTTCGAGAGCCTGGTCGACGATCTCGTCCAGCGCACGATCGAGCCCTGCAAGAAGGCGCTCAAGGATGCCGGGCTCTCGGCCGGGCAGATCGACGAGGTCGTCCTCGTCGGCGGCATGACCCGCATGCCGAAGGTCCAGGAGGTCGTGAAGCAGTTCTTCGGCAAGGAGCCGCACAAGGGCGTCAACCCGGACGAGGTCGTCGCCATCGGCGCCGCGATCCAGGCCGGCGTGCTGCAGGGCGACGTCAAGGACGTGCTGCTGCTCGACGTGACCCCGCTGTCGCTGGGCATCGAGACGCTGGGTGGCGTGTTCACGCGTCTCATCGACCGCAACACCACGATCCCGACCAAGAAGAGCCAGGTCTTCTCCACCGCCGAGGACAATCAGAATGCGGTGACGATCCGCGTCTTCCAGGGCGAGCGCGAGATGGCGGCCGACAACAAGATGCTCGGCCAGTTTGACCTGATGGGCATTCCGCCCTCCCCGCGCGGCATGCCGCAGATCGAGGTGACCTTCGACATCGACGCCAACGGCATCGTTTCGGTGACCGCCAAGGACAAGGCCACCAACAAGGAGCAGCAGATCCGGATTCAGGCGTCCGGTGGGCTCTCCGAGGCCGACATCCAGAAGATGGTCAAGGACGCCGAGGCGAACGCGACCGAGGACAAGAAGCGCCGCGAACTGGTCGAGGCCAAGAACCAGGGCGAGAGCCTGGTGCATTCGACCGAGAAGTCGCTGAAGGACTATGGCGACAAGGTCTCCGCCGCCGACAAGACGGCGATCGAGACCGCGCTCGACGCGCTCAAGGCGGCGCTGGCCGAGGACAACGCCGAGACCATCACGGCGCGCACCACGGACGTCATGCAGGCCTCGATGAAGCTCGGCGAGGCGATGTATGCCGCCAGCCAGGCCGATGGCGCCGCTGAAGGCGAGCCCGCTGCCGCCGACGCCAAGAAGGAGGACGACGTCATCGACGCCGACTTCAAGGATGTCAGCGACGACAAGGGTGACAAGAAGAAGAGCGCCTGAGCGCTCCTCTTCCTCAAGGACGACGTCATGGCCGGGCTTGACCCGGCCATCGCGTTACGGGATTGCGTCGTGACGCAACAATCTCGTTCTTGCGCGCTGCGGCGACGGGCCTGAGACCCGCTGCCGCCCGCAGGAGCGAAGGGGCCGCTGTTTGATGTCCAAGCGCGACTACTACGAAATCCTCGGCGTCTCGAAGACCGCCAGCGAGGCGGAGCTGAAGAGCGCCTTCCGCAAGCTGGCGATGCAGTGCCATCCCGACCGGCATCCGGGGGACACCGCGGCAGAGGCCAAGTTCAAGGAGCTGAACGAGGCTTATCAGGTGCTCTCGGACGGCCAGAAGCGCGGCGCCTATGACCGCTACGGCCATCAGGCCTTCGAACAGGGCGGCGGGGGCGGCAACCCGGATTTCTCCGACTTCATGTCGGACATCTTCGATTCCTTCTTCGGCGACGCCCGCCGCGGCGGGCCGCGCAGCGCCAATGGCCGCGAACGCGGCGCCGATCTGCGCTACAATCTCGAAATCGGGCTGGAGGATGCCTTCGCGGGCAAGAACGCCTCGATCCGCGTGCCGACCTCGATCGCCTGCGAGGTCTGCTCCGGCACCGGCGCCAAGCCCGGCTCGAAATCGCGGCAGTGCCCGACCTGCGGCGGCCACGGCAAGGTCCGCGCCAGTCAGGGCTTCTTCTCGGTCGAGCGGACCTGCCCGACCTGCGCCGGCCGCGGCGAGATCATCGACGACCCCTGCAGGAACTGCCAGGGCGCCGGCCGCGTCACGCGCGACCGCACGCTCTCGGTCAACATCCCCGCCGGTGTCGAGGACGGCACGCGCATCCGCCTCGCGGGTGAGGGCGAGGCGGGCTTACGCGGCGGGCCGGCGGGCGACCTCTACATCTTCCTGTCGATCCAGCCGCACGCGATCTTCCAGCGCGACGGGGCCGACCTGTTCTGCCGCGTGCCGATCGGGCTCGTGCAGGCGGCGCTCGGTGGCGAGATCGAAGTGCCGACACTGACCGGGGAACAGGCGCGGGTGAAGATCCCCGAGGGGACGCAGACCGGCAAGCAGTTCCGCCTCAAGGGCAAGGGCATGAGCGTGCTGCGCTCGCGCGAGGTCGGCGATCTCTATATCCAGGTCGTGGTCGAGACCCCGCAGAAGCTCACCGCCCGCCAGCGCGAACTGCTGCAGGAGTTCGAACGCGAAAGTTCGGGTGCGACCCATCCCGAGGCGGCGGGCTTCTTCGGCCGGGTCAAGGATTTCCTCGGCGGCATCGGCGGCACGGCCTGAGGCACATGGGAAAACGGGCCGCCTTTCGGCAGCCCGTTCTTGGTCAGACTCTGATCGAAATCAGGCCTTGTCGACCACTTTCTTGACGGCATCCTTGCCCTTGCCCAGCGCCTGCTGGGCCTCGCCCTTGCGCTCCTGAGCGAAGCCCTCGGCCTCGAGCTCGGGCTTGTCCATCGCCTTGCCGGCGGCCTGCTTGACGTTGCCGGTGGCCTCGTTGGCCATGCCCTTGACCTTGTCCATGGTGCTGCCCATCGTGGTGCTCCTTCCGTTGAATTCCGTGCCGCCCCCGCGGCGTCGCATGAATAACCGGCGACCCTGAGGAAGGTTCCAGGCGAAATTCGGGGGTTCAGCCGGGCTCGTCGCGCCGTGCCTCCGCCCGTGCCCGCAAGGCTGCGCCGGTCGCGGCATCGGCCGGAAAGAAGGTTTCCAGCGCCAGCTCCGACAGGGTGATGTCGACGGGTGTTCCGAACACGGTCGTGGTCGAGATGAAGGAAAGCACCCCGTCGCCGACCCGCAGCCGCAGCGGCACGACGATGGCCGCCCCGTCGGCCGGCAGGGCCTGATCGGCCCCGACCGCCGGCGGCGCGGGATAGGCCAGGAGCTCGGCCAGGAGCTCGGCGAGCACGGGATCGGCGGCGATCCGCACCTGCTGGCGCAAACGCGCCAGAAGATGGGCGCGCCACTCCCCGAAATTGACGGTTGCCATGGCGAGCCCCCCGGGATGCAGCGCCAGCCGCAGGACGTTGACGGGCGGGCGCAGCAGATCGGCATCGCCGACCAGCGCCAGCAAAGGCGCCACCGCCGCATTCGCCGCGAGCAGGGTCCAGTGCCGGTCGACCGCCAGTGCCGGATAGGGCTCGTGCCCCGTCAGGACGAGATCGACCGCCGCCTTGGCGGCCTGCAGCGCCGGATCCTCCAGCGCCCGTTCCAGATAGACCGGCGCATAGCCGGCCGCGAGCAGCAGCGTGTTGCGCTCGCGCAGCGGCACGCCGAGATGCTCGGCCAGCAGCAGCACCATGTCGCGGCTGGGCTGCGAGCGGCCGCTCTCGACGAAGGAAAGGTGCTTCTGCGAGATCTCCGCCTCGAGCGCGAGTTCGAGCTGACTGAGGCGGCGCTGCTGCCGCCAGTCGCGGATGAGGGGGCCGATGGCCGCAGAGCGATGGCTGTTCATGCTCGGCACGCTACCGGGCCCCCGGCGTCGTTCCAATTACCTCCGGCTTAATCGACGGCCCGAGCTGGACCCGCCACCCTTTCGCCATCCAACCGAGGCGTCCCGGTGGCGCCTTCTGCCAGGGAGACATCGATGACCATGATCCAGTCCTCGCCGCTGCTGCGCCGTGCCCTCGCGCTCGACGCCGCCGCCTGCGCCGGCATGGGCGCACTGCTGAGCCTCGCTGCGGGTCCGCTATCCGGATTGTTTGCGCTGCCACCCGACCTTCTCAGAGGGGCCGGCCTCCTGCTGCTGCCCTGCGCGGCGCTGCTCGGCTGGCTCTCCCGCCGGCCGGAGCTGCCCCGCCTAGCGGTTCTTTCCGTGATCGGCGTCAATCTGATCTGGATCGCCGACAGCCTGCTGCTGCTGGCCGCCGGATGGTTCGCACCGACCGGGCTCGGCGTCGCCTTCGTGCTGGTCCAGGCCGCCGCCGTGCTCGCCGTGACCATGGCCGAGGCGGTCGGCATCGGCCGGTCGGTCCCGCAAGGGAAGCCGGCCTGAGCGGGATCATCCTTCATAAAGAAGCCCCGGATGCTCGTCGCATCCGGGGCAGGCGCCTGGCGAGATGACAGCCAGGTGGGGAGGAACGGGATTACCAGCCGGCGAGCACGTTGCCCTTGAAGCGCTCGGCGACGAAGGCCTTGATCTCCGGCGACTGGTAGGTCTCGACCAGCGTCCTGACCCAGGGCTTGTCCTTGTCGGCGGCGCGGACCGCGATGACGTTCACGTAGGGCCCCTTCGGATCCTCGCGCAGGATCGCGGAGGTCGGCTCGATCTTGGCGTCGACGGCGTAGTTGGTGTTGATCGCGGCGGCGGCGACGTCGGCCAGCGTGCGCGGGGTCTGCGCCGCCTCAACCTCGATGAACTTCAGCTTCTTGGGGTTGGCGACGATGTCGACCGGGCCCGGCTTGAAGCCGACGCCGTCCCTCAGCTTGATCACGCCCTTGTCCTGCAGCAGCAGCAGCGAGCGACCGCCGTTGGTCGGGTCGTTCTGGATCGCGATCGACGCACCATCCGGCACATCGGCCCAGCTCTTGTACTTCGAGGAGTAGATGCCGAGCGGGAAGTTGACGGTCAGCCCGACGCTGACCAGCTTGAAGCCGCGGTCCTTCACCTGGTTGTCGAGATAGGGCTGGTTCTGGAAGGAGTTGGCTTCCAGCTCGCCGGCGTCGAGCGCCTGGTTCGGCACGACATAGTCGGAGAACTCGATGATCTTGAGATCGATGCCCTTGGGCGCCAGCAGGGGCTTCACCTGCTCGAGGATTTCGGCATGCGGACCCGGCGAGACGCCGATGCGGACGATCTGCGGGGCCTGGGCCAGCGCCGGGACCGACAGGGCGAGTGCTGCGAGGGCGGTGGCGCCGAGCGCGGCGCGGCGGGTGATGGTGGTCATGGGTGGTTCCTTCGGTTGGGGACTGGATCTCTCTCAGCCATCATCCTGAGGAGCCGCGGCACGCGGCGTCTCGAAGGATGCTCCAGCCTGCGCGGGAGCCTCCTGGAGCATCCTTCGAGACGCGCTCCTGCGGAGCGCTCCTCAGGATGAGGGCTGAAGGCGGGTTGAGTGGTGTGGTTCAGGCGTGGCGCAGGCGCTTGTTGAGCCGGCGGGCGAGGTGGTCGCCGATGGTCTGGACGGTCTGGACCAGCACGATCAGCACGGCGACGACGGCCGCCATGACCTCGGGCATGAAGCGCTGATAGCCGTAGCGGATGCCGAGATCGCCCAGGCCCCCGCCGCCGACCGCGCCGACCATGGCCGAGAAGCCGATCAGGCTGACGATGGCGAGCGTGAGACCCAGCGCGATCGCCGGCAGCGCCTCGGGCACCAGCACCTTGCGGACGATCTGCAGCGGCGTCGCGCCCATCGCGCGGGCCGCCTCGACCAGACCCTGATCGACCTCGCGGATGGCGCCTTCGATCAGGCGGGCGATGAAGGGCGTCGCCGCGACCGTCAGCGGCACGATCGCAGCCTGGGTGCCGATTGAGGTGCCGGCGATCAGCCGGGTGAAGGGGATGATCGCGACGACGAGGATGATGAAGGGGGTCGATCGCGTGGCGTTGACCAGCGTTCCGAGCAGCGTGTTGACGAGGGGCGCGGCAAAGAGTTCGCCCCGCTTGCTGGTGGCGAGGAAGACGCCGAGCGGCAGGCCGAGCACCGTGCCGAGGCCGGCGGCGACCGCCACCATCTGCAGCGTGTCGAGCGTCGCCTGCCCGATCAGGGCGAGAATCTGGGGCGAGATGATCTCAGGAAACATGGCCGATGACCTCCGCCTTGAGTTCGAGGCTGTTGAGCGCGCCGAGCACGGCGGCGAGTTCCGGCTCGCGGGTCGGCACCGAGACCAGCAGGCTGCCGAAGGGCTTTCCGGCGATGGCGTCGATGCGGCCGGCGAGGATGTTGACGTCGACGCCGATGGTGGAGCTCAGCCGGCTGATCACGGGTGCCGTCGCGTTCTCGCCGGTGAAGGTGATGCGCAGCACGGTGTCGTCGCCCGGCTGCGGGTCCTTGCGGATGCGCCCCTCGAGATAGGCCGGCAGCTCGACGCCGGTCACTGCCTCGACGAAACGCGCCGTGGTCGGATGACGGGGACGCGTCAGCACGGTGAAGACGTCCCCCTCCTCGACGATGCGGCCGTCCTCGATCACCGCGACGCGGTCGCAGATTTCCTTGATGACGGGAATCTCGTGGGTGATCAGCAGGATGGTGATGCCGAGATCGCGGTTGACCTGCCGCAGCAGCGTCAGGATCGACTTCGTCGTCTCGGGGTCGAGCGCGGAGGTCGCCTCGTCGCAGAGCAGCACCCTGGGGTCGGTGGCCAGGGCGCGGGCAATGCCGACGCGCTGCTTCTGGCCGCCGGAGAGTTCGGCCGGGTAGCGCCCGCGCTTGTCGGCGAGGCCGACGAGATCGAGCAGCCGCGCGACCTTTGCCTCGATCTCAGCCTTCGGCGTGCCCGCAATCTCCAGCGGCAGGGCGACATTGTCGAAGATGGTGCGCGAGGAGAGCAGGTTGAAGTGCTGGAAGATCATGCCGGTGGTACGGCGGCGGGCGCGCCAGCCGGCCTCGGTCAGGTCGGTGACGTCCTCGCCCTCGATCAGCAGGCGGCCCGCGGTCGCCCGCTCCAGCCCGTTGACGAGCCGGATCAGCGTGGATTTGCCCGCACCCGAGCGGCCGATGACGCCGACGATGGCGCCTGCGGGCACGTCGAGGTCGACGCCCGACAGGGCCGTCACGGAACCCTGCCCCCCGCGGGCGGCATAGGTCTTGCCGATCTGCGCGAAGCGGATGATCGGAACACGTTGGTCCGGCACGGGGCCGGGTTCGACGCGGAAGGCGTCGGGCTTGACGGGTGCGTTCATGGTGACCTCAGGCGGACATCGTGTCGGGACTGCGCCTGGGCGAAGCCAGCTGCCGGGCGGCCCGCTCGGCCGCGACCGGCGTGGCGAAGCGATGGCCCTCGAGCGCGTCGAAGGCGGACGCGGCGGAAATGAAGGTGAAGAAGCGCTCTTCACCGCGCCGGCTGACGAGACCGGCTTGGGTCTCGCCGATCTCGATGACATAGGCCTGCTGGCTGGGCCGAAGCAGGCCCTGATCGGGCCGGCCGGCGTCGAAGGATAGGGGGTTCATGACGGTGCTCCCGCCGCGGTTGCGGCGCAGGGTTGAAGATCCGATTCAGCTGGTTCGCGAAGCCGCCAGCGGCGGCCTCATGGACAGGATCAGAGTCGACAACAGCCGCGATGCTGGAGCATGAGAGCGGGCTTGGAGGGGATGGCGTCGGTCATGGTTGTCTCCCGTCGAATGGAGCCCACGACCGCGTCGTGGCGCTTTAGCGTTTGGTGACGCGGCGCAAGCTGCTCGCTCAAATCCCCGCGGTCATCGGCAGAGCCGACGACACCGGCACTATCCCCAAACTCGTCCTGTTTGTCAACATAATCGTTCTTTTAAAGAAACGCACTTCGGGAGATCATCCGCGACCCGCGGCGAGGGCAGAGAGGACCGATCTTCTCCGCACGACCGGTGCGCCCTCCAGACCGGACCGATTGCCCCAGGGGAACGGCCCTCATGACAGGTCGCCCCGGGCGGTGCTAGAAGCGCGCGTCCCGGGTTTCAGGAACCGCCGCTTGTCTGCCTCCCGCTCCATCCTGCTGATCATCGGCGGCGGCATCGCCGCCTATAAGTGCCTCGAGCTGATCCGGCGTCTCAAGGATCGCGGCATCGCCTCGCGCTGCATCCTGACCAAGGCGGGCGAAGAGTTCGTGACGCCGCTCTCGGTCTCCTCGCTGGCCGGCGAGCGCTGCTTCACCGATCTGTTCTCGCTGACCGACGAGGCCGATATCGGCCATATCGCATTGTCGCGCTCGACGGACCTGCTCGTCGTGGCGCCCGCGACGGCGGACCTGATCGCCAAGATGGCGAACGGGCTGGCGAACGACCTCGCCTCGACGGCGCTGCTGGCGACCGACAAGCGCGTCCTGATCGCGCCCGCGATGAACCCGCGGATGTGGCAGCATCCGGCGACGCGCCGGAACATGGCGCAGCTCGAGAAGGACGGCGTGCTCGTCGTCGGCCCCAATTCCGGCGCCATGGCCGAGCGCGGCGAAAGCGGCGTCGGTCGCATGGCGGAGCCCGCCGAGATCCTGGCCGCCATCGAACTGGCCCTCGCGGGCGAAGCGCCTGGGCCGCAGCGGGCGATCGGCTTTCTCGGCCGCCTGCCCGGAGGCGCCGTCGAGGCCCCGGCCCTGCTCGCCGGGACGCATGTGCTGGTGACGTCGGGCCCGACGCATGAGGCCATCGATCCGGTGCGCTACATCGCCAACCGCTCCTCCGGAAAGCAGGGCCACGCCATCGCGGCCGCCGCCGCAGCGGCAGGAGCGCGGGTGACGCTCGTCTCGGGGCCGGTCGCCCTGCCCGATCCCGAGGGTGTCGAGACCGTGCATGTTGAATCGGCCCGCGAGATGCTGGCGGCGGTCGAGGCCGCCTTGCCGGCGCAGATCGCGATCTTCGCCGCCGCGGTCGCCGACTGGCGGGTGGCGGCGGAAGCGCCGGAGAAGATGAAGAAGGACGGCGGCGCCCTGCAGCCGCTCGCCCTGATCGAGAACCCCGACATCCTCGCGACGATCGCGCGGCGCGCAGCGGGCCGGCCGGAACTCGTCGTCGGTTTCGCGGCCGAGACCGAAAACGTCGTCGCCCATGCTCAGGCCAAGCTCGCCCGGAAGGGCTGCGACCTGATCGTCGCCAACGATGTCGGCGGCACCGGCGTGATGGGCGGCGATGCCAACACGGTGCATCTGGTGACGCAGGATGGCGTCGAGAGCTGGCCGACGCTCGCCAAGGCGGAGGTCGCCACCCGCCTCGTCGCCCATCTCGCGCGGCTGTCTGCGGCGCGGTCCGGCGCATGAGCGGGCCGGTCGAGGTCGCGTTCCTGCGGCTGGCCCATGCGACGGGGCTGCCGTTGCCGGGCTATGCGAGCACCGGCGCGGCGGGAATGGATCTGCCCGCGGCCCTCCCGGAGGGCGAGACGCTGGAGTTGGCGCCGGGAGAACGCGCCCTGGTGCCCACCGGCTTCTGCCTTCATCTGCCCGAGGGATACGAGGCCCAGGTGCGGCCTCGTTCCGGGCTCGCGGCCCGCCACGGCATCACCGTTCTGAACGCGCCCGGCACCGTCGACAGCGACTATCGCGGCGAGATCAAGGTCATCCTGATCCATCACGGGCAGGAGCCCTTCTCGATCAAGCGGGGCGACCGTATCGCCCAGCTGGTCGTCGCAGCGGTGTCGCGCGTGGTCGCGCGCGAGCAGGCCGCGCTGCCCGGCACCGAGCGTGGCGCGGCGGGGTTCGGCTCGACCGGCGTCTCCGGCGCACCCTCCCATCGCGTTACCCCCATCGCGGATCAAACGGCATGATGCTTCTCTCGCGGCGCAGCCAGCTCGCCATCGCCGCCGTCGTCGATATTGCCCTCCATGCCCGTCCCTCCCCGGTGGCGGCCAAGCTGCTGGCGGCGCGGCACGACCTGCCGCCGCGCCATCTCGAAACCATGTTGCAGGCCCTCGTCAGGGTCGGCATCCTCAAGGGCGTGCGCGGCCCGCGCGGCGGCTACGAGCTGGCGCGCGAGCGGCGCAAGATCACGGCCGGGGACATTGCGCGCGCCGCCATGCAGGAATCGGGCGACGATGGGATCGGGACGGCGCCGCAATCGGCGCTGGTCGACGCCGTTGTCGGGCCGGAGGTGCTGCGGGCCTCGCGCGCCTTTCTCACCATTCTGGACGAGGTGACCGTGGATGAGCTGTGCCGCCGGGCCCAGGTCCTGCCGGGGCTGAGCAGAGACCGGGCCACCTCTGATTTTACAATATAGAACTGTTATTTATTCGATTTATCGACATTGCATGTGAAATGCTCTAGCCTGCGGGCACGGTCGGCATCGCCGGCGAGAGAAGGAGCACGTCATGACCGAGGCAGCGCGCAGACAGGATCAAGGCCAGGGCAAGCTGCCCGGGCGCGGCCGCATCTATGAGTCGATCACCGACACGATCGGCGATACGCCGCTGGTCAAGCTCAACCGGTTGCCGGCCGAGCGCGGGGTCAAGGCGACGATCCTGGCCAAGCTCGAATTCTTCAACCCGATCTCGAGCGTCAAGGACCGCATCGGCGTCAACATGATCGATGCGCTGGAGGCGTCGGGCACGCTGAAGCCGGGCGGCACGCTGATCGAACCGACCTCGGGCAATACCGGCATCGCGCTCGCCTTCGTGGCAGCGGCGCGCGGCTACCGGCTGATCCTGGTGATGCCCGAGACAATGTCGCTGGAGCGGCGCAAGATGCTGGCGCTGCTGGGCGCCGAGCTCGTGCTGACGCCCGGCCCCGGCGGCATGCGCGGCGCGGTGGCGCGGGCCGAGGAGCTCAAGGCCGAGATCCCGGGCGCGATCATCCCGCAGCAGTTCGAGAACCCGCATAACCCGGAGATCCATCGCAAGACGACGGCCGAGGAGATCTGGAACGACACGCAAGGGGCGGTCGACATCTTCATCTCCGGCGTCGGCACGGGCGGCACCATCACCGGCGTCGGGCAGGTGCTGAAGGCGAAGAAGCCGGGAGTGAAGATCATCGCCGTCGAGCCGGAGGATTCCCCGGTGCTGTCGGGCGGTACGCCGGGGCCCCACAAGATCCAGGGCATCGGCGCCGGCTTCGTGCCCGGCATCCTCGATCGTTCGGTGATCGACGAGGTCGTGACCGTCGGCAACCAGACCTCCTTCGAGACCTCGCGGGCGCTCGCGAAGAGCGAGGGCATTCCCGGCGGCATTTCGTCGGGTGCCGCCATCGCGGCGGCGCTCGAGGTCGGGGCACGGCCGGAGAACGCGGGCAAGACGATCGTGGTGATCATCCCGTCCTTCGCCGAGCGCTACATCTCCAGCGCCCTGTTCGAAGGCCTCTGACGGTCCCAACCATCAACCAAGGCCCGGCTGCGCGCCGGGCCTTTTCGCATTCAGGCTGCGTCGCGCTTTGGAAAGCGCAGGGTGATGCAGGTTCCGGGGCGCTCGCTGTCGGGCGCGAGCGGGGCGGCGGTCATCGTCGCCTGCATGCTCCGCAGCAGGCTGGCGAGAACCGTCTGGCCGAGCCCCTTGGTTTCGACCTCCGCCGGCAGGCCGACCCCGTCATCCTCGACCGTCAGGGCGAGCGCGGGCGCATCGTCGGCGAACGCCTCCTCGAAGCGGATGACGATGCGACCCGGCCCGCCATCGGCGAAAGCGTGCTTGATCGCATTGGTGACGAGTTCGTTGACGATCACGACGAAGGACACCGCGTCGCGGCCGGGCAGGCGAATCTCGTCCATGGCGAGCGCGATCTCGATCGGCCGGCCCTCGGCCGCCTTGCCGATCTCGGCCAGCAGATCCTCCATATAGGGCCGCGCCTCGATCTCGTCTGTGTCGAGATCGAGGCGCAGGCGGCGCTGCCCGGCCGCGATCGCCTGGATGCGCGACTGCGCCTGCTGCAGCGCCGCCCGCACCGCAGGCTCCCGGCTCTGGCGGCTCTGGACGCTGAGCAGGGCCGAGACCATGGCGAGGTTGTTGCCGACACGGTGGTTGACGTCGCGCAGCAGCGCCTCGATGCGCAGCCGCTCGTTTTCGAGTTCGCGGGTGCGCTCGCTGATGATCCGCTCCAGCTCCGCATTGCTCTCGGCGAGGGACGTGCTGCGGCGCTGGCGCAGGCGCAATTGCTGCCAGGCGGCGAAGGCCAGGCCCGCCAGCGCCACGACGATCCCGATGCTGGCCAGCAGCCGCCGACGCTCCTCGTTGCGGTTGAGCGAAACGAGGCGGATATTTTCGGCGATCTGGATCTGCTGAACGAGGTCGCGCAACGCCTCCATGGCGCCGATGCCCTGTCCACGGCGAATGAGCGCGAGCGCCTCGGCCTGACGTCCATCCCGCATCAGATCGATGGAGGCGTCGAGTTCATCGAGCTTCAGCTGCATCTGTACGCGCAGACCGGCGATCCGCTCCCGCTGGGCGGGGTCGTTTCCGACGAGCTCCTCGAGCGCCTGGATGGCCGGCACGGCCGCGCCACGCCCTTCCGTGAAGGGCGGCAGATAGCTCGCCAACCCGGTCAGGAGGTAACCGCGCTGGCCGGTCTCGGCATCGCGCAGATGGCCGAGGAAGCGCTCCGCACTTTCCCGCACCGCGATCGCGCGCGAGACCTGGTCGGCCGTCTGCTGCGCCTGCCGGTTGATCCAGGCGGCCAGAAGGACGGCAATCGCGACCACGCCGATGGCGATGACGGTCGTCGTCGCGGACCGAAGGCGCGCCCGCAGGGCTGGAATTGCGGGCGCGAGAAACCTGGTGCGCGGACGCGCTTGAGTCGACATGAGCCCGGTCTAGCGCGAATGGCCGGCCCGACCGATGTTAAATGACACAAGCAAGCTCCGGCGCACCTCAGGCTTCGCCATCGGAATCCTCCCCGGTCAGGAACCGCCGGCCCAGCAGCGCGCCGAGGACGACGACACCGCCGATGAGGGCGACGCGCCAGCCCTTCTTCGACGTCAGACCGGACCCGACCAGCTTCGCCGCCAGTGGCGCCGCAACCAGAGCCGTGGCGGCCATCGGGCGGGCGGGTCGCGGGCGGTTCTTGACGTAGAAGCCGATGGCGATCGCCACCAGCCCCGCCACGAACAGGCCGCCCGCCACGAACAGGCTGGCCTCGACCGACCCATAGCGCAGAGCCAGGGCGGTATGCAGGGCCGCCACCAGATAGCCGCCGGCGCAGAGCAGGAGGAGGACGCCGAATCCCATGAAGACGCCGACCGTCACGTTGCGACGGACCGCACCGGAGATTTCGCCGGCGATATAGGCGCCGATGCCACCGATCATGACGTCAGCGCGCCGAGAGGAAGCCGACGAACAGGCCGACCGCCGCCGCGAGGCCGAGCGCGCGCAGCGGCCGCTCGCGGATTTCCTCCTCGATCAGGCGCTGGAGTTCGGTGGCCTGCTCCTTCGCGACATCGGCCATGCGGTCGGTGTCGACGCCGACGGAGCGGAGCTTCTCGTTGACGGTGGCGACCAGATCCTCGGCGCCGCGGGTGAGGCTGTCCTCGATCGCATTGGCCTCGCGCTTGGCGCGGGCGGCGGTTTCCCGGGCCTCGCCTGCGAGTTCCGCGCCGCCGGCGACGACCTCGTCCTTGGCCCGCTTCGCGGAAGCGGCTGCGCCTTCGGTTGCAGTGGTGCTGTTGGCCATGTCGGTCATCCTGTCCTTGCGTGAATCAACTCGATCGATCGTTCGACGATCCGCCCCGGCTGGCGGCATCGGTCCGGGTCCGATGCTGGGGCCAACGCCTGCACCGCATGCCGGTTCCCTCCTGCGCCGATTCAGGCCGGCTTCGCCTCCGCCTGCTCATCGGCCTGCGCCGCCCGATAGCGCGCAAATTCCTCCTGGGCCACCATGGCGACGAGCAGGATCGGAGTCGAGAGCACCGCGCCGACCGGCCCCCAGAGCCACAGCCAGAAGATGAAGCCGATGAAGACCAGGAAGGGCGACACCGTCAGTCTGTTTCCGACGAAGACGGGCGTCACTGCATTTCCCTCGATCAGGTTGATGACGAAGTAGGCTGCTGCCGGCCAGATCGCGGCGAGCACGAAGGGCGCATCGATCAGCGCACCGGCAAAAAGCATGATCGTGACGATCATCGGTCCGATAAAGGCGAGGTAGTTCAGAACGAAGGCGAGCGCGCCCCAGAAAATCGGGAAGGGCAGGCCTGCAAGCCAGGCGATGGTCATGGTGATGAGGCCCATGCCGAGATTGATCAGCGTGACGAGCCCGAAATAGCGCGCCACGCGCGTCTCGATCTCCTGAAAGAAGGCGCCGGCCGATTTGCGGGCTCCGCGCCCCAGACAGAAGCGCAGGGCGCGCGCCTTGAGGTGGCGCCGGGTCGCCAGCCAGAAATACACTGTGGCGACGAAGACCAGCATTCCGCCGGCCACGGTCGAGGATGACATCGCGATGTCGATGAGGGGGTTTCCCTGGGAGATGCTGAGTTCGGCACCGCTCTTGCCCATCAACGAACCGAGGGCAGCCTTCGCCTGGTCCATGATCGCGAACACGCCCGCCAGTTTGGTCTGCAGCGCGGTCATCATCGCTGGCGCCTTGTCGCTCCAGCCCGCCATCGGCACGGCCAGCACCATGATCGCCGACGCGATGACCCCGAGAAACAGCAAAACGACGATCGCGGCTGCCAGATGCTGTGGAACGTTGCGGCGCACCATCCAGTCGACAGCGGGCCCGAGCACAAGCCCAAAAATGACCCCGGCCGTGATCGGCAAGGTTATCGCCTGGGTCAGATGGAGCGCAGCTGTCGTCAGGATAACGAAAATGCCAATGATCGTGTAGCGGACGATCAGATCATGCTCGGACGGTGTCACGTCCTCATCGAGGTCTTCGACCTCCGGTTCCGCCATATATCGCGGAAAGGGTTTCCAGACGGATGAGGAAAGCATGGCTTCGGTTCCAACGCGCGCAACCGCGCCCCCCGGCGCGTCGTCTGCGATAACGTCGGCTTGTCGGCGAAGGTTCCGCTAGTGCGCCTCGTCCCAATTGCAGGCGGCGCGCGCATCAACCTGGAGCGGTACACGAAGCTGGACGGCCGGATGCGGCGCCTCGACCATCACCTTCGTGATCACCGGCAGCGCCGCCTCGACCTGCGCGTCCGGCACCTCGAAGACGAGTTCGTCATGCACCTGCAAGAGCATGCGGACATCGAGCCTGGCCGCCGCCAGCGCGTCCTCCATGCGGATCATGGCGCGGCGAATGATGTCGGCCGCCGAGCCCTGGATCGGCGCGTTGATCGCCTGTCGCTCGACGAAGGCGCGCTCGGAGGGGTTCTTCGAGGCCACCGCCGGGAAGTGGCAGATGCGTCCGAAGATCGTCTCGACATGGCCGTTGGCGCGCACGAAGGTCTTGGTCGCGTCCATGTAGTCACGGATGCCGGGGAAGCGCTCGAAATACTTGCGGATATAGGCGCTCGCCTCCTCGCGGCCGATGCCGAGCTGGTTGGCGAGGCCGAAGGCCGAAATGCCGTAGATGATGCCGAAATTGATCGCCTTGGCGCGGCGCCGCACCTCGCTCGGCATCCCCTGGACGGGTACGCCGAACATTTCGGAGGCCGTCATCGCATGGATGTCGATGCCGTCGGCAAAGGCCTGCCGCAGCTGCGGGATCTCGGCGATATGCGCGAGCAGGCGCAATTCGATCTGGCTGTAATCGGCCGAGACGAGCTTGTAGCCCTTCTCCGCGACGAAGGCCGTCCTGATCTTGCGGCCGGCCTCGGTGCGGATCGGGATGTTCTGGAGATTGGGCTCGGAGGAGGAGAGCCTCCCGGTCGTCGTCGCCGCCAGCGCAAAGGAGGTGTGCACACGCTGCGTCTGCGGGTTCACATAGGCCGGCAGCGAGTCGGTATAGGTGGATTTCAGCTTGGCGAGCTGGCGCCATTCGAGAATTTTCGACGGCAGCGGGTGGCCCTGCTCGGCCAGCTCCTCGAGCACGCCGGCCCCAGTCGCCCATTGCCCGGTCGCGGTCTTCTTGGCGCCGGAAAGCCCCATCTTGCCGAAGAGGATGTCGCCGAGCTGCTTAGGCGAGCCGATGGTGAATTTCTCCCCGGCGATCTCATAGATCTCGTCCTCCAGCCGGGCGAGCGACTGGGCGAATTCGCCCGAGAGCCGCGACAGGATCTGCCGGTCGATGCTGATGCCATGGGCTTCCATGCGGGCCAGCACAGCGATCAGCGGGCGCTCCAGCGTCTCGTAGACGGTGGTTCGGCCTTCTGCGGCGAGGCGCGGCTTCAGTGTGCGCCAGAGGCGCAGCGTCACGTCGGCGTCCTCGGCGGCGTAGTCCGTCGCCTTGTCGAGTGCGACCTTGTCGAAGGTGACCTGCGCCTTGCCGGTGCCGGCGACCTGGCCGAAGGTGATCGTCTCATGGCCGAGATGCAGCTCGGAAAGCCGGTCCATGCCGTGGCTGTTGTTGCCGGCATCGAGCGCATAGGAGATCAGCATGGTGTCGTCGATGGGGGCGACGTCGACGCCATAGCGCTTCAGCAGAACGAGGTCGTATTTCAGGTTCTGGCCGATCTTGATCACACAGGGGTCGGCGAGCAGCGGCTTCAGCGCCGCCAGCGCCTGATCGATCGGAATCTGCCCCTCCAGCATGCCGCCGCCGAAGAGATCGGTGCCGCCGCGATGCTGCAGCGGGATGTAACAGGCCTTGCCCGGCGCGACCGCCATCGAGATGCCGACGAGATCGGCCTGCATCGGGTCGATCGCGCTCGTCTCGGTATCGATCGCGACATGGCCGGCCTCATAGGCCGCGGTGATCCAGCCTTCCAGCGCGGCGAGATCGCGCACGCAGTCATAGCCCGTGCGGTCGATCTTGGCCGCGAGCGCCTCGCCCTTGCGGGTGGCGGCGAGATCGGCCGGCTTCAGCCAGCCCTCGCCGCCCGTCGCCGAGACCGGCTGGGTCACGGCCGCCCGGGCCATCTCGGCCACCGACGGCGCCTCCCCGGCGGCATCGGCACCGACATGGAGCGCCTTGAGCTCGGCTGCGCGCGTCCCACCGGGCGCCAGGTCGGCATCCGCGTCGATCGCCGCGACATCGGCCTCATAAGCCTCAGCCACGCGCTTTGTGATGGTGGTGAACTCCATCGCCTTGAGGAAGGCGACGAGCCGGACCGGATCGGGCTGGCCCAGCGTCAGGTTCTCGAGCGGCGTCTCGACGGCGACGTCGTCGACCAGGCAGACCAGCTTGTGGGAGATGCGGATCTTCTCGACGATCTCCGGATTGGTCAGCGTCTCCCGGCGCTTGGGCTGCTTGATCTCGGAGGCCCGCGCCAGCAGCGTCTCCAGGTCGCCATATTCGCCGATGAGCTGGGCCGCGGTCTTGATGCCGATGCCGGGCGCGCCGGGCACATTGTCGGTCGCGTCGCCGGCCAGCGCCTGAACGTCGGTGACCTTGTCGGGCGTGACGCCGAAATACTCGACGACCTCGGGCTCGCCGATCTTGCGCTCGGCTCGGAAGCCCGCGCCCTTCTTGGCGTCGCCGGAGGCGGGGTCGTACATCGCCACGCCCGGCCGGACGAGCTGCATCAGATCCTTGTCGGCCGAGACGATCAGCACGTCGGCGCCGGCCTCGCGCGCCTGTTTCGCATAGGTCGCGATCAGGTCGTCGGCCTCGTAGACATCCTGCTCGACCGGCAGCAGCCCGAAGGCGCGCACCGCCTCGCGCATCAGCGGGAATTGCGGGATCAGATCGGGCGGCGGGTCCGAGCGGTTGCCCTTGTAGGCAGGGTAGATCGCCTTGCGGAAGGAGTTCTCGGATTTATCGAAGACGATGGCGAGATGCGTCGGGCGGACGCCGAGCACGCCCTCGCGCACGAACTGGAAGAGCTTGGTGGCGAAGAGCCGCACCGCGCCGGAGGGCAAACCGTCCGAGCGGACATTGTATTTCCGGTCCTGGTTGATCGACTGGAAATAGGCCCGGAAGATGAAGTTCGAGCCGTCGACCAGGAAGAGATGGTCGCCGGGCTTCAGGGCGGGGCCTGCGGCGGCACCGGCGGTGGGTTTGGCTGTCTCGCTCATGGCGCGGACCATAGTGGCCCGGCGCAACCTGTGTCCATCGGCGCGGGCGGCCGATCCGCAAGATGCTGTCAGGAGCGGGGCCGCCCCGTGGGACGGCCCCGGCTGCCGCTTTAGAGCGCGGCGCGCTTGTCGGTCTTCGCCACGCGCGCCAGCAGATAGTCGACCTCGGTCTTGGCCATCGCGCTGATGGCGGAGCCCGGCTTGCGCTGGGCGTCGCTGGCGAGGATGCCGCGCTTCATCAGCGTGTATTTGCGCACCGCGAGGCCGGCGCCGAGCTGCTGCTCGTAGCGCATCAGCGGCAGATGCGCGTCGAAGATGTCATGTGCCTCGTCGCGCTTGCCGGCCTTCTGCAGCTTCACGACGTCGATCAGCAGCTCCGGGAAGGCGTAGCCGGTCATCGCGCCATCGGCGCCACGCTCCATCTCGAAATCGAGGAAGAGGCCGCCATTGCCGGTGAGGATCGAGATCGGGCGCAAGCTGCCCTCCTTCTGGAACTTGCGCAGCGTCGAGATTTTCTCGAGCCCCGGCCAGTCCTCGTGCTTGAGCATGACGCAGGAGGGGTTATCGGTGACGATCTTGCGGATCACGGCCGGCGTCATCACCACCGAGAGCGTCAGCGGATAGTCCTGGATGACGAAGGGGATGTCGGCGCCGATCGCCTCGACGGCCTGGGCGTAGTAGCCGGTGATCTGGTCGTCGGTGCGCAAGCTCGGCGGCGGCGCGATCATGACGCCGGCTGCGCCCAGCTCCATCGACTGGCGCGCCAGGGTGCGCATGGCCGCGAAGCCCGGCGCCGAGACACCGACGATGACCGGCTTGCCCGGCATGCCGGCCACCGCCGTCTTGACGATGCGAAGCGATTCCTCCGGCTCGAGCTTGGGCGCCTCGCCCATGATGCCGAGCACCGTCGTGCCGTCCGAGCCGATCTCGTCATAGAAGGCGAAGAGCTTCTCGGTGGAGCCCCAGTCGACCGAGCCGTCGGGATTGAACGGGGTCGGGGCGATCGGGAAGACGCCAGCGGCATCGGCGGTCAGGGTCATGGACACGGCTTTCCTGCAGGATGGGGAACGGGTTGCGGCGCCTCAGGCGATGCGGGTGCGGACGGTGCCGACGCCGGCGATCTCGCCTTCGAGCACATCGCCACTGACGACGGCGGCGACGCCCTCGGGCGTACCGGTGAAGATCAGGTCTCCCGGGGCGAGCTCGACCAACCCGGAGAGATAGGAAATCGTCTCGGGCACGTTCCATATCTGCTTGGCGAGGTCGGAGCTCTGGCGCGGCACGCCGTTGACGACAAGTTCGATCTTGCCGGCGGCCGGATGACCGATCTGACTGGCGGGGGCGATCTCGCCGACCGGGCCGGAGAGGTCGAAGCCCTTGGCCATGTCCCAGGGGCGGCCGGCCTTCTTGGCGGCGGCCTGGAGATCGCGGCGCGTCATGTCGAGGCCGGCGGCATAACCGAAGACATGGGAGAGCGCGTCGGCCTCGGCGATGTCCTTGCCACCGGTGCCGATGGCCACGACCAGTTCCATCTCGTGATGAAGATCGGCGGTCTTGGTCGGGTAGGGCATGTCGGCGCCGTTGATCAGCAGCGCGTCGGCGGGCTTGGTGAAGAAGAAGGGCTCCTCGCGGTCGGGATCGCCGCCCATCTCGCGGGTGTGTTCGGCATAGTTGCGGCCGACGCAGAAGACGCGGCGCACCGGGAACATCCCGCCGCCCGCCACCGGCACGGCCGTCACCGCCGGCGGATCGATCACGTAAGTCGTCATGGGAGGCTCTCCTGCGCTCTTGTCGGCGTCGTTCATGCGTGAGCGCGGCGCGGCGGGCAAGGCCCCCGCCCGCGCCCGGCCTTGCTCCTGCGGCATGTCGCGCCCGGCGGCCGCGGGAGTTCGCCCCTGCGACTCAAATTCCCGTTGTGCGGCGCGTCATTGCAACCGGAGTGATTTGCCCCCTACAGTAGGTTCGGCTCGGCATGTGCCGGGCTGAACTGAGACCAAAGGAACGTCACGTGGCCACAGGTACTGTGAAATGGTTCAACGAAACCAAGGGTTATGGTTTCATCACCCCTGATCAGGGTGGGCAGGATGTGTTCGTGCACATCAGCGCAGTCGAGCGCTCCGGCATGCGCGGCCTGAACGAAGGTCAGAAGATCAGCTATGATCTCGAGGCCGATCGCAAGACGGGCAAGTCTTCGGCCGTCAACCTCAAGACGGCGTGAGCTGAGACCGAGACGGGAGGCCGATCGGCGGCGTCGCTTCCCGAGCCACTGCGAATCTCTCTATCTACCCGGACTGAAGACGATTCCCGGCATGCCCGTCGCCTCGATGGCGGCGGTGAGGTTACCCCAAAGACCCGGCCAAGGCCCTTCCGCGCAGAAGCGGCCCACTCCCCTCGCCCAATCCAGCGTCGTCCCGGTGACGCGGCTCACGCCGCGGCGGCACGCGCGTGTCGCGGCAGCGGGCAGAACGACCCGCAATCGGCCATGCCGGGCAGCAGATAGCGCAGGCAGCAGATCTTGCGCTGACAGCCCTCCATCGGCGCGAGTGCGGAGGGTCGCAAGGCACCGTCGAGCGGATTTCTGAGGCCTGCGGGCGTCAGCGCCGTCGTCAGCAGGGCCTGCGCCGCGAGGAGGCCTTCCTGTTCGACGCGGGGATTGCCCGCGCATTGCTGGACGGCCCAGGCCAGGCTGACGGCGGCATTGTTCCAGAGCAACTTCGCCGAGACCCCGAAATGGCCCGCCAGCAGCGCGATCAGCGGCGACAGATGCCCATCGACCAGGGCTGCGAACCCGTCCTCGGCCCGGCAGCGCGCCAGCGGACGGTCAGGAGCAACCACCACGCCAGCCGTGCAGCCATTCTCATGCAGGACGAAGCGCCCCGCCTCCAGCGACACGGGCAGGCCGACGCCGGCCAGCAGCTGGGCTGCGGTGGCCGGGACGACGACATTCGAGAAATGCCACTGGCTCCACATCGAGACGACGGCGCGCGGATCGCCGCCGGGTTGGGTCGCGGCGAAGCGCTCGATCAGCCCACGCAGGGTCGCCAGTTCGAGCAGGCTGCGCCCCGCCAGGTGAGGCGCGCCGTCATCGGGCCGAATACTGCCGGCAAAGCGGGCGAGATCCCCGGCGAAGCAGCCCGCCAGATCGGATACCGTCAGGGCGGGGCCCACGGCGCGCCTCAACCCGCCTGGGCGCGGGCGAAGCGCGGGATCAGCGTCGCTGCGACGGCGGCAAGCACGGCCGCGGCGGCGAAGCAGGCGGCATAGCCCAGCCTGTCTCCGGCAAACCCGGCGACGCGCCAGCCGACGAGGCTGACGATCGAATCCATGCTCTGGAACAGGGTGAAATCGACGCCGGCCTGATCGAGCGAGGCGCGGCCCATCAGTTCCGAGTAGAGCGCGACGAAGCCGAGCGCGAGCGTCCCGGCCGAGGCGAGATAGACAGCCATCAACGCGGCGGGCGCATCGAGCTTCAGATGGGCAAAGAGCGCGAAGGCGAGCATCACCAGCATCTGGATGCCCAGTGTCCAGCCCATCACCCGATAGGCGCCGATGCGGCGCAGAATCCAGCCGCCGCCGAGCGCGCCGGCGAGGCCGAGCGCGGTGACGCCCAGCCCGTTCAGCGTGCCGATGGCGGTGAGGCTGAGGCCGGCATCGACCAGGAAGGGCCCGACCAGCAGCATCGACACCTTCTGGCCGAGCACATAGAGCGCCACGAGCGCGAGCCCGGAGCGGATTTCGGGGCGCTTCAGGGCCTGCTTGAGCGACTGCGGCTGCCTGTCCTTGCGGGCCGTGACAGCGCCGTCCGGCGTCAGCAGGAAGGGAGCCGCGAGCGCAACCAGCGCGCAGGCCATGACCAGCGTCGCCGGCTGCCAGCCCCAATGGTCGATGAGGACCAGGAACATCCCGCCGCCGATCGCCGAGCCGAGATAGGCGCCGCCGACCTGGGCGGCATTGGCCCAGCCGCGGTCGCGCTCGGCGAAACTCTCGACCGCATGGCCGTCGCAGGCGATGTCGATCGTGGCCGACGAGAACGAGGCCACCATCATCGCCACCGTCAGCGGGCCCAGCGCGGTCGGACCGATCAGCGCGCAGGCGATCACCGCCCCGACGGCGAAGGCCCCGAAGAGCGCGATCGCGCTGCGCGAGCGCCTGATACCGCCATGGGGCGAGCGGAAGCGCTCGACCGCGGGCGCCCACATGAACTTGAAGGACCAGGGCAGGACGGTGAGCAGGATGAAGGCGATGTCGTCGAGCGAGGCGCCGCTCTTGCGCATCACCGCCGGCAGCCCGGTGAAGATGACACCGCCGATGACGCTCTGCGCCACATAGAGCCCGCCCAGCCCGATGACGAGCCGGGCGACCGGGACCGGCGCAGCGTCGGCGAGGGCCTCGCCCGCCGCCGCGCTCACCAGCGGTACCGCAGGCTGGCGAGGACCTTGCGGCCCTGGTTGAAGTAGCAATAGCCCGCGGTGCAGACCTGATCGACCTTGTCGAGCAGGTTCTGGGCGTTCACCTGCGCGCTGATGCCCTTCAGCTTCGGATCGAGCTTCTCGAAATCATAGGTCAGGCGGGCATCGACATAGGCCGTCGCGCTGTTGCGGATGATCAGCCGGTTGTAGTCGTCGCCGAAATTCGCGCCCGTATAGCGCACCCCGGCGCCGAGCCCGAGGCCGCGCAGCGGACCAGTGGCGATGTCGTAGCCCGCCCAGACCGAGAAGGCGTGCTTCGGCACGCTGTTGATCTGGTTGCCGACCGTGTCCGGCGAGAGCTTGGTGATCTCGGTGTCGGTATAGGCATAGGAGGCCTGCAGGCTCACCCCATTGCCGAGCGAGGTCGTCGCGTCGATCTCGAAGCCGCGCGATTCGAAGTCGAGCTGAGTCTGGCGGTTCACCGCGTCGACCACGGTGTAGACGATGCCGTCCTTCTGCTTCAGCCAGAAGACCGAGGCGTTGATGAAGGCGTTGTAGCCCGGCACGGCATATTTCACGCCCGCTTCGGCCGTCTCCCCCTTGGTCGGCTTGGCGACGCCGCCATTCAGCACCGTGCCGGGATTGGGATTGAACGAGGTGCCGTAGCTGACATAGGGCGTCAGCCCGAAATCGGTGACGTAGCTCAGCCCGGCGCGGCCGGTGAAGGCGCCCTCGTCCTGCTTGGAGGGCGCGGCGCCGGGCACGGTGTAGCTGCTGGAGAGCCAGTCATGCCGGCCGCTGAGCAGCAGGCGCCAGGGCCCCATCTTCATCTCGTCCTGAAGATTGGCGCCGATCAGCGTCTGGCGCTGCTTGGTCGGCTCGGGCATCGCCGGATCGGAGATGCTGGCGAAGTTGTAGCCGATCCGCGAACCATAGCTGGCGCGGCCGATATCGAGACCGGTCAGGAGCGTATGGCTGATCGGACCGGTGCGCAGGAGCGTCTTGAGATAGGTGTCGGTCGAGATCGCATCGAGATCCTCCTTCACCCGGCCGGCATAAGTCGCGCCGGCGAACTTCTCGTCCGTCGAGAGCGTCGAAACGCGCAGGTTCTGGTGGAACGAGACCGCGTCCGAGAATTTGTGCTCGAACTCGTAGCCGATGCGGCCCTGTTTCTGGGTGAAGTCGTTATAGGTCGGGTTGAACAGGATCGTCCGCTTGGCGCCGACCGTCGGGAAGATGACCGTGCCGTCGCGCAGCCTGAACGTGCCGTAGTTGTTGTCATAGGCGGTGGAGCCACCCGTCTTCGAATCCATGTACTCGCCGAGGATGGTGAGCTTTGTGTTCTCGTTCGGCTTGAAGGTGATGGCCGGGGCGATGAAGACGCGGTCGTCGGGAACGCCGGGCAGGCTGGTGTTGGAGTTCCGCAGCAGGCCGGTGATGCGATAGAGCACCGTGCCGGCCGGGTTCGCCGGGCCGCCGATGTCGAAATTGATCTGCCGGCGGTTGAAGGACCCGCCCTGGATCTCGACCTCGCCGAACTTCGTCTCGGTCGGGCGCTTGGAGATCGCGTCGATGATGCCGACCGAAGCGCTGGCGCCATAGAGCGAGGAGGCCGGGCCTTTGAGGATCGAGATCGACTCGACGCCGTAGGGCTCGAGGCGGAACAGGCCGCTCGGGCTGTTGAAGTCCCTCAGGCCGTCGCGGAACACCCCGGTATAGGTGATGTCGACGCCGCGGATGGTGAAGCTGTCGAAGCGCGGGTCGAAGCCATAGCCGCCGGTGCGGACGCCCGGCGTATAGCCTAGCGCCTCCGTCAGCGATTGCGGGCGGCGCTCCTGGAGCTGCTTCTGCGTGACCGTGTTGATGGTCTGCGGCGTCTCCGCCACCGGCGTCTCGGTCTTGGTGGCGGTCCGGGTCGTCTTGGGCACGAAGCCGTCATTGGCGACGACGCCGGCTGCACCGTCGCCGGGCCGGCGGCCCGCCTCACCCTGGACGACGATCTCGTCCAGCTGTTCGACCCGCGCCTGCTGGGCGCTCGCCGGCAGGGTGGGGACAAGGGCAGCCACGGCCGACAGCGCCACGATCGAGCGGTTCATTCAACGTCTCCGGCAGATAATATGACCGGAGGCGTAGCCCAGGACCAAACGCGGAATCAACATAGATTCGGCCGATATCTGTAAATAGATGTTTCAATACTTGATTAGAATAATTAAAAACAAATTCTATGACGGTATAGTACGATGCTCTTATGATTTGATCTCCCGTATCATCTTGTTTTTGGCTGATTTCAACGTGTCGCGAGCTTGACGCCTCGTCGCGGGCGCCAGCGTGCTCAAGGCCGCCCGGCGGCGGGGCGGAAAAGTCGGCCTCTCTCCGCCACGAGCACGATCGCCAGCGCCACCAGCCCGCACAGCGCGAAGCCCAGCGTCAGCGGCACGACCGTGCCGTCGAAATGCTGGCCGATGTAGAAGCCCAGCAGCGCGCCGCCGATCGTCGTGACGAAGCCCTGGACGGAGGAGGCCGTGCCGGCGACATGGCCGAGCGGGTCCATCGCCATCGCGCCAAAATTCGGCGCGACCAGCCCGAAGCAGAACATCGCGCCGGCCTGGAAGGCGGCGAAGCTCCAGAGCGATTCGTAGCCCCACCAGGCGACCAGGGCATGGACGCCGGTCAGGCCGATATAGGCCAGCAGCGCACCATGGGAGACGCGGCGCATGCCCAGCCGGCCGACGATGCGCGCGTTCAGCAGCGAGGCGGCGGCCATGAACATCGCGATCAGCGCGAAGATGGTGGTGAACCATTCCGGCGCATCGAAGACGTCGACGAAGACCTGCTGGGCCGAGTTGATGAAGCCGAACAGCCCGCCGAGCACGAAGGCCATCGCCAGCATGTAGCCGACGGCGAGCCGCGTCGTCAGCGTGGTGCGGAAGGCCGCGACCACCGTCGCGACCTCGATCGGCTTGCGATCCTCGGGGCTTTGCGTCTCGTGCAGGCTGAGGATGACCCAGAGCATCACCAGCGCCCCGAAGATCGTCAGCACGCCGAAGATCCAGCGCCAGGGCGCGACGAGCAGGATCGCCTGGCCGATCGATGGGGCGAGGATCGGCACCGCGAGGAAGACGATCATCGCCAGCGACATCACCCGCGCCATGTCGCGGCCGGAATAGCAGTCGCGCACGATCGAGACGACGAGGACACGCGTCGCCGCGGCGCCGATGCCCTGAACGACGCGGGCCGTCATCATCGCCTCGAAGGAGCCGGCGAAGGCCGCCGCGATGCTGGCTGCGACATAGACGACGAGCCCGAAGAGCAGGACGGGCCGGCGTCCGAACCGGTCGGCGAGCGTGCCGTAGACGATCTGCGCCGAGCCGAAGCCGAGCAGATAGGCGGTGATGATCCATTGGCGGTCGTTGGCGCCGGCGATGCCGAGCGCCTCGGCCATCTGCGGCAAAGCGGGCAGCATCGAATCGATCGCCAGCGCATTGGCCGCCATCAGCGCGGCCATCAGCGCGACGAAGGAACGGAAGCGCATGCCGTGGCGGGGCCCGGCGGTCAGGGAAGCGTCGGTCATGGCAGCCTGTCGGGGCGCCCTCGCCTGACGGCGGGCGCAGTGGTCGTAAGCCCCTGCCTGCCGCTCTAGGGCTTCGCGAAACGCGTGACAACCCGGGCCGCAAAGCTTCGGTCATGCGCAATGCGCGTGAGGCCGAGGCGCAAGCCTGGCGCAAGCCTCGGCGGCACCCCTTGCGTTGCCGGTTTCGTCGTCGGCCGACGACCTGTTATCGTTGCTGCGAGCTGGGGGCTGCCATGGATGGGTCAACGCAGGCACGACGCGACGCGGCGCCATGGAACAACGCGTAATGATGATCGAAGGCTCGCCGGAGCGGTTCGCCCAAGGCCTCGGGCGGCCGCTGCGACTCGTCGCCGACCGGCTGCGGCCGATCGGCGGTTTTGCGTTGCGCGACGGACAGATCGAGGCCGCGACGCGGATCGAAGGGCATGCGAGCCTGGTCGCGGATCGGCTCATGCGCGCAGGCTATGCCGGAGAGGCGCATGCGATCGCCCTCACGATACGCCCGCTCGCCAAGGCCGGAGAGGGACGCGCGCTGCTGCTGTTGAGTTTCCGGGAGGGCGGCGATCCGTCCGACGAGGCTTATCATGCGGAGATCTATGCGCCTGCGCCCGTGTTCGAGGCGTTGTGCGGTGCCGTTTCCAGTGGAGCGGCGCAGAGGCTCCTCATCTCCGCCATGACGAATCTCTGGGCGCGTGAAAGCGACCACGAGGCGGCGCCCGGTCTGCCGGTGGCGTGGCATCTGGGGCTCGAGGCCGACGGACGCGGGAGCGCGCCAGCCCGCGGGCTGGTCGAGAGCCTGGAGTGGCATTCGCCCGTCGCGGGCGACATCGAGCCCGCTCCCTCTCCAGAGGAGGAGCCCGGCGAGACGACCGCGGACGGGCTCGGCCGGATCGCCTGGAGCCTCAAGCAGATCGCGCTGGTGCTGATGTTCCTGCTGATCGTGGTGGCGCTGAAGTGAGCGCCGGCCTCAGCGCTCATGGCGGCGGATGCGCCGGACCATCTCGTTCAGCGCCAGCAGCACCAGCGCCAGGATGAAGGGCAGGACGTAGTAGACGATCCTGAAGATCAGCAGCGCGCCGAGCACATGCTCGAAGGGCAGGCGGCTGAGCGCGACCAGCATCGTCGCCTCGAAGACGCCGAGCCCGCCGGGCGCATGGCTGGCAATCCCCACGAGGCAGGCGAAGACATAGACGGCGAGGAAGGTCGGGTAGTCGATGCCATGGCCGCCCGGCAGCAGGACGAAGAGCACGGCCGCCGCCGCGCAGACCTCCGCCGCACCCAGGAACATCTGGCCGAGCGTGATCGCGAGACCCGGCAGCGGCAGGTTCCAGCCGCGGACACGGATGGTGCGCTCGCCGCTCGCGATCCAGATCAGATAACCGATGGTGCCGGCCGCCACGGCCGCCCCGACGGCCTGCACGACGAGCGGAGAGGTTCGCGCCAGCATCGCCACCGAGGGCGTGGCATAGAACAGGCTGACGCAGAGGATGGCACCCAGACCGAGCCAGAAGGTCAGCCCGGCGATGACGGTCAGGCTGGCGACCTCCGAGGCGCGCACGCCCTTGGGCGAATAGATCCAGTAGCGCACGGTGCCGCCGGTCACGATCGGGAAGCCGAGCGTAAAGGAGACCGAATAACTGGTGAAGGAGGCCAGCGCCGTCGTGCGATAGGGGATCGACAGGCCGAGCCGCTTCAGCGCCAGCGCGTCATAGCCGGTCAGCAGCAGATAGCTCAGGGCGGTGAAGCCGCAGGCGAGGCCGAGCTGGCGCAGGCTCGCATTGGCGAAGGCGTTGGCGAGTTCGCCGGGCTCGATCTCGCGGACGATGTACCAGAGCACCACCAGCGAGGCGCCGAAGATGACGACGCTGGCGAGCGGGCCCAGCCACCACCAGCGGCTGCGCCGGCGCGGCGGCAATCCAGGCTCGAGCGGGCCGAACGACATGCGCACTCATGGTCGGTTCTGGCACCGGGCCGGAGGGCCGGCGGTGCCGATTGCGGGCACGAGGCGCAAGCTGGCCCCGGCGGAGACATAGCGCCTGCGCGCCAATCCACAAGGCGGGTGGGCGCGACGAATACGCGCCATGCCCCCCGCGCGGGGGCGCTTCAGCCCGTCTTGCGGAAGACCCGCAGGGTCTTGAAGGAAGCGCACTCCTCCACCGGGGCGGTCTTCGCCCAGTCGGCGATGATCGGCTCGGCCGTCGCATAGGCGAAGGAGCCTGTATAGAACAGCAGATAGCCGCCGGCATCGGTCTGGTTGGTGAAGAGCTCGATCACCTCGCGGTCGGTCAGGGCGCCATAGGCGTCGTTCGCCTCCGTCCTGAACTCGCAGGCATGGAACAGGGTGACGATGTCGAAGCGCGGCAGCAGCTTGGCATTGCTCGTATAGATGTCGCCGAAATAGGCGCTGTAGGTCTTGGTGATGGTCGGGTTGCCCGTCGCGAGCTTGACGAAGGCATCGTATTCCTTCGGCGAGGCGGTGATCCCCAGCACCGTGCAGTCGAGCTCCGGCTCGGCACAGCGGATGCCGACATAGTGATGGCCGCCGGTGCCGAAATGGTAGACGCGCTGGCCGGTGAGGCCGAGCTCCTCGAGCCATTCGACGAAATGCACGTCGCAGGGGCACTGCTCGACGCGCAGGCCCCAATAGACGTCCCAGATGTTCATCGCGGCAGCAGTCATCGTCACGGGCTCCAGATGGCGGTGAGGGTCATTCGGCGGGTTCGGCATGGACCGGCACGGTGCCGGGCAGGACGGCGGGTTCGGAGGCGGCGCTCCGCGAGGCCATCCGCACCACGCCGCCGGCGCGCTTCAGCAGGAGGCGGTGCGTCGCGGCCTCGGCGAAGCCTGCGCCCTGTCCGAACGCGATGATGATGGCGTCGGGCCGCGCGGCGCGCAGATGGCCGAGCAGTTCCAGCGCGGCATCGGTGTCGAAGGCGCTCGTGGCCTCGTCCAGCAGGACGATGTCGGGCTGCTCCAGTTCAGCCCGCGCCAGCGCCAGGCGCTGCCGGTCGCCAGTGGCGAGTTCCCGGTCCCAGTCGCGGGTCTCGTCGAGCATGGGGGCGAGCGAGGACAGGCCGTAGCGTCGCAGGACGTTCTGAAGCTGCTCCTCCGGCAGGGTGCGGCCGGTCTCGAGGACAGCGCGCAGGCTGCCTTCCGAGAGGTGCAGCTTGTGCGGCACGGCCGTGACGAAGGCCCCCGCCGGAAGCCGGATCTCGCCGCGCCCCCAGGGCCAGAGGCCGGCCACGGCCTGGATCAGCGCCGCCTTGCCGAAGCCGAGCTCGCCCGAGACATGCAGGGTCGTCCCCGGCGCCAGCGCACTGGAGATGTCGGCGACCAGCGTTCGCCCGTCGCGGTCGATCAGGGTGACATCCTGGAGATGCAACTGGCCGTCGGGGCTCGGCGCGATCGCCAGATGCTCGCCCGGCGGCTCGTGGTCGACACGCTCCAGGGCATCGGCCAGTTCGTTGACGCGCCTGGCCGCGGCGAGCCATTCGGCGATGCGCATGAAGTTGTCGAGGACCCAGTTGAAGGCATTCTGCACGGCGACGAAGGCGGCCGCGACCTGCACGACGCCACCCAGGGACATGTCCCCGGAGAGGTATTTGGGCGCCGCCAGCAACAGCGGCACCACCGGCACCAGCGCGCCGCTGCCATTGGTGATCCAGGTCAGCCGGCCGCGCTGGCGGATCATGGCGAGCCAGCGGCCGACGAGGCTGTCATAGGTGCGCGCGACGGCGCGGCGCTCGCCCGCTTCGGTGCGCGAGAGAGCGATCGTCTCGCCATGGTCGCGGATGCGCATCAGCGAGAAGCGCAGGCGCGCCTCGCCCTCGTTGCGGGCGGCGATGAGGCCGGGCAGCTTGCGGCCGACGATCGTGATCAGACCCGAGACCAGCACGGCATAGACGATCGCGGCGAGGACCAGATAGGCCGGGATCACCACCGTCGTGCCGCCCGCCTCGACGGTCAGCGCACCCCCGATCTTCCAGAGAATCTCGATGAAGGTGATGATGGTGATGACGGCCGAAAGCAGGCCGATCGCGAAATCGACCACCGGCTCCGTCGCCCATCGCACGTCGTCGGCGATGCGGTATTCCGGATTGGCGGGTTCGTAGCCGGAGAGGCTGAGTCGGAAGAAGCGGCGCTGCCCCACCCAGGAATCGGCCAGCCTCGCCGTCACCCATTGCCGCCAATGGACCTGGAAGGTCTCGCGGGAGACCAGGATCACCACCCCGAGCCCGGCGACGATCAGCACCAGCACGGGGAAGACCGCCATGGCGATCAGGGCGCTCTCGCTGTCGCGCTTCTCAAGGGCGTCGAAGAACCAGCCGTTCCAGCGGTTGACGGTGACGTTGGCGAAGACGCCGAGGATGATCGCCGATGCCAGAAGCAGCGACCAGAACCAGGCCCGACCTGCGGTTTCGCCACGCCAGAAGCCGCCGGTGAGCCGCGCGAAGCGCAACGCCACCTGCCGATCTCCCGGCACAGCCTCCCGCCCCGGCATCTCGCTTGCCGCCCGCACGAACCCCACGATCCCCAACCGCCGGTTTTCCGGCCTTGGCGACAGGCTGGCTGGGGCCGAATGAACTCAGAATGAACGGGAACCCGACGAGCGGCCCAGCGTTCCGCGACGATTGCAGGGAGATCGGCCATGCCACGCGGGGACAAATCCGCCTACACGGACAAGCAGAAGCGCAAGGCGGAGCATATCGAGGATAGCTACGCGGAGCGCGGCGTCCCGAAGGAGGAGGCCGAGAAGCGCGCCTGGGCCACCGTCAACAAGGAGAGCGGCGGCGGCAACAAGAGTGGATCGGGCCGCGGCAAGCCCGACGACCACAGCGCCTCGAAACGCGGCGGCGAGATCGGCGGCAAGGCCTCTGCCTCGCGCAGCGCGGCCCAGCGCTCAGCCTCCGCCAAGAAGGCGGCCGCGACGCGCCAGAAGCGCGCCGCCGAGTCCTGAGCCTGGCCCTTCAGCCGCCGATATTGAAGGCGGCGAGCGCCGCCATGTTGACGATGTCGCTGTCCTTGGCACCGAGCGGGACAATCTGGACCGGCTTGTCGAGCCCGACGATCAGCGGGCCGATCACGGTGGAACCGCCGAGTTCCTGCAGCATCTTGGTCGAGATCGAGGCCGAATGGAAGGCCGGCATGATTAGCACATTGGCCGGGCCGCTCAGGCGGCAGAACGGATACTGGGCCATCAGATCGCGGTTGAGCGCGACATCGGCGGCCATTTCGCCGTCATACTCGAAATCGACGCGCTGGGCGTCGAGCAGCTTGACCGCCTCGCGCACCTTCTCCGAGCGCTCGCCCGCCGGGTGGCCGAAGGTCGAGAAGGCGAGCATCGCGACCTTGGGCTCGTAGCCGAGCCGCCGGGCCACGCCCGCGGCCTCGATCGCGATCTCGGACAGCTCCTTCGCCGTCGGCATCTCGGTGATCGCGGTGTCTGCGACGAGCACCGTGCGCTCGCGCGAGAGCACGATCGAGACGCCGATGACGCGGTGCCCCGGCTTCTCATCGATGACGCGGCGGACCTCCTCCAGCGCGATCGAGTAGTTGCGGGTCACGCCCGTCACCATCGCATCCGCATCGCCGAGTGCAACCATGGCGGCGGCGAAATGGTTGCGGTCCTGGTTGATCAGGCGCTGGCAGTCGCGGAAGAGATAGCCCTGCCGCTGCAGGCGCTCGTAGAGATATTGCGCATACGCCGCGTTGCGCTTCGACAGCCGCGCGTTCTGGACCGAGATGCCCTTGGTCTCGAGGTCGATGCCGAGGAAGGTCGCAGTCTCGAAGACGCGCTCCTCACGGCCGACCAGAATGGCATGGCCGAGCCCCTGGTTGACGAAGGACACCGCGGCGCGGATCACCTGTTCCTCCTCGCCCTCGGCGAAGACGACGCGCTTGGGGTAGCGCCGGACGCGCTCGAAGATGCGGTTCAGCGTGCCCGCGACAGGGTCGCGCCGCGCCGAGAGCTGCGCCTTGTAGGCATTCATGTCGACGATCGGCTTGCCGGCCACGCCGGTTTCCATCGCCGCCTTCGCCACGGCCATCGGCACGACCTGGATGAGCCGCGGGTCGAAGGGCACCGGAATGATGTAGTCCTTGCCATAGCGCGGCCGCGAGCCCTGATAGGCGGCGGCGACCTCGTCGGGCACGTCCTCGCGGGCGAGCGAGGCCAGCGCCTCCGCGGCGGCGATCTTCATCTCCATGTTGATGGTCTTGGCGCGCACGTCGAGCGCGCCGCGGAAGATGAAGGGGAAGCCGAGGACGTTGTTGACCTGGTTGGGATAGTCCGAGCGCCCCGTCGCCATGATGGCGTCGTCACGGACGGCATGGACCTGCTCCGGCGTGATCTCCGGATCGGGATTGGCCATGGCGAAGATGATCGGGTTCTTCGCCATCGAGGCGACCATCTCGGGCGTCACGGCGCCCTTCTGCGACAGGCCGAAGAAGGCGTCCGCCCCGTCCAGCGCCTGCGCCAGCGTGCGCCGGTCGGTGATGGCGGCATGGGCGGACTTCCACTGGTTCATGCCCTCGGTGCGGCCCTGATAGATCACACCCTTGGTGTCGCAGAGGATGACGTTGTCGGGCTTGAAGCCCATCGCCTTGAGCAGTTCGGTGCAGGCGATGGACGCCGCGCCGGCGCCGTTGATGACGAGGCGGGTCGTCTTCACGTCGCGCCCGGTGAGATCGAGCGCATTGATCAGGCCGGCGGCGGCGATGATCGCGGTGCCGTGCTGGTCGTCATGGAAGACGGGAATGTCCATCAGCTCGCGCAGGCGCTGCTCGATGATGAAGCACTCCGGCGCCTTGATGTCCTCGAGATTGATGCCGCCGAATGAGGGGCCGAGATAGCGCACGGCCTCGATGAACTTGTCGGCATCCTCGGTGTCGACCTCGAGATCGATCGAGTCGACGTCGGCGAAGCGCTTGAACAGGACCGCCTTGCCCTCCATCACCGGCTTGGAGGCGAGCGCGCCGAGATTGCCGAGGCCGAGGATCGCGGTGCCGTTCGAGATCACCGCGACGAGGTTGCCGCGCGCCGTGTAGTCATAGGAGCGGGTCGGATCCTCCGCGATTGCCAGCACGGGCACGGCGACGCCCGGCGAATAGGCGAGAGACAGATCGCGCTGCGTCGCCATCGGCACCGTCGCGACGATCTCGAGCTTGCCCGGGCGCCCCTCCGAGTGGAACAGCAGGGCTTCCTGGTCGGTGAAGGTCGGGCGCGTGCGCTTGATCGGCGGCTGGTCGGGCATGAGCTTGTTCTTTTTTGTCGGCGTTTCCTGGAGGACGCGGACCATAGGCAAGGGCTGGCGTGGCCACAAGCCGGGCGGGCGTGGATCACGCATGCGGGGGGAGGCGAAGGGCGGCGGCCCTGCGGAGCCAGCGGCGGCCTCGCGCCCCGTTCTCAGAGCTGGCGGCGAACGCTGGCGACGAATTGACCGACATAGACGTCGAGCGCGCCGGTCTGCTCCTCGACGGTCCGCGCCGCCTCGACGACGAGACGCGCGGCCTCGCCCGTGACATGCGCCTCGTGACCGACCGAGCCGACATTGCTGGTCACCAGCACCGCATTGCCGGCGACGGCCTGCGCATCGGCCGCAATGGTGGATGCGAGGTCCGCCTGCCGGTTGACGACCCGAGCGATGATGCCGGCATTCTGCTCCATGTCGCCCATGGTCCTGTCCATGAAGGCGACGGCGCCCGAGGCCGTAGACGCCGCGGCCCGGATGTCCTGCAAGGTTGCGGCGATGTCACGGGTCGCCTTCTGCGTCTGCTCGGCGAGATTCTTGACCTCGGCCGCGACGACGGCGAAGCCGCGGCCGGCCGCGCCGGCGCGCGCAGCCTCGATCGTGGCGTTGAGGGCCAGCAGGTTGGTCCGCGAGGCGATGTCCTCGATGAAGTTCAGCACGTCGCTGGCCTTGTCGGCCGCGGTCTCGAGGCCAGCGACGTCACGCTGCGATTCTCGGACATAGCAAGCCGCCTCCTGAGCGGAGCGGTCGGCATGGTCGGCCTGGCGGTTCAGCTCGCGGATCGACGCGTCGATCTCCTCGGCCGCCCGCGCGACGCTGGCGATGCGGCTCGACGCGCTTTCGACCTCCTGCGTCGCCGCCACCGCCCGGCTCGTCGTGGCATCGGCGCTTCGCGTCATCGCGCTCGCGGCCTCGTGCATGCTGCGGGCCGAACGGGCGACGTCGCCGAGCGCCTTGCCGACCGTGACTTCGAGCTGCCCCGCGAGATCGTCGAGCTGCCGGCGGCGCGCCGCCTCGATTTCGGCCCGCCGCACCTCGAGCGTCCGCTCGTCGGTGACGTCGAACAGGATGCCGTCCCAGATTCTCGTGCCGTCCGGCAGTTCTCGCATCGTCGCTTCGCTGCGCAGGGCGACGATGGCGCCGTCCTTGCCGTGATAACGCAGGTGCAGACGCCAGTTGTCGCTCGGATCGAAGCCATTGCGGCAGCCATCCTCGAAGCGGGCCCGATCCTCCGGGATCATCCGGTCGATCCAGACCCGGGCGTCGCGCTCGACCTCCTCCTGCTTCAGCCCCAACAATTCGCCCAGCTGGAACGAGGCGAAGCGGTAGCTGACGCGGCCGCCCGGAGACAGGATGCGCTGATAGAGCGTGCCGGGTACCCGTTCCGCCAGACTGCGGAAGCGATAGGCCATCTCGCGGCGTTCGGCGTCGATCAAGATGATCAGCGCCCCGAGCGTCGCCCCGGTCACGTTCACGAGCAGCGTCGGCGGCAGCGCATGGGTGTAGACCGCCCAGATCATCTCGGCGTCCGGCAGCAGCAGCGGCGTCGGCAGAAGGACGGCGGCGGCGGCGAGCGCGATCAGGGGGATGTCGCCCTTGACGATGCTGCGCTCGCGACGCGGTCTGCGCCAGAAGATCGCCAGGCCGCAGGCGCCGCTGAGCAGAATGCCGACGATGCCCATGATCATGCCGTTGCCGCCCTGAGAATAGCGCAGCATCGCCAGCGGCAGCACCGTGACGCCGGCCGCGAGCGGTCCGCCGACCACCCCCGACAGCAGCGCCGCGATGTTGCGGGAACTGACCGTCACGCCCGGCGCGATCATGAAGGGGTGCGCCATGCTGGCGAGGCCCGCCGCTGCGAAGAGCAGGCCGACCACCATCGCTCGCAGCACCGTGTAGCGCTCGATCCTGGCCGTCACGACGGTCACGGCGAGCGCGGCCAGCAAAATGAAGGACAGGCTCTCGACGAGGGCGATGATCAGTTCCATCACGCGGCACCTGCAGACGGCCGGAGCGGGCCGCCCGGAGCCGGATAAAGAGAGCCGGGCGCGCCCATGGCCTAACGCCTAGAGCCTGCGCCGCAGACTGCCGACAAACTCGCCGACATAGCGGTCGAGCGAGGCGGTCTGCTCATCGACCTTGCGGGCGACATCGAGAACGCGCTCGGCGGCATCGCCGGTGACGGAGACCTCGGCGGCCACCGAACCGACGTTGGAGGTCACGGCGGTGGTACTGCCCGCAACCGCCTGTGCATCGGCGGTGATGGTCGAGGCGATGTCGGCCTGGCGGCTGACGACGCTGGCGATGACACCCGAGGTCTGCTCGATCGTCGTCATCGTCACCTCGATCTGGGCGACGGCGTCGGACGCGGTCGCCGCGGCGCCGCGAATGTCCTGGAGCGTCGCGGCAATGTCGCGCGTCGCCTTCTGCGTCTGTTCGGCGAGGTTCTTGACCTCGCCCGCGACGACGGCGAAGCCGCGACCGGCCGCGCCCGCCCGCGCAGCCTCGATCGTGGCGTTGAGTGCCAGCAGGTTGGTGCGCGAGGCGATGTCCTCGATGAAGTCCAGCACTGAGCTGACCTTGTCGGCTGCGGCACCGAGACCGGCCACGTCCTGCCGCGTGGTGCGGACATAGCTCGCAGCGTCGCGCACCGTCTGGTCGGCATGAGCTGTCTGACGCGTCAGCTCGCGGATGGAGGCTTCGATCTCCTCGGCGGCGATCGCCACGCTGCCGACGCGGCGGGAGGCGAGATCGGCCTCGCGGGTCACCTCACCGGCCCGCAAAGCCGTGTTGTGGGCGCTGCCCGCCATCGCGTTCGCCGCGTCATGCATGCCGCGGACCGAAGATGTGACCTCCTGAAGGGCCTTGCCGACCTTGGCCTCGAGCTGCGCCGCGAGCTCCTCGACCGCGGCCTTGCGATCCGCGTCCATCTCCTGGCGCTGCTGGGCCAGCGTGCGCTCGGCGGTGACGTCGGTCATGATGCCGTCCCAGCAGATCGACCCGTCCGACAGGCGGCGCGGCGCGGCGTCCGTGCGCAGCCAGATCAGCGAGCCGTCGTCGCGGATGTGCCGCGCCTCGAAGCGCCAGGGCTTGAGCGTGCGCTCGGCCACCGCGGCGGCATTTGACTTGGCCAGAAACTCGCGATCCTCGGGCACCATCCAGCGCAGCCAGCTCTCGGGGTCACGCTCGACCTCCTCGCGGGTCACGTCGAGGAACTGTTCGATACGGGAATTGGCCAGCTTGTGCTGGATCGTGCCGTCCGGCCGCAGGATCTTCTGATAAATCACGCCCGGCATGTTGGCCGTGCAGGCCTCGAGCCGCAGCATCGCCTCGACGCGCTGGTGGTCGCTCTTGATGATGAAGCCGATCAGCAGAGCGCCGGCGACGTTGACCGCCGTCGCCGCCGGTCCGGAGATCGCGACGATCAGGTCCCAGGCACGCGGAAAGGGCACATAGGCGATGATGATCGCCACCGGCATCCAGGCTGCCACGAGGCTCAGGCCGACGAACCCTGCCATGGTGAGGCTGCGGGCCGTCCGCCTGAGCCAGAGCGAGACTCCGAGCCCGATGAGCGAACACAGTATGAGGCCGACCACACCGGCTTCCGCCCCGACGCCACCAATGTAGATCCGCACGGTCGCCAGTCCTGCCGCCGTGATCACAGCGGCGATCGGACCGCCCAGCGGGCCGGCCAGAACGGCGGCGATGTTGCGGAAATCGAGCAGGATACCTGTCTGGACGACGATGGGATCGAACATGCTGGCGCTGCCGCCGGCTGCGAGGATCACGCCGATGACGACTTGCCGAAGCCGATGGAACTCGCCGAGCCGCTGCGTCGCGAGCGGCACCAGCACGGCCGCGACGATGAGGTAACCGAGACCCCGGGTCAGTTCCAGTAGCATATCGTCTGGCCTGCTGCGGCTGAGAACGGCATCGCCATGATCTACTGCGATTGCTGCTAACGAATCCTGAACCTTGTTGCATTGCAGGATCATGCCGCGCGCATCCACACCAAAATGGTCGCAGAACGGGCGGGCCCGGAGCCCCGCGGTTTCCAACCCAGGCCCGAAACGCTAGCGTCCCGGCACCATGCACCGCGCCAGCCCGTCTCTCGCCGATCCTGCCGATCGGCCCGCCACTCCCGTGGCCACCAGCCGTGAGGACGGCTCGCGCGTCACGCCGATGATGGCGCAGTACATCGAGATCAAGGCCGCCAATCCCGACTGCCTGCTGTTCTACCGGATGGGCGATTTCTACGAGCTGTTCTTCCACGACGCCGAGATCGCCTCGCGGACGCTCGGAATCGTGCTGACCAAACGCGGCAAGCACCAGGGCGACGACATCCCGATGTGCGGGGTGCCGGTCGAGCGCGCCGACGACTATCTGCAGCGGCTGATCGCCGCCGGGCACCGCGTCGCCGTCTGCGAGCAGATCGAGGACCCCGCCGAGGCGAAGAAGCGCGGGCCGAAATCGGTGGTGCGGCGCGACGTGGTACGCCTCGTCACGCCGGGCACGATCACCGAGGAGCGCCTGCTCGAACCCGGCCGGGCCAGCCTGCTGGTCGCGGTCGCCCGGCGGAAGCTCGGCGATGCCAGCGCGCTCTACGGGATCGCCGCGATCGACATCTCGACCGGGCGCTTCAGCGTGATGGAGACGCCGCAGGAGCGCCTGGCGATCGAGTTCGCCCGGCTCGAGCCGCGCGAGATCGTCTGCCCCGACGCGATCCATGACGATCCGGCCCTGCGGGCCTTCTGGCTCGACCTCGGCCTGCCCGTGACGCCGCTGGCGCGCGAGGGGCTGGACGCCGCTTCGGCGGAGCGCCGGCTCAAGGAGTTCTTCGGCGTCGCCACGCTCGACGCCTTCGGCCATTTCAGCCGCGCCGAGATCGCGGCGGCCGGCGCGGCGCTGGCCTATGTCGAGCGGACGCAGTTCGGCGCCCGCCCGCCCTTGTCCCCGCCCGTGCGCGATTCCGGCACCGACACGATGCTGATCGACGCGGCGACGCGGGCCAATCTCGAACTGACGCGGACCCTGTCGGGCGAACGGGGCGGCAGCCTGCTCGCGACGATCGACCGGACGGTGACGCCCGGCGGGGCACGACTGCTGGCCGAGCGCCTGGCAGGGCCGCTGACCGATCCGCAGGCGATCGCGGCGCGCCATGATGCGGTGGCGGCGCTCGTGGCCGACGGCGCCCTGCGCGAAGACCTCCAGGCCGCGCTCGCCCGCGTGCCCGACATCGCCCGGGCGCTGGCCCGGCTCGCGCTCGACCGCGGCGGCCCGCGCGACCTCGCCTCGCTCGGCGCGGGGCTGACCGCGGCACGGGCGATCGTCGCGATGCTGCTCGACCGGGCGGCCCTGCCGGCCGAATTGTCGAAGGCCTCGCGAGCCCTGTCCGAGATCGACCCCGACCTGCCGGCGCGGCTGGCAGCGACGCTGGCCGAGGAGCTGCCGCTCAACCGGCGCGACGGGCGCTTCGTCCGGGAGGGCCATGACCCGGCGCTGGACGAGCTGCGCCTCCTGCAGGTCGATTCGCGCAAGGTGATCGCGCAGCTGCAGGCCCGCTACGCGGCCGAGACCGGGTGCCGGACGCTGCGCATCAAGCACAACGCCATGCTCGGCTATTTCGTCGAGGTGCCGCAGGCCGTCGGCGAGGATTTCCTGAAGGAGCCCTGGCGGGCGACCTTCGTGCATCGCCAGACGATGTCGGACGCGATGCGCTTTTCCTCCGTCGAACTCGGCGGGCTGGAAGCCAAGATCGCCTCGGCGGCCGACCGCGCGCTGAAGCTCGAGCTCGGCATCTTCGCCGCGCTGAGCGAGGCGGTGCTCGCCCAGGCCGAGCCGATCAAGCGGGCGGCGGCGGCGCTGGCGGAGATCGACGTCGCCGCGGGGCTTGCCGAACTGGCGGCGCGGGAGGGCTGGGTCCGGCCCCTCGTCGATGCCAGCGAGGCCTTCACCATCGCCGGCGGCCGGCATCCGGTCGTCGAGGCGGCGCTGAAGCGCGACGGCAAGCCCTTCGTCGCCAACGAAACGGACCTCTCCCCGCCGGACGACGGTGCGAAGGGCGGGCGCATCTGCCTGATCACCGGCCCCAACATGGCGGGCAAGTCGACCTTTCTGCGCCAGAATGCGCTGATCGCGGTGCTGGCGCAGATGGGGGCCTTCGTGCCGGCGTCGAGCGCCCATATCGGCATCGTCGACCGGCTGTTCTCCCGCGTCGGCGCCGCCGACGACCTCGCCCGCGGGCGCTCGACCTTCATGGTCGAAATGGTCGAGACCGCCGCGATCCTCAACCAGGCCGGGCCGCGCGCCCTGGTCATTCTCGACGAGATCGGGCGCGGCACCGCGACCTTTGACGGGCTCTCGATCGCCTGGGCCGCGATCGAGCATCTGCACGAGGTCAATCGCTGCCGGGGCCTGTTCGCGACGCATTACCACGAGCTGACGGCCCTGGCCGACCGGCTGGAGCGCGTCAGCAACGCGACTGTGCGCGTCACCGAGTGGAAGGGCGAGGTGGTGTTCCTGCACGAGGTCGTGCCGGGCGCCGCCGACCGCTCCTATGGCATCCAGGTCGCCAAGCTCGCCGGGCTTCCGCCGGCCGTGGTCGAACGCGCCCGGACCATCCTGGGCGAACTGGAGAAGAGCGAGCGGGAGAAGCCGGTCGCCTCGCTGGTCGACGATTTGCCGCTCTTCGCGGCTCCCCAGCGCCGCGCGGCAGCGCCGCCCGCTCTGCCGGCTGAAGACCCGCTGCGCCTCACCCTAGACGGACTCGACCTGGACGAGATGACGCCGCGCGAGGCGCTGGAGGCGCTGTATCGGCTGAAGGGGTTGGGCTAGCCGATCCGCCGGATGCTCGTGATCGCGCCGAAGCTTCTCGCCAGAATCCGGTCGCGGGCGGTGCGGAGCGGCTCGCTCATCACCGTCATCGAAAAAGCGGTGGCGTGGAGCAGCGTCTCGGGATCGGTCATGATTCCGACATGGCCCTTCCAGAAGACGAGGTCGCCGCGCCGCAGCCCCAGCAGGGCGTCGTCGAAGGGCACGGGCGCGCCGATATCCCGCTCGAGCATGTCGGAATCGCGGGGCGAGGCGATGCCGGCGGCGGCCAAAGCGAGCTGCGTCAGGCCCGAGCAGTCGAGGCCGAGGCTGGTCTTGCCACCCCAGAGATAAGGCACGTTCAGGAAGCGCTCGGCGACGGTGACGAAGTCGGGCTCGGGCTGCGCCAGCGGCGCGAGATGCGGCGCGAAGACGAAGCCGGTGGCGTAGCGGCCGAACTCGGCGAGCGTCAGGAACTCCCCGCTCTCGCCGGCCACCGCGACACCAGCCCCCAGAGACAGCGCCGCCAGCGGCGGCAGCTTCATCGACGGGCCGGGATAGACGAAGGTCCGCAGCGCACTCACGCGGTGGGTCGGCGCGAGCGCATTCGGCCGCAGCGCGTCGTCGGGCACGTAGCCGACATAACCGTCCGAACGGAGCTGCACCCAGGCCCAGCCCTCGAAGCGCTCGTAGACGTCGACCGCCTCGCCGCAGAGCGCCTCGGTGTCGAGCGGGGCGTCGGGCCGTGGCTCGCGCCGCAGCGGCGCCGAAGGCGCGGCCACGCGCATCGGTTCGGGATCGACGAAGGCGCGCGCCTCGACGAGGCCCTGCAGATGGCGGGCGGCGAGGTCGGGGCGAGCCGGGGTGAGCCGGCGGTCGAGCATCGTGTTCATCTGTCGGGATCCATCTCAGGGGCGGCGCGCCACCAGCGCCTCACCGTCCCGACCTTTGAGGACGAGGGCGCCGTCGGGGCGAATGTCGAAGCTGCCGACGCCCTCGAGCCGGCGCAGAAGCGCCCGCTCCTGCGCCATCACCGGCGGCTCGCAGGCCATCATCGTCGTGGCGGCGGGACCCAGCGTGAGACCTTCTCCGGTCAGCGTGTACGACGTCCGGATGCGGTTGCACGATCCGTTGCCGGCGAGCCCGCCATCCGCGAGAAACTGCAGGCTCGGCCGGGTTTTGCCGAGCATGCGCTGCCCGCCGATCTGGGTGACCCGCCATTCGCCGGAGACCAGAAGATCACGTGGCTCGCCGCCACACCCCCGCAGGGCCGGCTGACGCCGAAGGATCGCGACGGTATCGGGATGGGGCATCCCGCTCATCGTGTCGCGGCAGAGTCGGCGCTCGATCGCGATCCTGGCGGGGCGGCCGTCAAAAACAACGTCGTAGCGTGCCTGCCGACCGGCGCGGCGCGCCCGCGGCGTGGGCGCCCGCAGCTTTTCGCCGCTCGCCATGTCCAGGGTGATGCTATCCTGCGCGATGGTCAGCCGCCAGCCCGGCTCCTGCCCGCGCGCGGTATAGGGTGGGGCGCCCAGCGGGGCCGCCAGCACAGCAGGGCTCAGGACGAGAGCGACGAGACCAGCGAGCGGGCCGAGGCGGCGTGTCCAGATCATGGTGATTCCCCGACGCAGGCGGTGACCATAAGCGCAACGCGCCATCTTCGTCACCAGAGCCCGCTCAGCCGGCGCCGATCTCGCGCGCCCGCTCGACGACGCGATCGGCGAGCCGCTCGACGGCGAGAGCACCCGCCACCGTGCGCTGGATCACCACGTTGCGGCGGTCGGTCTCGTCGCGCCGGCGCGTCACCAGCCCGAGCTTGCCCATGCTGTCCAAGGCACGAGTGATGACCGGTTTGGTTACGCCGAGCTGCGCGGCGAGGCCGCGCACGGTGTGCGGCGGCAGCTCCAGATAGATCGTCAGCAGGATCGCAGTCTGGCGGGCCGAGAGGTCGGACTCCCCGTCGCGCACCAGGTCGAGATGGACTTGGCGCCACAATCTGAGGGCCTGCGAAGGCCTGATCTCCAGGGGCATGGGCAGGACGGGTCCCGATCGTTACGGACCCGTATCATTAACGTGCCGCGATAGTCGCGCAATCGGCTTCTGCCGACAGGCTTAACCGGGCGGGTGGAGTTGTTTGACCAGCGCATAGGTCAGCCGCGCCGCCTGGCATTCCCCGCCCTCGGGCCGGCCGGGCTTCGCCGACGGGTTCCAGCCATAGATATCGAAATGGGCATAGGACTGGGTCGTCTCAACGAAGCGGTTGAGGAACAGCGCCGCAGTGACCGAACCGGCGAAGCTGCCACCGGAGACATGGTTGAGATCGGCGATGCGCGAATCGAGCATGCGCTCATAGGACGGCCAGAGCGGCATGCGCCAGACCGGGTCGTTGACCGCCTGCCCCAGCCGCGCGATCTCGGAGGCCAGCCCTTCATCATGGGTGTAGAAGGGTGGCAGCTCGGGGCCGAGCGCCGTGCGCGCCGCGCCGGTCAGCGTGGCGAAATCGATCAGCAGCTCCGGTGCCTCCTCGTCAGCGAGCGCGAGCGCGTCGGCCAGGATCAGGCGGCCTTCCGCGTCGGTGTTGCCGATCTCGACACTGAGCCCCTTCCGGCTCGGCAGGACATCGCCCGGACGGAAGGAGGAGCCCGAGACCGCATTCTCCACCGCCGGCACGAGCAGGCGCAGCCGCACCGGCAGCTTCGCCAGCATGATCATGCGCGCCGCCGCGATGGCCGCTGCCGCTCCGCCCATGTCCTTCTTCATCAGCAGCATGCCGGCCGAGGGCTTGAGATCGAGCCCGCCCGTGTCGAAGGCGACGCCCTTTCCGACGAGGGTGACCTTGGGATGGGCGGGATCGCCCCAGACGAGGTCGATCAGCCGGGGTGCGCGCGGCGAGGCGCGGCCGACGGCGTGCACCATCGGGAAGTTGCGGGCGAGGAGATCGTCACCGACGATCGCGGCCACCACCGCGCCGGTCTCGTCGGCGAGCGCGCGGATGGCGAGTTCGATCTCAGCGGGGCCCATGTCGTTGGCGGGCGTGTTGACCAGATCCCGCGCCAGCGCCACGGATCCGGCGATCCGGGCGAGATCCGCGCCGTCGACCCCCTCGGGCAGGACGAGCCGCGCCGCGGCGGGCGCCGGTTTGCGGTAGCGGTCGAAGCGATAGGCCTGCAGCAGCCAGCCCAGCGCGGCGAGGTCGGGATCCCCCGTCTCGCCCGCCAGCACATAATCGCCCGCCGGAAGGGAGGCCGCGAGCCGCCCCGGTGCGAAGGGATCACGACGCCGCGCCTCGATGCCTTCGACGCCCAGCAGAACCGCCGCGATGGCACCCGCGGCGTCGGGCAGGACGATGTGCTGGCCAGGCTGGGCCGCGAAGCCCTGGGCTTCCGCGAAGCGCCGGGCTTCCGGCGCGAGATCGGCGAGCAGCGCCCGCAGGCCGGATTTCGTTACGCAATGGACGGGGATCGCGGCCGGGGACGCTGCAACGACGAGGCTGTTCACGGGAGAGGCTACCTGATGCGGAGGGCGGCTAAGGCCGGTTAAGGATGCGTTAGGGTTAACGTTTTATCACCGGTTCGACCACATCGGCCATTGGTGGCGAGGCGGTGAGACCCATGTTTTCCAGTCATCTGTCGTTGAATCCCGGGCCATCGGAGGCGGTCGCGTCGCCGCGGCGGATGTCCCGCCCCGCTCTTGCTCTGTCGCTTTGCCTCGCCGGCCTCGTGCTCGCGGGTTGCCAGGGGCGCGGTGGGCTGGGAGACGTCACCGGCTCCATCGGCGGCAGCGCCTCGCAACCGCGCGGCGCTGCCGACTGGCAGGCCGAGAGCGAGCGCTGGGGCAAGCGCTACGAAGCCAACCCCAAGGACCGCGACGCCGCCTTCTACTACGCCCGTGCCCTGCGCTCGCTCGACCAGAACGCCCAGGCCCTGGCCGTGCTGCAGAGCGCCGTGCTGACGCATGGCAACGACCGTGCGCTGCTGGGAGCCTATGGCCGCTCGCTCGCCGATAATGGCCGCCTCAAGGAAGCCGACGACGTGCTGTCGCGCGCGCATTCCCCGGAGCGTCCGGACTGGCGCATCCTGTCGGCCCAGGGCACGGTCGCCGACCAACTCGGCGAGCATGCCCGCGCCCAGCAGATCTATCAGGCGGCGTTGAAGATCGCGCCGGGCGAGCCGACCGTGCTGTCCAATCTCGGCCTGTCGCTCGCGCTCTCCCGGCAGTTGCCCGAGGCGGAGCGCGTTCTGCGCGAGGCCGTCTCCGCCGGCCGCAGCGATCCGCGCGTGCGCCAGAACCTGGTCCTCGTGCTCGGCCTGCAGGGCCGGTTCGGCGAGGCCGAAACCCTGGCCCGCCAGGACCAGAGCCCCGCGGAAGCCGCGGCGACGGTCGCCTATCTCAAGCGCAGCGTGAGCCAGCCCAACAGCTGGGAGATGCTGAAGACGGGTGCGGGCAAGCCAAAGGCCAAGACCGCCCCCGCCCAGGCGCGCGCGCCCAAGCCGAGCGAGCCGCAGGGCTGAAGCCGGCGGAATGGGACCAAAGCCCGCCGCCACGCGCGACCGCGGCGACGGAGGTTTGTCCTGCGTTCACGCGCACTCCAGCGATAGCGTTCAGCCGCCTTTGTGTGGGGGGTTCGGTGCCTTTGTGCAGAAGGCCGGACCCGGTCTGAGCCGGCAAGCTCCTGGTTTCCCGAGATTGCGAAACCTGCGCTGACAACCCTCAGGAGCCCCGCCCGGCAGGCCCCAAATGTGGGGCCGCGGGCGCAAAGGGGGCGCCCCTATTGCAGCTTCATCACCTGGATGACCGCCGGCATCATGATCACGACGAAGAGGACCGGGAGGAAGAACAGGATCATCGGCACGGTCAGCTTCGGCGGCAGGGAGGCGGCCTTCTTCTCGGCCTCCATCATGCGCTGGTCGCGGCTTTCCTGGGCCAGCGTGCGCAGGGCGGTGCCGAGCGGCGTGCCGTAACGCTCGGCCTGGATCAGCGCTGTCGAGACCGACTTCACCCCTTCGAGGCCCGTCCGGGCTGAGAGGTTCTCATAGGCCTGCCGGCGCTCCGACAGGTAGGACAGCTCGGCCGTACAGAGGGCGAACTCCTCGGCCAGCGGCACCGACTGGCCGCCGATCTCGGTCGAGACCTTGCGAAAGGCATGTTCGATCGACATGCCCGATTCGACGCAGATCAGCAGCAGGTCGAGCGCGTCGGGAAAGGCCAGCTTCATCGAAGCCTGCCGCTTGCTGATCTGGTTCGACAGGAACAGCTCGGGCGCCTTGATGCCGACATAGGCCCCGCCGACGGCCATGCCGATCCGGACCATGACCGGCTGGCCGAAATCGTTGAGCACGAAGACGTAGAACAGCGTGAACAGGAACAGGCCGATCGGCATCACCAGGCGGAAGAACAGGAAGGCGACCTCGGCCTGCTGGCCGCGATAGCCGGCCATGGCGAGCTGGTGCTTCGCCGTCTCCGTCCCGAGCCAGTCGCCCAGCTTGAACTGCTGGACGATGCGCCGCATGAACTCCTTCGGCTCCTGGCGGAGCGAGGCGCGGTCGCCCTGCCGGTTGAGCCGGTCGCGTTCGCGGGCGCGAATCTTCTCGCGCTCGGTCGCGACATTCTTCATGCGCTTCTGGAGGTTCGAGCCCTCTGTCAGCGGAATGGCGATGGTCAGCACCGTCGCCGCCGCCGCGATCGCGACGAAGAGCGACAGCAGGAACTGGCTGTCGACGACCTTGTCCGCGATCAGGGAAATCATCGCTGCGGCCTCAGATGTTGAAGTTGATCATCTTGCGCATCACCAGGACGCCCATCAGCATCCAGATGGCGCAGCCGACGAGCGCGAACTTGCCGGCCTGGGTGATCCAGAGCAGCTCGATGTAGCGGGGGCTGGTGAGGTAGACCATGGCGGCGACGGAGGGCGGGAGACAGGCGATGATGCCGGCGGAGGCCTTCGCCTCCATCGAGACGGCCTGGATCTTGTCGCGCATCTTGCGGCGGTCGCGGATGACGCGCGAGAGATTGCTCAGCGTCTCCGAGAGATTGCCGCCGGTCTTCTGCTGGATGGCGAGCACGATGCCGAAGAAATTCGACTCCGCGCAGGGCATGCGCTCGTACAGCTTGCCGATGGCCTCCGTCAGCGGCAGCCCGAGCGTCTGGCTCTCGATGATGAGGCGGAACTCGGTCTTCACAGGTTCCGCCGATTCCGTCGCGATGATGCGCAGGCAGTCGTTCAGCGGCAGGCCGGCCTTGATGCCGCGCGTGATCACGTCGATGGCGTTGGGAAACTCGTTGCCGAACTTCTTCAGCCGGCGGTTGCGGCAATTCTGCAGGAACCAGGGCGGGATGCCGAGCGCTCCGATGAACAGGCCGACAAGCGCCAGAATGGAGTTGGCGCTCAACACGAAGAGGAGCAGGCCCGTGCCGACCGCCATGGCCGCACTGAAGATATAATACTTCTTGCGGTCCCAGCTCAGCCCGGCCTGCTGGATCCGCTGCTCCAGCGTGAGCTTGTTGCGGGCGTTCTCGCGGCTTTCGATGTCCTTGAGGCTCTGGGCGATCTGCCCGCGCTTGACCCTCGCCTGCGCGTCGCGGTCCATCACCCGCGCGGCGACCGGAGCGGCGAACTCCTTGCGACGCTTCTCCGCGCGGGCCTGCCCGCTGAGCATCGGATAAAACAGTGCATAGGTGACACCGCCCGCGGCGATCGTCGCGAGCAGGATGACGGCGACGACGCTCAGATCCATGGCCGTCCCTCCGGGCTCGTGGCGGCGTCAGGCCGCATTGGCTTCGCCCTGCTCGAGTTCGTCGATCGCAGCGGCGAGGCGCTGTTCCTCGCCGTAGTATCGCGCGCGCTCCCAGAAGCGCGGCCGGCCGATTCCCGTGGCGCGATGGCGGCCGATCAGCTTGCCGTTCGCGTCCTCGCCGAGGATGTCGTAGTTGACGAGATCCTGGGTGATGATGACGTCGCCTTCCATGCCCATCACCTCGGTGATGTGGGTGATGCGGCGGGAGCCGTCGCGCAGGCGCTGCGCCTGGATGATCACGTCGATCGAGGAACAGATCATCTCGCGCAGCGTCTTCGACGGCAGCGAGAACCCGCCCATCGTGATCATCGATTCGATACGGCTGAGGCATTCGCGCGGCGTGTTGGCGTGGAGCGTGCCCATCGAGCCGTCATGGCCCGTATTCATCGCCTGCAGCAGATCGAACGCCTCGGGTCCGCGCACCTCGCCGACGATGATGCGTTCGGGACGCATGCGCAGGCAATTCTTGACGAGATCGCGCATCGTCACCGCGCCCGTGCCCTCGAGATTGGGCGGCCGGGTCTCGAGACGCACGACATGGGGCTGCTGCAGTTGCAGTTCCGCCGCGTCCTCGCAGGTGATGACGCGCTCGTCGAGGTCGATGTAGTTGGTCAGGCAGTTGAGCAGCGTCGTCTTGCCGGAGCCGGTACCGCCGGAGATGACGATGTTGCAGCGGACGCGGCCGATGATCTTCAGGATCTCGGCGCCGGGCGGCGAGATCGCGCCGAACTTGACGAGCTGGTCGAGCGTCAGCTTGTCCTTCTTGAACTTGCGGATGGTGAGCGCAGGGCCGTCGATGGCCAGCGGCGGGGCGATGACGTTGACGCGCGAGCCGTCGGCGAGACGGGCGTCGCAGATCGGCGAGCTCTCGTCGACGCGCCGGCCGACCTGGCTGACGATGCGCTGGCAGATGTTCATCAGCTGCGCGTTGTCGCGGAAGCGGATGTTGGTCAGGGTGATCTTGCCGCCGGTTTCGATGAAGGTCCGGGTGGCGCCATTGACCATGATGTCGGCGATGTCGTCGCGGGCGAGCAGCGGCTCGAGCGGGCCATAGCCGAGCACGTCGTTGCAGATGTCGTCGAGCAGTTCCTCCTGCTCGGCGATCGAGAGCACGACGTTCTTCAGCGAGATGATCTCGTTGATGATGTCGCGGATTTCCTCGCGCGCCGATTCGCCGTCGAGCTTGGCGAGCTGCGACAGGTCGATGGCCTCGATGAGAGCACCGAAGATCATGCTCTTCATCTGGTAGTATTCTTCGGAGCGCTGCGGCTCCGGGGCGGCGACGGGCGCCCCGCGCCGGGGATCGGCGGCCTGCGGCTCCGGCTGGCGCTGGACCGGGGCCGCCGGCGTCGGCGCCCTCACGGCCAGCGCGGGCGCCGCGGCTCCACCGGTGGATCGCTTTCCGAACATCTCAACCCTCTCGCACGCAGACGGCCGGAGCGGGCAGCCCGGCCGGCAACCTTCTCCCGCTCATGGCCCTGTCGACGTCGGCTGCGGCCTGGTGCGCTTGCATGATCAGGCCTTGCGACGCAGTTTGGCGACGAGCGGCTCGAACAGGCTGCGCTTGCTGCGCTTGGCCTCGCCGCGGCCGGTGAGGCTGCTGGCGATCTGCACGAAGGCCTCGGCGATCTTTCCGCCGGCCTGCACCTCGGCGATCATCTGGCCATTGTTGGCCGCGGTGCCGAAGAGCTGCGCGTCGAAGGGGATCGAGGTCAGCACGTCGATGCCGAGCGCCTTGGAGAACTCAGCCGCGTCGATCTCCGGCCGCTTGGGCATGCCGACCTGATTGAGCACGAGCTTCGGCCCGGCATCGTTGGGGCGGTTGGCCCGGGCGAGGTCGATCAGGTTCTTGGCATTGCGCAGCGAGGCGAGCTCCGGCCCCGCCACCACGACGATCTCGTCGGCCGAGATCAATGCCCGCCGGGCCCAGCCGCTCCAGACATGAGGGACGTCGAGCACGACGCAGGGAACGGTGGCGCGCAGCAGGTCGAAGAGCTGCTCGAAAGCGTCCTCCGGCAGGTCCAGCGTGCGGTCGAGCATCGCAGGGGCCGCCAGCAGAGCCAGATTGTCGCTGCAGCGGGAGAGCAGCCGGTCGAGCATGTTGGCGTCGAGGCGCTCGGGCGCGAAGACCGCCTCGGCGATGCCCTGCGGCGGGTCCTGGTTGAAGTCGAGGCCGGCGGTGCCGTAGGCGATGTCGAGATCGACGATCACCGTCGAGGCATCGAGGTTGCGGGCGATGGCCCAGGCGACGTTGTGCGAGACGGTCGACGCGCCGACGCCGCCCTTGGCGCCCATCACGGCGATGATGCGGCCGAGATTGCGGGCGCCGGGCGCGACATAGAGCTCCGACAGCGTCTTCAGCACGTCGAGCGTGCCGAGCGGCGCGATGAGATATTCGCTGACGCCGCGGCGGATCAGGTCCCGGTAAAGCTGCACGTCGTTGACGTGGCCGATCACGATGACCTTCGTACCGGAGTCGCAACTCTCGGACAGCATGTCGAGATGGCCGATCAGGCTGGCCGCATCCGCGACCGTCTCGAGCACGATGATGTTGGGCGTGGGCGCCGAGCGGAAGGCCTCGACGGCCGCCGCCGGCCCACCCATGTGGATGCGCGCATGCGCCTTATCCATGCGTCGGTCGGCGATGGCGGCCTGCATGGTCGCGGCCACGCCCGGCGTCTCGCAGAACGCCTGCAGGGTGACGCGCGGCAATGGCGCGACGACATCCTCGACCGCGCTGCCCGAAGCTATGCCCTGGTCCTCCCCGGCGTTCATCAACGGCCTCCGACAGTCGAGTTGATCTGCGGGGTTTCCTGCCGGTACTGCGTCGACGGGTCCTTGCCTTCGCGGATCTTGGCGATGGCGCCCATGCGCTTGGCGATGTCGGGGCGGCCCTCGCTGCGCGAACGGACGAGATCGATCGGATCGGCGACCTGGGCGGCGAGCGTCGCCTGGCTGGAACAGCCGAAGTTCCAGTAGGGTTCGTTCGACATGTCGTCCTTGAAGCTCGAGACGCCGGTATCGGCCGGCCACTGGCCGCAATCATGCGGCAGCTTGGCCTGAAGCGAGGCGAAGGTCAGGCGGATGGGCGAGGCGAGATGGGCGTCCGAGACCGGATAGGTCGTGACCGACAGCGCCGTGCCGGGCACGCCGCCGCGTGCCAGTGCCGAGCGGATGCCGTTCAGCGTGTCATGCGCCGCCATCTCGCGGCGGGTGCCCGTCGGAACCTGGGCGACCAGCCCGCCCTTGCCCGAGCGGCGGTACTCGCGGGCGAAGTCCGCGACATCCTCCGCCTGGCGATCGTCGAGCCTGCCGCCCGAACGACCGACGAAGACGTCGAGCGAGCGCGGCGCGTCGCGCAGCACGATCGGATGGCGCTCGCGCACATCCACGGGCACGCCCGTTTCGGCAAGGTCGCGCTTTCCGGAACAGGCGCCGAGCAGCATCGCTGCAGCGAGCGCGATGCCGAGGCCGAGGGGCCGGGTGTTCTGTTGTGATCGAGCCATCATGGTCTCGCCATCCCTTGCGTGTTCGGACTTCGCCATCGCGACCGGCTTCAGTCGGCGATGAAGCCGACGCGGCCCTTGTAGGCCTGCGGCGCCGGCCCGCCGCCGGTTCCGTAAATCTTGTTTAGGCGCCCGAGCAGCACGGCCTGTGCGTCATGGGCATCGACGAAGCCGTCATCGGGACGCTGCACCTGGTTGGGCTCCATCGGCTTGGCGATGTAGGGCGTCGCCGTGATCAGCAGTTCGGTCTCCTCGCGCTGATAGTCGCGCGAGCGGAAGAGCACGCCGATGACGGGCAGGTTCATCAGGCCGGGGAAGCCGTTGAGCGACTGCTTGGAGACGCGCTGGATCAGGCCGGCGGTGGCGAGCGTGCCGCCTGAGGGCAGTTCGACGGTGGTGTCCGACTTGCGCACCCGGAAAGCCGGCGCGTTGACGACCTGCTGGCTGCTGTTGCGGGTGTCGCTGAGGCGCAATTGGTTCTCGAAGTCGAGCTCCGTCACCTCGGTCGCGATGCGCATGCTGATCTTGTTTCCCGACAGCACGATCGGCGTGAAGTTCAGGGCCACACCGATCGGCCGGTACTGGATGCCGAGCGTGCAGAGGCCCGTGCCGTCGCAGGAATAGCCGCTGGGAACCGGAACTTCGCCGCCCGCCGTAAACTTGGCGCTTTCGCCGGAAATGGCGGTGACCGTCGGTTCCGCCAGGACGCGCGAGAGCCCGGCGCGTTCCAGGGCCCGAAGAGTGAAATTGGTCGAGTTTCCGATGCCGGCGGTAACCGCGGTCGCGGCCAGCGCTTGCGGCTGCAGCGGCAGCGGATTGTCGAGCGTCGGCATGACCGAGAAGTTTCCGAGCTTCCACTCACCCGTCGAGTTGATGCCGAGCTGCTTGATCGCCTTGCGCGACACCTCGGAGACGACGACCTTGACCATGACCTGGTCGCGGCCGCGGATCGTCAGCGAGTTGATGACGGCGCCCTTGGAGGAGCTGAACAGCCCGGCCGTGGTGCCGACGAAGGCGTTGGCGATGTCGACGGCCTGGGTCGCCTCGGAGGCGTTTGCGACATTGCCGACCAGCAGGATCGAGTTGCCGGCCGGCTTGACCTCGATCTGGGCGCTCGGCATCGCCGAGCGCAGCGTCTGGCGCAGCACGTTGAGATCGCGGCCGACCTCGATTTCGAGCGCGGTGATCTGGCGACCCTCGCCGTCAATGACGAACATCGAGGTCGAACCGTCGGCGATGCCGATGATGAAGAGCTTGCGGGCCGAGCGGACGACCGCGTTGGCCACCTTCGGATTGGCGACGAAGACCTCCTTGGCGTCGCGCGGCAGCTCGACGATCAGCGAGCGGCCGATCGAGAGATCGAGCTTGCGCGAGATGGCGTGCTCGCTGGTGCCGACATTGAGGACCGGCGCCTGGCCGGTGGCCTGGGCGAAGGCCGGCCCGGCGAGCGCCAGAACGAGGGCGGCGGAGAGGAGGGTACGGTGCCGGCTCACTGGTTCGCACTCCTCATGGTCACGCCATATTTCACGATGGTCATCGCGCCTTCGGCCGTCGGGCCCGTCACGATCTGGCCGGCATCCTTGAGGCTGCGCAGCGAGAGCGAGAGCGTTCCCATCTTCTGGGCGCGGAACAGGGTTTCGGCCTGGCCGGGCTCGACTTCGAGCGTCGCCGTCTCGCCGACCACGACCTTCTCGCCGTTGCGCTCCTGGACGTTCTGGCCGATCGCGAGAACGCGGAGGTTGCGCAGGATCGTCTCGCTCAGGAAGGCGTCGCCTTCGCCTTCGACCGCCGGCCCCTTCACCGTCACGATCACGTCGACGCGATCATTGGGGAGGATGAAGCCACCGGCCGTGTTGGCGCCGCGGCTGTCGGTCGAGATCGCGACGGCGCGCATGCCGGACGGCAGCACCGCCGAGAGGAAGCCGGTGCCGTCGGTCTTGATCAGCTTCTCGCGGCGGAGCGGCTCGGAGGCGAGCATGCCGTAGCGGACGACCTGACCGGCGAGCTCAGTTTCGGCCTGCGGCGCCTCGTCCTTGCGGATGACGCCGGCCGGCACGCTGGCGAGCGGCCAGTCGAGCCAGCGCATGTCGGCGGCGGCGACGACGTTACCGACGGGGATGTCCGCCGCGGCGACGAGAACGGGCACCGTCGGCGCCTGTTCGACCCGGGCGACGGGAGCAGGAGCCTGAGACGGCTTCCTGATCAGCATGGCGGCACCGATACCGGCGACCAGCGCAACCAGAAGGATGATGATGCGGGCGGGACTCATAGCGACTGACCCTCGGCCAAACCCAGTTGGCTCTCGGCGAGGATCGTGCGGCTGGAATCGTCAACTTATGGTTAATCGGACGTATCTTTTTTGAAGGCCGGGCCGACGGCCCGCGCCGGTGCCCTCACAGCCCCATCGCGGCCCGCCACAGCGCGCTGTCGGGCAGCACGAGGAGGGCGGCAAAGGCGAGCGCGATGCCATAGGGCACGCCCTCCTTCGGCGAGTGCAGCCGGCGTGCCCAGGACCAGCCGGTCGCGACCTGCGGCAGCGGGCCGGAGCGCAGCTTGAGGAGAACGAAGGTGAGCACGCCGCCGCCGATCGCCGCCAGGGAAAGATAAGGCATCAGCTGATCGAAGCCGAACCAGAGCGCGGTCACTGCCGCGAGCTTGGCGTCGCCGCCGCCGATCCAGCCCGCCGCGAACATGCCAAAGCAGATCACCAGGACGAGCCCACCCGCCGCGAGGTGCCAGAGGAGCTGGTTCCAGCCCAGCCCCAGCGTGGCGGCACAGACGGCGAAGGTCGCGAGCAGGACGAGGCAGAGCCGGTTTGAGATCGTCATCGAAACGAGATCGCTCGCCGCGGCATAGGCCATGGCCGCCGGAAAGATGAAGAGCAGGGCGATGAGCGGGAGCGACATGGACATCCCCTTCCGGAGCGATGACGGCGACGGAGGCGATCCTGCCGCAGGCGCCTCACCAAACCCTTACTGCGTTCGATGAGAGGGGCGCGACGCGGGTCGCCTCGAATCAAAACGCCCCGGACGAGCCGGGGCGTTTCGGTCTCGGTGTGGCGGAGCGTTGCCGCCCCGCACCGTCTTACTTGATGGCGTCGTTGATCTCGGTGAACTTGGCGGAGAGGTTCGTGCCGATCTGCGTCCAGACGGTGATGCAGACGACGGCGATCAGGGCCGCGATCAGGCCGTACTCGATGGCGGTGGCGCCGGACTCATCCTTGACGAAACGAGCGAAAACGTTGGTCATGTGAAACTCCTCTTGAACCACGGTTTGACGGCTGCCTTCGCTCTGAAGTGGCTTCGGTCAGCGACGAGATGGACATTACCCCGCTCCTCTTGCCGATCGGTTAAGGCGAGAGAAGAATTCGCTCGACCTCAAAGACATTCGAGCGATGGTTAACGCCGAATTGCCATGATCATCGACAGGTTCAATCAGATTATTACATGTCTTTTACAGTTAATGAGCCGTTTTACGTTTGCCATTCCTGCACATCAACATCCGGCGCCGGCATCATCCTGTCCGGGTATCAGGGGGCGGGGCTGTCTCTCTCCCTTGGTCATGTGTCCCCCGCCCTCGCCAAACCAGCCCGCACAGCCAGATTAGGGTTTGATTCATCATTTTCCGCTTAGCTGTCGGTACGGAAATCTTGAGGCAGCGCGATGTTCACTCTCCCGGCCGCCCTTCGGCGCCATCGGCCCCGCTCCGCCCGGACCATCGCCGCGCTCGCGGGGACTGTCGCGGTGCTCGCGCTGACCGCCGGTCCGGCGCAGGCGGCGCCCGCCACGGGCACGGTCGAGAGCGTCATCGTCAAGGTCGATCACGCCAAGGTGGTCCGGCTGCCCGAGAAGGCCCAGACCGTGATCGTCGGCAATCCCGCCATCGCCGACGTCGCCGTGCAGAAGAACGGGGTGATGATCGTCACCGGCAAGAGCTTCGGCGTGACCAATCTGATCGCGCTCGATGCGTCCGGCACGCTCCTGGCTGAATCCCTCGTGCGCGTGGGCGCGGATTCCGATTCCGTGCTGACCGTGCAGCGCGGGCTGGAACGGGAGAGCTATTCCTGCACGCCGGTCTGCCAGCCGGCGGCGCAACTCGGCGACGCGCAGAAATATTTCGGCGAGGTCGGCTCCCAGGCCAGCACCCGCAACGGCGCGGCGCTGGGCGCGAGCAAGCGCTGAAACTCGACGCCTCAGGGTTAAGCACCCGCTAACCGCGATTCAACCGCGACGGATACCGGTCTAACGGATCGGCAATGCTTTGCCGGTAACAGTGGACGCGTCATCTGACCGATGCCGCATCCGACGGGCCAACAGGCGAAAGCCGGCCCGAGGTCCCGCGGCAGCGACCTGCACGCGACAACGGGACCCGGACGACATGACCGACCCTTCACCCACCAACCCCAAGGCAACGACTGCGCCGGTGCCTGCACGCCGCGCACGGTTCCGGCTGCTCACCCGCTTCCGCCGGTCGCAGGACGGCGCGACCGCCGTCGAGTTCGCCTTCATCTCGATCCCCTTCCTGATGCTGCTCACCGCCATCCTGGAAACGGCGCTGCTGTTCTGGACCAGCCAGGTGCTCGAGGAGGCGGTCTCCCAGACCTCGCGGCGCCTGCTCACCGGCGAGGCGCTGACGCGCTACACCGGCAATGCGGCCACCAACACGCAAGCCTTCAAGAACGACGTCTGCGCCAATGCCCCGGGGCTCGTCGACTGCTCGAAGCTGGTCATCGACGTCCGCACCTACAGCTCCTTCGCCAATGCGAAGAACGGCACCGACGGCACGAATCCGATCTCGGCTGGCGGGCTGAACACCACCGGCTTCGGCTACAGCGCGCCCCAGCCGCAGCAGATCGTGGTGGTGCGGGCCGTCCTCGAATACCCGCTCTACTTCACCTACTGGAGCGCGAGTCTGGCCAATATCGGCTCCGGCCGCCGCGGCATCGTCGCCTCGGCGACGTTCCGGACCGAGCCCTTCAACGCGCCTGCGACATGAGGTCTCCGATGACGCGCGCCTTCTCCCTGCGCCGCAACAAGGCGGCCCTGCGACGCCTGACGCGACGCTTCCGCGGCAACCCGCGCGGCGTCGCCGCCGTCGAGTTCGCGATGATCCTGCCGGCGATGCTGGCGATCTATTTCGGGATCGTCGAAACCGGCCAGGGCGTCATGATCGACCGCAAGGTTACGCAGCTGACGCGCTCGCTCGCCGACCTGGCCGCGCAGTCCACCACCATCTCCGACACCGAGATGAACAACATCTTCGATGCGGCGCAGACCGTGATGATGCCCTATACCAGCGCCAACCCGAAGATGTCGGTCCACCACATCGTCGTTGACGGCGCCGGCGTGGCGAAGGTGTGCTGGAGCGAACAGCGCAACTCGACGAAATTCGCGCGCGGAACCACGGTCACGATCCCCGCTGATATTCGCCTGCCCAACAGCTCGATCATCATGGCTCAGGCGAGCTACGACTTCACGCCCGTGGTCGGCTGGCTCATCAAGGGCGGCGCGATCTCGATCGGCGGCGACCCGATCTATATGCGCCCGCGCCTCGGCAAGGCCGGCGGCACCGCCAGCATCGAGCAGGTCGAGCGGTCCGGCGTGGCGATGTGTCCCGGCTTCGGCTGACCGGCACGACGCTCGCGTCCGATCGCCTCAGATCGTCCGGTTGCAGGCGCCGACCTCCGGCTGAGCCGCAGCACCGCATCAATCGCGGCGAAGACCTCGCGCATTCGCGCATCCGACACCGGGCTCTCTCAGACCACGACCAGTTCGGGGCTTGTTGGACGAGGCGCGCACCAGGGCCCAGCCTCCCGGTCCTGCGTGGTGACGCGCACGCCATTGACGGTGACGACGTCGCGGACCCGGCTGGCCTGCGAAATCGACCCATGCACCGTCGGCGGCATGGGGCTGCAGTCAGCCGCGCAGGATCATGCGGCCAGTCTGGACCTCGTAGCCGCGCAGCTTGGCGAGGAAGGAGGTGCCGAGCAGGCTCATCGACAGGGCGCCTTCGGGCAGGACGACCGCCTCGACATTGCGCACGAGGATCGAGCCGAGCCGGACCTCGCGCAGGGTGACGCGAGCGCCCCTCACCGTGCCGTTGGCGGTGTTCAGCGTCATCTTGTAGTCGCCCGGCGAGGGCCGGATGCCGAGCGCTGTCGCATCCTTCGCCGTCAGCGCGACGAGGCTGGCGCCGGTATCGACGAGCATCTTCACGCGGAAATTGTCGATCGAGGGGTGCACGACATAGTGGCCGCGATAATCGGCCGCCACCGTCAGGGTCGGGGGCTCGGCGGGACGAAACGGCGTGGCCGTCGGCTCGGTCGCCCTCGCCGAAGCGGGGCTCGCGGTCATGGTCGCGGCGCTCGGCGCTTCGCCCACACCGACGAGGTCGGCCAGTCTGCCGCTGTACCCCACCGCGCTCAGCGATGCGATCGCCGCGATCCCGAGCGCCCAGACCACCGGATTTTGCGCCATCGGCCTGCCCTCCCCCTGCGTTGCCGCGACGATGCGGCGCAGTTCCTGCGGAAGGGTGAAGACGGCCTGCGGGATGACGCGGGATGCCGAATTGCGGGCCGATCGATGCGCGACAGGCTTAACCACGCCTTGCCACGACCGCGCGAACGGGTCTTGACCTAGAGGAAGGACTGCCCGACCAGCGCCTCGATCGCATCCCGGCGCGGAATGCTGGGCTGGGCACCGGCCGCCGTACAGGCGAGAGAGCCGGCGGCGAGGCCGCGCTGCAGGGCGCCCGAGAAGCCGTAGCCGGCGGACAGCGCCGCCGCGAAGGCGCCGGTGAAGCTGTCGCCGGCCGCCACCGTATCGACCACACTGACGGCGGGGGCCGCGAGCCGGCGGCGGACGCCGCCATGCCAGCCGACGACACCCTGCGCGCCGAGCGTGACGATGCAGGCGATGCCGAGCTCGCCGTCGCAGCGGCGGGCGATATCGTCGGGATCCCGCTCGGCCCAACCCAGCGACTGCGCCAGCACCAGCGCCTCGTGCTCGTTGGCGACGAGCATGTCGAGGCCGGCGAGCAGCGCGGGATCGGGCGGCCCGGCGGGCGCGAGGTTGAGGATGACGCGGCCGCCGGCCTGCTTCATGCGCTGTGCCGCCATAAGGCATTCCGCCTCCGGCACCTCGCGCTGGAGCAGCAGGATGTCGCCCTCGCCGAGCGGCAGCGACGCCAGGGGCGTCGCGCTTGCCTGCGCGTTGGCGCCGGCGGCGACGACGATCTGGTTCGCGCCATCCGCAGCGACAGCGATGAAGGCGGCGCCGGTCGGCACTGCCACCCGCGCGACGTCAGCGAGGTCGACACCATCGGCCGCCAGCAGCGAGAGCGCGATGTCGGCGAAGGCATCGGTCCCGACCGCGCCGACGAGGCGCACCTGCGCACCGGCGCGACGGGCCGCGAGCGCCTGGTTGGCGCCCTTGCCGCCGGGATGGAGGGCGTAAGAGGGACCGATGACGGTCTCGCCGGCGCCTGGCAGGCGCTCGACCGGCGTGACCAGATCGACATTGAGCGAACCGAAGACGACGATCATGCCGCGATGGCTCCAGCGAGACGGCGGATGCCGTCGACGAAGGCGGCTTCCGGCGTGGTCACGAGGGTCTTCAGGCCCGCCGCGGCCAGGCCGCCGCCATAGCTCTCCGCCATGGCGCCCTCGGCGACGAGATGGACGGTGTCATGCCGCCCGAACAGCGCCAGCGCGCCGGCGATCTCGTGGCCGACCAGCAGGGCCGAGAGATAGGGGCCGACGGCCGAACCCGGCAGCCGCCCGGCCAAGACCTCAGAGCGAGCCGCGAAGGCGGTGTTGAGCAGGCCGCCGGGGCGCCGCGAGGCGGCAAAGCCTGCAGAAAGACCCAGTTGCGCGCCCTCCTCGCTCGGCTCCTCGGCGAGGCGGGAGAGGATCGAGTTCTGCCGCAGCAGACCCCAGATCTCGCCAGTCATGAAGCTGGCGAAGCGGGTGATCTGTCCGCCCTCGACGAGGGCCCATTTCGAATGCGTGCCGGGCAGGCAGGCGATGCCATCCTTGAGCCCGAGCCCGACGATCAGGGTCTCCTCGCCGCGCATGACGTCGAAGGCGCCCTCGTCGCAGGAGAGGCCGGGCAGGATCAGCGCAGGCGTGCCGTCGGCCAGCGCGACCTTCAGACCGGCCGCGGCGATGGCATCCGGCGAGGCGGGGCACGGGACGTAAGCCGCCTCGACCCAGCCATTGCGGCTGCCGACCATGCCGGCCAGCACGATTTGCGCCTCGGGCGCCATCCGGCGCAGGTCGCCGGCGATGGCCTCGAAGGCGGAAGGGAAGCCACCTGCGGGAACCGACTGGATGCCCTGGTCGGCGCTGCGGCGCTCGAGAACCTCGCCGGCTGCCGAGATGAGGAAGGCGCGGGCGCGGGTCGTGCCCCAGTCGAGCGCGATCAGGGGTCTGGGCATGGGGGAAGGCTCCGGGACCCCCTCCCCCTCGTGGGGAGGGGCAGGGGTGGGGGGCGAACGACCGGGTGACAGTTGCACCACCAAAAGCGCTGGATCAACCGTTCACGCCTCGATGCATGCGAGGCGCTCCACCTTTACGCCCCCCACCCCTACCCCTCCCCACAGGGGGGAGGGGAATAGCCTCACGCCGCGAAGAAGACCGTCTCGTTCTCGCCCTGCAGATGGATATCGAAGCGGAAGCTGCCGTCCGGCTGGCGCGTCGCGATCAGCGTCTGGCGCCGCTGCGCCGGGACCAGCGCCAGCACCGGATCGGCGGCATTCGCCGCTTCACTTTCGAAATAGATCCGCGTCGTCAGCCGGGTCAGGATGCCACGGGCGAAGACGGAGAGCGAGAGATGCGGCGCCTGCAGCGTCCCGTCCGGCGCGGCGACAGGGCCGGGTCGAATGGTCTCGATCTGGAAGGCGCCCTCGGCCGTCGTCTCCACGCGGCCGAAACCGGTGAATCCGGCATTGCCGGCGGCGTTGTAGCGGCCCTGCGCGTCGGCCTGCCAGCTCTCGAGCATGGCGTCTCCCACCGGACCGCCGTCGCCGTCATAGACGGTCCCTTCGATCCGGATGCGCTCGCCAGCCACGCCGTCAGTCGCGACCTGTTCGGTCGCCAACTCGCTGCCGCCATAGGCGCGCGGCGTCAGCGCATAGGCGAAGAAGGGGCCGATGGTCTGCGAGGGCGTGATGCCGAGGGGGCCCTTGGCCGTTTGCGGATCAGTGTTCATGCGGCTCCTCCACCGGCGTCGCATTGCGGCCGCGCAGGACGATGTCGAACTGGTAGCCGAGCGCCCATTCCGGCTCGGTCGTGGCGAGGTCGAAGCGCGAGACGAGCCGATCGCGCACTTGCGCGTCGGTGATCGACTGGAAGATCGGATCGTATTGGAACAGCGGATCGCCCGGGAAATACATCTGGGTGATCACGCGCGACAGGAAGCTCGGCCCGAAGAGCGAGAAATGGATATGAGCCGGGCGCCAGGCATTGTGATGGTTGCGCCAGGGATAGGCGCCGGGCTTCACCGTGACGAAGCGGTAGCGCCCTTCAGCATCCGTCAGGGCCCGGCCGGCCCCGGTGAAGTTGGGATCGAGCGGCGCCGGATGCTGGTCGCGGACATGGACATAGCGCCCGGCCGCATTGGCCTGCCAGATCTCGATCAGCGTATGCGGCACCGGCCGGCCGTCCTCGTCGAGCACGCGGCCCGAGACGATGATGCGTTCGCCCAGCGGTTCGCCCGCATGCTGGCGCGTCAGGTCCGAATCACCCGTACCGACAGCCGCATGGCCGAAAACCGGGCCGGTCGTCTCCGAGAGCGTGTGGGGCAGCAGGATCAGCGGCTGCGACGGCGCGCGCTTCACCGTCGAGCCATAGGCCGGCGAGGCGTTCACTGGGTGCGCCGCCAGGCTCTCGCGCGGATAGATCAGGCTCATGCCGCCACCCCATGCGCTTGCTTGGTGCGGGCGTGGAGATCGCGCAGCACCGACAATTCCTGCTCTGTCGCGGCGGGCGTTTCCGCGACGTCGGCCGCGAAGCGCAGCGGCCAGCCGCAACCGGCCTGGACCTGCTCGCGCGTCACGCCCGGATGCAGCGAGACGACGGTGAGTTCGGCGGTTTGCGGATCCGGCTCCAGCACGCAGAGATCAGTCATCACCTTGGTCGGACCCTTCGTCTTCAGGCCGAGCGCGGCGCGGTCACCCTTGCCCTTGCCGTGACCGAATGAGGTGATGAAGGGCAGCCTGTCGACGAAGGCGCGGGTACCCATCGCCATGGTGATGAAGATCTGGCCGCAATTGCTGGCGATCTCGGGGGCGCCACCGCCGCCGGGCAGACGCACCTTGGGAGCGTCATAGGGGCCCACCACCGTGGTGTTGAGATTGGCGAAGCGGTCGATCTGCGCGCCGCCGAGGAAGCCGATGGTGATGCGCCCGCCCTGGAGCCAGTAGCGGAACATCTCGGGCACCGCGACGGTGGTCAGCGCGGTGTCACAGAGCTCGCCGTCGCCGATCGAGAGCGGCAGCACGCTGGGCCGCGTCGAGAGCGTGCCGGATTCGTAGATCAGCGTGATCTTCGGGGCGTGGGTCAGCCGGGCGAGGTTGCAGGCGGCCGAGGGCGCGCCGATGCCGACGAAGCAGACGTCCTGGTTCGTCAGCAGGCGCGCCGCCGCGATCGTCATCATCTCGATGGGGGTCGCGCTCATCACGTCGCCTCCTTCCGGGTCGCATGGCGGGCGAAGGCATCAGGCCCCTTGTCCAGCACGTTGTCCTTGATCCAGGCCAGGAAGGTCTCGCGCTCGCGGGCGATCTTGTCCCAGGCGATGTAGAAGTCGTTGGCCCGCTTGTAATAGCCATGGGCGTAGGACGGGTAGGCGCCGCCCGGCACATGGGCGATGGCCGTGACGGCCCAGGACGGCAGGATCACCGCATTGGCGTTGCGCGGGCCGAAATCGTCGACGATCTCCTCGACGGTGACGAGCGAGCGCTTCGCCGCCAGAACCGCCTCCTTCTGCACGCCGACGATGCCCTCCAGTAGGACATTGCCCTCGCGATCGGCCTTCAAGGCGTGGATGATCGCGGCATCGGGGCGGATCGCCGGCACCGTTGCCAGCACCTCGCCCGTATACGGGCAGGTGACGGAGCGGATCTGCGGATTGACGCTGGGCAGATCGACGCCCTTGTAGCCGCGGAAGACGGCGAAGGGCAGGTTCGCCGCGCCGGCCTCATAGGCGTTGGCCATGGCGGCGTGGCTGTGCTCCTCGATCTCGAGCCGGTGCGGCCAGGCGTTCTCGACCGCGTCGCGGAAGCGGTGCAGCGAGCCGACTCCGGGATTGCCGCCCCAGGAGAAGATCAGCTTCTCCGCGCAGCCGGTGCCGATCAGCTGGTCGTAGATCAGGTCCGGCGTCATCCGGATCAGCGTCAGGCGCCGCTTGCCCTGGCGGATGACCTCATGCCCTGCCGCATGCGGGATGAGATGGGTGAAGCCCTCCATTGCGACGGAACAGCCATCGCTCAGGACCGCCTCGATTCCCTGCGAGAGGGAGACGAATTCCGCCACCTTGACATCTCCTCGGACTGTGCGTTTATCGCACACTGTGTTGATAATCGAACGTTAAGCCAGCGAGGGGCAGGCGGTCAAGGATGGCTGGAGAGGCGCCCGATCGCGACCACATGGCGGCCCTCGAAAAGGGGCTGGCGGTGATCGAGTGCTTCGATGCCGGCCGCGACAGACTCACGATCGCGGATGTGGCGCGGGCGACGGATCTGTCCCGAGCCGCTGCCCGGCGCTGCCTGCTGACGCTGACTCGGATCGGCTATGCCGCCTTCGACGGGAAGTTCTTCACGCTGACGCCGCGCGTGCTGCGGCTCGGCCATGCCTGGCTGGCCTCGACCGCCCTGCCCCAGCTCGTGCAGCCTTTCCTCGAGCGGCTCTCCGAAGAGACGCACGAGTCGTCCTCGGCCTGCCTGCTCGACGGGCACGAGATCGTCTATATCGCGCGCTCGGCGCAAAGGCGGATCATGTCGGTCGGGCTCTCGGTCGGCACGAGGCTGCCGGCGTCCTGCACCTCGATGGGCCGGGTGCTGCTGGCGGCGCGCGACCCCGCCGACGCCCGGGCGCGCATTCTTGCGGGCCGGCCCCGGGCGCTGACGCCCCACACCGTGACCGATCCGGATCGGCTGGCGGAGATCCTGGCCACGGTGCGGGCGCAGGGGTACTGCATCGTCGACCAGGAACTCGAACTCGGGCTGATCTCGATCGCCATGCCGCTCCTCAATGCGCGCGGCGAGGTGGTCGCCGCCTTCAACCTCTCCGGCCAGGTCCAGCGCAGCTCAGCGGCGGAGATGGCGGAGCGCTTCCTGCCGGGCATGCGCCAGCTCCAGGCGCTGCTGCGCCCCCTGATCAGCTGAAGGACGACGCCATGCTGGAGCTGAAGGCGGGGCCGCTGAGCGCCCGCATCCACCCGGAGATCGGCGGCATCATCGCCGGGCTGGAGTGGCAAGGGCCGGATGGGCGCCTGCATCCGCTCCTGCGCGCGCCGCCGGGTCTCGCGCCCTCGACCGCAGCCCCCAACAAGATGGGGAGCTGGGCGATGGTGCCCTTCGCCAACTGCGCCTTCGACCGCATTGTCGACGATGGCGATCGGCGCTTCACGCTGCCTGACAATGCACTCGATGGTGGCCACTGCATCCACGGCTTCGGCTGGCAGTCGGACTGGGTCCTACTCGGCCATACCGCCAGCCATACCGTGCTGGAACATCGGCGCGAGGCCGGTCCCGACCCCTATCGCTACCGGGTCACCCAGGAGATCGCGCTGGACGAGGCCGGTCTGACCGTCAAACTCGTCCTCACCAACGAGGCGGACCAGGCCCTACCCTATGGCTTGGGCCATCACCCCTGGTTTCCCGCGGCGCCGGATACGCGGCTGCGGATGGCGGCTCGCGGCGCGCTTCTGTTCGGCGACGAGGGCTATCGCGCCACCGGCGCCTGCCAGCTCGGCGACGGCGGCCCCTATGCCGAGGGCGCCGTCTTCGCGACGGGCGGGGAGGTCGCGTGGAGCTTCCTCGGCTGGGACGGGACGGCGCGGATCGAGACGCCCTCGACCGGGCTCGCGATCGTGCTGACGGCGAGCGAGAGCCTGCGTTGCCCGGTGGTCTGGGCGCCGCCGGGCGCGGATTTCCTCTGCGTCGAGCCGCAGAGCCACGCCATCGGCTCGCCCAGCGAGAGAGCGGCGCGGGAAGCCGCGCCGCTGAAGCGGCTCGCCCCAGGCGAGACGCTCGAAGGCTGGCTACGGATCGTTCCCGAGGCGCTCTGAGCTTCGCTCAGCGCCAGCGCGGGCCGGTCTCGTAATAGCGCTGCAGGTTGGTCGGCTGATAGCCAAAGGCGCCGGCGGGCAGAGCCGGGCGCAGGAGGATCTGCTCGCGGGCGGCATCCCATTTCGGCGCCTTGCGCTGCTGGGCGATGGCGGCGCGCTGCTTGCTCTTGGCCTTGGCGAATTTCGTCTTCGTGCCCCCCTTGGCCTTGGCGAATTGCGAGAGATTGTCGGGCGCGACGCCGTTCAGCGCGATGCGCGTCTGGCTGGGCCCATGCTTCTTCACCAGGGCGAAGAGCTTGGCGGCATTGGCCGGGTGCAGGCGGATGCAGCCATGCGAAGCCGGGCGGCCGAGCGCACCGACCGCCGTGGTGCCATGAATGGCATAGCCGCCGCGGAAGAAGATGGCGCTGGGCATGGCGCCGCCATATTTGCGCGAATACCAGTTCTTCTCCAGCCGCGTCGGACGGTAGACGCCGTTGGGCGTGCGATAGCCCTTGCGGCCCGAGGAGATGGCCCAGTTGTAGCTCTCGCCGTCGGTCGTGGTGACCTGGATGCGCTGGGCGGCGATATCGACGCGGACATCGACGCCGGCTTCAGCCGAGGCGATGCCGGCCAGCGACAGAAGGACAGCGGCCAGCAGGCCGAACATGCGACGCATCACACCACTCCGCAAAGACGCAACTGTTGATCGCTTCGGCGTTGTCGGAGCGATATCCGCCGCCATTCCCTCAAGGAAACGCTCTCGGGAGGTGCTTGTAAAGCGCCGAGCCGGAATGTGGTTTCCGACAGGCGGCCCCGGCCCTGCGCGGATCGCGTCTTCGACCTGCGCCGCCGGCTTTGCCGAGGGCTGAGCGCGGGTGTAGCAGGAAAGTCCGTCCCCTCCCGCCCTTGCGGTCCTCCATGCTCGACATGCTCCTGCCGGCCGGCGTCGCGCCCGCCATCGCGGTGCTGCTGATCGCCGTCAGCTTCCTGACCTCGGCCTTCACCGCCGCCTTCGGTATCGGCGGCGGCGTTGCGATGCTGGGTGCGCTCGCCGGAACGGTGCCGCCCTCCGCGATCATCGCCGTCCACGGGCTTGTGCAGGCGGGCTCCAATATCGGGCGCACATGGGTGCAGCGGGCGCATGCGCTCTGGCCACTGGTGGCGCGCTTCTCGGCGGGCTCCGTCGTCGGGGCCGTGATCGGCGCCGTGCTGGTGGTGGAACTGCCCGAGCCCATCCTGCTCGGCCTGCTCGGCGCATTCATCCTCGTCATGACCTGGCTGCCGAAGCCGCGCATCCCGGGGCTGGCCTCGAGCGGGCTCGTGATCGGCGGCGGGCTCTCGACCATCATCACCATGTTCGTCGGCGCGACCGGGCCCTTCGTGCAGGCGCTGCTTCTGCCTCTCAAGCTGGAGAAACGTCAGCTGATTGCCACGCATGCGGCCTGCACGACCATCCAGCACCTGCTCAAGATCGTCGCCTTCGGGGCGTTGGGTTTTTCCTTCTCGGACTGGCTGCCGCTGATCGGCGCGATGATCGTCTCGGGCTTTGCCGGCACGATGCTGGGAACGACGCTGCTGGAGCGGCTGCCCGAGCGCTGGTTCGCCATCGCGATCAAGGCGATCCTGACGGTCGTCGGCATCGACCTGCTGCGCCGCGCCGCCGGCTTGTGAGCCGACGGGCGTCTGGCAACGCTCAGATGAGCTTCACCTTGCCCGTGGCGAGGTCGTAGACGCCGCCGGCGACGGTGAGCTTCTTCTGGGCGACGCGCTCGGCGAGGATCGGCGCGGCGTTCTTCAGCCGCTCGACATTGAGGCGGACATTGGCCTCGATGGCCGCGTCCAGCAGATCGGCGGCACCGGATTTCTGAGCGTCGAGCACGGCCGGCTTGATCGCGTTGATCAGCGAGGGCAGGTGGCCGGGCAGCTCCGTGCCGTTCTTGACCACGTCGATCGTCGAGGCGATGGCGCCGCAACGCGTGTGACCGAGCACCAGAATCAGGGGCGATTGCAGCACGGCGGCGCCGAACTCCAAGCTCGCCAGGCCATCCTCGTTGACGAAATTGCCGGCGACACGAACGACGAAAAGATCGCCCGCGCCCTGGTCGAAGGCGAGTTCGGGCGCGAGGCGGGAATCGGCGCAGCTCACGATCGAGGCGAAGGGATGCTGCGAGCGCGTCCGCGCCGCCCTCCCGGCGGAGAAGTCGCGCTGGTTGGGCTTGTTGGCGGCGTAGCGGGCATTGCCCGCCATCAGCCGGTCGAGCGCCTCCGCGCCGCTGATCGGTGCGGGTGGCGAGGCAGCGCCTTGCGCCCAGCCCGGACGGGTGAGGCCGGCCGTCAGGGCGAGCCCGGCGCCGAGACCGAACAGGGAGCGGCGGGAAAGGGATGGAAAGAGGGCGTTCGGGGCACAGCGTTCACACATGGGAGCCTTCCTCGGGCCAGCTTACGTTTCGCATCCGGACGGAGCGGTGATCCGGGCTTGCCCCGCGATGGTATTGATGCTGCCATGGCTGAACAGTCCAAAGTCTGCATAAATCCGATTGCGACGAGGACTTGCTGAACGATCCCTGAAACAGGTCCTTATCTTCAGTTGAATTACAATTCGCGCCAAATTATTCCCATCTCCGCCGTGGCGGGCGGATCTGCGAGCTTCCGCTCGGCGATGCTGCATTGCGCGGACTGCGTGCTGCGGATGCATGTGTCCGAGAAGCTCGTCAGCAAGGTCTTCGGCCGCAACCTGCAATCGCATGCGGCCGGGCTCGTCGTCGTCATGCATTGCGAGGCCGAGCGCGGCGCTGGTCCGAGGCCGACGCTGGCGCTGGTCCAGCGCGAGATGGGCAGTGCCCGCACGCTCGCTGCCTTTTTCGGGCTGCTGCGGCTCGCCGGCTATGTGACGCGCGAGCCGGTGCCCGGGGATGCACGGTCGGCCTGGCTGGTGCCGGCGCCGCCGCTCTATGAGGGGCTGCGGCAATGGCTGTCGCATCATGCCGGCTGCGGCGAGATCCTGGGCCTGGCCGAGTCCGGGCTGGCGGAGCGGCTGCGCAGCGACGATGCCTTCCTGCGGCTGTTTCTCGGCCATGCCCGCAATCTCTTCGCACGGACGCGGGAGGCGACGGCCGGAAACGGCGCCTGGGCCTGGCTCGACCGCTTCGACTGCGGCGACCGGATCGGACTCGTCCTCCTCGGCGCGCATCATCGCGCGGCGACGGGGGCGGGGAGCGAACCCGTCTGGTTCGCGCTGCATGCGCGCGAGATCGCCGCGCGCCTCGGGCTCTCGCACTCGCATGTCCGCAACGTCGTCAACCGGGCCGAGGCGGAGGGCCTCCTGCTCCAGGACCGCAGCAAGGGCAGGGTCGCGCTGACGCCGCGGCTGCTCGTGGAGAGCGAGGCCTGGTTTCGCAGCTTCTGGGGCTGGATCGCCGAGACGGCGCGGCTGGCGCAGGCCGCCGAGGCGCGGCGAGGGTGACGACGGAGCCGAAATCCGGCATAGGCTCGCGCCAGCCCTTCCGGAAGCCGGCCCCGCCATGCTCAAGACCCGCATCATCCCCTGCCTCGACGTCAAGGACGGCCGCGTCGTCAAGGGCGTGCAGTTCCTCGATCTCGTCGATGCGGGCGACCCCGTCGAGGCCGCCAAGGCCTATGATGCGGCCGGCGCCGACGAGCTCTGCTTCCTCGACATCACCGCCAGCCACGAGGACCGCGGCATCCTGTTCGACGTGGTGACGCGGACGGCGGAAGCCTGTTTCATGCCGCTGACGGTGGGCGGGGGCGTGCGCAAGGTCGAGGACATCCGCGGCCTGCTGCTGGCGGGCGCCGACAAGGTCTCGATCAACACGGCCGCCGTCACCAACCGCCAGTTCGTCAGGCAGGCGGCCGAGAAGTTCGGCGACCAGTGCATCGTCGTGGCGATCGACGCCAAGCAGGTGTCCCCCGGGCGCTGGGAGATCTTCACCCATGGCGGGCGCAACCCGACCGGGCTGGAGGCGGTGGCCTTCGCGCAGGAGGTCGTCTCGCTGGGTGCCGGAGAGCTGCTGGTGACCTCGATGGACCGCGACGGCACCAAGGTCGGCTATGATCTGGGCCTGACGCGCGCCATCGCGGATGCGGTCAGCGTCCCGGTGATCGCCTCGGGCGGCGTCGGCGACCTCGACGATCTCGTCAACGGCGTGCGCGAGGGCCATGCCTCGGCCGTGCTCGCCGCCTCGATCTTCCATTTCGGCACCTACACGATCCCGCAGGCCAAGGCGCATATGGCGCAGGCGGGCCTGGCGATGCGGCTGGATTGAGATGTGACTGGGCTCGTCTGGACTGTCATTCCGGGGCTTCGCCCAGCGAAGAACCCGGAACCCACGACCGGGCGGGCCGCCCGGTTGTGGGCACCATTTGTTTCACCCCGTCGTGGGTTCCGGGTTCGCACCTTCGGCGCGCCCCGGAATGACAGGAGGGCAGCATGACCTTCACCCTCTCCGATCTCGAGGCCCGTATAGCCGAGCGCGCCGCCGCCTCCCCGGACGAATCCTGGACGGCCAAGCTCCTCGCGGCCGGGCCCGAGCGCTGCGCCAAGAAGTTCGGCGAAGAGGCCGTCGAGGCCGTGATCGCCGCCGTGAAGGGCGACCGGGACGAGCTGATCGCGGAAAGCGCGGACGTGCTCTATCATCTCTTGGTTGTACTGAAGGCGCGCGATGTTGCATTGCAGGACGTGTTGAGCCAGCTTGAGGCCCGTACCGTGCGCTCCGGTCTGGCGGAGAAAGCCGCACGCCCCCGTTGACGAGTCGAGGCTAGTCCTGCGTTGAACCTCGAAGCCTGGATTGCGGGCCGCCCCATGGACCAGCGCGCGATGCCCGCCCCGGCCCTTCCCGAACTCGATTCGCCCTATCGCAGCTTCACCCGCGACGAGTGGGCGCATTTGCGCGCCGACACGCCGCTGACGCTGTCGGTCGACGATCTGACCAAGCTGCAGTCGATCAACGACCCCATCTCGCTCGACGAGATCGTCGCGATCTACCTGCCGCTGTCGCGCCTGCTCTCGCTCTACGTCGCAGCCACCCAGGGGCTGTTCAAGGCGACGCAGCGCTTCCTGCTGGCAGAGGCCGAGGTCAAGGTGCCCTACATCATCGGCGTGGCGGGCTCGGTCGCGGTCGGCAAGTCGACCACGGCGCGCGTGCTCAAGGCGCTGCTTTCGCGCTGGCCCAACACCCCCAAGGTCGAACTCGTCACCACCGATGGCTTCCTTCTGCCCAACGCCGAGCTCGAGCGGCGCGGGCTGATGCAGCGCAAGGGCTTTCCCGAGAGCTATGACGGCTCGGCGATCCTGCGCTTCCTCTCCGACGTCAAGGCCGGCAAGCCGCAGGTCAAGGCGCCGGTCTATTCCCACCTCGTCTACGACGTGGTGCCGGGCGAGAGCGTCACGGTCGAGCGGCCGGACATCCTGATCCTCGAGGGGCTCAACGTGCTGCAGCCGAGCCGGATGCCGAAGGACGGCACGGTCATTCCCTTCGTCTCGGATTATTTCGACTTCTCGGTCTATCTCGACGCCGACGAGAACGACCTGCACCGCTGGTACGTCAACCGCTTCATGACGCTGCGCCAGACCGCCTTCCGCGACCCGCGCTCCTTCTTCCGCAAATATGCGGAGATCGGCGAAGAAGAGGCGCTGTCGATCGCCGAGGACCTCTGGACCGGCATCAACCTGCCCAATCTGCAGGAGAACATCCTGCCGACCCGCCAGCGCGCCAGCCTGATCCTGACCAAGGGGGCGAGCCACCGGATTCAGCAGGTCGCGCTGCGGCGGCTCTAGGGATGGCGCCCCGCGCAACCCCGACCCGCTTGTCTGACATGCCGCACTGATGGAGGCCTTCTGGTCACTGGCCGGAATGGCGGGCGCCGCCTTCGTCGCCGCGACGCTGCTGCCGGCCCAGTCCGAGGCCGTCTTCCTCGGGCTTCTGGCGGCCAGGACCGTCGATCCGCTCGCGCTGTTTCTCGTCGCCAGCCTCGCCAACACGGCCGGTTCGGTCGTCAACTGGTGGCTGGGACGCCTGATCGCGCGTCATGGCGTCGAGAAACTGCCTTTGCGCCTGCGGCCGGACCCGGCGAGATTCCGGCAGGCCCAAGCATGGTTCGCGCGCTTCGGCTGGCCGTCGCTGCTCTTCGCCTGGCTACCGCTCGCCGGCGACCCGCTGACCTTCGCGGCCGGCACGCTGAACTTTCCGCTGGGCCGCTTCGTTCTTCTGGTCCTGGCGGGCAAAGCGGGCCGCTATGCGATGCTCTGGGCCGGCTGGACAGCATTGACCTAACGTCATATCGCAACCTCCACGGCGTTGCGCGCCGTGTCGGCACAGGCTACCAGCGAAGGCCCTTTTCCGGAGATCTGATCATGAGCATTCATCGCATCGCCGTCGGCCCGCGCATGTCCAAGGCCGTCGTTCATGGCGACACCGTCTATCTGGCGGGCCAGGTCGCCGACAAGGCGGCGGGCAAGAGCGTCGCCGAGCAGACCGCGGAGATCCTCGGCATCATCGACGGGTTGCTGGCCGAGGCCGGCACCGACAAGAGCAAGCTTCTCATGGTCAACATCTGGCTCTCCGACATGTCGACCTTCGCCGAGATGAACGGCGTCTGGGACAAGTGGGTCGTCGCCGGCCAGACGCCGGGCCGCGCCACGGTCGAGGCCAAGCTCGCCGCGCCGCAGTTCACCGTCGAGATCGCGGTCATCGCCGCGAAGTAACCGCCTGCTGGCCCCGGCAAACGGGGCCGTTCGGGCATGCTGCGAGCGCAGGAGACGGGAGGTGGCCAAGTGACCTCTCAGGATGACATGTCCGCCATGATCGCGCGGGTCGCGGACCGGCACGATGTGCCGCTCGCGGTACTGCTCGCCGTCATGGCCAGCCTGGTCAGGAGCGGCGTCCGGCCGAACCTCGCGAGGCTGGAGCAACTCCTCGGCCGCAAGGCCCGCGAGGTCGTGGCCCTGCGCCGCCGCCTCGGCCAGGCGAGCGCGGATGCGGTGGTCGGCGAGGCACGCCGCAAGGCCGCGCGGGCTCTTGAGAGCGGGCAGTTCGTCGAGGTCGAGCGGGCGCTGGCGCAACTCGAGCTGCATTTCTTCGGCGGAATGACCGACCTGTCGGCCATGCCGTCCGACCGGCGCATCGCCGCCGGCGAGACACGCAGCGACCGCGCCGCCATTGCCCTGCTCGATCTCACGCCCGCCGCCTGCAAGGAAGCGGCGCAGCGCTATGGTGAGGCAGCCGCCATCATCGGTCAGGCGGATCTCGCGCGCAGCCGCGAATTCGCTTTGCGCCAAGGCGATGCTCTGGCGCGGACCGGCGAGGATTTTGCCGAGTCCGCTGGTTTCGAGGCGGCGATCGCCCATTTCCGAACCCTGCTCTCGCGGCTCGACAATTTCGACGACACGATCGCCTGGGCGACCGTGCAGGAGCGGCTGGCGCGCGCCCTGGCGGGCCTTGCCCATCTGGCGGGCGACGACAAGCGGCTGGACGAGGCGCTGGCCTGCTGCCGCACGGCCCTGGAGGATCTGCGCCCCGACCAGGCGCCGTTGCTCTGGCGTGCGCTGAAGGTGCGCTTTGGCCGCATCGCCATTCCGCTCGGGGAGCTGCGCGAGAATGACGATCTGCTGGAGGAGGCGATCTCGGCTCTGGCCACCGCCCTCGCGCGCTGGAACCGCGACGGCGACGAGGCCCGCTGGCTCGAGGCCGAGCAGCTGATCTCGCGCGGCCGCGCCGCGCTGGGCCGTCGCACCAGCGACCTCGCTCTGCTCGAGCGCGCCTTCAACGGCTTCAACCGAGTCGCCAAGGCCGTCGACCGCGCCCGGGAGCCGCTGCGCTGGGCCGAGCTGCAGGACCAGATGGGCGGGGTTCTGGCCGCGATGGGCGAGCGCTACAGCGAGCCGGTCGTGCTGGAGGAAGCGGTCGCCGCCTTCGGTTCGGCCCTGGAAGAGCGCCGGCGGGATCGCAGCCCGCAGCTCTGGGCGGCCAGCACCGCCAGCCAAGGCCTGGCCTCGATGCAACTCGCGGCGCGCCGCAAGGACCCGGGCATGGCGCAGCAGGCCTTCATGCAGATCGCCGCCGCCGTCGAGGCGATGCGCGAGGCTGGCCACAGCGCCGACGTCGCCATGCTGCAGAAGAAGCTCGTCCTCGCCGGCAGCCTGGCCGAAGGCATGCGCAAGCGCTGAGGGCCTCAGGCCGCCGTGCCGGCCCTGCGCAGATCGGAAAGTCGTTCCAGCGCCGCATCCAGCGTGGCGTCGCGCTTGGCGAAGCAGAAGCGCACCACGGTCTTGACCGCCGCCTGGTCGTAGAAGGCGCTGACCGGGATCGCCGCCACGCCGTTCTCCATCACCAGCTTGCGGCAAAAGGCGACGTCGTCGCTCTCGCCGAGCGGAGCGATGTCGACATTGAGGAAATAAGTGCCGACGCTCGGCAGCACGCTGAAGCCCAGCCCCGTCAGCCCCTGCGCGAATCGGTCCCGCGAGCGCTGGAAATCGGCCCTCATGCTCTCGAAATAGCCGTCCTCCTTGCCCAGCCCATAGGCCACGGCGGTCTGGAGATTGGGCGGCGTGGTGAAGGTGATGTATTGATGCGCCTTGGCCAGCACCTTCATCAGCGGCGGCGCGGCCATCACCAGCCCGACCTTCCAGCCGGTCAGCGAGAAGATCTTGCCGGCCGAGGAGATCTTGACGGTGCGCTCGCGCATGTCAGGCCGCCCGAGCACGGGAACATGCCGCCGGCCGTCGAAGACGACATGCTCCCAGACCTCGTCGCAGATCGCCACCGCGTCATGACGGATGCAGAAATCGGCGAGAAGATCGAGATCGGTGGCTGAGAAGATCGTCGCCGTCGGGTTCAGCGGGTTGTTGAACAGGACGACCTTCGTGCGCGGCGAAAACGCGGCGGCGAGCGCTTCCTCGCTCAGGCCGAAATGCGGCGGGCGCAGCGTCACGAATTTCGGAATGCCGCCGGCCCGGCGCACGAGCGGGACATAGGCATCGTACATCGGTTCGAACAGCACGACCTCGTCGCCCGGCGAGACCAGCGCCATCAGTGCCCCGGCAATGGCCTCCGTCGCACCGGAGGTGACCATGATCTCGCTGCCGGGGTCGAGATCGAGCCCCTGCCAGTGCTGGTAATGGGTGGCCGTCGCCTGCCGCAGTTCCGGCAGGCCCATCATCGGCGGGTACTGGTTCCAGCCGTCGACGACGGCCTCCGCCGCCTTGCGGCGCACGTCGAGCGGCCCGGGATCGTCCGGGAAGCCCTGGCCGAGATTGACCGCACCGGTCTCGCGGGCGAGCTGCGACATCACCTCGAAGACGCTGGTCGAAAGGGCGGAGAAGATCGGGTTCATCGCGGTTCGTCGCTGAGGCGGAAAGGAACGCTTTCTGGCGCCTCTACCACGCCGGGGCTGCAGGCACACCCTGCACAGGCGATGAGGCTTCCATAAAAAATACTGAGTGATGATTGTTGACATTCATCACTGATCATTGTTGGGTGCTTTTCAGCCGGTTCACGACGGGCACCTGTTGCGACTTCGCCCCTTTGGCGCAGCGGGAATTGGCGTGAACCGGCGACCCTCCCTTCAGCGCCTCGCATCGCGACGGTTGCCGCTCCGGCGGACGCCGCCTAATCAGACGCATGGCTTCGCCCCGTACCCCCGCGCTGATGATCCTCGGCACCGGCTCCAATGTCGGAAAGTCGCTGCTCGTCGCGGGGCTCTGCCGCCTCTTCGCGGATCGCGGGCTCAGGGTCAGGCCGTTCAAGCCGCAGAACATGTCCAACAACGCCGCCGCCACGGCCGCCGGCGAAATCGGGCGGGCCCAGGCGCTGCAGGCGCGCGCCGCCCGCATCCCTGCGCATGTCGACATGAACCCGGTGCTGCTGAAGCCCGAGAGCGAGGCCGGCAGCCAGATCATCCTGCAGGGCCGCGTGGCCGGGCATCTTCCCTCCGGGGACTTCGCGCGGCGCGGCGATTTCCTGCCCAAGGTGCTGGAGAGCTTCGAGCGGCTCTGCGCGGGGGCCGATCTCGTGCTGGTCGAGGGGGCGGGCTCACCGGCCGAGACCAATCTGCGGGCGCGCGACATCGCCAATCTCGGCTTCGCCCGCGCCGCCGGCGTGCCCGCCGTCCTGGTCGGCGACATCGATCGTGGCGGGGTCATCGCCAGCCTCGTCGGCACCCATGCGGTTCTCGACGAGGCCGACCGCGCGATGATCCGCGCCTTCGCGGTCAACCGCTTCCGCGGCGAGATCGCGCTGTTTGCCGACGGCGTCGCGACCATCCGCAGCGCCACCGGCTGGCCCTGCCTGGGCGTCGTGCCATGGTTCGCGGACGCCGCGCGCCTGCCGGCGGAGGACGGGCTCGATCTGCGCAGCGCGCCGGCCCGGCCCGGCGCGCGCCTCAAGATCGCCGTCCCGGTCCTGCCCGGCATCGCCAATTTCGACGATCTCGACCCGCTCAAGCTGGAACCGGCGGTCGAACTCGTGCTCGTGAGGCCGGGCCAGGCGCTGCCCGGCGATGCCGGGCTCGTCATCCTGCCCGGCTCGAAGACGACGCTTCGGGACCTCGCGGCGCTGCGGGCGCAGGGGTGGGACATCGACATCCTCGCCCATCGCCGCCGCGGCGGGCATGTTCTGGGCCTGTGCGGCGGCTACCAGATGCTCGGACGCGTGGTGCGCGATCCGCTGGGCCTCGAAGGTCCGGCCGGCGAGGCCGCCGGGCTCGGCCTCCTCGATGTCGAGACCGTTCTGGAAGGCCGCAAGACCGTCCGCGAGACCGGCTTCGTGCATGTCGCCAGCGCCGCCGCCGGCCAGGCCTACGAGATTCATCTCGGCCGGACGGAGGGGGCCGATCGTGCGCGGGCGCCGTTCCGGGTCGACGATCGCGGCGAGGGCGCGGCGAGCCCCGATGGCCGCGTGGTCGGCAGCTATCTCCACGGCGTCTTCGCCTCGGATACCGTGCGCGCCGCCTGCCTGGCTGCGATCACCGGCGCCCCGCTGTCGTCGGGCACGAACTATGAGGGCGATGTCGAGGCGACGCTGGACAGGCTGGCGGCGCATCTGGCGCGCCATCTCGATGTCGAGGCCCTTCTGGCGCTGGCGCATCAGCGCCCCGCGCCGGAACCCCGCCAAGCACGGCGCGTTCTTCCTGGCGAGCGGCCCTGACGACGCCTTTCGGCAGCGCCCCTTAATCCAGATCAATGCGCGCCCTGCGACGAAGCGTCATGCATTGAAAAAGCTTATTCACCAGAATGTTGACGAATGACGAAATTCGTCATAGCGGTCGGACCCGATCAATGTCCGCCGCCCCAACAGGACAGGCCCAGCACGTGAGTCAGCCAGAGCGCGATACGAGGCAGAGCATCGTCGACACGGCCGAGCGCTTCTTCCGCGACATCGGCTATCAGAAGACGACCGTCGCCGACATCGCCAAGTCGCTGCGAATGAGCCCGGCCAATGTCTACCGGTTCTTCGACTCCAAGAAGTCGATCAACGAGGCGGTTCTGGCGCGCTTCAAGGGCGAGCTGGAGGAATCGCTGTCGCTGATCACCGCCGAGCCGCGCTCGGCGGGCGCCCGCCTGCGCGACATGCTGCTGACCTCGCACCGGATCAACCAAGCCCGCTTCGCCGACCAGCAGCGCATGCAGGAAATGGTCTGCGCCGCGATGGAGGAGAGCTGGGACGCCATTCTCGGCCATATCGAGCGTTTCGACGCGCTTCTCGGCCGGGTGGTGGCCGAAGGCGTCGCCAATGGCGAGTTCCGCGCGATGGATCCGGTCGCAGCGACGCAGTGCATCCGGACCGCGATGATCCGCTTCCAGCATCCGTTGCTGATGGCGCAGTGCGAACGCTTTCCCGGCCCCTCCGCGGAGGAGATGATCGCGTTCATCATGGCTGCGCTGGAGACGCCAAAGCCTGCGGGCTGACCGTCCGGCGCGTCCGCGCGGCGGCCGCCGCGTTGACAACCCGCCGAGGGAACAGGATACCCCGCCCGTCATGGCCCAGTCCTCCAAGCAGAGCGTCAAGAAGCTCGCCGTCATCGCCCACGATCTCGTGGCGACGGCGCTCGCGATCTGGCTCGTCTTCGTCATCCGCTTCGAGGGCCAGCAGCTCGATGAGCATCTGCGCTATCTGCCGCGATTCCTGCCGGCTTTCGTCGCCTATGGCGGACTGGTCTACTGGCTGTTCTCGCTCTACCGCTCGAAATGGCGCTTCGCCTCGCTGCCGGACCTGTCGAATATCGTCAAGGCGAGCACGATCCTGACGCTGTCGCTCGTCGTGGTCGATTACGTGCTGGTCTCGCCCGATTTCTACGGCGCCTTCTACTTCGGCAAGATCAGCATCGCCCTCTACTGGCTGGTCCAGATCGCGCTGCTGGGCGGTCCGCGGCTGGCCTATCGCTATTTCAAGTTCTCGCGTTCGCGCAGCCATGCCGCCCGCGAGGCGTCGCTGCCGGCGCTGCTGCTGGGGCGCGGATTCGAGGTCGAGATGGTGATCCGGGCCATGGAGGCCGGCACGATGCGCCGGCTGCGGCCGGCCGGCATCCTTTCGCCGCGCGCCGACGATCTCGGCCAGGCGATCCGGGGCGTGCCCGTGCTCGGCCTCTTGTCACAGATCGAGCAGATCGTCGGAGACGCGGCCGAGCGCGGCGAGGGCTTCCGCCGGATCGTCGCGACGCCGAGCGCGCTGCTGCCCGAGGCGGAGCCCGACAAATGGCTGGCGCGGACCCGCAAGCTCGCGCTGCCGATCTCGCGCATCGACAGCCTGGGGGAAGGCGGTGCCCGCGATTCCGAACTCGCCCCGCTCGAAATCGAGGATCTGCTCGTCCGCTCCACGGTCCGGATCGACCGCGAGCGGCTGGGCGCCTTCCTGGAGGGCAAGCGCGTCATCGTCACCGGCGGCGGCGGCTCGATCGGCTCCGAGATCTGCCTGCGCTGCGCCGCTTTCGGTGCGGCCAAGCTGCTGATCGTCGAAAGCTCTGAGCCCGCCCTGTTCCAGATCACCGAGCAACTCAGCGTCCAGAAGCATGACACGGTCGTCTCCGGCGTGCTGGCGGATGTGCGCGACCGGGACCGGATCACGGCGCTGTTCACCGCCTTCGCCCCGGACATCGTGATCCATGCCGCGGCGCTCAAGCATGTGCCCTATCTCGAGGCGGACTGGAGCGAGGGCATCAAGACCAACATCTTCGGCTCGGTGAACGTCACCGACGCGGCAATCGCGGCCAATGCCAAGATTTTCGTGCTGATCTCGACCGACAAGGCGATCGAGCCCGTCTCGATGCTGGGGGCGACCAAGCGTTTCGCCGAGATGTATGCGCAATCGCGCGACGCCGAGTTCGTCGCGGCCGCGGCCGGCATGCGCCTCGTCGCCGTGCGTTTCGGCAACGTGCTGGGCTCGGTCGGCTCCGTGGTGCCGAAATTCAAGGCCCAGATCGCGCGCGGCGGGCCGCTCACCGTCACCAGCCCCGACATGATCCGCTATTTCATGACGATCCGCGAGGCCTGCGACCTCGTCCTGACCGCCGCCTCGCATGCCCGCCCGGACGGGGTCGAGGCGGAGCGGGCCGCCGTCTATGTGCTCAAGATGGGCCAGCCCGTGCGGATCATGGACCTCGCCGAGCGGATGATCCGCCTCGCCGGTTTCGAGCCGGGCGAGGACATCGAGATCGTCGTGACCGGCGTCAGGCCCGGCGAGCGCATGAACGAGATCCTGTTCGCGCGCGACGAGCCGATGGCCGAGACCGGGCTCGACGGCGTCATGGCGGCCAAGCCCGTCTTCGCCAACCGCGCCCGGCTGCAGGGCTGGCTGGCCCGTCTCGAGGCAGCGCTGAAGGCGGATGACCGGACCGCGGCGGATTCGATCCTCGACGAGGCGATCCCCGATTTCAGCCGGCGGCAGAGCGTTCCCCCAGGCGCCGGAGCGCCGCAACCGTCTCGGCTGGCGGCCGCCAGCCGGCCCTGAGCAGACCCTCGGGCCGCGCCACGAGGCTGCCGGCGAGCTTGGCGAAAGCCTCCTCCCGCCCGGCCAGGCGCGCGCCCCACCGCAGCAGGCCCATCGGCACCGCGATCAGCCCCGGGCCCCGGCCGAGGCCGGCCCGCAGGGCGGTCAGGATGCCGGCCACACTGATCGGCTCGGGATCGGCCAGGGTGAAGGCGCGCCGCACCGGGCAGCGTAGCGTCAGAGCGAAGAGGATCGCGTCGGCCAGGTTCTCGACCGCCAGCAGCGAGCGCGGCGCCGTCAGCGCGCCGAGCGGGAGGGGCAGCGGCAGGCGCGCCAGCCGGACCAGCGCCGCCATGTTGGCCTTGACCCCCGGCCCGTAGACCAGCACCGGACGCAGCGCCACCCAGTCCAGAGCGAGACTGGCCAACCCCTGCTCGGCGGCGAGCTTGGAGCGGCCATAGGCATCGTCGGGCGCTGGCGGAGCGTCCTCGCGCAACGGCGGGCCGTCGAACGCCCCCGTCTGCGCCTTGATGGACGAAATGAAGACGAAGCGCGAAACGCCGGCCCGGTAGGCCGCCTCCGCGAGGTCGAGCGTCGCCTGCGTGTTGATCTGCCGATAGAGCGCCTCGTCGAGGCCCGGCCCGGCATGGGCGAGACCGGCGAGGTGGACGACGTGAGCCACGTCGGCGAGCGCGGCCGTCCAGCCGATGGGCGCGGCGAGATCGCCGGTGACGACGCCCTCGGTTCCCGGCGGCGGCTCGGCCGCGGTTCTCTGGGCGACGCGGACGCGGTATCCGGCCGCCAGCAGCGCCGCGACGACATGGGGGCCGACGAAGCCACCGGCCCCGGTGACGAGAACGCGCTCGCCGTTCATGCCGAGTCTGCCGGTCGCGCGAAGCGCCGCAGCAGCAGCGCCGTCAGGAGCACAGCCGCGGCCAGGCAGGCGAGTTGCGCCCACAGCATCGGCAGCAGCAGCGTCAGACCCGCCAGCAGGACGAGGGCGAGATTGAGCCCGGCCACCTGCGTCACCACGGCCAGGACAGCGTGGCCGTTCGTTGTCGCCTGCTGGTAGAAATGCGAGCGATGCGCTTCCCAGACGCGCTCACGCCGCGCCAGCCGGCGCAGCAGCGTCAGCGTGGCATCGGCGATAGGGTAGAGCGGCAGGATGAGCGCCGCGGCCAGCGCCCCGTTGCCGGCCAGCCGGTAGAGCAGATAGGCGCCGAGCAGCCCGATCGGGAGCGAACCGACATCGCCGAGGAAGAGCCGGGCCACCGGTTTGTTGAAAGGCGCGAAGCCGATGAGCCCGCCGGCAAGCGCCGCCGCCAGCGCACCCGTCGCCGGATCGACGATCCCGAGGGCACTGGCGAGGGCGAGCGCACCGGCCAGCGGCACGAAGCCGGCGACAGTGATCCAGTCGAGCCCGTCCATGAAGTTCGTCAGGTTCACGAACCAGATGCCGGCGAGCAGAGCGAGCAGACGCTCCACCGCGAGGGGCAGGGCCGCGGGAAACAGCCGGACATCGGGGGCCGCATAGACGATGACAACCGCGACGCAGAGGGCCTGCAGGCCGAGCCGCAGCCCTGCCGAGAGCGGGCGGATGTCGTCCCAGGCGCCCACCATCGCGAGAACGGCACCCGCGGCGAGCACGAAGCCGAGGCTGCCGGCACCGGGCATCGGTGGCAGGACCGCCACCGTCAGGCCAAGCGCGGCGACCAGGCCCCCGAGCACCGCGATACCGCCGCCCTGGGGCGTGGGGATGCGATGGCTCGAGCGCGCATTGGGGCGCGCGAGCGCGTACCGGACCAGCACCGGGCGCAGCAGCACGCACAACAGCGCCGAAACGGAAGCGGCGACCGCGAGGACCAGAAGCAGAGCGAAGGGTTGGGGCACGATAGAGATCAACCGGAACGATGTCCGGCCATCCCTAGAGCATGACGGAGGTCAGCGGGAGCCCATTCCCACCCGAGAGAGCCAAGCTGCGCTGTCCGCCTTGCCCGAATCGGCACAAAGAGGGAACATGGAGCATGTCCATCGTCGATCTCCCCCAGGATCGGGCCCCGCGGCGACCCGATATTACCCGCAGCGTCTGCCGCGGCGCCGCCCGGCACCTGCGCGAACGCGGCTACGCGACCGTCACCGAAATGACTTTCGCGAACGGCCGCCGCGGCGACATCGTGGCGCTGTCTCCGTCGGGGGACCTGCTGGTCGTCGAGGTCAAGTCCGGCATCGAGGATTATCGCATCGACGGCAAATGGCCGGATTATCGCGATTATTGCGATGCCTTCCTCTTCGCCGTGGCGCCGGAGTTCCCGGCCGAGATCCTGCCCGAGGATGTCGGCCTGATCATCGCCGACGGCTATGGCGGCGCGCTGATTCGCGAAGCGCCGCGCCATCCGCTCGCACCGGCCCGGCGCAAGGCGCTGACGATCGCGTTTGGCCGGCTGGCGGCCGCGCGGCTGGCGGGACTGGAGGATCCGGCGACGCTGCGATGAGACGGTAAAGGCAGCAGGCCAGGCGCCTGCCGTCAGCGCGGGGCGCGCTTGGCGAGAATGCGCTGCAGGGTGCGGCGGTGCATGCCCAGGCGTCGCGCCGTCTCGGAGACGTTGCGGTTGCAGAGTTCGTAGACGCGCTGGATATGCTCCCAGCGGACGCGATCTGCCGACATCGGGTTTTCAGGCGGCTGGGGCCGCGCATCGCGCGCCGCCGCCAGGGCCGCGTGGATCTCGTCGGCATCCGCCGGCTTTGCCAGGAAGTCGAAGGCGCCGAGCTTCACGGCACTGACGGCGGTGGCGATGTTGCCATAGCCGGTCAGGACGACGCCGCGCGCCTCGGGACGGCGTTCCTTCAGACGGGCGATGACGTCGAGCCCGTTGCCGTCGGCGAGTCGCAGATCGATCACGGCGAAGGCCGGCGCCTGGTCGTCCACCGCCGCGATGCCGGCGCTGACGCTGTCGGCGATGCGCACGGCATAGCCCCGGCTTTCCATCGCCCGGGCCAGCCGGGTCAGGAAGGGCTTGTCGTCATCGACGAGCAGCAGCGACATGTCCGCCGCCGCGGCGACCGGGAGCTGTTCGGTCAGCATGTCCTGAATCATCATATCCTCCGGCCCGGCTCTGTCCCGGAGACCTCGGCCGCAAGGTGGGCCGCGCTGCGGGCTGGACGGGCGTTCATGAGCCAACTCTATGTAGGATCGCCGGTTCCGCCTTGTTAGGGCCCGCCGGCGGCACGTCGATCTCGAAAGCCTCGCGCAGCCAGATCATACGAACGCAGGCGCCGGTGGCCGGCGCGGGCAGGTTCGAAAACTCGATCGCGGCCCCGCCCCGCTCGAGCAGCGTCTTGGCGATGAAAAGCCCCAGACCCAGCCCGCCGCCTGCGCGCGTTTCGCTGGCGCCGTTGGTCAGATAGGGATCCCCGGCTCTCAGCAGGACGTCGGGCGGAAAGCCCGGGCCGTCATCCGCAATGGTGAGCATGACCTGTTCCTGGTTCCACTCGGCCGTGATCGTCACGGTCGAGCGGGCGAAGTCGACGGCATTGTCTACGATATTGCCGAGACCATAGATCATGCCGGGATTGCGGCGGCAGACCGGCTCGGGCTTCTCGCCCACCATCTTGATCTCGAAGGGCACCCCGAAAGGCCGCTGCGGGCCGGCCGCCTCCTCGATCAGCAGGCGCAGGCCGAGCCGATCGAGCGGGCCGCCATCGTCATCCTGCAGCGAGGCGAGCTTGCCGAGAATGCCGCGGCAGCGCTCGACCTGCTCGCGCAGCAGGGCGATGTCGTCGGCCATCTCTCCGTCCGGCGGCGCCAGGCGCGCCAGTTCCTTGGCGACCAGCGCGATGGTCGCGAGCGGTGTGCCCAATTCATGGGCAGCGGCGGCCGCCAGCCCGTCGAGCTGCGAGAGATGCTGTTCGCGCGCCAGGACGAGCTCCGTCGCCGCCAGGGCATCCGACAGGTCGCGAGCTTCCTTGGCGACGCGCCAGGCATAGATCCCGGTGAAACCGAGGCCGAGCACGAGGGCGGCCCAACTGCCGATCTGGTAATGCGGGGGCAGGAACGGCCGGTCCGGCCCTGCCCAGGGCAGCGGCAGATGGACGAGGCTGACCAGCGTCGCCGCCGCGATGGCGATGACGCCGAGCAGGAGGGTCCGCTGGGGCGGCAGCGCGGTGGCCGAGATCATCACCGGCGCCAGAAGCAGGATCGAGAACGGGTTCTGAAGCCCGCCGGTGAGGTAAAGCAGCACCGAAAGCTGCACGATGTCGAAGGCGAGCAGGGCCGTGGCCGCCCCCGGCCTGAGCCGGTGGCTGAGCGGAAAGCGGATGCGCAGCGCGATGTTCAGCCAGGATGAGACGGCGATCGCCGTGAAGCACCAGCCGAAGGGCAGCGAAAAGCCCAGCCCGAAATGGACGCCCGCCACGGCGAGGCTCTGCCCGGCAATGGCGAGCCAGCGCAGACGCACCAGCGTGTCGAGACGCAGGTGACGATTCACGCGGCCCAGGGCGAGTGTCGTAACGTCAAACGAGGTCATGGCCGTGTCTGACCCATAGGCGATGCAGGGGTCAAGCGCAGCCCACCGGAGCACGACAAACTGGGGGCAATCGTCATGAGAGTGAAATCTTAGCCTTTTGAAGGGTTGAATGAGAACAAATTAGGCATAGGCTGCGTTCATGTTGCGGCGCGGCATCGATTGAGCGCCGGAAGGATCGAATTCGCATGTATGGAGCCGCCATGTCGTTCGCTTACCATGCCTATGAAGCGGCTCACATGATGCTCAGCCCGGCCCGGAGTGTTTCCGACGCGCTGCATCTCGCCTTCCGCAATCCCGCCAACCCGATGACCTACACGCCGATGGGGCGGACCATCGCCGCCTCCTGCGAGCTGTTCGAGCGGACGACGCGCCGCTACGGCAAGCCGGCCTTCGACCTGCCGGAAACGACGATCAACGGGGTCAAGGTCGCGGTCGAGGAGCGGGTCGTCTGGGAACGCCCCTTCTGCCGGATGGTGTATTTCGACCGCCGCATCGAAGGGCGGCGCAAGCCGCAGCCCAAGGTGCTGATCGTCGCCCCGATGTCGGGCCATTACGCCACGCTGCTGCGCGGCACGGTCGAAGCCTTCCTGCCGGGACACGAGGTCTACATCACCGACTGGATCGACGCCCGGCTCGTGCCGCTGATGGCCGGGCGCTTCGATCTCGACGACTATATCGACTATGTCATCGCCATGCTGCAGATGCTCGGGCCGGAGACCCATGTCATGGCCGTCTGCCAGCCCTCGGTGCCGGTGCTGGCCGCCGCCGCCCGGATGGAGGCCGAGGGCGACGACTGCGCCCCGCGCTCGATGACGCTGATGGGCGGTCCGATCGACACCCGCCGCTCGCCGACCGCGGTGAACTGCCTGGCGATGGAGCGCGGCACCGACTGGTTCCGCCGCAACTGCATCACCAAGGTGCCCTTCCCGCATCCGGGCACGTTCCGAGACGTCTATCCCGGTTTCATGCAGCTCTCCGGATTCATGGCGATGAACATCGACCGCCATGTCAGCGCCCATTACGAGATGTACAAGCACCTCATCGCGGGCGACGGCGACTCCGCCGAGAAGCATCGCGACTTCTATGACGAGTACATGGCGGTGATGGACCTGACCGCCGAGTTCTATCTCCAGACGGTGGAGACGGTCTTCGTCGAGCACGCTTTGCCGAAGGGCACGATGATGCATCGCGACAAGCCGGTGGACTGCAGCGCTATCCGCCGCGTCGCGCTGATGACGGTCGAGGGCGAGAAGGACGACATCTCCGGTGTCGGCCAGACCCAGGCCGCCCACGACCTCTGCCCCAACATCCCCGACGACAGGCGCGCGCACTACCTGCAGATGGGCGTCGGCCATTACGGCGTCTTCAACGGCTCGCGCTTCCGCTCCGAGATCGCGCCCCGCATCGCCGACTTCATGCTCACCCTCGACATGGAGGCCGCCAAGGGCCGCCGCGAGGCGAGCGCCGGTGCGGCGCGCAAGGGGCTGAAGATCGCGAGTTGAGACTCGGCCACCCGCTTCGGTCCCCGCACAGCGGATCCAGAGCATCGTCTGAACAAGCCAAAACGCCCGCCGGTCCGAACCGCCGGGCGTTTTCTTTGGGGTCGCTCAGCGGAAGAAGACCAGCGTCTGGATGAGGAAGATCGGGATCAGGATCGCGCCCGACCACGCCATGTAACCGAAGAAGCTCGGCATCCTGACCTTCCGGTCCTTGGCGATGGCGTAGACCATGAAGTTGGGTGCGTTGCCGATATAGGTGTTGGCGCCCATGAAGACCGCGCCCGCCGAGACCGCCGCAAGCGTCAGCGCGCCCGTCGTCATCAGCACCTGGGGATCGCCACCCGCCAGCTCGAAGAAGACGAGATAGGTCGGCGCGTTGTCGAGGAAGGACGAGAGGATGCCGGTCAGCCAGAAATAGGCGACCGTGTTGTGGCTGCCGTCGGGATTGCTGACCAGCGCGACGAGGCCGGAGAAGGCGCCGTTGCGGCCGGCCTGCAGCATCGCCAGGACGGGGATGATGCAGACGAAAATGCCCGCAAAGAGCTTGGCGACCTCGAGGATCGGCCCCCAGGTGAATTCGTTGCCGGCCCGCACGGGTTTCGGCGTCAGCTTGAGCGAGAGACCGGCCAGAGCGAGCAACACGATGTCGCGAACGAGATTCTGGAGCTCGACCTTCGAGCCGAGGATGTCGAAGACGATGCCCGGCTTCCAGCTCGCCGACATCAGGATCGCGGCGATGACGCCGCCGAGCAGGATGAAGTTGACCTTGCCATAGAGCTTGATGTCGCGGTCGGGCGTCGGGTCCCTCAGCGAGGGCATGCCCTCTTCCTTGCGGTAGAACCAGCCGTCGAGGGCGTAGAACAGCACCAGCAGGATCGCGACCGCCAGCAGCGTCTCCGGCAGGAGATGCGTCGTGGTCCAGAAGAAGCTGACCCCGCGCAGGAAGCCGAGGAAAAGCGGCGGGTCACCGAGCGGCGTCAGCGACCCGCCGATGTTCGAGACCAGGAAGATGAAGAAGACGACGACATGGACGTTGTGACGCCGGTTGTCGTTGGCGCGCAGCACAGGGCGGATCATGATGATCGAAGCCCCCGTCGTGCCGACGAAGCTCGCCATCAGCGTGCCGATCGCCAGCAGGGCGGTGTTGGTTGCGGGTGTCCCGTGCAGATTGCCCATGATCAGGATGCCGCCGGCGATCGTGAACAGGGCGAAGAGCAGGATGATGAAGGGGATGTATTCCAGCAGCGCCGTGTGGGCCAACGCCGCGGCCGCCGGCTCGAGGCCGCGCAACGCGACCAGCGGCACGAGAACGAGAACGGCCCAGAACGCAGCGAACTTGCCGTAGTTCAGCTCCCAGAAATGCGGAAACAGGATCGGACCGAGCGCGATGGAGAGCAGCATGCCGGCGAAAGGCAGGGCCCAAAGCCCTCCCATCGCGGCGCCGCCGATGTCGCTGGCGGCATAGGCCAGTCCAGGCGTGAGGCATACCCCGACCAGGGTGCCCAGAAGCGTCGTCGTCCTCGTCAAGGCTGATCCCCCTGCGCTCTCCGGCGCTTTGTCCGTCGATCAGCCCAGCCCATGGGACGACAGATCCGAGGCAGCAGGCCGAATCGGCGCGAGCATGGCGGGGAGGATTCAATAAATGCTTACGGATCGATCTGCGCGCCGTAGCGCTGCCTTCCCGAAGCCGGCTGCTAAATCTGGTGCAGGGCGCGCCTTCTCGGATAGCCTGCGGCAAGGCGGCCTGGGCCGCGCGATTCGGACCCCGCCATGTGCCGCTTCCTCGCCTATTCCGGCGTCCCCGTCTTTCTCGAGGACCTCGTCGCGGCCCCCTGCCACTCGCTGATCCACCAGTCGCTCCATGCCGCCGAGGCCAAGACCGGCACCAATGGCGACGGCTTCGGCGTCGGCTGGTATGGCGACCGGCCCGAGCCGGGTCAGTATCGCGAGGTCCGGCCGGCCTGGTCGGACGAGAACCTGCTCTCGATCGCGCGGCAGGTTCGCTCTTCGCTGTTCTTCGCGCATGTCAGGGCGGCGACCGGCACCGCGACGACGCGGGCGAACTGCCACCCCTTCGCCCATGGCCGGTATCTCTTCATGCATAACGGCCAGATCGGCGGCTACGGGCTGATTCGGCGGCGGCTCGAAAGTCTGATTCCCGATTCGCTGTATGGCGCGCGGGTGGGGACCACGGATTCCGAGGCCCTGTTCCTGCTCACCCTGGCGCGAATCGAGGAGGGGATGGCTCCCGCCCAGGCTTTGGCGTACTCGCTGGGCGATGCACTGGCCCTGATGCGGCAGGCTGGCACCGAGGAGCCGCTGCGCTGCGCCGCTGCCCTTTCGGACGGCGAGACCATCCACGCGATCCGCTGGGCCTCCGACGACAAGCCGCCGAGCCTCTATGTCTGCCAGCGCAGCGACAGCGTCGTCGTCGCCTCGGAGCCGGTGGATGCGGCGCGGGAGTGCTGGCAGGCCTTGGCCTGCAATGCGCTGGTGACGGTGCGGGGCGGGACGGTCACGGTCTCATCCATCGAGGTGGGCCTGGCCGCGGCGGCCTGAGGAGGCGGCCCGGAACCCGCGCCAGAGCCATCGAAAGCCAGATGATGCGGCGCATTTGAACCGGCGGGCTCCGTGCCGCGACTGAGGAAGCAGTCGCTGCATCGCGGCTGAAACCTTCGCCGCCCCGACCTCATCCCCTCCCAAAGGCCGTCGGGGCGGCGATACACGCACGCAGGTGCGAGCAGCACGCGAGCCGGCGCGGCCATGCCTTGGGGGGACAGGCACCTCGGAGGCCGAGAGCGTCCATCTGGATCAGCGACTGTCGTGAGAGGGAGATGGTGGAGCCAGGCGGAATCGAACCGCCGACCTCTTGAATGCCATTCAAGCGCTCTCCCAACTGAGCTATGGCCCCACTCTCAGCCGGCGGACATGGGGGTCGGCCGGGGTCTATTCGGTTCGGGATCGCCGGGCTTTCGCCTCGGGCAGCCCCTGAACCGGGTCGCCGCGTCAGCGGCGAAGCGCTCTATAGGCGGGAGCGGAGGAAGACTCAAGCGCCGAATGTCGCCCGATCGTCATTCTTTTTCGCCGCTCCGGCGAGAGGGGGTCAGACGTCCTCGTCGCCCTCGATGTCGCCATCGATCAGGTCGGCGACATCGTCGTCGCCTTCCTCGTCCTCTTCCAGGAAGGTGTCGTCATCGGGAGCGACGTCGTCCTCGACCTCGATGTCGTCCTCGCTGGTGACGACGGCGTCCTTCTCGGTCGCCTCGGCATCGGCCTCGTCGAGCGAGACGAGTTCGACCGCGCTGTCGGCGGCCTCGACCTCATCCTCGTCCTCGTCGGGCTTGGCGGCAACGGCGGCCGCCGCCTTCGCCTGCGGCTCGAACACCGAGCGCGGATAGGATTGTCCCGTGTAAGGCGAGACGATCGGGTCCTTGTTCAGGTCGTAGAATTTGCGCCCCGTCGTCGGGCAAACGCGCTTGGTGCCAAGTTCCGGTTTCGCCACTGCGTCGGACCTTCAATCATTCATGTTCTGAAAAGCAGGCGCGTCCGTTAGTCGGGGCGGCCGGCCCTGTCAAATGCTGATTCGCCGGCCACTGCATGAATTGGACCGCAGCAGCGGTATTGCTTCACCCCCGCAAGGCAGCGCGGGGACCAACGCGGACGTGACGCCTAGCGTGCGGGCATGCTAGGCCACGCCGTTTCCGATCGACCAGCCTGCAGAAGATGTCAACCGTGGCTCATGCTCACACACCCGCTCCCGTCTCCGCACGCCGCAGCGGCCCGCTGCGCGGCCGTGTCCGCGTTCCCGGCGACAAGTCCATCTCGCACCGGGCAATGATCTTCGGACTGCTCGCGATCGGCGAGACGAAGGTGACGGGGCTGCTCGAGGGCGAGGACGTCATGCGCACCGCTGATGCGGCGCGTGCCCTCGGCGCGACCGTCCACCATGACGGGCCCGGCTCATGGCGGGTGCGCGGGGTCGGCGTCGGCGGGCTGCGCGAGCCGGCCGGGATCCTCGATTTCGGCAATGCCGGCACGGGCTCGCGGCTGATGATGGGCGTCTGCGGATCGCATCCGATCACCACGACCTTCGACGGCGATGCCTCGCTGCGGAAGCGGCCGATGCGCCGCATCCTCGACCCGCTCGCCCTGATGGGGACGGTGATCGTCTCGCAGGAGGAGGGCGGGCGCGTGCCCCTGACCCTGCGTGGGCCGCAGGAGGCGCTGCCGATCACCTACCGCACGCCGGTCGCCTCGGCGCAGATCAAGTCCGCCGTGCTGCTGGCGGGCCTCGCCGCGCCGGGCGAGACGACCGTGATCGAGACGGAGGCGACCCGCGACCACACCGAGAAGATGCTGACCCATTTCGGCGCGGAGGTGGCGGTCTCGCCCGAGGGCGAGCATGGCCGCCGGATCGTCCTGAAGGGCCAGCCCGAACTGCAGGCGGCGCCGATCGTGGTGCCGGCCGACCCCTCCTCGGCCGCCTTCCCGCTGGTCGCCGCGCTGATCGTCCCGGGTTCGGACGTGCTGATCGAGAGCGTGATGACCAACCCGCTGCGCTCGGGCCTCCTCACCACGCTGCGCGAAATGGGCGCCGACATCACGGTCGAGAGCGAGGCCAACGAGGGCGGAGAGGCGGTGGCGACGCTGCGGGTGCGTGCGTCGGGCCTCAAGGGCGTGACGGTGCCGCCCGAGCGGGCGCCCTCGATGATCGACGAATATCCGGTGTTGGCCGTCGCGGCCTCGTTTGCGAGCGGAACCACGCGGATGCGGGGGCTGCAGGAGCTACGCGTCAAGGAATCGGACCGGCTGGCGGCCGTCGAGGCCGGATTGAAGGCGGCGGGCGTGACCTGTGCGATCGAGGGCGACGACCTCGTCGTCGAGGGCTCGGGCGGCGCCGTGACGGGCGGCGGCATCGTCGCCACCCATCTCGACCACCGCATTGCGATGAGCTTCCTCGTCATGGGGCTGGCGACGGACAAGCCGATGCAGGTCGATGACGGCGCGATGATCGCGACGAGCTTCCCGAGCTTCATCGCCCTGATGAACGGACTCGGGGGCGAGATCGGATGAGCGCTGCGATACCGGCGCTCGTCATCGCGGTCGATGGCCCGGCCGCCTCGGGCAAAGGCACACTGGCGCGCCGGCTCTCGGCCCATTACGGCCTGCCCTATCTCGACACCGGGCTGCTCTACCGCATGGTCGCACGCGCCATGCTCGACGCCGGCCACGACATCCGCGACGCGGCGGCGGCCGGAGAGATCGTCTCCCGCTTCGACCAAGGCGCCTTCGACGAGGATACGCTGCGCGGGCGCGACATTGGCGAGGCGGCGTCGGTGGTCGCGGCCATGCCGGCCGTGCGCAGCGGGCTGGTCGAGCGGCAGCGACGGTTTGCGGCGCAGACGGGCGGCGCGGTCCTGGACGGGCGCGACATCGGCACGGTGATCTGTCCGGAGGCGCCGGCCAAGCTCTTCGTCACGGCCACGCCCGAAGTCCGCGCCGCACGACGGCAGAAGGAACTGGCCGGGCGCGGCGAGCCTGCCCCTTTCGACGGGATCCTCGCCGATATCCGCCGGCGCGATGCCCGCGACTCGGGCCGCAGCGACGCGCCGCTCAAAGCGGCGGAGGACGCCGTCATCCTCGACACCTCAGCCCTGACGATCGAGGAAGCACTCGCAGCCGCCATCGCGATCGTCGAGCGGCGGCGAGCCGCAGCCCAGAGCCTTCTCACGGAGCGGTGACCGCCCGCCTTTAAGGCTTGGAACGAATCGAAAGCAGGCGCACAGTTTCGTCACGAGGGGATGACGGAGGTGGCGATGCGGCGTTGGCTGTGCGGTCTCTTGAGTCTGGCTGTGGCAGCGCTCGCGGCCACGGCCCATGCCCAATCGGCGGCCGGCCCCCCCGAAGAGGTCGATGTCGCGCTGGTGCTGGCGGTCGACGTCTCCTTCTCGATGGATCTCGACGAGCTCGCCCTGCAGCGCAACGGCTACATCGAGGCCTTCCGCTCCAAGCCGCTGCACGACGCCATCGCCAAGGGGGCGATCGGCAAGATCGCCGTGACCTATTTCGAATGGGCCGGCGGGCACTTCCAGCATGTCGTCAAATCCTGGACGATCATCGATACGCCCGCTTCTGCAATCGCCTTCGCGGAGGAACTCGGCGAGGCCCAGACAAGGCGAGGCCGGCGAACCTCGATTTCGGCCGCGATCGACCTCGGCGTCCAGCTGATCGAACAGGCGAATGTGATGCCGCTGCGCAAGGTGATCGACATCTCCGGCGACGGCGCCAACAATGACGGGCGGCCCGTCACCATCGCCCGTGACGAGGCCGCCGCGAAGGGCATCAGCATCAACGGCCTGCCAGTGATGCTGAAGCAGGCGAGCTATTTCGACCTCGACAATCTCGACCGCTACTACAAGGACTGCGTCGTCACGGGGCCGGGTGCCTTCGTCATCCCGATCCGCGAACGCAGCCAGTTCGTCGATGCGACGCGCACCAAGCTGATCCGCGAGATCGCCGAGATTCCGCGCGAGAGCGAGGCGCTGGTCCAGAAGGCCCAGTCGACCGGCAGCAACACCACCTGCCTGGCCGGCGAGCGGCAATGGCGCGACCGGATGGGGAATTGAGGGATCACCAAGCCGTCATGCTCGGGCGCGACCCGAGCCTCTCTCCCACCAGCACCCTTACCTCTTGAGATTCTCGGGTCTGCGCTTCGCTTCGCCCGAGAATGACCGCCGATCCCTCACGTCCCGCGCGGCTTGGCCCGCGTCGTCGGCGGGGCGGCGGCGGGGTCGTCGGGCCAGGGATGGCGGGGATAGCGGCCTTTCATCTCGGATTTCACCGCCGCCCAGGAGCCGCGCCAGAAGCCTGGCAGATCCCGGGTGATCTGCACCGGCTTGTGGCCGGGCGAGAGCAGCTCCAGCACCAGCGGCACCCGCCCGCCGGCGAGCGCCGGATGCTTCGACAGCCCGAACAGCTCCTGCACCCGCACCGAAATGGTCGGGCCGGCCTCAGCGCCGTAGTCGACGGCCAGGCTGGAACCGGTCGGCGCGGTGAAATGGGTCGGTGCCTCGGCCTCGAGCCGTCGCTTCAACTCCCAGGGCAGCAGTTCGGCCAGTGCTCCGTCGAGATCGCCGGGCTCGATCGCCGCCAGCGAAGCGCGCCCAACGATGTGAGGCGCGAGCCAGAGGGCGGCATCGGAGGCCAGGCCTTCATCCGAGAGATCGGGCCAGGCATCCGTCGCGCCGGCCTCCGCCGCGGCCCGTCGCAGAAACCCGACGCGCTCGCGCAACTGCCGCTGCGCCTTCGTCCAGGGCAGCAGGCCGATGCCGAGCGCGGCGATGCCTTCCGCGAGAACGGTCGCGCTGGCGAGAGTCGGCTGCGCCGGCAGCGGCCGCTCGGCGAGGCTGAGGGCGCCGTAGCGCCTCACCGCCCGCACGCGAAGTGCGCGGGCGGTCCGGTCGAAGGTCGTCTCGCTGCGGTCCTCGATCGCGAAGGGCGAGAGTCCTTCGGCCACCAACCAGGCGATGTCGGCTTCCGTGAAGGGCGCGGCCGAGAGGATTCGCGCCTGCTGGGCCGCGCCGGTCATCTCCGCGACCACGAGATGGGTTTCGCGAGCGAGGCGCTGGGACGCCTCCAACGTCGCGCCGCGGCCATTGGCGAGGAGATACTGACCCGAACCGGCGCTGCGTGCCCTGGCGACGCGCTCGGGATAGGCTAAGGCGAGAAGGAGCCCGGCCGAGAGGGCTTCACGGGCGCTGGCTGGACCCGCGGCCCGTTCGGCGGCACGGGCCCAGCCCTCGGCGAGGCGGCGCATATCGGCGGCGCGGCCGCCCCTCTCACGCTCCAGCCGGTCGAGCCGCTCCGACAGGTCGATGGCATCACCACCCAGGCCGCGCTCGACCAGCAGCGCCGCGAGCAGGGCAGCCGCTCCGGCCTGTCCGAAGCGTGCGGCCACGACGACCATGCGCGCGAGGCGCGGCGGCAGCGGCAGGGTCTGCAGGGTGCGGCCTTCCGGCGTGATCCGGCCGTCGCCATCCAGCGCGCCGATGCTGCTCAGGAGGCCGCGCGCTTCCTTCAGGGCCGGCACCGGCGGCGGATCGAGGAAGGAGAGGCTGGTGGGGTCCGATACGCCCCAGGCGGCGCAGTCGAGCAGCAGCGGAGCGAGATCCGCCGAGAGAATTTCGGGGCGGGCGAAGGCCTCCAGCGCGCCGTTGCCGGCTTCCTCCCAGAGCCGGTAGCAGATGCCCGGCTCGGTGCGCCCGGCGCGGCCGCGGCGCTGGTCGCCTGCCGCGCGGCTGGCACGGCGCGTCTCCAGCCGCGTCACGCCGAGATCGGGCTCGTAGACGGGCACGCGGGCGAGCCCTGAATCGATCACCACCCTGACGCCCTCGATCGTCAGCGAGGTCTCGGCAATGGCGGTGGCGAGCACGACCTTGCGGCGCCCGGCCGGCGCCGGCAGCACGGCGCGGTCCTGCTCGGCCTGGTCGAGCGCGCCGTAGAGCGGCGCGATCTCGACATCCCTGTCGCGGATGCGCTCGCGCAGGCGTTCTTCGACCCGCCTGATCTCGCCCTGGCCGGGCAGGAAGACGAGTTGCGAGCCCGGCTGTTCGGCGAGCGCCAGCAGCACCGCATCCGTGACCTGGTCCTCGATGCGCTTCAGCGGGTCGCGGCCGAGATAGCGCGTCTCGACCGGGAAGGCCCGGCCCTGGCTCTCGATCACCTTCGCTTCGCCGAGAAGCTTCGCGACACGCGCACCATCCAGCGTCGCCGACATCACCAGGATGCGCAGATCCTCACGCAGGCCGGCCTGCGCATCGAGCGCGAGCGCCAGCCCGAAATCGGCATCGAGCGAGCGTTCGTGGAATTCGTCGAAGATCACGGCAGCAACGCCATCGAGCGCCGGATCGTCGAGGATCATGCGGGCGAAGACGCCCTCGGTGACCACTTCGATGCGCGTTTTCGGGCCGATCTTCGAGCCGAGGCGGACGCGCAGGCCGACGGTGTCGCCGACACGCTCGCCCAGCGTCTGCGCCATGCGGGAGGCCGCGCCGCGGGCCGCCAGCCGGCGCGGCTCCAGCATGATCAGCTTGCCGCCCTTCGCCCAGGGCTCGTCGAGCAGGGCCAGCGGCACGCGCGTGGTCTTGCCGGCGCCGGGCGGCGCGACCAGCACGGCGTTGGGCCGCGCGCGCAGGGCCGAGGCGAGTTCGCCGAGGACGGCGTCGATCGGGAGGGGCGTGTCGAAGGCGCGCATGACCGGTGGGATGTGACGCAGCCCGCCATCGCGCGCAAGCGCAACCCTCTCGCCAGCCCGCGCGCGTCATGCTAACCGCTCAGGTCATGACCGACATCCAGACAGCCACCGGCCAGGCTCGCATCCAGGCCCGTTTCCAGGCCTGCGCCAGCGAGGGCCGCGCCGCCCTCGTGACCTTCGTCACCGCGGGCGACCCTGACCTCGCGACCTCGGCCGCGATCCTGACCGCCCTGCCCGCGGCCGGCGCCGACATCATCGAACTCGGCGTGCCCTTCACCGACCCGATGGCCGACGGAATCCCCGTCCAGCTCGCCGGCCAGCGCGCGCTGAAGGCCGGCCAGACGCTGAAGAAGACGCTGGCGATGGTCGCGGAATTCCGGGGCGCCGGGCACGACACGCCGATCGTGCTGATGGGCTACTACAACCCGATCTATGTCTATGGCGTCGAGCGCTTCCTGCAGGATGCGCGCGCTGCGGGCGTCGACGGTCTCATCGTCGTCGATCTGCCGCCGGAGGAAGACACCGAGCTCTGCCTGCCGGCGCTGGAGGCGGGCGTGAGCTTCATCCGCCTGGCGACGCCGACGACCGACGATCGGCGCCTGCCCAAGGTGCTGCAGAACACCTCGGGCTTCGTCTACTACGTCTCGATGACGGGCGTGACCGGCGGCGCGATCACCAATTACGACGCGGTCGGCGATGCCGTGGCGCGGATCAAGCGCCACACCGACCTGCCGGTCGCGGTCGGCTTCGGCGTGAAGACGGCGCAGGACGCCGAGACCATCGCTGGTGGCGCCGACGGCGTCGTCGTCGGGTCGGCGCTGGTCGAGCGCGTGCGCCTTTCGCTCGATGCCGATGGCAAGGCCACGGAAAAGACCGTTTCGGCTGTCACCTCGCTGGTCTCCGAACTGGCTGCGGGCATTCGCTCGGCCGCCCGCGCCGCGGCCTGAGGCCACCGGCCTCGCCCGTCCTCCGCGCCAGAACCGCAAGGGTCGATCCATGAACTGGATTTCCGAAGTCGTCCGGCCACGCATCAAGACGCTGTTCAAGCGCGAGAGCCCGGAGAATCTCTGGATCAAATGCCCCGATTCCGGGCAGATGGTCTTCCACAAGGATGTCGAGGCCAATGGCTTCGTCATTCCCGGCTCCGACCACCACATGCGCGTCACCGCGCAGGACCGGCTGAAGTTGACCTTCGACGAGGGCAAGTGGCTCGACGTGTCGCTGCCCGAGGTCGCGACCGATCCGCTGAAGTTCCGCGACGAGAAGCGCTATATCGACCGGCTGAAGGACGCCCGCGCCAAGACCGGCGCGGCGGATGCCTTCAAGGTCGGCTATGGCCGGGTCAAGGGTTTCGCCCTGACCATCGCGGTGCAGGATTTCCACTTCATGGGCGGCTCGCTCGGCATGGCGGCGGGCGAGGCCTTCGTCAAAGGCGCGCAGACCGCGATCGAGAAGAAGACGCCTTATGTCGTCTTCGCCGCCTCGGGCGGGGCGCGCATGCAGGAGGGCATCCTGTCCCTGATGCAGCTGCCGCGCACCACCGTCGCCATCCGCATGCTGCGCAAGGCCGGACTGCCCTACATCGTCGTGCTGACGAACCCGACGACCGGCGGCGTCACCGCCTCCTATGCCATGCTGGGCGACGTCCACATCGCCGAGCCCGGCGCGCTGATCGGTTTCGCGGGGCCGCGCGTGATCGAGCAGACGATCCGCGAGAAGCTGCCCGAGGGCTTCCAGCGCGCGGAATACCTCAAGGATCACGGCATGGTCGACATGGTGGTCCACCGCCACGACCTGCCGGAGACGCTCGCCCGCCTCGGCCGCCTGCTGACGAAGCAGCCGGCGGCGGGCCAGGATGCCAAGGCCGCGGCGCCCGCCGCACCGGTCGCCGAAGCCGTCTGAGGCGGCGTTCGGGATCATGGGGTCGTCCGATACGGTTCTGGCGCGGCTGCTCGCGCTGCATCCCAAGCTGATCGACCTCTCGCTCGGGCGCATCCTGACGCTGCTCGAACGGCTCGGCGATCCGCAGAAGCGCCTGCCGCCGGTGATCCATGTCGCCGGCACCAACGGCAAGGGCTCGACCATCGCCTTCATGCGGGCGATCCTCGAGGCGGCGGGGCTTCGCGTTCATGTCTACACCTCGCCGCATCTCGTGCGCTTCCACGAGCGCATCCGGCTGGGGGCCCCCGGCGGCGGCCGCTTCGTCGACGAAGCCGTTCTGGTCGAGGCGCTGGAGCGCTGCGAGCGCGCCAATGCCGGCGACCCGATCACCTTTTTCGAGATCACGACTGCCGTGGCGCTGCTTCTCTTTGCCGAGCGCGAGGCCGATGTCGTTCTGCTCGAGGTCGGCCTCGGCGGGCGTTTCGATGCCACCAACGTCATCGCCAACCCGGCCTGCACGGTGGTGACGCCGGTCTCGCTCGACCATGCCGAGTATCTCGGCGACAGCGTCACCAAGATCGCGGGCGAGAAGGCCGGCATCTTCAAACGCGGCGCGCCGGCCGTCATCGCCCCGCAGGAGCCCGAGCCGACCGCCGTGCTCGAAGCGACCGCCGAGCGGGTCGGCGCCTCCAAGATCCTGATCGGCGCGCAGGACTTTTCCATCCACGAGGCCGGCGGGCGGCTGGTCTATGAGGATGGCGACGGGCTGCTCGATCTGCCGCTGCCGAAGCTCGCCGGGCGCCACCAGCACGTCAATGCTGGCACCGCGCTCGCCGCGCTACGCGCCGCGGGCTATGGCGGCCTGCCGAGTTCCGCTTTCGAGCAGGGCCTGCTGAATGCCGACTGGCCGGCGCGGCTGCAGCGGATCGCCCGCGGCAAGCTCGCGGAACTGGTGCCCGGCCGGGCCGAACTCTGGCTCGATGGCGGCCACAACCCCGATGGCGGCCGCGTGCTGGCCCAGGCCATGGCCGATCTCGCCGACCGCAACCCGGCGCCGCTGGTGATGATCGCCGGGCTGCTCTCCACCAAGGATGCCGGCGCGACGCTCGGTCATTTCAAGGGGCTGGCACAGATGCTGTTTGCCGTGCCGATTCAGAACCAGCTCGTCGCCCGACCGGCCGAGGAAGTCGCGGGGCTGGCGCGTGCGGCCGGTCTCACGGCCGAGGTTTCGGGCTCGGTCGAGCAGGCGCTGCGCGAGATCGCGGCGCGCGACTGGTCGGCCCCACCGCGTATCCTGATCTGCGGCTCGCTGTATCTCGCGGGCGAGGTGCTGTCGGCGAACGGGACGCTGCCGACATAACAAAGTTGCAGTCAGCGTTGAAAAGCCCAGGGGTCGAGCGTCGGAGCCCCACAATTTGCGAAGTCGCCAATATTGCGGGTCACCACCGTCAGGCCATGAACAAGGGCGGTCGCCGCGATCATGGCATCACGCTCCGGCCTGGGATCGGGGACATGCAGCGCAGCGCAACGCAATGCTACCGCCATGTCCACAGGCAGGATTCGGCCGCTGAATTCGGGCATGATGCGATCCTTCAGCCAGCTTATCAGCATGGCGCCCTTGCGCTCATCCTTGCGTGCAGCCCGCAGAGCACCCCGTTCCAGCTCCAGAATGGTGATGGCGGACAAATACCAATCGTTGCGGTGCAGGCTCTCAGCCCAAGCCAGAACGGAGGAATCAGCGATGCGCGGATTTCTCAGTTCCGAGATTACATTCGTATCGATGAGGAACATCAATCGAACTCGAAAGGCTTGGACAGCGGCCCTTTCATCGTATCGAATTCGAATGCGAAATCCGCTTCCGGCCTCGGATCCGCGATGGCTTCCGCCAGTGTCATGCCCCTCGACGACAACTTCCGATAATTTTCGATCGAGAGCAGCACATGGGAGGGCTGGCCCCGATCCGTGATGAACACAGGTCCATCCTGAGCCGCCTTTTTGGCTCTGCCGGTGTCCTGATTGAACTCTCGGCTGGATAGCGTCGTTGGCATGAGACCCTCCCGCGCATCGCCACTTCTGACATCAATGTAGTGACGTTCCTACATATTGAAAAGTGTTTGTGAGCAGCCTGCTTTGGCCAAGGAGACGATAATGTTGAGACCGTTCGGATCGACCGGCCGTGATATCCCCGCCATCGGCCAGGGCAGCTGGTATATCGAGCGGGGCGATCGCACTGAGGCCGTCGCGGCGCTGCGGCGCGGGCTCGATCTCGGCCTGACCCATCTCGACACCGCCGAGATGTATGGCGATGGGCGCTCGGAGGCGATCATCGGCGAGGCCATCGCCGGGCGGCGCGGGGAGGTCTTTCTCGTCTCGAAGGTGCTGCCGCACAACGCCTCGAAAGCCGGGGTTCGCGCCGCCTGCGAGCGCTCGCTGCGCCATCTCAAGACCGACCGGCTCGATTGTTATCTGCTGCACTGGCGCGGGCCGCACCCGCTGGCGGAGACCCTCGCCGCCTTCGAGGGCCTCAAGGCGCAGGGCAAGATCCTGTCCTGGGGCGTCAGCAATTTCGACGAGGACGATCTCGACGAGGCGCTCGACGTGGCGGGCCCCGGCCAGATCGCCTGCAACCAGGTGCTCTACCATCCGCGCGAACGCGCGATCGAGCATGCGGTGATCCCCTGGTGCGAGCGCCATGGCGTCGCGGTGACCGCCTACAGCCCGTTCGGGCATGACGGCTTCCCGGCACCGGGAAGCGCCGGCGGCCGGGTCCTGGCGGAGATCGCCACGGCCCATGGCGCCACTCCCCGGCAGGTCGCGCTCGCCTTCCTGACCCGCCGCGCCAGTGTGTTCGCGATCCCGAAGGCCGCGAGCCTCGCCCATGTCGAGGACAATGCCGGGGCGCTGCGGCTCACGCTGACCGAGGGCGACCTCGCGCGGATCGACGCGGCCTTTCCGCTGGGGCGGAAGCCGTCCTCGCTGCCGATGCTGTAAAGGCCGCTCCGCTCAGGCGGCGCGCGCCAGCCGCTCCAGCGCTTCGGCGGGGTCGATGCGGCCGTCATAGAGCGCGCGGCCGGTGATCGCGCCTTCGAGGATCGCGGCATCCGGCGCCATCAGACGCTCGATATCGGCCATGGAGGCCAGGCCGCCCGAGGCGATGACGGGGATGGTCAGAGCCTGGGCGAGGCCGATCGTGCCGTCCCAGTTGATGCCCTGGAGCATGCCGTCGCGGGCGATGTCGGTGTAGACGATTGCCGCCACGCCAGCGTCCTCGAAACGCCGGCCGAGATCGGCTGCTGCCAGCGACGAGGTCTCGGCCCAACCTTCGACGGCCACATATCCGTCGCGCGCATCGATCCCGACCGCGACCTGCCCCGGAAAGGCCTTCGCCGCCTCGCGGACGAAACCGGGATCGCGCACCGCGGCCGTGCCGATGATGACGCGGCGGATGCCCTTGGCGAGCCAGCCCTCGACCGTCTTCATGTCGCGGATGCCGCCGCCGAGCTGCACCGGGAAGGCGACCCGCTTCAGGATGGCCTCGACCGCCGCCGCATTCATCGGCTTGCCGGCGAAGGCGCCGTCGAGATCGACGACATGGAGCCACTGGAAGCCCTGCGCCTCGAAGGCGGCCGCCTGCGCGGCGGGATCGTCGTTGAAGACCGTCGCCTGCTCCATGTCGCCCTGCTTCAGGCGCACGCACTGGCCGTTCTTGAGATCGATGGCGGGGAACAGGATCACGGCGTCCATCTCAGGAAATTGGCGAGCAGCCGGAGCCCGAGCGTCTGGCTCTTCTCCGGGTGGAACTGGGTGCCCGCGATGTTGTCGCGCCCGACCATGGCGGTGACCGGCCCGCCATGATCGGTGACCGCGATCACCTCCCCGGGATGGGTGGCGGCCAGGGCATAGGAGTGAACGAAATAGGCGTGCAGGCCGGAAGGACCGGTCTCGATGCCCGCCAGCAGCGGATGCGCGCGGCGGGTCTCCAGCGTGTTCCAGCCCATATGCGGGATCTTGAACCCTTCGCCCTGCGGCACGATCAGCGTGACGTCGCCGGCGATCCAGCCGAGGCCCTCGGTGACGGTGTATTCGAGGCCGCGCGAGGCCAGGAGCTGCATGCCGACGCAGATGCCGAGGAAGGGCCGGCCCTTGGCCCGAACCGCCTCCTCCAGCGCCTCGACCATGCCGGACACCGCATCGAGCCCGCGACGGCAATCGGCGAAGGCGCCGACACCCGGCAGCACGATCCGGTCGGCGGCGCGGACCACATCGGGATCGCTGCTGACGGAAATGGTCGAGGCAATGCCGGCTTCGACTGCGGCGCGCTCGAAGGCCTTGGCGGCCGAGTGCAGGTTGCCCGAGCCATAATCGACGATGACGACGGACTGGCTCATCGGCCCTGCGCCTCGGGGAAGAGGCCGATCACCGGAACGGAGCTCGTCGGCTGGCTGCGCAGGGCGGCCGCCGGAGCCAGGCGCGACACAGTCGTCTCGCCGGCCAGCGCCCGCTCGAAGTAACGCCGCTCGGCTTCGGAGAGGTCGCGAGCCTCGACGACATCAGCCAGGCGCCAGCCCTGCCGCGCGAGCTTTCGCGCCATGAGGTTGTGGCCTTCCAGCCCGAGGAAGAGCGCGATCGTCCAGTGGGCGATCAGCATGGCGCCATTGGTCAGGCCGAAGCGGTTGCCGGCATAGAGCAGCGCGCCCCAGAGCAGGACATAGATCAGCGTGGCCAGCCAGAGCCGCTTGCCGAGCAGCCAGAGCCCGCCGAAGACGAAGGCCGGCCAGGCGAAGGTCTCCGGCAGCAGACGGGCCTGCTCGACCTCGTCACGCGCACCGCCGGAGCCCGGCGGCGGGATCATCACCGTGTAGAATGCCATGATGCGACCCTCTCAAAGCGCGCCCTTGGTCGAGGGCACGCGGCCGCCCTCGCGCGGATCGACCTCGAGAGCGTGGCGCAGCGCGCGCGCCAGCCCCTTGAAGCAGCTCTCGGCGATATGGTGGGCATTGTCGCCGTAGAGCGTCTCCACATGGAGCGTGATGCCGGCGTTCATCGCGAAGGCCTGGAAGAACTCGCGCACCAGTTCGGTGTCGAAGGTGCCGATCTTCTGCGCCTCGAAGCGGGTGCGGAAAACCAGGAAGGGCCGGCCCGAGACATCGATGGCGACCCGCGTCAGCGTCTCGTCCATCGGCAGGTGGATGTCGGCATAGCGGCGGATGCCCTTCTTGTCGCCGAGCGCCTGCCGCAGAGCCTCGCCCAGCGCGATGCCGGTGTCCTCGACCGAATGGTGGTCGTCGATATGGGTGTCGCCGGTCACCGCGACCTTCAGGTCGATCAGGGAATGGCGGGCAAAGAGGTCGAGCATATGGTCGAAGAAGCCGACGCCGGACGAAATCTCGGCCTTGCCCGTGCCGTCGAGCACGAGCGAGACGGCGATGTCGGTTTCGTTGGTGCGGCGCTTCACTTCGCCAGAACGCATGACGGCCTCGTTGATCGGACAATGCGCGAGGCTTTAGCAGGCGGCCGGCGGGATGGCCATGGCCGAGGCCAGGCTCGTCATGCTCGGGCGCAGACCCGAGCATCTCTTGCCGGAGATTCTCGGGTCTGCGCTGCGCTCCGCCCGAGAATGACGCTTTGCACTTGGCGCTCACACCCCCGCCAGCGCCCGCTCCAGATCGGCGACGAGATCGTCGGCATGCTCCAGGCCGACGGAGAGGCGGATCAGTCCCTCCGAGATGCCCATGCTGGCGCGAATTTCAGGGCTGAAGCGCTGATGCGTCGTGGTGCCGGGATGGACGATCAGGCTCTTGGCGTCGCCCAGATTGTTGGAAATGCGGATCAGCTTCAGCCCGTTCAGAAAACGGAAGGCTGCTTCCTTGCCGCCTTCCACCTCGAAGGCGACCAGCGTGGACGGGCCCGTCATCTGCCGGGCGATGATCTCGGCCTGAGGATGGGATTTGTGTCCCGGGAAGATCACCCTCGGCAGTTGCGGCTGGGCGAGGAGCCAGTCGGCCACGATCGCGGCGTTGTGGGCCTGCTGGCGCACGCGCAGCGGCAGGGTCTCCAGCGCCTTCAGCATCACCCAGGCATTGAAGGGCGAGATCGCCGGGCCGGTCTGGCGCAGGAAGGTCTGGACATTCGTCTCGATGAAGTCCTGCGAGGCGAGGATCAGCCCGCCGAGACAGCGCCCCTGGCCGTCGATGTGCTTGGTCGCGGAGTAGACGACGCAATCGGCGCCGAGTTCCAGCGGGCGCTGATAGAGCGGCGTGGCGAAGACGTTGTCGACGACGAGCGTCGCACCGACCTCTTTGGCCAGCGCTGCAACGGCGGCGATGTCGATGACCTCGAGCGTCGGGTTCGACGGGCTCTCGAGGAAGAACACCTTCGTCTGCGGCGTCACGGCAGCGCGCCAGGCGGCGATGTCGGTGCCATCCACCAGCGTCGAGGTCACGCCATAGCGCGGCAGATGCTCCTCGACGACATAGCGGCAGGAGCCGAACAGAGCCCGCGCCGCCACGACATGATCGCCCGCGCGGACCTGCCCCATGATCGCGGCGGTGACAGCGGCCATGCCGGTTGCGGTAGCACGGCAGGCGTCCGCCCCCTCGAAGGCGGCCATGCGGGCTTCCAGCATGGCGACGGTGGGGTTGGAGAAGCGGGCGTACTGGAAGCCCGGATCCTTGTTCAGGAAGCGCGCCTCGGCCTGCTCGGCGCTGTCATAGACATGGCCCTGCGTCAGGAAGAGAGCCTCGGAGGTTTCGCCAAACTGCGAGCGCAGGGTGCCAGCATGGACCAGACGCGTCTCGGGATGAAGGCTTGCCGCGTCCGATGCCGACATGATGAAAACTCCAAAGCGTTCGTTATAACGAACCGATGGCGTATCACCCCGCCCGGGCGTCGTAAAGGAGAACACGATTCTCCCTACCCCGACGATGGCAGATCATTATCCTCGCGCCAGGGGCGTCAAAAAGCCCGTCAGATCCGACGTGACATGATGGACATGGCCCGCCTCGACGGCGGCCTGCTCCCATGCCTCGCGAAAGGGATCGGGTGTCTGCGGGATGATCAGCACCGTCTTCATCCCCATGGCGCTGGGGACCAGCAGGTTCTTCTCGATATCCTCGAACATCGCCGCACGGCCCGGGTCGACCGCGTGCTTGGCGAGGAAGAGCTCATAGGTCGAGCGTTCGGGCTTGGGCGTGAAGCCGGCCGCGACGATGTCGAAGACATCCTCGAAATGCTCGATGATGCCGAGCTTGCCGGCGACGTTGCGGGCATGGGCGACCGAGCCGTTGGTCAGGATCAGCTTGCGGCCGGGCAGGGCCGCGATCGCCGCGCCCAGGGCCGGATCGGGCTCGAGCAGGCTGAGGTCGACGTCATGGGCGAAGTCGAGGAAATCATCGGGCTCGACCCCGTGCTCGACCATCAGGCCGTTCAGGGTCGTGCCATAACGATGATAATAGTAGTTCCGCAGAGCATGCGACGACAGGCCGTCGAGCCCGAACAGCTCCTGCAGGAACAGGGTGATCCGCTGGTTGACCTGGGGCCAGACCCGGCTCTCATGCGAGTAGAGCGTGTTGTCGAGGTCGAACACCCAATGGTCGACATGCGCGAAGGCCTCCACCTGGAGTGGGGGGGTGGCGGCGGGTATGTTGGCGTGCGTGTTCATCAGGATCGACACATGTGGCGAGCCGATCCTGACATGCAAGAGTTCTGCTAAGGGTTAAAGGCAAAGCGTCATGCTCGGGCTTGACCCGAGCATCTCGGAAACCAGCAGCTTCATGTCACGAGATTCCCGGGTCGCCGCTTCGCGACGCCCGAGAATGACGCTCTCCCCTCAGCGCCGGATGATCGTGCCCGAGCCGGTGTCGGTGAAGAGCTCGATCAGCACCGCATGCGGCACCTTGCCGTCGAGGATGACGACCGCCTCGACGCCCTTCTCCAGCGCGTAGATGCAGGTCTCGATCTTCGGGATCATACCGCCCGAAATCGTGCCGTCGGCGATCAGGCGGCGGCATTCCTCGACCGTCAGCTCGGGGATCAGCACCTTGTCCTTGGTCAGGACGCCGGGCACGTCGGTCAAGAGCAGCAGACGCTTGGCGTTCAGCGCGCCGGCGATGGCGCCCGCGAAGGTGTCGGCGTTGACATTGTAGGTCTGGCCGTCGGCCGCCGCGCAGACCGGGGCGAGAACCGGAATCAGCTCGGCCTTGAGCACCGAATCGAGCACCGAGGTGTCGACCTTCTCCGGTTCGCCGACGAAGCCGAGATCGAGCACCTCCTCGATCTTGGAATCGGGATCGACGATGGTGCGGGTCACCTTGCGGGCGGTGACCATGTTGCCGTCCTTGCCGCACAGGCCGATCGCCTTGCCGCCCTCGCGCGAGATGTAGCCGACGATCTCCTTGTTGACCGAACCGGCGAGGACCATCTCGACGACGTCGACGGTCGCCGCGTCGGTGACACGCAGGCCCTGCTTGAACTCCGACTGGATGCCGAGCTTCTTCAGCATCGCCGCGATCTGCGGGCCGCCGCCATGGCAGACGACCGGCTTGAGGCCCGATTGCTCGAGCAGGACAATGTCCTCGGCGAAATCCTCGGCGGTCGCGGCGTCGCCCATGGCGTTGCCGCCATATTTGATCACGATGATCTCCTGGTCGTAACGCTGCATGTGGGGCAGCGCCTGGACGAGCAGGTCGGCCGATTGCGACGGCGTCAGATGGGCGGCGGGATTGATCATCGGTCGAGGCTCCGCGACGGCGCGCGAGGCAGCCGCGCCGGGTGCGGCTTCTAGAGGAAGATCGGGCGCGGCGGAAGCCGGGCCGGGGCGCGGGAAGCGATTCAGCCAACCGCGTTCTTGATCGCGTCTGCCATGCGTGCGCGCCAGTCTGTGCCCTCGCGCTTGTAACGCTCGATCAGACTTGGTGGGAGACGCAAGGTGACGACCTGTTTGGCGTCGTCCAACTTGGGCCGGCCGGGCGGGCGCGTTAAAGTGCCCTGCGCTGGACGGATGATCGTGTCGCCGTCGGAAATCTCGGCGCGCGCGAATTGCTCAGCTGTCCAGGGTGGCGCATCGTCGGGGTCAACGAAAAGCGGCTCGGGCTTTCTCCGCTTCGTCTTCATGGCAATACCTCATTGATATCACGTGCCGAGCTGGCGGGCGTGGCGTCCAGACGACCATCACGACACGGCCATCGAGCGTTCCATAGGTCTGGAAGCGATCTTCCCCATAGTCCCGGCGATCGTCTCGGATCGTCGCCTTCCTGCCGGCGAACACCTTTGCCGCATCGGCGAAATCGAGACCGCGTTCCTTGAGCGTAGCATCGCGCTTGGCCGGATGGTACGTGATCTCCATTCCCATGCAGGCTAGATGCAGATCAGGCCAAACGTCAATATCCGTTATACGGAAACGATCACGCGCGCCGTGCGAACAGCGCCGACACCGCCAGCAGCAGCCAGCCGCCCAGCATCCCGAAGCCGCCGATCGGCGCGGCGCGGGGGAACAGCGCCTCGCCGGCAAAACCGCGTCGCGACAGATCGGCCGCGAAGAGCGCCACGCCCGCGACGATCAACGAGAGCGCGATGCGGGCCATCAGATCGGAGAGGAAGCCGGCCTTGCGAGCGGCGGTGGCGCCGAAGACCAGCGAAGCATGGAACAGCAGCATCTGGCCGGCGGTCTGGACGTTGCTGGTGCCCGTGACATGGGCGGCGGCGGCGAGCAGGCCGACGCCGGCGAGCCCCATCAGGGCGGCGAGGACGAGATGGATCTTTGCTGCAGTCATGAGATGCCCCCGGGCTGCGCGTCGCGGCCCACGGGGCGCGCAGTTGGGATGGGGCGGCCAACCGCCCCCGTCAAGCGGGAGCGGCAGCGTCCCGGTGACGCGTGGCGCGCCTTACTGCGCGTCGAACCAGGCCTTCCACTGGGGCACGGCCGTGGCGAAGGTGCCGCGATGGCTGGTGTCGCCGGTCGGCACCGCCTCGACCTTGTCGTTGCCGATCGCCTTTTGATAATTCATCGGCAACTGGCCGATCTCGATGCGGATCGCCTCGTCGGTCAGCCCGTAATAGGTCCGCACCGGCGTCCTGATCACCCAGCGATAGGCGCTGGTCGCGGCGACGAGCCGGCCATAGGCGGAGTCGGCGAAGGACTGGGCGTCGAAATACTCCGGCCGGATCAGCTTGCGCAGATCGGTGGGCACGGCGGCCGGATCGAAGGGTTCGCGATAATAGGCCTTGCGCGAGATCTCGTAGGTTTCGTCGGTCAGGAGCGAACGGGCGAGGCCGGGCATGTTGTGATAGTTCTCGAAGGAGAACACGTTGAGGATGAAGATCGTCGTGATCCAGTTCGCGTCGATCTTGCGCGGGAAGTTCAGGAAGCCGTTGAAGGCGGCGAAGGCGTCGGCCGGGGCGCTGGCCGTGGTCGCGGCCTTGACCGGCATGCCGACGGCCTCGAGCCGCTCCAGCATGGCGAGCGTGACGAAGCCGCCCTGCGACCAGCCGCTGAGGAAGAGCTTGCTGTCGGCGAGCCTGAGATCGGCGAGCACGGCGCGGCTGGCCAGGACCATGTCATAGGTCGCCTGCTGGTGGCTGCCCTTGACGAGATAGCCCTCCGGCTCCTTCGAGGCGCCCATGCCGAAATAGTCGGCGCCGGTGACGAGATAGCCCTGGCCCGCGAACTGGGCGATCATCAGCTGCGTCTCGGGCGATTGCTCGGGGAAGGAGGGGACCTGTTCCTTTCCGTAGACCGTGCCGTGCTGGTAGGAGACCATCGGGAAGACGGTCTCCGCCGAGTCGGGCACCGCGAGGAGCCCGGTAGCCGAGATCGGCCGGTTGCCCTGCTCGGGCACCACCGACGGATAGGTGACGCGGTAGAGCTTCACGGCGTTGCGCGCCGGGGTGTAGCTGACGGTGATCCCGGCGAATTTGGGCGTGTCGGTGGTCAGGATCCGGTTGAGCCGGGCGACATCCCAGCGGCCGATCAGCTCATACTGGACGCCGGAGGCGACCTTGACCGGCGTGGCCTGCGCTGCGGGGGCCGATGCCGGCGCCGCCTGCTGGGCCGAGACCGGCCCCGCGACAACCAGGGTCGTCGCCAGCAGCACGGCCAACGAACGGATGCGGTTCAGGATCGTCATGAAGGCCCCCAGCCAGCCGGGGGCACCGGGTCGTCATGCCCCGGCCGTCGCCGCGGCACGCCCGGCATCCTGCATGGCCGATGTAAAGATTTGGTGGCCTTCGCCTTCGGAAGGCACTCAGCCCCGCTCCGCCAGCACACGCCCGACGGCGGCGCGCAGTTGCGGGATGCCCAGGCCCGTCTCGCTCGAGGTCAGCAGCACCTCGGGGAAGGCGGCCGGGCGCCGCTTGATCTCGTCATAGGTCGCCTCGCACATGAATTTCTGGTCGGCCGACTTCAGGGCGTCGCCCTTGGTCAGCACGACCTGGTAGGACATCGCGGCCTTGTCGAGCGTTTCGAGAACGGCGTTGTCGACGTCCTTGAGGCCATGGCGGGCGTCGATCAGCAGATAGACCCGCATCAGATTGGGCCGCCCGCGCAGGTAGTTGTGGATCAGGTTGGTCCAGGAGGCGACCTTGGCCCGGCCGACGGCGGCATAGCCATAGCCGGGCATGTCGACGATCGTCAGGCGCTCGTCAGCACCGACCTGCCTGAAGAAATTGAGCTGCTGGGTGCGGCCCGGCGTGTGCGAGGTCCGCGCCAGCGCGTTGCGGCGCGTCACGGCGTTGATCAGGCTCGACTTGCCGACATTGGAGCGGCCGGCGAAGGCGATCTCCTGACCAACCATCGGCGGCAGGTCATCGATATGGGTCGAGGCCCAGACAAAATCCCACGGGCCCTCGAAGAGCTTGCGGGCGGATTCGATCTCGTCGTCGGTGAAGGGGGTGGTGGCGCTGGTCGTCATGGGTCGCGATCTTGGCTTCTGCCGCTCTCGGAAAACAGAAGCCCTCATCCTGAGGAGCCGCGATAGCGGCGTCTCGAAGGATGATCCAGAGGGCGCTGGAGCATCCTTCGAGACGCAGCCTGAAGGCTGCTCCTCAGGATGAGGGCTGAGGATGGTCAGGGTCTTACACGGCCCGGCGCAGCGCGTCGATGTCGGCACCCGCGATCGCGGTGATATTGCGGGCGATCTTCCCGGCATCCCAGTACCACCAGCCGATCGCGAGCAGCTCAGTGACGATCTCGGCGGGAAAGCGGATCCGCATGACGCGGCCGGGATTGCCGGCGACCACCGCATAGGGCGGCACGTCCTTCACCACCTGCGCGCGGGTGCCAATGATCGCCCCGTCACCGATGGTGACGCCGGGCATGATCACGGCCTCGCGGCCGATCCAGACGTCGTTGCCGATGATCGTGTCGCCGCGACCCGGCCATTCCCCACGCGGCGGAGCGCCATCGACGCCGAACAGGGCGAAAGGATAGGTCGAGAAGCCACCAGTGGGATGGTTCGCACCGTTCATCACGAACTGCGCACCCTGGGCGATCGCGACGAAGCGGCCGATCACCAGCCGGTCGCCGACATCCTCGAAATGGTAGCGCACGCAGCGGGCGACGAAATGCTCGGGGCCGCGCGAGTCGTCATAGTAGCTGTAGTCGCCGACCTCGATCCGAGGGTGATCGACGATCGCCTTCAGGAAGGCAGTGCCCTTCCAGCCGGGGACGGGATGGCGCGTGAGGGGATCGGGAAGCGGCATCGGCACCAAAGGCAAAGGGCGGGGAAATCCCCGCCCTCGCCCGTCACTTCTTGTTGCTGTTGGCGGGCTTGCCCGGGGCGGGAACGGAGGCCGCCGCGGGGTCGGGCTTCTTGCCGAACATCGCCTTGATGTTGTCGAAGAGCTCGATCTTCACCCCGAACTTCCGCATGATGTAGCCCTGCTGCAGCACCGAGAGCAGGTTGTTCCAGGTCCAGTAGATCACCAGGCCGGCCGGGAACGAGCCGAGCAGGAAGGTGAAGAACACCGGCATCCAGGTGAACATCATCTTCTGGATCGGGTCGGGCGGCTCCGGGTTCATCTTCATCTGGATGAACATCGTGATGCCCATCAGGATCGGCCAGGCGCCGATCAGCAGGAAGGCCGGCACGGCGAAAGGCAGCAGGCCGAACAGGTTGAAGATCGAGGTCGGGTCCGGCGCCGCGAGGTCGCGGATCCAGCCGAAGAACGGCGCATGCCGCATCTCGATGGTGATGAACAGGATCTTGTAGAGCGCGAAGAACACCGGGATCTGCACCAGCACCGGCCAGCAGCCGGCCAGCGGGTTGATCTTCTGGGTCTTGTACAGCTCCATCAGAGCCTGCTGCTGCTTCATCTTGTCGTCGGCATAGCGCTCGCGCAGCGCCAGCATCTCCGGCTGCAGCGCCTTCATCTTGGCCATCGAGGCGTAGGACTTCGAGGCGAGCGGGAAGAACAGGCCCTTCAGGATCATCGTGACGATCAGGATGGCGACGCCGAAATTGCCGACATGCTTGAAGATCCAGTCGAGCAGGAAAAACATCGGCTTTGTGATGAAGTAGAACCAGCCCCAGTCGATCAGCAGGTCGAAGCGCTTGATGCCGAGATTCTGCTCATAGCCGTTGATGGCGGCGACTTCCTTGGCGCCGGCGAAAAGCTTGGCCGTGCTCGTCGCGCTGGCGCCGGGCGCCAGCGTCACGGCCTCGGCGAGGAAATCGGCCTGGTAGGTGCGCGCCGCGCCGGTCTGCACCGAGGAGAAGCGGCCGTCATATTTGCGCGACTGGTCGGGAACGACGGTCGCCGCCCAGTATTTGTCGGTGATGCCGACGAAGCCGCCGCTCACGTCCTTCCAGACCCTGCCATTGGTGCCCGGCGCGAGCAGCGGCTCCTTGTCGACATGGTCGTAGGTGAACTCCTGCAGGCCCTGCTCACCGAGGACGCCGATCAGGCCTTCATGCAGAACATAGTAGCCGAGCGTCGGCGGCCGGCCGTGGCGAACGACCTGGGCATAGGGGAACAGCGTGACGGCGGCGGCACCCTTGTTCTCGACCTCGTCCCTGACCTGGAACATCGCGTTGTCGTCGACGGTGACGATGCGCCGGAAGAGCAGGCCCTGGCCATTGTCCCAGGTCAGGGTCAGCGGCTTGGCCGGCGTCAGGACCTGGGCGTCGGCGGTCCAGACGGTGCTGGCGTTCGGCAGCGCAACCGCGGCGCCGGGGCCCGCGACCCAGCCGAAATCGGAATAATAGCCGTTCGGCCCGCCGAGCGGCGAAAGCAGGACGATGATCGGGCTGTTGGGATCGACCGTCTCGCGATAGGCCTTGAGCGAGACGTCGTCGAGGCGGGCGCCGGTCAGGGCGATCGAGCCCGCGATCTTCGGCGTCTCGATGCGCACGCGCGGGCTCTGCGCCAGGGCCTGGTCGCGGGTCAGGGCCACCCCGGTCGCGGGGGCGACGGCGGGCGCCACGGTCTGGCCCGGCACTGCGGCGGGAGCCGGCGCGCTGCCCGGTGCGGGCACAGGCGCCGTCTGGCCCTGGGCCTGCTGGTTCTGCTGCGCGATCTGCTGCTGCTTCTCCATCTGCGGCACGCCGTAGAAGTACTGCCAGCCGAACAGCACGACCACGGAGAGCGTGATCGCCAGAAGCAGGTTGCGGTTGTCTTCTTTCATCATGATCGGAAACAGATCTCGCTGACGCCGCGTCGGGCTCGGGGGATTCAGTCGTTCTGGGGGCCGGGCGGGCGCTCGCCACCCTTGCCCCGCGTCTTGCCGGCCGCGGGGCCCGGAGCCGGGCGCGGCCTGCGCCCCTGGCCCTGCGGGCGCGCCCGCTCGACCGCGACCGCAAGCTCGCTCACCAGCATGTCGAAATCGGCGGTCAGCGTCTCCGGCCGCGCCACGACCACGATGTCGCAGGGCCGGCCGGACTGTGTCTCGAACGCCTTTTCGGCCGCCACGCGCAGACGCCGCCGGATGCGGTTGCGGATGACGGCGTTGCCGACCTTGCGCGAGGCGGTGAGGCCGAGACGCAGGCCATCCGGCTCGGGCTGCTCGCCGGCCGCGCGCTGCGGCCCGTCGAGGACCTGGACGGTGAAGGCGGACGAACGAAAACGGCGGCCTTTATCGGCCGCCGCCAGGAATTGCTTGCGTTGCGTCAGACGGGCGAGGCGCATGGCGATTGGCCAGTCTTCCGGAAAAAACGCTCGCGGGTGCGGCGCGCGGCTGTCACGCGCCGGCCACTCAGGCCGAGAGCTTCTTGCGGCCGTGAGCGCGACGAGCGGCGATGACCTTGCGGCCGCCGGCTGTCGCCATGCGGGCGCGGTAGCCGTGGCGGCGCTTGCGGACCAGCTTGCTGGGTTGATAGGTTCTCTTCATCGTCCGTCTCCGGGGCTCGTCGGCACAGTGGCCGCAGCTTTCCTGAGAAAGCGTGGCCGACCGAGCCTGCATGCGAATGGTTCCGCGCCGCCCCGAGGGTTGCGCAAGTGGCGGGCTTATGACGGATGGCCCGGTCCAAGTCAATGCCGAAGGCGCGCTTGCACTCGCCGGGCTTATCCCCGATATAGCGGGCGGGAGGTTGGCGAGGGACGTCTCACTCGCCAACCGGGTCAGGTCCGGAAGGAAGCAGCCCTAACGAGACCGAACGGGTCTTCGTCCAGCCTCCCACCGTCGCGACAGGCCCCGCGAGGCCACGGCCTCGAGGGTGCGTACGCCGCGCCGACATGGGCGTTGACCCCCGCGCGGCGAACCGCCAAACCAGACCGATGAGCGACGACAGCAACGCAGCGCCCCCGGCCGACGAACCGGGCTTTGCCGGCTTCGATCCCGCGCCGGCGCCGCCGACTGCGGCGGCCCCCTATCGCGTGCTCGCCCGCAAATACCGCCCGGCGCATTTCGGCGACCTGATCGGCCAGGATGCGATGGTGCGCACGCTCACCAACGCTTTTGCCGCGGGCCGCATTCCGCAGGCCTGGATGCTGACCGGCGTGCGCGGTGTCGGCAAGACCACGACCGCCCGCATCCTGGCGCGGGCGCTGAACTACCAGACGGCCGATGGCGGCGGCGCTCCGACGACCGACCTGCGCGAATTCGGCGTGCATTGCCGGGAGATCATCGAGGGCCGGCACATCGACGTGCAGGAGATCGACGCCGCCTCCAACAACGGCGTCGACAACATCCGCCAGATCAACGACGCGGTGCGCTACGCCCCCGTCTCGGCGCGCTACAAGGTCTATATCGTCGACGAGGTGCACATGCTCTCGACGGGGGCCTTCAACGCCTTCCTGAAGACGCTCGAAGAGCCGCCGCCGCATGCGCGCTTCATCTTCGCGACGACGGAAATCCGCAAGGTCCCGGTGACGGTGCTGTCGCGCTGCCAGCGATTCGACCTGCGCCGCGTCGATGCGAGCCTGCTGGTGACGCATCTCGCCGGTATCTGCCGGACCGAGAATGTCGCGGCCGAGGACGAGGCGCTCGCCGCGATCGCGCGCGCCGCCGAGGGCTCGGTACGCGATTCGCTCTCGATCCTCGACCAGGCCATCGCCCATGCGGCCGGCACGATCACGCTCGAGGATGTCCGCTCGATGCTCGGTCTCGCCGACCGGGCCCGCGTCATCGACCTGTTCGAGGCGGTGATGAAGGGCGACATCGCCACGGCGCTGGGCGAACTGCGCGGCCAATACGATGCCGGCGCCGACCCGACCGTGGTCCTCTCCGACCTCGCCGAATTCACCCATCTGGTGACGCGGCTGAAGCTCGTGCCCGAGGCGGTCAAGGACAATGGCCTGTCCCAGGCGGAGCGCGTGCGCGGCGGCGATTTCGCCCAGCGCCTGTCGATCCGCATTCTCGCCCGCACCTGGCAGATGCTGCTGAAGGGCCTCAGTGAGGTGAAGCAGGCCGACCGGCCGATCATGGCGGCCGAGATGGTGCTGGTGCGCCTGGCGCACGCCGCCGATCTGCCGACCCCTGACGAGGCGCTGCGGATGCTGCGTGACGGCTCGGGCACGGTCGGAGGCCAGGCGAGCTCCTCTGCGCCCCGACCGCCATCGGGCGGCGGCAACACGGCGCTGGCGGCGCGTCCCGTGCTGGCGAGCGCCAACCCCGCGCCGATGATGGCGCCGGCCCCGCGCGCCCAGGCCCTGCCGGCGGTGACGGTGGCCTCTCTGGAAGACGTCGTTGCGCTCGCCTCGCAGAACCGCGACATCACGCTGAAGCTCGCGCTGGAGCGCGATGTCCGGCCGGTGCGCTTCGAGCAGGGGCGGATCGAGTTTTCGCTCGCCAGCGGCAGCTCGCGCACGATCGCGACCGATCTTTCGCGCCGCCTGAAGGAATGGACCGGCCAGACCTGGATGGTCGCGGTGGTCAATGGCGAGGGCGGCGCGACCCTGCGCGAGCAGGCCGAGGCCGCCAAAGGCCAGCGCGAAAGCGACGCTGCCTCGCACCCCGCCGTCAAGGCGGTGCTGGAGCGTTTTCCGGGCGCGCGCATCGTCGATGTGCGCGATCCGCGTGCGTCCGAGGCCGATATCCCGGAGACGGCCGCACCGGCCGACGAGTACCTGCCCGACGGGGAGCCGCTCTTCGACGATGCGGAACCCGATTTCGACGGCATCGATTTCTGACCGATCATAAGGAGACGACCCGATGCGCGACATTATGGGCCTGATGAAGCAGGCGCAGGAGATGCAGCAGAAGATGGCCAACGTTCAGGCCGAGCTCGACACCATCGAGGTCGAGGGCGCGGCCGGCGGCGGCATGGTCACGGTGACGATGACGGCCAAGGGCGCGCTCAAGGCGGTGAAGATCGACCCGTCCCTGATGGTCGCCGATGAGCGCGAGATCCTCGAGGACCTGGTCGTGGCCGCCTGCGGCGACGCCCGCACCCGCGCCGAGCGCGTGATGCAGGAGCGCATGGCCGAGATCACCAAGGGCCTGCCGATCCCGCCCGGCATGAAACTGTTTTGACGGTGCCATCATCCTCCCCGTCATCCCGGACGGAGCGAAGCGGAGCTCCGGGATCCATCGAAGGGCGGAAGCGCTCTAGGATGGATCCCGGGTCTGCGCTGCGCTTGCCCGGGATGACGGAGTGGGTTTGATTGAGCGATCGCGAGAGACTGATCCCATGTCCCGCGCCATCGCCGGCCCCGAGATCGAGCGGCTGATCCAGCTGCTGGCTAAGTTGCCGGGCCTGGGGCCCCGCTCGGCGCGGCGCGCGGCGCTGCATCTGGTGAAGAAGCGCGAGGCGCTGCTCGGCCCGCTCGCCGAGGCGATGGCCGTGGCGCGGGAGCGCATCGTGGTCTGCTCGACCTGCGGCAATGTCGACACCAGCGACCCCTGCGGGCTCTGCCGCGATCCGCGCCGCGACGACGGTCTGATCGTCGTCGTCGCCGATATCTCCGACCTCTGGGCGCTGGAGCGCTCCGGCGCCGTGCCGGGCCGCTATCACGTGCTGGGCGGCGTGCTCTCGGCGCTGGACGGGGTGCGGCCCGAGCATCTCTCGCTCGACGCACTGGTGGCGCGCGCCTCCGAGCCGGCGGTGAAGGAAATCATCCTGGCGCTGAGCGCCACCGTCGACGGCCAGACCACGGCGCATTTCATCACCGATCTCCTGGCGCATCTGCCGCTCAAGGTGACCAGGCTCGCCCATGGCGTGCCGGTGGGCGGCGAGCTCGACTATCTCGACGACGGCACGCTCGCCGCCGCGATCCGCCAGCGCACAGGCTTCTGACGGCGAGCTGCGGTCAGAACTTGTAGGCGAGGCTTGCGCGCAGCGTGTGGAAGGTCGGCTCCTGCCGGACCGTCAGACCCAGCAACGGGCCGCGGGCCGCCAAGCCGACCTTGCCGAAGTCGGTGTAGCGGTATTCCGCGCCGAGGATCAGGTTGTCGGTATAGGCGAACGAAACGCCCGCGCCGGCGGTCCAGCCGGTCCGCGACCCGTCCAGGGTCTCGGACGCGACCGCAGCGGCGCCGACGAGGTGGTAGCCGAATTCCGTGAAGGCCGCGCCGCCGGTAGCGTAGATCATGAAGCGGTCGAGCGCGAAGCCGGCGCGCCCGCGCAGCGAGGCCTGCCAGTCGCGCGTCACCCGCGCCGAGATGCCGGGCGCAACGAGCGTCTCGCCGCCGTCCAGCGCCTCGACATCGCCCTCGATGCCGAAGACCAGGCTGCCCGTCTGATAATTGAAGCCGGCATGGCCGCCGCCGAGCGCCGAATCCGAGCTCTGGCGGAAGGCCGCCCCGTTGAAGGCCCGGCCGAGCGTGTCGGACAGCGTCGTCTTCTCCTGGCCCCAGGCAACCCCGGCCTGCACGCCGACATAGACGCCCGTCCAGGAGTAGAAGGCGGGCAGCGCCGGCGCCGGCGGCAGCTTGCGGGACGAGGACATGTCGGCCGCCAGGGCGGAAGAGAGCGCCAGCCAGGTGCCGCACAGGGCGGCAACGCCGGCGAGAGCCGCTTTCTGGTGCATGGTCATCGCAGCCTCAACGCTTTTACGAAACGGGCGACAGGCCGCGGGGGCGGGCGGCTGTTTCGACGATCAGAAAGCATTAAGGTTAACGAGCGGCTAATCCCGGCCCTCGGCCAGGCGCGCGCGGAACCTTCGCGCGGGCGCGCCGTTGCTAGGCGGTGCTGCCGCTGCGACGATGCGGCAGTGGAGCGTCCTGCATGTCCCTTCTCAAACGGATCACGGGTGCCGCCGGCGCGGGCGTCGCCCTTGGCTATGTCGCCGAAGCGCTGACCCGGCGGTTGTCGCGGCAGAGCCGCGAAGCCGCGCGCGGACGTCTGGCACGCGCGCCGTGGCAGATGACCTGGCTCGGTTGGAAGGACGTGATGCTGCGTTTCGGGACCAATCTCGCAGATAACCGCATCAGCTCGCTCGCCGGCGCGGTCGCCTTCTTCACCTTGCTGTCGATGGTGCCGGCGCTCTCATTGCTGGTGACGCTGTACCGTTACCTGACCGACCCCGCCACCATCGCCGAACAGCTCGATGCGGTGACGACGGTGTTCCCGCAGGCGGCCCGCGAACTGATCCACGATCAGGCGATGCGGCTCGCCGGCCAGAATGTCGAGGCCCTGTCACTGACCTTCCTGATCAGCCTCGCGGTCGCGGCCTGGTCCGCCAATGCGGCGGTGAAGGCGGTCTTCGACGCGCTCAACATCATCTATCGCGAGCAGGAGAAGCGTAGCTTCATCAAGCTCAACCTGATCTCGCTCGCGACGACGATCAGCGGCGTCGTTCTGCTGGTGGCAGCGCTCACCGTCATCGCCAGCCTGCCTGTCGTCACGGCGCTGTTCCCCTTCGCCTTTGAGTTGGAGCGGCTGATCCGGCTGGTGCGCTGGCCTGCCTTCTTCGTCATGGCGACGCTCGCCATCGCGGCGCTCTACTGGATCGGCCCCAGCCGGGAGCGGGCTCGCTTCGTCTGGGTGATGCCGGGCGCCGTCGCAGCCGCCCTGCTCTGGGCCGGCGCCTCCTGGGCGTTCTCCTGGTATGTCGGGACGCTCGGCAACTACACCGCGACCTATGGCTCGCTCGCCACCATCGTCGTGTTCATGACCTGGCTCTGGCTCTCGGCGATGATCGTGCTCGCCGGCGCCGAGTTCAACGCCGAACTCGAACACCAGACTGCGCACGACACGACGACAGGCCATCCCAAGCCGATGGGGCTGAGGGGCGCCCGGATGGCCGACACGATCGGCCCGCCAGCCGCTGGATAGACCACCGCCCTCTGCCTTCCTGTCCTTCTCCTCCGCCGGCGCCCGCCGCCGGACACGGAGTGTCACGCCATGCTCGATCCCGACAGCACCCGCCACGAAGACCTGCGCCATGGGGTGAGCCCCTGGCTCTCCGGCCCGCCCCGGCCCGCCAGCGTCGGGCTCGAATCCAACACGCGCTGCGACATTGCGATCATCGGCGGCGGCATCACCGGCGCGCTGGCGGCCGAGCACCTGACCGGACTCGGCCACGACGTGATCGTCGTCGACCGGGAGCGCGAGGGCTTCGGCAGCACCGCCGCCAGCACCGCGATGCTGCAATGGGAGATCGACCTGCCCCTGCGCCGGCTGGCGGAGCTCTACGGCTTCGAGAAGGCGGCTGATGTCTATCGACGCAGCTTCAAGGCGGTCGAGGGCCTGATCGAGAGCGTCGCGACGCTCGGGCTCGGCAGCGCCTTCCATCCGCGCGACACGGTCTATCTCGCGGCCGGCGACATCGGCCCGCGCGAACTGCTTGAGGAATGTGCGCTCCGCGGCAAGGCCGGCCTGCCGGGGCAGTTGCTGGATCATACGACGCTGCAGAGTCATTACGGCTTCGACCGGGCGGCCGCGATCGTCTCCCCCGGGTCCGCCGAAGGCGATCCGCTCAGCCTCTGCCACGCGCTGCTCCATGTCGCCGCGCAACGCGGAGCGCGGCTGGTACGCGGGGAGGCCGTCGCCTTCGACACCACCCAGCGCAGCGCCACGGTGCAACTCTCCTGTGGCCGCACGATCGAAGCGGGCCATGTCGTGCTGGCGACAGGCTATGTCATGCCCGACTGCGTGAAGAGCGAGCTGCACCGGGTTGCCTCGAGCTGGGCGATCGCGACGCTGCCGCAGGCGAGCGAGGTGCTCTGGCCCGGCCCCGCCCTCGTCTGGGAGGCCTCGCAGGATTACGTCTACTGCCGCACCACGGTCGACGGGCGCATCATCATCGGCGGCGAGGACGAGGACGAGGACGATCCAGACCACCGCAAGGCGGCCGGGCCGCAGAAAACGGCGGCGCTTCTCGCCAGGCTGCAGGCGCTCGTGCCCGGAGCGGCGCCGACCCTCGGCCATGCCTGGTCGGGTGCCTTCGGGCAGACAGAGGACGGGCTGCCGCTGATCGGGCGCGTTCCCGGCCATCCCCGGCTCCTCGCCGCCTATGGGTATGGTGGCAACGGCATCACCTTCAGCTATCTTGCCTCGCGGCTGATGGGGGCGCTGATCGGCGGCGTCGAGGCCCCCTGGTTCAGCCATTTCGCAATCGATCGGCCCGACCCGTCTCAAAGCTGACAAAGGGTCGGTTGCGAGGTTGCAATCGAATGCTTGCAGCCTCTGCAGGAGACAAACCCGGCTGCAATGGTCATGTCTCGGCTCGCGGCGCGTTTTGCCGCGAAGCGAAGAGGAGACGGCCATGGCCGCGGTCGCTGATCTGTCGAGACCCGCTTTGGAGGCCCTGCAGGCCCCCTTTCACATCGGAACCGTCACGCTGCGCGTGACCGACCTGCGCAGCCTGACGGCCTTCTACCGGGACGGCATCGGGCTTCGCGTGATCGCCGAGAACACGGACGGGACCGATCTCGGCGTCGACGACGAGGTTCTGGTCCGGCTGGAGCGCGGCGCGACCCGGTCCACCTCAGCGGCCGGACTGTTCCATCTCGCCATCCTGCTGCCCTCGCGGGCCGATCTCGCCGAGTGGCTCGCTCATGCCGCCGCGATCGGGCTGCCACTGGATGGCGCGTCCGATCATCTGGTCAGCGAGGCACTCTATCTGTCGGATCCGGAAGGCAACGGCATCGAGATCTATCGCGACCGGCGCCGGGCCGACTGGCCGAGGCGGGACGGCGCGATCCGGATGGCGACGGAACGGCTCGATCTCCATGCCCTGCTGGCCGAGGCCCGGCCCGGCCCCTACGCCGGCATGCCGGACGGCACCCGCATGGGGCACATCCATCTGCGCGTGGGCGACACCGCGGCGGCGGAGGCCTTCTATGCGCGCGCGCTGGGCTTCGAGCTGATGGTTCGCTATCCCGGCGCAAGCTTCCTGGCGAGCGGCGGCTATCACCACCACATCGCCGGCAATGTCTGGAACAGCCGTGGCGCCGGGCCGCGTCAGCTTGGCGAGGCGGGGCTTTCCGCCTTCGAGATCATCGCCCGCGACCAGGCGGACCTGGAGGCGATGCGCCGTCGCATGCTGGCTGCCGGCGGCAGCGAAACGGCCAGCGGCGCGACGATCGACGATCCCTGGGGCAATCGGTTGGCGCTCGTGCCGGCTCGCGGCTGAATGCAAAAAGCCGCCGGAAACCGGCGGCGCAACCCTTCCGTGCAGTCTGCGGGCTCCGCTCAGGCCTTGGCGGACGGGGCAACGGCGGCAGTGACGAAACTGGTGATGTCGCGCGTCGAGAAGGGCTTCCGCAGAAAGCGGACATCGCGCAGCGGCTCAGGCACGTCGCTCGGCGTCGAGCCGGAGACGAAGGCGAAGGGCGTGCCCTTCTGGAGCAGGTTGGCCGCCACCTCGAAGGTCTTGCCGCCAACGACGTCGATGTCGAGCAGGGCGCAGGACAGGTGCGCCGTGGTCGCGGCCTGCTGGGCCTGCAACACGGAATCCACGACAATCAATTCGGCTGCGGGACCAAACTGCTCGGCCACCGCCGATTCGATGTCCATCGCGATGAACGGATCGTCCTCGACAATCAGGATGCGGATATCAGTCATCGACTCCCGCTCCTCCTCTACACTGTGAACACTGAAGATCGTGGGAGGACAACGGCAGAGCGTTGCCCATGTTCCGGTCCCCTGCGCCCCGGCCGCACGACTTCATTCGAATTCAAGTCAATTTGAACGGTCAGGGTTAGCAAAGCGTAACCCTGCAAAACGGCGGAATCCGGCATGGCCTTGCCGTCGGATCGTCAACGGCGCCGACCCGGCCGAACGAGAGACAGCTCAAATCCGGTCACGCCGAGCGCCACGTTGACCCCGCGCGACCCTTGCAGCGACAGGGGCTGCAGCGTCACCTCGTTGCCGCTGCCGCCCACGAGCAGGTTGGCGCTGCCGCCGACCCCGGCCGAGGCTCCCGCCGTCGCGCCGGCATAGCGGCCCGACAGCGCGCCCAGCGGCGCACGCGCATAGGGCCCGTAGACCCGCCACGACATAGTGCTGGCGCGGATCCGGCCCAGGTCGAGCCCGAAATTCCGGACGATACCGGTGTAACGCTGCTGGGGCCCCCGACGCGGGGTGAAGGTGCAGTTCATCGGCCGCTGCGAGGTCACGATCAGGCCGAGTCCCGCACCGACATTGCAGCTCAAGCGTCCGGCTGGCGCCCCGGACTGGGCCGATGCGGACAAGCCGGAAACCAAAAGGCCTGCCGCTGCGACGAAAGCAGCGAGGGCCGGCTTGGAAAACCGCGTGATCATCGGGATGCTCCTGACATGAAGGTGTCCATCAAACGCCCCACAGCGGGCACAGTTCCGCGCAAGCTGCAACAGGTCAATCTCTGCTGCGTTGTATCTGCCACGAATCATGAGAGGCTATCCGTCGTGAGACAGGATCGGGCACCGCGTTCAATCGGCTGTCTCAGCGGCCAAGCCATTCCGGCGGCGCCGTTCTGGGAGTTGGAATCGCTGATCCTGCAGGGATTTCAACGCGAGCTGGCGCTCGACATCCTGGCGGCACGGCGTTCGGGCGCAGCGCGCCGGGAGCGGCCGGCCACATGGCACTACCGCTCGCCGGCGCCTGTTCCCGCGATGGCGTCGCACAAACTCACCGCTACTGCCGAAACCTACTGACAGAAACGGCCGGCGGCCGAGCCCCGGACCTTGATGTCGACGTGGAGATGGTCGGCGTGGGCCGCGTCCGAGCCCGGTCCGAGGGTGGTCGCGAACGCCCCGCAAGCGGATTGCCGGATCGCCGCCAGAAAATTCGGGTGATCCGGCGATGGCCCTACGGAAACTGACACTCTCTCGGGTGCCTCACCGATCTCGAAGCCGAAGATATCGAGCGCTCGCCCCGTCGCGTGCTCGCTGAGGGGACCCGCGGCGCCGCGGTTGCGGTTGCGGCATTCATGTCCGCCCCCGACCCGCAAGGCAGTCAGATCGCGCCCGAAATAGCCCTTCGCGAGGGGGTGGACGGTGGTTTCGACCCATTGCGCGACGGCGCTCGCCATCTCGCAGCCGAGGATCGCGGGCGGCTGGAACTCGATCCGACGCCGGCCGGACCCCTCCCCCACCGACAGCGCCGCGACTTCGACGGGGTCGACGACGATGCAGGCTCCGTCTGGGCCCGCCGGACGAGCCGTGATGCGGACGCCCGCGCCATGCCGCAGTTTCAGCGCCGCGACGCAGGACGAGGGCGCAACGACAGGCCCGGACTCCGGCCGGGGCTCGTCGGCAGGCGTCGCCTTCCCGGTCAATTCGGGGGGGCGCGGTGGCGGCAGCATAAGACCCGGCGTCTCGGCCAGGGCTGCCGACCGCGTGATGGCCAGCGCGAAGACCGCAAGCCCCGCTCGGACCGCAAGCCCGGGTCGACGACGCAGGTGGCCGCAACCGAGCGGAATGGTCAGGTGTCCAACGCCGAAGCGCTCGCAACCGCAAGAGCAGTCGTCGCCGCAAGCGCGAGCGACAGAACCTCTTCGACCGTCGAGCCGACGGGAACGATGCCGCCGAACAGGGCCACACCCAGCGACGACGCACCGATCATCGCGGCGATACAGGTCATCACCATGCCTATCCTCCCGGTTTTGCAGACGACCCAGCCAGTCTTTTTCCCTCGGCCCTGCAACGCCAGTCGTGCCGGGATGTTCCGCGCGTCGGAAGGCTCAAGGAGAGAGGAGGGACGAGGTGCGAGGGAGGCTCGATCGGCTGTGCTCCCGGCGCGCGCGCCCGTCATGAAAAAGCCCGCGACACCAGGGCCGCGGGCTCGATACGGGCGATCGCTGAAGCCGTCAGGCCGCCTTGCGACCGGCGCGACGGTCGAAGAACAGAGCCTGGCTGATGGCCGCCTTCACCGCCTCCGGCTGGAAGGGCTTGGTGATCAGGAAAGCCGGCTCCGGCCGGTCACCGGTGAGCAGGCGCTCCGGATAGGCGGTGATGAAGATGACCGGCACGTCGATCGACGCCAGGATCTCGTTGACCGCGTCGAGGCCCGAGCTGCCATCCGCGAGCTGGATGTCCGCCAGGACGAGGCCGGGGCGCTTCTTGGCGACGAGCGCGATCGCCTCGCGCTGCGTGCGGGCAACGCCGGTCACGGTGTGGCCGAGTTCCTCGACCATCGTCTCGATGTCGAGTGCGATGATCGGCTCGTCCTCGATGATCAGCACGTCGGTCGCCACCTGCTCGGCAATCTCCTGCCCCGCCGTCTGGACGAGGGCGGCCGCATCGGCGGCGCCGACGCCCATGATCGCTCCGACCTCCTCGATCGAGAAGCCTTCGACCGTGCGCAGCAGGAAGGCCTGGCGCGGGCGGGGCGTCAGCGCCTCGAGGTTGCGCTCGACGGAGGTTCGACCCAGCGTGACGGGCGCCGCCGGGTCCGCCGTGTTGAGCCCGACCGACGACCACAGCGTCAGAAAGGTGCGGTAGAGGCCGATGCGGGGGTTGAGGTCCCGCGGAAAGGCCGAAGGATCGAGCACGAGGGCTTCGAGCATGGCGACGACATAGGCGTCGCCGCTCGCCTGCGTCCCGGTCAAGGCGCGGGCGAATCGGCGCAGATAGGGCAGATGCGGCGCAATTTCCTTGGCAATCGACATAGAGGTGTCCTCTGTAAACGTGCCGGAAATGAGCACCGCGGACGCCGCGATGACAAGCGATTTATTTTTTGAAATCAGCGGAACCTTTCGCGAGAAAGCCTGTTTAACGGGACTATCCGTGTCGGTATCGCCATCAGGGGGCAGCCGCCGGAGGTGTTGACGTATAGGCGGGACTTGCTGGAAAAGCAGGCTCGCGCATCGCACGAGGGCCAAGATGAATAACGTGGATTCAGCCAGGGCTGCGCCGGACGACGGCGCGGACCTCGACGCCGAGATCATGCTCGATCCGCGCGTGCAGGAATCGATCGGCCGGTCCCTCAAAGCGCATTACGACGACATCGTGAATGCCCCCGTACCCGACAAGTTTCTGGTGCTGCTCGCTCAGCTCGAGGCAACCGAACGTCGCGCGGACGGAGCATCGACCGATGAGCTCAACTGAATTCAAGGACGGCCTCATCAAGGAGATCCCGAATCTGCGCGCCTTCGCGGCCTCGCTGTCGGGATCGATCCAACTCGCGGATGATCTCGTCCAGGACACGCTCCTGAAGGCCTGGGGCAACTCGGAGAAGTTCGAGCCGGGCACCAGCCTGCGCGCCTGGCTCTTCACCATCCTGCGCAACACCTACTACTCGCTCTATCGCAAGCGCGGTCGCGAGGTGCAGGACAGCGAGGGCACCTATGCCGAACGCATGGCGACGCATGGCAATCAGGAAAGCCATCTCGACCTCGCCGATTTCCGCAAGGCGCTGGCAAAACTGCCCGAGGAGCAGCGCGAAGTGCTGATCATGGTCGGTGCGACCGGGCTCTCCTATGAGGAGACCGCCGAGATCTGCGGCGTCGCCATCGGCACGATCAAGAGCCGGGTGAACCGCGCGCGGACGAAGCTCGCCGAATTGCTGTCGATCGGCAGCCTCGACGATCTCGGACCGGACCGCCAGAGCGCCGCTGCGATACAGAGGGTCAGCACCGAAACCGTCGGAACCTGATGCGCCTCGCGCGTTTCCCCACGGTGCGGGGACGGCTGCTCGCCCTGCTCGTGGCGATCGCGCTGCCCATTGCCGGCCTCACGGCCGTGGCTGCGCTGACCACCTATCAGACCGTGATCGCAGCGATCGAACTGGCGCAGTCGCGCACGGCCGATGATTTCGCGGTGCGGACCCGGGTCTGGCATCGCGGGGCGCAGCGGGTGCTGTTGGCCTCCGGGTCGCTGATCGCACAGGGCGGCATGGCCGGCGAGAATTGCGCTGCAGCGATCCGCACCACTTTGTTGCGCATCCATGGCTACCAGGCGGCCCGCTTCATCCTCGCCGATGGCCGGACCTGCTTCGCCTCGGTCGATCCGGCTCTCGGAGAAGCAGAAGTGGCCGCCGTCGCGGCAGAGCAGGCCACGCTGCCGCTCTCCCTTTCACGGACCAAGATTCCGCTTCCTCCGTCGCGTTTCGATCAGGTCAAGATCGGCGGCTTCGAACGCCTCGTCACCCAAGCGCGCATGGAGAACGATGCCTTGCTGAAGGAGGCATTGCTCATCGCCGATCCGGACCTGCTCGACCAGGTGTTCGAACTCGGCGACGCGGGCGAAGGCGTCAACGTCGCGCTGGTCTCCCGGGGTGAGGCGGTGATCATGCATCGCCCCCAGCCCGACACCGACGATCTCTCATGGCTTCCGGAAGCCGACAGCTTTCCAGCCGTGGACCGTCGCTGGGAAGGGCGCAGCCGCGCCGGCCAGAAGCGCTCCTACGCCGCGCGCCTGGTGACGGCGCCCGATCTCTACGTCGTCGCCAGCTTCGGCAACGCCCCCGAGCGCGCCGCACGCATGCAGTTCCTCACGCTGCTGATCGCGCCGATCCTGACGCTGATCCTGCTCTGCATGGTCTATCTGCGGGCGATCGACCGCCATTGCATCCACTGGCTACGCGGCATCGAGTTCGCGGCGCGCGCCCGTTCGACCGAACCGCAGGTCCGGGCCGTCATCGCGCCGGATATGCCGAGCGACATCCGCAGCGTCGCCGAGGCCTTCAACACGATGGTCGACGAGCAGGAGGTTCGCCAGCGGCGGCTGCAGACGGCGCTCGACGACAACCGCTTCCTCGTGCGCGAACTGCATCACCGGGTGAAGAACAGCCTCCAGGTGGTCCAGAGCTATATCGGGCTGACCAAGCGGGATTACCGCGATGAGGCCAGGCTCGCTCTGGCCGACGCCGAGACCCGGGTGCACGTGCTGTCGGCGGCCTACCGTTTCACACTCGCGGACGGCGAGATGCAGCCGGTTCGCGTCGATCTGTTCGTCGAGGACGTGGTGACGATGATCACCAATCTCGTCAGGACACGCGACCAGTGGGTCACGAGCCGCCTCGATACCGATGCGACGCTGTCCGTCGACCGGGTCATCCCGCTCGGATTCCTCGTGGTCGACGTCGCCTCACGGGTTCTGCGCAGCACTCCGGGGGTCAGCCTCACGATCATCGTGCAGGATATCGACGACACGACGCTGGAGGTCGCGCTGGAAGCCGACCGCGACATCGCTCCGAGCGCTCCGCCGAAGATGTTCGCCGGTCTCGTGGCCCAGATCGAGGCCGTCCAGGTCGATCAGCCCGAGGGCCGCCGGCTGGGCAGCTGGCGGATCCGGCACGTGGCATAACGCAAGACCGGCCCTCGAACCGAGGCTCAGCCTGGCGCGTCGATCGTCTCGATCGTGACGCCGACGCCGAGACCGAGGAAGGACCCCGTCAGGCCGGTGAAGCTGCCCGACACGGGCGAGGCGTCTTCCGGAACGCGGGCCACCGCCACCCGCAGCAGCTGCCGGTCCGCGACGAGGTCGTTGGTGGGGTCGAATTCGACCCAGCCATCACCCGGGATGAAAACCTCGGCCCAGGCATGGGTGAGGCCCACGGTCGAGACCAGCCCCGCCGCATCGGGCGTGCGATCGTGGATATAGCCGGTGACGAAGCGCGCGGCGAAACCCATCCGGCGCGCCAGCTCGATGAACAGCCAGGCATAGTCGCGGCAGGAGCCGGCCTGGAGGCGCAGCGTGTCGGCAGGATGCTGGGTGCCCTCGTCATAGCGCAGGGAATAGCTCAAGCCGGCATGGATGGCATGGGCCAGATCGCGCAGGAGATGGCCCGAGCCCTGGCCGATGCGATTGCGGAAATCGGACAGCCACTGGTCGAGCATCTGGTCGGGATCGGCCGCCGCCAGGTCCAGATAGGGCTGCAGGACCGCGCGCTCGCCGTCGGTGTAGACGACGCCCGTCACCGCCGCGGCGGCCTCGATCTCGGTGCGAGGCATGGCAGACCCGAAGCGCTGCACCACCAGTTGGCTGACGATGTCGAGCGTATCGGCCGGAGCATCGAAATTGGCGATGGCGACGGAATTGCCATAGGCGTCGTGCATCCAGCGCAGGCGGGCTCGCGGCGAAATGGTCAGTGCGGTGTCGACCACGCGCAGGTCGAAGCTGTCGCGCGGGCGCAGCATCAGGCGGTGCGGCCCGAACGTCACCGGTCCGCCATAGCGATAGGTCGTCGAATGCCGAATGCGGAGATACATCTTCGTGTCCTGCTGCGCCCTGCGCCGGTGCAGGAGCGGCCGTTTCGTCCAAAAAACAAGCCGCCCGAAGGCGGCTCTTGAGTGTGACACGAGGGAAGTGCCGTTGGCCGAACCCGGGAAGCGCGGGAATGTTCCGCCGCGACCACCCTTCCATGGCGTCAGCGAAGAATTCCGCGCTCCGGCGAGGTTGCCAGGGCCTGCTGAGCGCCGCCGATGGCGCGCTTGGTGACGCCGAGCGAACGGTGCGCGGGGTCGACCGCCGCGAAGCGACTATCGGTCGGGATCTGGCGTTCCAGCTTGGCCTGGGCGACCGCTGCGGAACTCTCGGCATTGGTCTCCTGAAAACCGGAGCCGAGCGTAAGGGCCACGACCGCCGCCCCCATGAAACCGAAGAAAAGGCCGGCGCGCTTGATGGGGGCAAAGCTGTTGGTCAACATCTGTCTCTCCCGACGCCTTTACCGGACAACATCGTCCAGCTTCCGGCAAGTCAACGCGATGCCGCCGGACAGGTTCCATTTCGGCACCCGGCACCGGAGACTTCGGCATCACATCGGCGCGAGCGGGGGAGTCAGAGATCGGCGTCGTTGGCCGCGTCACGGCTCCGGAACAGGCGCCAGAGCGATTTGCCGAGACGGCGCGAGGTGAGATGCGCGCCGGCGAGGCGCTTTTCCAGCGTGATCTTGCGGTCGTGATAATCCTCGAGCCCCGGCCGATGGCCGACGCTGATCAGCGTCGCCTGGGCGAGTTCTGCGTCGAACAGGCCGAGAAGATGGTTCTGGCTGTCCTCGTCGAGCGCCGAGGTCGCCTCGTCCATGATGATGATGTCGGGCTTGCGGATCACGAGTCGCACGAAAGCGACCCGCTGGCGTTCGCCGCCGGAGAGGGTGCGGTCCCACTTCTCCGCGTCGTCGAGGCGGCGGGCCAGATAGCCCAGCCCGCAGCGCCGCAACGCGGCGACGACGACCTCGTCGGGAACCGGCTTGTCGGCCTCCGGATAGAGCAGGATCGTGCGCAGATCGCCCATCGGCAGATAAGGCTTCTGCGGCACGAAGGCGATCGACTTGCCGCGCGGTACCGCGATCGAGCCCGAGCCCCAGGGCCAGAGGCCGGCGAGCGCGCGGATCAGCGTGCTCTTGCCGGTGCCGCTCTCGCCGACGATCAGCACCTTCTCGCCCAGCCCGATGACGATCGATGCGTCGGTGATCACGGCCCGGCCGTTGCTGTGGGCGATCGAGAGCCGCTCGAGATGGATCGCGCCGTCGTTGCTCTCCGTCAGGGTGATGCGGGTCTCGTCCTCCATCACGGTGGCGACGTCGAGCCCCTCCAACGCTTCCTGCAACTCATCGACGCGCGTGACCGAGGCGAACCATTCGGCCAGGCGCACGAAATTGTCGACGAACCAGATCAGCGCCGCCTGGACCGCGCTGAAGGCGGCCACCACCTGCATCACTGCCCCCAGGGAGACCTCTCCGGACAGATATTTCGGCGCGATCAGCAGCAGCGGAACGATCGGAAACAGCGCGCCATTGGTGTTCAGCACGATCGCGATCACCCCCTGCTGGCGGATCACCCGCAGCCAGGCGGCGACGACCCGCCCGTAATTGTCGCCGACCGAGCCGCGCTCGTCGGCGTCGCCGCGGATCAGCGCGATGCTTTCCGCGTTCTCGCGCAGCCGAGTCATCTCGGCGCGAAACTGGGCTTCCGCCTCGTTCTTGGCGGCGATCCTCGCGACGAGCGGCCGCCCCGCAAAATAGGCCGCCAGCGAGGCGACCGCGGCGTAGCCGATCGCGGCCAGGGCCATGTAGCTCGGGATGACGATCTCCGTCCCGCCCAGGGTGAAGCGCGCGGAACCGGCGACATGCCACAGGATCGCGGCGAAGGTCGCCGCAGTGACGGCGGCGCTGATCAGCCCGATGGCGAACTCGACGAGCGGCTCGATGGCGAGCCTGACATCCTCGGCGATGCGGTATTCCGGCGCCGCCTGCTCCTTCGCGACGAATTGCAGCCGATAGTAGCGCTGGTCGGCGATCCACCAGCCCGCCAGGCGCCGGGTCAGGTATTCGCGCCAGCGCATTTGCAACAGCATGCGGCTGATGACCAGGGCCGACAGGGTCAGCGCCGACACCGCCACGAGCAGAGGCAGCCAGGCGGCGATCTGCCAGGCGGCGGCGCTGTCGCGCCTTTCGAGCGCATCGAAGAAAAAGCGGTTCCAGGCGTTGACCCCCACCGCCGTGGCGATCTGGGCGGCCACGAAGGACAGGACCAGGATGGTCAACACCCAGGCGCGGAGCTTCGTCTCACCGCTCCAGAACGGCAGCGCCGCGGCAAAGAAGCGGCGCATGCGCGACCGCCTGGGAAGGCGCGGCTGGTCTGCCATGGGATCGATCTCTCGGAAACGGACGGAAAGGCTGCGGCGACGCCGTGGCCCACCCCCGCGTCGCGCCAGTACAAGGCGGCTTTCCCTAACGTCCGGGCGCGACGAGGGTTCCGCCGACCGACCGAGCCTGCATCATCCGGTCATGACAAACGCGAACGGCTTGCTATGGAGAACGCGACGGTGCCGCCCTGGCACCCGCTCCGAAGCAGGAGAACTGACGGGACCATGACGGAGAGCGCTCCCTCGAACGGCCGCAACGGCGTGCCCTGCATGGCCTGTCCGCTGCGCGCAAAGCGTACGTTCAAGGACAAGTCGGACGACGAGATCCGCTTCATCCAGTCGATGAAGATCGAGCATCGCCATCTGCCGGCCGGCGCCGACATCATCCATCCCGGCCAGGAGGATGCCGAGCTCTACACGCTGTTCTCCGGCTGGGCTTTCCGCTACCAGCTCCTGCCCGACGGGCGGCGCCAGATCCTGAATTTCCTTCTGCCGGGCGATCTGGTGGGCCTGCAGGCTTCGCTGCTCAGCGCCGCCCAGCACGGCATCGAGGCGCTGACCGAGGTCGAGCTCTGCGTGTTCCCGCGCAAGCGCGTCTGGGACCTGTTCGTGCACATGCCGGCGATGGCCTATGAGGTCGCCTGGCTCGGCTCGCGCGAGGAGAGCCTGATCGACCAGAACCTGACCTCGGTCGGCCAGCGCAATGCCGGCGAACGCATCGCGGCGCTGGTGATCTCGCTCTACCGGCGGGCCGAGACCCTGGGCCTCGTCAGCGATGGCGGATTCCGGTTTCCGCTCTCCCAGCAGCAACTCGCCGACGCGCTGGGACTGTCGCTGGTCCATACCAGCAAGACCTGGTCGCGGCTGCGCAAGGCCGGACTCTTCGCCACCAGCGACGGGCGGCTGACGCTGCTGAACCCGCGCCTGACCTCGCGCATGGCCCTGCTCTACGAGCGGGAGGTGGCGCCGCGACCCCTGATCTGAAACCGGAGGGCGGGGTTGCGCGTAGGAAGGGAGTGAGGCGCCCGCGCCTCGGAACCGAGCCTTGCGGGCAGCGGCAGCCGGCCCGACAGGCGCGTGTCTGAAAGTTCTTGGCGCATCCATGCACTTGACCCCATATGTCGCAAAGGTCACGTTTCAGTCCCCCATGGTCGAGCCTTCGGTCCGACGTCAGAGGCTTCATGTCGCTCCCCTCCTCACGCCGCCCCCTGCAGGGACCTTCGCTGGCAGCCCGAATCGGCCAGTCCCGCGTCGCCGCTCGGATCGAGGATGAGATGCGCGTGACGGCGGCCGATCTGGTCGACAGCGTGGCCCAGGCCCGGCTGAAGGTCGCCACCGTGCGCTACAAGGTCGAGGACGAGGTTCGCAGCCATACCGAGAAGCTTCGCTCGCGGGTCAGCGAGGCGCGCACCAAGCTCGGCGACGAGGCGCGCTTCATCAAGTCCTGGATCGACAACCCGGCCCGGACAGGTTCCGTCACCCCCTCGAGCCCGGCCCTGGCGCGGCGCATGGCATCCTTCGTCGATCCCGCCCGGCCGGGGCCGGTGATCGAGATCGGCCCCGGGACGGGGCCGGTCACCGAGGCATTGATCGAACGCGGCATCGCCGAAGACCGGCTGGTCCTGGTCGAATACAGCCCCGATTTCTGCGCCCTGCTGCGGCGGCGCTTCCCGCGCGCCACCGTGATCGAAGGCGACGCTTATGCACTTTCGAAGACGCTGGCGGGCCATCTGACCGAGAAGGCGATCGCCGTCGTTTCCAGCCTGCCCCTGTTCAATCAGCCGCCGGCCATGCGCAGCGCCCTGGCAAAGGAAGCGTTCACGCTCCTGGTCGAAGGCGCACCCTTCATCCAATTCACCTATTCGGTGGTCTCGCCGGTGCCGCGCAAGGGTTCGGGGCTGAAGGCCTTCGTCTCCGACTGGGTGCTGCGGAACATTCCGCCGGCCCGCGTCTGGGTCTACCGCCAACCCGGCTGACCCGCGCTTTCGGCGCTGCGAAGCCGGGGCCGGCGCCTCACCGCGGCCGAAACACACCCGTTGGTAACCCTTCCCTGCTAATGGCCGGCAAGCGATGGGGCGGCCCGCCCGGGCCGTCGCGAGGGGCCCTGGCACATGACTGGCGAGACACCCCGGTTCAGCCTGCCGCGCTGGCGCCTGACCCGCTGGCTGGCCGATACCGGCCCGGATGTGCCGATGGACATCCGGTACGCGCTCGTCGCCGGCCTGTTCGGGACCATGCCGATCTTCATCGCCGGCCTCTTCAACACCGTGACCGTTTCGCTGCTGATCGCGCTGCGGATTCCGACCTGGCCGTTCATCCTGTGGTGTGTGTTCGACATCCTGTGCTGCGCCGCACGGCTCGCGGTTCTGCTGATCGCCCGGCGTCGGGCCGCCCGACAGGAGCCGACACCCACCGACCTCTACATTTTGCTGGGCGTCGCCTGGGCCGCCGGCATCGGATTCGGGGCCTTCATCAGCCTGACCAGCGGCGACTGGGTCGCAGCGACCCTGGTCTGCCTCACCGCCACCGCCATGGTCGGCGGCACATGCTTCCGCAATTTCGGTGCGCCCCGCATGGCGGGGTTGATGATCGTTCTGACCTTGGGACCCTGCACCTTCGCGACGCCGTTCGTGGGCGAGCCGATCCTGCTGATCGGCTTCGTTCAGCTGCCCTTCTATATCTACAGCATGTCCCGGGCAGCCTTCGGCCTCAACACCATGCTCGTCGCGACCATGCAGGCGGAACGCGAACACGCCTTCCAGGCGAAGCACGACCTGCTCACCGGCCTGCCGAACCGCGTCGGCCTCAGCCAGGCGCTCGACGCCAGCCTGATGCGCTACGCCGGATCACGCCCCCTGGCCCTGATCTATCTCGATCTGGACGGCTTCAAGACGGTCAATGACAGTCATGGTCACAAGGCCGGCGACCGGCTCCTGCAGCTCGTCTCCGACCGTCTGCGCCGGCTGGTGCGGGCCGGCGATCTCGTCGCCCGCATCGGCGGAGACGAGTTCATCGTCCTGTCGGAACAGGTGGGCGGCGGCCCCCTGAAGCGGCTGGGAGACCGGCTCGTGCGCGAAATCTCGCAACCCTACCAGCTGGACGACGATGTCAGGGTCACGATCGGTGTCTCCGCCGGCATCGCCCGCGCGCCGGATCACGGCCTCGACCTCGAAAGCCTGATGAGTGCGGCCGATACGGCGCTCTACCAGGCCAAGTCCGCTGGCAAGTCGCGGTGCGTGATCGCTCCGCTGCCGCGCGAGCCGGCCGGTCGCCAGCCCACCGGGGCGGTGGCGCTGTCGATCGCGTCCTGAGGCCGCCCAGCAGCGAGGCGCTCGGGCTCTACTCGATCCTGCATTCGTCCGTCGCGGGCCGCAGTCGCCAGACGCGGTCGTCGGGACGCGCGGGGATCGGGACCGCGCCATCGGCGATCTCCTCCGCGTCATAAGGATTGGGGTTGGCGACGAGGTCGCCATTGCGAATGTCGAGCGTGCCCTGAGGGCCCCGCTCGAGCCGCCAGCTCCCCGCCTCCCATTCCGGGATGCAATACAACGCCTGGCCCCGCGGCCGGCAGAAGCCTCCGAGCTGGTAATCGAAACCCGCCCCGGCGGTTACCCGGCGGCGAAGATTGACATAAAGCGCGACATAGATGCCGCGCGAAGGCTCGGCCCGCCAGGTGCCGGGCAGGTGAACCAGGCGAATCCGGGCGACCTCCTGATGGGGATGGGCCGCGAGATGCGCCTCGTCATAGCGGCGCTCCCAGCAGGCGGCGCGCGAAGGGGGAAGTTCCTCTTCCAGCGGGCGGGCATCGGCCGAAGCGAGGCACAATCCCTGAGCCGCAATACACAGCATGACGCCGAGCCTCGCCTGCATGGCCCTCTCCCCGCGTTGTGGATCGCCGACTGATGATCAATGCAAGCGCGGCAGCGCGCAACGCTGCGCTGCGCTTGACCGACGGCCGCCGCTCGGGCTTGCTGCGGTCCGCGGCGGAGGACGAACAGCGTGACGGATCTGGCGCGGCTCGTCGTCGACATCGCCGACGAGATGGCGATGCAGACCGAGCGCGGCGAGGTCGCGACCTATATCGCGCCGCTCGCCGCCATCGACCCCCGGCGCTTCGGCCTCTGCGTCGTGACGGCGGACGGCGCCGTCCACATGGCCGGCGATGCGCTCGAGCCGTTCTCGATCCAGAGCATCTCGAAGGTCTTCGCGCTGACGCTCGCGCTGGGCAAAGTCGGCGAGGCCCTCTGGCAGCGGGTCGGGCGGGAGCCTTCGGGCACGTCGTTCAATTCGATCGTCCAGCTCGAACGCGAGCAGGGCATTCCGCGCAACCCCTTCATCAACGCGGGCGCCCTCGTCGTCGCCGACGTAAACCTCGCCGGGCATGCGCCCCGCCTCGCGCTCGGCGAATTGCTGCGTTTCGTCCGCCATGTCGCCGACGACGAGACCATCGCGATCGACGAGGCCGTCGCCCGCGCCGAACAGGCAACCGGCTTCCGCAACATCGCGCTCGCCAGCTACATGAAGGCCTTCGGCAATATCCGCCATGCGCCGGATCTGACGCTGGGCGTCTATTTCCACCAATGCGCCATCGCCATGAGCTGCCTGCAGCTCGCCAAGGCCGGGCGCTATCTGATGCAGGGCGGCCTGCTGGAGCGGGGCGGCATGCGCGTGGTGCCGGCCCGTCGCGCCCGGCGGATCAATGCGCTGATGCTGACCTGCGGCCATTACGACGCCTCCGGCGACTTCGCCTTCCGGGTCGGACTGCCGGGCAAATCGGGCGTGGGGGGCGGCATCCTGGCCGTCGCACCCGGCCGGGCCTCGATCGCCGTCTGGTCGCCGGGCCTCAACGCCAACGGCAATTCGCAGCTTGGAACGCTGGCCCTGGAGCGTCTCGCCGAGGCCACCGGCTGGTCCGTCTTCGGAGCCGGCTGACACGAGGAGGCGGAATACTTCCGCAAGGTTATCCAAATCTTTGCTCAGCCAAGACAATCTTAATCAATGTGGCGCAAGCTTGGGGTCAGGATGTTCGGCGAAAGGGTGGCGAGTAGCCCGCACCCTGCCGCAGCGACCAGGATGGTACCCGTGCAGCTGTTTCCCGCCTCGATCAAGAATTACCTCGTCGCCATCATGGCGTGCCTTTGCATTCCCGGCGTCGGCGCACTGGGCTACATGGCGAGCCAGTCCCTCGGCGACGTCATGGAGAACATGCGCCTGGCGACCCTGGTGCAAGCCGACAAGGCGCTCCTCATCGCCGGCAACAGCATCCGCGCCAATCGCGGGCAGGCCCAGACCGCCATCCAGGCGGCCGACGACCCGGCACCGATCATCGCCAAGGTCGAGCAGGCCAACCGGAGCGCCCTCGACGAGGCCGTCGCACGGCTGAGCGCGACGCCCCTGGCCGACCGCGCGGCGCTTGCGGCCGCCGTGGCGCAGCAGCAGAAGGCGACCGACGCCAAGTTCGCCGATCTGCGCGCAGAGGCGGCAAAGCCCAAGGCGCAGCGCAGCCTGCAGGCGACGATGCCCTGGTACAACGGGGTCGGCGACATCGAGAGCGCCCTGGTCAAGGCGGCCGACGCCACCTCGCTGGCCGTGCGGATGTCCGATCCGGTGATGGCCGACCTCCAGGGCTTCAAGTCGACCGGCTGGCGCACGCGGTCTTCCTACGGCATCCAGTGCTCGGTGCTGCGGCCGCACATGGCCTCGGGCAAGGCTCTCGAGCCGGCCCAGATCCGCAAGCTGGGCGAGTTGCGCGGCGTCGCCGAGGCCAGCATGCAGCAGCTGCGGCAGATGAGCGGCCGCAGCGGCGTCAGCGCCGAACTCGTGCGCAAGATGGGCGTCATGGGCAGCGAGATGGACGCGGCCAACAAGTCGATGGACTCCCTCACGGCCAAACTGGGGCAGGGCACGGCACCGCTGATCTCGGCGGAAGACTGGACCAAGCTCTGCAATGGTCCGTTTACGGCCATGCTGTCGGCGATCACGCAGTCGCTCGACGACATGGCGGCCGCGACGCAAACGAAGCTCGAGCAGGCCTGGACGAGGCTGGCGGTGATCGGCGCGCTGCTCGGCCTGCTTCTCGCGATCTGCGTGACGAGCTGGCGCGGCGTGCAGCGCCGCATCGCCAAGCCCGTCGTGGCGCTGAAATCGGCTCTGGATGTGATGCAGGCCGGCGATTTCTCGCAGCCCATCCCGGCGCCGGCCTCGCCCGACGAGATCGGCGCGCTCAGCGGCGCGCTGGAAGCCTATCGCGAGAATGCCCTGTCGCTGGAGGCCAGCCGGCGCGACCGCGAACTCGCCATGCTGGCCGACAGCCAGCAGGCGGCCAATGTCCAGAGGCTGCTCGGCGAGGTTTCGGTGATCGTCAGTGCCGCACAGAACGGCGACTTCTCCGGACGCGCCAGCGTCGGCGACGTCGGCGGTCCCCTCGGCGACCTGGTGTCCGGCATCAATGAGATCAACGCCGTCGTCAACGGCGCGACGGGCGAGTTCTCCGACGTGCTGCAGGCGATCGCGGCCGGCGACCTGACCCACCGGGTCGATACCGCCTATCGCGGCCGCTTCGCCGATCTCAAGGGTGCGATCAACGATACGGTCGACCGGCTGTCCTCGACTGTCCGCACGATCCAGGTCACCTCCTCTGATGTCGGGCTGGCGGCGCGCGAGATCAACATGGGCGCCGACGACCTCTCCAAGCGTACCGAGGAGCAGGCCTCCTCGCTGGAAGAGACCGCGGCCACGACCGAAGAGCTCGCAGCCTCGGTGAAGGCGACCGCCCAGGCCTCGCGCCAGGCGGCCGCGATCGCGACCGAAGCGATGGAAGCGGCGCAGACCGGCGGCGCCATCGCCGGTCAGGCGGTCGACGCGATGGCGCGCATCGAGAGCGCATCGACCAAGATCTCGGACATCATCCGGGTGATCGACGACATCGCCTTCCAGACCAATCTGCTGGCGCTGAACGCGGCGGTGGAAGCGGCGCGCGCCGGCGATGCCGGCAAGGGCTTCGCGGTCGTCGCCTCCGAGGTGCGCACGCTGGCACAGCGTTCGAGCGCCGCGGCGAAGGACATCTCGGCGCTGATCTCCTCCTCCAACACCGAGGTCGGCGAGGGCGTGAAGCTCGTGCGCCAGGCCGGAGAGGCCCTGGAGCAGATCCTCACCGCGTCGAAGAAAGTCGCGTCCACCATCGCCGAGATCTCGGCGGCGTCGGGCGAGCAGGCGAGCGGCATCGACGAGATGAGCCAGGCCGTCGCCCATCTCGACGAGATGACCCAGCAGAACGCCGCGCTGTCGGAACAGAGCGCAGCCTCCGCCGGCTCGCTCTCGGGCAAGATCGGCCAGCTCAACGACCTCGTCGCGGCGTTCAAGACCGGACCCGATGCGGGCTCGGCGCGCGCCTACCCGCAGCATGGCGGCGCCAAGCGCGCCGCCTGATCCGCCTGCGGCCTGACGCCGGCGACGGCGTCAGGTGTCGACGGTGGCGTTCAGAGCGTTGGTCTGGATGAATTCGCGACGCGGTTCGACGACATCGCCCATCAGCTTGACGAAGAGATCGTCCGCCTCGTCGTTCTGGTCGTTCTTGACGCGCAGCAGCGAGCGGACGTCGCGGTCGAGCGTGGTTTCCCAGAGCTGCTCCGGGTTCATCTCGCCCAGCCCCTTGTAGCGCTGCAGCGAGACGCCCTTCTTGCCGATGGCGGTGACGGCATCGAACAGGTCGGTGGGACCGTTGACGGCATGATCGTCGCCCTTCCGGCTGAGCACGCCCGGCCGCGAATAGGCCTCCTGGAGCGAGACCGACGCGGCATCGAGCTTGCGCGCCTCGGCGCTGGCGAGCAGGCCGGCATCGACGGTCGCGACCTGCTTGACGCCGCGCACCATGCGCGAGAACTGGAAGCCGCCGTCGGCGACCTTGCCTTCCCAGCCCCGCTCGAGTTCGTCCGAGATCGCGTCGAGACGGGCGGCGACCTTCGTCGCGGCGGCCTGGGCCTGCGTCTCGTTCTCCTCGGAGACCGGACGTAGCGCGCCGGCGATCGCCATCTGCTCGACGACCCGCCGGTCATAGCGCGAATGCAGCTGTCCCAGTGTGAAGCGGATGCCGCGCGCCTCCTCGATCAGCCCGCGCAGATCGGAACCGCCACGCTCGACGGCGCCCCCGCCATTGGCCATGCCGGTCTTGAAGACGGCGCCGTCGAGCGCGGTCTCGACGAGGTAATCCTCCAGCGCGCGCTCGTCCTTGAGATAGACATGGCTCTTGCCGCGGGCCGCCTTGTAGAGCGGCGGCTGGGCGATGAAGAGATGCCCGCGCTCGATCACCTCCGGCATCTGCCGGTAGAAGAAGGTCAGCAGCAGGGTGCGGATATGGGAGCCGTCCACGTCCGCGTCGGTCATGATGATGATCTTGTGGTAGCGCAGCTTCTCGATGTTGAACTCCTCTCGGCCGATGCCGGCGCCCAGCGCCGTGATCAGCGTGCCGACCTGGTCTGAGGAGAGCATCTTGTCGAAGCGTGCGCGCTCGACATTGAGGATCTTGCCGCGCAGCGGCAGGACGGCCTGGTATTCGCGGGCACGGCCCTGCTTGGCGGAGCCGCCGGCCGAGTCACCCTCGACGATGAAGAGTTCGGATTTGGCCGGGTCGCGCTCCTGGCAGTCCGCCAGCTTGCCCGGCAGCGAGGCGATGTCGAGCGCGCCCTTGCGGCGGGTGAGATCGCGCGCCTTGCGGGCGGCCTCGCGGGCGGCGGCGGCCTCGGCCACCTTGCCGACGATGATCTTGGCCTCGTTCGGATGTTCCTCGAGCCAGGTCGACAGCGCCTGGTTGACGACGTTCTCGACGACCGGGCGCACCTCGGAGGAGACCAGCTTGTCCTTGGTCTGGGACGAGAATTTCGGATCGGGCACCTTGACCGAGACGATCGCGGTCAGCCCCTCGCGGCAATCGTCGCCGGTGAGCGAGACCTTCTCCTTCTTGGAGATGCCGGAGCTTTCGGCATAGCCGGTGACCTGGCGCGTCAGCGCGGCGCGGAAACCGGCGAGATGGGTGCCGCCGTCGCGCTGCGGGATGTTGTTGGTGAAGCAGAGCACGTTCTCGTGGTAGCTGTCGTTCCACCAGAGCGCGACATCGACGGTGATGCCGTCCTTCTCCGCCGACAGCATGATCGGGGCGGAGACGACCGGCGTCTTGGCGCGGTCGAGATAGCGCACGAAGGCCTCGACGCCGCCCTCGTACATCAGCTCCTCGCGCACGACCTCGGCGCGGCGGGCGTCGGTCAGGACGATGCGGACGCCGGAGTTGAGGAAGGCGAGCTCGCGCAGGCGATGTTCGAGCGTCTTGTAGTCGAACTCGATCATCGTGAAGGTGTCTTGGGACGGGGTGAAGGTCACCTCCGTGCCACGCTTGTCGCCAGCCGGCCCGACGACCGCGAGCGGCGCGACCGCATCGCCATGGCGGAACTCCATGAAATGCTCGTTGCCACCGCGCCAGATGCGCAGCTTCAGCGAGACGGAGAGCGCGTTCACCACGGAGACGCCGACACCGTGCAGGCCGCCCGAGACCTTGTAGGAATTCTGGTCGAACTTACCGCCGGCATGGAGCTGGGTCATGATGACCTCGGCCGCCGAGATACCCTCTTCGGTGTGAATATTGGTGGGGATACCGCGGCCATTGTCGGTCACGGTGACCGATCCGTCGGCGTTGAGTGTCACCGTGACGAGATCGGCATGGCCGGCGAGCGCCTCGTCGATCGCGTTGTCGACGACCTCGTAGACCATGTGATGCAGACCGGAGCCGTCATCGGTGTCGCCGATATACATGCCCGGGCGCTTGCGCACCGCATCCAAGCCTTTGAGAACCTTGATGGAATCGGCGCCGTAGGCGGCGTCTTCAAGGTCGCGGGCAGCGTCGCTCATGTCTTCGTCCTTCAGCGGGCGAAGGGCGCCCGCAGTGATCTTGATTCGTTGGCCCGACTATAGCGTCCGAGTGCGGCTTTTTCACGCGTGTGCGCGCGTACACGCGTGAGGCCGCCCGATCAACCCGGGAAGCCGGCGATCGCCTCCAGGAAGGCCTCGCCATACTGGGTCAGCTTGCGCTCGCCGACGCCCTCGATCGCACGCATCTCCTCCAGCCCCGCCGGCCGGGCCCGGGCCATGGCAATCAGCGTGCGGTCGGTGAAGATGATGTAGGCGGCGACGCCCTCCTCGCGGGCGAGCGACAGGCGCAGCTGGCGCAGGTGCTCGAACAGGCCCGCCGTGCCCTCGTCGAGCCCGTCGGCCCGGGCCTGCTCGCGCCCGGCGCGGCGACTGCGCCGATCGGCGAACGGGTCGGCCCGCAGCGCGATGGTCTCGCGCCCGAACAGGATGTCCTCGCCCTTCCCCGTCAGACAGAAGCCGCCATGCTCGATGCTCGCCTCGGCGAGCGCGCCGGCCGCGAAGAGCTTGCGGGTCAGCGCCGTCCAGGCGCTCTTGGGCTTGTCCTGGCCGACGCCGAAGGTCTTCAGCCCGTCATGGTTCTGGCGGCGGATGGCGTCGGTCGCGGTGCCCGTCAGGATATCGGCGAGATGGGCGGCGCCGAAGCGCTGACCGGAGCGCGCCACGGCGGAGAGCAGCTTGCGCGCATCGAGCGTGGCGTCGGCCAATTCCGGCGCATCCGCCCCGCAGAGATCGCAGCGGATCGGCGCCTTCCCATGCCGGCAGCTCTGAGTCTCCTCGCCGAAATAGGAGAGCAGTGCGCTGCGGCGGCAGAGCGCGGATTCGCACAGCTCGATCATGGCGTTGAGGCGCTTGTGCTCGATGCGGCGGCGCTCCTCGTCGATCGCCTTCTCGTCGATCTGGCGGCGGCGCAATGACATATCGTCGATGCCGTAGAGCGTCAGCGTGTCGGCCGGGAGTCCGTCGCGTCCGGCCCGGCCGATCTCCTGGTAGTAGCTCTCGATCGAGCCCGGCATGTCGGCATGGACGACGAAGCGGACATCGGGCTTGTTGATGCCCATGCCGAAGGCGATGGTGGCGCAGACCACGACGCCGTCCTCCTGCAGGAAGATGTCCTGGTTGCGGTTGCGCAGCCCCTGCTCCATGCCGGCATGATAGGCCAGCGCATTCCAGCCCTTCTCGCGCAGGCCTTCGGTGAGCTTTTCGGTGCGGCCACGCGACGAGCAGTAGACGATGCCCGAGCCGCCGCGGTGGCTGCGCAAAAACTCGTCGATCTGGCGGCGTGGCTGGTCCTTGGGTGCGAAGGCGAGCTTGAGGTTCGGCCGGTCGAAGGAATGCACCACCAGATGCGGCGGCTTCGGGAAGAGCTGCTGGGCGATGTCCTCGCGCGTCTGGCGGTCGGCGGTCGCGGTCAGGGCCGTCACCGGCACGCCGCCCAGCGCCTCGCGGGTCTTGGCGAGCAGCCGGTATTCGGGGCGGAAATCATGGCCCCATTGCGAGACGCAATGGGCTTCGTCGATGGCGAGGCGGGTGACACCAAGGCGGCGCAGCCGGCCGACCAGCCCTTCCCCCGCCAGCCGCTCAGGCGAGACGAAAAGCAGGCGCAACTCGCCCGCGTTCAGCTTGTCCCAGGCTTCGGCGGCCTCGCTCTCGCTGTTCATCGAGTTCAGCGAGGCTGCGGCGACGCCGGCCCGCGTCAGCTGCCCGACCTGGTCGCGCATCAGCGCGATCAGGGGCGAGACGACCAGCGTCAACCCGCCCGCCACCAGAGCCGGAAGCTGATAGCACATCGACTTGCCCGAGCCCGTCGGCATGACCGCGAAGACGTCGCGGCCAGCGAGCGCGGCCTCGATCACCTCCCACTGGCCGGGGCGGAAATCGTCATAGCCGAAGACGGATTTGAGGATCGCGCGGGCGTCTGATTCGAAGGGTTGCGGCATGGAGAGGGTTTGCCCGAGGCGCGCCCCGATGGCCAGTCCCGGCGACCGGCGAACGTTCAACCCGCGTTGCGGATGACCGGCCCGTTGCGCTCGGCCCGAACCTGGGCGATCTCGCCGAGGAATCCGGCGATCGCGCGCTCCAGTTCCTGGGCGCGGCCCAGGGCGGCCTGGACCCGATCATCGGTCTGCGTCGCCAGCGTGGCCGCCTCGCCGGCCAGCCCCTCGACGAGCGCGGCATGGCGGGCGATCGCCTCGACACCCAAAGACGAGGTCTCGGCCTGTGCCGCGACCCGTTCGATGCGGCCATGCTGATCGGCCGTCGATGCCGCGACGAGCCGGGCACTGGCCTGCATCGTCAGGATGGTCTGGGCCAGATCGCCGACGGCCTCGTCGATCGCCTGGCTCGCCGTGACGACCTCCTCGATGCCCTGCCGGATGGTCTCGGTCGCCTGGTTGGTCGCGGTCGCCAACGACTTGACCTCGGCGGCGACCACCGCGAAGCCGCGGCCCGCCTCGCCGGCCCGGGCCGCCTCGATCGTCGCGTTGAGGGCGAGCAGATTGGTCTGCGCTGCCAGGCTGCGGATCAGCTCGACGACATGGCCGATGCGGCTGTTCGCATGGCGCAGCATGGCGACATTGCCGGCAATCCCCTCGCAGCCGGCCTCGGCCTGGTCGGCGGCCCGGCTCGATTGGGCGGTCTCGACCGAGATGTCCGCGCAGGAGGCGCCGAAGGCGCGGGTGGCGGCGACGATCTCCATCACCGACGCGGCCACCTGCTCGGGCCGGCGCTGGGTTTCGGCCACGGCTTGCAGGGTCTGACCGGCCTTGGCCGACATCTGCGTGGAAAAGCCGGACACATCGCCCAGGCTGAGCTCGATGGCCGAGATCCGCTCGGCGATGCCGTTGCGAAAGGCCTGCTCGACCTGCCGGAGCCGGTCGGCGGTGCGGGCCTCGATCGCCCCGTCGAACTGCGCGATCGAATAGCTCATATCGGTCAGCATCAGCTTGGCGAAGACCTGCAGGGCGGTGTCGACCTTGCCCCAGCGGCGCTTCCACTTGGCGACGATGACGGGGAGGAAATGCGAGAAATCGGCCAGGAAGAACAGCGGATAGTCCGACAGCTCGATGCCGTTGTGGTTGGCCCGCGCCACGATGCGCTGTTTGGCGGCGATGTACGCCTCGCCGAATTCCAGCCCGAACAGCAGCCGGTATTTGGTCAGCTCGTCCTGCCGGAGTTCGGGATCCCGCTCGCGCTTGTCGAGCCCTGTCTGGATGCCCTGGAGCTGGTCGATCGACGCGCCGAAATGCGGGGAGAGCACGGCCAGCAAGCGGCTCGCGATCTCCTTCTCCGGTGCCGAAAACATCGTCCGTGAAGGCTGCATGGCCCCGATCTCTGACAGAGAATGGTTAACCGCCGATCAACCATGACGCAGCATCTGCCGGAAACTGCTCGCCTCAGGCGAGGACGTCGATCCGGCCGGGCGTGACCGCGAGCCGCTGCGACCCGGCCGGCAGATCGGTGAACAGCGTCGGATCGGCACCCGTCATCCAGACCTGGCAGCCCAGCGCCATCAGGCCCTCATAAAGCGCCGCCCGGCGGCGCGGATCGAGATGGGCGGCGATCTCATCGAGCAGGACGAGGGGTTTGAGACCGCTCATCGCCGCGACCAGCCGCGCATGGGCCAGGACGAGGCCGATCAGCAGTGCCTTCTGCTCGCCGGTCGAGCCCTGGCCGGCGGGAATGTTCTTGGGGCCATGGCGGACCTCGAGATCGGAGGCCTGCGGGCCGGCGAGCGTGCGCCCGGCGGCGCGGTCGCGGGCCCGGCCCTGGCGCAGCAGGTCGCGGTAGCCATCCTCCGCATCGAGGGCGGCGTGACGCGCGACGAGGAGGTCGATCTCGCCCGAGAGCGCGATCCCGGCATGGGGAAAGGGCGAGGCCTCGTCGCGGGTCTCGGCGATGATGGCCGAGAGCCTCGCCACCGTCTCGGCGCGCGCGGCGGCCACCGCGACGCCCAGTTCGGCAATCTCGCGCTCGACGGCATCGAGCCATTGCGTCTGGTGCGGGCTCTCCTCGAGGATGCGGTTGCGCGAGCGCAGCGCGCGTTCGAGCGCATTGGAGCGCGTCGCATGGGCGGGGTCGACCGCCAGCACCAGCCGGTCGAGGAAGCGGCGGCGGTCGCCGGCGGCTCCGCGGAACAGCCCGTCGAGATCCGGCGTCAGCCAGACGACGCGCAGGTGCTCGCTGAAGGCGAGCGCCGAGCCCGCCGTCGCCCCGTCAATCCGGGCGAGTCGTGCGCGCTTGCCCTCCATGTCGGCCGGGCCCAGCCCGACCCCGAGCCGGCTGCCGTCTTCCGCCAGGGCGACCGAGACGGCGAAGGCGCCGTCGCCCTCCTGGCGGGCCATCTCCGCGAGATCGGCGCGGCGCAGGCCGCGGCCCGGTGCGAAGAGCGACAGCGCCTCGAGAATATTGGTCTTGCCTGCGCCGTTCTCGCCGACGAGCGCAATGATTTGGCCCCCGACCGTGAGATCGAGGGCCTCGTAGGAGCGGAAATCCTGCAGGATCAGGCGCGCGACGGCGGCCACGGCGGGAGGACGCCTAGACGCGCATCGGCATCAGCACATAGAGCGCGGAAGCCCCCTCGCGGTCCTGAATGACCGTCGGCGAGCCCGGATCGGCGAGCTTGAGCAAGGCGGTGTCGCCGTCGAGCTGGGCTGCGATATCCATCAGATAGCGCGCGTTGAAGCCGATATCGAGCGGGCTCGAATCGTAGTCGACCTCGATCTCCTCGGTCGCCGAGCCGGAATCGGGGTTGGTGACCGAGAGCGTCATCCGGCCATCGGCCATGGAGAGCTTCACGGCGCGGCCACGCTCCGACGAGATCGTCGAGACGCGATCGACGGACGCCGCGAAATCGCCCTTGTCGACGGTCAGGCGCTTGTCGTTGCCGCTCGGGATGACGCGCTGATAATCGGGGAAGGTGCCGTCGATCAGCTTCGAGGTCAGCACCACCGCGGCGGTGGCGACCCGGATCTTGGTGGCGGAGAGTTCGATCGTGACCTCGCTCTCGCCGTCCTCCAGCAGCTTCTGGATCTCGGCGACGGCCTTGCGCGGCACGATCACGCCGGGCATGCCGACCGAGCCCTGCGGCGCGGCGGTGTCGACGCGGGCGAGGCGGTGGCCGTCGGTCGCCACCGCGCGCAGCATCGGGCGGCCGTCGACATCGATGGTGTGGAGATAGATGCCGTTGAGATAGTAGCGCGTCTCCTCGGTCGAGATCGCGAACTGGGTCTTGTCGATCAGGCGCTTGAACTCGCCGGCCGGCAGCCTGAAGCTGTGCGCCATCTCGCCGGCCGTGATGTCGGGAAAATCGCTCTCGGGCAGGGTCTGGAGCTGGAAGCGCGAGCGGCCCGAGCGCAGCACCAGCCCGGTGTCGCCGGTGGTCTCGAGCGAGACCTGGGCCCCGTCGGGGAGCTTGCGGACGATGTCATAGAGGGTGTGGGCGGGAACCGTGGTCGCGCCCGGCTCGGGCACGTCGGCCGCGACCGTCTCCACCACCTCGATGTCGAGATCGGTCGCCTTCAGCTTCAGCCCCGCCTCCGTCCCGCTCAGCAGCAGGTTCGACAGGATCGGGATCGTGTTCCGGCGCTCCACGACGCGATGCACATGGCCAAGCGACTTCAGCAGGGTGGAGCGTTCGACAGTGACCTTCATTTTCAGTCTTCTGGCGTCTCTGCGCCCGCGGCGAATGCGCGAGCCTCATGAATGGCCCGCGACATTGCCGGAGGCCAGCGCAGGGCGCAAGGGCACCGCGCCAGCAACCACAGCCAAAATGCCGCGCTGCGAAAGCCGGTGGCGGGTGCCCTACTCCTGCAGCATGCGCTTGAGGAGATCGACCTCGTCATGCAGCGAGCGATCCTCGGCGATCGCCTTCTCGATCTTGCGGACCGCATGCAGCACCGTGGTGTGATCGCGCCCGCCGAAGCGGCGCCCGATCTCCGGCAGGGAGCGCGGCGTCAGCGCCTTGGCCAGATACATCGCGATCTGGCGCGGCTTGACCACGGCGGCCGTACGGCGCTCGGAGAGAATGTCGGCCCGGCTGACGTTGTAGCGGGTCGCGACGAGCTTCTGGATGTCCTCGATCTTGACGCGGCGCGGCTCGCGGGTGCGCACCAGATCGCGGATCGCGGCCTCCGCCGTCTCCAGCGAGACCGGCTGCCCCGACAGCGTCGCATGGGCGAGCAGGCGGTTGGCGGCACCGTCGAGATCGCGGCCATTGGTGGCGACGACACGCGCGACATAGGCGATCACGTCCGGATGGACCTGGAAGTTCGGATGGGCGGCCTGCAAGGCCTCCAGCCGGTTCCCGAGGATCTTCGCGCGCAGCCCCTCGTCGAGATCGCCGACCTCGACCACGAGGCCGCCGCCGAGCCGCGAGCGGATGCGCTCGTCCAGCGCCTCCAGATCATTGGCCATGCGGTCGCCGGCGACGACGATCTGCTTGCCGGCATCGATCAGCGCGTTGATCGTGTGACCGAACTCCTGCTGGATCGACTTGCCCTGAATGAACTGGACGTCGTCGACGACGAGCAGGTCGATGCCGCGCAGCTTCTCCTTGAAGGCGAGCGCGGTCTGCGACTTCAGCGCCGCGACGAAGCCGTACATGAAGCGGTCGGCGGTGAAATAGGCGACGCGCTTGCCCTGGCTGCGCGCCTCCTGGGCGATCGCCTGCAGGAGATGCGTCTTGCCCAGCCCGACACCGGCATGGATGTAGAGCGGGTTGTAAGGGCTGCTGCCGGCCGGGGCCGCCGCGATGCGCTCGGCGGCGGCGAAGGCGAGCTGGTTGGACTTGCCGACGATGAAGGCCTGGAAGCTCATGCGCCGGTCGAGGCTGGTGCCACAGGCGTCGACGAGGTCACGATCGCCCAGCTCGGCCGGGGCCGCACCGGCCTGAGCGGGCTTGGGCTCGGCGGCGGGCGCCGGTGCCGGCTGGCGACCGCGCAGCGGCACGATTTCCGCCGGCTGCTGCACCAGCTCGCGGGAGACGGGGCGCACCGACAGCATGATGCCGTTGAGGCCCGGCAGTTCGGCCATGCAGTTGACCCGCAGCCGCTCGGCGTAGTGCGCCTCCAGCCAGCTCTTCAGGAAGCGGGTCGGGACGGTGAGATAGGCCACGCCGTCGACGATATTGCCGAGTTCGACCCGCGCGAACCAGCTCGAGAACACGTCCTCGCCGAGTTCGGCCCGCAGGCGCCGCCGGGCGCGGTCCCAAGCCTCGGCCGCAGTCGCCTGCACCGTCACCATCTCCCGCTCCACCGGCCGGACCTGCTCCGCCGGAACCACCATGCTCAACGCCGACACAACCTCCACCGTTTCGTCCATCCGCCGCCGCTCGAACATCGTCTGCCCCATTTCTTCAGTCATGCGCGCGCCTGACCCGGCCGCCACGAAGGCGGGCCGGACCGGAGCTGTTCTTTCCGGTCATGGCTCAGGGTTCCCGCAAACGTGACCGTCCGCCGGCTTCCCCCGATCCAATCTGATCGATTACGCTTTCAAGGCTCGTCGCAGGACGAAACCGCACTTCATCTCGATCTCAGAAGACAAAGAGCCGCATCCTCCAACCTCCGGGTCGCGAGCCAAAGAGCGTTCATCTTGTGGAAACACCGGGTGGCCATCGCTGTCCGTCCGGCGTTGAAAAAGACCTTACAGGGCGCTCTCGAAGGGGGGCAATACGCCGTTTTCGGGATGCCTCAGAGTCACCCCCCGGAGGGCCCCCGATGACGGACCGGCAGCCGGCTCGCAATTGGTTGGGGAACTTAAGATTTTCTTCATGAAGCCCACCCGCCCGGGGGCCCGAATCTTTTTTTTCGGCGCCCGTGGCGAGGTGCCCCGGAGTCGGCGGGATTCCCGGAGGCCCGATGCTTTGCCCGCTAACATCCTGAAAATTCAGGGCTTTCCCTGCGCGGTCAAAGGAGGTGGTCAGGCCGATTTCGCGCCCTCAAAGGGCAGATGGAGTCAAGCCCGTAAAGCGTCGGAAACGTTGCGGAATCGCGCTTGCAGAAGGGCACCCTCGACGATCTTTCCGCTGTTGCGGGGATGCAACAAGACGGCCTGAACGCATGAAAAAAGCCCGGCGCGGGGCCAGGCTTTTCAGAGTCGTCTAAGAGGGGCCGAAGGGCCGCGCTCAGGAGGCGATGGCGCCGATCCGGTGTGCCAGGCGCGAGACCTTCCGCGAGGCGGTGTTCTTGTGGACGATGCCCTTCTGGGCGGCCCGCATGATCTCCGGCTGGGCGGCCTTGAGAGCCTCGGCGGCGGCGCTCTTGTCGCCGGAGGCGATCGCCTCCTCGACCTTGCGCAGGAAGGTGCGCATCCGCGAGCGGCGCGCCTTGTTGACCTCGGTGCGGCGCTCGATCTTGCGCGTCGCCTTCTTGGCCGACGTCGTATTGGCCATCGGATACGTCCTCGTCTTCTGCATCGCGATCGGGCGCCTGGCGTGATGCCGGCGGAACACGATCGCTACCGTGATGGAAATCCGCGAGCGATGGCCGGTGCTTGCGCGGGCCGTCGCGAGTGGGTGGCGTATAATCGGAAGCTCGCGCGGCGTCAACGCGCAATTGCTGTGGAGCCGGCGATTTCAGCTGGCGGGCGCGAGGAAGCGCGCATAGCTGCCCAGATCGACATTCCCGCCGCTGATGATGACGCCGACGCGCTGCCCCGCGACCGGCACGGCGCCGGTGAAGGCCGCCGCTGCCGCGAGGCAGCCGGTGGGCTCGACGACGAGCTTCATCCGCTCGGCGAAGAAGCGCATCGCATCGACCAGTGCTTCGTCGCCGACGGTGACGATGTCCTCGACCAGGGCCTGGATGATCGGGAAGGTATAGTCGCCCAGGAAGGGCGTCTGGGCGCCGTCGGCGATGGTCTTGGGCACGTCGATGCGGACGATCTTGCCCGAGCGCAGCGATTGCTGCCCGTCATTGCCGGCTTCGGGCTCGACGCCGAAGACCCGGCAGGTGGGATTGAGCGCCTTGGCCGCGAGCGCGCAGCCGGCGAGCAGCCCGCCGCCGCCGAGGCAGACCAGCAGCATGTCGAGGGGGCCGGCATCCTCGATCAGCTCCTTGGCGGCCGTGCCCTGCCCGGCGATGACGTCGGGATGGTCGTAAGGCGGGATCAGCGAGAGACCCCGCGCCTGCGCCAGCTCCCGGCCGATGGCGAGGCGGTCCTGGGTGTAGCGGTCATAGCTGACCACCTCGGCGCCATAGCCGCGGGTGGCGGCGACCTTCGCCACGGGCGCGTCGAGCGGCATGATGATCGTGGTGGGCACGCCGAGCAGGCGGCCGGCATAGGCGATGGCCTGGGCGTGGTTGCCGGACGAGAAGGCGACGACGCCGGCCTTCTTCTGCTCCGGCGAGAGCGCCGCGATGGCGTTGTAGCCGCCGCGGAATTTGAAGGCGCCCATGCGCTGCAGGTTCTCGGGCTTGAAGACGAGATTGGCCCGCGTGCGCTCATTGGCGGTGCGCGAGGTCAGCGCGGGCGTGTGGTGGGCGACGCCCTTGAGCCGGGCGGCGGCGGCCTCGACATCGGCATATCCCGGCAGGACGAGGCCATCCGGGCTCTTGATCGTGAAGGTCATGGCGATCTCAGCTGTTCTTGAAGGCGGGTTTGCGCTTCTCGGCGAAGGCGGCCATGCCTTCCTTCTGGTCATGGGTGGCGAAGAGCGAGGAGAAGAGCCGCCGCTCGAAGCGCACGCCCTCGGCCAGCGTCACCTCGAAGGCGCGATTGACGGTCTCCTTGACCATCAGCGCGGAGGGCAGCGACTTCGCCGCGATGGAATCGGCCGCCTTCATCACCTCCGCCATCAGATCGGCGAGCGGCACGATGCGGGCGACGAGCCCGGCGCGCTCGGCCTCGGCGGCATCCATCATCCGGCCGGTCAGGCAGAGATCCATCGCCTTGGCCTTGCCGACCGCGCGCGTCAGCCGCTGGGTGCCGCCGGCGCCGGGAATGACGCCGAGATTGATCTCCGGCTGGCCGAATTTCGCGTTGTCGGCGGCGATGATGAAGTCGCACATCATCGCGAGTTCACAGCCGCCGCCCAGCGCGAAGCCGGCGACGGCGGCGATGATCGGCTTGCGGCGCTGACCGATCCGGTCCCAATCGGCGAATTTGTCGTCGAGATAGGTCTCCGGATAGGTCCGCTCCTGCATCTCCTTGATGTCGGCGCCGGCCGCGAAGGCCTTCTCCGAGCCGGTCAGCACGATGCAGCCGATGGCGGGGTCGCGCTCGAAACCGTCGAGCGCCGTGTTGATCTCGGCGATGAGCTGGCCGTTCAGCGCGTTCAGCGCCTGGGGGCGGTTGAGGGTAACGAGCCCGACCTTGCCCTTCGTTTCGACGAGAATGGTCTCGTAAGCCATGGCGTCCTCCCGGATCTGCTCTGCGGGCAAGAGGTTTAGCGGGCAGGCCAGCGCAGGTCCATGCGCGCCGGCGCAAGGCGGGCTGTGCCGCGACGGGGAGGCGCAAGCGAGGGCAAATGGATCCGGCAGGGGGGCGAGCGCGTAGTGTCGGCACAACCGCAAAACCTCCTGGAGGATTTCCCGATGCGCGCACCGATCATCGCCCTCCTTGTAGGACTGTTCCTGGCCGGTTGCGCCTCGGCCGGTCTCCAGACCGCCGTTGCGCCGCAGCCCGCCAAGCCGGTCGCGGTCGAACGGCTCTATACCGGGCTCTGGCACGAATTCGCCCGCCGGCCGATGGCGCTGACCGATGGCTGCGTCGCCGGCGCCACCGAATACAAGCGCGGTGAGGGCGGCCGGATCGAGGTGCTCGATTCCTGCCGGATGGGAACGCCCTCGGGCGAGCTCAAGACGATCGGCGGACCGGGCGAGATCCTCGACCCCGGCACCAATGCGAAGCTGCGCGTGACCTACACGGTCTTCGGCGTCGTGCCGATCGTGCGCGACTACTGGATCCTCGACCGCGCCAACGACTACAGCTGGTTCATCTCGGCCGATCCGAGCTTCACCGATCTCTACATCTTCATGCGCGACCCGAAAATGAGCCCGGCGCTGCGCCGCCAGCTGGTCCAGCGCGCCGCCGCGCTCGGCTATGACGTGTCGAAGCTGGAGTATCCCGAGCTGCCCCGGCGCTGAGGCCCGCCCTGCGCCCGGCGCGTCAGCGCCGCGGCGCGCGTGGCTGGCAGGTCTCGCAGTAGAAGGTCGAGCGGCCGGACTGAACGAGGCGCTTGACGAGGCTGCCACAGCCCGGCGCCGTGCAGGGCTGCCCCCCGCGGTCATAGACCCTGAAGCGATGCTGGAAATAGCCGAGCGAGCCGTCGGCATGGGCGAAGTCACGCAAGGTCGAGCCACCCGACAGGATCGCCTCCTCCAGCACCTCGCGGATGATCTGCGCCAGCGCATGCGCCACGGGGCGCGGCCGGCCGGTCGCTGTGGCGATCGAACCGGCCTCAGCCTCGGGATGGAGGCCCGCGCGGAACAGTGCCTCGCAGACATAGATGTTGCCCAGGCCCGCCACGAGGCGCTGGTCGAGCAGGGCCGCCTTCAGCGGCGCGAACTTGCCCGCGAAAAGCCGCGCCAGCGTCTCGCCGGAGAGTTCGTTGCCGAGCGGCTCGATGCCCATGCCGGCGAAGTGTCTGCAGGTCTCCAGCTCACTGCGGGGCAGAATGTCCATGAAGCCGAAGCGGCGGACGTCGTTATAGGTGATGCGGGCGCCGGACCCCATGTGGAAGACGATATGGTCGTGGATCAGATGCCGGCCGATCTCGTTGTAATAGGCGCCCGGCTCGACCGGCGGGGTGCCCGGCGCTTCGACGACGAAGCGCCCGCTCATGCCCAGATGCATGATCAGCGCCTGGCCGTCGTCGAGATCGGCGATCAGGTATTTCGCGCGGCGCGACAGGGCCTCGATGCGCCGGCCGGTGAGACGCGCGGCGAAACGGTCGGGCAGCGGAAAGCGCAGATCCGGCCGGTTCTGCTCGACCCGCTCCAGCCTCTCACCCAGCATGGCCGGCTCCAGCCCGCGCCGCACCGTCTCGACCTCGGGAAGCTCGGGCATCTCACTCACTCTCCGGTCGGCTTGCGTCGAGAGGGGCCGCGACAAGCCCCGCGCGTTTGGCTATGCATCGCCCCAGGCAAAGACAAGACAGATTGCACAGGATCGGACCGATCGTGACAGCAGCTTCCGACACCACCCATTTCGGTTTCGAGACCGTGCCGCTGGCCGAGAAGCAGGCCAAGGTCGACGATGTCTTCCACAAGGTCGCCGGCCGCTACGATCTGATGAACGATCTGATGTCGGCGGGCCTGCACCGGGCCTGGAAGAGTGCGCTGCTGACGGCGATCAACCCGCCGAAGGACCGGCCCTTCCGGCATCTCGACGTGGCCGGCGGCACGGGTGACGTCGCCTTCGCCGTGCTGGAGGCCGGCGGACCGCAGACGCAGGTCACGGTGCTCGACATCAACGCGGAAATGCTGAGCGTCGGGCGCGACCGGGCGGCCAAGCGGTTCCCCGACGACGACCGCATCGGCTTCGTGCAGGGCAATGCCGAGGAACTCGGCCTGCCCGACAACCATTTCGACGCCTATACGATCGCTTTCGGCATCCGCAACGTGCCGCGCATCGACAAGGCGCTGAGCGAGGCCTACCGGGTGCTCAAGCGCGGCGGGCGGTTCCTCTGCCTCGAATTCAGCCATGTCGACGTGCCTGTTCTCGACAAGGTCTACGAGGCCTATTCCTTCAACGTGATCCCACCGATGGGGCGGATGGTGACCGGCGAAGCCGAGCCCTACCAGTATCTGGTCGAGTCGATCCGCAAGTTCCCGCGCCCGCAGGCCTTCGCCGGCATGATCGAGGCCGCCGGCTTCCGCCGGACGAAGTTCACGCCGATGACCGGCGGCGTCGTGGCGCTGCATTCGGGCTGGAAGCTGTGAGGGAGCGTTGGGCGTCATGCTCGGGCTCGACCCGAGCATCTCTCGACGCGAGCCTCTTCCGGCAGGAGATGGTCGGGTCAGGCCCGACCATGACGGCTGAGTCATGATCTCCTCGCTCTTTCATCTCGCGCGCACCGCCCGCGTCGGCTTCGTGCTGGCGCGCGAGGGGGCGCTCGCCCTGGTCGACCCGTCCGTGCTGCCGCCGCTGGCGCGCGGGCTGATCCGGATCGGGCGGCTGATCGAGCGGCGCGAGGCCGGCACCTCGGCGACAAGGCTCGCCGCCGCCCTGACCCGGCTCGGGCCTTCCTATGTGAAATTCGGGCAGTTCCTGGCGACGCGGCCCGACGTGGTCGGCATGAAGATCGCGTCCGACCTCTCGGCCCTGCAGGACCGGATGCCGCCCTTCCCCGTCGCCCAGGCCCGCGCCATCATCGAGGCGGCCCATGGCCGGCCGGTCGAGCAGGTCTTCGCCTCCTTCGGAGAGCCCGTCGCCGCCGCCTCGATCGCCCAGGTCCACCGCGCCCGGCTGAACGACGGGCGCGAGGTCGCGGTGAAGGTGCTGCGGCCGGGCATCCGCGATCGTTTCCAGCGCGATCTCGGCGCGATGCGGTTTGGCGCGGAGCTGGCCGAGCGACGCTCCGCCGAGGCGCGCCGCCTGCGCTTCACCGGCGTGGTCGAGACGCTGGCGCGCTCGGTGACGATGGAGATGGATCTGCGGCTCGAGGCCGCCGCGCTGTCGGAGTTCGCCGAGAACACCAAGGACGACGCCGATTTCCGCGTGCCCCAACCCGATTGGCAGCTGACCGCCCGCGAGATGCTGGTCGACGAGTGGATCGACGGGATCCGGCTGTCGGATGTCGAGGCGCTCAAGGCCGCAGGGCATGATCTGCCGGCGCTGGGGCGGATCGTGATCCAGTCCTTCCTGAAGCATGCGATCCGCGACGGCTTCTTCCATGCCGACATGCATCCCGGAAACCTGTTCGTCGATGCGCAGGGCCGGCTGGTCGCCGTCGATGGCGGCATCATGGGGCGGCTCGGGCTGAAGGAGCGGCGCTTCCTCGCCGAGATCCTGCTCGGCTTCATCACCCGCGACTATCGCCGCGTCGCCGAGGTGCATTTCGAGGCCGGCTATGTGCCTGTCCATCACGACGTCGCCGATTTCGCCCAGGCGATCCGCGCCGTCGGCGAGCCTATCCACGACAAGAGCGCCGACCAGATCTCGATGGCGAAGGTGCTGACGCTGCTCTTCGAGATCACCGGCATGTTCGACATGGCGACCCGCACCGAGCTCGTCATGCTGCAGAAGACCATGGTCGTGGTCGAGGGCGTGGCGCGCACGCTCGATCCGCATTTGGACATGTGGAGCACGGCCGAGCCGGTGGTGCGCGACTGGATCACGCAGAATCTCGGGCCGCTCGGCCGGGTTCAGGAGGCCGGGCGCGGCGCGGGTTCGCTGCTGGGAAGCCTGTCGCGGCTACCCGAGACGGTGACCCGGGCCGAGCGCGTGCTGGGTCAGCTCGAGGACGCCTCGCGCCACGGCTTTTCACTGGACGAGCGCAGCGTCGCCGCGATCGGCCGCGCCGAGGCCCAGCGCAACCGCTGGGGCAACTGGGCGCTCTGGGTGATCGCAGCGCTGCTCGCCTGGGCGGTGCTGGGGTAGCCTTGTCATTCCGGGGCTTCGCGAAGCGAAGAGCCCGGAATCCACGACTTGGTGCGGTTAAACCAGTGTCCCGTTACAGATGTTGAAGAATGTCGGCGGCTCGCCCGGTCGTGGGTTCCGGGTTCGCCGCTGTCGCAGCGCCCCGGAATGACAGGCGGCTCAGCCGCAGTTCGCCCTGTCCGCCGGCATGTCGGCGCCGATCATCCAGTTCGTGCCGAAGCGGTCGCGCAGCATGCCGAAACGGGGCGCCCAGAAGGTTTCCTCCATCGGCATCTGGATCGTCGCGCCCTCGGAGAGGGCGGCGAAGATGCGCTCGGCCTCCGCCACCTCCGGCACGCTCACCGATACCGAGACGCTGCGCATCGGCCCTTCACTGCGGCCAGGCGGGGCGTCGGAGGCCATCAGCATCTGGCCGTCGAGCTCCAGACAGGCATGCAGGATCTTGTCGAGCCATTCGGGCGGGACATGTTCCTCCACCGGCGTGCCGCGATGGTCCATCATCGCCTCGATGCGGCCGCCGAGGATCGTCTCGTAGGCGGTGAAGGCCTCGCGGCAATTGCCCTCGAACATCAGATAGGGGGACAGTTTCATGGGTTCCTCCGTCGATTGGCGGCGAGACGTCAGGCCACGCGGCGGTAGTGGCCGGCCATGAACTCGGTCCAGCCGCCGCTGCCGTCGGGCATGAAGGATGCGAGGATGCGGTGGTCGGTGCTGACCATCGTGATCACGTCGCGATAGGGGATGATGGCGCCGTCGCCCATCATGTTCGGGCCGGAGGATTCGAGCGTCAGCACGTTGGCGGCCTCGTCGAGCGTGCCCTCATAGAGCCAGTGATGGGTCATCATCGAGCCGATGAAGCTGCCGACGAAGCGGCCCTTGGCGGGGTCGAAGCCCAGCGTCATCAGCGTCCGGCCGGTCGTGCCGTCGGGCATCTCGCCCTCGCCTTCGCCGAGCGTCCAGAGCCCGCCGAGCGAGCGAACGGTCTCGCGGCCCTTCGATTTCTGCCGCGGCTGGTCCGGCCCCATGGCGCAGTCCATTTCCGAGGTCCATTCGCCGACGAGCTGGTGCAGCCAGTCGTGCTCCTTCTGCGGTTTCGCGAACATGGGGGTCTCCTCCTAAGGGCCTCGTTGTCGGGCCGCGCTTAAGTTAACTCATTGGTTTAGTAATTGGCGCCACTGGTCGAGTCAAGCCGCAGGCCCTGTCAGCCTCCGGCAGTTGTCACGCGCGCAAGGCCGGGGCTAAAGCTCGTGCGAACGAAAGGACGCCCCCGCCCATGACGTTCGAGACCGCCGCCCATCCCGCCGCCGCGATCGACCGGCTCGAAAGGCTCTATGGCCAGGCCCGGACCGCGCTGCGCGGCGATCTGCAGCGCTTCTTCGAGACCGGGCAGGCGCCGACGCCGGAGGAGCGCGCGCGCTACCGCTACCCGCTGCTGCGCGTGACCTATGAGCCGTCAAAGCTGCCGACGGCGACCCGGCGCGGCTATGCCAAATTCGCGGCACCCGGCGTCTATTCGACCACGATCACGCAGCCGGCCGAGTTCCGCGGCTATCTGCTCGATCAGCTGGAGCCGCTGGTCGAGGAGTATGGCGCGACGATCGAGACCGGCGTCAGCGACCAGGAAATTCCCTACCCTTACGCGCTGGACGGCGGCGACGAACTCGGCCGGGGCAAGATCACGGCGGCCGAACTCGCCCGGTATTTCCCGACGCCGCTGCTTTCGCTGGTCGGCGACGAGATCGCCGACGGCACCTTCGACATCGTCGAGGGGCAGCCGCGGCCGCTCTCGCTCTTCGACGCGGTGCGGGTGGATTACTCGCTGCGCCGGCTGGTGCATTATACGGGCACGGACTGGCGCGCGGTGCAGCCCTGGGTCCTGCTGACCAACTACCACCGCTATGTCGACCAGTTCGTGCGGCTGGGGCTGGCCGAGATCGAGGCGGGCACCGCCCAGGCGCTGGTGACACCGGGCGGGGTCCGCATCGAGCGGGACGGGGTCGATGTCAGCGCCGCGGAACGGGTGATGTCGGCACCCTGGCATCGCTTCCAGATGCCGGCCTATCACCTCATCCGCGAGAACGGGCAGGGCGTGACGCTGGTGAATATCGGCGTCGGGCCCTCCAACGCCAAGAACATCACCGACCATCTGGCCGTGCTGCGCCCGCATTGCTGGCTGATGGTCGGCCATTGCGGCGGACTGCGCCAGACGCAGATCATCGGCGACTACGTCCTCGCCCATGCCTATCTGCGCCAGGACGGCATCCTCGACGAGCTGGTGCCGCCGGACGTGCCGGTCCCGGCCCTGGCCGAGGTCCAGGTCGCGCTGCAGGAGGCCGCGGCCGAGGTCACCGGCGAGAAGGGCGACCAGCTCAAGAACCGGCTGCGCACGGGCACGGTGGTGACCCAGGACGACCGCAACTGGGAACTGCGCTGGACCAAGGAACGGCGCCGGATCAACCTGTCGCGCGCCATCGCGGTCGACATGGAATCGGGCACGATCGCAGCGCAGGGCTACCGCTTGCGCGTGCCCTACGGCACGCTGCTCTGCGTCTCCGACAAGCCGCTGCATGGCGAGATCAAGCTGCCGGGCGCCGCCAACGCCTTCTACGAGCGCGCCGTCAGCGAGCATCTGCGGATCGGGCTCGCGGCGCTGGAGCGGCTCAAGCAGGCCGGCTCGACGATCCATTCGCGCAAGCTGCGCAGCTTCGACGAGCCGCCCTTCCGGTAGAGCCCTCGCGATTTCCGGAAATCACGACTTCATCCCGGGCTTGCCCCGGGATCCATCGGAGGGCTCCGGATCTCTAGGATGGATCCCGGAGCGGCGCTGCTGCGCGGCTTGTCCGGGATGACGGCGTGGTTCCGAGGAAACCTAGACCGTGATGCGGTCGATCTCGGCGAGGTCGTCGGCGGTCAGCGCCCAGTCGGCCGCCTTCACATTGGCGGCGATCTGCTCCGGCTTGGTCGCGCCGGCGATGACGCTGGAGACGACCGGCTGGGCGGCTAGCCAGGAGAAGGCGAGTTCGACCGGCGTCCTGCCGCGCGCTTCGCAGAAATCGGTCAGCGCCTCGATCCTGGCCCAGTTGGCATCGCTGAAGATCTGGCCGGCGCGCTCGGGCAGCTTGGTCAGGCGCGCGCCGTCGGGCATCGGGGCGTTGCGCTTGTACTTGCCGGTCAGTGCCCCGTTGGCGAGCGGGAAATAGGGCAGCAGCCCCATGCCGTGATGGGTGAGCGCGGGGATCAGGTCCTTCTCGGCGCCGCGCTTCAGCAGGCTGTACTCGTCCTGCGCCGAGGCGAAGCCGGGCAGTCGCAGATCGCGCGCGGTCCATTGCGCGTCCGCGACCTGCCAGGCCGGCATGTTGGAGCAGCCGGTGTAGCGGACCTTGCCCTGGGTCACGAGATCCTCGAGCGCGCGCAGTGTCTCGTCGATCGGGGTTAGCGGATCGGGGGTGTGGAACTGGTAGAGGTCGATCCAGTCCGTCTTCAGCCGCGTCAGCGATTCCTCGACGGCGCTCATGATGTAGCGGCGCGAGCCGCCCTGCCCGCCATGAAACATCTTCATGCCGAATTTCGAGGCCAGCACGATGTCCTTGCGGCGCGCGCCCAGCACCTCGCCCAGCACACGCTCCGAGCCCGCCTTCTCGCCATAGATGTCGGCGGTGTCGAACAGGGTGATGCCGTGCTCGATCGCGGCATCGACCACCCGGGCCGCCGCGGCATCGTCGATGCGGCCGCCGAAATTGTTGCAGCCGAGGCCGACGAGCGACACGCGCAGGCCGGAGCGGCCGAGATTGCGGAACTGCATGGGGCTCTCCTGATCGGGGACAGCCCAGAGGACCAGAGCCGGCTGGCCGCTACAAGGGCGCGCCGCGGCCTGCACCGCTGCGCGGGACGCAAGGCGGGCGGTTCAGTGGGACATCAGGCAGCAGACCGGGGTGGCCTGGATGAGTTCCTGGGTGACGCCGCCGAAGACCCATTCGCGCAGGCGGCTATGGCCATAGGCCCCCGCGACGATCAGATCCGCCCCCTGATGCCGGACCAGATCCGTGATCTCCCCGACGATCGAGCCGCCGCTCCTCGGCCGCAGCACCGCGCGGGCGGCGATGCCGTATTGCGCGAGATAGCTGCAGACATCCTGGGCTGCGTCGTCATCGGGATCGGCGCCGACGGCGAGCACGGAGACCATCTCGGCCCGGACCAGGAAGGGCAGCGCATCCTGCAGGGCGCGGCGCGATTCACGCGTATCCTTCCAGGCCACGACCACGCTGCGCGCCGCCAGGGCATCGATGCCGGGCGGCACGACCAGGATCGGCCGCCCGAGGTCCATGACGACATCGCCCGGAAGCACGCCCATCCGCCCCAGCGCCGGGTCTCCCGGTCCCTGGCGCGCGAGGACGACCAGATCCGCCGCGCGCGACTGGGTGAGGAGGAACTGACGGGTCTGCTCGATCGCGCTGCGCCATTCGAGCGCGACGCCGTCGGCCGCGCCGCGGAAGAGCGCTTCCGCCTTGGCCAGATCTTCGAGCAGGACCGTGCGGCCGTTCTCGACCACCACGGCATCGACCATGCCGGCGCTGTCCCCGTAATAGGGCAGTTCGATCTGGTCGGCCCCCAGACCGATCAGGCGGCAGGAGAGAGCCTTCGCCAGCCTGGCCGCGAAGTGGATCGTATGTTGGCATCCCTCCCCGAGTTGCACCGGCACGAGCAGCGTCCCGATGCCCAGGGGCTGGGCCGTCATGAGCGGGGTCGACATGGCTTTCTGTCTCCGTCGCGACGACTTCAGGACGCGTCGGCGGCTGCGGAGGCCCCGACCGGCCGGATGGTGACGACCCTGTAGGGCAGGAAATCGCCCTCCTGCTCGCGGATCGAGACGTATTCCCCGATCTGAAAGCGGTGCCGGTCCAGCTTGTAGCCGAATTCGTCATCCTCGCTGGAGGCGTCGTCGTAGTCGATGCCCCAATTCGCGCCGCCCTCGCCGCCGGGACGGTGCAGGAGCCAGCCATGGCGGTCGGGCTCGCCGGGACGGAAGCGCCGGACGCGGCATTTGTCGCGGGACGCCTGCCATTCCTGTGCGAGGAGCCTGCCCTCGGCATCGAGCGGGGCGGTGATCTCGTAGCCGTCACGGCTGCTGCCTTCGGGCTGCGCCGGGGTTCGCCCCAGATGAAGCGAGATGCGCTGAAGCATGGTACCATTCCTCCGTCGATCGCCGACGACGGCACTGTTCCACCAATCGGAGTGCGAAGGATTGATCCAGCGCAAGGGGTCGGCCGCGCATTCGGGCAAGCTGTCGGCAACATCAACCCCCTGGAGGATCGCCATGCCCCTCTCGATCAAGAGCGTTCTCGTCGGCTTCACCGAGGACGGACGCGGCAACCACAGCTCGGCCGTCGCCTATGCGATCTCGCTGTCGCAGGCCGCCGATGCCCATCTGACCCTGGAGGCCGCCTCGATGCGCTATGCGGTGCCGGGATCGCTGGTCGGTGCCTTCGGCGCCGAGCTGATCGCCCATGAAAACCGCCGCATCAAGGAGCTGGCCGAGGCCTTCGCCGAACAGTCCAAGGGCCGGGCCGACCTCGCCGGCGTCGTCTGCACCGTCGAAACCCCGTCCCTCGTCTTCGCCAGCCTCTGCGACCGGCTGCTCGCCCATGCCCGCGTGCACGACGTCACGGTGCTCGACATGGAGACCGATCCGGTCCAGCGCGACCGCGGGCTGATCGAGGCGGCGCTGTTCGACAGCGGCCGCCCGGTCCTGATCGTGCCGCCCGGCAGCGAGCGCTACGCCGGCCGGCGCATCGTGATCGCCTGGGACGGCGGCGCTTCGGCGGCGCGGGCCGTCGCGGACGCCCTGCCCTTCCTCAAGGAGGCGGAGGAGGTCGAGATCGTGACCGTCACCGGCGAGAAGGATCTCGCCGGGCGGTTGCCCGGCACCGACCTCGCGCCGCATCTGGCGCGGCACGGGATCAAGGTGAGCGTGCGCAACATCGCGCTGGGCGAAGCCGACGTTGCCACCGAGATCCGCCAGGCGGCCGCCGGCTTCGCGGCCGATCTGATCGTCTGCGGCGCCTACAAGCACTCGCGCCTGCGCGAATGGCTGCTCGGCGGCGTGACGCAATCGCTGCTGCACGAGTGCCGGCTGCCGATCCTGATGAGCCACTGAGCGCGGCGGCTCCCGCCCGAAACGACGAAGGGCGGGCCTTCCGGCCCGCCCTTCGAACATCCGTCAGGAGCGCCCGGTTCAGGCGACGTCCTGCTTCATCTTCTGCGAGCGCTTGCGCTCGTTGGGGTCGAGGATCGCCTTGCGCAGGCGGATCGACTTCGGCGTGACCTCGACCAGCTCGTCGTCGTCGATCCAGGCCAGCGAGCGCTCGAGCGTCATGCGGATCGGCGGGGTCAGGCGCACGGCCTCGTCCTTCGAGGTGGTGCGGATGTTGGTGAGCTTCTTGCCCTTGAGGACGTTCACCTCGAGATCGTTCTCGCGGGTGTGCTCGCCGACGATCATGCCCTGATAGACCTTCCAGCCGGGCTCGATCATCATCGGGCCGCGATCCTCGAGGTTCCAGAGCGCATAGGCCACGGCCTCGCCGGTCTCCATCGCGATCAGCACGCCGTTGCGGCGGCCGCCGATCTCGCCCTTGTAGGGCATGTAGTCATGGAACAGGCGGTTCATGATCGCGGTGCCGCGGGTGTCGGTCAGGAGTTCGCCCTGGTAGCCGATGAGGCCGCGCGTCGGAGCGTGGAACATCAGGCGCAGGCGATTGCCGCCGGAGGGGCGCATCTCCAGCATGTCGGCCTTGCGCTCGGACATCTTCTGCACGACGACGCCGGAATGCTCCTCGTCGACGTCGATGATGACCTCCTCGATCGGCTCGAGCAGCTGGCCGCTCTCGTCGCGCTTCAGCACCACGCGCGGACGCGAGACGCCGAGCTCGAAGCCCTCGCGGCGCATCTGCTCGATCAGGATGGCGAGCTGGAGTTCGCCGCGGCCGGAGACGATGTAGCTGTCCTTGTCCTTGGCCTCTTCGATCTTCAGCGCGACGTTGCCCTCGGCCTCCTTGAACAGGCGGTCGCGGATGACGCGGGTGGTGACCTTGTCGCCCTCGGTGCCCGCCAGCGGCGAGTCGTTGACCATGAAGGTCATCGAGACGGTTGGCGGGTCGATCGGCTGCGCCTTGATCGCGGTCTCGACGGACGGGTCGCAGAAGGTGTCGGCGACCGAGCCCTTCACGAGGCCGGCAATCGAGACGATGTCGCCGGGAATGGCTTCCTCGATCGGCGTACGCTCCAGGCCGCGGAAGGCAAGGATCTTGGTGATGCGCCCGCTTTCGACGAGGCTGCCATCGCCGGAGAGAACCTTGATCTGCTGATTGGGCTTGGCGGTGCCGGAGACGACGCGGCCGGTGATGATGCGGCCGAGATAGGGATTGGCCTCGAGCAGCGTGCCAAGCATGCGGAAGGGGCCTTCCTCGATGCGCGGCTCGGGCACATGGCTGAGGATGAGGTCGTACATCGGGGCGAGCCCCTGGTCCTGCGGACCGGCCGGGTCATGCGCCATCCAGCCCTGCTTGCCCGAACCGTAGAGGATCGGGAAGTCGAGCTGCTCGTCGGTGGCGTCGAGCGCGGCAAAGAGATCGAAGACTTCGTTGATGACTTCGGTGACGCGGGCGTCGGGCTTGTCGACCTTGTTGATCGCGACGATCGGGCGCAGCCCGAGCTTCAGCGCCTTCGAGACCACGAATTTGGTCTGCGGCATCGGGCCCTCGGCGGCATCGACCAGCACGATCGCGGAATCGACCATGTTCAGGATGCGCTCGACCTCGCCGCCGAAATCGGCATGGCCCGGGGTGTCGACGATGTTGATGCGGACATCCTTCCAGACGACCGAGGTCGCCTTGGCGAGAATGGTGATGCCGCGCTCCTTCTCCAGCTCGTTGGAGTCCATCACACGTTCGATCACGCGCTGGTTGTCGCGGTAGGTGCCCGACTGCTGCAGCAGCTTGTCGACGAGCGTGGTCTTGCCGTGGTCGACGTGGGCGATGATGGCGATATTGCGCATGGACATGCGGGAAGGGCCTTTGTCATGGCCACAAGCCGGCGAGGATCGATGCCCTGCCGGCGCAGCCCGTCTCGAGGAAACTGGAATTCGCTGCGCTGCACATAAACGTTGACGGGCGTTTGGGCAACCACGAACGGCCCGACAGCCGGGCAATGGGTAAATCGCGGTTGCACGCGACAGCGTCAGATCGTGACGGCGGCGGCCCGGAGCTTGGCCTCGACGACCGCCCGGCCGACCTGATCGAAGACGAGACGGTAGGCGGCGATGGCGGAGGAATCGAGATTGCCCTCGCCGAAATCCCCGAGAACTTCGAGCAGGATGGCGTCGGCCTCGGCGCGGCAGCGATCGAGCGCCTCGGGGTCGGTCGTCGCCCGGATCTGCGGCAGGAGCGTCAGCATCCGGTCGAGCCCCAGCATCGCCTGCCGGCGCCGGGCCGCGCTTTCGCGCCCGAGCAGCCCGGCCGCGCCGGTCCCCAGCAGCGAGAGCGCCATCACGCCGAGATAGAACCAGTCGCCATAGCGCTCGAAGAAGGTCTTCTGCTCGCCATCGATGAAGGCGGCCGCGCCGGGATGGACCGGCAGGGGCGCATCCTTGTCGGTCGCCGGAGTCTCGAGCCCCTGGATCTGCGGCAGCTCCGCCGCCAGCGTCACGCGCAGCGCCAGGAGCGCGCTGACGAGATTGCCGACGACGTCCTCGTCGAGATCCTGCGAAGCCACGAGACGCGAGGTGACCGCGATGGTCGGCAGATTCTCCGCCGGTCGCGGCGGGTCGCCGCCGAGCGCGCCGCGCACGATTTCACCGGTCTCGATGGTGCGGATCCGCGCCGCCAGCGCGTCCGCTTCGCGGATCGGGATCAGAACCGGATCCTCCCCCCAGGCCGAGCGCAGGCGGCCCGCCCCGTCGCCGCCGGCCCGGGCGCCGACCGCATTGACGGAGAAGAAGGCATCGATCCGGCGCTCCTTCGCCGCCGGAACGACCTCGTCCGGGGTCAGGCCGACGACCTCGACATCCGCCTGCTCGACTTCATATTGCGCCAGAACGAGCTTGAGCAGGGCGATGTTGCCGGGCGGATTGCGCACGACCCCGACGCGCCGGCCGCGCAGATCGGCAATGCGCCCAATCGCGCTCTGCTTGTCCGTGATCAGGAAAGGGAAGGAGCGGCGCGTGATGAGCGCCGTATCGGCCTTGGCCGGCAGCGCAATGTCAGGCCGGACGATGGCGAGGTCGGCCTCGCCGGAATCGATCTTGCGCGCGCTCTCCTCGGAGCCTTCCGTCAGGATGAGCCGCAGCCGGATCTGGGACTTCTCGCGGTTCAGGCCCTGAACGAAGCCCGCCGCCATCCGGGCATCCTCGGAGCGGAGCGGGCCGACGGCCAGACGCAGCGTCCGCGGTTGGCTGGCGACGTAGGAGACGGCCGCGGTGACGCCGGCCAGCGCCAGCAGCCCCGCGAGAATGGTGAAACCGCGCCGCCCCTTGCCGAACAATCGAGTCCGCCCGCCCTGTCGCCGCTTCGCTTCGCCGGCATCCGCCGGACGCGTCTAGCATTGCGTCCTCTGCCATCATGTCGCAAGTGCGGCGGCCATCGCCTTCGTGTATGGCGGTCCGATGTCGGCAGCGCCCCCCTCCCTCACCATCAAGATCTGCGGCCTCTCGACGCCCGAGACGCTGGAGGCCGCGCTGGCCGCCGGGGTCGAGATGATCGGCCTCGTCTTCCATCCGAAGAGCCCGCGTTTCGTTCCTGCCCAGGCAGCCGCAGCGCTGGCCGCGATGGCGCGTGGCCGTGCCGAGATCGTCGCGCTGGTCGTCGACCGCGACATCGCCGAGGTGACGGAACTCGTCGAGGCCCTCCGGCCGGACTGGCTGCAGTTGCATGGGCGCGAGACGCCCGAGACGGTCCGCGCCATCAAGGCCGCGACCGGGCTGCGCGCGATCAAGGCGCTCGGCGTCGCGGACCGGCACGATCTCGCCGCCTTCGCCGCTTATGACGGTATCGCGGACCGCATCCTGCTCGACGCCAAGCCGCCGAAGGACGCCGCCTATCCCGGCGGGCACGGGCGCGCCTTCGACTGGTCGATTCTGGCGGCGCTCGACCGGGCTTCGCCCTTCATGCTATCGGGCGGGCTCGATCCGGCGAATGTCGCGCAGGCCATCGCGATGGCACGGCCCTGGGGCGTCGACGTCTCGTCGGGGGTCGAAAGCGCCCCCGGCGTCAAGGATGTCGGCCGGATCAGAGATTTCGTCGCTGCGGCCCGCGCCGCGGCGGCCACAGCAACAGAGGCAGGCCGGTCATGAACGCCCCCCAGAACCCGAACACCTACCGCTCCGGCCCCGACGAGAACGGCCGCTTCGGCCTGTTCGGCGGACGCTTCGTCGCCGAGACGCTGATGCCGCTCGTGCTCTCGCTGGAGCAGGCCTATGAGGCCGCCAAGGTCGATCCCGGCTTCCAGGCCGACATGGCGAGCTATCTCAAGCACTATGTCGGGCGGCCGTCGCCGCTCTATTTCGCCGAGCGCATGACCGAGCATCTCGGCGGCGCGAAGATCTATTTCAAGCGCGACGAGCTCAACCACACCGGCGCGCACAAGGTGAACAACGTGCTCGGCCAGATCCTTCTGGCGCGGCGCATGGGCAAGAAGCGCATCATCGCCGAGACGGGCGCCGGCCAGCACGGCGTCGCCACCGCGACGCTGTGCGCCCGCTTCGGGCTGGAATGCATCGTCTATATGGGCGCCGTCGACGTCGCCCGGCAGGCCAGCAACGTCTTCCGCATGAAGATGCTCGGCGCGAGCGTCGTGCCCGTGCAGTCCGGCACCAAGACGCTCAAGGACGCCATGAACGAAGCGCTGCGCGACTGGGTGACCAATGTCGCGACGACGTTCTACTGCATCGGCACGGCGGCCGGCCCGCACCCCTATCCCGCGATGGTGCGCGACTTTCAGTCGGTGATCGGCAGCGAGACCCGCGAGCAGATGCTGGAGGCGGAAGGCCGCCTGCCGGATTCGCTGATCGCGGCGATCGGTGGCGGTTCGAATGCGATCGGCCTGTTCCACCCCTTCCTCGACGATCCGTCGGTCAGGATGTGGGGCGTCGAGGCGGCCGGCCACGGCCTCTCGACCGCGCAGCACGCGGCATCGCTGACCGGCGGCAAGCCCGGCGTCCTTCACGGCAACCGGACCTATCTGCTGATGGACGAGGATGGGCAGATCAAGGACGCGCATTCGATCTCGGCCGGGCTCGACTATCCCGGCATCGGGCCGGAGCATGCCTGGCTGCACGACACCGGCCGCGTCACCTACATCTCCGCCACCGATGACGAGGCGCTCTCGGCCTTCCAGCTCTGCTCGAAGCTCGAAGGCATCATCCCGGCGCTGGAGCCGGCCCATGCGCTGGCCAAGGTGATCGAGCTCGCCCCGACCCTGCCGAAGGACCACCTGATGGTGATGAATCTCTGCGGGCGTGGCGACAAGGACATCCCGCAGGTGGCGGAAATCCTCGGCGGCATGTGAGCGAAAACGCCCGCTTCGGCGGGAAATTCGCGACCACCCCCTCGACTCAACGCCCCGATCCGGCAACCATGGGTTGTCCCGGCCCATCTGGTCCGGGACAGTCTCGTCGTTGCGTGGGGCGGAGCCGGGCCGGTGGGGGGCAGCGGTCACGACAGGCAAGCGGAGGTTCCGGCGCCGGCCCCGACCGGCCTGCCGGTCGAGATCGCTTTTCTCGCGCGCCAGGGCATCGCACCGGCCGATCTCGCCGCAGTGGCGCGACGCGCCGAACGTGACCGGACCGAGCCCGCCCGCGAGGTGCTCGCGCGCGGGCTGATCGACGAGGAGAGCCTCTACCGCGCGCTGGCGGCCGAGCTCGGCCTCCCCTTCCAGGCCGGCCCCTTCGCCCTGAGGCCGGGCGGCGAGCATGCGGCGATCCTGCGCGGCGGCATCGCACCCGTTCTCGCCGAGCCCTTCGGCCGCCACCGCTTCGTCCTGGCTCCCGAAGGACCGGCGCTGCGGGCCATGCTGGAGGCCGGACCGCGCCGGCGCGACGATGTCGCCGTGGTGACACCAAGACGTTTCGCAGCGGCCCTGCGCGAGGCCAATGCCGAGAGGCTCGCGCAGCGCGCCGCCAATCGCGACGCGCCCGGCCTCGCCCGCGACAGTGCCCGCACCGGCTCCAGCCGCGGCCAGCGCATCACGGCTGCTCTCGCCACAGCAGCCGCGCTCGCCGGCGCCGTGGTCGCGCCGCTCGAGACCTTCTTTGCGGTTGCGCTGCTGCTGGGCCCGCTCTTCCTCGGGCTGATCCTGTTGCGGCTCGGGGCGGCGATCGAGCAGCCGCTGCCCGATCTCTGGCGCCGGTATCGCTGGCGCGTCGACGACAGCCGGCTGCCGGTCTACAGCGTCGCGATTCCGCTCTACCGCGAGGAGAGAGTGCTGGAGCAGATGCTGGGCGCCCTCCGGCACCTCGACTATCCGCCGGCGAAGCTCGACATCCGCCTGTTGATCGAGGCCGACGACACCGGCATGCAGAGCGCGCTGTCGCGGCTGCCCCTGCCGCCGCAGATCCAGGTCACGATCGTGCCGCCCGGCGAACCGCGGACCAAGCCGCGGGCGCTCAACCTCGCCCTGATCGAGGCCCGCGGCGAGCTGTTCACGATCTTCGACGCGGAGGACATCCCCGATCCGCAGCAACTGCGCATGGCGGCGGCGCGCTTCCTGCGCGCGCCGGAGGATCTCGCCTGCCTGCAGGCGCGCCTCGTGATCGACCATCCGGGCGAAGGGCTGCTCCCGGCCCTGTTCGCGCTGGAATATGCCGGGCTGTTCGAGGTGCTGAACCCCGGCCTGCTGCGGGCGGGCCTGCCGATCATGCTGGGGGGCACCTCCAACCATTTCCGCACGGGCGCGCTGCGGGCAGTCGGTGGCTGGGATGCGTGGAACGTCACGGAGGATGCCGATCTCGGCGTCAGGCTGGCGCGGGCCGGCTACCGCATGGGCGACCTGCCCTCGCAGACGCGGGAAGAGGCCCCGCTGACGCTGCGGGCCTGGCTGAAGCAGCGCGCTCGCTGGATCAAGGGCTACATGCAGACGCTGGTGACGCATTCGCGCGCGCCGCTGACGGTGCTGCGCGAAGCGGGGCTGCCGGCCGCCTTCGCCTTCCTCTCGCTCGGGCTCGGCACGGTCGTCACCGCGCTGGCCTATCCGGTCTTCGCGATCGCCGCCTTCCTGGCCTGGCGCGAGGGCTCGCTTCTGGCGCCGTCGCATGTCTTCGGCAGCGTCGCCTCGGCGCTGGCGGTCGGTGTCTGGCTGTTCGGCGCGGTGGCGCTGTTCCTGCCGCCGGCGCTTGGCGCGCTGCGCCGCGGCTCACCGAAGCTCCTGCTGCTGCTTCCGCTGCTGCCGCTCTATTACGGGCTGGTCTGCATCGCCGCCTGGATGGCGCTGCACGAGTACCGGGCGCGCCGCTTCGCTTGGAACAAGACGGCCCATGGGCTGGCGCGACGGCGCGCGCCCCTCGGCGAGGGCGGCGCGTCTACAGGTGACGCAGCCATTCCTGCGCCGCCTGCGCCGGCGGCTGTTCGATGTTGAAGGCGCCGATGAAGCCGCCATCCTTGCCCATGAGATAGACGAGCGCCGTGTGGTCCATGGTGTAGTCGTCGGCCTGGAGCGGAACCTTGCGGGCATAGGCGCGGTAGGCCTTGATCATCGCGTCGATGGCGGGCCGGTCGCCGCTCAGGCCGAGGATGCGCGGATCGAAGGAGCCGAGATAGCTCTTCATGATCTCGGGCGTGTCGCGCTCGGGATCGACGGTCACGAAGAGCGCGCGCAGCCTCTCGCCCTTCGGCCCGGCGGCACGCAGCACCTCCGAAATCTCGAAGAGCTTGGTCGGGCAGATGTCCGGGCAATGGGTGAATCCGAAGAAGACCAGGAAGGGCGCGCCGCGCAGATCCTGGTCGGTCAGCTTCGTTCCGTCCTGGGCGACCAGGGTGAAGGGACCGCCGACGCTGGCGGTGCCCGAGCCGGACTGTCCCTGCCGGCCGGGCGCGAAGGTCAGCACCGCAGCGGCGGCGAGGGCGAGCGCGCCGACGAGAAAGACGACGAGGGGCAGGACGAGACGGCGGTTCACGGCAGGACATCCCGGTGGAGTGGGCGAGGAGCGCCCGGACGGCTGAGCCCGTCAGAAACAGGCGACGATGGCGGCGATGAGGCCGTCGGTGAAAAGACGATCGCCCTCGCGCCACCAGAGCAGGAGTCCCGCGAGCAGCAGCGTCAGGGCGCCGCCGCACAGCAACAGGATGCCGGTCCGCGACGCGGCCGGATCCTGCGCCCCATCGATCTCCGATATCGCACCATCGTCGCGGCTGGTCATGGCGACGAGCATACAGCCACCGGGCGCTCGCCGGAAGCGGCATCCGTGACGCACTCCCTCGCCTGACCTGCGGCCGACGCTGCGTAAACGCGCGTTTTTCTTACCGCCGACATGAACAAGGCCCGCCGCGTGCCGCGCGGCGGGCCTCGCCTGGACGTCCGCGATCAGGCTGCCTTGGCGACGGCGGCCTTGTTCGCCGGACCGCCGAGCTGGGTCAGCGTCTTGTCGGTCTTGGTTTCCTCGGCCAGCGTCTCGTCGAGCAGCTTGACCGCGTCCTTGTGTCCGAGCTGGGCGGCCCAAGCCTTCAGCGTGCCGTAGCGCGCGATCTCGTAATGCTCCACGGCCTGCGCGGAGGCGACGAGACCGGCATCGAGCGCCGGGCTATCGGCATAATCCTCCATCACGGCCTTGCCCTCGTCGAGGATGCCGAGAATGGCGTCGCAGGTCTTGCCGCGGGGCGCCTTGCCGATCAGTTCGAAGACCTCGCCGAGACGCTCGACATGCCCTTCCGTCTCGGCCTTGTGGGTCTCGAACGCCTTCTTCAGATCGGGCGACGTCGCCGCCTTCGCCATCTTTGGCAGAGCCTTGAGGATCTGCTTTTCGGCGTAATAGACGTCCTTCAACATGTCGTGGAACAGTTCGTCGAGCGGCTTGGGCTGCGACTGCTTGGGGTCGGACTGCTTGGGATTGGTGGCCATCGGTGTTCTCCGGGGTTTGCCTGGTCGCCCAACCGCAGAGAACCGGCTCTGTTCCACTCCCGTTCGCAGGTTTATTTGCGGAACTCTTTCGAGCAGTCTGCCGTTTCCTTGAGCACCGGCGACCCAGGTCGCCCCGACTCACGGAGAATTCCCATGAAGAAGCTGCTCATCGCGACGATACTCGTCTCGGCGACCTCGTTTGGCGCCATGGCGCAGACCTCGACGACCTCGCCCATGCCGGCGCCCCAGGCCGACACCGACAAGAACGCCCCGCTGCCCGGCGCCAACAGCTTCACCGAAGGCCAGGCCAAGAGCCGGCTCGAGGCGAACGGCTACTCCAACGTGACCGAGATGAAGAAGGACGAGAACGGCGTCTGGAAGGGCATGGCCATGCATGGCGGTGCCCGCGTCAACGTCTCCGTCGATTATCGCGGCAACATCGTCCGCAACTGATCCATCCCGTCTTGAACCGCCATTGGGAGGTCACCATGACCCGCACCATCACCCGTTCCTATGACAGCTACACGATCGCCGCCGACGTGGTCGAGCGGCTCGAGACCGCCGGCATCCCGGCATCCGACATCAGCCTGGTCGGCCGCGACGAGCGCGGCGAGGAGAGCAACGCGGCCGAGGGCGCCGGCATCGGCGCCGGCGTCGGCGGTGCCGCCGGCCTGCTGGCCGGGCTCGGCATGCTCGCCATTCCCGGCATCGGCCCGGTCGTTGCGGCCGGCTGGCTCGCCGCCACCGCGGCGGGTGCCGTCGCCGGTGCCGCCGCGGGCGGTCTGGTCGGCTCCTTCATGAGCGCCGGCGTCGACGAGGAGGATGCGCATTACTACGCCGAGACCGTGCGTCGCGGCGGCAGCGTCGTCTCGGTGAAGACGAGCGAGGCCCAGGCCCCGGCGGCCGAGGCGATCATGGACGGCGCCACGCCGATCGACCGCGGCGCCCGTCTCGCCCAGTACCGCCAGGAGGGCTGGTCGCGCTTCGACGAGAAGGCCGAGCCCTACCGCGCCACCGCGCCGCTGGTCTGAGCCGCTCGCCCGACCGAACCAGAGCCTCCGGGGTCCGCGCCCCGGAGGTTTTTCATGCGCAGGGTATGCCAAAACCGGCCGCGGAGGGATGCGGGAAGGGTCGAGCCTGTGACGAGGGGGATTGGAGCGGGCGATCGGGATCGAACCGACGACATTCAGCTTGGGAAGCTGACGTTCTACCACTGAACTACGCCCGCATGCGTCGCAGCGGCCCGTGAGGCTTCGCGAAGCAGCACGTTCATAGCGCCTGCTGCGGCGGGTGTCATCCGGGAATCGCGGGCGGCGCCGCGCAACGCGAAGGGCCAGGCTCAGTCGTGGAAATGCTTGGAGAGCTTCAGGGCCTGGCCCTGATAGTTCGACTTCAGCCCGGCGCCATAGAGCGCGGCGGGGCGGCTCGCCATCGCCTCATAGACCAGCCGGCCGACGATCTGGCCGTCCTCGATGATGAACGGCACGTCGCGCGAGCGCACCTCGAGCACGGCGCGCGCACCCTGGCCGCCGGCGCCACTATGGCCGAAGCCAGGATCGAAGAAGCCGGCGTAATGCACGCGAAACTCGCCGACGAGCGCGTCAAAAGGCGTCATCTCCGCGGCATAGTCCGGCGGGACATGGACCGCCTCCTTGGAGGCGAGGATGTAGAACTGGCCGGGATCGAGGATGAGCGCGCGCGAGCCGTCGCTCGGGATCGGCTCCCAGAACTCCGAGGCGCGGTAGGCGCCGACGCGGTCGACGTCGATCAGCGCGGTGTGGTGCTTGCCGCGATAGCCGATCAGCCCGTCGAAGCCCGAGAGATCGACGCTGACGGCGACACCGCCCTGGAAGGAGGGCTCGGCCGCCGTGACCAGGGTCTCAGCCCTGTGCAGTTCGCCCAGCGCCCTGTCATCGAGCCTGGTCTCACCCGCCCGGAACCGGATCTGCGAGAGTCGCGAGCCCGAGCGCACCAGCACCGGGAAGGTGCGCGGCGAGATCTCGATGAAGAGCGGCCCCTCATAGCCGTCTTCGACCAGATCGAATTCGCGGGCGCAATCGGTGATGATGCGGGTGAAGACGTCGAGCCGGCCGGTCGAGCTCTTGGGATTGGCCGCCGCGCGCAGGCCGGCGGGGAGCTTCAGCCCCTCCATCAGCTCGGCGATGTAGACGCAGCCCGTCTCCAGCACCGCGCCACGGGTCAGGTCGATCTCATGCAAGGCGAGATCATCCAGCCGGCGCCGGACCGTGCGGTCGGGGCCGGGGAGAAAGCTCGCACGGACGCGATAGGCCTTCTCACCCAGGCGCAGATCGAGGCTGGCGGGCTGGATCTGGCCCTCGGCCGGCAGCTGGGCGAGGCGGATCGCGCCGGCCTCGATGAAGGCGCGGATGCAGTGGTCGGGCTGGATGCCGGGCTGGAGGGTCAGCATGCGAAATCCCGGAAAGACAATCGGTCACGCCTAGCGAAGCCGCGCGCAAAGGCCAAGCGCGGACGCCGCGGCGAGGCGGCGGCGGCACGGGTTGTCCACGCGAGAATGGCGGGCTCCGGCATTGACCCTTGCGCCCCGGCGTCGCTAACAAGTCTGCGGCCCGCCGGGCCGGGCGCATCAGGACGGAGCCGTCGCGATGTATCAGGCTGAGACGCAGGGCGTGCGGGTCACCGCCGTGCCGAGCTTCATGGAGGGGGAATCCTCTCCGGCGCAGGGCCGCTATTTCTGGGCCTATACCATCGAGATCCTCAATCTCTCGCCGCGGACGGTGCAGCTGATGAGCCGGCACTGGTTCATCACCGACGGGCGCGGCGAGGTCCATGAGGTCCGCGGCGAGGGTGTCGTCGGGCAGCAGCCGGTGCTGCGGCCGGGCGAAAGCTACAGCTACACCTCCGGCTGTCCGCTGATGACCCCGGACGGCTCGATGCGCGGCTTCTATGCGATGCTGGCGGAGGATGGCACGATCTTCGATGTCGCGGTGCCGCTGTTTCCGCTCGATTCCCCTTATGTGAAGAAGGTCCTGCATTGACCCTGTCCTCCTCCACGGGCCAGCGCCTGGCGCCGCTCGACATGCTCGCCCGGCTCGTCGCCTTCGACACGGTGAGCCACAAATCCAATCTGGAGCTGATCGCCTTCGTCGAGGCCTATCTCGCCGGCTGGGGCGTCTCCTCGATCCGGATTCCCAACGCCACGGGCGACAAGGCAGCGCTGTTTGCCACGATCGGCCCGCAGGACCGGGGCGGCATCCTGCTTTCGGGACATACCGATGTGGTGCCGGTGGAGGGCCAGGCCTGGAGCCGCGACCCGTTCACGCTGCATATCGAGGATGGCCGGGCCTATGGCCGCGGCGCCGTCGACATGAAGGGCTTCATCGCGCTGGCGCTCGCGCTGGTGCCGGATTTCCTGGCGGCGGATCTCAAGACGCCGATCCACCTGTTCTTCTCCTATGACGAGGAGGTCACCTGCCTCGGCGTCGTCGACGGCATCGCCCGGATGGGCGTGGATCTGCCCAAGCCGCGCGCCGTGATCGTCGGCGAGCCGACCTCGCTCGAACTCGCCGACGCGCATAAGGGCATCCGCACCTTCTTCACGACGATCACCGGCGTCGCCGCGCATTCCTCCAAACCGCATCTGGGGGCGAGCGCCGTGCATGGCGGCATCCGGCTCACGGCCGGGCTCGTGGCGATGGCCGACGCGCTGGAGGCCAACCCCGACGGCAGCGGGCGCTTCGACCCGCCCTACGACACCGTCCATGTCGGCAAGTTCCATGGCGGCATCGCCCGCAACATCCTGGCCGATCGCTGCGATCTGTCCTGGGAGGTGAGGACCCTGCCGGGCTCGGACCCGGAGGATGTGCCGGCGCGCTTCGCGGCACTGTCGCAGGAGGTGCTGGCCCGGATGCGCAAGACCGCGCCCGCGGCTTCGATCGAGACGGTGATGAGTTCGGACGTGCCGGGGCTTGCGCCCGATCCGGGCTCGGAGGCCGAGACGCTGGTGATGCGACTCGCCGGCCGCAACCGCACGATCGCGGTTGCCTATGCGACGGAAGCCGGGCATTTCCAGCGCGCGGGGCTGCCGACGATCGTCTGCGGGCCGGGCTCGATCGACCAGGCGCATCAGCCCGACGAATACATCACGCTGGAGCAGTTTTCGGCCGGCGAGGCCTTCATGCGCAAGCTGATGGCGGAGTGCCAGGGGTAACAGCTGGCCGGCGGCGACCTACCCGGCCGCCGCGTCCGCCTCGATCAGCCCGACGAGTTCGTCGAGCGCCGACAGACGGGCGAGGCGCCGGTAGCGCGGCGCACCGACCGGCTCCTCGGCATGCTCCAGCGCCCAGGTGAGCTCGTGCGGGATGTGGACGGCCCAGGCGCCGGCGGCAAGTGCGGGCAGAACGTCCGACTTCAGCGAATTGCCGACCATCATCGCGCGCTGCGGGCCGTCGCCATGGCGCTCGAAGATGCGGCGGTAGACCTCCGGCGTCTTGTCGCTGACGATCTCGACGCCGTGGAACAGCTCGCCGAGACCGGACTGCGCCAGCTTGCGCTCCTGGTCGAAGAGATCGCCCTTCGTGATCAGGACGAGGTGGTGGCTGGCGGCGAGCCGTTCCAGCGTCTCGCGCGCCTGCGGCAGGGTCTCGACCGGATGAGCCGCCATCTCGCGGCCGGCGGCGAGGATCTCGCCGATGACGGCAGCCGGGACGGTGCCGTCGGTGATCTCGATCGCGGTCTCGATCATCGAGAGCACGAAGCCCTTGATGCCGAAACCGTAGAAGGCGAGGTTGCGGCGCTCCGCCTCGAGCAGCCGCCCGGAGATCTCGGCGGCGGCGCCATGGTCGCCGAGCAGGGCGACGAAGCGCTCCTCGGTCAGGCGGAAGAAGCGTTCGTTCTGCCAGAGCGTGTCGTCGGCGTCGAAGCCGATCGTGGTGATGGGGCGCGTCATCGGTCCCGCTCCCTTCGGCCGGCCGGTCAGGCTCCGGCGGACAGGCCTTCCTCGACCTCGCCGGGCGTGAAGACATAGCGCCGCGAGCAGAATTCGCAGGTCACGGCGAGCTGCCCGTCATCGGCGACCATCGCGCCGCGGTCTTCCGGGGCGAAGCCCCGGAGCATGCCGAGCACCCGCTCGCGCGAGCAGCGGCAGTCCTCATGGACGAGAACCGGCTCGAAGACGCGGGCGCCGCGCTCGTGGAACAGGCGATAGAGCAGGCGCTCGCTCTCCAGCAGCGGGTCGAGCAGTTCGTGATCCTCGACCGTCTCGACGAGCGAGCGCGCCTCGGCCCAGGCATCGTCGCTGATGCCGTCGGGGTCGGGGGCGGTCAGGATCTCGTGGCCCTGCGGCGCATCCCCGGGGTGGATGTCGGCGGCCCGAAGGCGGTCGACCGAATGCGGCATGAACTGCACGAGCAGGCCGCCGGCCCGCCACTGGCGGCCCTCGCCGGTGACGATCGAGCCGACGCCGAGGCGCACCCGGCTCGGGATCTGCTCCGACTGACGGAAATACTGGTGCGCCGCCTCCTCGAGGCTCTGGCGTGTCAGCGCCACGACGCCCTGATAGCGCGTGGTCGCCGAGCCCTGGTCGACCGTCATAGCGAGGTGGCCCTCGCCAAGAAGATCGCCCGTCGAGAGCCGGCCCGCGACCTCCGCCTCCGCCAGCCGCTCCGCATCGAAATGGGCGACGGCGCGATAGACATCGGGCGCGTTGAAGTCGACCACGAGCATCGAGATCGGCCCGTCGCTCTTGGTCTGGAGCTGGAAGCGGCCCTCGAACTTCAGCGCCGTACCGAGCAGCACGGTCAGCGCCGCCGCCTCGCCGAGCACGCGCGCCACGGGCTCCGGATAGCCGTGCCGGGCGAGGATCGTGTCGATCGAGGCACCCAGCCGCACAACGCGGCCGCGGACGTCCAGATCGGGCACGGTGAAGGGGACGACGCGGTCGTCGAGCGCGGTCACTTCCGTGCCGCTGTCGGTTCCGTCCATCAGGCGGCAACCCCGCCGAAGCACCAGGCGAGGATGCCTTTCTGCGCATGCAGGCGGTTCTCGGCCTCGTCAAAGACGGCCGATTGCGGGCCGTCCATGACGGCGTCGGTGACCTCTTCGCCGCGGCTGGCCGGCAGGCAATGCATGAAGATGGCGTCCTTTTCGGCCCGGCCGAGCAGGCGCTCGTCGACCTGGTAGGGCCGCAGCAGGTTGTGACGCGTGCCTTCCTCGTCGCCCATCGAGACCCAGCAATCGGTGATGACGCAATCGGAGCCCTCGACCGCCGCTTCCGGCCGCGTGGTCAGGGACAGTTTCGCGCCCTGCTGCTTCGCCCAGGCGAGCAGCGCAGGCGGCGGCGCCAGTTCGGCGGGCGTGGCGATGGCGAGCTCGAAATCGAGCCGGCCGGCGGCGTGGATCCAGGAGGTCAGCACATTGTTGGTGTCGCCCGTCCAGGCGATGCGCTTGCCCTTGATCGACCCCTTGCGCTCCTCGAAGGTCATGACGTCGGCCATGACCTGGCAGGGATGCTGGCGCTTGGTCAGGCCGTTGATCACCGGGACGGTGGCGTGCTGGGCCATCTCGACCACGGAATCGTGGTCGAGCATGCGGATCATGATGGCGTCGACATAGCGCGAGAGCACGCGGGCCGTGTCGGCGATGGTCTCGCGCTCGCCGAGCTCGATCTCGCGGCCGGTCACCATCATCGGCGAGCCGCCGAGCTCACGGATGCCGACATCGAACGAGACGCGCGTGCGCAGGCTCGGCTGTTCGAAGACCATGGCGACGACCTTGCCCTCGAGCAGGCGGTCGCCGACGGCCGCCGGGGTGCGGCGGCGGGACTTGATCTCCTCGCCGGCGCGCAGGATCGCGCGCAGCTCGGTCGCGGAGAAATCGGAGAGATCGAGGAAATGGCGCGTCACGGGCGCATCCTTCGCTTGCCAGATGGGGGCGTGGCCGGTGCTACTCGGCCGCGGGCCGCTTCAGCGAGGCCTCGACGGCACTCGCCGCGCGGTCGAGACGGGCGACCGCCTCGGCCACCTCCGCCTCGCCGATAATCAGCGGCGGGAGCAGGCGCACGACATTGTCACCTGCCGCGACGACGAGAAGGCCCGCGGCGCGCGCCTCGGTGACGAAATCGGTGTTCGGCGTATGCAGCTTGAGGCCGAGCATCAGCCCCTCGCCGCGGATCTCGGCGATGACCTGCGGATGCTTGTCCTTGAGCTCGGCCAGCGACTGCTTCAGCCGCAGCGCGATCTGCCCGACCTTCTCGATGAAACCCGGCGCCAGGACGACGTCCAGCACCGCATTGCCGACGGCCATGGCGAGCGGATTGCCGCCGAAGGTGGTGCCATGGGTGCCGAGCGTCATGCCCGAGGCGGCCTCTTCCGTGGCGAGGCAGGCGCCCATGGGGAAGCCGCCGCCGATGCCCTTGGCGACCGACATGATGTCGGGCGTCACGCCCGAGAGCTCATGGGCGAAGAACTTGCCGGTGCGGCCGACGCCGGTCTGGATCTCGTCGAAGATCAGCAGCAGCCCGCGCTCGTCGCAGAGCGTGCGCAGGCCGCGCAGGCATTGCGGCGGCACCGAGCGCAGCCCGCCCTCGCCCTGGATCGGCTCGATCATGATCGCGGCCGTCTCGTCGGTGATCGCGGCCTCGAGTGCCGGATGGTCGCCGAACGGAACCTGGTCGAAGCCGTCGACCTTGGGGCCGAAGCCCTCGATATACTTCTGCTGGCCGCCGGCCGCGATCGTCGCCAGCGTGCGGCCGTGAAAGGCGCCCTCGAAGGTGATGATGCGGTAGCGCTCGGGATGCCCCTTCGCGGCATGGTATTTCCGCGCCATCTTGATGGCGGCCTCGTTGGCCTCGGCCCCCGAATTGGCGAAGAAGACGCGATCGGCGAAGGTCGCCTCGCAGAGGCGCCGCGCCAGCTTCTCGCCCTCGGGCATCGTGTAGAGGTTAGAGGTATGCCAGATCTTGCCGGCCTGGGTCGTCAGCGCCTCGACCAGATGCGGATGGGCATGGCCGAGCGAATTCACCGCGATGCCGGCGCCGAAATCGAGATAGCGCGTGCCGTCGGCGGTGATCGACCAGGGGCCTTCGCCGCGCTCGAAGGCGACGGGCGCCCGCGCATAGGTCGGCAGGAGGACGGACGGAGCGGCGGAAGCGGAAACGGGGGCAGAGGCCATGGGATGCGATCCTCGCGACGGGCGATGGTGGAAAACGGAGTGGCGCCGGACTGAAACGGTGGTCCGGGCGAGACGGCGCCAGCCTCAGCTGCGCAGCCGCATACGACCCGGCGACGACGTTATCGTCGCAGCCAGAGTCCGGTTTCTCGTCGCGCCGTCATCCGCATCGATGAAAATGCCCTGATCCGTAAAACATAAGCGCCGCCCGAAAGGGCGGCGTCGTTACGCAGCGACTATGCAAAAGGGCATGGCGGCTGTCAATTCGCCGCCCATCGAGGGACCGGCCCCACCGCCGCGGCAGTGTTGCCGAAAGGATTCGGTTTTGCCCGGATTGACAAATCGACTGGGGAAAAGGCGATTTCCGATTCGCCGACTCTTGTCGCCGAGTCAGGGCATCTTGTAGGGTCTGCCTCGTCAGATACGACATTTCGTGCGGCGACCCCTGTATCCGTCAGTTTCGACTGTAACGGCTTCCGTCTTGCGGCGGGCGCCGGGGGTATCGGATTCCGCCACGATCCGCCCAGAGGACGGTTCCGCCAGGAGCCGCCCGGAGAAGACAGGTGAGCCGATGAACGAAGCCGGAGCATGGACGGAAGAGCGCGTCGAGCTTTTGAAGAAGCTCTGGAGCGACGGTCTCAGCGCCAGCCAGATCGCCGCCGAGCTCGGCAGCGTGACGCGCAACGCCGTGATCGGGAAGGTGCATCGCCTCGGCCTGTCCGGCCGCGCCAAGAACCCGGCCGCCGCCAGCACCCCGCGCACGGCCGCGCCCCGAAAGGCGCCGACGCGCTCGCCGAGCCATCCGATGAGCGGCCCGTCCTCCAACCCGGGCGCGATGACGCGCGGCGCCAACGCGCTCGCGCCGCAATATGCTCCCGAGCCGGAAGCCCAGGCCGAGCCTGCGCCCGCCCCGTCGGAGGATGTGGTGATCCCCTTCTCCGAGCGCGTCACCATCATGGATCTGCGCGAATACATGTGCCGCTGGCCGATGGGCGATCCGACCACGCCGGAGTTCCGCTTCTGCGGTGGGCGTTCGCAGACCGGCATGCCCTATTGCAGCTACCATGCCCGCATCGCCTACCAGCCGGCCGCCGACCGCCGCCGCGACCGCAGCAAGGTCCGCGCCTGAGCGCAGCGCCCTCTCCCGATGCAGAAAAGCCGGCCTCGCGGCCGGCTTTTTCGTTGGAAGGATGTCGCTTCAGCGATGCTGGCGCCGGCCCAGCATTTCGAGATGGCGGCTCCAGCGCGAGAGGGCGAAGCAGATCAGCCAGTAGATCGAGCCCGAGAAGACATAGGCCTCCATGTTCATGCCGACCCAGGCGGGGTCGGCCAGCGAGGCCTGGGCGATGCCGAGCAGGTCGAGGATCGAGACCACCAGCACAAGCGTGGTGTTCTTCACCAGAGCGATGAACTCGTTGGTCATCGCCGGCAGCGAGATCCGCAGCGCCTGGGGCAGGATGATCAGCCCGGTCGCCTTCCAGTAGGTCAGGCCGAGCGCGGTCGCGGCCTCACGCTGGCCGGGCGGGAGCGCCTGCAGGCCGCCGCGCACCGCTTCGGCCATATAGGCGGCGATGACGAGGCCGAGCCCGATGACGGCGCGCGCCAGCCGGTCGATGCCGACGCCGCCGGGCAGGATCAGCGGCAGCAGCAGCGAGGCCAGGAAGATCACCGCGATGATCGGCACGCCGCGCCAGAACTCGATGAAGAGCACGCTGACCAGCCGGACCACCTTCAACTGCGACTGCCGGCCGAGCGCGAGCAGGATGCCGATCGGGATCGCGATCAGGCTGGCATAGACCGAGATGAACAGGGTCAGCATCAGCCCGCCCCATTCGCGGGTCTCGACCGGCCGCAGTCCGAAGCCGCCCGCCAGAAGCCAGATCCCGAGCGGCGGCAGCACGACCAGTGCCGCGACCGCCGCCTTCAGCCGCAGCCGTGGCGGCGCGAGAACGATGGCCGCGGTGGCGAGCGCGAAGAGAATGCCGGCGAGATCGGCGCGCCAGCGTTCGCCCTGTGGGTAGAGCCCGTACATGAACTGGCCGAAGCGGGCCTTGACGAAGACCCAGCAGGCGCCGCCTGCTGCGCAATCGGCCCGCGTCGTGCCGCTCCAGCTCGCATCGATCAGCGCCCAGCGGATGATCGGGATCGCCAGCCAGGCGATTCCCGCCGCGAGCAGCAGGGTGACGACCGCCGTGGCTGGCGTGCCGAACAGGCGCTGGCGCCAGAGAGAAGCGGAGGCCGCGCTCATCGCGTCACCAGGGCGATGCGGGCGTTGTACCAGTTCATGAAGGCCGAGACGGCCAGCCCGATGACGAGATAGACGGCCAGCGTCATCGCGATGATCTCGATCGCCTGGCCGGTGTTGTTGAGCGCCGAGCCCATGAACAGGCTGACGACGTCGGGATAGGCGATCGCCGCGCCGAAGGACGAGTTCTTCAGCACGTTCAGATACTGGTTGGTCAGCGGCGGGATCATCACGCGCAGCGCCTGCGGGATGGTGACAAGCCGGAGGATGCGCCCCGGACGCAGGCCGAGCGCGGCGGCGGCCTCGGTCTGGCCGCGCGGCACGGCCTGGATGCCGCCGCGCACGATCTCGGCGATGAAGCCGGCCGTATAGGTCACCAGCGCCGCCAGCAGCGCGACGAATTCGGGGATGATCACGAAGCCGCCGCGGTAGTTGAAGCCGCGCAGCACAGGTACGTCCCAGCCCGTCGCGAGGCTCGCCCAGGTCACGGCGAGAGCGGGCAGGACGACGACGAGCCCAAGGCCGATCGCCAGAACCGGCGCGTCCTGCCCCGTACGCTCCTTGCGGCGGCGGGCCCAGGCGGCGACCAGCGCCTGGGCGATCCAGGACAACAGGATCGCCGCGACCGCCCAGCGGAAGGTCGCCGGCGCCTCCGGAAGCGGGATGGTCAGGCCGCGATTGTTGAGAAAGGCGACGCCGAACATGCTGACGCTGTCGCGCGGCGCGGGCAGGGCCGCGATGACGCCGAAATACCAGAACAGCACGAAGAACAGCAGCGGGATGTTGCGGACGAACTCGATATAGGCGCCGGCGATGGTCGAGAGCAGCCAGTGCGAGGAGAGCCGCGCGATGCCGACGAGGAAGCCGAGCGCGGTCGCCAGCACCATGGCGACGACGGTGACCAGCATCGTGTTGGCGACACCCGCCCAGAACAGGTCGAGCACCGTGCTGGAGCGGGTGTAGCCCGTCAGCACGAAGGGCACGTCGATGCCGGAATTGCGCCAGAGGAAGTCGAAGCCCGAGGCGATGCCGGCCTTGACCATGTTGTCCGAGGCGTTGCGGACGAAGAACACGGTCAGCGCCGCGAGCCCGAGCAGCAGCGCGGCCTGATAGACCACGTCGCGCACGCGCTTGTCGTTGAGGAGGGCGAGGGCTCTGGTCACGATGCGAGCGTCATCCTGGTCGGGGATGTCATTCCGGGGCTTCGCGAAGCGAAGAACCCGGAACCCATGACCGGGTGATCGCTCGACGCCACCGGCAGTCGAACGACCCAGTCGTGGGTTCCGGGTTCATGCCTGCGGCATGCCCCGGAATGACAGCCCTACTCTCTCACTGGAAGGGCGGGGTGAAGAGCAGGCCGCCCTTGGTCCAGAGCTGGTTCTGGCCGCGCTCGAGCTTCAGCGTCGAGCCCATGCCGACGGTGCGCTCGAAGCTCTCGCCGTAATTCCCGACCTGCTTGATGGCGTTGTACATCCAGTCGTTGGAGAGGCCCATCATCGCGCCGAAATTGCCCTCGGCGCCGAGCAGGCGGCGGACTTCCGAGTTCTTCGAGCTCGCTTTCATCTGGTCGACATTGGCGGAGGTGACGCCCAGCATCTCGGCGGCGATGGTGCCATTCAGCACCCAGCGCACGATCAGCTGCCAGCGCTCGTCGCCCCAGCGGGTGACTGGACCCTGCGGATCGTTCGAGATCGGCTGGGTCAGGATGATGTGGTCGCCGGGGACCTTGAGCTTGACGCGCTGGCCGGCGAGCGCGCCGACACCGGCGGTGTAGGCGTCGCAGCGGCCGGCGTCATAGGCGGCGATGGCGTCGTCGTTCTTCTGGAAATTGGTGATGGTGACCTTGAGGTTGCGCTCCAGGAACCAGTCGGAGGCGTTCTTCTCCTCGGTCGAGCCGGCGGCGACGCAGACCGAGGCGCCGTCGAGATCGGCCGCGCTCTTGGCGTTGGTCGCCTTGCGGACGATGAAGGTCTGGCCCTCGTAGAAATTGATGCCCTGGAAGTTCAGGCCGAGCGAGGCGTTGCGCGAGAAGGTGATGGTCGAGTTGCGCGAGAGCAGGTCGACCTGCCCCGACTGCAGGATCGGCCAGCGCTGCTGCACCGAGGTCGGCGTGAACTTGACCTTCTTGGCATCGCCGAGGACGGCGGCGGCCAGCGCCTTGCAGTAATCGACGTCGAGACCGGTCCACTCGCCCTTGTCGTCGGCGAAGGAGAAGCCGGGCAGGCCGAGATGCACGCCGCATTCGATATGGCCGCGGGCCTTGATCGCATCGAGCGTCGGGCTCGGGGCGAGCTGCTGGGCGCTCGCCAGGGAGGCGCTCGCCGCCAAAGCGGCAGTGGCCGCCAGAACTGTCTTCATCATCGTCGTCTCTCCCCCGGGCCCATACGGCCGTCGGCTTCTCGAAGGGCGCGACTATGCAACAGTCGAGCCGCCAGCGGTAGCGGGTCGATGTCGCTCAAGGCACGGTGCCCCATCGATCTCCGGCAAGCGGACCCCGGATGCCGATGCAGTTGCCCCATGGATCGCGCAGCTGACACATCCACAATTCGTGGTCGATCTTCAATGGGCCGCGGTAAAGGACGGCGCCGGCCGCCTTCAAGCCGGCCAGCGACCTCTCGAAGTCATCCGTCCACCAATAGACGACCGAACCAGCGGCGCCGCTGCCGACCTTTTCGTCGGCGGGAACGATCTCGAGCTGGGTCATCCCGATCTTCAAGAAGGCGAAGCCGGACGGGTAGCTGACCTCGAGCGCAGCATGAGGAAAAGCGTTTCGATACCACGACATACCTTCGTCCATGTCGGATACGTGGACGAGAACGGCGCATACGCCAGCCTGCAAAGCTATCCTCCGAAGACGGTGTTGAGCTGGCTGCCGACCATGATGAAGGTGGTGCGCTTGGGCACCTCCTTGAGCCGGACCGCCCCGATATAGGTCATCGCCGAGCGCACCCCGCCCATCAGCTCCTGCATCGTGCCCTCGACGGGGCCGCGATAGGGCACCTCGACGGTCTTGCCCTCGGAGGCGCGGTATTTGGCGACGCCGCCGGAATAGCGCTTCATCGCGGTGTCGGAAGACATGCCGTAGAAGGTCATGCCGACGGGCACCTTCTCACCCCCGCGCTCCTCGTAGCGGATGTCGCCCTCGCATTCGTCATGGCCCGCCAGCATGCCGCCGAGCATCATGAAATCGGCGCCCGCACCATAGCCCTTGGCGAGGTCGCCCGGCACGGTGACGCCGCCGTCGCCGCAGACCAGGCCTTTCAGCCCATGGGCGGCATCGGCGCATTCGATGATGGCGGAGAGCTGCGGATAGCCGACGCCGGTCATCTTGCGGGTGGTGCAGACCGAGCCGGGCCCGATACCGACCTTGACGATGTCGGCGCCGGCCAGGATCAGCGCCTCGGTCATGTCGCCGGTGACGACGTTGCCGGCCATGATGACGGCATCGGGATACTCGTCCCGGGTCGCCTTGACCGTCTCGACGAACTTCTCGGTGTAGCCATTGGCGACGTCGAGACAGATCTTCCCGATCGGCGACTGGGCGTGGACGCGGGCGAGCTTGTCGTGGTCCGCCTCGGTGGTGCCGAGCGAGAAGAAGGCGTTGACCGATTCCGGCTCGCGGAAGAAGGCGGCGAGTTCGTCGGGCCCGTAATGCTTGTGCAGCGCCACCATGGCGCCATGGCGGAACAGGGCGCGCGCCATCGGTATGGTGCCGACGACGTCCATGTTCGCCGCGATCAGCGGGAAGCCGGTCCAGTCCCGGCCCGTATGGGCGAAGCGGAAAGACCGGAAGACATCGACCTCGGCGCGGCTGCCGAGAGTCGAGCGCTTGGGACGGATCAGGACGTCGCGGAAATCGAGCTTGGGATCGTTCTCGATGCGCATCGGCAATTCCCTCGTGTCGGATTTCGGCACGCGCGCAGGAGAGGCCGGATCGGGCCCGCGTGCGCCGATTCATAACCCCGGTGACGGTCGCCGGGCAATCCGCGGCCGAGCGGCCGTCAGGGCGTGGCCGGCTCGCGGGGAAGGGTCCGCGCGTTCTTGCGGATGGTGTAGAGCGTCGCGCCGACAACGATGCCCGCGCCGATCCAGGTCGAGAGTTCGGGGATCTCGGCGAAGAAGACGAAACCGGTCAGGCTCGCCAGGATCAGGCGGCTGAAGTCGAGCGGGGCGAGCGCTGCCGCCTCGCCGACCTGATAGGCCCGCGTGATCAGCCATTGCCCGGCCGTGCCGAACAGGCTGAGTACGATCAGCCAGAACCATTGCGTGGCATCGGGCGGGACCCACCAGAGCCAGGTCGGAACCGCCAGCGCGACCATCATCACCATGCCCTGCCAGATCAGGATCGTGTCGGTGCGCTCGGTCGCGGCGAGCATCCGGACGCTGACGGTGATGCCGGCATTGAGCAGCGCGCCGGCCACGGCGAGGAGGGCGAAGATGTCGAGGCCATCACCGCTCGGCTTCAGCATGACGAGCACGCCGACGAAGCCGATCACCGTCGCGATCCAGCGGCGGGCGTCGACCACCTCCTTCAGCACGATGACGGCGGCGATGGTGACGAAGAGGACCTGGCTGAAGCCGATCGCCGTCGCCTGCGCCAGCGGGATGTGGATGACGGCGGTGAAGCCGCAGAGCATGGCGGTGAGCGTCAGGACGCTGCGGATGATCTGCAGACCCGGCCGGCGCGTGCGCAGCATCGGGCGCAGGCCGCCGCGCGCGACGCAGAGCAGGACGAGGCTCATCACGATCTGCCGGATCAACAGAATCTGCACCAGCGGGATCACCCCGCCGACATGCTTGATGGCGCCGACCATCACCGCATAGACCAGCAGCGCCGCCATCATATAGGCCGAGCCGCGCAGATTGGGGCTCGCAGTGCCCCACCAGCGCGTCAGGCGGGCCCGCCCGGACGGCGGTGCTTCGACCGCGACGACGACATCGGGAGCGGGAGCAGCGGCCGACACGGCGGCTGCGCCTGCCTCCGCCGTGTCGGCGATGGATGCGGGAGCCTCGGTCTCGACCGAACCGTCGCCCTGCGCCGGGCGATCTTCGCGCCCGGTCTGCCGTTCTTCGCTCATCGCCCTCGACCGTCGGCCTCGGGCGTCGAGGCCCGGCCGGGAATCCCCCGGACGAGTGATCGATGAAATCGCGGAGTCACGCCAGAGCCGGCCGCACATGCCGGGGTTGTGTCGCGGCGATGCGCCGGACGGGCAGATGCGGCATGTCCCGCCCGGACTTTCGCGCCTCGCCCATGCGGTCTAGGAGGGCACCGCATCGTCATCACGCCGGAGCCTGCATGCCCGCCCCTTCCCGATCCGCTGTCCAAGGCGTTCGCCCGGCCGTCTCGCCGGGCGTCGCGATCCGGGCGGACCATCTTCGGTGAGGACCCTGCTGAGCGATTTCGCCTCGGGCGTGCGCGGGCTGCATCCGGCCCGCTTTCCGTATCGGCGCTTCGCGCTGGCGCTGCTGATCGGCGGGCTGGGCGGCTATCTCTTCGTGCTCATGCGCCTGCCCCTGCCCTGGATGCTCGGCTCGATGGTGACCTGCACCGCCGCGGCGCTGCTGCGCTGGCCGGTGGCGGCGCCCTCCGTGATCCGCCCGCCGATGACGATGGTGATCGGCGTCATGCTCGGCGCCGGATTCAGGCCGGAGGTGATCGCGCAGCTGCCGAACTGGCTGCCGACGCTGGCGGGCCTCGTGCTGTTCATGATCGCCTGTGCGGTCGCCTGTGTCGCCTATTTCCGCAAGGTCGCCGGGTTCGACCCCGTCACGGCCTTCTTCGCGGGAATGCCGGGCGGGCTGATCGAGATGGTCACGCTGGGCGAGGAAAAGGGCGGCGATGCGCGCATCATCGCGCTGATCCACTCCGCCCGCATCCTCCTGGTCGTGATGACGCTGCCCTTCATCGTGCAGTGGATCGGCGGCGTCGCGATCGGCGGCAACCGCGTGGCCGGGCCTTCCGTGTTCGAGACGCCGCTCCTGGCCGAACTCGTCCTGCTTGCCTGCGGCGTGGCGGGGATCGTGCTGGGCGAATGGCTGCGGCTGCCGGCCAAATTCCTGCTCGGGCCGATGATCGTCAGCGCGATCGTCCATGTCTCCGGGCTGAGCGACTCGGTGCCGCCCTTCGAGATCGTCAACGCCGCCCAGCTCATCCTCGGCATCACCATCGGCTGCCGCTTCGTCGGCACGGCGCCGCAAACCATCCTGCGGGTGCTTGCCCTGTCCGCCGGCTCGACCGTGATCCTGCTGTCGCTGACGCTCACCTTCGCCTGGCTGGTGGCGAAGGTCTCGGTGCATGGCCACGTGCCGCTGATCCTGGCCTATTCGCCCGGCGGGCTGGCCGAGATGAGCCTGATCGCGCTGGCGCTGCACACGGAGGTCGCCTTCGTGGCGGCGCACCACATCATCCGGGTCTTCCTGGTGATGATCACGGCCGGCCCACTCTTCGGGCGGACGGTCGGCCGCGGCACCAAAGACGCCGGGAAGGGCGGTGAGACGCAGCCATAGGCGAAGTCCCGTACGCCGCTTGCCGTCGTCACGCCTCGTTGACGACGAAGCCGCGCAGCTTCTGTGCCTGGTCGCCGAGGGCCGCCGTCGCGGTCGCGAGATCGCTCTGGCCGACGGCGCCCTCGCGCAGGACCAGGACGATGTCGTCGGCGACTTCGGCGAAGCGCTGGGCGAGGCCATCCGTGCCGACCGCCCCGCCATCGATGACGATCGGCCCGAAGCGACGGGCCCGGTCGAGGAAGCCGCTTTCGATCTGCTGCACGGACACCAGATCGGCCCGGCCGACGCGCGGCAGGAAGAACAGGCCGGTGCCCTCGTCCTGAAGCGCCGCGCGGACCAGTCCGACCCGGCCGGTGACGATGTCGTGCAGACCCGCAGCCGCGTCCGGCGCGAAGACGCGCGTCAGGCTGTCCTCGCCCCCGCCGGCATCGACCAGCATGGCGGGCAGGCCGGCCAAGGCGGCATCGAGGGCCAGATTGAGCGCCAGCGTCGAGGCGCCCGCGTCCGGCCGCAGGCCAAGGACCAGGATCCGGCGCCGATCGGGCTCGGGGCCCCCTCCGGCGAGCGCCGTCCGCACCGCCCGGACCGCCTTGGCGAAGCCGGCATTGGGCTTGTCGAGCACGTCGACCAGATGGGACTTGGCCTGGAACACCGAGCGCACTTCGCCGTCGTCACGTCGCCAGCGGCGGTGGCGGACGGCTGGCAGGTTCGCCAGCAGCGGCGCCGCGGCCGTGCGCAGCAAATCGGGGACGCGCTGCGTCTGGCCGCCCTGGATCGAGACGAAGCGGCGCCAGCCCGCCTTCGGTGCGGCGGGCGGCTGCATGGGAGAAGCGGCCGGCGGCACGGCCATCAGCGCGCCGGCCGCCGGCTTCGCCTCGGGCACAGGTGTGGGTGTGGGAGTGGCGGTCGCGACGGCCGGCTCCGCAGGCTCGGCGGTCCGGCGCGGGGCGGGGCGCGGAAGCGTGCCGAACAAAGCGAGCCCGAGCGCCAGCGCGACGCCGATCCCACCGCCGGCGACACCGCCGAGCACCGCGAGCGTGCGACGGCTGATCCCGCTCTTCTCCAGCGGCGGCATCGCCGCGCCGATGACGCGGGCATTGGTCGTGTCGATGCCGGCGAGTTCGCCGGTTTCCCGCGCGCGGCGCAGGAAGGCGTCGTAGACGACGCGCGAGGATTCGACCTCGCGCTCCAGTTCGCGCAGCTCGACGGAGGCGCGGCCGGCCGCGTATTGCGTCGCCGTCAGCCGCTCGACGCGCAGCGAGAGCTGACGCTCCGCCTCGATCGCCCGGTCGAGCTCGACCTTGGCCGAACGCGAGATACGCGACAATTCGTCGGCGATCTGCCGGCGGGCGTCGCGGGTCTGGGCCTGCACGGCGGCGAGCGCGGGGTGACGAGCGCCGAGCGAGGCCAGGAGGTCGGCCTCGCGGGCGAGGGTGGCGCCGAGCTGGGCGCGCAGGGCCGTCATGGTCTGGGAGGCGACGGCCTCGGGAATCGCGCCGGCCTCGATGCCGGCCGGGCGCGCGGCGATGATCTGGTCGTATTTGGCGCGCGCCTCGGTCAGCCGCGTGCGGGCCGCGACGAGCTGGGCGTTGTTGAGGGTGAGCTGCTCATCCGTCATCGAGCGGCCGGCGCCGACGCCGACGATGTTGTTGGCCTCCTTGTAGCGCTCGGTCTTGTCCTCGGCGGTGCGCAGGCGGTTGCGCAATTCCTCGAGACGCGCGGTCAGGGCGTTGGTCGCGCGCTGGGCCGCCTCAGCGCGCACCGTCGCCTGGTTCTCCAGATAGGTCTCGGCCAGCGCATTGGCGATGCGGGCCGCCTTGTCGGCCTCGCGGGCGGTCACGGAGATGTCGATGACGAAGGTCCGCTCGCCGCGCCGGACGGTGACATTCTTGTCGAGGACCGCCAGCGCATAGACGAGCCCGTCCCGCGAGGGGGCACCGCGCCCCGGCAGCCACCCCCAGAGCAGCTGCGACAGGCCCGATCGCGGAGCCTCGCCGCCGAATTCCGGGTCCTTGTCCAGGCCGAGACTCTGCACAACCGGCGTCTTGATGCTGTCGGAGGCGATGATGCGGGCCTGGCTCTCGAGATAGCTGGTGATCGAGGTCGGATCGCCGCCGGTGACGTTGGGCGAAACTTCGTTCTGCAGCACGCGCAGATCGCGGGGATCGATGAAGAGCTGTGCCGTGGAGACGTATTTCGGCGGCATCATGAGGCTGGCCAGCGCCGCCAGTACGGCGCCGACGACCGCGGCCAGCACGATCAGCCCCTTGCGCGCCCAGAGCGTGCGGACGAGCCAGACGGGATCGGTCAGGCGGGAGACGATCTCCGGGGCAGCAGCGGCCACGACGCGGCGGCGGTCGCGGGGCTCCTGGCCCGGCTCCGGCTCGCTGACGACGGTCTCGGTGGTGAACATGCCGCTACGCTTCACTCTTCAGGTCCTCGCCCGCGGATCGCGGGGCCCGAGGCGTCGCCCAAGCCGAGGGGTCGCGGGCGACCTCGCAGCGCATCGGTCCGGCGATGTGTCGGTCCGGTTCAAGCTGTCGCATGGGCCAGGACGGTTCCGTTTCGTTTAGGGTCGCTCAACGCCTCTCGGCTAGGACATCGTGGACAGGCCGTCCGGAACAGGCACATGCCGGGCCAGACGCCCCGAGACAGACGCGCGCGTCGCGAAATGGACCCCATGCTGCCAGACCGCGCCGCCATCCTCGCCTACCTCACCATCCTGAGCGGCTCCGCCGGCAGGCTCGTCATCTCCCTTGTCTACTTCCTCATCGTTGCGAATACGTTGACCCTCGGCGATTTCGGCCTGTTCGCGACGGCCTCCGCCACGGGGCTGATCCTGTCGCGGCTGCTGGCCTTCGGATTCGTCTCGCCGGTCTATCGGATCGCCACCGTCAAGCCGCGGCTTCTGGGGGCCTATCTCGCCGGTTTCGTCGGCCTTTCCCTCGCCTCGCTGCCGCTCATCCTGCTCGCCGCGGCGCTGGTCTACGCGCTGTTGTTTTCCGGGAAGCTGGCGATCCTGCCCTTTGCGCTGATCCTGATGGCCGAGATCCTGGGCTGGCGGCTCGTCGAGGTCGTCGCCATCGTCAACAACGGGCTGCGGCGCTTCCGGCAGTCCGCCCTGCTCGTCATCATCGGCTCGTCACTGCGCACGCTGGCGGCCCTGCTGTTCGTCGGCCTCGGGCACCGCAGCCTGGAGATCTGGGTCTTCGCCTATCTGGCCGCGACGATGACGGGGATGATCGTGGCGCTCGTCTTCTTCCTGCCGAGGGCGCGCCTGCGCTTCGCGCAGCGGCTCTATCCGCGCCGGATGGCCGACGCGGTCTATGCCAGCGCGGCGGAGATCGTGTTCTACGCCCAGGCCGAACTCGACAAGCTGCTGGTGCTGGCGCTCGCCGGCGAGCGCTCGGCCGGGCTCTACGTGATCGCGATGCGGGTGATCGACCTCACCGCGATGCCGATCCGCAGCTTCAACCAGATGCTGGTCCAGAAGATCATGACCGAACGCGGCCTGACGGGCGGGCCGAGCCGGCTCGCGCTGATCGAGTTCGGCATCGCAGCGGTCTCCATCGCCGGCCTGGGGGCCGTGATCCTCATGCTGCAGCCTTTCCCGGGGCTGCTCGGCCGCAATGTTTCGGAGGCCGCCTATCTGTTCCTGCCGATGCTGCTGGTGCCGGCCTTCCGCAACCTCGTCGAATATCACGCCGAGCTGCTCTATGCGCGCGAGCGCACCGGATCGCGCATCGTCCTTCTGTGCGCGATCACCGCGCTGAAGGCGGCGCTGCTGTCCTGGGTCCTGCTGCGGTTTGCCGCCGATGACGGCTGGGCGCCCTGGCTCAACCTGGTGTTCGGGCTGGTCTACGCCCTGTCGGCCGCCGTGACCTACCGGCTGCTGGCGCAGGGACCGGCTGCCCCGGCAGCCCCCCTCAGGAAGCGCTGAACAGCGGCCCGACTGCGCACCGGCCCCCTCCCCGCCGGATAGGGGAACAGAATTCCGATCGAATTAGCGGTTCCCACCCTTTCGCCTCCTGCTTTAGGGTGCGCCTCCAACGAGTCAGGGGCCGACAATGAACCAGATCGATCTGCAGGGAAGAACCGCCATCGTCACCGGGGGCGCGCAGGGCATCGGACGCGCCGTCGCGGAGCGATTCGCCGCCAGCGGCGCCCATGTCGCGATCTGGGATCTCGACGGCGACCTCGCCGCCAGGACGGCGGCCGAGATCGGCGGGACGGCGACCGGGCTCGGCATCGACGTCACCGATGCGCAGGCCGTGAAGGTCGCGGCCGACGCGCTGGAGGCCAGGCAGGGCAGCGTCGACATCCTCGTCACCAGTGCCGGCATCGCAGGCGCCAATCTGAAGACCTGGGAGTATCCGCTCGACGAATGGGCGCGGGTGATGAAGCTCAATGTCGACGGCACGCTGCATTGCTGCCAGGCGGTGATCCCCGGCATGATCAGGCGCAATTACGGGCGGCTCGTGCTGGTCGCCTCCATCGCAGGCAAGGAAGGCAACCCCAACGCCTCGGCCTATTCGGCCTCGAAGGCGGCGGTGATCGCGCTGACCAAGTCGCTCGGCAAGGAGCTGGCGACGCAGGACATCGCGGTCAACTGCATCACGCCCGCCGCCGCGCGCACCCGCATCTTCGACCAGATGACGGAGGAGCATATCGGCTACATGCTCGCCAAGATCCCGCGCGGGCGCTTCCTGCTGCCCGAGGAGGTCGCCGCGATGGTGGCTTTCCTCGCCTCGGCCGAGAACAGCTTCACCACCGGCGGCGTCTTCGACCTGTCGGGCGGCCGGGCGACCTACTAGGACCGATCGATGGCTGCCTCGCTTCCCTCCGCCGCCGTCCTCGGCGCGCGCGCCTTCGCCGCGCTCGAAGGCCTCAACCGCTTCACCGACGAACCCGGCAAGCTGACGCGGCTCTATCTTTCGCCCGCCCACCGGCAGGCGGCGGAATGGACGAAGGGCGCGATGGAGGTTGCGGGGCTGACCGCCTTTATCGACGCGGCGGGCTCCGTTCAAGGTCGGCGGGAGGGGCCGGTGCCGGGCGAGCCTTCCGTCATGATCGGCTCCCATATCGACACGGTGAAGGATGGCGGGCGCTTCGACGGCAGCCTCGGAGTCGTTGCCGGAATCCTCGTGGCTCAGGCCCTGCGCGACGCCGGCATGTCCCTGCCTTTCGCGCTCGAGATCGTCGCCTTCGGCGACGAGGAGAATGTCCGTTTTCCGACACATCTCTCGACCTCCGCCGCGCTGGCAGGCGGTTACGATCCGGCCTGGCTGGAGACGCGCGACGCGGACGGCGTGCGACTGTCCGATGCGCTCCGGGAGTTTGGCGGCGACCCCGGCGGCATCGCCGCGCTCGCGCGCAGGCGCGGCTCGGTCAAGGCCTATCTCGAACTGCATATCGAACAGGGACCGGTGCTCGAGGTGGAGAACGAGGCCGTCGGCATCGTCACCGCGATCAACGCGCAACGGCGCGCGCGCATCCGCGTGACCGGCGAGGCTGGCCATGCCGGCACCGTCCCGATGAGCCTTCGCAAGGACGCGCTGACCGCGAGCGCCGAGATGGCACTGGCGGTGGAGACGATCGCCGCCGCCCATGAGCAGGCCGTCGGCACGGTCGGAGTCTTCCAGGTCAGCCCGGGCGCAGCCAATGTCGTACCCGGCAGGGTCGAGTTCACGGTCGATTTTCGCAGCCCGTCCAACGCGGTGCTGGGGAACATGGAGGCCGCGATCCGCCGTGGTTTCGGTGAGATCGCCTCTCGGCGCGGCGTCGGGATCGACATCGACGTCTATACGAATGCGCCGGCCGTGCCGATGGACTCCGATCTCCAGGAAGCGTTGGCCGCAGGCGTCGCGCGGGCGGGCGGCAATGCAGCGGCGCGGCACCTGCCCTCGGGCGCGGCCCATGACGCGATGGCGATGGCGGCGCTCTGTCCCGCCGCCATGCTGTTCGTGCGCAACGAGAAGGGCATCAGCCATTCCCCGCTGGAGGCCATGACGGAGGCCGATGCCGGCATCGCGATCCGGGCTCTGCTCGAGGCCGTGGTCGAACTGGCGCGTCGCGCCGGCTGATCCCGATCAAGGCCGGGCGCGACACCGCGTGCCATTTGCCGCGGTCGGCACGAGGCCTAAAAGGCGCAGGCCGCAGGAGGCTGGCGATGGACTACGAGACATTTTTCCGCACGGAGCTGGACGGTCTGCGCCGCGAAGGCCGCTATCGCGTTTTCGCCGATCTCGAGCGCAAGGCAGGCCAGTTCCCGCTAGCGACCTATCATGGCGAAGGCGGTCCCCGCGAGATCACCGTCTGGTGCTCCAACGACTATCTCGGCATGGGCCAGCACCCGGCCGTGCTGGCGGCCATGCACGAGGCTCTCGATTCCTGTGGCGCCGGGGCCGGCGGCACCCGCAACATCGGCGGCACCAACCATTACCACGTGCTGCTGGAGCAGGAGCTGGCCGATCTGCACGGCAAGGAAGCCGCGCTGCTGTTCAACTCCGGCTACATGTCGAACTGGGCCTCGCTCGGCACGCTCGCCTCGCGCATCCCCGGCTGCGTCGTGCTGACGGATGCGCTCAACCACGCCTCGATGATCGAGGGCATCCGGCATTCGCGGGCGGAACGGCAGATCTTCGCTCATAACGACCCCGACGATCTCAGACGCAAGCTCGCCGCGCTCGATCCCGCCCGGCCCAAGCTGATCGCCTTCGAATCGGTCTATTCGATGGATGGCGACATCGCGCCGATCGAAACGTTCTGCGACATCGCCGAGGAATTCGGCGCGATGACCTATATCGACGAGGTCCATGCGGTCGGGCTCTACGGTCCGCGCGGCGGCGGCGTCAGCGAGCGCGACGGCCTCGGCCACCGGCTCGACGTGATCGAGGGCACGCTCGCCAAGGCCTTCGGCGTGATGGGCGGCTATATCGCGGGCTCAGCGGCCTTGTGCGACTATGTCCGCAGCTTCGCCTCCGGCTTCATCTTCTCCAGTTCGCTGCCGCCGCCGGTGGCGGCAGGCGCGCTCGCCGCGATCCGCCATCTCAAGACCAGCACGATCGAGCGCGAGCGGCATCAGGATCGCGTCGCCACATTGCGCCGTTGCCTGGACACGGCGGGCATCCCGCACCTGCCCAACCCCAGCCATATCGTGCCGGTGATGGTCGGCGATCCGGTTCTCTGCAAGGCCGTGAGCGACGAATTGCTCGAACGCTTCGACATCTATGTGCAGCCGATCAACTACCCGACCGTGCCGCGCGGCACCGAGCGGCTGCGGATCACCCCCTCGCCGCTGCATTCCGACGCCGATATCGACCATCTCGTGGCGGGGCTGAGTGCGATCTGGGGACGGGTGGGGCTGAAGCGCGCCGCCTGACAGCTCCGTTTCACGTGAATCGCCGTTTCGGCGAGCCCCCGGCCGCGCGTCCGGCACGCTGCGCCCCTTGATACGGCGCGCAGGGCTGAACATGTTGGCGACTCACGCCGCGCCAAATGCCGAGGCTCCAGCCCGATGTCCGACACCAGCAGCCCACCCCTGATGCACGCGACCACCATCCTGATGGTGCGCAAGAGCGGGCGGGTCGTGATCGGCGGCGATGGCCAGGTCTCGCTCGGCCAGACCATCATGAAGGGCAATGCCCGCAAGGTGCGCCGCCTCGCCAAGGGCGCGGTGATCGCGGGCTTCGCCGGCGCCACCGCAGACGCCTTCACGCTGTTCGAGCGGCTGGAAACCAAGCTGGAGCAGTATCCGACGCAGCTTCTGCGGGCCTGCGTCGAGCTCGCCAAGGACTGGCGCACCGACCGCTATCTGCGCCGGCTCGAGGCGATGCTGCTCGTCGCCGACAAGGAGGTTTCGCTCCTGATCTCGGGCACTGGAGACGTGCTGGAGCCGGAGGCCAGCGAGCATGGCTCGGTGATGGCGATCGGCTCGGGCGGCAACTACGCACTCTCGGCGGCGCGCGCGCTGATCGACATCGAGACCGATGCCGAGGCGATCGTGCGCAAGGCCATGAAGATCGCCGGAGACATCTGCGTCTACACGAACCATTCCCTCGTCATCGAGACATTGGACACGCCATGATCGCCGAGCAGGATCTGCAGGCCGCGGTCGCTGAAGGCATCATCGATCAGGCTCAGGCCGTGCGCATCGCGCATCTGGCGCGGCTGCGGCTGGACGCGCAGGGTTCGGCCCCACCGCGCCTGGGCGACAGCGTCACCGCCGAGGCCGGCCGCGCCATCGACCCCGACGACGAACGCTTCCGGCTGATCGGCGGTTTCAACGACGTCTTCGTGGCGATCGGTGTCGGGCTGCTGGCGGGCGCGCTGCTCGGCCTGTCGCGCGTCGTCGGATTCGGCGACGCCTTCGCGGCAGTGGCGCTCGTCTCAGCCTGGGGACTGAGCGAAATCTTCGCGCGGCGCATGCGGCTGGCTCTGCCCTCGATCCTGCTGGCGGCGATGTTTTGCGCCGCGGCCGGCCTTCTCGTCGCGCAGGCGACGAGCCGTTTCGCCCTTCCCCCCGCCGGCCATGGCGGCTGGATCCTCGCCGCTCTGGCCTTCGCGGGCGCGGCGATGGCGCATCACTGGCGCTTTCGTGTCCCCGTCGATCTCGCGCTGACGACGCTCGGCGTGCTCGGCGCGGCATTGGCGACCGTCCACGGGCTTTTTCCTCTTCTGGCGGAAGGCTATCTGAACCTGATCCTGCTGCTCGGCGGGCTCTGTGTCTTCGGCCTCGCGCTGCGGCTCGACATGCGCGACCCGCAGCGTGTGACGCGACGCTCGGATGCCGCCTTCTGGCTGCACCTGCTGGCGGCCGGGCTGATCGTGCATCCGGTGTTCAGCGGGTTGATCGGGACTCATGAGGGCCTCGGCATGATGCAGGCGGCGATCGTGCTCGGCCTGTTCACTGCGCTTGGGATCGTGGCGCTTGTGATCGACCGCCGCGCGCTGCTGGTCTCGGCGCTGAGCTATGCGGGGATCGCGGTCGCCTATGTGATCTCGCAGAGCGTTTCGCGGGATCTCGGTCTGCCGCTGGCCCTGCTGGGACTCGCAATTCTGGTGCTGGCCCTCTCCGCCGGCTGGCGGGCCTTGCGCCGGGCCCTGCTGCCGGCCCTGCCGCTGGGCCGCTGGCTCGACCGCTTGCCTCCGGTAGAGCCCGCGTGAGTGCGAATGCCCCCGACGATATCGCCTTCCGCCCGGTCGAGCCCGGCGATCTGCCGATGCTCGCGCGCTGGGTCGCGCAGCCGCATTGGCAGGAGTGGTGGGGCGAACCGGAGACTGAAATCGGCTACATCCGCGACATGATCGAGGGGCGCGACGAAACCTGTTCGCCTTTCCTCATCACACGCGCCGGCGAGCCCGCCGGCTATATCCAGTTCTGGCGCGTCGGCCCGCATCAAACGCCCGCATGGGCGCGCGAGAACCCCTGGCTCCTGGAGGTCCCGGCCGAGGCGGTCGGCGTCGATCTCTCGCTGGCCGACGGAGCGCGGCTGTCGCAGGGCATCGGCTCGGCCGCCTTGCGCCGCTTTGCGGTGAGCCTCCTGGCCCAAGGCCACAAGACCATCCTGATCGATCCCGACCCGGATAACAGGCGCGCCGTCGCCGCCTATCGCAAGGCGGGCTTCCGCCCCGTCCCGCAGCTCGAAGGCCGCACGCCCGGCGTCCTCATCATGCAGTTCCAGCAGGATCCAGACCTGACATGACCTCCTTCTCCCCCCGCGAGATCGTCTCCGAGCTCGACCGGTTCATCGTCGGTCAGAACGACGCCAAGCGCGCGGTCGCGATCGCCTTGCGCAACCGCTGGCGGCGCCAGCAGCTCGAAGGGCCGCTGCGCGAGGAGGTCAGCCCTAAGAACATCCTGATGATCGGGCCGACCGGCTGCGGCAAGACCGAGATCGCGCGCCGCCTCGCCAAGCTGGCCAACGCGCCCTTCCTCAAGGTCGAGGCGACCAAGTTCACCGAGGTGGGCTATGTCGGCCGCGACGTCGAATCGATCGTGCGCGACCTGGTCGAGATCGCGATCGCGCTGGTGCGGGACACGCGGCGCAAGGACGTGCAGGCCAAGGCGCATGTCGCGGCCGAAGAGCGCGTGCTCGATGCACTGGTCGGAGTCAATTCCAGCCTCGCCACCCGCGAGTCCTTTCGCCGGAAGCTGCGCGCCAACGAACTCGACGACAAGGAGATCGAGGTCGAGATCGCGGCGGGCTCCGGCGCGTCAGCGCCGATGTTCGAGGTTCCCGGCATGCCCGGCGCCTCGATCGGCGCGATCAATCTCTCGGACATGTTCGGCAAGGCCTTCGGCCAGAAGGGCAAGCCGCGGCGCATCCTGGTGAAGGACGCCTATGGGCCGCTGCTGACGGAGGAAAGCGACAAGCTGATCGACCAGGAGGCGATCGTGCAGGCCGCGATCCGCGAGGTCGAGAACAACGGCATCGTCTTCCTCGACGAGATCGACAAGATCTGCGCCCGCGAGGGCAAAAGCGGGGCCGACGTCTCGCGCGAGGGCGTGCAGCGCGACCTGCTGCCGCTGATCGAAGGCACGACGGTCGCCACCAAGCATGGCGCGGTGAAGAGCGACCACATCCTGTTCATCGCGTCGGGCGCCTTCCATGTCTCGCGCCCATCCGACCTGCTGCCGGAGCTGCAGGGCCGTCTGCCGATCCGCGTCGAGCTGTCGCCGCTGGACGTCGACGACTTCAGGCGCATCCTGACCGAGACCGAGGCCAGCCTGATCAAGCAGACGGTGGCGTTGATGGCCACCGAAGAGGTCACCGTCGATTTCACGCCCGACGCGATCGATGCGATCGCGCGCATCGCGGTGGATGTGAATTCCACCGTCGAGAACATCGGCGCGCGCCGGTTGCAGACCGTAATCGAGCGCATCCTCGACGACGTCTCTTTCACTGCGCCCGACCGCTCGGGCGAGACGGTGACGATCGACGCCGCTTATGTGCAGTCGCGCATCGGCGATCTCGCGAAGAACGCCGATCTGAGCCGGTTCATCCTTTAGCAGAATAGCCGGATCGGGCTGGCCCTTCTGATCTGCGCGATCCCGGATATACTCGCAGCGAGGGAGGGGCCCATGTCCGCTACCATGACGACAACTATCGAGCTCAATGGTCCGCTCGGCGACTTCGTCGCGGACAAGGTCGGGGAGAACGGGCCCTATGCGGATGCCGGCGAATACATCCGCGATCTGATCCGGCGCGACCGTGAGCGCAGCGAGCGCGAGGCCTTCGACAGGCTGAAGGCGGAGCTGACCCAGGCCTTTGCTGCGCCCGAATCGAGCTATGTGTCCTTGACGGCAGCCGAGGTCATCGCGCGCAACAAGGCTTGAGCGCGAATGGCCGCCATCCGCGTTCAACAAGCCGCTTCGCATCGTATCGACGAGATTTATCGCTATACCAAGGAGCGTTGGGGCAAAGAGCAGGCGGATCGCTACATCTCAGGACTGTTTGCGTCATTCGAGCGCATCGACGGCCATGCCGTTCTGTCGCGCCCCGTCCCGGCTGAGTTCGGCGTCAATGGGTTCGTGTTTCGCCACGAGCGGCATTTCGTCTATTGGCGCCGCCTTTCGAACGGCGACATCGGCATCGTGACGATCCTTCACGAGCGCATGCATCAGATCGACCGCTTTCGCGACGATGCCGGCTCATGATGTGGGGGATAACGGAGTGAGCCAGGCCAGGCCACAGCCGTCGTCTCATCTCGCCCGCAACTCACTCGTGGTCGGGCTGGCGACGGTGCTGTCGCGCCTGCTCGGCTTCGCCCGCGACATGCTGATCGCGCGGATGCTGGGCGCCGGGCCGGTGGCGGACGCCTTCCTCGTCGCCTTCCGCCTGCCCAATCTGATGCGCCGCGTGCTGGGCGAAGGCGGGCTGAACGCGCCCTTCGTGCCGGTTTATCTCGATCTGCGGTCCGCGGAGGGTGTGCAGGCCGCGCGGCGCTTCGTCGGCGAGGCCTTCGCCTGGCTGGCGCTCGGCGTCGGTGCCGCCACGGGACTCGGGCTGCTGCTCGCGCCCTGGCTCGTTCTCGCCATCGCAGGCGGATTCCACGACGCGCCTCAGACCCTGGCGATGGCGACGGCCTATACGCGGATCGCGCTGCCCTTCCTCGCCTTCACGACACTCGCCTCGCTGCTCGCCGCTGTGCTGAATTCGGAGGGACGCTTTCTCGTCGCCGCGCTGGCGCCCTCCTTGCTCAACCTCGTGCTGATCGCCGCCCTGATCGTCGCGCTGACGACCGGCATGCCCTCGGCGCAGGGGGCTGCTCTGATCGCGGCTGCGGTCAGCCTCGGCGGCGCGCTGCACCTGCTGATGGTCGCCATGGCCCTGTGGCATGGCGACATGCCGCTGGTTCGGCCCCGCCTGCGCTGGTCGCCAGAGATGACGCGGCTGCTGCGGCTCGGCGGCCCGGCGCTGCTGGCGGCCTCGACCTCCCAGCTTGTGCTGCTGGTTTCGACGCAGATCGCCTCGGTGCAGCCCGGCGCCGTGTCCTGGCTCTACTATGCGGACCGGGTCTTCCAGCTGCCGCTCGGTTTCGTCGCGGTGGCGATGGGCGTGGTGCTGCTGCCCGCCATCGCGCTCCGCGAGACCAGCGGCGACGAGGCCGGGCGCCGCGACATGATCGACCGTGCGCTGGTTCTGGGCCTGGCTCTGGCCATTCCGGCGGCGATCGCGCTCGCCTGGCTCGCCGACCCGATCATTTCCGTCCTGTTCGAGCGCGGCCGCTTCACCGAGATCGACCGAATCCGGACGGCCGATGCGATGCAGGCTTTCGCCGCCGGTCTGCCCTTCGCCGTCATCGCCAAGGTTTTCGCCCAGGTCTATTTCGCCCGCCAGACGCCGCGGCTGCCGCTCTATGCCGGGCTGGCGGCACTCGGCGTCGCGATCCTGGCAGGGCAAGTCGCAGCTCTGCCCAGCCCCGCGACCAATGCCGCGGCGGCGGCGAGCCTCGCCTTCGTCACGCAGGCCTGCGTGCTGGCCGGCTTCCTCGCGCGCGACCAGCTGTGGCGGCCGCGCCTGGCCCTGCTCCGGCCAGTCTTCGCCGTGATCACCGCGAGCCTCGTCATGGTGGCGGCGCTCGCGGCCATGACGCCCTGGCTGGCCGAGAGCCTGTCGACCCAGTCGGCGCTGCTGCGGCGCGCGGCCGCGCTGGGCGCCCTGTGCTGCGGCGGTGGTCTCGTCTATGCCGCGGCGGGGCGGCTGCTCGGCGCCTTCCGACTGCGCGACCTCGGCCGGCTGGGCAAGCCGCTCTGACATCGACGGCCAGGCTTGCCCTTGCGCCCCGGGCGGGCTTCGGCCAGAACGCGGCACTCCAGACGACCCCATTATCGCGGAGCGCCCGATGGCGACCTTTCACCAGCGCGTCTTCTCCGGCATGCAGCCGACCTCGACGCTGCATCTCGGCAATTATCTGGGCGCGCTGACCAACTGGGTCGCGATGCAGGAGACGCATGAGTGCATCTATTGCGTCGTCGACATGCACGCGATCACCGTCTGGCAGGACCCGGCCGACCTGACGCGGGCGATCCGCGAGGTCACGGCGGCCTATGTCGCGGCCGGCGTCGATCCCAGGCGCAGCATCATCTTCAACCAGAGCCAGGTTTCGCAGCATGCGGAACTCGCCTGGGTGTTCAACTGCGTGGCCCGGCTGGGATGGCTCAACCGGATGACGCAGTTCAAGGAGAAGGCCGGCAAGGACCGCGAGAACGCCTCGATCGGGCTTTATGCCTATCCGGCACTGATGGCGGCCGACATCCTGCTCTACAAGGCGACGCATGTGCCGGTCGGCGAGGACCAGAAGCAGCATCTCGAGCTCGCCCGCGACATTGCGCAGAAGTTCAACAATGACTTCGGCGCGCAGATCGCGGAGCGCGGGCTCGGCACGGGCGATCTCGGCTTCTTCCCGCAGCCCGAGCCGATGATCCAGGGCCCGGCGCCCCGCGTGATGAGCCTGCGCGACGGCACCAAGAAGATGTCGAAGTCCGACGCCTCGGACAATTCGCGCATCAACCTGACGGACGACGCCGAGACCATCGCCCAGAAGATCCGCAAGGCGAAGACCGACCCCGACGCGCTGCCCTCCGAGGAGAAGGGGCTGGAGGGACGCCCCGAAGCCGAGAATCTCGTCGGCATCTATGCCGGGCTGAACGGCGAGACCAAGGCGCAGGTCCTCGCCCAGTTCGGCGGCGGGCAGTTCTCCGGCTTCAAGTCCGCGCTGGTCGACCTCGCCGTGGCCAAGCTCTCGCCGATCGCCGGCGAGATGCGGCGCCTGCTCGCCGATGTCAGCCATATCGACGGCATCCTCGGCGAGGGCGCGCGGCGGGCGGAGGCGATCGCCGCGCCGATCATGCGCGATGTCAAGGACATCGTCGGCTTCGTGCGGCGCGGCTGAGCCCCGCGAAGGAGACAACGGCACGGGCTTGCACTGACGTTGCGGCGCAGGCCACCATGACCGCTCCCGGAGCGGCGGCAGGGCACATTCAATGGTAAAGCGACGGCGGTCCTACGAGACGGGCCATCGACCGAAATTCCTCGCGGTGGTCGACGACAGCGCCGAATGCGCCAAGGCGATCCGCTTCGCGGCGCGGCGCTGTGCCCGAACCGGCGCCGCCATGGTGCTTCTGGGCGTCGTCAAACCGCCCGAGCATGAAACCTGGCTCGGCGTCGGGGCCGTGATGCAGGCGGAGGCCGAGGCCGAGGCCGAGAAGCTGATCGATGGTGCGGTCGAGGCAGTGCGCACCTTCGCCGGGCTCGAGCCCGAGCGTGTCGTGCGCACCGGCGACAAGGCGGACGAGGTCGTCAAGCTGATCGAGGCGGACGAGGATATCTCGCTGCTCGTGCTGGCCGCGGGCGCGGGGCGCGACGGCCCGGGGCCACTGGTCAGCGCGCTGGCGGGCAAGTCGGCCGCGAGCTTCCCGATCCCCGTCGCGATCGTGCCCGGCCATCTCGAAGACGAGGAAATCGACGCCCTGGCGTGACGGCCCCCGGCGCCACCGCGTCGGATCACGCTGGAATGATTCGCGTCGGGCGCCTATATCTGCCCCATGGAACGGCGGCCTTGACCCGTCCGGGACCGGAGACTCCAGCATGTTCATCCAGACCGAAGCCACGCCAAACCCGGCGACCCTGAAATTCCTGCCCGGCCGCACCGTCATGCAAGACGGCACGCTCGAGCTGCGCGATGCGGAACAGGCCGAGCGCTCGCCCCTGGCGCAGCGCCTCTTCGGCGTGTCCGGCGTGTCCGGCGTCTTTCTCGGTGCCGATTTCATCACCGTGACCAAGGCCGGCGGCGAGTGGCCGCATCTGAAGCCTGCGATCCTCGGCGCGATCATGGAGCATTTCATGTCGGGCGCCCCGGTGCTGGCGAGCGGCTCCCAGGCGGACGTGATCGAGGAGGGCGAATTCTTCGCGCCCGAGGACGCCCAGACGGTCGAGACGATCAAGGATCTGCTGGAGACGCGCATCCGGCCGGCGGTCGCGGGCGATGGCGGCGACATCACCTTCCGCGGCTTCAAGGACGGCACGGTCTATCTCGCGATGAAGGGCTCCTGCTCGGGCTGCCCCTCCTCGACCGCGACGCTGAAGCACGGCATCCAGAACCTGCTGCGCCACTTCCTGCCGGATGTGCGCGAGGTCGAGGCGATTTGATCCGCGTTCCGGCATCGAGGCCATCATCCCGGAGCGGCGCGGCGGCGCCGCGTCTGCGGGATGATCCGCCTCTTCACTCGCAAACTGAGCTCTGATGCGCATTCTCGCGATCGACACCGCGCTCGGCGCCTGTTCGGCCTGCGTTCTCGAGGCTGGCTCGGCGCAGCCGCTCGCGATCGAGCAGGTCGCGATGGAGCGCGGCCATGCCGAGGCTCTGATGCCGCTGATCGAGCGCGTGATGAACGCGGTCGAGGGCGGCTTTTCCTCGCTCGACCGCGTCGCCGTGACGGTGGGACCCGGCAGCTATACCGGCTTGCGGGTCGGCGTCAGCGCCGCGCGGGCCATCGCGCTCGCGGCGAAAATTCCCGCTGTCGGCGTGACCACGCTGGCCGCCTGCGCCGCGCCGCTGGTCGGCCGCGAGACCGGCCGCGTGATCGCCGCGGCGCTCGACGCCAAGCACGGGCAGGTCTGGTTCCAGGCGCTGAGCTCGGAGGGCCGGCCCATCGTCGCGCTGCGCCAGGTCAGCTATCGCGACGCCGCACGCGCCATCGGGGCGGGGCCGGTCAGCCTCGTCGGGTCAGCTGCACTGGCCGTCGCCAACGAGGCCTGGGCGATCGGGCTCGACGCGCTGGTGCTCGACGACGCCCGCGCTCCCGACGTGACCTGGGTGGCGCGCCTCGGACTGATCGCCGACCCCGAGACCGCGCCGCCGCGGCCGCTCTATCTCAAGGCCCCCGAGACGACGCCGCAGGACCGCGCCCGGCTGCCGCGACGCTGAGGGCCGCCACCGAAGGCGTGGCGCAACGGCCATGCTTGCCCGACAGGACTTGCCACACGCCCTGACTGTGCCATCAAGCGGCATGGACTGGCTGCGGCGACTTCTCCACCCTCAGGCATGCCCGGTGCGGACGGAGCGCCTCGATGCGCGCCACGCCCGGGATGTTGCCGCCCTGCACGGTCAGGGCGGCTTCGCGCGCGGCTGGGAGCCCGGGGAATGCGCGGCGCTGATGGCCGACGGAAATGTCGTTGCGGATGGCGTGTTCACGGGCGCGGCGGCGCGGCCGGCCGGTTTCGTGATGTCGCGCCAGGCCGCCGACGAGGCCGAGATCCTCTCGATCGTGGTGGCGCCGGCCCAGCGCGGCCACCGGCTCGGCGCCAGTCTCCTCGGAGCGCATCTGTCTCGGCTCGCGGGCCGCGGGGTAATCCAGGTCTTCCTCGAGGTCGAGGAGGGCAATGTCGCCGCCGAGCGGCTCTATCGCCATCTCGGCTTCCGCGAGGTCGGGCGCCGCAAGGGTTACTATCCGAAATCCGACGGCAGCCGCGCGGCCGCGATCGCCATGCGGCTCGACCTGGCGTGAGCGAAACGGTGCTCGCATGAGAGGGTTCGCTCCCGGCGCCGTCCTGCGTCTCTCGGCGCTGGCCATGGGCATGGTCGCCTTGATGCCGGTGCAGATGCTGGTGATGCGCGTCGCGCCGTCGCGCGGGGCCGCGATCCCGCGGCTGTTCCACCGTCTCACCTGCCGCTGCCTCGGAGTGAGGCGGCGCGTGCGGGGCACGCCGCCGCCGGCCGGCAGCAGCGGGCTGATCGTCGCCAACCACGTCTCCTGGCTCGACATCGCCGTGCTCGGGGCCGAGCGGCCGGTCTGCTTCGTGGCCAAGAGCGAAGTCGCGGCCTGGCCGGTAATCGGTTTCCTGGCGAAGCTGCAGCGCACCGTCTTCATCGACCGCTCGCGCCGGGCGGCCACGGCCGATGTCGCGGCGCAAATGGGCGAACGGCTCTCGGCCGGGGAGGCCGTGGTGCTGTTCGCGGAGGGGACGACGGGCGACGGAACGCGCATCCTGCCGATGCGCTCCTCCTTGCTGGGGGCGGCGCATGAGGCGCTCGGCAAAAGCGAGACCGAAGCTGCGGCGGACATCGCCGTCTACCCGCTGACGATCAGCTATACGGGTTTCCATGGCATGGCGGGCGGCCGGGCCGAGCGCGCGATGCTCGCCTGGTACGGCGACACCGAACTCGCGCCGCATCTGAAGACGGTGCTGCGCGCCGGTGCGATCGATGTCGAGCTGGTCTGGGGCGCGCCGATCGCCATGGGCCGCGAGACCTCCCGCAAGGAGGCGACGCGGCGCGCGGAGGCCGCGATCCGCAAGGCGCGACAGGAGACCGTCAGCGGCCGCACCGTGCCGTGAGCGGCCCCTTGCCGGGCCGGGTCCTCGCGCGATGGCAAGCATCAGGCGGGAGCCCGTTTCCTCGCGGCCCGATCCGGAGTAAGGAAACGGTTTGGAGACCAGACCCGGCGCGATGAAGAAAGTCCATATCAAGTCCTTCGGCTGCCAGATGAACGTCTATGACGGCCAGCGCATGGCCGACATCCTGGGCGAACAGGGCTTCGAGGAAACGGCGACGCCGGAAGGCGCGGACCTGATCCTGCTGAACACCTGTCATATCCGCGACCGGGCGGTTCAGAAGGTCTATACCGAGCTCGGCAAGCTGCGCGACCTCAAGAATGCGCAGACCGCGCAGGGCCAGGACACGCGCATCGTCGTGGCCGGCTGCGTCGCCCAGGCCGAGGGGGCCGAGATCCAGCGGCGCCAGCCGGCGGTCGATCTCGTCGTCGGGCCGCAGGCCTATCACCGCCTGCCCGAACTGCTCGAGCAGGCGCGCGCGAAGCGCGTCGTCGACACCGACCTGCCGATCGACGACAAGTTCGGCCATCTGCCGGCCCCGCGGCCCCAGGCGATCCGGCGCCGCGGCATCTCGGCCTTCGTCACGGTGCAGGAAGGCTGCGACAAGTTCTGCGCCTTCTGCGTCGTGCCCTATACCCGCGGCGCGGAATTCTCGCGGCCGGTCGCGCAGGTCATGGCCGAGATCGAGCGGCTGGCGGCCTCGGGCGTGCAGGACGTCACGCTGATCGGCCAGAATGTCAACGCCTATCATGGCGAGGGTCCCGACGGGGGTGTCTGGGGGCTGGCGCGACTGATGCATCGCGTCGCGGAGGTGCCGGGAATCGCCCGGATCCGCTACACGACGAGCCATCCCCGCGACATGGACGACGACCTCATCGCTGCGCACCGGGACCTGCCGCAGCTGATGCCGTTCCTGCATCTGCCGGTGCAGGCCGGCTCCGACCGCATCCTGGCGGCGATGAACCGCAGGCATACGGCCGATGACTACCGGCGGCTGGTCGCCCGGATCCGCGAGGCGCGGCCCGACATCGCCCTCTCCTCCGACTTCATCGTCGGCTTCCCGGGGGAAACGGACGCCGATTTCGAGGCGACGATCGCGCTGGTCGACGAGATCGGCTTCGCGTCGAGCTACTCCTTCAAGTATTCGACCCGTCCGGGCACGCCGGCCGCCGAGCTCGGCGAGCAGGTGCCCGCCGCGCTGATGGACGAGCGGCTGTACCGGCTGCAGGCGCGGATCGAACATCACCGCCAGGCCTTCAACCACGCGATGGTGGGCCGCACGGTCGAAATCCTGCTGGAGCGGGCGGGACGTCACCCCGGCCAGCTTGCGGGAAAGTCGCCCTACCTTCAGGCTGTCCAGATCGAGACGGAGACGAATCAGATCGGCGACCGGGTGCAGGTGGTGATCGAGCGGGCGGGCTCCAACTCGCTCTTCGGCCGCAAGGCCGGGGAGCCGGCGTCGCCCGGGCTGCCGCGCCCGTCGAAGGACATGGCCGCGTGACGGCCCTTCAGCCCTCCTGTCCCGCAGCGCCGGCCGTCACGGCGATCCCCTGTCATCAGACTGCCAACGTCGCGTCGGCTGATAGGGACGATTCATCCGCTCAACGACCCGGCCTCACGCTCCTGTCCGGCCGGAACAGGCGCCAGGGAGACGACGCTTTTGGCACAGGCTGACTCGACGAGACCGGAACGGAGCCCGCGGCGCGAGCTGGCGCCGACGCGCATGGACAGTCTGACGCGGGACGGTCTGCCGACCACCGAGGTGCTGCTGTCCTTCGACGACAACCGGCTGGCGAGCCTCGTCTTCGGACATTACGATCAGAACCTGGCGCATCTCGAGCGCCGCCTCGGCGTCGTCATCAGCCCCAATGGCAATCATGCGACGATCAAGGGCCCGCGCGAGACGGCCGAGCAGGCCGGGCGCGTGCTGAAGACACTTTACACGCGGGCGAAAGCGGGAGCCTCGGTGACGCTGGGCGAGGTCGACGGCGCCATCGAGGAAAGCAACGTCCAGCGCTCGCTGTTTCCGGCGGCCGACACCGGAAAGGCGTCCTTCGACGCCATCGTCACGCGCAAGCGCGGCCCCGTCCGGGCGCGCAACGCGGCGCAGGACGCCTATCTGCGGCAGCTCAAGCGCAATGAGCTCGTGCTCGCGGAAGGCCCGGCCGGCACCGGCAAGACCTGGCTCGCCGTCGGCCATGCGGTTTCGCTGATCGAGCAGGGCGTGGTCGAGCGGATGGTGCTGTCGCGGCCGGCTGTTGAGGCCGGCGAGCGGCTCGGCTTCCTGCCCGGCGACATGCGCGAGAAGGTCGACCCCTATCTGCGGCCGATCTACGACGCGCTCAACGACTTCATGGAGGCGCGCCATGTCGAGCGGGCCCTGCAGACCGGCATGATCGAGATCGCGCCGCTCGCCTTCATGCGCGGACGCACGCTGACCAATGCGGTCGTGCTGCTCGACGAGGCGCAGAACGCGACCTCGGTGCAGATGAAGATGTTCCTGACCCGCCTCGGCGAGGGCTCGCGGATGATCATCACCGGCGACCCCTCGCAGATCGACCTCCCTCCGGGACAGCGCTCGGGGCTGATCGAGGCGGTGAAGCTGCTCTCGGGCGTCGAGGGCGTCGGCTATGCGAAGTTCGAGGAGGGCGACGTCGTCCGACACGATCTCGTGCGCCGCATCGTCATGGCCTATGAGAGCGCGGCCCGGCGCGAGCGCGAGGAACGCGAGGAGCGGATGCGCGCGCCCCTGCCCGAGGCGCCGATCGAGAGCGAGACCGAAGGCCTGAAGCGCACGCTCTCGCGGGAGCGCCCGCGATGAACGACCGACCTCGCGGGCGGCGTTCGGCGCCGCGACCCGCGACATCGCCCGCCAGCCCGGTGATCGCCCTGAGGGCGCAATCACGGCAATGGCGCGCACTCGGCGACCTGCCGGCCCTGAGGGCCCGCGTCGCGCAAGCGATCGAGGCTGCGCTGGCGGTCGCGCCGGTCCAGCCGATGGCCGGCGCCGAACTCAGCCTGCTGCTCACCGATGATCGCCGCATCCGCATCGTCAACCGCGACTGGCGCGGCTTCGACAAGGCGACGAACGTGCTCTCCTTCCCGGCCGCGCCGGCGGACAAGATCGCGGCGAGCCCCGTCCTGGGCGACATCGTCATCGCCTTCGAAACCGTCGCCTCCGAAGCCGAGGCCGAGGGCAAGGCCCCCGCCGACCATTTCAGCCATCTGGTGATCCACGGCCTGCTGCATCTGCTCGGCGAGGATCACGAGACCGACGCCGAGGCGCAACGCATGGAGGCGCTCGAAGTGGCGGCCCTGGCCCGGCTCGGCATCGCCGACCCCTATGCCGACGGCGACCTCATCGGCGCCTCCGAGGCCACAGCCTCGCCCGCGCCCGTTTCAACCCCGGACCGACCCCACCGATCATGAGCGACGACAGTCGACAGACCCATCCCGAAGCCGCCGGACGCGGCCTCTCCCATTGGCTCAGCCATTTCCTGGACAGGCTCGGCCTGCGTGGCGGCGGGACGATCCGCGAGGAGATCACCGACGCCCTGGCCCAGGGCAGCGGCCAGCTCGCCGATCTCAGCGCGCAGGAGCGCGCCATGCTCTCGAACGTGCTGAGCCTGCGGGAGCGGCGTGTCGGCGACGTGATGATCCCCCGCGCCGACATCATCGCCGTGCCGGCGGACGCCACGCTGGACGAGGTCCTGGCCCGGTTCCGCACGGCGGGCCATTCGCGCCTGCCGGTCTTCGACGATTCCCTCGACGACCCCCGCGGCATGGTCCATATCCGCGACTTCCTCGAATTCATCGCCGGCCAGGCCAAGGCGGAGCCGACAGCGGGCCTGTCGGAGCCCGCCTTCCACGATCTCGCGGCGGTCGATCTGACGCGGACGCTGGCCGATACGAAGATCATGCGGCCCGTGCTCTATGTGCCGCCCTCCATGCCGGCGGTGGATCTCCTGGTCCGCATGCAGGCGACGCGGACCCATATCGCGCTGGTGATCGACGAATATGGCGGCACGGACGGGCTCGTCACCATCGAGGACCTGATCGAGATCGTCGTCGGCGACATCGAGGACGAGCATGACCTCGAGGAGGCGCCGACGATCGCGCCCGACGGCGAAGGCCGCTTCACCGCCGATGCGCGCGCCACCCTCGACGAGCTGCGGCAGGCGACCGGGATCGATCTGTCGGATGATCCCGTGGCGGAGGACGTCGACACGCTGGGCGGACTGATCGTCACGCTGGCCGGTCATGTTCCCGCCCAAGGCGAGATCGTCGAGGGTCCGGGCGGGCTCAGCTTCGAAATCCTCGAGGCCGATCAGCGCCGGGTCAAGCGGCTGAGCATCGTCCAGCGAAGCTCTGGCGAAGACGGCGACAGAGCGGCGGAAACGGCCTGATGGGCTTCGCCAGCCTGGCCGACGGCGCCATTCTCGCCTGGGGATGGCGCCGGCGCGTGATCGCGCTCGCAGCCGGGGCGAGCGGCGCGCTCGCGCTGCCTCCGCTCGACCTCTGGCCCCTGATCGTCGTACCGATGACGGTCGCGGTCTGGCTGATCGACGGCGCCGTGGGCCCCGGCACGGCCTCCCGGTTCCGCGCGGCCGCTGCGGCCGGGTGGTGGTGGGGCTTCGGCTTCTTCCTGGCCGGGCTGTGGTGGCTGGGTGCCGCCTTTCTCGTCGAAGCCGACAAATTCGCCTGGGCGATGCCGCTCGGCGTGGTGGCGTTGCCGGCGCTCCTCGCCGTCTTCCCGGCGCTGGCCTTCGGCTGCGCGCGCCTGCTCTGGCCCGGCGGCACCGGCCGGATCCTGATGCTCGCCATCATGCTGTCCCTCAGCGAATGGCTGCGCGGGCACGTCCTGACCGGCTTTCCCTGGAACGTCTATGGCATGATGCTGGCCGGGCAGCCGCAGGTCGCCCAGATCGCCTCGGTGGTCGGCCTCTACGGATTGACGCTGCTGGCCGTCGCGATCGGGGCCGCGCCCGCGACGCTGGGCACCGCCGAGCGCCCATGGGCGCGCTGGCAGGCGCCCGTCATGGCGGTCGTCGCTCTCGCCGGGCTGATCGGCTTCGGCCTGTGGCGCGTGCCGGCCGGGCCCGCACCGCTCGTCGCCGGCGTCAAGCTGCGCCTGATGCAGCCGAACCTGCCCCAGGACGCCAAGTTCAACGCCCGAAACGGCGAGACCATCCTCAACCATTATCTCGCCTTGAGCGACCGGGCGACCAGCCCGGCGACGCCCGGCGTCCAGGCGGTGACGCATCTGATCTGGCCGGAATCGGCCTTTCCCTTCCTGCTCGGGCGGACGCCCCAGGCGCTGTCGCGCATCGCGGCGCTGCTGCCGCCCGGCACGACGCTGATCACCGGCGCGGCCCGCGCCGGCGAGGTGCTGCCCGGCGAGAGCCGCCCGCCGATCTTCAACGCGATCCAGGTCGTCGACGACGAGGGCGCGATCGTCTCGAGCTATGACAAGGTGCATCTCGTGCCCTTCGGGGAGTATCTGCCGGCGGTGCTGGAACGGCTGATCCGGGGCGTCGGGCTGTCGGAATTCGTCTCCGTGCCCGGTGGTTTCGCCGCGGGCACACGGCGGCTGCCGCTGGCGATCCGCGGGCTGCCTCCGGCCGCACCGCTGATCTGCTACGAGGTCGTGTTCCCGGCCGAGGTCGCGCCGCAGGGTCCCCGGGCCGGCTTCATGCTCAACCTGACCAATGACGGCTGGTTCGGCCGGACGAGCGGCCCCTACCAGCATTTCGCCCAGGCGAGACTGCGCGCGATCGAGGAGGGGCTGCCCCTGGTGCGGGTCGCCAATACCGGCATTTCCGCCGTGACGGACGGCTATGGCCGGGTTCTCGGCAGCCTGCCTCTCGGTAGCGAAGGCGTCCTGGACACGGGCCTGCCGCGGGCCGGTCCCGCCACGCCCTACAGCCGGTTCGGCGACCTCATCTATGCCGCAATGCTCGCAGGATTCTTGCTTCTGTCCCGCGGACGGCGCCGTCACTAATCCCATTTGGAACTTGTAAACCGACCGGGTAAGGTCCCTGCCTTCGCCGCCTCCAACCAATTGACTGTGCCGGCTCACCCGATCATGCATCGCAGCCGGCGCCCCTAGCCAAGGCCAAGACCATGTTGAAGAAAGTCCCCAACCCGATCGACCGTCATGTCGGCAGTCGTGTCCGCATGCAGCGGATGCTGGCCGGCGTGAGCCAGGAAAAGCTCGGTGACGCCTTGGGGCTGACGTTCCAGCAGGTCCAGAAATACGAGAAGGGCTCGAACCGGATCAGCGCGAGCCGGCTGCAGCAGATCGCCAAGATGCTCGACGTGCCCGTCTCCTTCTTCTTCGAAGGCGCACCCACGGGCGACATGCCGACCGGTGGCTTTTCCGACTCCGCCGCCAATGCCTATGTCTCGGATTTCATGTCCAGCAGCGAGGGCGTGCAGCTGACCAAGGCCTTCGTCCGCATCAAGAACGCCAAGGTTCGGCGCCGGATCATCGACCTCGTCGAAACACTGGCGGAGGAAGACGGCGCAAACGGCTGATTTCGCCCCCCGCGCGTTCTGCTTGCCGAACGAGGCTCCCGATAAACGGATTGCCGTGCTTGACGGCGAACGCGTCCACTGCAAAGAGGATGCCGCTTTTTCGTCGATCGGCCCCGTCTGCGTGCCGGTCTCCGTCCACCGCTGACCAAGGGCTGTCCGACCGTGTCACGCCAGAATTACCTGTTCACCAGCGAATCCGTCGGCGAGGGCCATCCCGACAAGATCTGCGACCGCATCTCCGACGAGGTCGTGGACCTGTTCTTCAAGGAAGCCGCCAAGGCCGGGATGGATGCCGCCCAGGTGCGCGTCGCCTGCGAGACGCTGGCCACGACCAATCGCGTCGTCATCGCCGGCGAGGTCCGCACCTCGCTCGACGAGAAGGCGATGAAGAGCAAGGTCAAGTCGGCCGCCCGCCGCGCGATCAAGGCGATCGGCTACGAGCAGGACGGCTTCCACTGGAAGAAGTGCAAGATCGACGTGCTGCTGCACGCCCAGTCCGCCGACATCGCTCAGGGCGTCGACGCGTCGGGCAACAAGGACGAGGGTGCCGGCGACCAGGGCATCATGTTCGGCTATGCCTGCCGTGAGACGCCCGAGCTGATGCCGGCGCCGATCTACTATTCGCACAAGATCCTCGAGGTGCTGGCCAAGGCCCGGCATGCCAAGGAAGGCGGCGCTGCCAAGCTCGGACCCGACGCCAAGAGCCAGGTCACGGTCAAGTACGAGAACGGCAAGCCGGTCGGCGTGACCCAGATCGTGCTCTCGACCCAGCACACCGACGAGAGCCTGTCCTCGGCCGACGTCCGCAAGATCGTCGAGCCCTATATCCGCGCGACCCTGCCCGAGGGCTGGATCACCAAGGAGACGGTCTGGCACGTCAACCCGACCGGCAAGTTCGTGATCGGCGGTCCCGACGGCGACGCCGGCCTGACCGGCCGCAAGATCATCGTCGACACCTATGGTGGTGCTGCGCCCCATGGCGGCGGCGCCTTCTCGGGCAAGGACCCGACCAAGGTGGACCGCTCGGCCGCCTATGCGGCGCGCTACCTCGCCAAGAACGTGGTCGCGGCCAAGCTCGCCGAGCGCTGCACGATCCAGCTCTCCTACGCCATCGGCGTCGCCAAGCCGCTGTCGATCTATGTCGACCTGCACGGCACCGGCAAGGTCGACGAGGCCAAGCTGGAGAAGGTCCTCGGCGAGGTGATGGACCTGACCCCGCGCGGCATCCGCACCCATCTCCAGCTCAACAAGCCGATCTACGCCAAATCGGCGGCCTATGGCCATTTCGGCCGCAAGGCCGGCCGCGACGGCAGCTTCTCCTGGGAGAAGACCGATCTGGTCGACGCGCTGAAGAAGGCCGTGGCCTGAGCGCAGGCTTCAGACTGACATCGATGAAGGCCGGGCTCAGTCCCGGCCTTTTTCTTTTGCTGGATTGCGCTAGAAGCGCACCGTCATCCTGGCCGTAGCGAAGCGGAGCACCGGGATCCATCATAGGGCAGCATGGGCGCCCTATGATGGATTCCGGATCTGCGCGGCTTCGCCGCTTGTCCGGGATGCCTCGTTTTCCTGAGACATTCTCAAAGACCGCTCATGACACATGACCACGATCCCGGCCGCTCCTTCTTCGGGCGGCGCAAGGGCAAGGCGCTGCGCGACGGCCAGAACAGCCTGATGGAGACGGTGCTGCCGCGGCTGCGCCTGCCCGAGAGCGAGATCGTCGATCTGCATGCGCTGTTCCCCCAGCCCGTCGAGGCGGTTCGGCTCGAGATCGGCTTCGGCGGCGGCGAGCACCTGCTCCACCGCATGCGAGAGAGCCCGCAGATCGGCTTCATCGGCGTCGAGCCCTTCATCAACGGCATGGCGAAGTTTCTCGCCGTGATCGAACGAGAGGGCCTGACCAATATCCGGATCTGGGACGGCGACGCAGCGCTGATGCTGCCGCGGCTTCCTGCCGGCTCCCTCGACGCGATCGACCTGCTCTATCCCGATCCCTGGCCGAAGCGGCGCCAGCGCAAGCGCCGCTTCGTCTCGGACCGCACGCTGGGGCTGTTCGCGCGGACGCTGCGTCCGGGCGGGCGTTTCCGCTTCGCCAGCGACATCGACGACTATGTCGGCTGGACGCTGGCGCGGCTGGCGCGCTCGCCGGATTTCGACTGGACCGATGCCAGGGCCGACGACTGGCGCCAGCCCTATCCGGGCTGGATCCGGACCCGCTACGAGGCCAAGGCCGTGGCGGCGGGCCGGGTGCCGAGCTATCTCACGGCTGTGCGTCGCGCATCCTGAGGAAGCCGAGCACGCGCTGCGCGGTCTCCTTGGGGATGGTACGGAAATGCTGCCGGGCCCGCTCCACCGCGGCGTCCGATTTGCCGAAATCCTTGCGCAGCCCGATGAGGGCCGCAACCGTCTCCCAGGACCAGCCGAGGCCCCGGGCCAGGAGCAGGACGGCGTCGCGATCTGCCCCAAGGACGGCCTGTTCGGCCGCGGGCAGGCCGAGTTCGGCCAGCACCGCCACCGCGCAGACGGCATGCTCGCCCGCGCCCGACCGGGCGAAGCGGACCACGGTCTGCTCGTCCAGTTCGCCGGCCTCCTTCAGCCGGTTGATCTCGGCCAGGGCCTCGTTGATCGTCTCCAGATTGCCGTCGATCTGAACCTCGGCCGCCACGGCCCGGGCACCGCGCTCGACCGCGCCGTCCACGACATCCGCCAGTTCCGGATCGAGACCGATGCCGAGGCGGCGCCGGGCCGAGCTCTTTGCAGCCGCCATGAGCTGCGCCGCCAGTTCGGCCGGGAGGTCGCGCCGCTCGCCGAGCGCCTCATGGAGCGCATCGTCCTGGTTCGCGCGCATGACCAGCACGCCCATCCCATGATGCGAGAAGCGCGCGCCGTGGTTGGCCGCGATCGCATGGGTCACCAGCCGCCCGCCGCGCAGGATCAGGAAATCGGTCACCGGCTCGCCGAGATCCTCGCGCTCGGTGATGGCGAGCATGTGATCGCGCCCCTTCGCCGCGGAGATCGCGACGAGATCCTGATCCGTCAGGCGCTTGGACAACACCAGGACGGGTCGGGCGACGGCGATCTCGTCCAGCGCGAGCTGGCGGACCACACCGGCCGGCGCGTTGGGCACCGGAGCCAGCCGCTCCGAAAGCTCGATCCGCGCCCTGAGCTCGATCGCCCGCGAGAGCCGGCCGATCACGACGTCGAAGATGCCGACCTGGTCGTCGTCCATCACCGCGGCGGTGCTCAGGAAGAGATCGGTCAGGCGCGACAGAATCTGCGTGCGCTCGTCGGCGGAGCCGCGCACCATCGTCGTCTCGAGATCGCGCAACAGCGAACTGACAGAACTCATACCCGATCCCCGCACAAAGCGTCGCGGGTCACCATGGCGCAGAAGGATGACCAGCCGGTTAGCGCGATCCGCGACAGTCCGGCGGACCTCGGGATGGCTCGCGGGAAGAACCCTTGCCAGCCGGGCCGATGCGGACTAAATAACGCGCAACAGCTCTGGTTCCGGTGTAAGCCGATGATCAAGAGCGGGCCGGAAGGCCCGCTCTTTTTTGTTGGCCGCAGCCCTGCCGGGGCCGGAGCATGACAGCGCGGGCCGAGCGGGCCGATCCGGCACCACGCGATCATGCACCATCCTTCGATCGCGGCCGGCTTCACCGGCCGAAGGCAAGGCAGCCAGGGCATGAACGAGCCGACAGCCACGCAACAGGACAGCGACCGCCGCCTCGTCGTCGAAAGCGGCGTCGCGGCGCGCGTCGCCGCGATCATCGAGCCGGCGATCGTCGATCTCGGCTACCGGCTGGTGCGCGTGCGCGTCACCGGCCAGAACGGCTGCACCGTGCAGATCATGGCCGAGCGGCCCGACGGCACGATGAATGTGGAAGGGTGCGAGGAGGTCAGCCAGGCGGTGTCGCCGGCGCTCGACGTCGACGACCCGATCCAGGTGCCCTATCATCTCGAGGTGTCCTCGCCGGGAATCGATCGGCCGCTGGTCCGGGCGGGCGATTTCGCGCGCTGGGCCGGGCATCTCGCCAAGATCGAGACCGAGACGCCCGTCCATGGCCGCAAGCGCTTCCGCGGCATCCTGCGCGGCGTCGAGGGCGAGAACGCCCTGCTCGCGCGCGACGACGCCAAATCCGAGGAAGAGCGCGACGTCGCGATCCCGATGACGCTGGTCAGCGATGCCCGCCTGGTGCTGACCGATGCGCTGGTCACGGAATCGCTGCGCCGCGGCAAGGCCGGGCTGCCGCCCGAGATGCCGACCGCCGACGAGATCGCCGCACCGCCCAAGGGCCGGAAGAAATCGCTGGGGCCGCGCCCCGACAAGACACGCGGACAGACTCCGCCAGACACAACCGAAGAGGAGTGAGCGCCATGGTGGTCGCAGCCAACAGACTCGAATGGCTTCAGATCGCGGACGCCGTCGCCCGCGAGAAATCCATCGACCGGCAGATCGTGCTGGATGCGATGGAGGACGCCATCGCCCGTGCCGCCCGCTCGCGCTACGGCGCCGAGACCGACGTGCATGCCGAGATCAGCACCAAGACCGGCGAACTGCGTCTGGCGCGCCATCTCCAGGTCGTCGACAGCGTCGAGAACCCCGCCGTCGAGATCACGGTCGACGAGGCCAAGCGCCACAACCCGGCCGCCCAGGTCGGCGACGTGATCGCCGATCCGCTGCCGCCCTTCGATTTCGGCCGCATCGCCGCCCAGGCCGCCAAGCAGGTCATCGTGCAGAAGGTGCGCGAGGCCGAGCGCGACCGGCAGTACGACGAGTACAAGGATCGCATCGGCGAGATCGTCAACGGCGCCGTCAAGCGCGTCGAATACGGCAACGTCTTCGTCGATCTCGGCCGCGGCGAGGCGATCATTCGCCGCGACGAGATGATCCCGCGCGAGACCTTCAAGGTCGGCGACCGCGCCCGCGCCTATGTCTACGACGTGCGCCGCGAGCCGCGCGGCCCGCAGATCTTCCTCTCCCGCACCCATCCGCAGTTCATGGCCAAGCTCTTCGGCCAGGAAGTGCCGGAAATCTATGACGGGATCGTCGAGGTGAAGGCGGTTGCCCGCGATCCGGGCTCGCGCGCCAAGATCGCCGTCATCTCCCGCGATTCCTCGATCGACCCCGTCGGCGCCTGCGTCGGCATGCGCGGCTCGCGTGTCCAGGCCGTGGTCGGCGAGCTGCAGGGCGAGAAGATCGACATCATTCCGTGGTCGCCCGATATCGCGACCTTCGTCGTCAACGCCCTGCAGCCGGCGGAAGTCGCCAAGGTCGTGCTCGACGAGGAGGCCGACAAGATCGAGGTCGTCGTCCCCGACGAGCAGCTCTCGCTCGCGATCGGCCGCCGCGGCCAGAACGTGCGCCTGGCCTCGCAGCTCACCGGCTGGGACATCGACATCCTGACCGAGGCCGAGGAGTCCGAGCGGCGCCAGAAGGAATTCGTCAGCCGCACCGACATCTTCATGAACGCGCTGAACGTCGACGAGACGGTCGGCCAGCTGCTCGCCTCGGAAGGCTTCCGCAGCGTCGAGGAGGTCGCCTATGTCGATCTCGCCGAACTGGCCTCGATCGAGGGCTTCGACGAGGAGACCGGTGCGGAGATCCAGTCCCGCGCGCAGGATTATCTCGCCGCGGTCGAGGCCGAATTCGACGAGAAGCGCCGCGCGCTGGGCGTCGAGGACGGACTGCGCGAGGTTCCCGGCATCACCACCGCGATGATGGTGGCGCTGGGCGAGAACGACGTGAAGAACGTCGAGGACCTCGCCGGCTGCGCCACCGACGATCTCGTCGGCTGGACCGAGCGCAAGGATGGCGAGACCACCCGTCATTCCGGTTATCTCGACGGTTTCGACCTGTCGCGGCAGGACGCCGAGGCGATCGTCATGGCCGCCCGTGTCCAGGCAGGCTGGGTCGAGGCGCCCGCTGACGACGCAGAACCGGCCGCCGAGGAGACGGCCGAGGCCTGAGCCCGGAGCCCGCGATGAAACCGGCCGCGGCGCGCGGCGCGCGCGAGACGTCTCAGGCCCGCAGGGACGGGCCGGAGCGGAGCTGTGTCGTCACGCGGACGGTCAAGTCCCCCGACGACCTGATCCGCTTCGTCGTCGGGCCGGACGGCATGCTGGTGCCGGATCTGCGGCGCAAGCTGCCCGGCCGCGGCGTCTGGGCCAGCCTCAGCGTCGCGACCGTGGCCGAGGCCGTGAAGCGGCGGGCTTTCGAGCGCTCTTTGAAGACGAAGGTCGTCGTCCCGCCCGATTTGGGTGAGATGATCGACGCCTTGATGTTGAAGGATGCGCAGCAGGCGCTGGCGATGGCGAACAAGGCGGGGCTGGTGCAGGCCGGCTTCGCCAAGGTCGAGGCGGTGATCGGTTCCGGCCGCTGTGCCGCCGTGATCGAGGCCAGCGACGGCGCCGAGGATGGCCGCCGCAAGATCGCGCAGGCGATGCGGCGGGCCGAAATCGCACGGGAAGAGGCCCGCCTGAAGCCACGGAAGGTGCCCGTCGTGGCAATTTTCGCGGCAGCGGATTTGGAATTGGCGTTGGGGCGCGCACATGTGATACATGCGGCCCTTGCTCCGGGACCAGCGGCCGAGGGTTTCCTCTCCCGCTGGCGTCGGCTCGTTCGCTATCGGACGAACGACGCCGGTGCAACCGCCCCGGAGGAGCCGAACGGCTCCGACCCCGCAGGTGACGATTCCGTAGACCATCGAACGACCGAACCGGCTGGACCGAACGCGGCAGGACCGAGCACAGAATGAGCGATACCAAGACCCCGGGCGACAAGACCTTGACCGTCAGCCCTCCGAAGACCCTGACCCTGAAGCGTCCTGTCGAGCAGAGCACTGTCCGGCAGAGCTTCTCGCATGGGCGCTCCAAGCAGGTCGTCGTCGAGGTCAAGCGGCGCGTCGCCGGGCCCGAAGTCAAGGAGCCGGTGGCTCCGCGCGCGCCTGCGCCTCAGGTTCAGCAGGCCGCGCCGCGTCCGGCCCCCGCGGCGCCGACCCCGCCGCCCCGCCCCGCTTCCGGCATGCTGCTGCGCACCCTGTCCGAGGACGAGAAGGAGGCGCGCCAGCGCGCGCTCTCCGACTCACGTGGCCGCGAGGCGGAAGCCCGCCGCATCGCCGAGGAAGAGGCCCGTGCCCGTGCGCTGGCCGCCGAGCGCGAGCGCCAGGAGCGCGAGGCCGCGGCTGCCCGCCAGCGCGAGGAAGAAGAGCGCCGTCGTCAGGAAGACGACCGCAAGCGCCGCGCCGAAAGCGCGGCCCGCCAGCGCATGGACGAGCCGCAGGCCCCGCGCCCGCCGCAGCCGCCGCGCGAATTCACGCCCGCCGCACCGGCGCAGCCCGAGGCCGGCGCTCCGCCGGCGGCCGGCTATGCCCCGTCGCCGCGTCCGGCCCCGTCCGGCCCGCGTCCCGATTTTGCGCCGCGCACCCCGATGCGCGACGTCGGCGCCCGTCCGCCGCGTCTCGATTCGCGCCCGCCGCGCCTCGACACCCCGCGGCCGCCGCGCCCCGTCGATGCGACGGCTCCCGCCGAGCCCGCCATCACCCGTCCGACGCGCCAGGCGCCCTCGACGGCCACCCCGCGCAGCCGACCCGACGATGGCGAGGCGAGGCCTGCCTTCCGCCGTCCCGGCGGCTTTGCCGGCGGCCCGCCGCGCGGCGCGCCCGTGCCTGCGCCCAAGACGCCCAAGGTCGGCGAAAAGCCGCGTGGCCGCCTGACGCTTTCGACCGCAACGGGCGGTGACGACGAGCGCACGCGCTCGGTCGCCGCCTTCCGCCGGCGCGTCCAGCGCATGACGGGGCACCGCGCCTCCGACGTGGCGAAAGAGCGTGTGATGCGCGAGGTGATCATCCCCGAGACGATCACCATCCAGGAACTCGCCAACCGCATGACCGAGCGCGGCGTCGACGTCATCCGCCTGCTGATGAAGCAGGGCGCGATGCACAAGATCACCGACGTGATCGACGCCGACACCGCCCAGCTCGTCGCCGAGGAAATGGGCCACACCGTCAAGCGCGTGGCTGAATCCGACGTCGAGGAAGGCCTGTTCGACACGCCCGATACCGACGACACGCTGAGCTCACGCCCGGCCGTCGTCACGATCATGGGCCATGTCGACCACGGCAAGACCTCGCTGCTCGACGCGATCCGCCAGACGCATGTCGTCACCGGCGAGGCTGGCGGCATCACCCAGCATATCGGCGCCTATCAGGTGGTCACGCCGTCCGGCGCCAAGGTGACCTTCATCGACACGCCCGGCCACGCCGCCTTCACGGCGATGCGCGCCCGCGGTGCCAAGGTCACCGACGTCGTCGTGCTGGTCGTGGCGGCCGATGACGGCGTCATGCCGCAGACGGTCGAGGCGATCAATCACGCCAAGGCCGCGGGCGTTCCGCTGATCGTGGCGATCAACAAGATCGACAAGACCGACGCCAGCCCCGAGCGGGTGCGCGCCGAGCTGCTGCAATACGAGATCCAGGTCGAGACGCTCGGCGGCGAGACGCTCGAAATCGAGGTTTCGGCCAAGACCGGCAAGAATCTCGACAAGCTGCTCGAGGCGATCGCGCTGCAGGCCGAACTGCTCGACCTCAAGGCCAATCCGGATCGTCCGGCTGAGGGCACGGTGATCGAGGCCAAGCTCGATCGCGGCCGCGGCCCGGTCGCGACCGTGCTCGTCCAGCGCGGCACGCTGCGCACCGGCGACATCATCGTGGCGGGTTCCGAATGGGGCCGCGTGCGCGCGCTGATCGGCGACACCGGCGCCCACATCAAGGAGGCTCCGCCCTCGCTGCCGGTCGAGGTCCTCGGCTTCAACGGCACGCCCGAGGCCGGTGACCGCGTCGCGGTCGTCGAGTCGGAGGCCCGCGCCCGCGAGATCACCGATTACCGCGAGCGCCAGAAGCGCGACCGGATCGCCGCGCGCGGCGGCGGATCGGCCGCTGGCCGTTCGCTCGCCGACATGATGCGCGATCTCAAGGAAGGCGCCGGCCGCAAGGAGTTCCCGCTCGTCGTCAAGGGCGACGTGCAGGGCTCGGTCGAGGCCATCGTCGGCACGCTCGAGAAGGTCGGCAATGACGAGGTGCGCGCCCGCGTGCTGCAGTCGGGCGTCGGCGGCATCACCGAATCCGACATCACTCTGGCCCAGGCTTCGGGCGCGGCCGTGATCGGCTTCAACGTGCGTGCCCACAAGGAAGCGCGCGAGGCGGCCGAACGGGCCGGCGTCGAAATCCGCTACTACAACATCATCTACAACCTCGTGGACGATGTGAAGGCGGCGATGTCGGGCCTGCTGGCGCCGACCCTGCGCGAAACCATGCTCGGCAACGCGCAGATCCTCGAGATCTTCGCGGTCTCGAAGGTCGGCAAGATCGCCGGCTGCCGCGTCACCGACGGCACGATCGAGCGTGGCGCCAATGTCCGCCTGATCCGCGACAACGTCGTTGTCCACGAAGGCAAGCTCGCCCAGCTGAAGCGCTTCAAGGACGATGCCAAGGAGGTCGTGGCGGGCCAGGAGTGCGGCATGTCCTTCGAGAACTACCAGGACATGCGCGCCGGCGACGTGATCGAGTGCTACCGCGTCGAGGAGATCAAGCGCACGCTGTAAGGCGGCCGCTTCGACCCAGGCTGATCATGGCCGGGCTTGCCCGGCCATGATGCTTTTATCGACCGTCCATCCGGTCCGATCCCGGAGAACGAGAACCATGGCAAAACCCGCAAAACCCTCCGGTCCCAACCAGCGCCAGCTGCGCATCGGCGAAGTGATCCGTCATGCGCTGGCGGAGCTGCTTTCGCGCGGCGACATTCACGACGAGGTGCTGGCCAAGCACGTCATCACGGTGCCCGAAGTGCGTCTGTCCTCGGATCTCAAGCTCGCGACCTGCTACATCATGCCGCTTGGTGGTGGTGACGTGAAGCCGGTGCTGAAGGCGCTGAACGACCACAAGCGCTATATCCGCGGCGAGATCGCCCACCGCGTGAACCTGAAATTCGCGCCCGATATCCGCTTCCTGGCGGATGAGAGCTTCGCCGAGGCCGAGCGCGTCGACGCGATCCTCTATTCCGACAAGGTGCGCCAGGACATCCTGAAGCAGCCGCTGCGCATCCAGACGGACGAGCAGGACGATGACTGAACCGGCCTCTCCCGATCTCCTCGAGCCCCAGGGCCAGAGCTTCGCGCCACGGCCGAAGAAGCGCGACGTGCATGGATGGGTCGTGCTCGACAAGCCCGTCGGCATGACCTCGACCCATGCGGTCGCGGTCGTCAAGCGCGCCTTCTCGGCCAAGAAGGCCGGCCATGCCGGCACGCTCGATCCGCTCGCCTCGGGCCTGCTGCCGATCGCGCTCGGCGAGGCGACCAAGACCGTTCCCTTCGTCATGGACGGGCGCAAGGCCTACCAGTTCACCGTCGCCTGGGGCACGCAGACCGATACCGACGACGCGGAAGGCCGTGTCATCGCGACGGCTGAAACCCGGCCGGACGAGCAGGCCATCACGGCCCTGCTGCCACAGTTCACGGGCACGATCAGCCAGGTTCCACCGAAGTTCTCCGCGATCAAGATCGCCGGCGAGCGCGCCTACGACCTCGCCCGCGACGGCGAGGACGTGGTGCTGGAGGCGAGGCCCGTCGAGATCGACGCGCTGCGCATCGTCTCGCACTCGCCGGAGACGACGACCTTCGAGGCTGAGTGCGGCAAGGGCACCTATGTGCGTGCGATCGCCCGCGATCTCGGCGTCGCGCTGGGCTGTCTCGGCCATGTCGTGCATCTGCGGCGGACCCGGGTCGGGCCCTTCGCCATCGCCGACGCCGTCTCCGTCGAGACGCTGCGGGAAAGCCCCGAGAGCGCGGCGGCGACCCTGCTACCGGTCAAGACGGCGCTGTCGCTGATCCCGGAGGTGGTGGTCCACAAGGACGCGGCCATGCGGCTGAAGCGGGGCCAGAGCGTGCTGCTGCGTGGCCGTGAGGTCCCGATCGAGAGCCCGGCAATCTATGCGACGTCGGGCGGCGTCCTGATCGCCATCGGCACCGTCGAGCACGGCGAATTGGTTCCGCATCGCGTCTTCAACCTCTGATTTCCCATCGCGACCGGCGTTTCGAAACGTCGCGTTAAGAGCCGAGTCGGTATGTGTCGGAGACAACGCTCCGGCATGTCCCGGCCCCAGCCGCGCAAGAACGGCATGGCCACGGCCGGATCCGAGGCGGCGGCCGTGGGGACCTCAGCGCCATGCGCGTGACACATTTTCTGATCTGCACCATCGCGGCGGGTGGCGCCGCCATCCTGGCGAGCGGCTTCGTCGCCTATCAACAGATGCGCTCGCTCTCGACGGCGCAGGAGACGCGCAGCCTCGTCGCGGCCTCCGAGGCGGTCAGCCGCGTGATCGAGCGTGCCGCGATCGAGCGCGGCGCCATCACGCAGGTGATCCTGGCCGCCGATCCGGACGGCAAGATCGCCGCCGCGGCCGCCCAGGCCGCGCGCGAGACCGATGCGCGCGTCACCCAGATGCAGGCCAGCTTCGCCGAGACCGGCTTCGCGCAGCGCCAGGAACTCGCCGGCCCCGTCTCGCAGATCGGTCAGCGTCTCGTCGAGGCGCGCCGACTCGCGGCCGCGGAAGCCGCCAAGGCCCTGCAGCAGCGCGATCCCAATGCCGCCCAGGCCTTCAGCGCCACCGTCCTCGATCTCCTGAACCAGCAGACGGCCCTGCAGCGCCAGATCGGCGCGCGCATCGGCGACCTCAACCCGGAAGTCAGCAACACCGTCTCGCTCGGCGAGTTCGCCACGACGATGCGCGAGGCGGCAGGCAGTCGCTCGGTCCATTTCACGCAATATGTCGGCAGCGGCGTGAAGATGACGCCGACGGCCGTGTCGCAGGTCGACCGCTTCGGCGGCCGCATCGAGCAGCTCTGGGTCCTGATCGACCAGGCCGTCGCCCAGATGGAGGTGACGCCGCAGCTCAAGGCGGCGCTGGCGACCGTCCAGACCGGTTTCCGCGAAGAGGAAGCCAAGACCTATCGCGCCCTGTACGAGGCCGCCCGTGACGGCACCCCCGCCGGCATGAGCCTGGCCGACTGGCGGGCCTGGACGCAGGCGTCACTGGCCACGATCCTGAAGATGCGCGACGCGGCCTATCAGCAGGCCACGGTCGAGATCGACGGCGTGGTGGCGATGGCCCGCTGGCAGCTCGCCCTCTCGCTCCTCGCGATCCTCGCCGTCACAGGCATCGTCGTCGCCGTGGTGTTCCTGTTCAACCGTGGCGTGGTCCAGCCGCTCGGAAAGCTCGCCGACTCCGTCGGCCTGATGCTGTCGGGCGCCGAGGATGCGCGGATTCCGGCGAAGGTCGGCATGGTCGAGATCGATGCGATCAGCCATGCGCTGGGCGATTTCCAGGCGAATATCCAGCGCATCCGGGCGCTCGAGCAACAGGAGCAGGCCGCGGCGGCGGCACGCCTGGCGCGGGCGCAGTCGATGGAAGCGGTCGTGTCGGATGTCGGCGAGGTCGTGGCGGCGGCGGCGGCGGGCGATTTCTCGGCGCGGCTGCAGATCGACCAGGCCGACGAGCAGATGCAGAAGCTCGTCGCCGGGATCAACGAGATCAATGCCGTGGTCGATTCCGCCACCAGCGAGTTCGCCCGCGCGCTGTCGGCGGTGGCCGGCGGCGACCTGACGGTGCGGGTCGATGCCGCCTATCGCGGCAAGTTCGCCGAGCTCAAGGGCGCGATCAACGACACGGTCGAGCGGCTCTCCTCGACGGTGAAGACGATCCAGGTCACCTCGGCGGATGTCGGGCTGGCCGCCCGCGAGATCAACACGGGTGCCGACGACCTCTCCAAGCGCACCGAGGAGCAGGCCTCCTCGCTGGAAGAGACCGCGGCCACGACCGAAGAGCTCGCGGCCTCGGTCAAGGCCTCGGCCCAGGCCTCGCGCGACGCGGCCGCGATCGCCGACGAGGCGATGAGGGCGGCGCAGACCGGCGGCGCCATCGCCGGCCAGGCGGTCGACGCCATGGCGCGCATCGAGAGCGCCTCGCAGAAGATCTCCGACATCATCCGGGTGATCGACGACATCGCCTTCCAGACCAATCTGCTGGCGCTCAACGCGGCGGTGGAAGCGGCGCGGGCGGGCGATGCCGGCAAGGGCTTCGCCGTCGTCGCCTCGGAAGTGCGCACCCTGGCGCAGCGCTCCGGCGAGGCGGCCAAGGACATCTCGGCGCTGATCTCCTCCTCCAACAGCGAGGTCGGCGAGGGCGTGAAGCTCGTCCGCCAGGCCGGCGAGGCGCTGGAGCAGATCCTCGGGGCCTCGCGCAAGGTCGCCGCCACCATCGCCGACATCTCGGCCGCCTCGGGCGAGCAGGCCAACGGCATCGACGAGATGAGCCAGGCGGTCGCGCATCTCGACGAGATGACCCAGCAGAACGCGGCGCTCGCCGAACAGAGCGCAGCCTCGGCCGGATCGCTCGCCAACCGCATCGGACAGCTCAACGACCTCGTCGCAGCGTTCAGGACAGGGCCGGAGGGTCTCTCCGGCTCTGGCGCGGCCTCGACCGAGCCCGCGCGCCTGCGCCATCTCGCGGAAGCCGCGTTCTCACAGCCCAAGGCGCAGCCGCCGCGCCCCGCACCCCGACCCGCTGCACCCAAACCTCAGGCTTCGGCAGCGGCACCCGTTCCAGTCCCGGCCCGCAAGGTCGCCAACAGCCGCGCCAGCGACTCCGGCTGGGAAGAGTTCTGAACGAAGCGGTCAGCCCTTCCCCCTCAGGAGACGGGCTGCGTCGAAGAAGCCGGCCCAGAGATCGGCCGGCGGCCCCTCCCTGAGCAGGGTCGCGGCATCGAAGGCATCGGGAGCGGTGGTCGCCAGATCGGTCCAGTCGATGGGCACCGCCACCGGCGCGCCGGGACGGGCCCGCGTCGAATAAGGCGCGATCGCCGTCGCGCCGCGACCGTTGCGCAGGTAATCGACGAAGATCTTCCCCTTGCGGGCCTTCTTCGACAGCGTCGCGGTGAAGCGCGTCGGCTCGCTGCCGGCCAAGGCCTGTGCGAAATCCCGCGCGAAGCCTTTGACCCGGTCCCAGCCGTCCCGCGGCCGCAGCGGCATCACGACGTGATAGCCCTTGCCTCCGGACGTCTTGAGCAGGCTCTCGAACCCGATCTCGCGCAGGCGCTCGCGCACGGTCAGCGCGGCCTCACGCACGCGGTCCAGCGGTACGCCGGGATCGGGATCGAGATCGAAGATGATCTGGTCCGGCGTTTCGACGGCCTCGATCGTCGCGCCCCAGAGATGGATCTCGACCGTGCCGAGCTGGACCAGCGCCGCCAGCCCGTCGAAATCGCGGATGAAAAGCAGTTCCTCACCATCCTTGTCGCGGATGCGGTGGACCGCCTCGGGCATGCCCGGCATGGCGTGCTTCTGGAAGAAGGAATGCCCCTCGATGCCGTTCGGCGCGCGGACGAGGCTAAGCGGCCGCTCGATCACATGCGGCGCCATCACCGGCCAGATCGTCGCGTAGTAGTCGAGCAGATCCTGCTTGGTGAAACCGATATCGGGCCAGAGCGGCTTGTCGGGGCTGCTGAGCCTGATCGCGGTCGTCGCCTTCGGGGCTGCCGATGGGCCCGCGGCTTTCGCCGGCTTACGCTTCGCTTTCGCCGGCCCGCCCCCCAAGCCGGCCTTCGACTTCGGGGCCGGTTCTTCGCCAGCCGGCACCTCCGCCGGCTGTTCCGCCACCACATCCTGGGCCGGCTTGTCCTCACGGAGGCCCAGAAAGCTAGCATGACGCAGCGTCTTCGAGCCCGTCCAGGCGCCGAATTCGACCTCCGCGACGAGTTCAGGCTTTACCCAGACGATGCCCTTTTCGCGGCCGGGCGCGCCTTCAAAGGACGATGTCTCGCTCTTGAGCGCGTCGAGGCGCTTCTTCAGCGCGGCCGCCGAGGCGCGGGTGAAGCCGGTCCCTACGCGTCCCGCAGGCTTCAGCACCCCGCCCTCGTGATAGGCGGCGACGATCGAGCCTAGCTCACGGCCCGAGCACTTGGAGGGCACATAGCCGGCGATGACGAATTCCTGCCGCAGCGTGCATTTGGACTTCACCCAGTCCCGGCCGCGGCCGCTGCGATAGGGCGCGTCGGCGCGCTTCGAAATGACGCCTTCGAGCCCCATCCGGCAGGCGTGGCGCAGCATGGTCTTGGCCGGCTCGATGAAATGCTCGCTATAACGGAGGGGACCGCCCTCGTCGGCATCGCGCAGAAGGTCCTCCAGCCTGCCCTTGCGCGCGAGCAGCGGATCGGTGCGCAGATCCTGCCCGTCGAGATGCAGGCAATCGAAGGCGTAGAAGACCAGCGCTCCGGGGCGCCCCTCCGACAGCGCCTGCTGCAGGGCGCCGAAGGAGGAGACGCCGCTCTCGCCGAGGGCGACCACCTCGCCGTCGATCAGCGCCGTCTCGCAGGGCAATCCGGCCAGGGCGTGCGACAGCGTCGCGCCGAAGCGGTCGGTCCAGTCCAGCCCCGAGCGGGTTAGCAGACGCACCGCCCCGTTCTCGACCCGGGCTTGCAGGCGGTAGCCGTCGAACTTGACCTCGTGAAGCCAACGCTCGCCGGCCGGAGGCTTCTCCTGCAGCGTCGCCAGGCAGGGCGGCACGAAATCCGGCAGGGCGTCGCGCTGCGGCGCCTTGGGAGCGGTCTTGCGAGCAGCTTTGGACTTGGCGGCACGGGGGGCCTTCGATCCCGACTTGGCCGGCGGCTGCCGGCCGGCTTCGCTGACGTCGTTCGTGCCCGGCCGCTTCGTCCTGCGCCAGACCTTCGGCTCGGCCGCCTTGCCGGCGGCGATGTCCTCGATGCTCAGGCCCGAGGCAACGGAGTTCGGTGCGGTTTCGAGAATGTCCTCGTCATGCCTCGCAGCCGCGTCGTCGACCTTGATCAGCAGCCAGTTGTCGCGCTTCTCGCCGCGGCGCGGCTTCAGGCGCACGAGATGCCATTGCCCGGCGAGCTTGTGGCCCTCCAGCATGAAGGAGAGATGGCCCTTCTGCAGGCCGAAGGCGGGATCGCCCTCCGGGACCCAGCGGCCCTCGTCCCAGACGATCACGGAGCCGGCGCCGTACTGCCCCTCGGGGATCGTGCCTTCGAAGCTGCCATAGTCGAGCGGGTGATCCTCGACATGCACGGCGAGCCGCTTCTCGTCGGGATCGAGGCTCGGCCCGCGCGTCACCGCCCAGGACCAGAGCACGCCATCATGCTCGAGCCGGAGATCGTAATGCAGGCGCCGGGCGGCGTGCTTGTGGATCACGAAGGCGCCGCCATCGGCCTTACGGGCCTGAGCCTTGGCCGCTCGACTGGGCCCGGCCGTCCCTTGCGGCTCGCTGGTGCGGGTGAAGTCCCGTTTCGCGCGATAGGCGTCGAGGCCGGACATTCACCCCTCCCAGAACCTCAGGCGGTCTTCTTGGACTTGGCGGGCTTGGCAGCAGATTTGGCGCGCGCCGCGGATTTCGGTGTCAATGAGCCTGAGGCCGTGGCCTTCTTGCCCCTGGAAGCCGCGGGCTCGTCTTCACCGGCCTCGTCGTCCCCGGCCAGACTCTTCTTCAGCGCGTCGAACAGGTTGACGACATTGGCGGGCCGCTCGGCCGCCTGCACCACGGGCGGCTTCTTGCCCTTCTGCTTGGCCTGGATCAGCTCCAGCAGGGCGCTCTCATAGCGGTCCTCGAAGCCCGAGGGGTCGAAGGCGGCCTGCTTCTTGTCGATGATGTGGGTGGCGAGGTCGATCAGCTCGGAATCGATCTTCGGCTTGCCCAGATCGCCGAAGATCTCGTCGGGCTTCCGCACGGTCTTGTCGTAGCGCAGCGTCGTCAGCAGCAGGCCCTTGTCGAAGGGCTCGATCATCACAGGCCGCTCGCGCCGATAGAGCACGATGCGGGCGATGCCGGCCTTCTTCTGCCGCGCCATCGCCTCGCGGATCACGGCGAAGGCCTCCTCCGAGACCTCGTCGGAGGGCGTGACGTAATAGGGCGTGTCGAAATAGATCTGCGGGATGTCGGCGCGGTCGACGAAATGCTCGATCGAGAGGGTGTGCGAGGATTCGATCTGGACGGCGTCGATCTCCTCCTCCTCGATCAGCAGATACTCGTCGTCGCCGATCTCGTAGCCCTTGACCTCGTCATCATCCTCGACCGGCTTGCCGGTGACCCCGTCGACATAGTGGCGTTTCACCGTGTTGCCGGTCTTGCGGTTGATGATGCGGAACGAGACTTTCTCGCTGTGGTCGGTGGTGCCGGTCAGTTCGACGGCGCAGGAGACGAGCGAAAGCTTGAGATAGCCCTTCCAGGCGGGACGCGGGGCCATCAGGCGGCCCTCGCCGCGAGATGCGGCCGGCGGGAGAGCGCATCCGCGCGGACGAGATCCTCGCGCGAGGGGGCCGGAATGGGATCCTCGAGGATGGCGAGCAGCACCTCGCGGTCGATTTGGCCGCTGGCGACGACGGCGGCGAGCGCCTCGCGCGTTTGGCGTTCCGCCCGCAGCTGCGCGGCCAGCGCGGTGATGAGGCGATCCTTGTCCGAATTCCGCATGACGCAACACCTGCTGTTGGACCCGACTCCTGCAACGGCCGGCCGCATCACAGGTTCCGGCCGGAACGCTGGCATTTGCCGCCATTTCGTGTATACCGCCGCCAACCGGCCTTCTCGGCCGGCTGCGCGACCCCTCCGCGATGAGGCGGATCGCGGGCTTCGGACCCTGCTGGACGACATCCCGGCTGGCGCCCGCCAGATCAACACCCAACCGAAGGATCACACGATGTCGATCACTGCCGAGCGCAAGACCGCGCTCATGAAAGAGCATGCCACCAAGCCGAACGACACCGGCTCGCCGGAAGTCCAGGTCGCGATCCTCACCGAGCGCATCAACAACCTGACCGGCCACTTCAAGTCGCACACCAAGGACAACCACTCCCGTCGTGGCCTGCTCAAGATGGTCTCGCAGCGTCGTTCGCTGCTCGACTACCTCAAGAGCAAGAGCGAGCCGCGCTACCGCTCGCTGATCGAAAAGCTCGGCATCCGCCGCTGATCGACCGCTGATGCCAACGCCCGGTGCGGTTCCGCTCCGGGCGCTTTCGTTAAAGGGGTTCGCCGCAATGGTGCGGCACAAGCCCCTCTCCAACGCAGCAGCCGCATGGGGCGGCCTGCCGCATGACCCGCCGGGCGCCTCTCGCCCATGGCAGGATCGCTAAGCGCTCGGGCGCGGATCGTGACCGTCCGGAACCGAGCGCTTCGCCGTCTTGCCCATGGGCTTGGGACGCGAAGGCGGGTCGCATCCGATCCGAAAGAAAATCCATGTTCGATGTCCAGACCGAAGAACTGATGTGGGGCGGGCGCAAGCTCGTGCTCGAGACCGGCAAGATCGCCCGCCAGGCCGACGCCGCCGTGCTCGCCACCTATGGCGAGACCGTCGTGCTCGCGACCGTCGTCTCCGCGAAATCGCCGAAGCCGGGGATCGATTTCTTCCCGCTGACCGTGAACTACCAGGAAAAGACCTTCGCCGCCGGCCGCATTCCGGGCGGCTATTTCAAGCGCGAAGGCCGCCCGACCGAAAAGGAGACGCTGGTCTCGCGCCTGATCGACCGGCCGATCCGCCCGCTCTTCGTCGAGGGCTACCGCAACGAGACGCAGGTCGTCTGCACCGTGCTGCAGCATGATCTCGAGAACGACCCCGACATCGTCGCGATGGTCGCCGCCTCCGCCGCCCTGACCCTGTCCGGCGTGCCCTTCACCGGCCCGGTCGGTGCCGCCCGCGTCGGCTATTTCGACGGCGCCTACAAGCTCAACCCGCTGGTCGACGAGATCAAGGAATCGCAGCTCGACCTCGTCGTCGCCGGCACGCCCGACGCCGTGCTGATGGTCGAGTCGGAAGCCAAGCAGCTCTCCGAGGAGATCATGCTCGGCGCCGTGATGTTCGGCCACAAGCATTTCCAGCCGGTGATCGACGCCATCATCCGCCTGGCCGAGAAGGCCGCCAAGGAGCCGCGCGACTACACGCCGGCCGACAACTCCGTCGTGCTCGACGCCGTGCTCAAGCTGGTCGACGCCGACATCCGCGCCGCCTACCAGATCCGCACCAAGGCCGAGCGCTACAAGGCGCTGGATGCCGCCAAGGCCAAGGTCGCCTCGCTGATCTCGGAGACCCCGGACGGCGTCACGACCTTCACCAAGGAGCAGGTCGGCAGCCAGTTCAAGGAGGCGCAGGCCAAGGTCGTGCGCTGGATGATCCTGGACGACAGCGTCCGCATCGACGGCCGCGACCTCAAGACGGTCCGCAAGATCGTCGCCGAGGCCGGCATCCTGCCGCGCACCCACGGCTCGGCCCTGTTCACCCGCGGGGAGACGCAGGCGCTGGTCGTGACCACGCTCGGCACCGGCGACGACGAGCAGTTCATCGACTCGCTGGAAGGTACCTACAAGGAGACCTTCCTGCTGCACTACAACTTCCCCCCCTATTCGGTGGGTGAAGCCGGCCGCATGGGCTCGCCCGGCCGCCGCGAGATCGGCCATGGCAAGCTCGCCTGGCGCGCCATCCGGCCGATGCTGCCGGCGAAGTCGGAGTTCCCCTACACGATCCGCGTCGTCTCGGAGATCACCGAGTCGAACGGCTCCTCCTCGATGGCCACCGTCTGCGGCACCTCGCTGGCGCTGATGGATGCCGGCGTGCCGCTGAAGGCTCCCGTCGCGGGCATCGCCATGGGCCTGATCCTGGAAGGCGAGCGCTTCGCGGTGCTCTCCGACATCCTGGGTGACGAGGACCATCTCGGCGACATGGACTTCAAGGTCGCCGGCACCGCCGAGGGCATCACCTCGCTGCAGATGGACATCAAGATCGCCGGCATCACCGAGGAGATCATGAAGGTCGCCCTAGACCAGGCCAAGGGCGGTCGCGACCACATCCTCGACGAGATGAACAAGGCGCTGTCGACCGCGCGGGGCCAGCTCGGCGAGTATGCCCCGCGCATCGAGACGATGAAGATCCCGGTCGACAAGATCCGCGAAGTCATCGGCTCCGGCGGCAAGGTCATCCGCGAGATCGTCGAGAAGACCGGCGCGAAGGTCAACATCGAGGACGACGGCACCATCAAGATCGCCTCGGCCGACGGCAAGTCGATCGAAGCCGCGATCAAGTGGATCAAGTCGATCGTCTCCGAGGCCGAGCCGGGCATGATCTATGACGGCACGGTCGTGAAGATCATGGAGTTCGGCGCCTTCGTGAACTTCTTCGGCGCCAAGGACGGCCTGGTCCATATCTCGGAGCTGGCGGCGGCCCGCGTCCAGAAGGTCTCGGACGTCGTCAAGGAAGGCGACAAGGTCAAGGTCAAGTTCCTCGGCCAGGACGAGCGCGGCAAGATCCGCCTCTCGATGAAGGTCGTCGACCAGGAGACCGGCGAGGACATCACCGAGAAGCTGAAGGCCCAGCGCGACGCCGAGAAGACCCGCGAGAAGCAGTCGGCCGAGTAAGCCGTCGCCCCTCACGCGATTCACGTGAAACGAGAAGCCCCGCATCTGATGATGCGGGGCTTTTTTCGTTGCGGACGCTTGGGCCGGAACGCGCAGCCTTGGCTGACAGATCGACCCGATTGTCAGCGGATGGCTGGCCGTCGCGGCAACACCGCTATAGTCTAGACTTATCGGATGCTGCTCCCGGAACCGGACATGACCGCCCACCCCATCACCTCGCCCGAGCAGCTCATGGCGCTCTACCCCAACCCGGTCGCGCCGGCGTCGATCCACAAGGAGATCGACCATGTCGATGCGAACTATGCCGCGCTGATCGCGGCCTCGCCGTTTTTCGTGCTCGCGACCAACGGTCCGGACGGGCTGGATTGTTCACCGCGCGGGGATCAGCCGGGCTTTGTCACGGTCCGGGACACGAAAACGCTGCTGATTCCCGACCGAAAAGGCAATAACCGTCTGGATTCGTTGAAGAATATCCTGTTCGACCCGCGAATCGGAATGCTCTTCCTGATCCCCGGTTACGGGGAGACGCTGCGCGTCAACGGAGTCGCGGTTCTTTCCAGCGACCCTGAGTTGTGCGCGGGCTTCGAGATGGCCGGAAAGCTCCCGGCCTGCGTCATCGTGGTCACGGTGGAGAGCGTCTACTTCCAGTGCTCGCGCGCCGTGGTGCGGGCAGAGCTGTGGAACGCCGAGCGGCATGTCGACCGCAGCAGCGTGCCGAGCGCGGGCACCATCCTGCGCGACATCACGGCACGAAATGCGGCGGTCGAGACCTTCGATGGCGAGGCTTACGACAAGGCGCTGCCGGAGCGGGTCAGGGCGACGCTGTATTGAGGGGGCGTCTTCCTTCTCCCCTCGGGGGAGAAGGTGGCACGGCGAAGCCGTGACGGATGAGGGCAGACGCTCTCCCGAAAACAAGAAAGGGCCGCTCGCGCGACCCTTCCCTCATCCGTCTGCTGCGCAGACACCTTCTCCCCCAAGGGGAGAAGGAAAGCTCACAGCAGCCCTTCGTTCCCGGCCAGCACCTTCAGGTTCACATCCGGCCGGGCGCCGACATGGCTGATGATCTCGGCCGCGGCGAGGGCACCGAGCCGCAGCGAGTCGCGGACCTCGCGGCCCGAGGTCAGGCCGAAGAGGAAGCCGGCGGCGAAGAGATCGCCCGCACCGGTGGCATCGACCAGGCGCTCGATCGGAAAGACCGGCTCCTCGATCACGCCATCGGGGGTGACCGCCAGTGCACCCTTCTCCGAGCGGGTGACGACGGCGAGGATGTTCTCCTGCCGCAGTGCCGCCAGCGCGTCCTCGAAAGCGGAGGCCTGGTAAAGGCTCTTCAGCTCGTGCTCGTTGGCGAAGACGATGTCGACCATGCGGTTGCGGATGAGCCCGACGAATTCGTCGCGGTAGCGGTCGACGCAGAAGGAGTCCGACAGGGTGATCGCGACCTTGCCGCCGGCCTTGTGGGCGATCTCGGAGGCCTTGCGGAAGGCGTCCTTGGCGGCCGGCGGATCCCAGAGATAGCCCTCGAGATAGATGATGTCGGCATTCTCGATTGCCTTCGCATCGACATCGGCGACGCCGAGGCCCTGGCAGGCGCCGAGATAGGTGTTCATCGTGCGCTCGCCATCGGGCGTGACGATGATGAAGGAGCGGGCGGTGGCGGGGCCCTCGGTCGCCGCCGGGGTGTCGAAGGCGACGCCGAGCGAGGTCAGGTCGTGGCGGTAGAGCTTGCCGAGCTCGTCGGCCTTGACCTTGCCGATGAAGGCGCCCTTGCCGCCGAAGGAGGCGAGGCCGGCGATGGTGTTGGCGGCCGAGCCCCCCGAGATGACCTTGCCGGGACCCATCGCGGCGTAGAGGGATTCGGCACGCGCTTCGTCGATCAGCGCCATCGCTCCCTTTGTCAGGCCGTGTTTCGCCAGGAAATCCTCTTCCGCCGCCGCGATGACGTCGACGATGGCGTTGCCGAGGGCGAGAACATCGGTGCGCGTGCTGGTCATGAGAAGCCCGTTGTTGTTCGTAAAATGGGGAATGTCGGAAGGGAAAGCGGGTGTGTGGCGCGGCCTGTCGCATCCATGGCGATGCGGGTCAAGCCGCGCCCCGGGGGCGGCCTCGCCTTGTGAGGGCTTCGTCCAGAACCGTCGAGAGGCGAGCGAGGTCGTCGGCGTCGAGTTCGCCGATGTCGCGGGCGAGCCGGTTCGCCACCAGGGTCGCCTCGGGCTCGAGGCCAGCGGTGTCGATCACGACGCGCGGATGGGACAGATCGGCGAGCCGAACCAGCTCGTCCGCCTCGTCCCAGATCACGCCGAGCACATGGATGACGCCCTGGATCAGGGTGAAGGTCGGACGGCCGCGCTTGCCGTGCTCGAGGGCCGAAAGATAGGCCGGGGTGACGCCGAGCACGCTCGCCATCTCGGCCAGGGTCATCCCACGCTGCTCCCGCAGCGCGCGCACACGCTGTCCGAACGGGGTCACGGTCCGGCCTCGCGGGCGCGACGCAGCCGCACATAAAGAGCGCCGGAGCCGCCATGGCGCTGCTGCGCTTCCTCGAAGCCGACGACGAGCGGGCGCAAATCCGGCAATCGCAGCCAGTGCGGCACGACCCGGCGCAGCACGCCACGCTCGTCACCGAACAGCGACGTGCCGGCCGCGCCCTTGCCCGTGACGACCAGCGCCAGACGGGTGCCGCGTCCCTGCTCGCGGCGCAGGAAGGCGCGCAGAGCCATGTGCGCCTCGTCCTGCCGCATGCCATGAAGGTCGATGACCGCCTCGACGCCCTGCTGGCCGCGCCTAAGCTGCGTCCGCAGCCGGTTCTCCAGCGGAGCCAGCGGCGGCGGGGCGGGCTTGGCGGCGGATGGACGCCCCGGGGCGACGCCCGCTGCGGGCTGCGGTCCCTCGGCGACGATCGGCGGCACCACCGGCAGCGGTTCCGGTTCGACCGGCGCCCGGCCCGGCAGCGGCGTCACGGAACGCGCGACCTGGCGCCAGAGCGCGAGATCGGCCTCCGACAATGTCCGCCCCCGCCGCGACCGCATGCTTAAGGCCCGGGGTCGCGCGGCCAGAGGGCGATGAAATCGACGGGGTGGCGGATCAGCCCGGCGCGGTGGCCGGCCGCGGCCCCCGAGCCGACGAAAAGATCGAGCCGCGCCGGGCCCAGAATGGCGGATCCGGTGTCCTGCGCCAGCATCAGGCGCGCCAGCCGTTCCTCGCCACCGTCCTTCCCCGGGACGGTCGCGTCGATCCACACCGGCAGGCCATAGGGCCAGATGCCGCGGTCGATGGCGATGCTGCGCAGCGGCGTCAGCGGCAGGCCCGCTCCCCCGATCGGCCCGCTTTCGGGCGGCAGGTCGTCACGGCGGGCGAAGAAGACGAAGGAGCGGTTCAGCCGGATCAGGTCCCGCGCGAAATCCGCATCGGCCTTCAGCCGCGCGATCAGCCTGTCCATCGTCATCTGCGCGGGCGGGATGGCCTCGCGCTGGCTCAGGATGCGGCCGAGCGAGGTATAGGCATGGCCGTTGCGGCCGGCATAGACCAGCCGCGTCACGCTTCCGTCGGGCAGGCGGATGCGGCCCGAGCCCTGGACCTGCAGCACGAAGCGATCGACGGGATCGCGCATCCAGAGGATTTCAAGGCCACGCCCGTCCAATGCACCGGTCTCGATCGCGGTGCGGTCCGGGAAGGGCTCGAGGCCCTTTTCCGTCCGGCGGGCGGCCGACAGAGCCGCATCGAGCCCCGGCCAGTCATCCCCGGGCATGCGGGTGACGAGTTCGGGCGGGCGGCCGTAGAGCGGCGTCGGGAACTCGGCGGAGCGGGTGAGCGAACCTGCGAATTCGGGCTCGAAATAGCCGGTCATGAAGCCGGTCGCCCCCGGAGCGGGACGGATCCGCCAGAAGCCGAACTGCGTTTCGAAGAACTGCCTGGCCGCCTCGGCGCTGACCGGGCCAGCCGCCTGAAGTCGCCGGGCCCGCGCGCAGGCGGCCAGGAGGGCGGCCGGAACCGGGACGGCGGCGCGCAGCGGCGGCTCGGTCTGGCAGCCTGCGGCGAAGAGCGAAAGGACGATGCGGTGATCGTCTCCGGCCCAGCCCGGCACCTGAGCAGGCCTCAGAGCCTCGGCCAGGGAGTCCTGCGGGAGAGGTGGAGCCGTTGTGGCCATCGCGGTCAGGGGTGTCGCGCAGGCCGCGAGGAGCGCCAGTGCGAGACCGGCGCCACGGCTCACGCCGCGGATTCGGTCGCGACCAGGAGCCAGTTGGGGTCGCGGCTGCCGAGCTGGCGCGAGAAGGTCCAGATGTCGTTGACCTCGGAGACCGCTTCGGCGCTGCCGTCGACGACCGTGCCCTGGGCGTCGCGCGTCACGCTGATCAGCTGCGAGACGAAGGCGATGGTGACCTGGGCGGTCTTGCCCTTGACGTCGACCGCGGTGATGTCGGCCTTGTCGATCGAAACGAAGCTGGACTCGGCCTTTTCGCCGCGCTTTTCGCGATCGGTGATCGCCTGCTCGAAGCCTTCATAGACCTCCTTGGCGAGCAGCCCTTTCAGCATCTTGCGGTCGCCGCGGGCGAATGCGGTGACGATCGTCTCATAGGCGGCCTTTGCGCCGCCGAGGAACTCGCGCGGATCGAAGCCCGGCTCCAGCTTGATGATGCCCTCGATGCCGGCGAGGATGGGCGAGCCTTCCGGCGCGATGTCCTTGAAGCGGTCGGCCACGGGTGCGGCCGCGGCCGGATCATTGGCGGCGCCGGGCAGACGGATGACGTTGTCGCGACGCGCATCGGCGGGCGCGGCCTGATCGGGCCGAACCGGCGGCGTCTCGCGGCGGGAAAACGGATCGGTCGGCGGCTGCTCGCTGCCGGTCTTCTGGCCGAGCACGGAGCGCAGCTTCCAGGCGACGAAAACGGCCAGAGCCAGGAAGACCAGAGTCGTCATGTCGAAGGAATTTTGCATCGAAAGCTGACCTGAGGCTCCAGTCGTATTGCAGGACCAGCATCTCCGCGTGGGAGCGCCGTCACGCGTCATATGGTGACCTAGGCTCGTAACATCCACCCCCCTGCTTGTGAAGGCGAGTTCTTGTGCGGCGCTTTGGACCATGATAGCCGACGCCCGCGCCGTTGCGTGAGTGCAGAGCGCAGTCCAAGGCCTCGGACGGGTGCGGACTTCCCGAGACAGCCAGCCAAAAGCGATGGGACCGATGGCCAACGAATTTCCCAACGGCAACGGCAACGGTGCCGCAGACGCAGCGCCGAGCATGAGCGCCCTGATCCAGTACACCAAGGATTTCTCCTTCGAGAACCCGAAGGCGCCGCGCGCGCTCGGCCAGCAGCAGGCCCAGGAAGGCCCGCAGATGTCGCTGCAGGTCAACGTCTCCAGCAGCGCGCTGGGCGAAAACGACTACGAGACCGTGCTTCAGCTCGAGGGCAAGGCCGAGCTCAACGGCGAGATGCTGTTCGCCTTCGATCTCAGCTATGGCGGCGTGTTTCGGCTCCTGAACATTCCGCAGGAGCACATTCATCCCGTGCTCGTGATCGACTGCGCCCGCCTGCTCTTCCCCTTCGCCCGCCAGATCATCGCGGAAGCGGTGCAGGGCGGCGGCTTCCCGCCCTTCTATGTGCCGTCGATCGACTTCGCGGCGCTGTATCAGCAGCGCATGCAGGAGTTCCAGGGGCAGCAAGGCGCGCCGCTCGCCTGAGCCGCGACCCATGTCGTGACGATCAAGGGCCCCGCGGGGCCCTTTTTCGTTTGCGCCCTCCGGGCATTCCCGACAGGTTTGACCTGCCAGGGTGCCCAGCGCACGCCGCCTGAATCCCGACGGATGGCTGACCGCAGCCCGTCCCATCGAGCCGTGGCCGGAGGACAGATGGACTATCTGATGACGCTCGCCGTCGATCCCGCCGTCTGGGCTGCGCTCGGCGCCCTGATCGCCATGGAGGTCGTCCTCGGCATCGACAACCTGATCTTCATCTCGATCCTGACCAACAAGCTGCCGGAGGAACAACGCTCGCGCGGGCGCAAGATCGGCATCGGTCTGGCGCTGTTCCTGCGACTCGCCTTGCTCGGCACGGTCGCGATCATCGTGCAGCTGACCGCTCCGATCTTCTCGGTCTTCGGCAAGGCCTTCTCCTGGCGCGACCTGATCCTGATCGGCGGCGGGCTGTTCCTGGTCTGGAAGGCGACCGTCGAAATCCACCACAAGGTCGATCCCAATCACGGGCCGGACGTGTTCGACGGCGGCCGGGCCGCAGCGGTGACCTTCGGCGGCGTGATCTTCCAGATCCTGCTGCTCGACCTGGTCTTCTCGATCGATTCGATCATCACTGCCGTGGGCATGACCGACCACATCCCGGTCATGGTCATCGCGGTCATCGTCGCCGTGCTGGTCATGCTGCTGGCGGCCGACCCGCTGGCGCTGTTCATCGAGCGGAACCCGACCATCGTGATGCTGGCCCTGGGCTTCCTGCTGATGATCGGCGGCATGCTGATCGCGGAAGGCTTCGGTGCGCATGTGCCCAAGGGCTACATCTACGCGGCGATGGCGTTCTCGGCGACGGTCGAGGCGCTCAACATGGCGTCACGCCGGGCGCTGCGTCGCAAGGGCGATTGAGGAAGCGTCAGGCCTCCTCGGCGATGCCGAGATAGCCGCGCCAGAGCTGATTCTTGCCGAGCGAGCGGATGAAGGCCTCGTGGGCGGCGATGGCAGCCTCGTCCAGCCGCGGCGGCAGCGGGCGCTGGCGCTGCGGCCGCTCGATCCGGATCGGCGCCAGGCCGTTGCCGCCGGCATCCCCCGCACCCAGCCCCAGCGAAGCCTGCTTGCCGCCGATCAGCTCGATATAGACCTCCGCCAGGATCTCGGCGTCGAGCAGCGCGCCGTGGCGGGTCCGGCGGCTGTTGTCGATGCCGTAGCGCGTGCACAGCGCATCGAGGCTGTTGGAGGCGCCCGGATGCTTGCGGCGGGCCATGGAGAGCGTGTCGACGACCAGCGAGGACTCGATCGGCGGCCGGCCGATGCGCTGGAACTCCATGTTCAGGAAGCCGACATCGAAGGCGGCGTTGTGGATCACCAGACGCGCGCCGTCGATGAAGCCGGCGAACTCGTCGGCGATGGCCGCGAAGACGGGCTGCGGTGCGAGGAAGGCGTCCGACAGGCCGTGGACCTTGAAGGCGCCCTCCGACATCGGCCGTTCGGGATTGATGTAGGCGTGGAAGCTGCGCCCGGTCGGGCAGTGGTTGACGAGTTCGACGCAGCCGATCTCGACGACGCGGTCACCGCCCAGCGCCTCGACGCCGGTGGTCTCGGTATCGAGAACGATCTCACGCATGGTCGTCGGTCCACCCTCGCCCGCCCCGGCCCGGACGCCCGGCAAGCGCAGCCAGGATAGACCCGACCTGCCGGCCTGCCGCCACAACGCCGCACGACGTGTCCACAATGAAATGAGCGCGTGCGCGCTTCCGCGCATCCGGCATCTGACGGGCCAGGATGGCGTCGAGCCGCTCGGGGGTCATTCCGGCGCGGGCCAGAACCCGGGCGCGCTGCACCTCGGCCGGCGCGCTCACCACGAGCACCGCGTCGCATCGCCCCTCGCCGCCCGTCTCCAGAAGGAGCGGCACGTCGAGGACGGCGAGGCCCTGCCCTTTCTCCCGGCAGCGGCGCAGGAAGGCCTCCTCCTCCTCGCGCACGAGGGGGTGGATGATCGCCTCCAGCCGCGCCATCGCCTCCGGCTTGCCGAGCACGGCGGCCGAGAGGCTCGGCCGGTCCACCGCGCCGTCGCGGATGGCGTCGGGGAAAGCCGCCGCGATCAGGAGCACAGCGCGGCCGCGATAGAGCGCATGGACCGTCGCATCGGCATCGTGGACCGGAATGCCGCGCGCCTGGAACAGCCCGGCGGTGGTCGACTTGCCCATGCCGATCGAGCCGGTCAGGCCGAGGATGAAGGTCATGGCGTGCCGCGTCCCGGAGCCCGAGGCGGGCTCGCCCTGCGAATCAGTGGCCGAGAATATCGGCTTCGAGCGTTGCCCGCAGCGCCGGCGTGACGGTCGGCGTCACGCCGAACCAGCGCGCGAAGCCCGGTACCGCCTGGTGCAGGAGCATGCCGAGCCCATCGACGGGGATGCCGCCGCCGCGCTGCGCCTCGATCAGCAGCGGCGTCTTCAGCGGAACATAGACGATATCGTCGACGATCGTGCCCGGGCGCAGGCGCACGAGGTCGATCTCCAGCGGCGGCTGGCCGTGCATGCCGAGCGCCGTCGTGTTGATCACCAGATCGGCCTCACCGACGAGCGCGTCGCGCCGTGCCCAGTCGGCCGCTTCGACGCTGCCGCCCAGCGCCGCCGCCAGTTCATCGGCCCGCGCACGGCTGCGGTTGACGAGGATGATCCGGCCGATGCCGCGACCCTTGAGCCCGAAGGCGATGCCGCGCGCGGCGCCGCCCGCGCCCAGAACCAGCGCCGTCCCGACGCGCCCGTCCCAGCCCGGGGCCGTGGCGTCGAGATGGGCGAGGAAGCCCGAGACGTCGGTGTTGTCGCCGCAGATCCGCTCGCCCTCGCGCCAGACGGTATTGACCGCGCCGATGGCGCGCGCGGCGTCCGTGGCGTGGTCCACCAGCCCGAGCATCGCCTCCTTGTGGGGGACGGTGACATTGCCACCGGTGAACTCGCCCGCACGCAGTCTTGCGACGAAGGCCGCCAGATCGGGCGGGGCGACATCGACGCGCTCGTAACTGCCGGGCAGGCCATGCTCGGCGAGCCAGCTGCCATGGATGAGCGGCGAGCGGGAATGGGCGACGGGATGGCCGAGGACGAAGCAGCGCGGTGTCATGGATCTTCGGACTCAGCGGGCAAGGATGGAGAGATCGCGCAGTGCTGCCAGGACGGGCAGCAGCGGCAGGCCGAGAATGGTGAAATGGTCGCCCTCAATGCGCTCGAAGAGCTGCGCGCCCAGGCCCTCGATCTGATAGCCGCCGACGCTGGAGAAGGCCGCATCGCCAACCGTGTCGAGATAGGATTCGATGAAGTCCTGCGTCAGCGGGCGCATGGTGAGCCGGGCGGTCTGGTAACCCTCGGCCAGCACCTCTCCACCCCTCACCAGCGCGAAGGCGCTGTGCAGCTCGTGGTCGCGGTCCGCCAGAGCGGCGATCTGCCGCGCCGCCGCGGAACGGTCCGCCGGCTTGTGGAAGGCCTCGCCGGCGCAGGCCAGCGTCTGGTCGGCGCCCAGCACCAGCCTGTCCGGTTGCAGCGCCGAGACGGCCGAGGCCTTGGCGACGGCGAGGGCCAGAGCAATCCGCGCCGGGGATTCCCCGGCGGCGCGCAAGGGCGTTTCGACCGCCCGCTCGTCGACCGACGGCTTCGCCGTCTCCACAGGGATGCCGGCCGCCCTCAGCATGTCGCGCCGGGTGAGGCTGCCCGAGGCCAGCACCAACGGTTGCGGTGAGAGCCAGAGGCCCGAGCCCGCGATCATGTCGCGATGAACTTCATGCGGTGGTCGCGGAGCAGATCGAGGATCGAGGCAGCCGTCTCCTCGATCGAGCGGCGGGTCACATCGATCACCGGCCAGCCCTTGCGGGCACAGAGCCGGCGCGACTGGGCGACCTCGTCGGCCACCGAGGCCGGGTCGACATAGGGCGTCTCGTCGTCGGCCCGGAGCGACAGAAGCCGGTTCTGGCGGATCTGGACGATGCGATCGGGGCTGGCGACGAGGCCGACGATGAGCGGCTTGCGGACATGCTCGAGCTCGGCCGGCAATGGCACATTCGGCACCAGCGGGATGTTGGCGGTCTTGATGCCGCGATTGGCGAGGTAGATCGAGGTCGGCGTCTTCGAGGTCCGGCTGATGCCGACGAGGATGATGTCGGCAGACTCGAGATCGCCGCCGAGCTGGCCGTCATCGTGCAGCAGCGTGTAGTTCATCGCATCGATGCGGCGGAAATACTCGGCATTGAGAACGTGCTGTGCGCCCGGCTTCGGGGCCGAGGCCTGGCCGAGATAGGACTGGAAGAGGGCGAGCACCGGGTTAAGCACCGACAGGCAGGGGCAGCCCAGTTCGCGGCAGAAATTCTCCAGCCGCTGCGACCATTCCGGCTCGACCAGGGTGTAGAGCACGACGCCCGGCGAGGCCTCGATCTCCGCCAGGACGCGGGCAAGCTGCGCCTCCGACCGGACCAGCGGATAGACGTGCTCGATCGCGGACACCGATTCGTACTGGGCCGCGGCGGCGCGGCTGACGGCGATGAGGGTTTCGCCGGTCGCGTCCGACACCAGATGGAGATGAAAGTAGTTGCGGTGCACGGGGCTCCCCGGGGCCATGACGCGGTCAGCCACCTCTAGCCCGGCGGGCCGCCAAAGCAAATCCGCAGGACCTTCCGGCGGTCCGGCCAGCGACAGGGTCAGCGCGCTCGTGGTCGCGGGTTACCTGGGGAGCAATGTGGACAAATCGGCGCCCGGAGAGCGGCGGCGTTAAGGTCTGTATAACCCTAATGATTCGTTAACAGGCCAGGGGCTGTGGGGCGTGGTGGCAGTGTTTCACGTGAATCATTTTGGCGCGCCGACGGACGACCGCGATTCGCCCGGGTTAACAAACCGTTAACAGCGGACGGATGGACAGAGCGCCTCGCCTGCATCAGGCTCGACACCTGTGGACAGGTTGTGGATCGGATTGCGTCGGGCTATCTGCCCCCATCCAAGAGTCAAAAAAGAAGATTCTCTCTCTAGAAATCTATTTAAGAGAGATGGGGGATGGATCGCCGATGAGCCTTACGACGCATGCCGAGCCTGCCTTCCTGCGGGCCCTTTCCGGGCAGACCCTGGCGACGCCTCCGATCTGGATGATGCGCCAGGCTGGGCGCTATCTGCCCGAGTACCGCGAACTCCGGGCCAAGGCCGGGAGTTTCCTCGGCCTCTGCTATAATCCCGAATGGGCCGCCGAGGTGACGCTGCAGCCGATCCGGCGGTTCGGCTTCGATGCCGCGATCCTGTTCTCGGACATTCTCGTCGTGCCGCAGGCGCTCGGCCAGAAGCTCTGGTTCGTCGAGGGCGAAGGTCCCCGACTCGAGCCGGTGGCCGACCGAGACAGGCTTGCCGAGATCGACAGGCAGGCGGGGCTTTCCGTGCTCGACCCCGTCATCGAGACGGTACGTCGTGTCCGCGCCTCGCTGCCGAAGGAGACGGCCTTCATCGGGTTCTGTGGCGCGCCCTGGACGGTCGCGACCTATATGGTCGCGGGCCGCGGCACGCCCGACCAGGGGCCGGCCAAGGAGCTCTTCACGCGGGACGAAGCGCTGTTCCGGCTGATGATCGACCGGATCGTCGACACCTCGATCGATTACCTCTGCGCGCAGATCGAGGCCGGGGTCGATGCCGTGCAGATCTTCGACAGCTGGGCGGGTTCGCTCGGCGAGGCCGATTTCGAGCGCTGGTGCATCGCGCCGACACGGCGCATCGTCGATGGGGTGCGGGCCCGGCAGCCCCAGGTGAAGATCATCGGATTCCCGCGCGGGGCGGGGCGGTTGATTCCGGCCTATGTCCGCGGGACGGGTGTTGATGCCGTCGGCCTGGAATCGGAGATCGATCGGGGGTTCGCGCGGGACGAGATCCAGTCGCTCGTGCCCGTCCAGGGCAATCTCGATCCGCTGGTGCTGCGTGCCGGTGGTCCGGAACTGGAGCGCGAGATCGCGGCCGTGATGGAGGCCTTCGGCCAGGGGCCCTTCGTCTTCAATCTCGGGCACGGCATCCTGCCGGACACCCCGATCGCGCATGTCGAGCGGCTCCTGGCCGCGGTCCGGGGCTGACCGCAGCAGCCATGGCGGAGCAGATGCGCGATGTATGAATGGCTGAAGGCCGTCCATGTCCTGGCGGTCATCTCCTGGATGGCCGGGATGCTCTACCTGCCGCGGCTGATGGTCTACCATGTCGACGCCGAGCCCGGTTCGGTCCAGTCCGAGACCTTCAAGGTCATGGAACGGCGGCTGCTCAAGGGGATCATGAACCCCGCGATGATCGTGACCTGGGTGCTGGGGCTCTACCTCGCCTGGGACGCCTTTGGCTTCAAAGGCGGCTGGCTGCACGGCAAGATCCTGCTCGTTGTGCTGCTCTCGGGCGTTCATGGCTATCTCGTCGGTCGGGTGCGCGACTTCGCCAACGACCGCAACACCAAATCGGGCCGCTTCTACCGCATCATCAACGAGGTACCGGCCGTTCTAATGGTCGGCATCGTCATTCTCGTGATCGTCAAACCGTTCTGAGGCCGATGCGGTTTGCCGCTTGAGCCGGACGGCGTTTCCGGTTATCAGACGGTACGCTTCTCCAGCGTTCTCCCTGTTGTCGATGGTTCGTGAGCCGACTGCCTTGGCAGCCGCTCGTGGCGCTCAACCCCAGCGCCGTCCGTCCGGGCCTGTCGATCATTTCCTTACCGTCCTGGTCCCGGCCGCCTGAGCCGAGACATTTTCGATCCGGGTGCCCCATGCGGGAAATCAAACTCCAAGACCTCAAGGTCAAGTCTCCGACCGAACTCCTCGCCTTCTCGGAGGGGCTCGAGGTCGAGAACGCCAGCACGATGCGCAAGCAGGAGCTGATGTTCGCGATCCTGAAGCAGCTCGCCGCCCGGGACACCGAGATCCTCGGCGAGGGCGTCGTCGAGGTGCTGCCGGACGGTTTCGGCTTCCTGCGGTCACCCGATTCGAACTATCTGCCGGGTCCCGACGACATCTATGTCTCCCCCACGCAGATCCGGAAATTCGGCCTGCGCACCGGCGACACCGTCGAAGGCCCGATCCGCAGCCCGAAGGACGGCGAGCGCTACTTCGCCCTGCTCAAGGTCAACACGATCAATTTCGAGGATCCCGAGCGGATCAAACACAAGATCAATTTCGACAATCTGACGCCGCTCTATCCCGACGAGCGCCTGAAGCTCGAGGTCGCCGAACCGGCCAAGAAGGATTTCTCGGCCCGCGTCATCGACATCGTCGCCCCGATCGGCAAGGGCCAGCGCGCCCTGATCGTCGCGCCGCCGCGCACCGGCAAGACCGTCCTGCTGCAGAACATCGCGCAGTCGATCACGACCAACCACCCGGAATGCTACCTGATCGTCCTGCTGATCGACGAGCGGCCGGAAGAGGTCACGGACATGCAGCGCTCGGTGAAGGGCGAGGTCGTGTCCTCGACCTTCGACGAGCCGGCAACGCGCCACGTCCAGGTCGCGGAGATGGTCATCGAGAAGGCCAAGCGCCTGGTCGAACATGGCCGCGACGTCGTGATCCTGCTGGATTCGATCACCCGCCTCGGCCGCGCCTACAACACCGTCGTCCCCTCCTCCGGCAAGGTGCTGACCGGCGGTGTCGACGCCAACGCCCTGCAGCGGCCCAAGCGCTTCTTCGGCGCGGCCCGTAATATCGAGGAAGGCGGCTCGCTGACCATCGTCGCCACCGCGCTGATCGACACCGGCAGCCGCATGGACGAGGTGATCTTCGAGGAGTTCAAGGGCACCGGTAACTCGGAAATCGTGCTGGACCGCAAGGTTTCCGACAAGCGCATCTTCCCGGCGATCGACATCCTCAAGTCGGGCACCCGCAAGGAAGAGCTCATCACGCCGAAGGATGTCCTGGCCAAGACCTATGTCCTGCGCCGCATCCTCAACCCGATGGGCCCGCAGGACGCGATCGAGTTCCTGATGGACAAGCTGCGCCAGACCAAGCAGAACGCCGACTTCTTCGACTCGATGAACACCTGATTCATCCGAACGGATCGATTCGCTTCCGTACCGGTTTAAAGACGGGTCCGGCATGAGCGCTTCCGATGATCTGCCGACGATCGCCGCGCTGTCGTCTGCGGCTGGCCGGGCCGGTGTTGCCGTGGTCCGGTTGTCGGGCTCGCGCGTCCGATTCGTTATCGAAACGATTGCCGGCACGCTGCCCTCGCCCCGCCGGGCGTCGCTGCGCACGCTGCGCGATGCCGCCGGCGAGCCGATTGACCAGGCGCTCGTCCTGTACTTCCCAGCCCCCGCCAGCTTCACTGGCGAAGACGTCGCCGAGCTGCACATCCACGGCGCCCGGGCCGTGCTGGCGCGGCTGCTGCAGGTCCTTTGCGACCTCCCCGGAATCCGTCTGGCGGAGCCGGGCGAATTCACCCGCCGGGCGTTCGAGGCCGGAAAGCTCGACCTGAGCGAGGTCGAAGGGTTGATCGACCTGATCGATTCGGAAACGGAATGGCAGCGTCGGCAGGCGCTGCGGCAGATGGACGGCTCGCTGGGCGTCGCTGCGACGATCTGGCGGCGATCGCTGATCGAGGCGATGGCGCTGCTCGAGGCTGAGATCGACTTTTCCGACGAGGCCGACGTCACAGGTCCTCTCACCGAGCGGGCGCTCGCGACGGTCAGCGACGTTCTGGCCCAGCTTCGCGAGGCTCTTGGCGGGTTCGCGCGCGGTGAGCGCATTCGCGAGGGTTTCGTCGTCGTGCTGGCGGGACCACCCAATGCCGGCAAGTCGAGCCTGCTCAACGCCCTGGCCCGTCGCGACGTTGCCATCGTCTCCCCGATCGCGGGCACGACCCGGGACGCGATCGAGGTCCGCCTCGACCTCGCCGGGTTGCCGGTCACGCTGATCGACACAGCCGGACTGCGCGACAGCGCTGATCCGATCGAGGTGGAGGGCGTCCGCCGGGCGCGGGCTCTGGCGGAGAAGGCAGACCTCGTCATGAGCCTGCGGGCAATTGATTCGGACCCGGACCAGATCCATGGCGGCGAGGGTGTCATCGCGCTTGCGACCAAGGTGGATCTCGCCGGCGCGGTGCGGCCTGGCGAAGTGCCGGTGTCGGCGCAGACGGGCGAGGGGATCGCTGAGCTTCTGACCCTGATCGGCGAGCGCCTCGCCGGGCAAGGCGCGGTCGAGCCGGCCCTGCTGACGCGCGAGCGGCATCGCGTCGCGGTGGACCAAGCGATCGGCGCGCTGGAGCGAGCCATCGGGGGGCGCCATGACCAGGCAGAACTGCTCGCCGAGGATCTGCGCCTGGCCGTGCGTGCGCTGGAGCGCCTGCTGGGGCGCGTCGACATCGAGGATGTGCTGGATCAGCTCTTCGCGGGCTTCTGCATCGGCAAGTAGGCCAGCAGCACCGATCTCCGATAGAGATTGACCCCCCGCCGGGGCTTCGGTAGCGACATGTCATGTCGCAGAACCCCATCGAAAACCGATACGACGTCATCGTCGTGGGCGGCGGCCATGCCGGCGTCGAGGCGGCCGCGGCGGCGGCCCGTTATGGCGCGCGCACGGCCCTGATCACGCATCGTCTCGACACGATCGGGGTCATGTCCTGCAACCCGGCGATCGGTGGTCTGGGCAAGGGTCATCTCGTGCGCGAGATCGACGCGCTCGACGGCCTCATGGCCAAGGCGGCCGACCGCGGCGGCATCCAGTTCCGTATGCTGAACCGTCGCAAGGGTCCCGCCGTCCGTGGCCCGCGCGCCCAGGCCGATCGCAAGCTCTATCGCGCGGCGGTGCAGGACCTCCTCTCCACCCAGGCCAACCTGTCCGTTGTTGCCGGAGACGTGTTCGACCTCGATGTCGCGCAGGGCCGGATCGCCGGCGTCATCCTCGCGGATGGGCGTCGATTCGGCAGCGGAACAGTGGTGCTGACCACGGGCACCTTCCTCCGGGGCCTGATCCATATCGGCGAAACGCGGATTCCGGCCGGGCGGGTCGATGAGGCGGCGTCCGTCGGACTGTCGGCCACCCTCGCCCGCCATGATTTCCCGCTCGGCCGGCTGAAGACCGGCACACCGCCGCGGCTCGATGGGCGGACGATCGACTGGGCAGCCCTGGAGATGCAGGCCGGGGACGACCCGCCCGAGCCGTTCTCGGCGCTGACGACGGCGATCACCAATCCCCAGATCGCCTGCGGGATCACGCGGACGACGCTGGCGACACATGAGCTGATCCGGGCCAATCTGCACCGCGCGCCGATGTTCTCCGGCCAGATCGAGGGGCGGGGGCCGCGCTACTGCCCGTCCATCGAGGACAAGGTCGGCCGCTTCGGCGACCGGGACGGACACCAGATCTTCCTCGAACCGGAGGGACTGGACGACGATACGGTCTATCCCAACGGGATTTCGACCTCCCTTCCAGAGGATGTCCAGCGTGGCTTGCTGGCGACGATCCCGGGGTTGGAGCGGGCGGTGATGCTGCGCCCCGGTTACGCGATCGAGTATGATTTCGTCGATCCGCGCGCGCTCCGGAACACGCTGGAGACGCGCGCCCTTGGCGGGCTGTTCCTGGCCGGCCAGATCAATGGCACCACCGGCTATGAGGAAGCCGGAGCGCAGGGCCTGCTGGCCGGGCTGAACGCGGCGCGTCTGGCGGGCGGTGCCGAGCCGATCGTGCTGCCGCGCACCAGTTCCTATCTTGGTGTCATGGTCGACGACCTCGTCTCACGGGGCGTTACGGAACCGTATCGAATGTTCACCTCGCGGGCGGAGTTCCGGCTTTCGCTGCGCGTCGACAATGCCGATGAGCGGTTGACGGCCGTGGGGGCCGAGCTGGGCGTGGTCGGGTCGGAGCGCCTTGGCGCCTTCGCTGCACGGAGCCTGGCCATCGAGGCGCTGAGGTCGCGGCTGCAGGCACTGACGCTCACGCCGCAACAGGCCGAGGCCGCGGGGGTCGCGGTCAATCGCGACGGGATCCGCCGTAGCGCCTATCAAATCCTGTCCTATCCCGATATCGGCTTCGAGCGTTTGGCCGCGATCTGGCCGGAGCTTGGCGAGTTCGCGCCCGGCGTGGTGGCGCGGGTCACGGCGGATGCGGTCTATTCGGTCTATCTCGACCGCCAGGCTAGCGAGATCGCGGCCTATCAGCGAGACCAGTCGCTGAAGGTGCCGGATGATCTCGATCTCGACGGGATTTCCGGCCTGTCGAACGAGCTGAAGGCCAAGCTGACGGCCGAGCGGCCTGCGGACATCGCCCAGGCCGGCCGCATCGAGGGCATGACCCCGGCCGCGTTGACGCTGCTGGCGGCGCATGCCCGCCGGAAACGGGTCACTCCCGTGTCCGCCACCTGACGGAGCTGTTGATAACCACGCCATGGCTGTTGATAATTCCGACCGTGACCGCGCTTTGCGCTTGACGCCTGTTTCACGTGAAACACAGGAGCGCCTGACGCTGCTGGTGTCGGAGTTGGGCCGCTGGCAGGCCGCCAAGAATCTCGTGTCGAGCACGACGCTCGCCGATGTCTGGATGCGGCACATCGCCGATTCCCTCCAGCTGTTCAGGCTCGCGCCCGACGCCCGAACCTGGCTCGATCTCGGCTCCGGTGGGGGTTTCCCCGGCCTGGTCATCGGCATCTGCCTCAAAGAGGTCGAGGGCGGACACATTCATCTCGTCGAGAGCAACAGCCGCAAATGCGCCTTTCTGCGCCATGCCGCGCGGCTGACCGGGGCGCCGGTGACGGTGCATCCGGCGCGGATCGAGGACGTGATCGGCGATTTCACCGGGCGCGTCGACGTGGTGACGGCCCGGGCGCTGGCGCCGCTGCCGCAGCTGCTCGACTGGTGCAAAGAGCTGTTGAGAACAGGCACCCTCGGACTCTTTCCGAAGGGACAACATCTAGATGCGGAATTGACGGAGTCGTCCAGATATTGGAAGATTCAGGCCACAACGGTTTCCTCCGTGACGGATGGGGCCGCCCGGATCCTGATGGTCCGCGCAGCCGAGAAACGGGCCGATCCATGACCGATCTTACGCCTATCCCGATGCCGCGCCGCCCGCGCGTGCTGGCGCTCGCGAATCAGAAGGGCGGCGTCGGCAAGACCACGACGGCGATCAATCTCGGCACAGCGCTGGCTGCGATCGGCGAAAAAGTGCTGATTGTCGATCTCGACCCGCAGGGCAACGCCTCGACCGGGCTGGGCGTCGACCGGCGCAGCCGCAAATCCTCGACCTATGACGTGCTCTGCGGGGATGTCGGGCTCGGCCAGGCGATGCAGGAAACCGCCGTTCCTGGATTGTTCCTGGCGCCCTCGACGCTGGATCTGCTCGGGGTCGAGCTCGAGATCGCCTCCTCCAAGGACCGGGCCCACCGGCTGAAGAACGCGATCGACGAACTGGTCTATGACCAGCGCTGCTCGGACCTGACCTATGTCCTGATCGACTGCCCGCCTTCGCTGAGCCTCATCACCATCAACGCGATGACGGCGTCCGATGCCGTGCTGGTGCCGCTGCAATGCGAGTTCTTCGCGCTCGAAGGCCTCAGCCAGCTCCTGAAGACGGTCGAGCAGGTTCGGGCAGGGCTCAATCCGCGCCTGATCATCCAGGGCGTCGTGCTGACGATGTACGATCCGCGCAACAACCTTTCCGGACAGGTCATGGCCGATGTGCGCGAATTCCTCGGTGACAAGGTCTATGAGACGGTGATTCCGCGCAATGTGCGGGTGTCCGAGGCGCCATCCTATGGAAAGCCGGCGCTGCTCTATGATCTGCGCTGCTCGGGCTCGCAGGCCTATCTGAAGCTGGCGTCCGAAGTGATCCGCCGCGAGCGTGCGCTGCGCGCGGCGGCCTGAAGCATTGACCAGAGGTTGAATGATGGCGATGGCCGAAGAACAGGGGCGTTCGCGCCTGGGCCGGGGTCTGGCAGCGCTGATCGGCGATGTCGGCGAGGAGATCGGTGCGCTGGAGCGGGCCCGCGGCCAGCGCCGCGTGCCGGTCGAGTTCCTGCGGCCGAGCGCGCGCAATCCGCGCCGCAGCTTCGCCGAGGAGGATCTCGAGGAGTTGACGGCGTCCGTGCGTGAGCGCGGCATCCTGCAGCCGATCATCGTGCGGGCGATTGTCGGCATGCTCGATGCCTATGAGATCATCGCCGGTGAGCGCCGCTGGAGGGCGGCCCAGCGGGCCGGTCTGCACGACGTCCCGGTCATCCTGGTCGAGGCCGATGATCGCGAGGCGCTCGAAATCGCCATCGTCGAGAACGTGCAGCGCACCGATCTCAACGCGATCGAGGAGGCGGCGGGCTATGAACAGCTGATCGCCGAATTCAACTACACGCAGAACGATCTGGCGCGGGTGATCGGCAAGAGTCGCAGCCATGTCGCCAACACGCTGCGTCTGTCGAAGCTGCCGCCCTCCGTGCGCCAGATGGTCAGCGACGGCGCCGTGTCGGCCGGCCATGCCCGCGCGCTGCTTTCCGTTTCGGATCCGGAACTGATGGCGCGCAAGATCATCGACGAAGGCCTGAGCGTGCGCGACATCGAGCGCATCGTCCAGGACGAGTCGCGCGGCGAGACGAAGAGCATCTCGACCAAGCCCCGGGTCGAAAAGGACCCGGATACGCGCGCGGTCGAGAAGGCGCTGGAGGAGGCGCTCGGTCTCTCCGTCTCGATCAGCCACCGCGCCAATGGCAGCGGCGAGGTCAAGATCAGCTACAAGACGCTGGAACAACTCGACGCGCTCTGCCGCCGCCTGAAGGACTGACCGGCTATTCCCCGCGCCCGGCCACGCGGCCGAGGCGCGCCAGCGTCCACAGCGCCCGCGTCGCGCCGGCCCGGCCGAGATCGCCGTCGCGGCGGGCCGCGAGCGTGGCATTGCCGAGCAGGGTCACCGCCTCCATCAGTTTCGCCGTGGTCCAGGCCGACAGCGCCGCCTCCGTCGTGGCGATGCGCGGATAGGGCAGGCGCATTGCCGCGACCATGTCGCGGGCGCTGCGGCCGGCATCGACCCCCTGACGGGCCTTCAGCAGGGCGAGAGCGTGCCTCAGCACGGCGCCGAGCATGACGCCGGCGTCCAGCCCCTCGCTGGCGAGCTTGGCCTGTGCGAGGTCGAGCACGGCCAGCTTCCCGGCGAAGACCGCATCGACCAGCATCGCCTGTTCGCGCTGGGCGGTGTCGCCGACGACAGCCTCGATATGGGCCTGACCGATCGCTGGATCGTCGCCGACATAGAGCAGCAGCTTCTCGATTTCCCGGCGCGAGGTCTGACGATCGCCGCCGAGCAGGCCGGCGAGCAGGTCGCGGCTGGTGCGGTCGATCGTCTTTCCGGCGGCACGGACCATCTCGTCGATGATGGTGCCGAGATCGCGCGCGGCGTCGCCATAGCAAGGCACCGCCAGCGCGGTCCGCGCGCGTTCGCAGGCGGTCCGCAGTGGATTGGTGCGCTGGAGATCGCCGGCCTCGATGATGACGATGGCATCCTGCGAGGGGGTGGCCAGGAGCGGCTCGACGGCGCCCAGGAGCATCTTGGCGGTGGGCGAAACGCGGATCGCCCGCCGGCCGCCGAACATCCCGATGGTGTTGGCTTCGTCGACGAGCTTCAGCGGGTCACCGGCGATCTCGTCGCCGCTCATCCGGATGAGCTGGAAGGCGTCTTCGGGATCGTCGACATGGGCCCGGGCGAGGGCCTTCGCGCGCTCCGAGACGAGGCCCGCATCGGGGCCGTAGATCAGCACCAGGCGATAGGCCGGGTCGAGCCGGGCGAGCGCGCGGTCCGCCTCATGCGCCTTGATCGAGGCCATGCGGCGTCCTGATCCGCTCAGCCGGCGACTAGGTCGGCGGCGATCTGCCCGCGAATCAGCGTGGCGAGGTTCTTCGCCGCGCGGATCTGGGCGTCGCGCGCGGCGCGGACCGTGGCGAAGCGCTGCGAGGACCGTTCATAGGGCGCACGGACGACGTTGGTCCCCTTGGAGACGACCTTGCCGGAGACCGTGTCGGTCAGGGTCCAGTTCGCGGTCGCGACGAGGAGGGCGGAATCGGCCCGGCCATTGGCGTAGTCGACGGTCACGACCTCGATCGCCTCTGAGATCTGCGTCTGGAAGGTCAGCCGCTTGGCGCGGTCCGGCTCGTTGCCGCCATCGAGCTCGAAGACGAGTTCGTTGCGGAGATAATGACCGATCAGCCCCTTGATCTCGGGGACCTCGATCTCCTTGAAGGTGTCCTTGACGCTGCCGCCAGTGATGGAGCGCGTGTTTTCGGCGTAGAGCGGCTGGAAGCAGCCACCGGCGGCCGCGGCGGCCGAGAGGGCGATCGCGAGCATGAGCCGGCGTCCGAGCAGGGTGTGGCGCTGGCCGGTTTCAGAGGACGACATTCACGATTCTCCCGGGCACCACGATGATCTTGCGGATCGCGCGGCCGTCAAGCGCCTTCGTGACGACATCGGATGCGCGCACCAGCGCCTCGACTGCGATGATATCCGCATCGGCCGGCACGGTCACCTCCGCTCGCTTCTTGCCGTTGACCTGCACGGGCAGGACGATGCTGTCGTCCTTGAGCAGGGAGGCATCCGCGGCCGGCCAGGCCGCCTCACCCACGAGCCCGGGCTGGCTCAGCACCCGCCAGCATTCCTCCGCCAGATGCGGCATCATCGGTGCGACGAGTTGGGTCACCACGACGCCGGCCTCATGCAGGGCGAAGGCCGTGTCGGCCGGCAGGGCTGCGGCTTCTGCAGCCGCGTCTAGCGCCTTCCCGATCGCATTGGTCAGCGTGTAGACATGGGCGATGCAGCGGTTGAAGGCGAGCCGCTCGATGTCGTTGCCGACGGCGTCCAGCGCCCTGTGGGTGGCCTTGCGCAGCGTCTGCGCGGCTTCCCCGATCGCCCCGGGCGTGGAGGCGGCATTTCCGGTGCGCTCGGCGATCTCGTTCAGGAGCCGCCAGAGGCGCTGCACGAAGCGCGCAGCGCCCTGCACGCCCTCATCGGTCCAGATCACGTCGCGGTCCGGTGGCGAATCCGACAGCATGAACCAGCGTGCGGTGTCGGCGCCGTAGGAGGCGATGATGTCGTCGGGATCGACGACGTTCTTCTTGGACTTCGACATCTTCTCGATCGCGCCGATCTCGATCGGCGCGCCGGATTCAACGTGGAAGCCGCGGCGCTCGCTGCCCTCGGTCTCGATGCGGACATCGCCGGGCTCGACCCAGTTGCCGGCCGCATCGCGATAGGTCTCGTGGACGACCATGCCCTGCGTGAACATGCCGTCGAAGGGCTCGTCGAGCCCGGCATGGCCCGTCGCCTTCATCGCGCGGGTGAAGAAGCGCGAATAGAGCAGGTGCAGGATCGCGTGCTCGACGCCGCCGATATACTGGTCGACCGGCAGGAAGCGGTCGACAACGGCGCGGTCGGTCGGGCTCTCCGTCCGCCAGGGATCGGTGAAGCGGGCGAAATACCAGGACGAATCGACGAAGGTGTCCATCGTGTCGGTTTCGCGCCGGGCGGCCGCGCCGCATTGCGGGCAGGCGACATGCTTCCAGCTCGGGTGATGGTCGAGTGGGTTGCCCGGCCGGTCGAAGGAGACATCGTCGGGCAGCTTCACCGGCAGGTCGGCATCGGGGACCGGCACCGTTCCGCAGGCGGAACAATGAATGACCGGGATCGGGCAGCCCCAATAGCGCTGGCGCGAGATGCCCCAGTCGCGCAGGCGGAAATTGACCTTGCGGGCGGCGACCGGGCGGTTACCGCGGCTCTCGTTCTCGAGGCGCCGTGCGACCTCCTCCTTGGCCTGCGCGATCGTCAGGCCATCAAGGAAGCGCGAGTTGATCATGCGGCCGTCGTCGACATAAGCCGTATCGGTGATGACGAAGCCCGCCGGGTCGACGCCTTCCGGCGCCACGACCGGCGTGTTGCCGAGGCCATATTTGTTGACGAAATCGAGGTCACGCTGGTCATGCGCCGGGCAGCCGAAGATGGCTCCGGTGCCGTACTCCATCAGGATGAAATTCGCGACATAGACCGGCAGCGTCCAGGACGGATCGAAGGGATGCGCGACGCGCAGGCCCGTGTCGAAGCCGAGCTTCTCGGCCTTGTCGATGTTCTCCTGGGCCGTTCCGGTGCGCTTGCACTCCTCGATGAAGGCCTGCAGGGCGGGGCTCTTCGCGGCGACCATCCGGGCGATGGGATGATCGGGGGCGATGCCGAGAAACTTCGCGCCGAACAGCGTGTCCGGCCGGGTCGTGTAAACCTCGATCTCATCGGCCTCGACGGCCTTCGATTCGAGCGCGAAACGAACCAGCAGCCCTTCCGAGCGGCCGATCCAGTTCTTCTGCATCAGCCGCACCTTGTCGGGCCAGCGGGTCAGCCCTTCCAGCGCGTCATGCAGCTCCTGGCCGAAGCTGGTGATCTTGAAAAACCACTGCGTCAGCTCGCGGATCTCCACCGGCGCGCCCGAGCGCCAGCCCTTGCCGTCGATGACCTGCTCATTGGCGAGCACGGTCTCGTCGACCGGGTCCCAGTTCACCTTCGCGGTCTTGCGGTCGACGAGCCCGGCCTTGAGGAAGTCCAGGAACATCTTCTGCTGGTGGCGGTAATAGGAGGGATCGCAAGTGGCGAGCTCGCGGCTCCAGTCGAGCGAGAGGCCCATGGACTGGAGCTGCGTGCGCATGGCGGCGATGTTGGCGTAGGTCCATTCGCGCGGATGGACGTTCTTCTGCTTGGCGGCGTTCTCCGCCGGCAGGCCGAAGGCATCCCAACCCATCGGGTGCAGCACGGCGAAGCCCTTGGCGCGCTTGTAGCGCGCGACCACGTCGCCCATCGCATAGTTGCGGACATGGCCCATATGGATGCGGCCCGACGGGTAGGGAAACATCTCGAGCACGTAGTAGCTCGGCCGCGGGTCGTCGTTGCGCGTCTCGAAGAGCTTGCGCTCCTGCCAGACGGCGCGCCATTTCGGCTCGGATTCCTTGGGATTGTAGCGTTCGACGGCCATGGCAGCGGGCTATTCTTGCATCATCGGAGGTGCCGGGACTAGGACACCATTGAGGCGGCGCGGTCAACGCCGCGCCGGGCATACGAGGGCATGCGATGAGCGATACGGTGAAGCGATGGAGGGAAACCCGGGCGGCGATCGCGCGGGCCGCGCGCGATGTCGAGCGCGATCCCGATTCGGTGGCGCTGATCGCGGTGTCCAAGACGATGCCGGCCGAGGCGATCCTGCCGGTGCTCGAAGCCGGCCAGCGCGTCTTCGGTGAGAACTATGTCCAGGAGGCGAAGGCGAAGTGGCCGGCGCTGAAAGAGCGCTTTCCCGATGCGCAGGTCCATATGATCGGGCCGCTGCAGTCGAACAAGGCGAGGGAGGCGGTCGAGCTCTTCGACGCGATCCATTCGCTCGATCGCGAGAGCCTCGCCAAGGAGCTGGCCCGCGAGATTGCGCGCAGTGGCCGGGCGCCGACGCTCTATGTGCAGGTCAACACCGGCGACGAGCCGCAGAAGGGCGGCGTCAGCCCGTCTGCGATCGATGCCTTCCTCGAGAGCTGCCGCGCCCAGCACGGGCTGGTGATCGACGGGCTGATGTGCATCCCGCCCGCCGAGGATCCGCCCTCGCCGCATTTCGCGCTGCTGGCGAAGATCGCGGCGCGCCACGGCCTGCGCGGCCTCTCGATGGGCATGAGTGCCGATTACGAGGCGGCGATCCAGCTCGGGGCGACGCATGTCCGCGTCGGCAGCGCAATCTTCGGTGCGCGGGGCTGAGGCGTCTATCGTCATTGCGAGCGAAGCGAAGCAATCCAGGGTTCGCTCGACGTCCCCTGGATTGCTTCGCTGCGCTCGCAATGACGACAGTGGTTCAGCAAATCGTCATCACGCAGCGTCGCGCCAGCCGGGGCAGGACCTTCGCGAAGACGTGACGCTCGACCGCCACGCAGCCCGCCGTCGGGGTGAAGCCTTGCCGGACGAGATGCCAGAAGATGGCGCTGCCGCGTCCGCGCACGACTGGCGCGTCGTTCCAGCCCAATTCGACGATGACATCGTAGAGGTGGTCGTGGCGGGTCAGCCTTTCCTCCGCTTCGCCGGGCGGGCGGTCGATCAGGCGGTTGTAGCGGCGATCCGCCACATCGTCGCACCAGGCGTCGCGCGGGCCGATGATGCGCAGCGGCAGCAGGGAGAGCGGGCGGCCGATCCGGTCGCCGCGGTAGAGCACCCGGCGCAGCGGCAGATCGGCGCGGGGCGTCCGGCCGTCGCCCTCCCGTTTCAGCGTGCCGATGCCGGAGCGGCCGAGCGCGCAGGGAAATACCGCGCCACCGGCGACCAGAAAGCCCTTCCTGCGGTCGCGGACCGAGGCGAAGACACGCAGGCTCGCTAGCAGGCGGGGGCGTCCTGGAGGCAGGTGGAAGCCTGTCCGATCACGGTTTCTCACGGGAATTCCATTGCGCGTGACTTGCGGTCGCGATTCAGCGGGCTCATGGTAACGCGTCATTTCTCGTGCGAACGATCCCCCATGCCCGCCGTGCATCATATCCTTCTGGTCGACGACGACCAGACCCTGCGAGACGCGCTCGCCGAGCAGCTCGCGCTCTATGACGAGTTCAAGCTCTCGACCGCCGGTACGGCCACCGGCGCCGTCAAGGCGGTGCAGGCGGAACGCATCGACCTCGCCATCATGGATGTCGGCCTGCCCGACATGGATGGGCGCGAGGCGGTGAAGCTGATGCGCAAGAACGGCTTCAAGAGCCCGGTGATCATGCTCACCGGCCAGGGCTCGGACGCCGACACGGTGCTCGGGCTGGAAGCGGGCGCCAACGACTATGTCGTCAAGCCGTTCAAATTCGCCGTGCTGCTTGCGCGGATCCGCGCCCATCTGCGGCAATACGAGGCGAGCGAAGACGCGGTCTTCCAGGTCGGCCCCTACACCTTCCACCCAGGCTCCAAGCTCCTCGTCAGCGAGAAGGGCTCGAAGACCAAGCTGACCGAGAAGGAAACCGCGATCCTGCGCTTCCTCTACCGGGCCGGCCGCAAGCCGATCGCGCGCGAGGTGCTGCTGCAGGAGGTCTGGGGCTACAACAGCCAGGTCACCACCCACACGCTCGAGACGCATATCTACCGGCTGCGCCAGAAGATCGAGCCCGATCCGGGCAATGCCCGCCTGCTGGTGACGGATGCCGGCGGCTACCGGCTCAACCCCTAGGACATGGCCCTCGACGACGACATCGCCCTGCTGGCCCGGCAGCCGCTGCTGGGCCTGATGGAGCGCGATGCGCTGAGGCTGGTCGCCTTCGCGGCGGAGAGTCGCATCCTAAGGGCGGGCGACGTGCTGTTTCGCGTCGGCGAGCCATCGGATGGCGCCGTGCTGGTGATTTCGGGGGCGGTCGCGCTCGACAGCCGCGAGGACGGGCAGCCGGCGCAGGAGATCGTCGGGCCCGGCGCCCTGATCGGCGAGATGGCCCTGTTCACCGCGGTCGCACGCCCGGTCACGGCGATCGCGCGCGAGCCGACGCAGGTGATGCGCCTGTCGCGCAGCGTAATGCGGCGCGTCCTGGCCGAATCACCTGGCTCGGCGGAGGCCGTGGCAGCGGCGATCAGCGACAGGCTGCGCGGCTTCGTCGACCAGCTCTCGGCGGTCCGGGAGGCCTTGGTCGCGATCGACCGGGGCTGAGTTCCCTCAGAGTTGCAGCGTCGCCGTGACCGGGACATGGTCGGAGGGCCGTTCCCAGCCCCTCGCCTCGCGCAGGAAGGTCACGTCGCGCAGCGTCGGCTTCAGCGCGTCCGACAGCCAGATATGGTCGAGCCGGCGGCCGCGATTCGAGGCCTCCCAGTCGGCGGCGCGGTAGCTCCACCAGCTGTAGAGCTTCTCGGGCTCCGGGCGCAGCATGCGCGCCGCGTCGGTCCAGCCGCCCTCGGAGCGCAGCTTCTCCAGCGTCGTGGTCTCGATCGGCGTGTGGCTGACCACATCGAGGAGCTGCTTGTGACTCCAGACGTCGTGCTCATAGGGCGCGATGTTGAGGTCGCCGACGAGGATCGCCGGACGGTCGGTCGGGCGTTTCGCCACGTTCCAGGCGCCGATCTCGTCGAGGAAGGCGAGCTTGTGAGCGAATTTCTCGTTCTTCGCGGGGTCCGGGATGTCGCCGCCGGCGGGGATGTAGAAATTGTGGATCGCGATGCCCGCGGCCGCACCGGCGGCGGCATCGAGCACGACGGTCATGTGCCTGGCGTCATTGCGGCCGCACATCGCCATCGCGTCGCGTTCGCTGAAGGGCAGCTTCGAGACGATGGCGACGCCGTTATAGCCCTTCTGCCCGATGAAGGCCTGGTGGACATAGCCCGCCTTCTCGAACGCCTTGGCGGGGAATTGCTCGTCGGGCGTCTTGGTCTCCTGCAGGCACAGGATATCGGGCGCATGGCGGCCGAGAAAATCGGTGACCATGCCGATGCGCAGTCTGACCGAGTTGATGTTCCAGCTTGTGACGGTGAGTTGCACTGAGGTCGTCCGGCGAGAAGGGTGCCGGAAACTCGTCCGCTGGCGCGCAAAAGGCAAGACGCCCGATCGGGCTCCGGGCCGACGTCAGAGCTTGCGCTGGTAGTCGATCACGAAATTCTTGGCGTCAGGCCGGCGCTGCGTGTCGAGATTGTAGAGCGACACCGTGGTCTCGTAGCCCTGCGGATCGACGACGACCCATTGCCGCAGCACATTCGCCGCCAGATCGAACTTCAGCGCGATCTTGGAGGTTCCGCCCAGCGTCGAGCGATCCTCCAGCCGGAGCGTCAGCACGTCGCCATCGATCGCGGCGCCCGTGATCGTACCCTCGCGGGCCAGATCCATGCGCTCCCGCACCAGGAACTTCAGCGGCGTCTGGCCGAGGGAGTAGATGTCCTGCGTCGCCAGACGCTTGTCGCGCACGGCCACGGAGGTGCCGTCCGCGATCACCTCGATCGTGGCGGGCGGCTCGTATTCGAAGCGCATCTTGCCGGGCCGCTGGATGTAGATGCGCCCCTCCAGCCGCCGGCCGTCGGCAGCATGCTGGATGAAGTTGCCCTGCAGGGTGGTGAAGCTGTTCAGATAGGCGTTCAGCCGCTCGATCGCCTCCTCGCGGGTCGCGGGCGCTGCCGCCCTGGCGCGAGCCGGCGCCGGGGCTCTCGTCGTCTCCGTTGCGGGAACGATGGCTGCGCCGACCGGCGGCGCGGCCGTCGCCTCCGCGACGCGCGGCAGCCCAAGGCCCGGAGGCCGGATGGGTGGCAGCGGCAGGGGACGGCTGGCGGCGGGCCGGGATACCGCAGGCTTCGGCGGCAGGATCTGGAGCGGCTGCGCCAGCAGCGAAGACGGAAGCGCGACGCAGCCGAGCCATATCAGCATCGCAGCCTTGGCCCTGGGGGTCGGGATCAGCGTCATCGGCAGGCCTTGCTCCATTCTGTCGCGCCGGTCCGTGTCGGACCTGTCGACCATCGTGGCGGTGGCGCCTCGCTGGCCGGTCGCGTTTCGACCCCGCGCCCGGACAGATAACGCAAAGTCATGCCGCAGGTTGCCGCGGCCTGATGGCAATTTGAGGACGGGAACGCGCAAGGACAAGGGCTGGCGCCGCCATCAACCCCGCTTTCAATCCTCGTCTTCCCTCGCGCGTCCTGTCTCGACGAGGATTTCGCGTTTGCCGGCGTGGTTGGCGGGGCCGACGATGCCTTCGTTCTCCATCCGCTCCATGATCGAGGCGGCGCGGTTGTAGCCGATCTGGAGACGGCGCTGGATGTAGGAGGTCGAGGCCTTCTTGTCGCGCAGCACCACCGCCACCGCCTGGTCGTAAGGGTCCTCGCTCTCGGCCTGGCCCATGCCGGTCTTGTCGAAGACCGCGCCGTCCTCGCCCTCGGGCGCAGCCTCTTCTTCTTCGCAGGTGACGGCGTCGAGGTATTGCGGCCGGCCTTGCGTCTTGAGATGGGCGACGACCTTCTCGACCTCGGCATCCGAGACGAAGGGGCCGTGGACGCGGGTGATGCGCCCGCCGCCGGCCATGTAGAGCATGTCGCCCTGGCCGAGCAGCTGCTCGGCGCCCATCTCGCCCAGGATCGTGCGCGAGTCGATCTTGCTCGTGACCTGGAAGGAGATGCGCGTCGGGAAGTTCGCCTTGATCGTGCCGGTGATGACGTCGACCGACGGGCGCTGCGTCGCCAGCACGACATGGATGCCCGCGGCACGCGCCATCTGGGCGAGGCGCTGGATCGTGCCCTCGATCTCCTTGCCGGCGACCATCATCAGGTCGGCCATCTCGTCGACGATCACGACGATATAGGGCAAGGGCTCGAGGTCCATGACCTCGTCCTCGTAAACAGCCTCGCCGGAATGGCGGTCGAAGCCGGTCTGGACCGTGCGGGTGATGACCTCGCCCGCCGCCTTCGCCTCGACGACGCGGGCGTTGAAGCCGTCGATGTTGCGCACCGAGAGCTTCGACATCTTCTTGTAGCGCTCCTCCATCTCGCGCACCGCCCATTTGAGCGCGACGACCGCCTTCTTGGGGTCGGTGACGACGGGGGTGAGCAGATGCGGGATGCCGTCATAGACCGACAATTCCAGCATCTTGGGATCGACCATGATCAGCCGGCACTGCTCGGGCTTGAGCCGGTAGAGCAGCGACAGGATCATCGTGTTGATCGCCACCGACTTGCCCGAGCCGGTGGTGCCGGCGACCAGGAGATGGGGCATCTTGGCGAGATCGACGATCACCGGCTCGCCGCCGATGGTCTTGCCCAGCCCCAGAGCGAGCTTGTGCTTGGAGCTCTCGAAATCCTGGCTCGCCAGAAGCTCGCGCAGGAAGACGGTCTCGCGCTTGGCGTTGGGCAGCTCGATGCCGATCGCGTTCTTGCCGGGAATCACCGCCACGCGCGCCGAGATCGCGCTCATCGAACGCGCGATGTCGTCGGCCAGCGAGATCACGCGGGAGGACTTCGTGCCCGGAGCGGGCTCGAGTTCGTAGAGCGTGACGACAGGGCCGGGGCGCACCTGCGTGATCTCGCCACGCACGCCGAAATCCTCGAGCACGCCTTCGAGCAGCGTGGCGTTCTGCTCGAGCGCGTCGGTCGAAATGGCATTCGCCGGCAGCTTGCGGGGCTCGGAGAGATAGGTCAGGGGCGGCAGCTCGAACTCGTCGCGGTCGAGCAGCGAGGGCTGGGCCTCGCGCTGGATGCGCTTGCCGGGCTTTGGCCCCGGCGCCGGCGCGGTGACGCGCGGCGCGTTGAGGTCGCGCAGGTCGAGCGGCTCGTCGTCGTCGAGGTCGAAGGGAACGTCGTCGACGGGTGCCGTCCGTGGCCCGCGCAGCGGCGGCAGCGGGGCCGGGGAGAAGGGCGGAGGGCCGGGACGCGCCGCCGAAGCCGGGCTTGCCCCCTCGCCGAACTGGGGCTCGCGCCGGACGCGGCCGGCGGCCATGTGCTCTGCGCTGGAGCGGGCGACTGCGGGTGAGCCGGCGCCCTCGGTCGCGGTCCTGGGCGGCTGCGGCAGGCGGCGCAGGATCATGCCGCGCAGGGCCATGGCGCCATGGGCGAGCCAGCCGACGAGGATCACGGCAATGCCGGGCTCGTCGTCGCGGCGGTCCTCGCTTTCCGACCAGGATTCGTCGGCCTCGTCCTCGTCGAGGACCGGGTCCTCGTCGCCGACGAAGCCGAAGCCCGCGGCCGCGGTGACGGCGAGAATGGCAATGCCGGCATAGAGGAAGCCGACGAGCCCGCCGACCGCATTGCCGGCGATGCCGGCGAGATTGCGCGTCCCGAACAGAAGGCCGTCGCCGATGACGCCGCCCATGCCGGTGGGCAGGGGCCAGCGCGGTGTCGCCGGAAGGGCGCTGCCGACCGCAGCGGTGGCGGCGACGGCGACGATCCAGAGGCCGAGCTTGAGGGCGCCGCGGTCGAAGATGTGAAAGCGGACCAGTCGCAGCGCCCAGATCAGGGGCGGAAAGAGCAGCGCGATGACGCCGAGCCCGATGAGCTGCATCAGCAGATCGGCGACCATGGCGCCGGGGCGGCCGAGCCAGTTGGCGACGGCGCCGCTGGTGGCGTTGTTGAGGCTGGGATCGTCGACCGACCAGGTCGCCAGCGACAGGGCGACGGCTGCCATCAGCGCGAGCAGAGCGAGGCCGACCATCTCGCTGGCGCGGCGCGACAGGAACTCCCGCACCGGATCGGGCAGGCGGTCCATCAGCGAGGAGGAGCGTCGGATCGTGCGCATGCGGGGTTGGGCCGTCATCCAGGACTGCGGGCCGCGTCGCATCGGCCGTTGCGACCACGTTAGGAAGCCGAGGTTAAGACACGCTTAACCTTGGCGCCGGCGGTGTGGTCGCCGGCCCAGGCCCCTGGACAATCGCCGCCCATGAAAAATCCCCGGCGGTTGCCCGCCGGGGATGGTGTCGAGAAGGCCGGTTCGCCCGACCAGGCGCCTGTTCTCAGGCATGGTAGGCGCGCTCGCCGTGCTCGGCGATGTCGAGGCCCTCGCGCTCCGCATCCGGAGCCACCCGCAGGCCGACGACCACGTCGACGATCTTGAACAGGATCAGCGAGCCGACGCCGCACCAGACGATGGCGATGACGACGGCGACGAACTGCTTCCAGACCTGCGCGCCCATGGCGTAGTCGGCGACGCCGACGCCGCCGAGCGCCGGAGCGACGAAGATGCCGGTGCCGATCGAGCCGATGATGCCGCCGACGCCATGGATGCCGAAGACGTCGAGCGAGTCGTCATAGCCCAGAGCGTTCTTGATCGAGGTGCAGAAGAAGAAGCAGATCACGCCGGAGATGGCGCCCAGCACGATCGCACCCATCGGACCGATCAGGCCGGCGGCCGGCGTCACGGCGACGAGGCCCGCGATGATGCCCGACAGCATGCCCAGCAGCGAAGGCTTGCCCTTGACCATCCACTCGATGAAGAGCCAGCCGAGCGCCGCACCGGCGGTCGCGGTGAAGGTGTTGATCATGGCCAGCGCGGCCGTGCCGGTCGCTTCCAGGTTGGAGCCGGCGTTGAAGCCGAACCAGCCGACCCAGAGCAGAGCGGTCCCGATATAGGTCATCGTCAGCGAGTGCGGCGACATCAGCTCCTTGCCGTAGCCGATGCGCTTGCCGATCAGGAGGCAGCCGACCAGTGCAGCGATGCCGGCATTGATATGAACGACCGTGCCACCGGCGAAGTCGAGTGCACCGAGAGTGAAGAGATAGCCCTCGCTGTGCCAGACCATATGCGCGATCGGGAAATAGACGAAGGTGCTCCAGAGCAGGACGAACAGCAGAATTGCAGAAAACTTCATGCGCTCGACGAAGCCACCGATGATCAGCGCCGGAGTGATCATCGCGAAGGTCATCTGGAAGCAGATGAAGACGTATTCCGGAATAACGACGCCCTTGGTGAAGGTGTCCGAGGTGGAGTCAGGGGCGACTCCCGCCAGGAAGCTCTTCGAGAAGCCACCGATGAAGCTCGTCATCGAACCGCCGCTCGTGAAGGCAAGGCTGTAGCCGTAGACCACCCAGACGATGCACATCAGGGCCGCGGTGGCCGTCACCTGGCTCAGGACGGAGAGCATGTTCTTGCTGCGGGTCAGGCCGCCATAGAACAAGGCCAGGCCGGGCATGACCATCAGCAGGACCAGAATCGTCGACAGCAGCATCCATGTCGTGTCGCCCTTGTTGGGCACTGCGGCTGCGGCGGGCGCTTCGGCCGTCGCCTGCGCGAAAGCAAATCCGGCGCTGGTTGCGGCGAACGCCAATCCAGCCAGCCCGGATCGGAGAGAGGTCTTCAACGTCATCGGGGAACTCCTTGAAGGATCGCGTGTGATCAGAGGGCGTCGCCGTCGGTCTCGCCGGTGCGGATGCGCACGGCCTTCTCGATCGACGACACGAAGATCTTGCCGTCACCGATCTGGCCGGTGCGGGCGGCTGCCGTGATCGCCTCGATCACCTTGCCGACCAACTCGTCGGATACGGCGACCTCGATCTTGATCTTGGGCAGGAAGCTCACGGCGTATTCGGCGCCACGGTAGATCTCGGTATGGCCCTTCTGGCGGCCATAGCCCTTCACCTCGGTCACGGTCAGGCCGTGCACGCCGATGGCGGTGAGCCCGTCGCGCACCTCCTCCAGCTTGAACGGCTTGATGATAGCCATCACGATCTTCATTGTTGGGTTTCCCCGTTCCGCCGCCCGGAAGTCAGCCCCGGCGATCCTGTTGCGCCTCGCGCGCCTGTCATCGCGGCGCGTCGTCGGACGCAATTCAAGGCCCGTGCCAACTGGCGGGTTGGGGTGGGTGAGAGGCGGCACGCATCAGGAATCGCCGCGCGGGAGTGATTCCAGCGCGGGCAACCTGCTCAGAAATCGAGCGGATGATGAATTTGGCGGCGTTTGCCTAAAATGGCGTCAGGCGCGGTCGGGGCGCGGCCGGACCAGGCCCTCCTGCGCGACCGAGGCGACGAGCCGGCCCTGCCGATCGAAGACCAATCCTCGCGAGAAGCCGCGCGCGCCCGAGGCAGAGGGGCTGTCCTGCGCATAGAGCAGCCAGTCATCGGCGCGGAAGGGACGATGGAACCAGAGCGCATGGTCGAGGCTGGCGGCCTGGACCTTCGGGTCGAACACGGTGGTGCCGTGGGCGATCAGGCTCGAATCCAGCAGCATCAGGTCGGAGGCATAGGCGAGCACAGACTGGTGGATCGCCGGATCGTCCGGCAGAGGCTGCATCGCCCGGATCCAGACATGGAAGCGGGGCTCCATCGCCTCGCCGGTCCCGGCATAGCGGCGCAGCTCGACCGGGCGGATCTCGATCGGCCGCTCGCGCTGGTAATAAGCCCGCACGGCCTTGGGCATGTTGGGCAGGATGTCGCGGCTCATCGCATCGCGATCGGGCAGGTCCTCGGGCGGCGGTACGTCGGGCATCGGCATCTGGTGTTCGAAGCCGGGCTCCTCGACCTGGAAGGAGGCGGACATGGCGAAGATCGCCTCGCCCTTCTGGATCGCCAGAACGCGCCGCGTGGTGAAGGAGCGGCCGTCGCGCAGCCGGTCGACCTCGTAGATGATCGGGATTTCGGGATCGCCGCCGAGCAGGAAATAGGCGTGCAGCGAATGCGGCTGGCGACCCTCGACCGTCTTGCAGGCGGCGTAGAGAGATTGCGCGATGACCTGCCCGCCGAAGACGCGCGGCCAGCCGACGCGGGGGCTGCGACCCCGGAACAGATTGCGCTCGAGCGGCTCGAGGTCGAGGATCGACATCAGGGAGTCGCTGATCTGGGACATGGTCGACAGGCTCTGGCGGCGGGCGGGTTGACGGTGCGGCCGGCTTGCGCGCACAGCAGCCACCGGTTCCGCCGCATCAGCACCGACCCGTCCCGGATCGTCAAGGCGGCAGGGTCGCGCGCTCCCGTGGCGATGAGGAGGATGGCGCATGAGCGAGCAGACGGGGCCGGGCGAAGCGATCGTCATCGCCGGCGGCGGCATTGCCGGGCTTTCGCTCGCGCTCGCGCTGAAGCAGGCGCTCGGCGGCAGCTTCGCCATCATCGTCGCCGATCCGGCCTTCGCACGACCGGTACGCCCCGATACGCGTGCCTATGCGGTCGCCGCCGCGGCGCAGGCGATGCTCCAGGCGCTCGGCATCTGGGACAAGATCGCGGGCGGCGCCCAGGCCATGACGGAGATGGTTGTCTCCGACAGCCGCAGCGGCGACGTCGTGCGCCCGGTCTTCCTGACCTTCGACGGCGAGGTCGAGCCGGGTCAGCCCTTCGCCCATATGATCGGCAGCGGGGCGCTGATCGAGGCGCTGACCGCAGCCTGCCGCGAGGCGGGCGTCGTGCTGCGGGGCGAGGGCGTCACGCGCTTCGACAGCGACGATGCGGGTGTCAGCGTCGTGCTCGCGGGAGGAGAAGCGCTGCGGGCGCGGCTCCTCGTCGCCGCCGACGGCGCCCGCTCCAGACTGCGCGAGCAGGCCGGCATCGGCTGGGTCGGCTGGGATTACGGCCAGTCAGGGCTGGTGGCGACGATCGGCCATGAGCGGCCGCATGGCGGGCGGGCGGTCGAGCATTTCCTGCCGTCGGGCCCCTTCGCCATCCTGCCGCTCAGCGATGGCGGGCGGCTCGGCCACCGCTCCTCGATGGTCTGGACCGAGCGCAACGAGAATGTGCCGGCGCTGCTCTCGCTCGACGAGGAGGGCATTCTGGCGGAAATCGAGCGGCGCTTCGGGCTGGAACTTGGCGAGATCGCGCTGGAGAGCCCGGTAAGCGCGCATCCGCTCGGCTTCGGCGTGGCGCGTCGGTTCGTCGGCGAGCGCCTGGCCCTGCTCGGTGACGCCGCCCATCTGATCCACCCCATCGCCGGCCAGGGCCTCAATCTCGGCCTCAAGGACGTCGCAGCTTTGGCGGAGGTGATCGTCGATGCCGCCCGTCTCGGGCTCGATCCGGGCGCGGCCGACGTGCTGGAAGGCTATGAGCGGGCGCGCCGCTTCGACACGGTGGCGATGGGTGCGGTCACGGACGGGCTCAACCGCTTGTTTTCCAACGACGCGACGCCGCTGCGGCTGGCGCGCGATCTGGGCCTGGGGATCGTCGACCGCCTGCCGGGGCTGAAGCGCTTCTTCATCCGCGAGGCGGCGGGTGTCGCCGGCGCGCCGCCGCGCCTGCTCCGCGGCGAGGCGCTCTGACGGGGGTACGTCATGGTCGGGCTCGACCCGACCATCTCTCTCCGGACGAGATCGGCACGAGATTCTCGGGTCTCCGCTGCGCTTCGCCCGAGAATGACGCCGCTCGTCACTCGTCCAGCGGGCGGGCTTCCTCGGGCAGCATGATCGGGATGCCGTCGCGGATCGGGTAGGCCAGCCGGGCCGCGCGGCTGATCAGTTCCTGCTTCGCAGCATTGTACTCCAGCGTCGACTTGGTCAGCGGGCAGACGAGGATTTCCAGCAGCTTGGGGTCGATGCGGGTGGTGGTTTCGGTGACAGACTCGGTCATCGCTGCGCTTTCGGTTGGGCGGGCGCTCAGGCGCTCTTGCGGGGCAGGTCGGCCAGCATGCCGGCAGCGACCATGAGTTTCGGCAGGGACAGGCCGGAGGCGGCGATGGCCTGGACGGTGGTGCGGGTGCGGTCGACGTCGGCCCGGCGCGCCTCCTGCCAGGCGTCGAGGCCCATGCCGCCGGCCGCGATCTCGCGCGTCAGGCCGGCCTGGGCGTCGAACAGCGTTTCGATCGCCCGCTCGCGGGCGAGGCGCTCGTAATCATCCGTCGCCGGCACCGCGGCGGCCGCGGCGGCGAGCGCCGACAGGCCGAAGATCGAATCGACGCCGAAATGAATCGCGGCGACGGAGGCGATGTCGCCGCCGGTCTGCCCGGCGATGTCGACGATCTCCGTCGCCTGGGCGAGCGTCGGCAGGCTGGCGATGCGCGCGGCGAGGTCGGCGGGCACGCCCTCCGTGGTCAGCACGGCGATGCGGGCCTGGCGGGCGTGGGCCTGGACCTCCGGCAGCAGCGTCTCGAGGGTCTCGGCCAGGGCAGCGACACCGGCCCGGTAATGCGAGACCGTCGTCTCGATGGTGCCGGGCCTGGCTGCGCCGCGGCGCAGGAACCAGCCCATGCGGTCGCGCAGCAGGTCCTGGACGGCGCCATAGAGCCCGAGCTGCACCTTGCCGGGGAGTTTTGCGTCGAGTGCGTCGATCGCGCCGTTCAGCGAGATCAGGTCGAAGGCGTCGCGCGCCACGGCATAGGCGGCGGCGATGGCGGGGATTTCGGCATGGGTGAGCGCCGAGAGCACCGGCACCAGCGTCGGCCCGCCGCGGTTGACGATGGCGTTGGCGAGCTGCGTCGCGACGATCTCGCGGCGCAGCTTGTGGCCGGCGATGTCGCCGGCATAGCGCTCGCGCAGGGCCTGCGGGAAATAGCGGACCAGCTCGCTGTTGAGATAGAGGTCGTCGGGAACGTCGGACTCCAGCAGCGCGTCGTGCAGGGCGAGCTTGGCATAGGCCAGCAGCACGGCGAGTTCGGGCCGCGTCAGCGCCTCGCCGCGCTTCTCGCGCTCGGCCAGCGCGGCGTCGCTCGGCAGGTACTCGACGGTGCGGTCGAGCCGGCCCTGCGCTTCCAGCGTCTGCATCAGATAGCGCAGGCCCGGCGTCGCGCCGGTGCCGCGGGCCTCCGTGAGGGAGAGGGCCAGTGTCTGCAGATAGTTGTTGCGCAGGACCAGCTGGCCGACCTCGTCGGTCATCTGCGCCAGCAGCGTGTTGCGGGCCTCTTCCGGCAGGCGGCCGTCCTGCACCGGGCCGGCGAGCGCGATCTTGATGTTGACCTCGACGTCTGAGGTGTTGACGCCGGCGGAGTTGTCGATCGCGTCGGTGTTGAGGCGGATGCCGGCGCGGGCGGCCTCGATGCGGCCGCGCTGGGTGACGCCGAGATTGGCGCCCTCGCCGATGACGCGGGCGCCGACCTCGCCGCCGGTGATGCGGATCGCGTCATTGGCGCGGTCGCCGACCTGCGCGTCGCTCTCGTCGGAGGCGCGGATATAGGTGCCGATGCCGCCGAACCAGAGCAGATCGACCTTCGCCTTCAGGATCGCGGTCATCAGCTCCGGCGGCGAGACCTCGGCCCTGGACAGGCCTAGGAGGGCCTGCACGGCCGGTGAGAGCGGGATGCTCTTGGCCTGGCGGGAGAAGACGCCGCCGCCGGCCGAGATCAGGCTCTTGTCGTAGTCCTGCCAGGAGGAGCGGGGCAGGTCGAACAGGCGCTGGCGCTCGGCCAGCGACCTCGCCGGGTCGGGATCGGGGTCGAGGAAGATGTCGCGGTGGTCGAAGGCGGCGACCAGCTTGATCGCTGGTGAGAGCAGCATGCCATTGCCGAAGACGTCGCCCGACATGTCGCCGACGCCCGCCACGGTGAAGGGCGTCTTCTGGATGTCGATGTCGACCTCGCGGAAATGGCGCTTCACCGCCTCCCAGGCGCCGCGGGCGGTGATGCCCATCTTCTTGTGGTCGTAGCCCTGCGAGCCGCCCGAGGCGAAGGCATCGCCGAGCCAGTGGTGCTTCTCCAGCGACAGCGCGTTGGCGGTGTCGGAGAAGGTCGCGGTGCCCTTGTCGGCGGCGACGACGAGATAGGGGTCGTCCCCGTCATGGCGCACGGTATCGGCCGGCGGAATCACCGTCTCGCCGTCGAGATTGTCGGTCAGTTCGAGCAGGGTGCGCACGAAGATGCGGTAGCTCTCGGTGCCCTCGGCGAACCAGGCGGCCCGGTCCGAGGCCGGCGGCAGATGCTTGGGCACGAAGCCGCCCTTGGCGCCGACGGGCACGATCACGGCATTCTTGACCTGCTGCGCCTTGACGAGGCCGAGCACCTCGGTGCGGAAATCCTGCGGCCGGTCGGACCAGCGCAGGCCGCCGCGGGCGACCTTGCCGAAGCGCAGATGAATGCCCTCGACACGCGGGGAGTAGACGAAGATCTCGTAGAGCGGGCGCGGCAGCGGCAGCGAATCGACCCTGGCGCAGTCGTATTTGATCGAGATCGTGCCGCGCGGCTGCCCGTCGGGGCCGATCTGGAAGAAATTGGTGCGGAGCGCCGCGTCGATCAGGTTGACGAGGCGGCGCAGGATGCGGTCCTCGTCGAGGCTGCTGACGGCGTCGAGCGCCGTCTCGATCGACTGACGGCCGCTCAGCATCTGCGCCTGGCGATCGTCATCGGCGAGTCGGGGATCGAACTTGGCTGCAAACAGCGCGACCAGGCCCGCTGCGATCGCGGGATGGCGGGCCAGCGCATCGGCGACGTAGCCCTGCGCATAGGGGGCTCCGACCTGGCGCAGATAGCGGCCGAGCGCCCGCAGCAGCGAGGCCTCGCGCCAGGCGAGGCCTGCCGCCAGGACGAGCTGATCGAAGCGGTCCGACTCGGCGAGCCCCCGGAACTGCGCCATCATCGCCGCTTCCAGCGCGGGCCCGAGGCGGGCCACATCGATTTCACCGTCGTCGGCGCGCTCCAGCGTCATGTCGTGGAGCCAGACGCGGGTGGAGTCGGCGGCTTCGCCGGCGGCCGGCTGCGGCGTGATGTTGTAGGTCCGCTCGTTGACGACGCGGAAGCCCATGTTCTCCAGCACCGGCACGCGAGCCGAAAGCGAGATCGCCGTACCGCGGGAGAAGACCTTGAGGTTGGCCCGCGTCGCCGGGTCACCCTCGCGGCGGTAGAGATCGACGGCGCGCGCGCGATCGGCCGAGAGCTTCTGCAACAGGTCGATATCGGCCAGCGTCTCGGTGGGCGAGAAGCGGTCGCGATAGGCGGCGCCGAAGGCTTCCGCGTAGCGCTCGGCGAGTGCGCGGGCGGCGGGGCCGGAGCGCTGCGTATCGAGCACGTCCTTCAGCCCGTCGCTCCAGGTCCGCACGATCGCCGTGATGCCGGCTTCCAGCGTGGGCCGGTCGATCTTCGGGGTTTTTCCTTCGTCGCGGCCGATGATGTAGTGGGTGCGGGCGAGCGGCCCCTCCGGATAGGCCGGATAGGCGGCCGAGATCCGGCCCTGATAGACGCGCGCCAGGAACTCGCCGACGCGCCGGCGCACGCGGGTGTCGTAGCGGTCCTTGGGGATGAAGACGAGGATCGAGACGAAGCGGTCGAATTCGTCGACGCGGGCGAGCGCACGGATCCGCGGGCGTTCGGTGAGCTGGAGGATGGCCAGCGCGAAGCTCTCCAGCGTCGCGGCGTCGATCTGAAAGAGTTCGTCGCGCGGATAGGCGTCGAGCACGTTGTAGAGGGCGCGGCCGGAGTAGCTCGCCGGATCGAAGCCGATATTGCGGGCGACGCGCGCGACCTTGAGGCGCAGATAGGGGATGGCGAGCGCGCTGCCGGTATAGGCGTTCGAGGTCAGCAGGCCGACGATGCGCAATTCGCCGTCGAGCCGCCCGTCCGGCGTGAACAGCTTGACGCCGACATAGTCGAGATGGACGCGGCGGTGGACCCGGCTCTTGACGTTCGCCTTGGTGATGATCAGCGCCTGGGGCTTGGCCAGGAAGGCGCGGATCTCCGGCGTGACGGTGACCATCTCGCGATTCTTGCGCAGCACCTTGACCGCGGGATCGCGCAGGATGCCGAGGCCGGAGCCCTCGATCGGATCGGCGGCCGCATCGCCATTGGGAAAGCGGTAGGCGCGGATGCCGAGCAGGGTGAAGTTATCGCCGGCGATCCATTCGAGGAACTGCAGCGCCTCGGTGACCTCGTCCTCCGGCAGCGGCGGCGGGTTGCCGCGATAGGCCTGGATGACCTCGGTGATTCGACCGCGCATCGCCGCCCAGTCTTCGACCGCCAGTCCGACATCGGCGTAGACGCGCTCCAGCCCGGCGCAGAGTCGGTCGCGTGCCTCGGGCGAATCGATCCGCTCGAGGACGATCTGGATCAGGCTTTCGCGGCGCGTGCCTTCGGGAGCGCGGCCAGCCGCCTCGCCGGCCAGCGAGAGGAAGGCGCCGTCGGCGGTGCGGGCGACCGCCAGGATCGGGTGCGAGACGAGACGGGGCTCATAGCCCTGCTCGGCGAGCTCGGACAGCGTCGAATCGAGTAGGAACGGCTTGTTCTCGTTGACCACCTCGAGAATCGTGACCTGTCGCTGCCGGCCCTCACTGTCGAAGGCTTCATCCCGCAGGCGCAGATTGATCGCCTGGGGTGCGCGGGGCGCGAGCAGATGCGCATAGGCCGCGGCCGCGGCCCGGGCCAGCATGTCCGCGGGAAGGGCCTCGAGATCCTCCGCCACGGCGCGGCCATAGAGCAGGCGCGGAAATTCGGGCGGCATTGCTCCGGGATGGTCGGCTGCTGCGCTCTCGATTGCGGAAACGGCGGCAGCCGTCGCATTGGTCACGCGCTTGCCCATGGTCCACCCCTGTTATTTTGTCCCAGCGATGACATAGGCTGGGGCGCCTTTCAATTGCGGCGCAGCGCCGGGCGACGACCGGTGCGACACGACAGGACGTAACCATGGCGGCCAATCATGACAAACCGAAGCCCGGGGAGAGGCCAGTGCCACAGGATGTCGCCCCTCCGGCGATGGCGCTCGATCTGCCGCCGGGGCCGCTCTGCGCCGAGAACCAGGCCTATTTCGACAAGTGCCTCGAAAAGCTCGGCTTCGTGCCGAACGTGCTCGTGGCCTATGCCCATGACGACGCCAAGCTCTCGGCCTTCGCCGCCTTCTACAACGACCTGATGCTGGCCCCGTCCGGGCTGTCGAAGCTGGAGCGCGAGATGATCGCGGTCGCCGTGTCGAGCGTGAACCGCTGCTACTATTGCCTCACGGCCCATGGCGCCGCGGTGCGGCAGCTGTCGCAGGATCCAGTGCTGGGCGAGCTGATGGCGATGAATTACCGCGCGGCCGATCTGTCGGCGCGCCACCGCGCCATGCTCGACTTCGCGGTCAAGCTGACGGAGACACCGCAACTCGTCGGCGAGAGCGATCGGGAAGGTCTGCGGGCGGTCGGGTTCGGCGAGCGGGACATCTGGGACGTCTCGGCGGTGGCCGCCTTCTACAACATGTCGAACCGCATGGCCTCGGCCGTCGACATGCGCCCCAACGCCGAATATCACCGTCAGGCCCGGTAAAAAGGGCGGTCGCGACAAAGAAAAACGGCCGGCGCAAAACGCCAGCCGCTGAGTTGGCCCCGACTGAACTGGCCCGGCCCCGCACGATCCGCGGGGGGCTGGGGGGCTGACAAACCGAAGATCGGCGAAGCCGGGCCGTCGAGGCAACACCGCCATACCAACCAAGCAACAGGGCGCGGGCTTGGCCCCAACGCGGCGAAAATACGGCGACGCTGACGAAGCCGTGATGGCGGAGAGCGCCGCGCCGGCCCGATCCCGCGCTGCAGCCCACGCGCCGCCGATTGCTTGCCAGCGCAGCATCGGGCGGGCATCATCGGATGCTGGGCATCGAGGCCGCTATGGTGCGGCCATCGGGAGGCGCAATGAGCGAAAGCGAGACGCCGCAATCGCAGGCGGCCAGCGGGGTGATCCCCTTCCCCGTCGCAGCGAAGCCCGCGACGGTGACGTTCGACCGCAAGGAGCTGTCCGAACTGCTCAATCTCTACGGCCGCATGGTCGCGGCCGGCGAATGGCGCGACTACGCGATCGATTTCCTCAAGGATCAGGCGCAGTTCTCGGTCTATCGGCGCTCCTCGGAGGTGCCACTCTACCGCATCGTCAAGGATCCGGCGCTGGCGAAGCGACAGGGCGCCTATTCGGTCGTCGCGGCGACGGGGCTGGTGTTGAAGCGCGGCGCGGAGCTGTCGCGCGTGCTGCGGGTTCTCGACAAGAAGCTCAGCGTCGTCGGCTGATTCGGGGCCGGACGGTCAGGCCGGCGGCGGCGTGCGGTCGCCCTCGCCGAGTTCCTTCTGCATCAGCATCTGGTCGAGCCAGCGGCCATGCTTGAAGCCGACCTTCTCGGCCACTCCGATCAGGCGAAAGCCGGCGCGCTCGTGCAGACGCCGGGAGCCGATCGATGCGCCCGTGCCGTCGCCGATGACGGCGATCATCTGGCGGAAGCCGCGGCTCGCGCAGGCCTCCATCAGTGCGTCGAGAAGCGCGCCGCCGGCACCCTCGCCCTGGGCGTCGGGCGCGATGTAGATCGAGTTCTCGACGGTGGCGCGGTAGGCGGGGCGGGGCCGGTAGGCGCTGGCATAGGCATAGCCCAGCACCCGTCCGTCGCGCTCCGCCACGAGATAGGGGTAGCCGCCGGCGCCGATCGCCTCGAATCGTTTCAGCATTTCGGCCTCGTCGGGGGCTTCCAGCTCCCAGGAGGCCGTACCGTGACGAACGGCGTGCCCGTAGATCGCGGCGATGGCGGGGATGTCTGCCGCTGTGGCGGGGCGGATCTCGGGCGCTGTCATGCCGCGATTGTCCCTGCGCGAGCCTAAAAGAAAAGCCCCGGCCGCGAGGCCGGGGCTCGATGTTTTCGCATGCCTGCCCGGTGAGGGCAGGACGGCGGGTCACTCCTGCTTGTTGCCGAACAGCGAGAGCAGCATCTGGAACATGTTGATGAAGTTCAGGTAGAGCGACAGGGCGCCGTTCACCGAGAGCTTCGCGGCCTCCTCCGGGTTCATGTCGGAGTAGAGGTACATGTCCTTCAGGCGCTGGGTATCCCAGGCGGTCAGGCCGGCGAAGACCAGCACGCCGATCGCCGAGACGGCGAAGGACAGGGCGCTGGACTGCAGGAAGATGTTGACCACCGAGGCGATGATCAGTCCGATCAGGCCCATGATCAGGAACGAACCCATCGCCGAGAGCGACTTCTTGGTGGTGTAGCCGTAGAGGCTCAGCGCACCGAAGGTCGCGGCGGTGATGAAGAACACCTTGGTGATCGATTCACCCGTGTAGACCACGAAGATCGACGACAGCGACACTCCCATCACCGCCGCGAAGGCGAAGAACATGGCACGCGCGGACGAGGAGCTCATGCTCTCCGCCTTGAACGAGAAGAACAGGATGAAGGCGAGCGGGGCGAGCATCACGACCCATTTCAGCGGGCTGAGATAGAGCGCCTGGCCGAGCGGAGTCAGCGCCGTGACCTTGCCGGTCGGCGAGACGCCGGCGATCGCCAGCATGGAGATGCCGATCGCGGCGAGGCCGGTGATGGCCAGACCGATCGACATGTTGTTGTAGACGCCGAGCATGAACGAGCGCAGGCCCTGATCCATCTCGACGGCGCTGGTCTGCTGTGCGCGGCCGGCACCCCAGACTGGAGCATTGCGGTCGAAGTTGCTCATGGAGCGAGTTTCCCCTGACGTTGATTCCGGACCGGCGCCGCCTGGGCGGAAGCCGGTCGTCGCGCACAACGGTGGCGATGCCGGGAATATGAGGGGCTTCGCCTGTTCTTACAAGGGGGCACCATGGTTAAACGCCAGCGCCCATAGAAACGCCATGCCCCCTTCATGCAAAATGACAGGGACGTAATGTCTATCGTGAGTCTTTCTCAGCTAGTCATCACAAATTGCGCAGGTGAGAAGCCGGCGCTTTGGACAGTATTTTCAGCGTGCCTGTGAGCCCGAACAGGACGGTGACGCCGACCGCGGCAGTCGCGGCCAGTAACGCGCCGGTCGGGTCACTGACGAATTCGATCTTCATCACTTGCGTCACGACGCCCCAGCCGGCGAGAGCGCCCGCGACAACGCCGAACAGCGCCGAGACGAGGCCGATGGCCGCGTATTCAAGGGCGTACGACGAAAGTATGAAGCGCCGCGTGGCGCCCAGCGTCTTCAGGATCATGGCGTCGTAAAGTCGCGCCCTCTGGCCGGCGGCGAGCGCGCCGCCCAGCACCAGCAGGCTGGCCGCGATGGCGAGCCCGGATGCGCCGCGAATCGCGGTGGCGAGCTGGGCGACGATGGTGTTGACCGCCTCCAGCGCGTCCTTCACCCGCACCGCCGTCACGGTGGGGAATTCGACGGCCAGCCGGCGCAGGAGCGTGGCGTCGGTTCCGGCGGAGGAGGCCGCGGTGTCCACCTCGGGCGTGATCGTGGCGAGGTTGGTGTGCGGCGCCCCGGCGAAGGTGTTGGGCGAGAACAGCATCACGAAATTGATGCCGAGCGAGCGCCATTCGACGGTGCGCAGATTGGCGACGCGGGCCGTGATGTTGCGGCCGAGCACATTGACGGTGAGGCTGTCGCCGATCTTGAGGCCGATGCCGGCGGCGATCTGGGCATCGAAGGACACGAGCGGCTCGCCGCGATAATCGGCCGGCCACCACTCTCCCTGCGCGACGCGCGAACCTTCGGGGATCGCCTGCGCATAGGTGATGCCGCGGTCGCCATCGAGGATCCAGGCGGCCTGTTCGCTCGCCTTGATGTCCTCGGCGCGGACGCCGTTGATCGAGACGATGCGGCCGCGCATCATCGGCACGCGGGTCAGGGTGGCGCCCGGCCGCTCCTGATGCAGCAGCGCGTCGAACCGGCCGGCCTCCGCATTCGGGATGTCGAGGAAGAAGAAGCTCGGCGCCTTCTCGGGCAGGGCCTGCGTCAACTGCCGCGTCAGGCTGGTGTCGATGAAGGCCAGCGCCGAGAGCAGGGCGACGCCCAGTCCGAGCGACAGCACGAGCGACGGGGTGAGCGCGCCGGGGCGGTGGCTGTTGGCCAGCGCCATGCGCAGCGAGGGGTTCTTCGGCCGCGGCAACCTGCGCGCCAGCGCCATCAGCCCCCAGGAGACGCCGCGCAGCAGCAGGAAGATGCCCGTCATCACGGCGATGTAGATCAGCGCGACGCGCCGGTCATAGGCGAAGAGCAGCGCGACGCCGACGAGCCCGGCGACGGCGAGCAGGCAGATGGCGAGATAAATCGCGCGCGGGCGGCGGGCATTGGGCGCGATCTGGTCGCGGAACAGCGCGGAGACCGGGACGTCATGGGCCCGGCCGAGCGGCAGGATGGCGAAGACCAGCGCCGTGAGCAGCCCGTACAGCGCGGCGACGCCGAGTTCGCCGGGCGCCAGTGTCGGTTCGAAGGGAACCGGCAGGACGGAGGTCAGCGCGGCGCCGAGCGCGAACGGGGCGGCGGCGCCCAGAGCCAGGCCGATGGCGGTTCCGAGCGCCGCGACCAGCATCACTTCGGTGAGGTGGATCGCCACGACGCGGCCGCCGGTGGCGCCGACCGCCTTCATGGTGGCGAAGTCGAGCTTCTTGGCCTCGACGAAGCGGCGCACCGCATTGGCGACGCCGACCCCGCCGACCAGCAGGGCGGTCAGGCCGACGAGCGTCAGGAACTGGGTGAAGCGTTCGAGATTGCGCTGGAAGCCGGGATTGGCATTGGCGCGCGAGCGGATCTCCCAGCCGGCATCGCGCTGTTGCGTGCCGGCATCGGCGATCAGGGCCGCGAGATCGGCATCGCTCGAGGCCTGCGGCGGCAAGGCGACGCGGTAGGTCCAGCGCACGAGGCTGCCGGGCTGGAGCAGGCCGGTGGCGCGCAGCGCCTCCTGCGAGATCAGCAACCGCGGGCCGAAGCCGACGCCGGCGGCGATCTTGTCGGGCTCCGAGACGAGATTGGCGCGAAGCTGCACGCGCGCCGAGCCGACCAGGACGGTGTCGCCCGGCTTCAGATCGAGCCGGCCGAACAGGACGGGGTCGGCGACTGCGCCGAAGACGCCGTCTTTCACCGCCAGCAGCTCCGCGATGGGCGCATTCGGCTCGGCGACGAGTTCGCCGATGCCGGGATAGCCTGCATCCACGGCCTTGATCTCGACGAGGGCCGCGCCCTTGTCGCCGGCATTGGCCATGCCGCGCATGGTGGCGATGGTCGAGACCGTTCCGCGACCGGTGAGGAAGGCCAGTTCCTGCGGCGTCGCCTCGCGGTGGATCAGCCCGAAGGCGGCGTCGCCGCCGAGGATGCGCCGGCCCTCGCGGGAGAGGCCCTCGGTCAGGCCGCGCGAGGCCGAGGCGACGGCGGCGATCGTCATCACGCCCAGCGCGAGGCAGGCGATGAAGACGCCGAAGCCGCGAAAGCCGCCGCGCAGGTCGCGCCAGGCGAGGCGCAGTGCCAATGCGATCAGCGGGGCGCCGGCCGGGGAGGCGGGAAGCGGTTTGACGGTGCCGTGCATCTCAGAGCGCCGCCACATCCGCAGCGGCCGGGGCGGGGCCGGTCGCCTCGATCCGGCCGGCGCGCAGCCGCACCGTACGGTCGCAGAGCGCGGCCAGCGAGAGGTCGTGCGTGACGAGCACCAGCGTCGCGCCGCGCTCGCGCCGCAGGGCGAAGATCAGATCGACGATCGAGCGGCCGGTGCTCTCGTCGAGATTGCCTGTCGGCTCGTCGGCGACGAGAATGGCGGGGTCCGGCGCGACGGCCCGCGCGATGGCGACGCGCTGCTGCTCGCCGCCCGACAGCTGAGCCGGGTAATGGTGCATGCGGTCGCCGAGGCCGACATTGCGCAGCTCGGCCTCGGCCCGGGCGAAGGCGTCGCCGACGCCGGCGAGCTCCAGCGGCAAAGCGACGTTCTCGCGCGCCGTCATGGTCGGGACGAGGTGGAAGGACTGGAAGACGATGCCGATATGGCGACCGCGGAAGACGGCGAGCCCGTCCTCGTCGAGGGCGCCGAGATCCTGGCCGGCGACCTTGACCATGCCGCTGTCGGGCCGTTCCAGACCCGCCATCGTCATCAGCAGGGTCGACTTGCCGGAGCCGGAGGGGCCGACGAGCCCGGTCGCCTGGCCGGAGGCCAGCGACAAAGAAACACCCTTGAGGATATGGACGCGGGCGGCCGCACGCCCCAAACTAAGCTCGACATCCCGCAATTCGATCGCCGGCTGATCCGTCGGTGGGACGCGCGTATCGCTCATCATCCAATGATCCTGACTTCGATATCCATCAGCGACCCTGCTCGCAGCCAAACGCGGCCCGAGCAGGGCAAGCCGTCATGTCGTGCCCCAGAGCCGCGATATGGGCGCCGTCTCGCGCTTATCCAATCTCTCTGCGCCGCTTTTCTGCTCTGTCTCTCCCTGCTGCCGGTCGCGACCATGGCCCAGACTCCGCCCCCGAGCCCCGGTTCCGCCGCGGCGCGTACGCTCAAACTGGTCGCTCTCGGCGACAGTCTGACCGCCGGCTACAATCTGCCGGCCAGTGCAGCGTTTCCGCCGGTGCTGGAGAAGGCGCTGCGCGAGAAGGGCCTTTCTGTCGAGATCGTGAACGCCGGCGTCTCCGGCGACACCGTCCAGGGCGGGCTCGATCGGGTCGACTGGTCGGTGCCGGACGGCACGGATGGCGTCATCCTCGAGCTCGGCGCCAACGACGCGCTGCGCGGGCTCGATCCGGCGACGACGCGCAAGGGCCTGGAAGCGATCATCACCCGGCTGAAGGCGCGGGGCATCCCGGTGCTGCTCGCCGGCATGTATGCCCCGCGCAATCTCGGCACGGAGTATGCAGCGCGCTTCGACAGCATCTATCCCGAGCTTGCAAAGGCCCACGGGCTGGTGCTCTACCCCTTCTTCCTGGAGGGCATCGCGGGCGACCGTGCGCTCAACCAGCCCGATCTGCTCCACCCCACGGCCGAGGGCGTCCGCGTCATCGTTCGCAACATCCTGCCGACGGTCGAGCGCTTCCTCGCGACGCTGCCGGCCAAGTCCTGATCCGCGCGGGCCTTCGCGCCCGCCCGACCGCCTTCCCCCATCTGCTCGACGCGCGTCCTTCGCCCGCCGCTTCCGGAGTTGCTTCGCCATGGAATATCGCCGTCTCGGCCGCACCGATCTCGAGGTCTCGGTGATCTGCCTGGGAACCATGACCTATGGCGAGCAGAACACCGAGGCCGAGGGCCATGCGCAGATGGATTACGCGCTCGACCAGGGCGTGAACTTCTTCGACACGGCGGAGCTCTACTCGATCCCGCCCAAGGCGGAGACGCAAGGCTCGACGGAGCGGATCCTCGGCAGCTGGTTCAAGGCGCGCGGCAACCGCGACAAGGTGATCCTCGCCTCCAAGGTCTGCGGGCGCGGCGCCAACACCTGGTTCCGCGACGACAAGAGCCCGACGCGCGTCACGCGCAAGCAGATCCGCGAGGCGGTCGAGAAGAGCCTGAAGCGGCTGCAGACGGACTATATCGACCTCTACCAGATCCATTTCCCCGAGCGGCCGATGCCCTGGGGCTCGAACCCGACGCGGTTCTCGAAGGCCGCCTTCGAGCGTCCGGCGGACGAGACGCCGATCGCCGAGCAGCTCGACGCCTTCGCGGAGATCGTGAAGGAGGGCAAGATCCGCCATCTCGGCCTCTCCAATGAGAGCGCCTGGGGCACGATGAGTTTCGTGCGCGATGCCGAGACCCGCGGCCGGCCGCGCGTGCAGTCGATCCAGAATTCCTACAACCTGCTCAACCGCACCTTCGAGACGGCGCTGGCCGAAATCGCGATTCGCGAGGATGTCGGGCTGCTCGCCTATTCCCCGCTCGGCCAGGGCTTCCTGACCGGCAAATATCTCGACGGTGCCCGGCCGGCCGGTGCGCGCACGACGCTGTTCGACCGCGGCCAGCGCTACCAGACGCCGGGCGCCGAGGAGGCGATCAAGCGCTATATGGCGCTGGCGCGGGACCATGGGCTCGACCCGGCGCAGATGGCGCTGGCTTTCGTGAACTCCCGCGCCTTCGTCACCGCCAACATCATCGGCGCGACCTCGATGGAACAGCTCAAGACCGATATCGCCTCGATCGCGGTCACGCTGTCGCCGGAGGTCGAGGCCGGGATCGACGCGATCCACCAGCTCGTCGGCAATCCCTGCCCCTGACCGGGCTCGATCGAGGCGCTGCCCGACGGGGCAGCGCCTGCCCGGCATTTCGTCTCGCCAGAGTCACAAAAAACTGGCACTGATTCGGACATGCCGAGGCTGTTCACAGCGCTTGAGATTCCCGCCGAAGTCGCTTCGGCCCTGACGCCGCATCGGGGCGGGCTGTCCGGGGCGCGCTGGATCGATCCGGCCGACTACCACATCACGCTGCGCTTCCTGGGCGATGTCGACCGGCGCACCGCCAATGATGTCGATGCCTTCCTCGGCGATATCCAGTCCTATCCCTTCGAGGTCACGCTCGACGCGCTGGGCACCTTCGGCGGCGACAAGCCGCGCGCGGTCTATGCGCGGGTCCAGCCGACGCCGCGGCTGACGGAACTCCAGGCCGATCTCGAGCGGCTGATGCGCCGTCTCGGCCTGCCGGCGGAGGGCCGCAAATTCGTGCCGCATGTCACGCTGGCGCGGCTGCGCGACACCTCCCCGCTCGACGTCGCGCATTTCCTCAGCCTGCACCCGATCGTGCGGCCGATCAGTTTCACGGCGCGGCGGCTGGCCCTGATGTCGTCGCGCGATTCGGTCGGCGGCGGACCTTATGTGCTGGAGGCGGCCTATCCGCTCGGCCCGTCCTATCCGAACCGGCCGATGCGGGGCGACCATCAGCGGAGATGACCATGCCCAAGCGCCTCGGTCCCGATGCCCTGCAGGAGGCGCTAACGACGCTGACGGGGTGGAAACTCGTCGAAGGGCGGGAAGCCATGACCAAGCGCTATGTCTTCCGCGATTTCAGCGAAGCCTTCGGCTGGATGACGCGGGTCGCGCTGCTGGCCGAGGCGATGGGTCACCATCCCGAGTGGTTCAACGTCTACCGCACCGTGGAGGTGACGCTGGCGACGCATGATGCGGGCGGGCTGACGGAACTCGACGTCCGCCTCGCCCATGCGATGGATGCGCTGCGCCAGTAGCTTCGGGCGCTATTCACGCCAGCCGCAGGCCCGCAGCGCGGCCAGCATATGGGGCGGCGGCGGGGCCTCGACCCGGATCGGCGGCTTCTTGCGATAGAGCGGCACGGCGACGGAGCGGGCGTGAAGCTGCAGGCCCGGCCCGCCCTCGCGCGGGGCCTCGCCATAGATCTCGTCGCCCAGCATCGGCCAGCCCGATTCCGCGCAATGGACGCGCAGCTGGTGGGTGCGGCCCGTCAGCGGCTCGAGCTCGAGCCAGGCGAGCGGGCCGGCTTCGCCCTGTCCGCGCCCCATCACCCGGTAACGCGTCTGCGAGGGCAGGCCGTCGGGATCCACCTTCATCCACCAGCCGCGATCGGGTGCCCGCTTGGCCAGCGGCAGATCGATCAGCCCGGACTCGGCGGCCGGACTACCCTGAACGATCGCCCAGTAGCTCTTGGCGATCCCGCCATCGCGGAACATCTGGTTGAGCTCGGCCATGGCGCGGGGATGGCGGCCGAGGATCAGGCAGCCCGAGGTGTCCTTGTCGAGCCGGTGCGCGGCTTCGGGCCGGCGCGGCAGGCCGAAGCGCAGCGCGTCGAGATGGTCGGTCAGGACGGGGATGACCCGGCGCTTCGCCTGGGGGCCGCGATGCGAGGGCAGGCCGGCCGGCTTGTCGATGACCAGCATCATCGCGTCGCGGTAGAGCAGCGGAAAGGGCAGCGGCGGCTCGTCGCGCGGCGATTCGGGATGGTGCGCGCCCGGGCCCGCTTGCGAAATTTCTGGTCGGTCGGGCGTGGTCATGGCATTGCGCTAGCGAAGGCCATCCTGTCGCGCAAGCACGAGCCGCTGCGCGACAAGGCCACGGGAAGAATGATGAGCGAGAACGAACCGAAGAAGCGCGGCTTCTTTTCCAGGCTGTTCGGCAGCGAGCCGGAACCGGCCGCGTCCCCCCCGACGCCGGATGCGGCGCCGCCGGAGGCTCCGCTCGCGGAGGCGGCGATCGCGCCCGAGCTGCTGACCGGCGAGGCCGCGCCGCTGCCGATCGCGATGCCGGAGCCGGCTCCCGTCCAGGCCGCGCCCGTCCCGAGCGCCCCGGTTCCCGCGCCAATGGTTGCGCCCGAGCCGAAGCGGAGCTGGTGGCGGCGCCTGACCGAGGGGCTGTCGCGGACGTCCTCGGCGCTGACGACCGGCATCACCGACCTCTTCACCAAGCGCAAGCTCGATGCCGGCACGCTGGAAGACCTCGAGGACATCCTGATCCAGGCCGATCTGGGGCTGGCCACCGCCGCCCGCGTCGCCAGGGCCGTCGGCGAGGGGCGCTACGACCGGCAGATCGAGCCCTCCGAGGTCAAGGCCATCCTGGCGCGCGAGGTCGAGGCGATCCTGTCGCCGGTCGCCCAGCCGCTGGTCATCGACGCCACGAAAAAGCCGTTCGTGATCCTGATGGTCGGCGTCAACGGCTCCGGCAAGACGACGACGATCGGCAAGCTGGCGGCGAAGTTCCGGGCGGAGGGCCGGTCGGTCATGCTGGCGGCGGGGGACACCTTCCGCGCGGCGGCGATCGAGCAGCTCAAGGTCTGGGGCGAGCGCACGGGGGCGGAGGTCGTCTCCGGCAACCAGGGGGCGGACGCCTCGGGGCTCGCCTTCGAGGCGCTGCAGAAGGCGAAGGCCGCCGGCACCGACGTGCTGCTGGTCGACACGGCCGGGCGGCTGCAGAACAAGACGGGGCTGATGGACGAACTCGCCAAGGTGGTCCGCGTCATCCGCAAGCTCGATCCGGAGGCTCCCCATGCAGCGCTGCTCGTGCTCGACGCCACCGTCGGCCAGAACGCGCTCAGCCAGGTCGAGGCCTTCGGCGACACGGCCGGGGTGACCGGGCTGGTGATGACCAAGCTCGACGGCACGGCGCGCGGCGGCATCCTGGTGGCGCTGGCGGCGAAATTCGGCCTGCCCGTGCATTTCATCGGCGTCGGCGAGGGTGTCGAGGATCTGGAGCCGTTCTCGGCGCGCGATTTCGCCCGCGCGGTGTCGGGGCTGGACGAAGCGGCGTGACAGCCCGCGGCATGACGCCGCCGGCGCAGACAGGCAGGACGAGATGAGCGACAGCATGGCGCAGCCCCCCGCGGCGAAGGGCAGGCCGATCAACCCTCTGCTCAAGCTGGCGCTGGAATTCGGGCCGCTCGCGATCTTCTTCTTCGCCAATTCCTATGGCGACCGGCTGTTCGGCGTGGCCTCCGACCGGCGCATCTTCGTCGCCACCGGCATCTTCATCGTCGCCTCGCTGGTGGCACTGGCGGCGTCGCGCATCCTGATGGGCTATCTGCCGCGGATGGCGATCGTGAACGCGGTCGTAGTCACCGTCTTCGGCGGGCTGACCATCGCGCTGGACGACGCCTTCTTCATCAAGGTCAAGCCGACCATCGTGAACGCGCTGTTCGGCTGCGTGCTGCTGGGCGGGCTGTATTTCGGCCGCTCGCTTCTGGCGCTGGTGCTGGAATCGGTGATGCAGCTCGACGAGGAGGGCTGGCGCAAGCTGACATTGCGCTGGGGGCTGTTCTTCTTCGTTCTGGCGGCGCTGAACGAGATCGTCTGGCGCACGCAGACCCAGGATTTCTGGGTCGCCTTCAAGGTCTGGGGCGTGATGCCGCTGACCATGGTCTTCGCGCTCGCCCAGACGCCGCTGATCCTGAAGCACGAGATCAAGGCGGCGAAGGCGGGCGAGTAGTCGCCTCGGCGGTCACCCTTGCCATATGGCTCTGAAGCTATCATCTCTAGCCAAATGGCGGAGGATGGATGATGGCGCTGCTGGAGATTGACACCACGACCCGCGGCTTCGCGCCGGAACCGATCACGGACGACGAGGCGGCCGCGATGTTTCGGGCCGCCGTCAACCTGTTCCGGCACTGGCGGCTGACGGACGAGCAGGCCGCCACGCTGCTCGACATGCCGGCGCGCAGCTATGGCCGCTGGAAGGCCGGGCAGATCGGCCGCAGCTCGCGCGACGGCAAGGCCAGGCTCTCGAACCTGATGGGCATCCACAAGGCGCTGCGGATCATCTTCCGCGAGCCCCAGCGCGGCTATGACTGGATCCATGCCTCGAACACGGTCTTTGCCGGGCGCTCGGGGCTGCAGGTGATGCTCGGTGGCGAACTCACCGACCTGATGCGGGTGCGGCGCTATCTCGACGACGAGCGGGGCGGCTGGTGATCGACGCCGGCGGCCTGCCGGTCGCGGAGGTCCACTGGCGCGGGGCGGTGCGGATCATCCGCAGCCTCTTCCCGCCGATCGACCTGTTCGAGGATATCGCCGACCCGGCCGACTGGCCGCTGCTGCTCTCCGCCGAGCAGAAGACCAATCCGCGCCTGATGGAAACGATCGGCCAGCTCGATCTCGTGCCGCCCGAGCGACGGGTGGCGGGGCCGGGCGCGACCTGGCTGATGGCGCCCTTCACCCATGTCAGCCCGGACCGCCCGAGCCGCTTCTCGTCGGGTGCCTTCGGCGTGCTCTATGCCGGGGAGAGCTTCGAGACGGCGCTGTTCGAGACGGTGCACCACCATGCCCGCTTCATGGCGGCGACGCGCCAGCCGCCGGGCTGGACCTCGCAGTTTCGCGAAATCCGGCTCGATGTCGCCGCGCGGCTGCATGATCTGCGGGGGGCTGAGCCTGAGCTCGCGGCGGTCCTGAAGCCGGATGACTATGCCGCCAGCCAGGCGGTGGGGGCGGCGCTGCGCGGGGCGGGCTCGGAGGGCGTGGTCTATCCGAGCGTCCGGCGTGCGGGCGGGCAATGCGCCGGGTTGTTCTATCCGGATCGCGCCTCGCCGCCGGTGCAGGGCCGCCATCTCGACTATCACTGGAACGGCGAGCGCGTGGACCTTTATCGGGATCTCAGTGCCGGCAGGATCTACCGGATCGTACAGGCGTAGCGGCTTCGGCGATCACATCCCGCTGTTGCGCATCTGGGTGACCTTGTAGGGCTCGCCCTTGGCATCATACGTCGTCCATTCCCCGACCTGATGGCCCTTTTGGAAATGGCCTGAGCGAAGTTTGGTCCCATCCTTGCGGAACCACTCCCAGTAGCCGGTCGGGACATCGTCGATGGTCTGGCCCTTTGCCCAGAGGCTGCCGTCCTTGTGGAGCTTTTCGAACGGGATCGCGTCGGCCACTGCGGATCCTCCTACTTCGCTGCCATCCTCAGCGCGCCGTCGAGGCGGATCGCGCTGCCGTTGAGCATGTCGTTCTCGATGATGCTCTTCACCAGCGCGGCATATTCCGCCGGTTTCCCCAGCCGCGAGGGATGCGGGACGGAGACGGCGAGCGAGGCGCGGGCCTCCTCCGGCAGGCCGTCGAACATCGGTGTCTCGAACAGGCCGGGCATGATCGTCATGACGCGGATGCCGGAGGCGGCGAGTTCGCGCGCGATCGGCAGCGTCATGCCGGCGACACCGGCTTTCGAGGCAGCATAGGCGGCCTGGCCGATCTGGCCGTCCTCGGCGGCGATGGAGGCGGTGCAGACGAAGACCCCGCGGCCACCATCGGCCGTAACCGGGTCGAGCCCGGCGAGGGCCGCCGCCGATTTCGCGAGCATCCGGAAGGTACCGGTCAGGTTGATGGCGAGCGCCTTCTCGAACAGGGCCGTGTCATGGGCGATGAGTTCGCCGGTCTCGCGCTTTTTCGAGACGATGCGGCGCCCGGGCGCGATGCCGGCGCAGTTGACGAGGATCCGCGCCACCCCCTGAGCGGCCCGCGCTTTGGCGAGCGCCTCGTCAACCGAGGCCTCGCTGGTGACGTCGCAGGAGACGAAGAGGCCGCCGATCTCGGCCGCGACCTTTCCACCGCGTTCTGCGTTGAGGTCGAAAAGCGCCACTTTGGCGCCCTGCGCGGCCAGCATGCGCGACGTGGCCTCGCCGAGGCCCGAGGCACCACCGGTGACGATCGCGGCGACGGAGGGATCGATCTGCATGGCGTGTTCCCGGATCTGATGCGACGGTTCCAGCGTTAATCGCCGAGGCGACATCCTCCAAGGCGGTTTCTTTGCACCGCCCGCTGGGCAGACCTCTTGCAGCCGGCTGCGACGGGGCCACATCTTTCGACATGGCAGGACCCGCCGCGCAGCGGCATGATGGGGTTCTGCAAGCGCCCTGAGGAGGGGCCCGATGACCGACGGTTTCACCTCCCGCTTCTCCCCTGAGGAAATGGCGGAGATCCGCAAGAGCCTGCGTGACGAGGCCCGCTTCGACGCGGAGTTCCTCGGCCGGCTGAAGCGCGTCGCCCGGCGCATCCCCTTCGCGGAGGATCTGCTGGCGGCCTGGATCTGCGCCCGCGACCCGGCGACGCCGCGGCGCGTGCGGATGACGCTGCTGGCGGCGCTCGGCTATTTCGTGCTGCCGCTCGATGCCTTGCCCGACATCATGCCGCTGCTCGGCTTCACCGACGATGCGGCGGTGATCGCGGCGGCGCTGGCGGCGGTCGCGAGTTCGATCACGCCTGCGCATCGCGAGAAGGCGAAGCAGGCGATGGCGGAGCTTTGAGGCTGCGTCACAGCGTCAGGACGATCTTGCCTTGGGCCCTGCGGTCGCCGATCAGCGCATAGGCCTCCGTCCAGCGCTCGAGCGGGATCTCGGCATGGACATGGGCGCGGATTCGGCCCTCCGCGACCCAGCCCAGCAGCCGCTCCATATTGGCGCGCTGGGCGCCCGGCTCGCGCCTGACGAAATCGCCCCAGAAGACACCGCGCAGGTCGCAGCCCTTCAGCAGCAGCAGGTTGAGGGGGATTTTCGGAATACCGCCGCCGGCGAAGCCGACGACGAGATAGCGCCCCTCCCAGCCCATCGAGCGCAGCGCCGGCTCGGCGAGATCGCCGCCGACGGTGTCGTAGAGCACGTCGACGCCGCGGCCTTCGGTGAGGCGGCGCAGGTCGGCGCGCAGATCCTCGCGGCCGTAGTCGATGCCCTCACTGGCACCATGCCGGCGCGCCAGGGCGAGCTTGTCCTCGGAGGAGGCGCAGGCGATGACGCGGGCTCCGAGCAGCGCGCCGATCTCGACGGCAGCCAGCCCCGCCCCGCCGGCCGCGCCGAGCACCGCCAGCGTCTCCCCGGGCTTCAGCCCCGCACGCTGGATCAGCCCGTGCAGGGCCGTGCCATAGGTGACGAAGAGCCCCGCCGCCTGTGCATCAGAGAGGCCGTCGGGAATGGGAATGACGTTTTCGGCCGGGACGACGACACGCTCGCGGGCTGCCCCGTAGCCGAGCCAGGCGGCGACCCGGTCGCCCACCCGCCAGCCGGAGACGCCCTCGCCCAGCGCGACGACCGTGCCGGCGCATTCCGCGCTCGGCGAGAACGGCAGCGCGGGCTTGGTCTGATAGCGGTTCTCGATGATCAGCGTGTCGAAGAAGTTGAGCGCTGCCGCCTTGACGGAAATGGCGATCTCGCCGGGTCCGGGCTGAGGCTCGGGAATGTCGCGGATCACCAGCGTCTCGGCCGGGCCGTGGCTTTCACAGAGCAACGCCTTCATCGTCTCCCCCTTCGGCGGCAGCGCATCTCCCGCGCGTCCCGAGCCGACTGTGCCACGGCGGGCGCGTCTCCGAAACGCTGACAGCGTCGCGTCGCCATTCGCATTTTCGCCAGGATCGTGGCACTCTATCCGCCTGCCCAGCCATCGCGCCCGTCAACGGGTGGTAAAGGCAGTGTTAAGATTTTTAATGATTGATGGCGGCCATGATCAGTTCGTTTTTCCGTTCCGGCGTTCCCGCCTCGCGCCGTGTCCTCCTCCTGCCGACGCTGCTCGCGGGCTGCCTCGGTGCCGCGCTCCTCGCCCCGGCCGCCCAGGCCCAGCAGCAGCGCGGCCGCCCTGCGGCAGCCGCGGCTGCGCCCGCCGCCGCCGGCCAGGGCCAGGCGATGCTGCTGGAGACGGCCGGCAAGTGGCAGGCCTTCTCGTCGCAGCAGGGCCGTTCCAAGGTCTGCTACGCCCTGTCGAAGGCCGAAAGCCGCATGCCGGCCAACCTCAAGGATGTCGAGGGCCTGCTCTTCGTCGCCACGCGCCCGGCCGAGGGCGTGCGCAACGAGATCAGCTTCGTGATGAATTTCGACCTCAAGGAAGATGTCGAGCATCAGGCGATCATCGGTTCCGAGCGTTTCGCGCTGGTCGCCAAGGGCAAGAACATGTGGCTGAAGAATCCAGCCGAGGAGCCGCGCATGCTCGATTCGCTGCGCAAGGGTGCCGGGCTCGAGGTGAAGGGCACGTCGAAGCGCGGCAATCCGACCTCCGACAAGTATTCGCTCGCCGGCATGAGCCAGACGGTGAAACGCGCCGAAGACGCCTGCAAATAGGCCGGCGATTTCTCTGGCGAGCGTTCTCGTGCTATGAGCGCGCCTCAATGCGGGCGCGACCGCCCGCCCCGAGCCAGAGTTCCGATGACCGTTTCCGTTCTAGAGCCCGCCGCGCCAGCGGCCGAACCCGTTTTGCAGAGGCCCTCGCTGGTCGGGCGCACGCGCGCCGGGCTGGCCGCGGCGCTGGCCGAGATCGGTATCCCCGAGAAGGAGCGGCGCATGCGCGTCGGCCAGCTCTGGAACTGGATCTATCATTACGGCGTGCGCGACTTCGCGGAGATGACGACGATCGGCAAGGGGCTGCGCGGCGCGCTCGCCGAGCGCTTCACGCTCGACCTGCCCGAGGTCACCGCCGAGCAGATCTCGACGGACGGCACCCGCAAATGGCTGATCCGGATGGCGCCGACCGGCCCGCGCGACCGCGGCGCCGAGATCGAATGCGTCTACATCCCCGAGGTCGACCGCGGCACGCTCTGCGTTTCCAGCCAGGTCGGCTGCACGCTGACCTGCACCTTCTGCCACACCGGCACGCAGCGCCTGGTCCGCAACCTGACCACCGAGGAGATCGTGGCGCAGTTGATGGTGGCGCGCGACCGGCTCGGCGATTTCCCGAACCGCAGCGCGCCGGGCGGCGCCTTCGTGCCCAAGGATGGCGGGCGCTTCGTCTCCAACATCGTCTTCATGGGCATGGGCGAGCCGCTCTACAATTTCGACGGCGTGCGCGATGCCATCGACGTCATCTCCGACAATGAGGGGCTGTCGCTGGGTCGCCGCCGCATCACCGTCTCGACCTCGGGCGTCGTGCCCCAGATCGGCCCGCTCGGCGACCAGATGGGCACGATGCTGGCGATCTCGCTGCATGCAGTCCGCGACGACCTGCGCAACGAACTCGTGCCGCTGAACAGGAAATACCCCATCGCGGATCTGCTCGAGGCCTGCCGGACCTATCCGGGCGTCTCGAACGCGAAACGCATCACGTTTGAGTATGTCATGCTCAAGGGCGTCAACGACAGCGACGCCGAGGCGCGGGAGTTGGTGCGGCTGCTCAAGGGCATTCCCGCCAAGATCAATCTGATCCCGTTCAATCCCTGGCCCGGCACGAAATACGAGTGCTCGGACTGGGACCGGATCGAGCGTTTCTCCGAGATCGTGTTCCGCGCCGGCTATGCCTCGCCGGTGCGCACGCCGCGCGGTCGCGACATCCTCGCCGCCTGCGGGCAGCTCAAGAGCGAGACCGAGAAGCTCTCCGCCCGGGCCCGGCTGATGCTGGACCAGGACGAGGCGGTCGCGGCGACCGCCGGCTGATCCGATGCTGCGCTGGCTCCTGCTGATTCCGTTCGCGCTGGTGATGGCGATGGCCGCCGGACTGCTGGCGATGATGATGGCGAGCGTCGTTTCGCCGGGTCTCGCGCTGCTGATCGGCGGCGGCTTCGAGCGCCTGCTCGACGCGCTGTTCGGGCTGGCTGACATGGGGATCGATCCGGGACCGACCGCCGAGGCCGCCTTCGTGCTGCTCGGCCGGCTGGGCTTCGCGATCATCGTCGCGCCGGTGGTTTTGGTCGCGGTCGGCTGCGAGCTGTTCTCGCTGCGCAGCGGCCTGATCCAGAGCGGGCTGACCGGCGTGCTCGCGGCGCTGCTGCCGCTGGGCATGCTCGGCCTGGCGCGCGCGCCGACGGGAGCGGAGGTGCAGGTGCTCGGCGGGCTCGTGCTGATCGGCGCCGCGACGGGCTTCGTCTACTGGCTGATCGCCGGGCGCAGCGCGGGCGGCGAGCGGCGCGAACCGGTCTGACCGGCAGGGTTGGACCCGGTCTGGCCGGGTATGACCAGGTACTACCACTCCGCTAGCATGCTGTTTTTTCAGCGAGATCGCCCGGTCTTGCCGAATCTCAGCTTGGCTGCGCCCAGCATGACGTGCGGTTCCGGCAGCGCAGCCCCTCGCTAATCCCCGATCGCGACACCCTCCCGGCGCCCATCCGCTCCGCCGACGAAGCCTTCCGGCGTCTTGACGATGGCCTGGATGCCCGAGGTCATCTCGAGCAGACGGATTTCGTGGCCCTTCGCCTCCAGCGCCGCCTTCCAGGCTTCGGCCTCGGTGCCTTTTTCCAGCTCGGTCGGGCCGTTGCGGCTGCCGAAATTGCCGAGGTCGACGGCGGCCTGCGGGTCCATCCTCCAGTCGAGCAGGGCGACCAGCGTCCTGGCGACATAGCCGATGATCTGGCTGCCGCCGGGCGAGCCGACGACGGCATAGAGCCGGCCGAAGGCGTCGAAGACCAGCGTTGGCGCCATCGAGGAGCGCGGGCGCTTGCCCGGCTCGACGCGGTTGGCGACCGGCTTGCCGTCCTCCTCCGGCACAAAGGAGAAATCGGTGAGCTCGTTGTTGAGCAGGAACCCGCCCGCCGTCATCAGCCGCGCGCCGAAACCGTCTTCAATGGTGGTGGTCATCGAAACGGCGTTGCCATCGCCGTCGATGACCGAGATGTGGCTGGTGCCGTTCTCGATGCCCTCCGAGGGGGCTAGCAGCCCCGCCCGCTTGTTGGGCGGCTCGCCGGCCTTGGCGCGGCCCATCGAGCGTTCGGGGCTGATCAGCCCGGCGCGCGAGCGGATATAGTCGCGGTCGATGAGACCGGGTAGCGGGATGCCGACGAAGGCGGGATCGGCGAGATAGAGGTTGCGGTCGGCGAAGGCGAGGCGGCCGGCCTCCGAAAACCAGTGGGCGGCGTCTGCGCCGTGACCCATCCGTGGGAGATCGCGGGTTTCGAGAATGCCGAGCATCTGCTGCACGGCAACCGCGCCCGAGCTGGGCGGGCCCATGCCGCAGATCCGCCAGACGCGGTAGGCGCCGCAGACGGGCTCGCGCTCCTCGACGCGATAGCCGGCGAGATCGGCCACCGTCATATCGCCGGGATTGGTCGCGTGGCCGGTGACGGTGGCGACGATGTCGCGCGCGATCTCGCCCTCGTAGAAGGCGCCCGCTCCGCGTTCGGCCAGCGCGCGCAGCGTCGCGGCGAAGGCCGGGTTGCGCAGGATCGTGCCGACCGCCTTTGCCTTGCCGTCGGCCTCGTAGAAATAGGCGGCGGCGCGGGCGTCCTTCGCCAGGTTCTTTTCGCCGGACAGAAGACCGTTCAGGCGCGGCGAGATGGCAAAGCCGTCCTCCGCCAGCCTGATCGCCGGGGTGAGCACCTGTGGCCAGGGCAGTTTTCCCCAGCGGCGATGGGCCTCCTCCAGCAGCCTCGGCGTGCCGGGAACCCCGACCGAGCGCCCGCCGACGACCGCCTCGACGAAGCGCATCGGCTTGCCGTCTTTCCCGATGAAGCGGTCGGGTTTCGCTGCGGCGGGCGCCGTCTCGCGCCCGTCGAGCGTGATGACGCGCCGGGCCGCCTCGTCCCAGTGGACGAGGAAGGCGCCGCCGCCGAGGCCGGAGCTCTGCGGCTCGACCAGGTTCAGCACGAGCTGGACGGCGATGGCGGCGTCGACCGCGCTGCCGCCGGCGCGCAGGATGTCGCGCCCCGCGGCGGCAGCGAGCGGGTTGGCGGCGGCCACCATGAAGCGCTGGGCGGTGGCGGTGGCTTTCGCGATCTTGCCCGTCGCCGCCTCTGGCGCCGGGGCCAGCGGCTGAGCCGTGGCCGGTGCAGCCATAAAGAGGAGCAGGGCGAAGGCCAGAATGCGGGGGCGGTGGCCGGGAAAAAGGGGCATGGGGCGATCATCCGCTGACGGGTGCTGCCACCAGCCTAGCGCAAGCGGGCGACCGCGCCACCTTCTCGCGTCGCTTGGAGTGCTGCCCTGCCGCGGCTAAGGTCGGCACATCTTCGTTTCCCGATCGTGCCAAGGGGGCCCGGCATGTCGCTTTCGTCCGTCTCGAATCTCCGCCGGCCTTTCGCCGTCGCCGCCATGGCCTTGCTCGGGCTGGTCCTGGCCGGCTGCGGCGTCAACAACGTGCCGACGCTGGAGGAGAAGGCCAAGGCGAGCTGGAGCGAGGTGCAGAACCAGTATCAGCGCCGGGCCGACCTGATTCCCAACCTCGTCGAGACGGTGAAGGGCTATGCGGCGCAGGAGCGCGAGGTGCTGACCGCCGTGGTCGAGGCCCGCGCCAAGGCGAGCCAGGTCAAGGTCGACGCCTCGACGATCACCGATCCCGCCAAGTTCAAGGAATACCAGGAGGCGCAGAACCAGCTCAGCGGCGCGCTGGGGCGGCTCTTGGTCACGGTCGAGCGCTATCCCGACCTGAAGTCGAACCAGAACTTCCTGGCGCTGCAATCCCAGCTCGAAGGCACCGAGAACCGGGTCACGGTGGCGCGGCGCGACTACATCCAGGCGGTCCAGGCCTTCAACACCGAAATCCGCACCTTTCCGGGCGTGATCTGGGCGCGGCTGTTCTGGGGCGCCAAGGCGATGGAGACCTTTGCCGCGACGGCGGGAGCGGAGCGGCCGCCGGCTGTGAAGTTCTGAGGGTGTTCGACGGGTCCGGGCCATGCTGCTGACCTCTCCGTCATGCTCGGGCTCGACCCGAGCATCTCTTGGGAGAGATTCTCGGGTCTTCGCTTCGCTGCGCCCGAGAATGACGGCTGTGTGCCTCGCCCTGCTGACGGCCTTGTTCGGTTCGCTCGCGCTGGCCGCCGACCCGTCCTATCCCGCGCTCTCGGGCCGCATCGTCGATGGTGCGAACCTGATCGCGCCGGAGGCCCGCGAACGCATCGAGACCAAGCTCAAGGCCCATGAGGACAAGACCTCGGACCAGATCGTCGTCGCGACGGTGCCGTCCCTGCAGGGACTGAGCGTCGAGGACTATGCCAACGGCCTGTTCCGGTTCTGGAAGCTCGGCCAGGCCAAGACCAATAACGGCGTCCTGCTGCTGGTCGCGCCGACCGAGCGCAAGGTCCGCATCGAGGTGGGCTATGGGCTGGAAGGAGCGCTGACCGACGCGCTGTCCAAGGTCATCATCACCACGGCGGTGGCGCCGAAGTTCAAGGCGGGCGACTTCGCCGGCGGCATCGAGGGCGGCGTCGACGCCATCGTGAACATCCTTGCCGGCGATGCGGAAGAGTGGCAGCGCCGCGCGAGCGTGCGCAGCGACGAAACATCGTCGGTCGACATCATCGCGATGGTGGTCATGATGGCGCTGGTCCTGATCATCGTCGCCGCCTTCATCCGGGAGTTCGGCGGCACCGACGCGTCGCGCCGACACCGCCTGCGCAATGGGCGCTGGGTGACGGTGCCGCAAAGCTCCGGCTGGAGCACCGGTTCGGGCGGAAGCTGGAGCTCGGGATCCGGCGGGGGGTCGGGTTCGAGCGGCGGCTTCTCCGGGGGCGGCGGATCATCGGGCGGCGGCGGGGCTTCGGGAGACTGGTGATGGATGAGCGGGACCGGGAGGCCATTGCCGAGGCCGTGCGCGATGCCGAGGGCCAGACGGCGGGAGAGATCGTCGTCATGATCGACCGGGCGGCGGCGAGCTATCGCATGGTGCCGGTGGCGATGGCGCTGACGCTCTCGCTGCTGGTGCCCTGGCCACTGCTGGCGATGACGGAGACGAGCGCGCCGCGGATCTTCCTGATCCAACTCGTCTGCGCGGTGCTGCTGCTGGCGAGCCTGCTCTGGTATGGCCGCGGCGGGCGTTTCGTGCCCGGCTTCGTCAAGCGCAGGCGCGCCCATGACGTCGCGCTGCGCGAGTTCACGGCGCGGGGCCTGAGCCGCACGCGGCAGCGTACGGGCGTGCTGCTCTACGTCGCGATCCAGGAGCGCTATGCCGAGATCATCGCCGACAGCGGCATCGACGGCCGGGTCGAGCAGGCGGTGTGGGACGGCATCGTCGAGGCGGTCGTGCTCGCGGGCCGCGAAGACCGGCTGCGCGAGGGGATCGTCACCGCGGTGCGCGCGATCGGCGCCGTCCTGGCGAACCATGCCCCGCGCTCGCCCGACGACATCGACGAACTGCCGAACAACGTGGTGATCCTGTGAGCGCCGCTCAGCGCGGACTGCGCGCCGCCGCGAGCACCGCAGCCGGCATGGCCCCGTACTTGCCCTGCCGCTCGGCCTGGACGAGCACGACATAGCTGTCGACCTCGGGCCCCTGCGTGACGGCGATCGGCGCCGTCAGCGTCGCCTGCCGGCCGTCCCAGTCGCCGATGCGCGTCATGCCCCGCACGACATTGGCATAGGCAACCGTTTTGCCCTGGTTCTCGCCGCGGCCGATCGGTACCGTGACCATCTTCGTCGTGGTCGCGATCCAGACGCCGGCCGTGCGCTCCTGCGCGTCGCCGATGGGCGAGAGCGTCATCACGATCTGCCCGCCCTCTTCCTTGACGCCGAGCTTCGCGACGAAGCTGCCGCCGGGAGGATGCTTCGAGGCGCGCTCGATCTCGGCGCGGTCGGACCCGACCACATGCACCGCGCCGTTGATCACGGCCTGGGGGGTGTAGACCTGTCCGTCCCCGCGGGCCTTGGCATAGTATTTCTGGCGCTTGGCGAAGCTGTCCTTGCCGAGCGTATCCTTCCAGCCGAGATAGTCCCAGTAGGTCACCGGCAGGGTCAGGGTGATGACGTCGGGCTGCTTCGCGAGTTCGACGAAAAGGGCGTCCGCAGGCGGGCAGGAGGAGCAGCCCTGGCTGGTGAAGAGTTCGACCACGGCCCGGGGCTGGAGGTCCGGCGCCTGCGCGCGCGCCGCGACGGCGCCCAGCACGAGCAGGGCGGCGGCGGCGGACAGGAGGGGCGCGGAACGTTTCATGGCTTGAACTCGGCGAGACCTTACATCTCAGGCGTTACCAAAGCGCCCCATTGCTCTCACTTCAAAATCACGTTGCCTTGAAAGCAGGCGATGGTGCAACGGCGGGCGCGTCCGCGGCGGCGGCGGCCGAGATCATGTTCGGCCGCCAGCGGCGGTGCATCCAGAGCCACTGCTCGGGATGTTCGCGGACCCAGCCCTCGACCACGGCCGTCATCATCGCCATCGCGCCCTGCACGTCGATCTCGCCCTGCGCATCGCGGGGCAGGTCGAGCGGGGGCGTCAGCTGCAGCCGGAAACGCTGGTTCGGCAGGCGGATGACGCGCACGCCATGCACCGGGCATTCGAAGCGGCGCGCGAACTTGCCGAGAATCGGGTTGGTCAGGGCCGGGCGGCCCATGAAGGGCACAACGACGCCCCGGGTGAAGTGCTGGTCGATCAGCATGCCGAGATGGCCGTCGCGCTCGAGCACCCCCTGCATCGCGAAGGCGGCGCCCTGTTTGGCGGCGGCCAGCCCGCCCATGGCACCCGAACGGATCTCGTGGACGACGGCCGCGATGGCGGGGTCGTTGGGGGCGCGAAAGACGGCGGTGGTGTCGAGGTCATAGGCCTGGGCGCAGATCGCCGGCAGTTCCCAATTGGCGAGATGGGCCGAGAAGATCAGGCCGGGCTTGGCGTCGTCCTTCAGCGCGATGAAATGCTCGATGCCCTCGACCTCGACGCGCGAGGGCGCGTCGGGGTTGAGGTAGTCGTAGTCGAAGAGCGTCTTCAGATGGGCGTACTCGGCGGCGGTTCGGCCGAGATTCTCCCAGGCGCCGCGCGCGATGCGGCGCACCTCGGCCTCATTCACACCGGGAAAGGCCGCCCGGATATTGGCCAGCGCAACGCGGTTGACCGGGATCAGCGGGCTCGCCGTGCGCAGCAGCCAGCCGCCGAGGTCGCTCGAGCGCTCGGGGCCGAGCAGGCGAAGTGCTCCGAACAGGGCTCGGATCAGGCCGATCATCACCGCCGCGCCGGCGCGTGCGGCGATTGCTTTCAAGCGTCTCAAGATCGGCCCGGTCCCCTCGCGCCCCTCCGGCTGCGCGGCCGGGCTGGAGCCGCGACTTGCGGCAGGACGGCGGTTTCGTCAAGTTTCAAGCCGAAGCGGCCGGTTTGCCGGCGCCGACCGGTCGCATCTTCAGAAGGTCACGACGACCTTGCCGAAGACCTGCCGGCCCTCGAGCCGCGCCAGCCCCTTTTCGAAATCCTCGAGCGGAAACACCGAATCGATCACCGGCTTCATGCCGGCGGCCATCTTGTCGAGCGACTGGCGGATGTTTTCGATGCGGCAGCCGAAGGAGCCGGTGATGCGGTACTGCTGCTGGAAGAGCTGCATCAGGTTGATCGTCGCCGACGCGCCCGAGGTCGCACCGCAGGTGACGAGCCGGCCGCCGCGCTTGAGGCAGAGCAGCGAGCCGTTCCAGGTGTCGGCGCCGACATGCTCGAAGACGACGTCGACGCCCTTGCGCTTGGTGAGCTGGCGGACCTCGCCCTCGAAGCGCTCGGTCTTGTAGTTGACGACGAAATCGGCCCCGAGCTCCTTGGCCTTGCGGCCCTTCTCGTCGTCACCGACGGTGGTGTAGACCGTGCAGCCGATCGCCTTGGCCATCAGGATCGCAGCCGTGCCGATGCCGGAGCCGCCGGCATGCACCAGGACCGATTCACCGGGTTCGAGCTTGGCGTTGTCGAACAGCATGTGCTGGACCGTGCCGAAGCCGATCGGCGCGCAGGCGGCGTCCTCGAACGAGACGCCGGCCGGCGCCTTGACGACGAGTCTTGCCGCCTTGTTCAGGAATTCGCGGGCGAAGCCGTCGATATGGAAGCCCATGATGCCGGCGACGTTCTCGCAGAGATTGTCGCGGCCCTCGCGGCAGGCCTTGCAGTGGCCGCAGGTCTCGGCGCCATAGGCGGTGACGGTGTCACCGACCGCGAGCCCGGTGACGCCCTCGCCGACGCAGACGATCTCGCCCGAGGCCTCGACACCCGCCGCCTGCGGCATCTTGCGCTTGGCGAAGGCCATGCCGCGGAAGCCCCAGACGTCGAGATAGTTCAGCGCGACCGCGCGGATGCGGATCTGGACCTCACCGGCGGCGGGGGGCGGCGGCGGGTCGATCTCCTCGAGACGGAGGTCCCGGTCGCCGTGAAGTTGAAGTGAACGCATGAGAAGGTGTGGTCTCTTTTTCAGTCGCTATAGCGCGGCGCGGGGTGCCACCGGTCCATCACACTTAAGGCAATCTGTTGTTGTGACGGCACGACAAAGGGTCTGATCAGCGGCTCAGGGACTGTTCGTCGCTGTGCCATGCGGCAAGGCGGTCTGCTCTGGGCTCTTGTGGTGAGCCGCATCGACGTAATTTTCGATCGCGGTCGCAATAATCCATTCCGGCGAACGATCCGTTTGAGCAGCCAGTTCTTTTACGATGGCGGCGATCCGAGGCTCCAGCTCGATTGTTATGTCCATAGCCCGACTCCTCATGTCGCCATTCCGAGCAGAGCGAAGCTATCACTCGCGGCCGGAGGCGACTAAATTGCGCCGTAGACACGCCTCCCGCAACGACAGATGCGGGCCATCTCAGCGGTGGACCCCGAGCTGCGCGGTCACGCCGCCGTCGATCGGGATGACGGTGCCGGTGATGTAGGCGGCCGGCTCGCTCATCAGGAAGGCGGCGAGGCCGCCGACCTCGTCGGGCCTGGCGAAGCGGCCGGCCGGAATCTGCGCCTGCATCTTGTCGCGATAGGCGGCATAGGGCGCCATCATGTCGGTGTCGACGAAGCCGGGCGCGATGACATTGACGGTGACGCCGCGCTTGCCGGTCTCGACCGCCAGCGTCTTCGCATAGGAGATCAGCGCGCCCTTGGAGGCGGCGTAGGCTGCGTTGCCGGGATTGCCGCGCAGCGCCGCGACCGAGCCGATCGCGACGATGCGCCCCGAACGGGCGCGGATCATGGACCGCATCAGGCTCTTGGCGAGGCGGGTGAAGGCCCAGAAATTGACCTGCATGGCGGCTTCCGCCTTGTCCTGCGCCATCATCGCAGCCAGCGAATCATAGGGCTGGCCGGCATTGTGGACGAGGCCGAAATAGCTCTCGCCCTCGCGTTCCTCGCAGAAGCTATCCAGCGCCGCCTTGTCGGAGAGATCGAGCGGCAAGGCCTGGACGGCGCGGCCGGGATGTGCGGCGGCGATCTCGGCGGCGAGCGCCAGGGCCTGCTCGCCCGAGGAGCGATAGGTGAAGTCGACATCGTGGCCGGCGGCGGCCAGCGCCCGGACGATGGCCGCGCCGACGCCCTTGGCGCCGCCGGTGACGAGAACTCTTGTCATGAGCGGCTGGGCTCCGCGGTCAGGACGAGGCTGGTGTTCTGCCCGCCGAAGCCGAAGGAGTTCGACAGCACCGTGCGCACGCGCGCGTCGCGGGCGACGTTGGGCACCACATCGAGCGCGATCGCGGGATCGGGCGTGACGTAGTTGATCGTCGGCGGGATGCGGCCATGCGCGATGGTGAGGAAGGAGATCACCGCCTCGACCGCACCGGCCGCCGTCAGCGTGTGGCCGATCATCGACTTGTTGGAGGACATGGGCAGGCGCGCCATGCGCTCGCCGAAGACGGCGGCACAGCTCATCGCCTCCATCTTGTCGTTCTCCGGCGTCGAGGTGCCATGGGCGTTGATGTAGTCGACATCGTCAGGGCTCAGCCCGGCATCGGCCAGCGCATCCTGCATGGCCAGGATGGCGGGCTTTCCGTCCGGGCTGGAGCGGGTGCGGTGGAAGCCGTCGCCGCGCTCGCCGCAGCCGGCGACGATGCCGAGGATGGTCGCCCCGCGCGCCAAAGCGTGGTCGTAATCCTCCAGCACCAGCGCGCCCGCGCCCTCGCCCATGACGAAGCCGTCGCGGTTCTTGGAGAAGGGCTTGGCGGCGGCTTCCGGCGGGTCGTTCTGGGTCGAGAGCGCCGAGAGCAGCGAGAAGCGGATCAGCGCTTCGGCATGGATCGAGCCGTCGGTGCCGATGCACAGCGCAGCCGGCGTATCGCCACGCCGGATCGCCTCGACGCCCATCTGGATCGCGGTGGCGCCAGACGAGCAGGCGGTCGAGAGCGAGATCGGCGAGCCCTTGGTGCCGAAGGCGTCGGCGACATGGTCGGCGACGGTGCCGAACAGGAACATCTCGTGCATCGCCTTGAAGCGCTGCGAGGCGGCGGCGCTGAGCAGGCCGCGATAGTCGACATCGCCCTCCAGCGTCGCGGCGAGTTCCTGCTTCTGTGGCCACTCCATCTCGACGGGGGGGACCGCCATGAAGAGCTCGCCGGGAAAGTCGCCCGCCCGGCCGATGCCGCTCTGGCCGACAGCCTCCTCGGCCGCCAGCATGGCGAGCTTTTCGGAGAGCTGCGGGGCGGAGAAGGGGCCGTCGAAGAGGAAATCGACGGTTCCGCCGATCGTGGTGCGCAGCCCCTGCGTCGGGAAGCGCTCGATGGCATGGATGCCCGAGCGGCCGGCGGTGAGTGCCTCCCAGTTCGCGTCCTTGCCCTGGCCGAGCGAGGTGACGATGCCGAGGCCGGTGACGGCGACGATGGGCCTGCCTCTGGAATCGCGGTGGCCGGCGGCGGGAGTCGGGTTGGAAGGGGTCGTCTCGCTCATCGCACGCTCCTCACGGGGCCACCAGACGGGCGGCGCCCTCACCGCGCCAGTGGCCGGCGCCGGTGACGATGGCCTCGCGCGCCTGGCCCTTCGAGAGGGCGGCGGCGGCGAGCGCGACCGAAACCGGGAAGGCGGCCTCGACCGCGTGGCCGAGCAGATCGCCGGCCGCGACGCGGCGCACCTGCGGCAGGGTCGCCAGCGCGGCCGCCTCCTCGGCGGTGACGCCGGCGACGCCGGTGGCGGCCGAGACGGCGAGGGCACCGGGGGCGACGGGACCGAGATCGGCGAGCAGGCCGCGCAGCGCCGCCTCGACCGCGCCGGGCTGGCGCTTCGAACGGGTCGCGACGACGGCGTCGAGCCGGGCGAGGACGGTGGCGCCGCGGGCGGCGGCGCGTTCCGCCGATTCCAGCACGAGGAAGGCCGAGGCGCTGCCGGTGATCAGGCCCGGCGCAGACTCGCGCTCGAAGACGGGAGCGAAATCGCCCTGGCGCAGATAGCCGCCGAGCTCGAACAGCAGCAGCATGTCCTGCCGCTCGGCATTGTAGGAGCCGCCGACGAGCATGACCTCAGCCTGCCCCGCGGCGATGCGGGCATGGGCGGTGCGGACCGCGTCGACTCCGGCCTGCTCCTCGCCCATGAAGGTGCGCGAGGCGCCGGTGATGCCGTGGACGATGCCGATATTGCCGGCGAGCAGGTTCGAGAGCTGCGCCAGGAACAGGGTCGGGCGCAGATCGCCCATCAGCCGCTCGTTGAGGAAGGCGCCGGGCTCGTCGGCGCCGCGCAGGCCGGTGAGGATGGCGCCATCGACAGCATGGTCGCGCTCGCCGCCGCCGGCAGCGACGATGACCTGAAGCGCAGCCTTGGCCTCGGCGTCGTCCTTCAGCCCGGCTCCATCGAGCGCGAGCCCGGCGGCATAGACGCCGAGCCGCTGCCAGGGCTCCATCTGGCGCTGGTCGGACTTCTTCGGGATCTGCCGGTCGAGTTCGAGGACCTTCAGCGGATGGACCGGATAGGGCGCGAAGCTCGTCGCGTCGACGACGGGAGTCCGCGCCGTCGCCAGAGCGTCGGCATGGGCTTCGATGCCCTCGCCCAGGCTGGAGGCGAGGCCGATGCCGGTGATGACGACGTCGTGCTTCATGATCGGGCCTGTTCCGGAACGAGGCCGATGGCGGCCAGGCGCGCCTCCATCAGGCTGCGCATGTCGGCGGGGAAGGGCATCAGGCGGAAGCGCAGTTCGGCATCGCAGATCGGCTTGCCTTCGATGGCGATGCGCGCCTTGGTCGCGGCATAGCCCGAGCCCTCGATGACGAGTTCGGCGGCGATGTCGAGCACGGCATCCGGCTCGACGAAGGTGCGGAAGCGGGCCTTGTCGACCGTCATCAGGAAGGGCATCTGCGTCAGCCCGTTGAGGGCGAGCAGCAGATAGCCCGATGCCTGTGCCATCGTCTCGGTCAGGAGCACGCCGGGCACCAGCGGGTGGCCGGGGAAATGGCCCTCGAAGACCGGGCTGGCATCGGCTGCGGGCACGGTGGAGCGGGTCGCGATCCGCTTCTCGCCGGGCTCGAAGGTAACGACCCGGTCGATCATGTCGAAGTATTCGAGGCGCATGCGCTTCCGATCGTCGGTCTCGGGGCGTCGAAGCCGGCCCCGACGCGGCTCTGCTCTAAACGCTGAGCCGGCAGGGCTCAAGCCGCCCCTCGACAAAGCAGGACGGCCCCCATTCCGAGGCGCCGCGGACATCGCGTCCGCGCCCCGGGATGAGGGCCGTGATCATGGTGATGACGGACCTCAGGCCGCCTTGGCGGCGACGAGGTCGTCGATGCGCTTGCAGAGGTTCTCGAGCACGAAATACTGCTCGGCGGGCGCCTTGCCCTCGTTGACCTCCTGCGTCCACTGCTCGAGCGGCAACTTGATGCCGAAGGCCTTGTCGATCGCGAAGGCGATGTCGAGGAAGGCTAGCGAGTCGATACCGAGATCGTCGATGGCATGGCTTTCCGGCGTGATCTTCTCGCGCGGAATGTCGCAGGTCTCCGAAATGATTCCGGCGACCGTCTCGAACGTGGCGGACATGCGGGTGCTCCCGTCGTGATGATGGAGGCGGACGACATCCGGGCGCGGACGATCGTCCTGCGCCTGCCCCAAGCCCCCCGCCAAAGGATGACTGTGACGCCCCCTTACACCGGGGGACGGGAGAGGACAACCTTGCCGGCCGCCAAGCATCGATGGCCGGGCGAGCCCGGCCATCTCTGGAAACAAAAATCCTGTTTCGCCAAGGGTTCGGGCTCCCGAGTGGGAACCCGATGCCTTTCGTCAGGCGGCGAGGCCGCGCAGCACGTAGTGCAGGATTCCGGCGTTCTTGAAGTAGTCGATCTCGTCCAGCGTATCGATGCGGCAGAGGATCGGCACCTTCTTCACCGAGCCGTCGGCATAGGTGATCTCGGCTTCGAGCATCTGGCGCGGCTTGACCGTGGCCAGCCCCTTGATCGAGACGGTCTCGTCGCCCTTCAGGTCGAGCGAGGCCCAGCTCGTGCCCTCCTGCAGGGTGAAGGGGACGACGCCCATGCCGACGAGGTTCGAGCGGTGGATGCGCTCGAAGCTCTGCGCGATCACGGCCTTGACGCCGAGCAGGTTCGTGCCCTTCGCCGCCCAGTCGCGCGAGGAGCCGTTGCCGTATTCGACGCCGGCGAAGACGACCAGCGGCACCTTCTCCTGCTGATAGCGCATCGCTGCGTCGTAGATCGGCAACTCTTCCTTGCTCGGATAGTGGATGGTGTAGCCGCCCTCGCGTCCGTTGGGGCCCATCATGTGGTTGCGGATGCGGATGTTGGCGAAGGTGCCGCGCATCATCACCTCGTGATTGCCGCGGCGCGTGCCGTACTGGTTGAAGTCGGCCACGGCGACGCCATGCTCGGTGAGATAGGCGCCGGCGGGCGAGGCGGCCTTGATCGAACCGGCCGGGGAGATGTGGTCGGTGGTGATCTTGTCGCCGAAGAGGCCGAGGATGCGGGCGCCCTTGATGTCGGTGACCGGCGTCGGCGTCTTGCTGATCCCCTGGAAGTAGGGCGGGTTCTGGACGTAGGTCGAGGCGTCCTCCCAGGCATAGGTCTGGCTTTCCGGGGTCTTCACCGCCTGCCAATGCGCATCGCCCTTGAAGACGTCGGCGTATTTCGCCTCGAAGATGGCGCGCGTGACGTTCTTGGCGATGAAGTCCTGGATCTCCTTGTTGGAGGGCCAGATGTCCTTCAGGAAGACGGGCTTGCCATCGGAGCCGGTGCCGAGCGGCTCGGTCGTCAGGTCCATCTGGACGGAACCCGCCAGCGCATAGGCGACGACCAGCGGCGGCGAGGCGAGGTAGTTCGCCTGCACGTCGGGCGAGACGCGGCCCTCGAAGTTGCGGTTGCCGGAGATCACGGCGCCCGCGATCAGGCCCTGCTCATTGATCGCCTTCGAGATCGGCGCCGGCAGCGGGCCGGAATTGCCGATGCAGGTGGTGCAGCCGAAGCCGACCAGGTTGAAGCCGAGCTTGTCGAGATCGGCCTGGAGGCCGGCCTTGGCGAGGTATTCGGCGACGACCTGCGAGCCGGGCGCCAGCGAGGTCTTGACCCAGGGCTTGACGGTCAGGCCCTTGGCGACCGCGTTGCGGGCGAGCAGGCCCGCCGCCATCAGCACGGACGGGTTCGAGGTGTTGGTGCAGGAGGTGATGGCGGCGATGACGACGTCGCCATGGCCGAGATCGAAGGACTGGCCCTCGACCGGCACGCGGCGGGCGATCTCGCCGCCCTTCTTGTACTCGGTGTCCATCGCCGCCTTGAAGCCCTTGGCGACGCCGTTCAGGTCGATGCGGCCTTCGGGGCGCTTGGGGCCGGCCATCGAGGGCTGGACGGTCGCAAGATCGAGCTCGAGCGTGTCGGTGAAGACCGGATCGGCGGTCTCGATCGTCGCGAACAACCCTTGCGCCTTGCTGTAGGCCTCGACCAGCGCGATCCGGTAGGTCTTGCGGCCGGTCGTGGTGAGGTATTCGAGCGTCTCGGCATCGACCGGGAAGAAGCCGCAGGTGGCGCCGTATTCCGGGCCCATATTGGCGATGGTGGCGCGGTCGGCCAGCGTCAGGTTGTAGAGGCCGGGGCCGAAGAACTCGACGAATTTGCCGACGACGCCCTTCTTGCGCAGCATCTGCGTGACGGTCAGCACGAGGTCGGTGGCGGTGATGCCTTCCTTGAGCGAGCCGGTCAGCTTGAAGCCGATCACCTCGGGCAGCAGCATCGACTGCGGCTGGCCGAGCATCGCGGCCTCGGCCTCGATGCCGCCGACGCCCCAGCCGAGCACGGCGAGGCCATTGACCATGGTGGTGTGCGAATCGGTGCCGACCACGGTGTCGGGATAGGCGACCTCGACCTCGACGCCGTCGATCGTCTCATGCCGAGTCCAGACCGTCTGGGCGAGGTATTCGAGATTGACCTGGTGGCAGATGCCGGTGCCGGGCGGGACGACGCGGAAATTGTCGAAGGCGCCCTGGCCCCATTTCAGGAAGCGGTAGCGCTCGCCGTTGCGCTCATATTCGAGCTCGACGTTCTGGGAGAGCGCCTTGGGGGTGCCGAACTCGTCGACGATCACGGAATGGTCGATGACCAGATCGACCGGCACGAGCGGGTTGATTTTGGCCGGGTCGCCGCCGAGCGCGACGACGCCGTCACGCATCGCGGCGAGGTCGACCACGGCGGGAACGCCCGTGAAGTCCTGCATCAGCACGCGGGCGGGACGGAAGCCGATCTCCTTGCCGGCGGTGCCCCTGTCGGTCAGCCAGGCGACGAAGCCCTCGATGTCGGCCTTGAAGACCGAGCGGCCATCCTCGAAGCGCAGCAGGTTCTCCAGCAGCACCTTCATCGAGAAGGGCAGCTTCGAGATGCCGGGCAGGCCGTTCTGTTCGGCCAGCGGCAGGGAGTAATAGACATAGGTCTTGTCGCCGACGGTGAGCGTCTGGCGGCATTTGAAGGAATCGAGCGAAGCCATGCGGGCTGATCCTGATCAAGGGGTTGCGGTCGCGAACCGGCGGACACCCTTGCGGGATCGCCAGATCGAAGGCCTATTGCGCAGGTCGCGCGCGCCGCCCCGGGAGTGCCCGAGCCCCGCGCCGGATCGGCGTGCGGCGTAGCCACGGGCTCTATAGAGCAATTCCAAGAAGCCCGCTACATGAACGACGCGCGTTCTTGCGCAATCCTGACGCTCCGGAAGATGCCCCTGTCTTGACGCGCCCGCTCTATCCTACCCTCGTCCTCGACATCGACCGGCTGGCCTGCCGCCGCGGCGGTCGCCTGATCTTTTCCGATCTCGGCTTCCGGCTCGGCAATGGCGAGGCGATCGCGCTGACGGGGCGCAACGGGGCCGGCAAATCCAGCCTGCTCGCCATGCTGTGCGGGCGGCTGCGGCCGGATGCGGGCACGATCCGGATCGAGGGATTCGAGGAGGTCGCGCCGGTCGAGGTCAGCCATGTCGTCGGCCATCGCGACGGGCTCAAGACGGCGCTGACGGCGCAGGAGAATCTCGTTTTCGCGCAGGCGCTGCTGGGGGAGGCGTCTCTCTCGCCCGCCGAGGCGCTGGCCGCGGTCGGCCTGCCCCATGTCGCGGCGCTTCCGGTCGGCTATCTCTCGGCCGGACAGCGCCGCCGCGTCGCGCTCGCCCGCCTCCTCGTCGCAAGGCGGCCGATCTGGCTCCTGGACGAGCCGATGTCGGCGCTCGATGCCGCGGCCCAAGCGATGCTGAGCGGCCTGATGCGGGACCATCTGGCGCAGGGCGGGGCGATCCTGGCCGCGACGCATGGCCCGCTCGGGCTCGACGGCGTGCGCGAAGTGAGGATCGGGCCATGACTACCTCCACGCGTCATTGCGAGCGTAGCGAAGCAATCCAGGGAAACGCCGCGCTCCATGGCTCCTGGATTGCTTCGTCGCTGTCGCTCCTCGCTATGACGGGAGGGAGGCCATGACGTCCGCCTTCCTCGCCATCCTGAAGCGCGATCTCGCGCTCGCCTCGCGGGCCGGCGGCGGCGGCGAACTCGCGCTGGTCTTCTTCCTGACGATCGTCGTGCTGGTGCCCTTCGCGCTGGGGCCGGATCTCAACCTGCTCTCGCGGATCGGCCCCGCCATCCTCTGGCTGGGCGCGCTCTTGTCGATGCTGATCGGGCTCGATCGGCTGTTTCAGGGCGACGAGGAGGATGGCTCGCTCGACCTGATCCGGGCGTCCGTGCTGCCTCTCGAACTCGCCGTGCTGGCCAAGGGGCTGGCGCATTGGCTGACGACGGGACTGCCGCTGGCGCTCGCCGCGCCGCTGCTGGGCCTGCTGGTGGCGCTGCCGGGCGAAGCGATGCTGCCGGTGGCCGCGACGCTGCTGGTCGGCACGCCGGCGCTCAGCTTCATCGGGGCGGGCGCGGCGGCGCTGACGGCCAGCCTGCGGCGCGGCGGGCTGATCCTGCCCGTGCTGGTGGCGCCCCTGACGGTGCCGGTGCTGATCTTCGGTGTTTCGGCGTCGAACGCGGCGCTGGGCGGAACGATCCCTTTCGCGACGCCGTTCCTGATTCTGTGCGCGCTGTCGCTGGCGGCGATCGTCGTCGGGACGCTGGCAGCCGCGGCGGCGCTGCGGCAGGCGCATTAGCCTCTCAGTGCGCCGCGATTCGACCGTCGTCGTCGTGCCGGCCGCCAAGCTGGACAGCGCAGCCATACCGGCCGGCGAGGCGGGCCACGCTGGCGACGACCGTACCGATCTCGACGTCCTGTCCGCGATGGCGACCGAGGATTTCCCTCGCCGTGGCCTCGACGTCGAGCACGCGCGATTCGCCGGCCTTGGCGCGAACCATCGTCTCCAGGTCACGCTGGATGTCGTCCGGCAGGTGCCGCGTCATGACCATTCCCCTCCGGATTCGCCAGACCCTAACAAGCGAACCGGGCGCGGACAACCGCAGCCGGCGATATATCAATCGTCTCAATCTCTTAGCATTTGAATGAAGAATCGCGGGCACGGGTGCGGCTGGGCCGATGCAGGAAATGGGGGCCTCGACAGGCTCCGCCGGAGCCGGCGGTCCCTTCCCGCCGCGGCGGTCGCCGATGGGCGCGAAAGGAGGCCGGACGTCCCGATGTCGCATGGTCGGCAAGCGGATTGCTGCGGCTGGCGCGCCTTGATAAGGCTGCGTCGGCCGCTTTGGGGGCAGGCTCCGAGCATGATGCGATGACATGGCAGGCCTGATCGATCTCGCAAATCCGACGCGCTTCATGCGCCTCTCCGCCGTACTGCTGCCTTGGTCGACGGGCGTGGCGGGGGCGCTGCTGGCGGTGGGCTTCTATCTCGCCTGGTTCGTGGCGCCCGCCGACTATCAGCAGGGCGAGACCATCCGCATCATGTTCGTGCATGTGCCGGCCGCCTGGCTCGCCATGATGTTCTACACGATGATGACACTCTCTGCGCTGGGCACGCTGGTCTGGCGGCATCCGCTGGCGGATGTCGCGCAGAAGGCTGCAGCCCCGATCGGTGCGGCCTTCGCGCTGATCTGCCTGCTCACCGGCGCCTTCTGGGGCAAGCCGATGTGGGGCACATACTGGGTCTGGGATGCCCGGCTGACCTCGATGCTGGTGCTGCTGCTGATTTATCTCGGCATCATGGCGCTATGGCGGACGCTGGACGAGCCGTCCCAGGCGGGACGAGCCGTCGCGATCCTGACGCTGGTCGGGTTCGTCAACGTGCCGATCATCAAGTTCTCGGTCGACTGGTGGAACACGCTGCACCAGCCGGCCTCGGTGCTGCGGCTGGACGGGCCGACGATCCACGCCTCCATGCTCTGGCCGCTGCTGATCCTGGCGGTCGGTTTCACCCTGATGGCGCTGACGCTGCATCTGGTGGCGATGCGCGCCGAGATCATGCGGCGGCGCGTGCGGACGCTGACGATCCTGGAAGCCGAGCGGCTCGACCGTCTGGCGGCGGGGAGCGCGCCGGCATGAGGGTCGATCGGTCATGAGCGGGCTCGGGCCGCATGCCGGCTTCATCCTGGCGTCCTACGCCGCCGTCGCAGTCGTGCTGGGCGGGCTCGTGACGTCCGTCCTGCTCGATCACAGGGCCCAGAAGCGGGCGCTGGCCGAGCTCGAGCAACGTGGCGCCGGCCGTCGCGCGGAACGGGAATCGCCATGAGCCAGCTCGAGAGCCAAGCCGGGAGCCGACCCGAGGACAAGGTCGAGGGTCAGGCCGAGGCGCTGCCGCGCCGCCGCTCGCCGCTGCTGTTCCTGCTGCCGCTGGTCCTGTTCGGCGCGCTGGCGGTCGTCTTCCTCGTCGGACTCTTCGCCGGCGACGCCAGCAAGGTGCCCTCCGCGCTGATCGGGAAGCCGGCGCCGGCCGTGACGCTCTCCGCGCTGGAGGGGCTGCAGCGTGACGGGAGCCCGGTCCCCGCCTTCGGGATGGCCGATCTCTCGGCCGGACGGGCGACGATCGTCAACGTCTTCGCGAGCTGGTGTGCGCCCTGCCGGGTCGAACACCCGTTCCTGGTAGCGCTGGCCGATTCACCTCCGGTGAAGGCGGGCCGCGTCGCCGTGGTCGGCATCAACTACAAGGACGAGGCGGAGAACGCCCGCCGGTTCCTGGGCGCGCTCGGCAATCCCTATTCCGCCGTCGGGGTCGATCGGTCAGGCCGCGCCGCGATCGAATGGGGCGTCTATGGCGTGCCGGAAACCTTCGTGATCGGTCCCGACGGACGGATCCTCGAAAAGCATGTCGGTCCACTCGACGCCGCGAGCGCCGGCCGGTTGCTGGCGCGGGCGGTGGCCGGCAAGTGATACCAACCGTTTCGCTGATGCCGCCCCCGTGATGCATCATTCCGGACGCAGCGAAGCGGAGATCCGGGATCCATCATCGAGCGTCGGAGCCCTTCGATGGATCCCGGGGCAAGCCCGGGATGACGGGGATGGTTCCGAGGGGAGTGACGGCTTCAGGCCGCCTTTCTGCCGCCCATCAGGCTTTCGAACAGGCCGCGCCCATCGGTGCCGCCGGTCAGCGAATCGATCAGGTTCTCGGGGTGCGGCATCAGGCCGAGCACGTTGAAGCCCGGCGAGTAGATGCCGGCGATGTTGTTGAGCGAGCCGTTGGGATTGGCCTGCGCCGTGACGTTGCCTTGGGCATCGGCATAGCGGAAGGCGACGAGGCCCTCGCCTTCCAGCCGGGCGAGGGTCTCGGGATCGGCGACATAATTGCCCTCGCCATGGGCGACGCAGACGTCGATGACCTGGCCCTGCTCGTAGGCGCTGGTATAGGCGGTGTCCGCCCGTTCGACCTTGAGGTGCTGGCGCCTGCACACGAATTTGAGATCGGCGTTGCGCATCAGGATGCCCGGCAGGAGCCCCGCCTCGCAGGCAATCTGGAAGCCGTTGCAGATGCCCAGCACATAGCCGCCGCGGGCGGCGTGCGCCCGGGTCGCGTCCATGATGTTGGCACGGCCGGCGATGGCGCCGGTGCGCAGATAGTCGCCATAGGAGAAGCCGCCGGGCAGGACGACGAGATCGGTGCCGGCCGGGAGGTCGGTGTCGGCGTGCCAGACATGGGCCACCTCGGCCCCGGCCTGCTTCAGCGCCTTGGCGACGTCGCCGTCACGGTTGGAGCCGGGAAAGGTGATGACGGCGGCTTTCATCGGATCACGCCCCGATCTCGACGCGATAGTTCTCGATCACGGTGTTGGCGAGCAGCTTCTCGCAGGCCGTCTTCAGTGCCGCTTCCGCCGCGGCCTTGTCGGAGCCCGCCAGCTCGATGTCGAAGACCTTGCCCTGGCGGACCGAGCCGACGCCGTCGATGCCGAGGGACTTCAGCGCACCCTCGATCGCCTTGCCCTGCGGATCGAGCACGCCGGTCTTGAGGGTGACGGTGACGCGGGCTTTCATGGCGATCTCCAGAGGGGCGTTCTGCGGCTGCCTTAACGGCGAATCGAACCGGGCTCAACCGGAATGGCCGGTTTCACGTGAATCAGCGGCCGCGCCATGCGGCCACCGCATCGCGGCGAGCGCTCTCGGCCTCCGCGGCGACGGCGATGGCGAGCACGAGCCGGTCGCCCTCGCGTCCGTGCAGGATCGCGGTCGCGGCGCTCTTGGTGCCGGTGTCGGTGGTCCCCGCCTTCCTCGCGCGGATCTCGACGAGGAGGCCGCTCGCGCCCTCGGCCTCGAAGCGGCTGACGCGCGTCGTGCTCTTGGGCCGCGCATCCGTCTTTCCAGCGGCGGGCTTCGGCGTGTCCGGCTTTCGCGCGGGATCGGAGGGCGGTTTTGCGAACAGGCGGGCGAGGCGCTCCGGATCGGCCTGCAGGGCCTGCTCCATCTTGTCCGCCTCGCGACCGGAAAAGGCGAGGACGGAGGCGAAGCCCTGCTGCGCGCAAGCCTCGCGCGGGCAGACCACCATGGTGCGCGCCTCGATGCCGTCGTTCAGCACCCAGCCGCCGATCGGGAGCGGCTGCCAGCCCTGCGCGGCCGGCAGCTCGGCGATCCCTGCGCCGAAATCACCGGCGCAACCGGACAGCAGGAGCGCAGCCGTGAGCGGGCCCATGATGCGAAAACGGGAGCGCAGGCGCTCCCGTCGGATGATCTGGCGCGGCTGCGAGCCGTCATCCATGGCGGCCGTCGACGGGCTTACTGGACGAGCCGGGGGCCGGCCGGACCGGGCTTCTCGTTCTCGCCGAGGATGCCGAGGCGGCGGGCGACTTCGGTGTAGGCCTCGATGAGGCCGCCCATGTCGCGCCGGAAGCGATCCTTGTCGAGCTTGTCCTTGGACTTGATGTCCCAGAGACGGCAGGAATCGGGGCTGATCTCGTCGGCGACGACGATGCGCATCATCTCGCCCTCCCAGAGCCGGCCGCATTCGATCTTGAAGTCGACGAGACGGATGCCGGCGCCGAGGAAGAGGCCGGAGAGGAAGTCGTTGACGCGGATCGCCAGCGCCATGATGTCGTCGATCTCCTGGGGCGTCGCCCAGCCGAAGGCGGTGATGTGCTCCTCCGAGACCATCGGATCGCCCAGCGCATCGTTCTTGTAATAGAACTCGATGATCGAGCGCGGCAGCTGCGTGCCCTCCTCGAGCCCGAGGCGGGTCGCGAGCGATCCCGCGGCGACATTGCGCACGACGACCTCGAGCGGAATGATCTCGACCTCGCGGATGAGCTGCTCGCGCATGTTCAGCCGGCGGATGAAATGCGTGGGAACGCCGATGTCGTTCAGGTGGGAGAAGATGTGCTCGCAGATCCGGTTGTTGAGCACGCCCTTGCCGTCGATGACTTCATGCTTCTTGGCGTTGAAGGCGGTGGCGTCATCCTTGAAGTGCTGGATCAGCGTTCCGGGCTCGGGTCCCTCATAGAGGACCTTCGCCTTGCCTTCGTAGATGCGACGGCGGCGATTCATTGGGATATACCGTGGCTTGAGGAAATCCAAAGGTCGGCCTTTCTCTGGACGCGGGTCGCCCCGCGGCGGGATCTGGGCCCCTGGTCAGCCGATGCAGCACGAAATCCGGGCTGATTCCGACCAGGTTGGAATCAGCGTAGACCGCGCTGCCGGCCGGCTCAATGTGCGGGCCGCCCAGCAGGGCCGCCCGTGCGCCCGCTATATGGCGCTTCTGCACCGCAAACGCAACAAACCGCTCCGCGCCGCCGCTTTTTCGCGCCGCTCGCCGGCGCTCGCCACGCCGCATCCGCATTCGGACTGGTCTGTTCCCGCGCGACATCCTATATGGCGGCGGCGTGTCTCCCAGAGCCGTTCCAGCCCTGCCCGCAAAGGACTTTACCGCATGACGACCTTCGATCAGCGCAAGGATGCCTTCGAGAACAAGTTCGCCCATGACGAGGAGCTGCGTTTCAAGGCCACCGCGCGGCGCAACAAGCTGCTCGGACTTTGGGCGGCCGAGAAGCTCGGCAAGGACGGCGCCGACGCCGACGCCTATGCGAAGGCGGTGGTCGTGGCCGATTTCGAGGAAGCCGGTGACGACGACGTCCTGCGCAAGGTCAGCGGCGACTTCGCGGCGGGCGGCGTCTCGGTGGGCGACGACGAGATCCGCCGGGTGATGGGGGAACTCTTGATCCGCGCGGCCGAGGAGATCCAGGCCGGTCGCTGAGCGGTCCGCCGGCCCGAGGCGTCCCGAGCGCCCGAGCCCGCGCAAACGCAGGGCGTGATTGAAGCGGGCGCATGGGCGCCCGTTTGCATTTGGGGCCCGGGCCGGTCCAACGTGGCGCACCCGCCGGCCGAGCCAAGAGCGGGGCCCGCAACGGATGAAACGCGCCATGGCCACACAGACTGTCCTGTCCTCCCTCGCCGATCGCCTCGCCCGGGGGGACAGCCTCGTTTCCGCCTGGTGCGGGCTTCAGGACCCCGCGATCGCGGGGGTGCTGGCGAAGGAAGGCTTCGACGCCGTCACCCTCGACATGCAGCACGGGCCGATCACGCTGGGCGAGGTCATCCGGGCCGTGCAACTGATCAACGCTGCCGGCAAGCCGGCCCTGGCGCGCATTCCCGTCGGTGAGTTCCAGAACGTGTCGCGGCTGTTCGATGCCGGCGTGTCGGGCGTCATTGCGCCGATGATCAACACCATGGCGGATGCCCGCGCCTTCGCCGCCTATGCCAAATACCCGCCGATGGGCGAGAGGAGCTGGGGCAGCTATGGCGGGCTCGGCGCCTCGGGGCTGGACCAGAACGGCTATCTGCGCGAGGCCAACCGCTTCTCGCTCACCTTCGCGATGATCGAGACGCGCGAGGCCATGGCGATCCTCGACGACATCCTGGCACTGGAGGGGATCGATGCCGTCTTCGTCGGTCCCTCCGACCTCTCGATCGCGCTCTCGGGCGGCAAGGAGGTCAATCCGCTCTCGGCCGAGGTCGACGAGGCGATCCGCCATATCGTGGCGCGGGCGTCGTCGGTCGGGAAGCCGGTCGCGATCTACGCCCAGTCGGCCGAGCGCGCGAAGGCCTTCCTCGACATGGGCGCCAAGCTGGTGACGGTGATGAGCGACACCGCCTTCCTGCGCGCCGCGGCCCAGACCGCGCTGACCCAGCTCGGGCGTTGAAGGCCGCCCCGTCAGGCGTTCACGCCCTCGCGGGATTTGAGCACGGCGTAATCGGCCCAGAGCAGCCGGGCGGCGACACCGCGCCAGGGGCGCCAGGGTTCTGCCAGCGCCTCGAGCGCAGCCGCAACCGGCCGCGCCGGCAGGCCGAAGGCGACCCGGGCGGCTTCCTGGATCGCCAGATCACCAGGCGCGAAGCCGTCGCGATGGCCGAGGCAGAACAGCAGATAGATGTCGGCCGTCCAGGGGCCGATGCCCGGGACCGCCGTGAGATGACGGTGGACCTCCTCGGCTGTCGCGGCCTCCAGCCGGTCGAAACGCAGCCGGCCCTCGACGATCGCCGCCGCGACCGCACGCATCGCCTTCTGTTTCGGGCGCGACAGGCCCGACAGCCGCATCGCCTCGTCGTCGGCCGCGAGGATGCGTTCAGGGGTCAGTGGCGACAGCGCCGTCTCGACGCGCGCCCAGACGGCCCGCGCGCTGGCCACCGAGAGCTGCTGCGAGACGATAATGGCGGCGAGCCCTGGAAAGCCGCCCTCCCGCCGTCGCAGCGGCGGGATGCCGGTGCGCGCGATGACGGGCAGCCAGCGGGGGTCGAGCGCGCAGAGCGCCGCCATGCCTTCTTCGAGATCGGCCGTCGTGGTGATGATCGTCATGCTGCGCTGTCATGCCCGGGACCGCCGACCGGGACTGTCAGCAGGATGGGGATTCGTGCCGCTTGGCCGTCGTGCTTGGCATCGAGCTTGGCGGCCCCGCCCGGTGCTTCTAGACAGAACAGATGCCGCCGTCGCCTCCTGCCCCCAAAACGCCGGTCCTGCGCTTCGCGCCGAGCCCGAACGGGCGGCTGCATCTCGGCCATGCGCTCTCGGCCCTGACGAATGAGCGCCTCGCCCACTTGATGGGCGGGCGCCTGCTGCTGCGCATCGAGGATATCGACCGCGCGCGCTGCACGCCCATCTTCGAACAGGGGGTGCGTGACGATCTGGATTGGCTGGGCGTCCCCTTCGCAAGCGAGGTCCGGCGGCAGTCCGAGCATTTCGGCGATTATCGCGGTGCGCTCGAGGGGCTGCGCCGGCACGGCCTGGTCTATCCCTGCTTCTGCTCGCGGCAGGAGGTGCGCGCCGCCGCATCCGCCCGGGCCCAGGAGACGGGCGAAGCCTGGCCGGTCGATCCGGACGGCGCGCCGCTCTATCCCGGATGCTGCCGCGGCCTCGATGCGGGGCTGGCGGAGGGCAGGATCGCTTCGGGCGCGCCGCATCTGCTGCGACTGGACCTGGAGCGTGCGCTGGCGGCCGTCGGGGAGGACCTCGCCTATGGCGTCTTCGACGCCTCGGGCGGCGTCACGCGCGTCGTCGTGCAGCCGCGGCGCTGGGGCGACGTCGTGCTGGCGCGCAAGGACGTCCCGACGAGCTATCACCTGTCCGTCGTCGTCGACGATGCGCTGCAGGGCGTGACGCATGTGGTGCGCGGGCGCGATCTCGAGGCCGCCACAGACATTCATGTCCTGCTGCAGCTTCTGCTCGGCCTGCCGACACCGCTCTATCATTTCCACGACCTGCTGGCGGATGCGGAGGGACGCAAGCTCGCCAAGAGCCGCGGCTCCCGCAGCCTGGCCGATCTCAGGGCCGAGGGCGCCACCGCGGCGCAGATCCGGCACGACCTCGGCTTCGGCTGAGGGGCGTCAACCGACGCCCAGCCAGGTCAGCCAGGCGGCCGTGGTGAACAGCGAGATCAGCGTCGAGAGCGTGATCGCGCTGGAGGCGTCGGCGACGCCCTGGCGATAGCGCTCCGCGAAGAGATAGGCATTGATCCCGCAGGGGCAGGCGGCGAATAGCACCGCCACGCCGGACCAGTGCGGCGGCATGTCGAAGACCTTCGTCGCCAGCAGATAGACGATCAGCGGATGCAGGCCGAGCTTGAGCGCACTCAGCGCCACCGGCAGCCCGAGCCCGGACTCCAGCCCGTAGCGGCGCATGCTGATGCCGAGGCTGATCAGCGCGCAGGGCACCGCGGCGCCGGCGATCAGGTCGATCAGCGTCCAGAACGGAGCGGGCAATTGCCCGATGACCGGACGCGCCAGCATGCCCAGGATGATGCCGATGATGATGGGGTGGGTGAAGAGCCGCCGGATCATCATCGCGGGAGAGGCCGAGCGACCTTCCGCCAGCAGCGTCGCGACCGTCATCGTGACGGGCAGGTGGATCGCCAGCAGCAGGCCGAGCGGCACGGCGCCGGCGTCGCCATAGGCCTTCAGGATCATCGGGACGCCGACGAAGACCGTGTTGGACTGGGCGGCGGCGAAGCCGGAGACGACGAGTTCCGGCCCCTTGCGGGCGAAGACGCGGCTCGCGATCAGCATGGCCAGCGCCCAGACGATGGCGAGGCCGGTGAAATAGGCGATCCAGTAGCCCCAGGGCTGGGTCTGCGGCACGTCGGCCTTGGCCAGGGTGCGGAAGAGCAGGCAGGGCACGGCCAGCACGAAGACGAAGTCGGAGAGGCCCTCGCCCGTCGTCTCGCGCAGGAGCTTCGTCCAGCGCGCCAGATAGCCGAGCGCGATCAGGCCGAAGACGGGCAGGACGACGAGCAGGGCGGCGAGCATGGTGCGGCACCGGCGCAGGAGGAGGACCGCCTCAGCGCGTGTCTGCTCGGCCGTCGCAAGTCAAGCGCTGCAGGCAGATCGAGTCGCGGTGACGCCGCCCGTCATGCGTTCAGCGCAGTTGGGCGACGGCTCCGCCGGCGCGTTCGATCAGCCCCTGAATCTCGTCGCGCTGGCGCTTGTACTCGGCCAGCACCGGACCACGAAGCTCGCGGCCCCGGGGCACGCGGATCTTCATCGGATTGACGAAGCTGCCATTGACCAGGACCTCGTAATGCAGATGAGGCCCGGTCGAGAGGCCGGTCGAGCCGAGATAGCCGATGACCTGGCCCTGGCGCACCTTCACGCCGGGCGCCATGCCCTTGGCGAAGGCCGACTGGTGCGAATAGGTCGTGACATAGCCGTTGGCGTGCTGGATCTCGATGCGCCGGCCATAGCCGGAATCCCATTCCGCCTTGATCACGGTGCCGTTGCCGGCGGCCAGGATGGGTGTGCCGATGCGGTTGGCCCAGTCGACGCCGGTATGCATCTTCGAATAGCGCATGATCGGGTGGTAGCGCATGCCGAAGCCCGAGCGCATCTCGCCATCGGCGATCGGTTTGCGCAGCAGGAACTTCTTCAGCGATTTCCCTTCCTCGTCGAAATAGTCGATCAGGCCGTCCTCGGGCGCCTGGAAGCGGAAGACCCGGCGCGTCTCGCCGCCGATGGTCAGCGCCGCCGACAGGATTTCGGCGCGCTCGCCCTCGTCTTCTTCCGTGAAGATGACCTCGAGATTGTCGCCGCCGCGCACGCGCTGCTGGAAGTCGAGGTCATAGGAGAAGATGCGGACCAGTTCGTCGATCAGCGGGCGCGGCAGGTCATGCCGCATGCCGGTCTCGTAGATGCTCTCGTAGAGACGCGCGCCGCCGCCCTCGTCGTCATCCTCGTCCTCGCTGGCTTCGGAGCGGCGCTGGGGCCGCTGCGGGCCGGTGATCTCCTGCCTCGGCAGGTTGACGAGCACGAAGACGCCGCGGTCGTTGATCGCGATGGTGCCGTCAGGCTGTCCGTTGATCATGAGCGAGACGCGCACGATCTGGCGCGGGTCGCCGGGGCTGGGTCCGGGCGCATAGAGGGCCTGCAGCACCTGCCCGTCCGGCAGCGCGGTGGTGCGAACGCGCCCCGCGAAGGCGGTGATCATCGCGCGAATCTGGTCGGGCGCGGCGCCGGCGGCGCGCATCACCTGCTCGAAGTTCTCGCCGCGCTTGGCAAGCAGCAGCTTCTCCTCGACGAGAGGCTCGCGGGTGGCAGCGATCGGCGTCTTGGGGGCGCTGGTGACGTTCTCGGGAACGACGCGCACCTCGATGCCGGAAAAGCGGGTATCGGTCGACGGTGCATAGGAAAGCAGATCGGTCCCGGCCGTGGGGGCGTTGCCCAGTGTGCGGCTCAGCATCAGCTGTGGCGGGATCGGCAGGGCACGCTGGCGGCCGGACGCGGCGAGGTTGGCGCGCTCCTCCTCGATCTGGGTGATCACCTCGGCATCGCCGAGCTGCGGCCGCTCGGCGGGGATCGTCACGTCAGCCAGATCGCGCTTGACGATGGTGACGTCGGCATCCGGCAGGTCGAGGATCGGCTCGGCGTAACGCTCGTTGGGCTGGCCGCCCTCGGCAAAGAGGCGCAAGGGATTGAAGGGCGGAATGTTGGTGGCATAGACGCCGGTGGTCAGCGAGAGGCTGGAGGCGAGGCGCACGAAGGGGCGAACGCGGATGACCTCGCGGTTGCCGACACGTTGCGACATCGGCGCCCGCACGGAATGCCGCGCCGCCATCACGGGCTGGTCCGCCACGAGCTTGTCGCCCTTGCGCGCGCCGCCGCCTTCGCCCGCGACCGAAGAGGCGCGCGCCGAGACCGTCTCGGGCTGTTCCGGCACACCGGTGTCGCCGCGCATCGCGACGAGGATCGCCGCGCCGAGCAGCGCCGCCCCGCAGGAGCCGACGAGGGTACAGGCCGCCAGCCAGCGCAGCGAGACGCCACGACGGTCAAGCGGCTGCTGGTTCTCGCCGGCCGGCTGGATCGGCGGCTCGATCCCGAGATCGACCAGGAGCGCCGCAGCCTCGGGGGCGAGCGGCTCGGCCGGCAGATTGAACTCGGGATGCGCGTTCATCGTGAGCGGTCTGAAATCCTGAGCGACGAGCCCGGGCCTGGGGTCCGGGAGTATCGGAGCAAGGGACGCCGCGCGCAGCGCCGACGTGAGACCGGGGGCGGAGACCCCCGCAGCCGGCGTTCCCGCCGCCGGGCGAACCATGCCCGCGTCGCCGGCCGGAATCAATCCGGCGGCGACGGACACCGCTCCTCTGCGGGCGGAATGCGGCCCTTTGCGGGCGTCCGGTCGCCGCGCTCGCGTGCGCGCGGATCATAGAGTCCAACTCTTGGCGGTTTTGCTGCCCGCCGTGGCAGCCAGGAGAGGCTGTCGAAAAAGTTTCAAAAACCGTGTTGACAGGTTTGGGTGGTGGGACCTATAAACCGCCCATCGAGACGGCGCCGCCGCTGAGCGGCGCCTCTTCTGCGCTTCACTAGGACGTTGGGCCTTGTAGCCGAGAGATCGG